>Ga0222425_100014_pt1 | contig 676110 bp, 593 predicted proteins | sample 2B1ome_2_FD_180089 | JGI IMG/M metagenome (GOLD analysis project Ga0222425, IMG submission 180089) | Enriched microbial communities from leaf-cutter ant dump, University of Wisconsin, Madison, United States - 2B150A (version 2) | ecosystem: Environmental > Terrestrial > Nest > Insects nest >...
AGCCCCAGAGCCCCAGAGCCCCAGAGCCCCAGAGCCCCAGAGCCCCAGAGCCCCAGAGCCCCAGAGCCCCAGAGCCCCTCTCCCTTCGGGAGAGGGGCTCTGGGGTGAGGGGCAACGAAACCCGTCGCCTGTGCGAATCCGTTGTGTTGACAGGGAGCGCGGTGAATCGCCCGATTGGCTGAATAGCCTGGTCAGTGGCCTGACGGGTTGGCTTTCCCGCCGGGGATAGATGGCGCCGCTCGCCGCGGAGGCCTTCTTTCTTTGCTTGTGCAAAGAAAGAAGCAAAGAAACACACCCCAGGCGGCGCGCCCGGCGCGCTGCGCGCTCCGGGTTCGCGAGGTGACCGGGAATTTTCGTAAGGCACATCCCTGTGCCATACGAAAACGCCGCCCATCCAGGGCGGCGCCCTGCGGGTTTACCCGGTCCCCTCGCCGCGCCTAGATGGGGCCCCAAAGCGAGGAGCAACAACAACGACAACCGCATGCCGTCGTTGGTAGTGCTTCGTATATGGCAGCAAACGCCGAACCTGCTGGGCTCCAACTGTATCCGCATCGCTCTTCGGGGCCCCCTTTAGGTCCGGCAGTCCCGGCGGGTCAAACCCCGCAGGGGCGGCGCACAGGGATGTGCGCCGTTTTCGTACGGGGCAGGATGCCCCGCACGAAAATTCCCGCCAGGACTGCGCACCCGCCACGCAGTGGCGGGCGGACCGCCGGGGGTGTGCTTTCTTTGGTTACTTTCTTTGCACAAGCAAAGAAAGTGACGCCCCCGCGGCGAGCGGCACCATCTCCCCGCGGCAGCGGGCTTGGCCGCAGGGTCACCAAACCAAAGCGATCGCGGACGTTGTTCCAATCCGAAGCAAGAAGGAACACGGATTTCGTTGCCCCTCACCCCAACCCCTCTCCCGCAGGGAGAGGGGCTCAGAGCGCCCCGCCTGCAGATCGCCACCCCCTCGCCGAAGACCCATTGACGCCACCACTGGCACACCCCTTGCACCACCCCGACCGATGAACCCCAGGACCCGCCCATGCTGCGCCTGACCACCGCCCTGATCGGCGCGCTGACCGCGTGCACCGCGCTGGCCGCGGACTTCCAGCCCGTGGACAGCATCAAGGCCGCCGCCCTCGGCGCCTTGCCCGCCGGCAGCGACGCCGAGGCCACGCTGGACACCGCGCTGCGCCTGCCGCGCTGCGGCGAGCCGCTGGTGGCGCGGGTGCAGGGCGGCAACAGCGTGGAAGTCAGCTGCCCGCAGGCCGCGGGCTGGCGGCTGTTCGTGCCGGTGCGCGTGCGGCGCAGCCAGACCGTGCTGGTGCTGGCGCGCGGCATCGCCCCCGGCGAAGCGATCACCGCCGACGCCTTCGTTCCGGAGACCCGCGACGCCTCGCGCATCGTCGGCGCCGCGGTCGCCGATCCGGCCCAGGCCGTCGGCCGGGTGGCGCGGCGCACGCTGTCGGCCGGGGCGGTGCTGTCGGCGTCCGACCTGGTCGCCCCCCGCCTGATCCGCCGCGGCGACAACGTGGCGCTGGTGTCGCGCCGCGGCGGCGTGGAGGTGCGGGTGGCCGGCAAGGCGCTGGCCGACGCTGGCGAGAACGAGCGCGTCACCGTGGAGAACCTGTCCTCGCGCCGGGTCGTGCAGGGCGTGGTGGGGGCGGGCGGCGACGTCTGGGTGAGCCGATGAAGAAAGTCGCGATGCGGCCCTCAAGTCCCGCCGGGGGCGGCCGATACCGAACGTGGGTGGAAGGCCATCGGGGAAAATCCGGGCCGTCCTCGGAATTGTGCGATCCATCACTAAAGTCGGGCGGACCGCGGCCGATAACCCCCATGAACCCTGTGACAGGTGAACCGACATGAGCCACAAAATCGAAGGCACTCCCCCTGCCGCCGTCCGCAGCACAGGCCCCGTGGGCGGCCGTGTCGCCCCGGCGGGTGCCGAACGTTCGCAACCGGTGGAAGCCAGCGCCGGCGGCGACAGCCTGCGCCTGACCGGCGAGGCGGCCAGCCTGCAGGCGATGCAGCGCGAGCTGTCCACCGCGCCGGCCATCGACAACGCCCGCGTGCAGGCCGTGCGCGAAGCGCTGCAGGCCGGCACCTACACGGTCAACGCCGAGGCCATCGCCGACGGCATGCTGCGCCTGGAAGGCCAGCTGGGCGGCTGACCGCGATGACGCAAGCCCCCCTCCAGCGACTGTCCGCGGCCCTGGAAGAGGAGCGGCGCGCCATCCTCGAACACGACGTGGAAGCGCTGGTGCGCTCCACCGGCGACAAGCTGGAAGCGCTGCGCGCGCTGGAAGCCGCGGCGGCCGGCTTCGGCTTTCCCGAGACCCTGCAGGCGCGCCTGGCCGAACTGGCCGAGAAGAACCACGCCAACGGCATCCTGCTGGCCCGGCGCCGCCGCGAAGTGAACTGGGCCCTGCGCCACCTGGGCCGCAGCGAGAGTTCCGGCGCCTACGACGCGCAGGGCCAGACCGCCACGGTCTCCGCCACGCGTCCGCTCGCGGTGGCCTGACCGCGGTGCCCGGTCGCCGAACTGCGACACCGCAACTTGCCGCTCCCGCGGCCGCGCCGGATACTGGCGCCCCTCGCCGCCGCCCGATGCGCCCGTGGCCACCGTACCGCCCCTGAACCCGCCGCCGGGCGCCTGCGCCCCGGAAGACGTCCCCAGCTTCGTCGACCTCAAGGCGCTGGCCGAACTGATGGACGACGGCTGCCTGCTGTGCCGCGGCGACGCGCGGCCGCTGCACGCCAACGCCGCCGCGCGCGCACTGGTGCCCGACGACGACGACGCGCTCGGCGCGCTGTCCCGGCTGCTGCCGCCCGACGCGATCCCCACGGCGCGCCAGTCCGGCCGCTGGAACGGCGACCTCACGCTCGACGACGGCCTGGTGCTGCAGGTGCGCGCGTACTTCCACGACAACGCCGGCGGCGGCCATTGCCTGATCGTGTTCCACGACGTCAGCGAGGCGCACGCGCGCCAGCAGGAACTGCAGCGCCGCCACGCGCAGCTGCGGCAGACGCTGGTGCGCCTGGCCGGCGCCCAGGAACAGCTGGTGCAGTCGGAGAAGATGGCCTCCATCGGCCAGCTCGCCGCCGGCGTGGCGCACGAGATCAACAACCCGATCGGCTACGTGCACTCCAACCTCGGCTCGCTGCAGGAATACCTGCACAGCCTGTTCTCGCTGATCGAGGTCTACGAGCGCGCGCTGCGCCTGCCGGACCCGAAGGCGATGCTGCCCGAGATCGAGGAGATGCGCGCGCGCTACGACATCGACTTCATCACCGGCGACCTGCCGCAGCTGATGTCCGAGTCGCGCGAGGGCATCGAGCGCGTCACCGCGATCGTGCGCAACCTGAAGGACTTCTCGTACTCGGGCCGCGACGACAGCTGGCGCTCGGCCGACCTGCACGCCGGCCTCGATTCCACCATCAACATCATCTGGAACGAGCTCAAGTACAAGGTCACCCTGGAGAAGCACTACGGCAAGCTGCCGCTGGTGCAGTGCCGCCCCTCCGAGTTGAACCAGGTGTTCATGAACATCCTGCTCAACGCCAGCCACGCCATCGACGAGCGCGGCACGATCACCGTCGCCACCGGCGTGGAGGGCGACGAGGTCTGGATCGAGATCCAGGACAGCGGGCACGGGATCCCCGAGGAGATCCTGCAGCGCATCTTCGATCCGTTCTTCACCACCAAGCCGGTGGGCAGCGGCACCGGCCTGGGGCTGTCGATCTCCTACGGCATCGTCAAGAAGCACAACGGCCGCATCGAAGTGCGCAACATCCCCGACGCCGGCGCCTGCTTCCGCATCACGCTGCCCATCAGGCAACCGGCCATCGACGCCGGCTGAGGGACACGCCCGCAACGGCAACGAGCGGGCCCGGAGGCCGGCTGGGCCGCGCGGTACGGCACGTGCTCCCGGCTCCCTGTCGGAGCGGGGAGGAGTGAGGGCCGAGCGCGAAGCGCAGCGCGCCACGATGCCGTTTCCGCGGAACGCGAATCGAAGCCGCTGTCCCAATCATGGGCCCATGAGGCCGGACCGTACGTGCGGCATCGGCGCCCCCCGAACCCACGAACACCTCCACCGTCATTCCGGCGAAAGCCGGAATCCATTGGCTATGCGCACGGGTTGGGCTGCATGGGCATTGGAAGTCGCAGGATCCCGGCTTTTGCAGGGCAACCGGAGGATCCAGACAAAGCGTGCTCGATACGGGCCGAGTGACGAGCGGGCGCCTCCTCGTGCGAGGTCGCCATCCACCGTGTCGAAGATCGACATGGCCGATGCATGCGTCACCAGCCACGTAGCCCCGATCTAGACGACCGAACCGCCGTCATTCCGGCGAAAGCCGGAATCCATTGGCTTTTCGCACGGGTTCGGCAGCATGAGCGTTGGAAGTCGCGGGATTCCGGCTTTCGCAGGAATGACGAGAGGGTCCTCGTGAGGTGTGTTCGTTGCGGGCGGAACAATGAGCGAGAGTTTCTTCGCGACGTTGCCATTGAACCGAAGATGGCGGTTGGACGACGCGTCGTCGGGGCATGGCGCCGACTCAGGCTGGTTGAGCCACAAAGGCACGACCCGGCGACTTCAACGTCCGTCCGGCCCAGCCGGTGCGCAGAGCCAACGGATTCCGGCTTTCGCCGGAATGACGGCGGGGGAGAACGATGAGGTGCGTCTGGTGCAGTCAGATGAAGGGGCTCTTTCGCACGGCGAGCGGGTCGCGGGCATGCTGCGCTCGCTGGGAAAAGAAGATGCCTCGCGCTGGCCGATGGGGTGGCCGAAGTCCGTCGCGCGTACGGCGTACGATCCTAGCTCTAGCTCTAGCTCTAGCTCCGGCTCCAGTTCCAGTTCCAGTTCCAGCCACCGCCACCGCCACCGCCACCGCCACCGCCACCGCCACTGGCACTGGCATAGGCATAGGCATAGGCATAGGCATAGGCGCCTGCGCCGACCCCCACTACCCGAAGAACGCCAGCTTCTTCGCCCGCGGCAGCCGCTTCAGCTGCGCCTCGGCGCGCGAGGCCGCGCTGCGGTCCGGGTAGCCGCGGCTTGCCAGCAGGCGCACCGGCGGGTTCGCGCGGGTGTACCTGGCGCCGGTGCCGGCGGCGTGGGCGGCGTAGCGGGCTTCCAGGCGGTTGGTGATGCCGGCGTAGAAGGCGCCGTTGCGGCATTCCAGCAGGTACAGGCACCAGCCGCCGGGGACGCGCGCGCGGGGCTCAGGCATGCGAGCGGTGGTACGGCAGGTGCTCGTGGGCGGTGAACGCCTGGCGGATGTGCTCGCGCAGGTCGTCGTCGTTCCACGGCTTGGTCAGGAAGCGGTAGATCTCGCCGCGGTTGATCGCCTCGGTCACCGTGGCCAGGTCGGTGTAGCCGGACAGCACCAGGCGCACCGTGTCCGGGTACAGCAGGCGCACGCGGCCGAGGAACTCGGTGCCGCTCATGTCCGACATGCGCTGGTCGGACAGGATCACCTGCACGTCGTTGGTGGCCAGCAGCTCGAAGGCGTCGGTGACGTTGCTGGCGGCCAGGATGCGGTAGCCGTCGCGGCGGAACAGGCGCACGAGCGAGCGCAGGATGTTCTCCTCGTCGTCCAGCAGCAGCAGGGTGCGGTCGGGCTTGGTGGCGGCGAAGGCGTCGGCGCGCAGGTAGCGGCGGCGCAGCACCGCGCCGGCGTCCTCGGCCGACATCGGCTCGCCGAACAGGTGGCCCTGGAACATGTCGCACTGGTTGCGGCGCAGGAAGCCCAGCTGCACGTCGGTCTCCACGCCGTGCGCGATGACCTTCATGCCCAGCTGGTGGCCCATGGCGATGATGGCGCAGGTGATCGCCACCTCGCGGTTGCTGGACGGCACGCCCTTCACGAAGTTGCGGTCGATCTTGATCTTGTCCACCGAGAAGCGGACCAGCGAGTCCAGGTTGGAATCGCCCATGCCGAAGTCGTCCAGGGTCAGGCGCACGCCCTCGCGGTGCAGCTGCGCCAGCGTGCGGTGGACCAGGTTCATGTCCTTGGCCAGCGCGTTCTGGCGCACTTCCAGCACCACCATCTGCGGCGGGATGCCGGCCTCCTGCATCGCCTCCAGCACCTCGGACACGAAGCTGGGCCGCAGCAGCTGCAGGGTGGAGACGTTGACCGCGATCTCGAAGTCGTCGAAGCCCCAGTCGCGCCACACGCGCGCCTGCTTGAAGGCGTTGCGCAGCACCCAGTCGCCGATCTGCACGATCACGCCCAGCTTCTCGGCCACGTGCATGAAGCGCTCGGGCACCAGCAGGCCCAGCGCGGGCGAATACCAGCGCAGCAGCGTCTCCATGCCGACTACGCGGCCGTCGTGGGCGTTGATCTGCGGCTGGTAGAACAGGCGCAGTTCGTTGTGGTGGATGGCGTTGACGATCTGGCGGGCGATGATGCTGTCGCTGCGCGCGGTGATCGCCGCGCCGCGCCGGTACAGGCGCACCAGGTTCATGCCTTCGTGCTTGGCCTGCTCCATCGCGCTCTCGGCGCACTGCAGCAGGCCGGACACCGTGTCCGCGTGCTCCGGGCACAGGGCGATGCCGAGCGTGCCGGTCAGGAACAGCGTGTACGGCAGCACCGTCATCGGCAGTTCGATCTGCTCGCGCAGCGCGTCGCCGAAGGCCTCCGGCGTCGGCATGCCGGGCAGGCGCGGCGCGGCGACGACGAACTCGTCGCTGCCGTGGCGCCAGGCGCGCGCCTCCGGGCCCAGCGCCTGCTGCAGGCGGTCGCTGAGGATGGCAAGCGCCTCGTCGCCGACCTCCACGCCCATGTTCTCGTTGATCGAGCGGAAGTGGTCGATGTCCAGGTACAGCATCATCAGCGGCGTGCCGCCGGCGTTGGCGGCGTCGACCATCCGCTGCAGGTCGGGTTCGCCGGCGCCCAGGCGCGCCAGGCGGGGCAGGTGGGCGTGTTCGTTGTTCACGCGGGATCGGCAGGCATCGGGGACGCGGGCGCATAGGGTAGGCGAAGTCGCCAGCGCATGCCGCGTCCGCCGTCCGGGGCGTCCAGGCGGCCGTCCACGGCCTCGGCGAGCGCCCGCAGCAGCGCCAGGCCGGCGACGTCGGCGCCGGCGTCGGCCTCCATGCCCACGGCCAGGCCGCCGGCGGGATCGTCGTCGCCGGCCAGGGACAGCGCCAGCACGCCGCCGTCGCGGGCCACGGCGCGGGCGATCGCCTGCACGATCCGGAACGCGACCAGCGCGGTGTCGGCCGCCGGCGCCTGCGGCAGCGGGGCGAGCGCGCGCGCCGCGGCGTGCGCGGGGAACAGCCGTTCGTGCTCGGCGCGCAGCGCGGCGTCCAGGCCGATGGCCTCCAGCTGCGGCGGGTGCAGGGTGGCGTGCAGGTCGCGCAGGAGCGCGACGGTCTCGTCGCTGGCGCGGACGATCCCGTGCAGGTCTTCCCCGCGTTGCACCGGATCGTCCTCGGCCTGCACCAGGTGGGCGGCCATCTTGATCGCCGACAGCGCCTGGCCGACCTGGTTGTGCAGGGCGCGTCCCACCGCGCGGCGTTCGGCTTCCTGCAGGCGGAACAGCTGCAGCAACAGCGGGGGGGGAAGGCGGGTTCGGCATTGTCTGCGGCGCGGCGGGCGTGCGCGCAGTATGCCAGCGGGGCTCCGCGGCGGGCCACGCCGGCCCGGAAACGCGACGGGCGACCAGAGGAATGGTCGCCCGTCGGGATGCGGCGGTGGTGGAGACTACGGGGTCAGAACAGCTCGACCGTGCCCGCGCCCATGTTCTGCTGCGCGACCGGCTTGTGCGGCGGGCGCTCCCACTCCGTGCGCTGGTCGCGCAGGCGGTTGCCGATCAGGCGCAGCGCGCTGAGCAGTTCGTTGTCGGTGGCGCCGCCGGTGCGGTGCAGCAGTTCCTGCAGCGCCAGGGCTTCCTTGTTGATCGCGGTCAGGCGGTCCAGGTGGGTGGCCGCGCTGCCCAGCGACTGGGTGGCGATGTCCTCGAACTGCAGGGCGCGCACCGCTTCGGCGACGCTGGCGTCGATGGCGTGGCCGCACATCGAGACCTCGCGCATGCCGTCGCCCAGCGAGGCGTTGATGGCGGCGACCTGGTGCAGCATGCTCGCCGCCTCGCTGCGCGCTTCGCGGGACCGGTCGAGGTCGCGCGAGGCCATGTTGGAGACGGTGTCGCGCACCTTGGCGATGGATTCCTTGGAGCTGTGCGCCAGCTTGCGGATCTGCTCGTTGAAGGCGGTGGAGCGCTCGGACAGGTTGCGCACCTCGTCGGCCACCACCGCGAAGCCGCGGCCGGCCTCGCCGGCGCGGGCCGCTTCGATGGCGGCGTTCAGCGCCAGCAGGTTGGTCTGGTCGGCGATGGACTTGACGTCCTCCAGCAGCGAGAAGATGCCGTCCAGGTGCTGCGCCATGTCGTCGATGTGGTGCACGGTGGTGCCGCTCTGGCCGGCCACCTGCTCCAGCGCCTCGACCAGCTGCTCCATGCGCTGGCTGGCGTTCTGGGCGAAGCGGGCCACGTCCACGCCGGCGCGGTCGCCGTCGCCGTTGCGGTCGATGATGCGGGCGATGGCCGAACTCTGCTCGCGCGACTTGCGGTTCATCGCGTCGAAGCTGCCGCCGAGGTTGCTGACCGCCTCGCGGATCAGTTCGCGGGCGCGGGCGATCTCGCTGTGCGAGCCCTCGATCTCGTTGTTGACGAAGCGGCGCAGCTCGGTGAGCAGGGCGTCCTGCTCGCGGATGACGGCGGCGTGCTCGGGCGACACCGCCTGGCCGTTGACCACGGTCAGCCAGGCGAAGATCAGCCAGGACAGGGTCAGCGAGGTCAACAGGGCCCACTGCAGCGCGTTGGGCCAGTCGAGGCCGACCGACAGCGGGAACAGCAGGGTCAGGATGAGGGGTGCCGCCAGACGAACCAGGATGCGCGAGTACATGGGTGCTCTCTGATGAAGCTCACTGTGGAGTATCGGCCGTGGCCATCGGCTCTTTAGGCGGGAATTCCCGGGGGTTTCTTGTGTGACAGGAGAACTGTGATGGGCATTCGCGGGACCGTGGCCCCTGTGGGAGCGACGTCAGTCGCGAACGCGGCGACGACAGGTCCGTGGCAGTGGAGGAGGTCGCCGTCTTTCCGGTGTCGCCGCATCGCGCGGGATGGGGGGTATCGGTAGCCTGAGCGTGTGATCGCGACTGACGTCGCTCCCACGGGAGATGGGCAGGTGGCTCAGGCGATCTGCGCGGCCAGGTCCAGCAGGCGCTGGGCGATGCGTTCCAGCGGCACGGTCTCCTTGGCCGCGCCCAGGCGCATGGCGGCGCCGGGCATGCCCCAGACCACGCTGGTGGCCTCGTCCTGGACCAGGGTCGGCGACCCGGCCTGGCTCATCTCCAGCAGGCCGCGCGCGCCGTCGTCGCCCATGCCGGTGAGGATGGCGCCCACCGCGTTGCCGCCGGCGCTGAGGGCGACCGAACGGAACAGCACGTCGACCGCGGGCTTGTGGCGGTTCACCGCCGGGCCGTCGTCGATGCGGCAGCGCCAGCGCGCGCCGTCGCGGATGACCCGCATGTGCTGGCCGCCCGGCGGCAGGTAGGCGTGGCCGGGCAGGATGGCCTCGCCGTCGCTGGCCTCGCGCACCGCCATGGCCGAATGGCGGTCCAGCCGCTCGGCGAAGGCGCGGCTGAAGCCGGCGGGGATGTGCTGGGTCAGCACGATGGCGGGCGCGTCGGCCGGCATCTGCTCCAGCACCACGCGCAGCGCCTCGGTGCCGCCGGCGGAGGCGCCGATGGCGATCAGGCGGTCGGTGGTGCGGAAGCGCAGGGCCGGCGCGGCCGGCAGCACGGCGTCGGCGGACACGCGCGGCGCGCTGGTGCGCGCCAGCGGGCGCACGCGCGCCTTGGCGGCGGCCTTGACCTTGGCGACGATCTCGTCGGCGTAGGCCTGCAGGCCGCTGGCGACGTCGAGCTTGGGCTTGGAGACGAAGTCCACCGCGCCCAGCGCCAGCGCCTGCAGGGTGGTGTCGGCGCCGCGCTCGGTCAGCGAGGAGATCATCACCACCGGCATCGGGCGCAGCCGCATGACGTTCTCCAGGAACGCCAGTCCGTCCATGCGCGGCATTTCCACGTCCAGCGTCATCACGTCGGGATTCAGGCGCTTGATCTTCTCGCGCGCCAGCAGCGGATCGGCGGCCGAGCCGACGACCTCGATGCCGGGATCGCGCGACAGGATCTCGGTCAGCATCTGGCGCACGACGGCGGAGTCGTCGACGATCAGCACGCGGCAGGCGGGAAGGGTACTCATCAGAACAGCTCCACGCCGCCGGTGACGGGCGCCTTGGACAGGCGGGCGCGGGCGGCCGACTCGGCGGCCAGCACCTCGGCGTCGTGGGCGTGCGGCAGGCGCTGCACGACGACGCGGCCGGTATTGGGGAAGTACCAGACCTTGCGCGGGTGGATGCCGCGCAGGTCCTCAGCCACCACCGGGATGCGCTCGGCCTCCAGGTAGCGGCGGACGAACTCGGCGTTGCGCGTGCCGACGGGGTTGCTGGTGAAGCCCTTCAGCACGTTGGCGCCGCCGAACACCTTGGCCTCCAGCCGGTTGCGCGCGGCGCCGCGCTTGAGCAGGTCGTTGATCAGCAGCTCCATCGCGTAGCTGCCGTAGCGCGCGGGGGCGCCGTCGCCGACGTTGCCGTCCGGCAGCAGGAAGTGGTTCATGCCGCCCAGCTTCAGCAGCGGGTCGCGGATGCAGGCGGCCACGCAGGAGCCCAGCACGGTCACCAGCGCGGTGTCGTTGTCGACCACCAGGTACTGCGTGGGCAGCAGCTTGGCGGCCTCGGTCTTGAAGCGGGCGTCGTGGTAGCGCACCACGCGGCCCTCGGCGATGGCGGCGGCCGCGCTGCTCATGCGCCCGTCCTGGCGCGCCGGTACAGCGTGCGCCCGCACGGCTGGATGATGTCGGCCGCGTGCAGGTAGTTCTCCGAGTGGCCGGTGTACAGCATGCCGTCGTCGGCCAGGTGCGGGACCAGGCGGGTCAGGATGCCGCGCTGGGTGGGCTTGTCGAAGTAGATCATCACGTTGCGGCAGAACATCGCCACGAACGGGCCGGCCACGTCGTAGCGCGGCGCCAGCAGGTTGAGCGGGCGGAAGTCGATCAACTGGCGCAGCGCCGGGTGCACGCGGCACTTGCCCTCGTTGGGCCCACTGCCGCGCAGGAAGTAGCGCCGCTTCAGCGCGTCGTCCAGGCCGGCGATGCGCTCGATCGGGTAGACCCCGCGCTCGCCGGTCGCCAGCACCTGGGTGTCCACGTCGGTGGCCAGGATGCGCACCGGCGGCGCCAGCGTGCCGTAGGCCTCGCAGGCGGAAATGGCGATCGAGTAGGGCTCCTCGCCGGTGGAGGCGGCGCAGGACCAGATCTTCAGCGGGCCGTCGTGCGCGCGCCTGGCCAGTTCCTCGCGCAGGCGGTCGAAATGGTGCGGTTCGCGGAAGAACGAGGTGAGGTTGGTGGTCAGCGCGTTGGTGAACGCCTGCCACTCGTCGCCGCCGTCGCGCTCCAGCTGGTCCAGGTAGTCCTTGAAGCTGCGCAGGCCGAGGGCGCGCAGGCGCCGCGACAGGCGGCCGTAGACCATGTCGCGCTTGCCGTCGGCCAGGGCGATGCCGGCGCGCTGGCGGATCAGCTCGGCGACGCGGCGGAAGTCGCGGTCGTCGAACGCGAAATCGCGCGTGGCGGGAGCCTCGGAGCCGCCGTCGCGGGGCGGCGGAGCGGTCCGTCGGGTCGCGGCAGCCGGAGCGGGAGAGCGGGTACTGACGGACATCGGATTCTCGGCGGGACGGTGGGTCGGGGCCGTGTCAGGGCCGGCTCCCCGCGATGGCACGGGGAGCCGGTGCTGCTGGCCGGATGCGATGCAAACGGCGTGCCTCAGAACTCCTGCCAGTCGTCGCCATCGGCCAGGGCCGGTTCCAGCGCGGCCGGCGCGGCGGCGCGCGGCGCGGGCCGGGCGGGCGCGGCGGCGGGCGCGGGAACCGCCCGGACGGGCCTGGCGGCGACGGCCGGGGCGGCGTGGGTGTCCAGCTTGAACACCGACACCGACTCGGCCAGCACCTGCGCCTGCTCTTCCATCGAGCGGGCGGCGGCGGAAGCCTCTTCCACCAGGGCGGCGTTCTGCTGGGTCGTCTCGTCCATCTGGGTGATGGTCTGGTTGACCTGTTCGATGCCGGCCGACTGCTCCTGCGAAGCCGCGGAAATCTCGGCCATGATGTCGGTCACGCGCTGCACCGAGGACACGATCTCGCCCATCGTCGCACCGGCCTGGTTCACCAGCGCCGAGCCGTCGGCGACCTTGTCCACCGAGGTCTCGATCAGGCCCTTGATCTCCTTGGCCGCATTGGCCGAACGCTGGGCGAGGGTGCGGACCTCGCTGGCCACGACCGCGAAGCCGCGGCCCTGCTCACCCGCACGCGCGGCTTCCACCGCGGCATTGAGCGCCAGGATATTGGTCTGGAAGGCGATGCCGTCGATGACCGAGATGATGTCCGCGATCTTCTTCGACGAATGCTCGATGTCGCGCATCGTCGTGACGACCTTGCTGACGACCTCGCCACCCTGTGAGGCGACACCGGCGGCGCCGATGGCGAGCTGGTTGGCCTGGCGAGCCGATTCGGCGTTCTGGCGCACGGTGGAGGTCAATTCCTCCATCGAGGCGGCGGTCTCTTCCAGGTTGGCGGCCTGCTGTTCGGTACGGCGCGACAGGTCGCTGTTGCCGGAAGCGATCTCGCCGGCGGCGGTGTTGATCGAGGTCGAGGCGTCCTGGATCCGGCCGACGATGTCGGTCAGCTGGGCGACGGTGGCGTTGGCGTCGTCGCGCATGGTGGCGAACACGCCATGGAAGTCGCCTTCCATCCGCGCGGTCAGGTCGCCGCGGGCGATGGCCTGCAGCAGGGCGGAGACCTGGGCCAGGTTGCCGTCGGTGGTTTCCATCAGCTGGTTCAGGTCGCTGATCATGTCGCGGAAATCGAACTGGTACTGGTCCACGTCGCCGCGCAGGGTGAAGTCGCCGAGGGCGGCCGAGGACGCGAGCCGCTTGATCTCGGCGTTGATCGCCGACAGGCTCGCCTTGGTGGTGTCCATGGCCTGGGTCAGCACGGCCTTCTCGCCGGGCAGGCGGTCCATGTCCATGGAGAGATCGCCGACGGCGTAGCGCTGCATGATCTCCACCAGGCGCATCTTCACGGCCACGTGCGAGGCGACCAGCGCGTTGGTGTCGCGCACCATGCGGCCGTACTCGCCGGGGAACGCGCTGTCGTCCATGCGGAAGCTGATCTGGCCTTCGTCGTGGCGCGCGGCCATCTCGCTCTGGGCCTCGATCACCGACTGCACCTGGCCCTGCATGCGCTGCATGGCGGCCAGCAGCTGGCCGACTTCGTCGGTGCGCGAGGTGTCGATCCTGCCGTCGAGCTTGCCGGCCGAGACGTCGTTGGCGACGCGCACGGCTTCGCCGACCGCCTTGGCGATGGCGCGGGCGAAGAACCAGGCCAGGGCCAGGCCGCCGACGATGCCCGCCAGCAGCATGGCGATCATCAGCGTGCTGGAGGCGGTGAAGGTGCTGTCGGCGCTGGCGCTGGCGGTCTGCGCCTCGCGGTCGACGATCGCGATCAGCGCGGTCAGCGCGTCGGCCGCCTTGGTGTGCTGGTCGCGGGTGGTGCCGATGAAGGTGTCCACGGCGTCGTCCGGCAGGCCCAGGTCGAGCATCTCCTGGACTTCCGCGTAGGACTGCTTGGCGGCGGCCCATTCCTTCACGAAGGTGTCGTATGCCTTCTTCTCGTCCTGGCTGGTGACCAGCGCGGCATAGGCCTTCACCGCCTGGTCGATCTGGGTCTCCAACTGGCCCGAGCGCGTCTTGGCGTCGGCCTTCACCGCGTCGCTCGCGCGCACGTGCTGGCGGTAGGAGGTGGTGCGGTACTCGCCGATCAGGCTGCGCAGGTCGCCGGCGGCCTTGACGCTGGGCAGCACGTTGCCCGTCACCTGCGTGGTGGCGCCGTTCAACGAGTTCAGCCCGACGAAGGCGGCGACGCCCTGGACGAGCATCAGGGCCAGCACGACGCCGAAGGCGAGCATCATCTTCGTGGTCAGTTTGAGGTTCTTGAACCGCTGCATGGGATTCTTCTTCCTTTACCGGGCGCGTGCCGCGCCGCTCTCGAATGCGACCGGGGCGAGGCAGGGCGCGTGCGCCCTGCCGGTGGGGAGGATCAGCGGATCGTGGCCAGCTTCAGGTTGGCCGGCGAGTTCACCACGATTTCCGCGCGCGAGCTGTCGCGCTCGATGGTGCCGATCACGCACACGTCCTTGCCTTCCAGCTCTTCCGGGGCCGGCTTGAACTTGGCGCGGGCGTCGCCCGGGATGCGCGCGGTGAAGGTGTGGCGCGGGAAGTTGCCGCCCATGTACAGGAAGGTCGGGGTGCCTTCCGAGTTCTCGGCGAAGCGGGCCTTGCCGACCTTGCCGCACACGGTGCCGGCCTTGCCGGTGAAGCGCGCGGCCATGTCCGCCGGGATGGCGTTGTCGACTTGCGATTGGCCGACGGCCGGCGAGGCGGGCATCAGCAGGGCGGCGCCGGCGACGGCGATGGACAGGGTCAGGACGGATGCGATTTTCATTCCAGTGGCTCCGGAGGGACAGAAAGGGACAAGGACTCTCCGCCTGAGATCGGCTGCCGCCGCGCTAACTTGAGGTGACCGCGGGCTCGCCGGCGCCGGGTGTGCGCGAATGGGAGGCGCATCACATTTCCCGCCTGGCCGGCGCGGTTGCCCGCGACCCGGCGCGGCGCCTCAGCACGCGGGCGCCGCTGCGTCGGCGACGGCATAGCGCTGCGTTTCCAGCCACTGCTCCAGCGGGCCGGGCGGCAGCGGCGGCGAGAACAGGTAGCCCTGCAGCACCGGGAAGCGCTGCTCTGTGAGGAAGCTGTGCTGCGACTCGGTCTCCACGCCCTCGGCCACCACCTTCATGCCCAGGCTCTCGCCGATGCGCAGCACCGAGGAGGTCAGCGTGCGCGCGATGGCGCTGGTGTCGATGTCGCGCACGAAGCTCTGGTCCAGCTTCAGCTCGCTGATCGGCAGGCGGTGCAGGTGGCTGAGGCTGGAGTAGCCGGTGCCGAAGTCGTCCAGCGACAGCCGCACGCCGAGCGTGTAGATGGCCTCGATGTTCTCCAGCACGTCCGGATCCGGGTCGAGCATGACGCTCTCGGTGATCTCCAGGGTCAGGTCGGCCGGCTGCAGGCCGTGCTCGTCCAGCAGGTCGGACACCAGCAGCGAGAGCTGCGGGTCGCGGAAGTTGATCGCCGACAGGTTGACCGACACGCGCGGCACCGCGACCCCGCGCCGGCGCCAGTCGGCCATCTGCGCGCAGGCCCGCTGCAGCACCCACAGGCTGAGGTCGGCGATCAGGCCGCATTCCTCGGCGACCGGGATGAAGCGCGCCGGCGGCACCATGCCCAGCTCGGGGTGGGACCAGCGCAGCAGCGCCTCCACGCCGTGCAGGCCGCCGCCGTCGCAGCCGCCGACCTGCGGCTGGTAGTGCAGCTGCAGCTGGTCCAGCCGCAGCGCGTCGCGCAGGGCGGTCTCCAGCGACACGCGCTCCTGCGCGAGCCGGTTCATGTCCACGCTGAAGAAGCGGAAGCCGGCGCCGCCGTCGCTCTTGGCGCGGTACATCGCCATGTCGGCGTGGCGCACCAGCAGGTCGATGTCGCGGCCGTCGTCGGGGAACATCGCCACGCCGATGCTGGCGCTGGGGTGCAGGGTCATCAGGCCGGCCGCGGTCGGCGTGGCGATGGCGCCGAGCAGGCGCTCGGCCATGCTGCCGGCCTGTTCGGCGCTGCACATCGGCAGCACGGCGACGAACTCGTCGCCGGCCTGGCGCCCGACGATGTTGATGCCGCCCAGCTCCTCGCTCAGGCGCGCGGCCACGTCGCGCAGCAGGCCGTCGCCGGCGGCGTGGCCCTGCGCGTCGTTCACGCGCTTGAAGCGGTCCAGGTCGATGAACAGCACGGCGGCCGTGCTGTTGGCCTGCGCCGCGTTGGCCAGCGCCTGCTCGGCCTTGGCGCTGAACATGATGCGGTTGGGCAGGCCGGTGAGGGTGTCGTAGAACGCCAACTGGTGCACGCGCTCGTTGGTCTGCTCGCGCTCCAGCGTCAGCGAGCACAGGTGCAGGCAGGTGTCGGCCAGGCGCTCGTGCAGTTCGTCCGGGCCGCGGTTCTCGCGGTAGTAGAACGACATCGTGCCCAGCACGCGCCCGCTGCTGGACTTGATCGGCAGCGACCAGCAGGCGCGCAGGCCCAGCGGCAGCGTCAGGTGGCGGGTGGTGGCGCACAGCGGGTCGCTGGCGATGTCCTTGACCAGCACCGGCCGGCCGCGCCACGCCGCCGCGCCGCAGGTGCCCGCGCGCGGGCCGATGGACAGCCCTTCCAGCTTGCGGAACCAGGCTTCCGGCAGGCCGGGGGAGGCCAGCGGGCGGATCAGCCCCTCGCCGTCGACGGTGACGATGGAGACGGTCAGCTCCGGCGCGATGTGCTCCACCTCGCGGCAGATCAGCGTCATCACGTCGGGCACGCTCCATTCGTGGACGAGCGCGTCCAGCACCTTGTTGTGCAGCACCTGGTGCATCTTGGTGCGGGTGATGTCGCTGAGCACGCTGACCAGGCCCAGCAGGCTGCCGTCCTCGTCGTGCACCGGGTTGATCGCCGTGGACAGCCACAGCGGCCGGCCCGCCTTGGTGTACAGCAGCACCTCGGTCTGCAGGCCCTCGCCGGTGGCGACGGCGTGCTCGATGCGCTCGTCGAGGCGCGGGTCGGTGTGCGGCCCGCACAGCAGCTGGGTCGGCTTGAGCCCGTGCAGGTCCTCCAGCCCGTAGCCCAGCATGCGGGTGAAGCCGCTGTTGACGTAGACGACTTCGCGGTCGGGCGAGCTGACGAAGATCGCGTTGTCGCTCTTGTCCACCACCAGCGACAGCTGGCGCAGGCGTTCGAGCTGGTGCTTCTGCTCGCTGGTGTCGCGGACGAAGGCGGTGTGGAAGACGTGCCCGCCCAGGTCCATCCGCGACATCGATACCGAGGCCTGCATCGCGCTGCCGTCGGCGCGGTGGATGATCGCGTCGCGGTGGCTGCCGAGCAGGCGGGCCAAGGTCGCGTCGGCGTCGTCCCCGCCCTGCGGACAGGTCAGCACCTGCAGGAAGGGGACGCCGTGGACGTCCTCGCGGCGGCACTGCCACAGGACCTCGGCGGCCGGGTTGAACAGCACGATCCGGTGCTGCCCGTCGATCACGAACGCCGCGTCGACGGACTGTTCCAGCACCTGCCAGAGGCTTTCCTGCGCGCCTGCCGGTGCGTTCGCCGCCGCGGCCGTTTCCGGCGGGGTCATTGCGCGCTGGAGCATGCGGCGTCCTCCCGGGAAAGGGCCGGCGGGCGGCCGGCAGCGCAGTTGGCGAACTGGAGAGCGGTCATCGTGGGCCAGGAAGACGTACTGCTACGGTTGCGATATCGGCCGGGTCCGCGGTTCCTTGACCCGGCCGGGCGGGGCGGGTCGCTCAGAACTCCTGCCAGTCGTCGCCGGCCAGGGCCGGGTCGGGCGTGCGCGGCGGGGCCGGCGGGCGGACCGGCGCCCGCGGCGCGGCGGCCACGGCCACCGGTACCGGCCTGGAGGCCGGCTTGCGCACCGGCGGGCGGGCCGTGGCCTGGAGCCGGAACAGCGCCACCGATTCGCTCAGGGCCTGGGCCTGCTCTTCCATCGAGCGGGCGGCGGCGGAGGCTTCCTCCACCAGGGCGGCGTTCTGCTGGGTCGTTTCGTCCATCTGGGTGATGGTCTGGTTGACCTGTTCGATGCCGGCGGACTGCTCCTGCGAAGCCGCGGATATCTCGGCCATGATGTCGGTCACGCGCTGCACGCTGGACACGATCTCGCCCATCGTCGCCCCGGCCTGGTTCACCAGCGCCGAGCCGTCGGCGACCTTGTCCACGGAGGTCTCGATCAGGCCCTTGATCTCCTTGGCCGCGTTGGCCGAACGCTGGGCGAGGGTGCGGACTTCCGAAGCGACCACGGCGAAGCCGCGGCCCTGCTCACCCGCACGCGCGGCTTCCACCGCAGCATTGAGTGCCAGGATATTGGTCTGGAAGGCGATGCCGTCGATGACGGAGATGATCTCGGCGATGCGTTTGGAGGACTGCTCGATGTCGGACATGGTGGTGACCACCTTGCCGACGACTTCGCCACCTTGAGAAGCCACCGATGCCGCGCCGATGGCGAGCTGGTTGGCCTGGCGGGCCGATTCGGCGTTCTGGCGCACGGTGGAGGTCAGTTCCTCCATGGACGCGGCGGTTTCTTCCAGGTTGGCGGCCTGCTGTTCGGTACGGCGCGACAGATCCGAGTTGCCCGAAGCGATCTCGCCGGCGGCGGTGTTGATCGACGTCGACGCCTCCTGGATGCGGCCGACGATGTCGGTCAGCTGCGCGACGGTGGCGTTGGCGTCGTCGCGCATGGTGGCGAACACGCCGTGGAAGTCGCCTTCCATCCGTGCGGTCAGGTCGCCGCTGGACAGCGCGCGCAGCACGCCGGACACCGCGTCCACGCTGCCGGCGATGGCCGCCAGCAGGCCGTTCAACTGCTGCGACAGCGTCAGCAGGAAGCCCTGCTTGCCGGCCTCGCCGATGCGGCCGGAGAGGTCGCCGACGGCCGCGGCCTGCACGATGCGGGTGACTTCTTCCTCGACCTGCACTTCGACCGTGCGGTCGCTCCATTCCACCACGTAGCCGATGCGCTGGCCGTCGCCGTCGGTCACCGGGTTGATGATCAGCTGCATGACGCGGCCGCCGACGCGGATCTGCGCGCGGTGGGTGCCCTGCAGCTGCGCGAGGATGCGCGACTGGTGCTCGGGCTTCCTGTGGAAGATGTCGATGCTGCTGCCGACGATGGTGCGCGTGTCGAAGGCCGGCAGGTCGCGGCGGATGTCCTGCTCGGCGTCGGCGAGCATGGCCATCAGCGGGCGGTTGGCGTAGACGATGGTGCGGTCGGCGTCGGCGATCATGACGTTGGTGGTCACGTCGTCCAGCGCGGTGCGGATGCGCAGGCTCTCCCGCGCCAGCGCCTGGTCGCGCTCGATGCGCTCGCGCAGGTGATGCTGCATGCCGCGCATGGCCGACAGCAGCTGGCCCACTTCGTCCTTGCGCTGGCCTTCGATCCGGCTGTCCAGGTCGCCGGCGGCCACGCTCTCCGCCGCGCGCACGGCCTGGGCGAGGGCGCCGGCGATCATGCGGGCGAAGAACCAGGCGATCAGCAGGCCCGCGGCCACGCTCACCGCGGTCACGGTCCACAGCATGGCGCGCGTGGCGTCGACGGTCGTGCGCGACTGCACGTCGCTCTCGTCGTTCTGGCGCTGCACTTCGTCGATCATCTTCGCCAGCGTGCCGGCGGCGGCGAAGTGGCGCTGGAAGGTGTCGCCCATGAAATGCGCGACGGCGCGGTCGCGCTGGCCGCTCTCCAGCAGGTCGGCCGAGGCGTTGTAGGACTGTTCGGCCGCCTCCAGTTCCGCTGCGAACGCCTCGTACAGGGCTTTTTCCTGCGGCGTCGCGATCAGCGGCGGGTAGGCCGCGACCGCCGCGTCCAGCTGCCTGCGCAGGCCGTCGCGCCGCGTGCGGGCGCTTTCCTCCATCGCGGGCGTGGACGCCACGAAGCGCTGGTAGGCCGCGCCGCGGTATTCGCCCATCAGCGAGCGCAGTTCGCCGACGGCCTTGAAGCTGGGGATGATGCTGGTGGAGACGTGCCGGCCGGCGGCGTCCAGCTTGCCGATACCGGAGAAGGCCGCCAACGCCTGCATCGCCAGCAGGCACAGCAGGATGCCGAACGCGAGCATCGTCTTGGGCGTCATGCGCAGGTCGTCGAGGATCTTCATGGGTCTTCCGTTCGTGGCGGGGTGGAAGACGCAGCGCGGCCGGCCTGCCGGCGCGGGCGTTCGGCCGGCGCATCGCGGTTCGCTGCGTCCTTGCCGAACTAGCGGAGAGCCCGCTCCGATCTTGAAATTGTGAGTAGACATCCGCGCAGGCCATCACGTTCGGATGTGACAATCCGCGTTGACGGGAAGGCCGGGAGGGGGCCTGGCCGCGCTCGTCGGTCCGTGGACGGCCGCCGGAATGCAGACGGCCCGGGACGTGCCCGGGCCGTGGGGATGCGTCGAACGTGGCGGAAAAGCGTCGCCGCCTCAGAACTCCTGCCAGTCGCCGTCGGCCAGGGCCGGTTCGGGCTTGCGCGCGGCCGGCTTGCGGGCCGCGGCCTTCGGGGCGGGCGCCTTCGGCGTGGATGCCTTGGCCCCGGGTACGGCGGCCGCGGGCTTGCGCACCGGCGCGGCGACCGCGGCGTGCAGCTTGAACACGGAGACCGATTCGCTCAGCGCCTGGGCCTGCTCTTCCATCGAGCGGGCGGCGGCGGAGGCTTCTTCCACCAGCGCGGCGTTCTGCTGGGTGGTTTCGTCCATCTGGGTGATGGTCTGGTTGACCTGCTCGATGCCGGCCGACTGTTCCTGCGAAGCCGCGGAGATCTCGGCCATGATGTCGGTGACGCGCTGCACCGAGGACACGATCTCGCCCATGGTGGCGCCGGCCTGGTTCACCAGCGCCGAGCCGTCGGCGACCTTGTCTACGGAGGTCTCGATCAGGCCCTTGATCTCCTTGGCCGCGTTGGCCGAGCGCTGGGCGAGGGTACGGACTTCGCTCGCTACGACCGCGAAGCCGCGGCCCTGTTCGCCCGCACGCGCGGCTTCCACCGCAGCATTGAGCGCCAGGATGTTGGTCTGGAAGGCGATCCCGTCGATGACCGAGATGATCTCGGCGATGCGCTTGGAGGACTGCTCGATTTCGGACATGGTGGTGACGACCTTGCCGACCACTTCGCCGCCCTGCGAGGCGACACCGGCGGCGCCGATGGCCAACTGGTTGGCCTGGCGTGCCGATTCGGCGTTCTGGCGCACGGTGGAGGTCAGTTCCTCCATGGACGCGGCGGTCTCTTCCAGGTTGGCGGCCTGCTGTTCGGTGCGGCGGGACAGGTCGCTGTTGCCGGAAGCGATCTCGCCGGCGGCGGTATTGATCGACGTCGAAGCCTCCTGGATCCGGCCGACGATGTCGGTCAGTTGGGCCACGGTGGCGTTGGCGTCGTCGCGCATGGTGGCGAACACGCCGTGGAAGTCGCCTTCCATGCGCGCGGTCAGGTCGCCGTCGGCGATGGCGCGCAGCAGCGCGGACAGCTGCGCCAGGTTGCGGTCGCTGGTGGCCATCATCGCGTTCAGGCCCTGCACCATGGCGCGGAAGTCGTGCTCGAACGCCTGTTCGTCGCCGCGCAGGGAGAAGTCGCCGGCGGCGGCGGCCGAGGCCAGGCGCTTGATCTCGCCGTTGATCGCCTGCAGGCTCGCCTTGGCCGCGTCCATCGCCTCGTGCAGCACGGCGCGGCTGCCCGGCAGGCGCCGCGCGTCGCGCGCCAGGTTGCCGTTGGCGTATTCGTTGAGCACGCCGATCGCATCGACGATCGCGTCCAGGTGCTCGAACATCATGGTGTTGATGCCGGCGGCCAGCTGGCCGTAGACGCCCGGGAAATCCTCCGGCATGCGGTGGCCGATGTCCTCGGCCTCGTGCAGGCGGATCATCTCGCGCGTCTCCTGCGAGAAGCGCTCCAGCATGTGCACCATCTCGTCGGTGGCCTTCAGCATCTGGCCGACCTCGTCGCGGCCGTGGTGGCCGGTGCGCACGCTCAGGTCGCCGCGCGAGACGCCCTTGATCGCGGCCAGCGCGCGCGCCACCGGTTCCAGCACGGACTGGCCGATGACCCAGCCGATCGCCATGCTCAGCACCACCAGCAGGCCGCCGGCGAGGGTCATGATGAAGGTGAACTGCAGGGCCTGCGCCTGGGTGTCGTCGACGTAGACGCCGGTGCCGATCACCCAGCCCCACGGTTCGTACAGCACCGCGTAGGAGGTCTTCGGCATCGGGTCTTCCTCGCCGGCCTTGGCCCAGCTGTAGTCGACGTGGCCGCCGCCGGCGCGCGCCACGCGGACGAACTCGGGGAAGATGCGCTTGCCGTCCGGGCTCAGCACGTCCTGCAGCGGCTTGCCGATCAGGTCCGGGCGGGTGGGATGCATGAGCATGGTGGGGGCTTCGTCGGTGACGAAGAAGTAGTCCACGCCCTTGTTCGCCTGCATCACGCCGAGGGTGGCGAGCGCGTGCTCCTTGGCCGTCGCCTCGTCCAGGGTGCCGTCCGCGGCCTGCTTGGCGTAGCTCTCGATCACGCCCACCGCCATCTCGGTCTGCGCCTTCAGGCCGGCCTTGCGCGTGTTGTTCAGGTCCAGGTACTGGATGCGCGCCGCCACCACGGCCAGCACGACGGTGCCGATGGCGACCAGCACGGTCTGGATGAGGAACCGGCGCTTGAGCGGCAGGTCGGACAGGAGGGCGGCGATCTTGGTGGTGAACTTCATGGGGGTCTCGCGCGACGGGGGCGGTGCTGGGAAGGGGGCGGCATGCGCCCGACGCCTCCTTAGCGGCCGTGCGGGGGGCGAGTTCAGAAGCGGTCTTCGTCAATGTGACAAATGTCACATCCACGCCGACGGACGGCGATGGACGGCAGGCGGGTCCCTGCGGGGCGGGGGAGAGGGCGCGGGGTGGATGCCGGCCGTGCGTTCCGCACCGGAGCCGGTATCGGGGCCGGTGAGCGGCCAGGGCGGCCGGCGCGGCCGTGGAAAAGACGCCGGCTCGAACAGGAAAGCTAGCGATCAGGAGGGCCGGGAACAGGGCCGAACCGAGGCCGCGGGCGGTTCCCGTGAGCCGGGAAGGCGGGAAGCGTTGGCGTGCCGGTCGGTGTGGCTGGCCGGGAATGCTTCCGCAGCGAAGACCGTCGGTGATGCCTGCGGACCGGCCATGCCCGCATCGGAAAGGGGAATGCGGTTCGCGCAGCACCCGGCGCTTGGCGGCGCGATGCCGGTACGCCCGGCCACCCGCGCACCGGAAAGCCGGAAGCGACGGATGCGCCGATGCCGGCAGGCACCGGCGCATCGCCGGGACAGCGCACGCGGCAGCCCGCGTGCGGGAGGGATCAGGCGGCGACCTGCTCCGGCAGCGGCTGGCCGAAGTCGGCGCTGTCGATCAGGGTCTCGATGTCGAGCAGGATCAGCATGCGCTCGTCCACCGTGCCGATGCCGGAGATGAAGCGCGTATCGACGCTGGCGCCGAATTCCGGGGTGGGGCGGATCTGCTCGGCGGCCAGGCCGATCACGTCCGACACGCTGTCCACCACGATGCCGACCACGCGGTCTTCCACGTTCAGCACGATCATCACGGTGAAGGCGTCGTAGCGGGCTTCCTTCAGGCGCAGCTTCAGGCGCAGGTCGATCACCGGCACGATGGTGCCGCGCAGGTTGATCACGCCCTTGATGTAGTCCGGCGCATCCGGCAGGCGGGTCACCGAGTCGTAGCCGCGGATTTCCTGGACCTTCAGGATGTCCACGCCGTAGTGCTCGTCTCCCAGGGTGAAGCTGAGGAACTCGTCCGCGCTCGCCGCGGCCTGGGTCTTCTTGTCGCTCATTCGTCGGGCTCCTGTTGCAGCCGGTGAGGTATCGGGGTTCCCGGGGCGGAACCGGTCATGGCCTAGATCGGCCCCGGGAGGGGTTTCTTTAGCGGTCAGCGCAGCTGCGGCTCGGAGACGGGACCGGGTGCCGCCCCGGCTGCGATGCGCGTCACGCGCTCCTGCACCAGCCGCGCCACGCTGCCGCCGTCGCCCAGGCGGAACGCGGACACGGTCCCGGACAGCACCTGCGCCTGCTCCTCCATCGCACGGGCGGCGGCGGTGGCTTCCTCCACCAGGGCGGCGTTCTGCTGGGTCGTCTCGTCCATCTGGGTGATGGTCTGGTTGACCTGCTCGATGCCGGCGCTCTGTTCCTGCGAAGCCGCGGAGATCTCGGCCATGATGTCGGTCACGCGCTGCACGCTGGCGACGATCTCGCCCATCGTGGCGCCGGCCTGGTTCACCAGGGCCGAGCCGTCGGCGACCTTGTCCACGGACGTCTCGATCAGGCCCTTGATCTCCTTGGCCGCATTGGCCGAGCGCTGGGCGAGGGTACGGACCTCGGAAGCGACCACGGCGAAGCCGCGGCCCTGTTCACCCGCACGCGCGGCTTCCACCGCGGCATTGAGCGCCAGGATATTGGTCTGGAAGGCGATGCCGTCGATGACCGAGATGATCTCGGCGATGCGCTTGGAGGACTGTTCGATGTCGGACATGGTGGTGACCACCTTGCCGACGACTTCGCCACCTTGAGAAGCCACCGATGCCGCGCCGATGGCCAGCTGGTTGGCCTGGCGGGCGGACTCGGCGTTCTGGCGCACGGTGGAGGTCAGTTCCTCCATGGACGCGGCGGTCTCTTCCAGGTTGGCGGCCTGCTGCTCGGTACGGCGCGACAGGTCGGCATTGCCCGAGGCGATCTCGCCGGCGGCGGTGTTGATCGACGTGGAGGCCTCCTGGATCCGGCCGACGATGTCGGTCAGCTGGGCGACCGTGGCGTTGGCGTCGTCGCGCATGGTGGCGAACACGCCGTGGAAGTCGCCTTCCATGCGCGCGGTCAGGTCGCCGCTGGACAGCGAGCGCAGCACGCCGGACACCGCGTCCACGCTGCCGGCGATGGCCGCCAGCAGGCCGTTCAACTGCTGCGACAGCGTCAGCAGGAAGCCCTGCTTGTCGGCCTCGCCGATGCGGCCGCTCAGGTCGCCCTGCGCGGCGGCCTGCACGATGCGGGAGACTTCCTGCTCGACCCTCACCTCGGTGGTGCGGTCGGCCCACTCGACCACGTAGCCCACGCGCTGGCCGTCGCCGTCGGTGACCGGGCTGATGATCAGCTGCATGACGCGGCCGCCCACGTTGATCTGCGCGCGGTGGGTGCCCTGCAGCTGCGCCAGCATGCGCGACTGGTGCTCGGGCTTCTTGTGGAAGATGTCGATGCTGCTGCCGACGACGGTGCGCGTGTCGAAGGCCGGCAGGTCGCGGCGGATGTCCTGCTCGGCGTCGGCGAGCATCTTCATCAGCGGGCGGTTGGCGTAGATGATGGTGCGGTCGGCGTCGGCGATCATGACGTTGGTGGTCACGTCGTCCAGCGCGGTGCGGATGCGCAGGCTTTCCCGCGCCAGCGCCTGGTCGCGCTCGATCCGCTCGCGCAGGTTGTGCTGCATGCTGCGCATGGCCTTCATCAGCGTGCCGATCTCGTCGTCGCGGCCGCCGTCGATCACGCTGTCCAGCTTGCCGTTGGCGATGTCGTCGGCGACCCGCACGGCGCCGGACAGCGGCGCGCTCACCTGGCGGCGCAGCAGCCAGAACACCGCGGCGCAGAGCAGGGCCGCGCCCAGCACGCCCACCACCACCACCGTCCACAGCACCGCGCGCGCCTCGCGCATCAGCACCGCGCGCGGCACGACCACGCCGAGCACGAAGCGCTCCTGCGCCGTGCCGATCTGCAGGGGCACGTAGGCCTCCATCATCGTCTCGCCCGCGGCGTCGGCGACCTCGCGGAACACCGACTCGCCGCCGGCGACGCGCTTCATCACGTCGGCCGCCTGGTCGCCGGCGAAGGGCTTGCCGACGGTGGCGGGATCGCGGTCGGCGATGACGACGCCGGCCGGCGTCAGCAGGCGGACGAAGCCGGCGTCCATCGGCGTGAGCTTGGCGATGCGCTCCTGCAGCGACTGCAGGGCGAAGTCCACGGTCATCACGCCCAGGTACTCGCCGTCCTGCAGGACGGGCGTGGACAGGGTCGTCATCAGCACGTCCTTGCCGGCGATCTTGTAGACGTAGGGCTCGGCGATCACCGCGCGCTTGAGTTCGCGCGGGCGCAGGTACCAGTCGCCGGCGCCCGGGACCTCGTACTCGCGCAGGGCCTCCTGCAGCGGGACACCGTCGCTCCACGCCCAGTAGCTCATGAAGCGGCCGGTTTCGTCGTGCGCCTCGCTGTCGACGAAGTCCGCGTCCTTGCCGTCGAACGCGTCCGGTTCCCAGAGCGTGCCGACGCCGACCCATTCCGGATGCGCCTCCAGCTGGCGGCGGAAGATCGCGCTGGCGGCCGCGCGGCTGATGCCGTCGCCGCCGCGCTGCGACAGCAGCGCGCTCGCCAGCGTCGCGTTGACGTCGAAAGCCGCGGTCAGTTCGCCGGAGATCCGTTGCGCTTCCAGGTCCGCCAGCCCTTCCATGGTGGTCCGCGCGCCGGCCAGCAACGACTGGCTGCTGCGCAGGTAGCTGGCCGCGGCGGCCACGCCGAAGCCGAGCAGCGCCACCAGGGCGATGCCGTACATGACGCGGGTGGCGATGCTGCGGGAGGTGGTGCGGGCGGATGCTGACGACATGATGGCCTCTTGCGGTGAGCGGTGCGGCTTGGCGATGCCTGCAGCAGGGGAGGGCCGTGGGGCGCCGTCACATTCCTGCCGCAGGAGCGTTATGCGGGATATCGGCGCGGGTGGGCCGGGATTGAGTCGCGCGTGGGCGTCGGCCGACGAAAGGCGTGCCGGAAGGAAACGGGTGTTACGCGGCGCCGCGCTCGCGGGCGCTGCGCTGGCGTTCGAGGCGGAAGATGTAGCGCTGGATCAGCGCGTCGCCGCCGCGCGGCAGTTCGGTGAACTGGCAGCCGGCGCGCCAGCTCTCGGTGCCGTTCTGGTTGAGCTGCCGCTGCAGGCTCTTGACCATCAGGCGCACGCACAGCGGCCCGCCGTCGGGCAGGTGCAGCACGCAGCCGGGGAACTCCCGGTACGGGCGCAGCGTGGGCTCGTCCGCCGGCACCGCCAGCGCGATGCCACCGCCGCTGATGTCCTGCACGCGGTAGCGGTCGTAGGTGGTCTCGCCGTCCGGATGGTTGCGGGGAACGGCGCATTCCAGCGGCTGCGCGACCGGCACCTGCAGGCGGTAGAACTCGCGGCGCTGCAGGCGCAGCACGCTCTCCGGCAGGTCGGCGCGGAACGCGACCTGGCCATCCTTGTGCACGCGCACGAGGCGTTCGAGGCGGAACTGCACGTGGATGCGGTCCAGGCGCGAGACGCAGGTGACGTGGGTCGCTTCCTCGATGCTGCGGTTGATCGTCTCGCTGGCGCTGCCGTCGACCAGCACCGCGTCCTCCTCCTCCGCGACCTCGATCACGGAGGTGGGGAAGGTGTGGTTGCGCGGCAGCGCGCAGCCGCTGACCAGGGCGCGCCGGTCGATCAGCGCCTGCAGGATCTGACGGATCTCCGGCACGCTCCGCACCAGGTACTTCTCCTCTTCCTCGTACCGGATCGGCTCGGCCAGGGGGGAGTCGGTGGGCTCGGTCATACGGTCGGAATGGGGCGTCAGGCCCTGCGGAAGGCGTCACAGGCTGTATCGGCGTGCGTCGCACGATCTTTAGCGACGGAGGGCGCGCGCGAGCGGAGCAAAGACGGCAAGACCGGCGGCGTGGAGTGCCTCCGCGCGCGTCTCTCCCCGATGGCGGCGGACGGCAGCGCCGGCCACCGCTACATCCGCAGCGCGTCCACCACCAGCGAGAACGCCGGCGAAGGCTGGCGGCGGCTGGGATAGTAGAGGTGGTAGCCGGCGAACGGCGGGCACCAGTCCTGCAGCACGCGCACCAGGCGCCCTTCCGCGAGGTGCGGCGCGAACTCTTCTTCCGGGAGGAACGCGATGCCCAGCCCGTCGAGCGCCGCCTGCACGATGGGCGGCGAGGTGTTGAAGATCGCCTGGCCTTCCACGCGGACGTTCACCTGCCGGCCGCGCCGCTCGAATTCCCACACGTAGAGGCCGCCGGAGGTGGGGAAGCGGATGTTGATGCAGGGGTGCCGGGTCAGGTCGTCGGGGACCTTGGGAACGGGGTGCCGCTCGAAGTAGGCGGGCGAGGCCACGGCGGCCATCCGCAGCTTCGGGCCGATGGGCAGGGCGACCATGTCCTTGTCGATGCTTTCCCCCAGGCGCACGCCGGCGTCGAAGCGGTCGGCCACGATGTCGCGCAGCCCGTAGCTGACGTCGAACTCGATGCGGATGTCCGGGTAGCGGTGCATCAGCGGCAGCAGCCTGGGCAGCAGGATCGTCCGCAGGACGTGGTCGCCGCTGGTGAGGCGGACCGAGCCGGCCGGCTTGTCGCGCAGCGCCGTGAGCGCGTCCAGTTCCGCCTCGATCTCGTCGAAGCGGTTGCCGATGGCCCGAAGCAGCCGTTCGCCCGCCGGCGTCGGCGACACGCTGCGGGTGGTGCGGGTCAGCAGCCGGATCTCCAGCCGCGCCTCCAGCGCCTTGATGGCCTGGCTGAGCGCCGACTGGGAGACCCCCAGGGCAGCGCCGGCCCGGGTGAAGCTCCCTTCCCGCGCCACCGTGACGAAGGCCAGCAGGTCGTTGAGGTTGCGTCGCGCCATGGAGCCAGTGTGGCATGGCGCATTGATTAGCGGAACTAATAGGGCCTAAAAGCATTGATCGGCTAATCAGGCAGGTCGCGCACGGGGAGAATGGCCGGCATCCTCCCTGACCCGGAACGAAGATGAAAAAGCTGCTCATGTCGCTGGCCCTGGCGGCCGGTTCGTCCACCGCGACGGGGCAGGACCTGTCCGGCGGCGCCGACAACTTCTACAGGAGCGACAGGCTGACCGTGGAGAAGGTCGCCTTCGACAACCAGTACCGGATGAAGGTCGCGGGCAACCTGTTCCTGCCCCGGGACCGCAAGCCGGGCGCCCGGTATCCGGCGATCGTCGTCGGCCATCCGATGGGCGCGGTGAAGGAGCAGAGCTCGAACCTCTACGCGCAGAAGCTGGCCGAGCAGGGCTTCGCCGCGCTGGCGATCGACCTGCCGTTCTGGGGCGAGAGCGAGGGCCGGCCCCGCAACGCCGTCGCTCCGGACCTCTATGCCGAGGCCTTCAGCGCGGCCGTGGACTTCCTGGGCACCCGGCCGTTCGTCGACCGCGAGCGCATCGGCGTGCTCGGCATCTGCGGCAGCGGCAGCTTCGCCATCAGCGCGGCCAAGATCGACCCGCGCATGAAGGCCATCGCCACCGTGAGCATGTACGACATGGGCGCGGCCAACCGCAACGGATTGAACCATTCGCTGTCCGTCGAGCAGCGCAAGGCGCTGATCGCGGCGGCGGCACGGCAGCGCTATGCCGAGTTCGAGGGCGGCGAGATCGCGGTCGCCGGCGGCACCGATCTCGAACTGACGCAGGACACCCATCCGATCCAGCGCGAGTTCTACGACTTCTACCGCACGCCGCGCGGCGCGTTCACCCCGGCGGGCGCATCCGCCGAGAGGACGACGAAGCCGACGGTCACCAGCAACGCCAAGTTCATGAACTTCTATCCGTTCAACGACATCGAGACGATCTCGCCGCGGCCGATGCTGTTCGTCGCCGGCGACCGGGCCCACTCGAAGGAATTCAGCGAGGAGGCCTACCGGCTGGCCGGCCAGCCGAAGCAACTCCACTGGGTGGAGGGCGCCGGCCACGTCGATCTCTACGACCGCGTCGACCTGATTCCCTTCGACACGCTGACCGCCTTCTTCCAGCGGCACCTGGCCGCGCAGTGAGGCACCGGCCCGCCTGCTCCTGCAGGCGGGCGGCAGCACACCCTCCCGGTCTTCGGCCGGCGCCGCTTCCCGGGGGCCGCCGGCATGACGGCGGCGGCAGCGCTGCCTTCCGGTGCCGCTCCGTCGTCGCGGCCGGCCAGGCGGCCGGACCGGACCGGCCAGGACCGGCCACGCCCCGGCCGCGGTTGCCCCGGCGCGGACGCCGCCCACTCCACGAACCCCCATGCGAAGCGAAACCATGACCCGCCCGACGGGCACCCACCAACCGGCCGCCGGGCCCGACGCAGCCACGACGCAGCCCGCCCGCTGGAGCGGCGTCCTTGCGATGACGCTCTGCGTGTTCGCGCTGATCGCGTCCGAGTTCATGCCGGTCAGCCTGCTGACGCCGATGGCGGCCGACCTGGGCGTCAGCGAAGGCCTGGCCGGATACGGCATCGCCATCTCCGGTGCGTTCGCGGTGCTCGCCAGCCTGTCCCTGCCGGCGCTGGCCGGCGGCAGGGACCGCAAGACCCTGCTGCTGGGCCTGACCGGCCTGATGGCGCTGTCCGGCGCGGTGGTCGCGCTGGCGCCGAACTACCTGGCCTACCTGATCGGCCGCGCCCTCATCGGCGTGGTGATCGGCGGTTTCTGGTCGATGTCCGCCGCCACCGCCATGCGCCTGGTGCCGCCCGCCCAGGTGCCGCGCGCCCTGGCCGTCTTCAACGGCGGCAACGCGCTGGCCACGGTGGTCGCCGCGCCCCTGGGCAGCTACCTGGGTTCGGTCATCGGCTGGCGCGGCGCGTTCTTCTGCCTGGTGCCGGTGGCGGCGATCGCGCTGGCCTGGCAGTGGGCCAGCCTCCCGTCCATGGCGGCGGCGCCGGCGGCGGGTTCGGGGAACGTCTTCCGCCTGCTCCAGCGCCGCCGGGTCGCGTGGGGCATGGCCGCCTGCGGCGCGTTCTTCATGGGGCAGTTCGCGCTGTTCACCTACGTACGCCCGTTCCTGGAAACGGTGGCGCGCGTGGACGTCGCCACGCTGTCGCTCATCCTGCTGGCGATCGGCGTGGCCGGCGTCGTCGGCACCGCCGTCATCGGCACGTTCCTCAGGCGAGGCCCGTACCGGACCCTGATCGTCATTCCCGTCCTGATGGCGGCCATCGCCCTGACGCTGATTCCGTTCGGCGCCCAGGTCGGCACCGTCGCCGTGCTGCTGGGCGCATGGGGGCTGCTGGCGACCGCCGCGCCGGTGGGCTGGTGGAACTGGATCGCGCAGGCCCTGCCGACGGAGGCGGAAGCCGGCGGCGGCCTGATGGTGGCGGTGATCCAGCTGGCCATCGCCCTGGGTTCCACCCTGGGCGGGATGCTGTTCGACCACGGCGGCTACCGCAGCGCCTTCGCGGCGAGCGCAGGAGTGCTGCTGCTCGCGGCATGCCTGTCGCTGGCGACGGCGCGCTCGCGGGCGCCGCGAACCGCCTGAGCGATGCGCCAACCCAGGAGCCTGGCCATGATGTTCGACGACCGCTGTTCCACGCCACGGCAGGCAGGCCGGCGATGGTCGCCCTGGGGGGGCGGCCTGGTCCTGGGCCTGCTGGCCATCGGCGGATGCAAGGCTGGCCAGCCCGGGACGCCCGTCGCCACGGCCCGGGATACGGCGACAGTGTCTGCCCAACCAGAGGAACCCCGCATGTGGATGACCGTCGGCGAACGCCGCTTCGCCGTCACCCTGGCCGATACCGCCGCCGCGCGGGCGTTCGCGGCCCGGCTGCCGGTGACGCTGGACATGGCCGAACTCAACGGCAACGAGAAGTGCGCCGACCTCCCGGAAGCGCTTCCCGCCGACGCCAGCCGTCCCGGGACGATCCACGAAGGCGACCTGATGCTCTATGGCACGACCACGGTGGTCGTCTTCTACGAGACCTTCCGTTCGGCCTATTCCTACACGCCGCTGGGACGCGTGGACGACCCGGCCGGCCTGGCGCGGGAACTCGGCCCCCGTGGCATCCGGGTGACGTTTTCCCGGATGTAGGCCGGGTGCATTCCCCCTGCCGAGGAGCCGGGTCGGGCCGAAGCCGGTCGGCGGGTCGGTCCGGCTCGGGCGTTCCCGAGGCTCGAGCCCGGTCGTCGGCGGACGACTCCGCTGCGCATCCCGGAACGCACACGGCCCGGGATGACCGGGCCGTGGGGTGGGGGGCAGCTGGTGCTGGCGCGGGGCGGAGCTCAGAACTCCTGCCAGTCGCCGTCGGCCAGGGCCGGTTCGGGCTTGCGCGCGGCCGGCTTGCGGGCCGCGGCCTTCGGGGCGGGCGCCTTCGGCGTGGATGCCCTGGCCGCGGGTGCGGCGGTCGCGGGCTTGCGCACCGGTGCGGCGACCGCGGCGTGCAGCTTGAACACGGAGACCGATTCGCTCAGGGCCTGGGCCTGCTCTTCCATCGAGCGGGCGGCGGCGGAGGCTTCCTCCACCAGCGCGGCGTTCTGCTGGGTCGTTTCGTCCATCTGGGTGATGGTCTGGTTGACCTGTTCGATGCCGGCCGACTGCTCCTGCGAGGCCGCACTGATCTCGGCCATGATGTCGGTCACGCGCTGCACCGAGGACACGATCTCGCCCATCGTCGCACCGGCCTGGTTCACCAGCGCCGAACCGTCGGCGACCTTGTCCACCGAGGTCTCGATCAGGCCCTTGATCTCCTTGGCCGCATTGGCCGAACGCTGGGCGAGGGTGCGGACTTCGCTGGCCACGACCGCGAAGCCGCGGCCCTGTTCGCCGGCCCGGGCCGCTTCCACGGCCGCGTTCAAGGCCAGGATGTTGGTCTGGAAGGCGATGCCATCGATGACCGAGATGATCTCGGCGATCCGCTTGGAGGACTGCTCGATGTCGGACATGGTGGTGACGACCTTGCCGACCACTTCGCCGCCCTGCGAGGCGACACCGGCCGCGCCGATGGCCAGCTGGTTGGCCTGGCGGGCGGACTCGGCGTTCTGGCGCACGGTGGAGGTCAGTTCCTCCATCGAGGCGGCGGTCTCTTCCAGATTGGCGGCCTGCTGCTCGGTGCGGCGTGACAGATCGCTGTTGCCCGAAGCGATCTCGCCGGCGGCGGTGTTGATCGACGTGGAGGCGTCCTGGATCCGGCCGACGATGTCGGTCAGCTGGGCCACGGTGGCGTTGGCGTCGTCGCGCATGGTGGCGAACACGCCGTGGAAGTCGCCTTCCATGCGCGCCGTCAGGTCGCCGCGGGCGATGGCCTGCAGCAGTTCGGAGACTTCGGCGAGGTTGCCGTCGGTGGTCTCCATCAGCTGGTTCAGGCCTTCGATCATGGCGCGGAAGTCGTACTGGTACTGGTCCACGTCGCCGCGCTGGCTGAAGTCGCCGGAGGAGGCGGCCGAGGCCAGGCGCTTGATCTCGGCGTTGATCGCCGACAGGTTGGCCTTGGTGGCGTCCATGGCCTCGGTGATGACGGCCTTCTCGCCCGGCAGGCGGTCCATGTCCTGGCTGAGGTCGCCGACGGCGTAGCGCTGCATGATCTCCACCGCGCGCATCTTCACGCCGATGTGCTGTGCGACCAGCGCGTTGGTGTCGCGCACCATGCGGCCGTACTCGCCGGGAAAGGTGCTGTCGTCGATGCGGTAGCCGATCTGGCCTTCGTCGTGGCGGCGCGTCATCTCGGTGAGCGCGGCGATCAGGGAGACGACCTGCTGCTGCATGCGCTGCATGGCCGACAGCAGCTGGCCGACTTCGTCCTGGCGGCGGGTGTCGATCCTGCCGTCCAGCTTGCCGGCGGCGACGTCGTTGGCCACGCGCACGGCTTCGCCTACGGGCCTGACGATCGAACGGGTGATCGACCAGCCCAGCAGCGCGGCCAGCGCCAGCACCAGCGCCAGCCCGCCGACCATCGCGACCACCGTGCGCTGGTGGGCGCGCTTGGAGGCGGCGACGTCCTTGGCCAGGTTGTCCACGTTGTACTGCGAGAGCACCTTCAGGTGCTCGAACAGCTCGCGCCGCAGCTTGCGCGATTCGCTGCCGGAGATGGCCTGCGCGGTGGCGAAATCGTCGGCGGCCACCGCCGCGGCGATGCGGTCGTGGGCCTCGAAGTAGGCGGCGCGCGAGGTTTCCACCTTTTCGTAGAGCGCCAGTTCCTCGGGCAGCGATTCGGCCGGGATGGCGTTGTAGGCCGCTTCCGAGGCCTCGATCAGGGTGCGGGTGTCGGCCAGGCGCTTGTCGTAGTCGGCGATCTCGGCGGCGTCGCCCTGCTTGGTCAGCTGGGCCTGCTCGTAGGCGCGGAACTCGCCGAGCTGCACGCGCATCTCGCCCAGGTGCTGCACGGCGGGCATCCAGTTCTCGTTGATGTCGCCGATCTGCGTGTCGCTGACGTTCAGGCGCCACAACGAGAAGCCGCCGAGCAGCAGGGTCAGTGCCGTGGTGACGGTGAAGGCCAGCGCCAGCTTGCGGGCGATGGACAGGTTCTGGAACCACTTCATGGTGTATCTCCGGACAAGAGCGGGACGAACGGTGCGCGATGCGGGCGCGGGAGGCGCGGGCGTATCGCAGCGGGCGTCGTGTACGGATGACTAGCGGCGCTTAATGTGACTTCTTGATGGCCGGTACGTCGGAAAGACGGGTGGGGCGCCCGTCGTGCCATGGTCGTCGCGGACGCGGCGTGTCCGCCCGCACGTTTCCGCGGGCGCCTTAGAAATGCAGCTGGGCGCGCAGTTGCAGCGCCGACGGATCGGCCGAGGAGGCGCCGCGGGTGGCGTCGGACTTCACGTAGTTGGCCTGGAACTTGAAGTTCTGCGCCAGGTACCAGTTGGCGCCGAGCGTCCAGCCGTGCTGGCGGCCGCCGGCGACGCCGTCGCTGTCGAGGTCGATGCGGCTGTAGCGCGCCAGCAGTTCCACCGCGCCGTAGCGGCCCTTCGGCTTGGGGTTGGCGACGTTGCCGCCGCCGTAGCCGCGCGATTCGCCCGTCACCAGCCAGCTGCCGAACACGTAGGCGCCGTCGGCCGAATAGGAGGGCAGCCCGGCGTCGCGGGTGGTCTTCTGGCGCAGGTACTCGCCCTGCAGCGACCAGGGGCCGCGGATCCACAGCGCTTCCAGGCCGGTGCGGTCGATGCGGTCCACGCGCGCGAGGGTGCCGGAATCGACCAGGCGGACGTCGGTCGGCGCCGCTTCCGGCTTGGCGCGCCAGCGCACGCTCGGCAGGACGGTCACGCCCAGGCCGTTCACTTCGCTGTCGGGCCGTTCCCGCGCGCCGGCCACGCCCAGGTGCAGCACGTCGCCGGTAGCCTTGCGCGGCGTCCACGCCAGCCGCAGCGCGGCGGTGTCGCCCTTGTTGTTGCCCTGCAGGTCGGATTCGAAGAAATAGCCGGCGTTGGCGATGTAGCGGTCGCGCTCGAACGCCCAGTCGATGCCGCCGCGGCGGTTCTCGTAGAACGCTTGCGTGGGCAGCGACGGCTCCAGGAAGCTGACCGTGCGCGTGGCGGTGTTGCCTTCGAAGCCCAGCGGCACCTTCATCTGGCCGATGCGCAGCTTGCCGAGGTCGCGGCCCAGCAGCGCCTTCGTTTCCAGGCGCAGGGCGACGTCGTTCCAGGTCTTGGACTGGAAGTCGAAGGTGGCGCCGACCTCGTACACGCCCTTGCGCTTGAGCGCCAGGCCGAGTTCCTGCCGGCGCCAGGCGTCGTCGTCGTCCAGCGCCGCGCCGTTGTGGCCGGTGCCGGAGAAGCGGACCGCGTCGTACTGCAGGTTGCCGCCCAGGCTCAGCTCGGTGCCGTCGGCGAAGGTGATCTTCGGCGGCCACGCGGCGGCCCGGGGGGCGCCGTCGGCGGCGCGCGCGTCGGCGTGCGCGGCCATCAGGGCCAGCGCCAGCGTGGTGAGCATGTACTTCATGGGATGACCTGTCGTGTGCGGGCGCGGGGCGGCCGGCGCGGCCCGCGGGGCCGCGCGGGAGGCGCGCCGGATCGCGCGGGGAAAGGGAGGCTTCAGGCGGCCTGCAGCATCCGCCGCGAGCGCACCAGGCCGCCGACGTCGACGATCAGCGCCACCCGGCCGTCGCCGAGGATGGTGGCGCCGGAGATGCCGTCGATGCGGCGGTAGTTGTTCTCGAGGTTCTTCACCACGACCTGCTGCTGGCCGATCAGTTCGTCCACTTCCAGCGCGAGCTTCTGGCCGTCGGCTTCGACCACCACCACCAGCGGGTCGTGCGCGCGCGCGTCGCCGTAGCGGTAGTACTCGTTCAGCGCGACCATCGGCAGGTACTCGCCGCGCACACGCAGCACGCGGCCGTCGCCGGCCACCGTGCGCACGTCCTCGCCCTGCGGCTGCAGCGCTTCCAGCACGTAGGTGAGCGGCAGGATCAGGGTCTCGTCGCCGACCGACACCGCCATGCCGTCGAGGATGGCGAGCGTCAGCGGCAGGCGGATCACCACGCGGGTGCCCTGGCCGGTCGCGCTTTCCAGCTGCACTTCGCCGCCCAGCGCCTGGATGTTGCGGCGGACCACGTCCATGCCCACGCCGCGGCCGGACAGGTCGGTGACCTGCTCGGCGGTGGAGAAGCCGGGCTGGAAGATCAGGTCCCACACCTGCGCGTCGGTGGGGTTCTCGGGCACGGCCAGGCCGCGCTCGTGCGCCTTGGCCAGGATGCGGTCGCGGTTGAGGCCGCGGCCGTCGTCGCTGACCTCGATGACGATGTGGCCGCCCTGGTGCGAGGCCGCCAGCGTGATCGTGCCGGTCTCGTCCTTGCCGGCCTGCGCGCGCACGTCGGGCATTTCCAGGCCGTGGTCGATCGAGTTGCGGACCAGGTGCACCAGCGGATCGGCGATGCGCTCGATCAGGCCCTTGTCCAGTTCGGTGCCTTCGCCGACGGTGCGCAGGCGGACCTGCTTGCCCAGGCGCGCGGAGAGGTCGCGGACCAGGCGCGGGAAGCGGCGGAACACCGCGTCCACCGGCAGCATGCGCACGCCGATGACGGCTTCCTGCAGGTCGCGGGTGTTGCGTTCCAGCAGGTCCAGGCCGGCGAACAGGCGCTCGCATTGCGCCGGGTCCAGCACGCCGGAGACCTGCTTGAGCATGGCCTGGGTGATGACCAGCTCGCCGACCAGGTTGATCAGGCCGTCGATCTTGTCGACGCTGACGCGGATGGAGGTTTCGGCCGCGTCGTTGGCGGCGGCGGGCGCACCGGGCTGCGCGGCCGCGGGCGCGGCGGCCTGCTGCGCGGCCACGGCGGCGGCCTCGACCGGGACTGCGTTGCGCTGCATCGGCTGGATGTCCAGCTCGCAGTCGTCCACGACCCAGGCGAACACGTCGTCCACCGCGCTGCGCGGCACCTGGCCGATCAGGCCCAGGTCCCAGGCCAGGTAGGCTTCCAGCGGATCGATCTGCTCGAAGCCGGGCAGGCGCTCCAGCCGGCAGGCGACTTCCAGCGGGCCCAGGTGCTCCAGTTCGCGCAGGATGCGCAGCGGGTCGTTGCCGCTCATGAACAGCGACGGCGCAGGGGTGAAGCCGATCTTCCAGCCGTCCGGCGCGTCGTCGGCCTTGGCCGCCGCGGCGGGCGCGGGGGCGGGCGCTTCCTCGCCGGAGAGCACGGCGTTCAGGCGGTCCTTGATCGCCTGCACGGCGGCGGGGTCGGCCGGCGTGCCGTGCTCGGCCTCGGCCAGCAGGGCGCGCAGCACGTCGACCGAGGCCAGCATGGCGTCGACCGCCGGCGGGCTGACGGCGCGCTGGCCGGCGCGCAGTTCGTCCAGCAGGGTTTCCAGCACGTGGGTCAGGCCGGCGATGGCGTCGAAGCCGAACGTCGCCGAGCCGCCCTTGATGGAATGCGCGGCGCGGAAGATGGAGTTGATCAGGTCGCCGTCGCGGCTGCCCTGTTCCAGCGACAGCAGGCCGGCTTCCATGGCTTCCAGCCCTTCGCGGCTTTCCTCGAAGAACGTGGCGTGGAAGCGCTGCATGTCCATGTTCATTGCGACGATGCCCTGTGGCGTTGGGGAAGAAGGAGGAAGGAGGGGATCAGCCCAGGACTTTCTGGACGGTGGCGACCAGCTGTTCCGGGTTGAACGGCTTGACCAGCCAGCCGGTCGCGCCGGCGGCCTTGCCCTCGGCCTTCTTGTCGGCGGCCGACTCGGTGGTCAGCATCAGCATGGGCGTGAACTTGTAGTCCGGCAGCCCGCGCAGGGCGCGGATCAGCGAGATGCCGTCCATGTTGGGCATGTTGACGTCGGTGACGACGGCGTTGAACTTCTGCCCCTGCGCACGTCCCAGCGCGACCTGGCCGTCCTCGGCTTCGTCGACCGAGAAGCCGGCCGAGGTCAGGGCGAACGCGACCATCTGTCGCATCGAGGCCGAATCGTCCACTACCAGAATGCGTGCGCTCATGCGGCGTTCTCCACTTGTTGCATGTTGTGTTCGTTGTCGGTCGTCAGGCCCAGCTGCGGCGCCAGGCCCAGCAGGCGCGCCGCGTCGCGGAAGCTCTGGCTGACGGCGCTGAAGTCGGTGGCCAGGCCGGCCTGGCGGCGCTGGCGCACGAAGCTGCACAGCACCTGCAGGCTGGCGGTGTGCACGCGCTGCACGGTGCCGGCGTCCAGCGCCAGCGGCTCCGGCTGCGCGACGTGCGGGGCCAGGTGCTGCTTGAGGTCGGCGGCGGCCTCGATGCCGAGGTCGTCGCCCAGGGGCACAGCGCTCATCGTGTCTCCGGAAAGGCGGCTCTAACGGGGTATCGGCGGGGAGGGGACGGTCTTGAGGACGGTGCGCGAATGTGTGACGGAGTTGGGGGAAGTCGAGGAACGAGTGGAGAGGAGTGAGGAGTGAGTGGAAGCGATGCTTCGGCTCCCGCTCGTTCCTCACTCCTCTCCACTCGTTCCTCGCCCTTTCATTTCAGCAACTGCGACGCATCCAGCAGGATCACCGCCCGTTCGTTGAGCCGCGCCACGCCGCGGAACAGCGGGTTGGCCAGGCGGCCGACGCGCGCGTTGTCGGGCGATTCGATCTGGTGGTCGGTCAGGCTGGCCACGTCCTCCACCGCGGTGACGCGCAGGCCCAGGATCTCGCCCTGTTCCTCCAGCACCACGATGCGCGTGGTGGCGTCGACGGCGACCGGTTCGCGGCCCAGGTACAGGCCCAGGTCGATGACCGGCACCACCTGGCCGCGCAGGTTCATCACGCCGAGCATGTGCGGCGCGGCGCCGCGCAGCGGCAGCAGGGTGGCGGGCAGCACGACTTCCTGCACCTTCAGCAGTTCCAGCGCGTAGTGCTGCTGGTCGCAGCGCAGGCGCAGCCAGCGGGTCTTGCGTTCGGTCGCGCGGCGGCGTTCGCCGGTGTCGATCGCCGGCTGCAGGTAGGGCTTCTCGGGCAGCGGCGGCGTGCGCGACGGCGTCGGCGGAAGCGGGGCGGGCGCGGGCGCCCTGGCGGCCGGTGCGGCGGGCGCCGCCGCCGGGACCGCGGGCGCCGCGTCGGCGACCCGCGCGGCCGGCGCGCCGCCGCCGTGCAGTTCGTCGAGCAGCGCCTCGAATTCGTCGTCGGTGATGAGGTCGGCGGAAGCGCCGGGGCGCGTCGGCGCGACGGCCAGCGCGGGCGCTGGCGCGGATGGCGCCGGCGCCGCCGTTTCCGCCGCCTGCGCGGGCGCATCCGCGGGCGCGGCCACGGCGGCGGGCGCGCCGCTGCCGTGGAGTTCGTCCAGCAGCGCCTCGAACTCGTCGTCGCTGATCAGGTCGGCCTCGGCGCCCGCGCGCACCGGGGCGACGGCCAATGCGGGGGGCGGGGGTGCGGCGACCGCGGCGACGGGCGGTTCCACCGGCATCGACGCCGGCGCCTGCGCCGCGGCAGGGGCGGCAGGGGTGTCGCCCAGCAGGTCCTGCAGGTAGTCGTCGAGGACGGCGGGAGTGCTCATGCGGCCTGTTCCGTGTCACGCGATTCGGTCAGCAGCAGCCAGTCCAGCGCGCGCCGGTAGGCCGACAGCCCGCGGCCGGGATACTGCGCGACCGGGCTGGAGCGCGTCAGCGCATCGACGCTGCAGATGCGGGTGTCGTTGGGGATGGCGTCGTTCCACACGCGCTCGCCGTACTCGTCCTGCATCGCCTTGAGCGTGTCGGCGCCGGTGCGGGTGCGGCGGTCGTGCAGGGTGGGCAGGATCGACACCGGCAGCGTGCGGTGGCGCGAGCGCTGGATCATCTCGACCGTGCGGCACATGCCCTTCAGGCCGTGCAGCGCCAGCGGCTCGGTCTGGGTGGGAATGATGACGTGGTCTGCCGCGGCCAGCGCGTTGACCATCAGCAGGCCGAGCGTGGGCGGGCAGTCGAACAGCACGTGGTCGTAGGCCTGGCCGGCGCGCGCGAGCGCGTTGGACAGCGCCAGGCCCAGCCCGGGCTGGGTGGCGCTGCGCCGTTCCAGCGTGGCCAGCGGCGTCTGCGCGGCGACGAAGGCCAGGTTCTCGATCTCGGTCGCGCGCGCCACGCTGGCCAGCGCGGGCGGCTGTTCGTCGAACAGGTCCAGCACGCCGGCCGGCTGGGGGTCGGCGGGCACGCCGAAGGCGCGGGTCAGCGAGGCGTGCGGGTCCAGGTCCACCAGCAGCACGCGCCGGCCGCGCATGGCCAGGCCGCGCCCGAGGGCGAGGGTGGTGGTGGTCTTGCCGACGCCGCCTTTCTGGTTGGCGATTGCCCACACGCGCATCACGGGACTCCTTCATGGACCTGGGGCGCCGGCGGCGCTCCGGGCATGGGCGACGCGGCGTGCGCCGGCAGCGGCGGCAGCGAGATCACTGACGGCGGGCCGGCGGCTTCCTCACGGGCATGCAATTCCGGTGCCGAACCGGCCGGGCTGGCCAGGATGATCAGCAGCACCCGGCGGTTGGCGTTGCGGCCCTCCAGGGTGGCGTTGTCCGCGATCGGGCGGAACTCGCCGTAGCCGATCATCGCCAGCCGCTCCGGCGGGATCCCGTCGCGGACGAACAGGTGCACCACGCTGGCCGCGCGCGCCGACGACAGCTCCCAGTTGGACGGGAACTGGGCGGTCCGGATCGGCCGGTCGTCGGTGTAGCCCTCGACGCGCACCGAGTTCGGCACCTCCGCCAGCACCTCGGCCAGCTTGCCGACGGTCGCCTGCGCCTGCGGGTCCAGCGTGGCCGAGCCGGTGGCGAACAGGATGTCGCTGTTGATCTGGACCTCCAGCCACAGCGTGGAGCGCTTGATGGTGACCAGCTTCTCGTCGATCAGCGGCGCCAGCGCGCGCTCCAGGTCGTCGGCGATGCGCTTGAGCTCGCCCTGCGCGCTCTGCAGGCCCTTGGCGTCCAGCGACATGTTCATCTGCGAGGCCATCGCCGCCAGCAGGGTGACGTTGGGCGAGGGCGAGGGCGCCGACGGCCCCTGCTTGGCGCCGGACTTGATCGGCGAGGGGCGGTCGAAGTCCGCGCCCTGCAGCTGGTGGTTGCCCACCTGCACCGGGTTGATCGTGCGCGGCGCGCCGCCGAAGGCCGCGGTCAGCGCGTCGGCCATCACCCGGTACTTGCCCTCGTTGATGGTGGAGATGGCGTACATGACCACGAAGAAGGCCAGCAGCAGCGTCATCAGGTCGGCGTAGGGGATCGCCCACGCCTCGTGGTTGACATGCTCCTCGTGCTTGCGCCGCCGCCTCATGCCCGCCTCCGCCTCAGTGCAGGAAGCCGGCCAGCTTGGCCTCGATGTTGCGCGGGTTCTCGCCCTGCGCGATCGCGATCAGGCCCTCGATGATCATCTCCTGCTCGCGGCTGCGGCCGCCGATCACGCTCTTGAGCTTGCTGGCGATGGGCAGGAAGAACAGGTTGGCCGAGGCGATGCCGTAGATGGTGGCGGTGAACGCGGCGGCGATGCCGTGGCCCAGCTTGCTGGGGTCGGCCAGGTTCTTCATCACCGCGATCAGGCCGAACACCGCGCCGATGATGCCCAGCGTGGGCGCGTACACGCCCATGGCCTCGAACACCTTTGCCGCGGCCAGGTCCTGGTGCTCCTGGCCGTTGAGGTCGATCTCCATCATGTGGCGGATCGATTCCGGCTCCACGCCGTCCACCAGCATCTGCAGGCCCTTCTTCAGGAACGGGTCGTCCTGCTGGTTGACCAGCGGCTCCAGCCCGAGCAGGCCCTGCTTGCGGGCGATGTTGCTCCAGTCGACGATCTGCGCGACCAGCGCGTCGCCGTCGCTGCCCGGCGGGCGGATCACCCAGCGCGCGATCGACAGCGCGCGCTTGAACACCGGCGGCGGCGTGTGCACGAGGATCGCCGCGATGGTGCCGAGGATGACGATCACGAACGCCGCCGAGGACCACAGCGACGACAGGCCCGCGCCCTTGAGGATGCTGCCGCCCACCAGGGCGACCAGCGCCAGGATGAGTCCGATGAGGCTGAAGATGTCCATGTGCTGATCTATCGGCCCGATACTGAGGGACTTGAGGCGCAGCCCCCGTGGGAGCGACGCGAGTCGCGACCGCGATCACACGGCCATCCGGCTGTCATGCGCGCAAGGGAACGGACCCGTAGGAGCGCCCCGTGGGCGCGATGCTTTTCGGGGATGAAGCAAGAGCATCGCGCCCATGGGGCGCTCCTGCAGGCGGGGACGGCGTGGTGTGTTGTGGGGCGCGGCCCCTCACGCCGTCGCGCGCAGGCCGTCGACGTCGAGGATCAGGGCCATGCGGCCGTCGCCTATCAGGGTGGCGCCGGCGTAGCCGGGCAGGCCGCGCACGGCGCGCGGCAGCGGCTTGATGACGACTTCCTCGCGGCCGCGCACCTGGTCCACGACCAGGCCGAAGCGCTGGTCGCCCATCTGCAGCACCACGATGGTGAGCAGCGGCGCCATCACCGGGTCCACGCGCAGCCAGTGGCGCAGGTCGACCAGCGGCAGGGTGTGGCTCTGGCGGTCCAGCACGGCCTGGCCGTCGAACCAGCGCAGGCTCTCCGACGGCGCGTGCAGCACTTCCATCACCCGCGCCAGCGGCAGCGCGTAGACCGGGTCGCCGGCCTGCACCAGCAGGGTCGGCAGGATCGCCAGCGTCAGCGGCACGCGGATGACGAAGCGGCTGCCGCGGCCGACGTCGGAATGGATGGTGATCTGCCCGCTCAGCTCGCGGATGCGCGACTGCACCACGTCCATGCCCACGCCGCGGCCGGAGATGTCGGTGACCTCGACCTTGGTGGAGAAGCCGGGCAGGAAGATCAGCTGCAGGCACTCGTCGTGGGTCAGGCGGGCGGCCGACTCGGGATCGATCAGGCCCTTTTCCAGCGCCTTGCCGCGCAGCCGTTCCGGGTCGATGCCGGCGCCGTCGTCGCGGATCTCGATGGTGACGAAATCGCCTTCCTGCTGCGCGGACAGGCGCACGTGGCCCTGGCGCGGCTTGCTGCACGCCTCGCGCAGCGCCGGCACTTCGATGCCGTGGTCGATCGCGTTGCGCACCAGGTGCACCAGCGGGTCGGCCAGCGCCTCCACCAGGTTGCGGTCCAGCTCGGTGTCGGCGCCGACCAGTTCCAGGTCCACTTCCTTCTGCAGTTGGCGGGCGACGTCGCGCGCCACCTTCGGGAAGCGCGAGAACACCTTGCCGACCGGCTGCATGCGCGTGCGCATGACCGCGCTCTGCAGGCGCGCGGTGGCGATGTCCAGGCTGCTGACGGCGCGGTCGAGTTCCTCGTCGCGGATGCGCGCGCGCAGCGTCTTCAGGCGGTTGCGCGACAGCACCAGTTCGCCGACCAGGTTGACGATGGCGTCCAGCCGCTTGGTGTCCACGCGGATGGTCTGCTCGGCGTCGCCGCCGGCCTTGCCGGCCGGCTTGGACGCGGCGGGCCTGGCAGGCGCAGGGGCGGGGCGCACGGCCGGGGCGGGCGTGGGCGAGGCCGGCGTGGTGGGTGCGCCACCGCCGTGCAACTGGTCGAGCAGGGCCTCGAACTCGTCGTCGGTGATCAGGTCACCGGCGGCCGGCGCGGCCGCGGGCACGGCGCTGGCGGCCGGCTTCGGCGCGGCCGGCGCTGCGCCGCCCTGCACGTCGAACTGGTCGATCAGGGCCTGCGGCGCGTGCGGCGGTTCCTCGCCGGCGCCGACGGCGTCCAGCATCTGCTGCAGCCAGTCCAGCGATTGCTGGGCGGCGTCGAAATGCTGCGGCTCCAGCGTGGCCTGCCCGGCGCGCACCAGGCCCAGGGTCTCCTCCGCCGCGTGGCACAGGTTGACCATGGCCTGGATGCCGAGGAAGCCGGCGCCGCCCTTGAGCGTGTGGAAGCCGCGGAACACCGCGTTGAGCTGGTCGCTGTCGGACGGGTCCTGTTCCAGCGTGACCAGCTGCTCGCCCAGCCGGTCGAGGATTTCCTGCGCTTCGATCAGGAAGTCGGCGGCGATTTCGGGCGTGACGGCGGACATGGAGTGGGGACTGGATTCGGGATCGGGGGGTCGGGATCGGGGATTCGGAGGGCGGGGATTCGGAGGGCGGGGTTCGGGTGGCGGCAGGTGTGGGGTGGAAGTCGTGTGGTTTTTTGCTCGTCATTCCAGCGCAAGCTGGAATCCATGTTTGCGCGGTGCGCGAACGGGCGGGGCGATGGAAGCGGCCGTGGCGTGGAGCAGCAGCAAGGGCGGAAACGAAGGCGGAGCAACAGGGGAATGGATCCCAGCGTTCGCTGGGATGACGGCTCCGGGGAGGGGTTGCGGATCGGCCTGGCATCGCCATGCTTTTGCCGCTTGCCGCTTGCCGCTTGCCGCTTGCCGCTTGCCGCTTGCCGCTTGTCTTTTTCCTTGTTGCCTTGTTGCCTTTTACCTCTTGCCTCTTCTCTTGCGTCCTACCACCTACCTCTTGTCGCTTGCCTCCCTCCTGTCATCTGCCACGCGTTACAACCCCAACCCCGACAGCAGGTCGTCCGCGTCGTCCTGCGAAAACGCGTTGCGGTCAAGACCAGCAACGGCCGGGCCGGCGAGTTCTGAAGTGCCGGTCTTCTCCGGCGGCGGCAGGCCGAGCGCGCCGAAGCCCTCGTGCACGCGGCGGACGATGCCGGCGACGCGGCGGATGATCTGCCCGGTCAGGTCCTGGTAGCTCTGCGCCAGCGCCATTTCCGACAAGCCCTTGCCGATGCTGTCCACCAGCGCCGCCTGTTCCGGCAGCAGGTCCATGCCCTTGAGCTGGGTGGCGTAGCCACGGCACTGCTCGGCCAGGTCCAGGGTCTTGTGGCTGGCCTGCTCGGTCATCTCCACCACGTGGTCCAGGCGCGCGCAGGCGTCGTCGAGTTCGCCGGCGTCGGTCGGCGGCAGCTCGCCCAGCGTCTGCGCCAGTTCGCGCGCCAGCCGGCCCAGGCCCTGCATCATCGGCTGCGTGCGCCAGGCGGCGATCGCGTCCAGTTCCCGGCGCCAGCCGGCTTCGTCGCCCTGTTCCAGCGCATCGAGCGCGTGCTGCAGTTTCTCGACCAGCGCGGCGCGGGCGCCGGCGGCATCGGCGACGGTGTTCATCAGGCGGCCGCTCCCAGGCGTTCGAAGATCTTGCCCAGCTTCTCTTCCAGCGTCTGCGCAGTGAACGGCTTGATGATGTAGCCGTTCACGCCGTTCTGCGCCGCCTCGATGATCTGCTCGCGCTTGGCTTCCGCGGTGACCATCAGCACCGGCAGGGTCTTGTAGCGGTCGTCGGCGCGGATCGCCTTCAACAGCTCGATGCCGGTCATGCCCGGCATGTTCCAGTCGGTGACCACGAAGTCGAAGCTGCCCTGGCCCAGCGCGGTCAGGGCGCTGTTGCCGTCCTCGGCCTCGGCGGTGTTGGTGTAGCCCAGGTCGTTGAGCAGGTTCTTGATGATCCGGCGCATGGTGGAGAAGTCGTCCACGATCAGGATGCGCATGTTCTTGTTGGTCACGGGTGCTCCGGTGGTGCGTGGACGGTGGGTCTGGTGGCGGTATCGGCCGGGCGGAGGGAATGTTTAGGGGGCGCGGGACCCGGGACTCGGGACCCGGGTCCCGGGAAGAAGCAAGCGCACTGCTTTTCCCGGGTCCCGGGTCCCCGGTCCCGGGTCCCGGCCTCACTCGTCTTCCAACCCCGCATCCGCCTTCTCGAACACCTGCAGGCGGCCGCGCAGGCGGACCATGGCTTGGCCGTGGATCTGGCAGACGCGCGATTCGCTGACGCCGAGCACGGCGCCGATCTCCTTGAGGTTCAATTCCTGCTCGTAGTACATCGACAGCACCAGCTGTTCGCGCTCGGGTAGGTGGCCGATGGCCTTGACCAGCTGCTGGCGGAACTCGCTGCGCTCCAGGTGCTGCTGCGGCGAGGGGCCGCCGGTGCGGGCGGTGTTCGGCTCGCCGTGGTCGTCGATGTGCGATTCCAGGCTCAGCACCTGGCCGCGCGCGGCGTCTTCCATCAGCCGCAGGTATTCGGGCAGCGGCATCTCCATCGCGGCGGCGACTTCGGTGGCGATGGCGGCGCGGCCGGTGCGCTGTTCGATCTCGCGCACGGTGGCGGCGGCCTGGCGGGCGCGGCGATGGACCGAGCGCGGCACCCAGTCGCCGCGGCGGATCTCGTCGATCATCGAGCCGCGGATGCGGATGGAGGCGTAGGTCTCGAACGAGGCGCCCTGTTCGGCGTCGTAGCTGCGCGAGGCTTCCAGCAGGCCGATCATGCCGGCCTGGATCAGGTCGTCGATCTCCACGCTGGCCGGCAGGCGCGCCGCCAGGTGGTGGGCGATGCGGCGGACCAGGTCGGCGTGCTGGGTCACGCAGTCGGTGGCGGCGCTGCGCTGCACCGCGCGGTACTGGGCGGCGGGGTTGTTCATGCGGCCACCCCCCGCTGGATCAGGCGCTCGACGAAGAACTCGACGTTGCCGCGGGCGCCGGCCGGCGGCTGCCAGCGCGCGGTGATGCGGGCGATCTCGGCGATGGCGCGCGCCGACGGGCTGCCGGGATAGGCCTTCACCACCGGCTGCTGGCGCTGCACGGCGCGGCGCAGCCAGTCGTCCTGCGGCACCGCGCCCAGGTAGTGCAGGGCGACGTCGCCGAGGAAGCGCTCGCACACGCGGGCCAGCTTCTCGTACAGCTTCCGCCCTTCGTTGGGGTCGCGGACCATGTTGGCGATGACGTGCACGCGGTCCAGCCCGCGCTCGCGCGCCAGCACCTTGATCAGCGCGTAGGCGTCGGTGATCGAGGCCGGCTCGTCGCAGACCACCACCACGGTGTCCTGCGCGGCCTGGCAGAAGGTCAGCACGCTGTCGGTGATGCCGGCAGCGGTGTCCACCACCATCACGTCCAGCGCCCGCTGCAGTTCGGAGAACACGTTGACCAGGCCGACGTGCTCGGCCGGGGTCAGTTCGGCCATGTGGCGGAAACCCGACGAGGCGGGCACCACCAGCAGCCCTTCCGGGCCTTCCAGCAGCACGTCCTCCAGCTGGCAGCGCCCGGCGACCAGGTCGGCCAGGGTGAACTTCGGCGACAGGCCGAGCAGCACGTCGACGTTGGCCAGGCCCAGGTCGGCGTCCATCAGCAGGGTGCGCTTGCCCATTTCGGCCAGCGACACGGCCAGGTTGACCGACACGTTGGTCTTGCCCACGCCGCCCTTGCCGCCGGTGACCGCGATGACGCGCACCGGGTGGAAGGCGCCGGGCAGCGGCGGCGTGTTGCGGGGATTGGTCTGCAGCAGGTGGTCAGGCGACATGAGTGGCCTCGGTCGAGCAGGGTTCGTCGGCTTCGCGCCGCAGCTGGTCCAGGCGCAGGACCAGGTGCGCGCTGTTGGCGCGGTGGAGGTCGTCGGGCACGCGCTGGCCGTCGGTAACCCAGGCCATCGGCAGCTGGTGGTCCACGACCACCGACAGCGCGCTGCCCAGGCGGCCGGTCTCGTCCAGCTTGGTCAGCACCACGCCTTGCGGCTGCACGCTGCTGAAGCGGCGGACCACTTCGTCCAAGTCGGCGAAGTGCGAGTTGGCCGGCAGGCACAGCAGGGTCTTGACCTGGCCGGAGGCGCGCAGCCAGTTGAGCTGGCCGACCAGGTTGCGGTCGCGCTGGCCCAGGCCGGCGGTGTCGATCAGCACCAGCTTGTAGTCGCGCAGGCGTTCCAGCACCAGCGCCAGGCCCTGCGCGCTGTCGGCCTCGTGCACGGCGATGCCGAGCTGGCGGCCGTAGCCGTGCAGCTGCTCGCGGCCACCGACGCGCACGGTGTCGGTGGTGACCAGCGCGATGTCGCGGGCGTTGTGGCGCTGGGCGTAGCAGGCGGCCAGCTTGGCGATGGTGGTGGTCTTGCCGGCGCCGGTGGGGCCGACGAGGGCGACCACGCCGCCGGTCTCCAGCGGATCGGCCTCGGTGACCGGCAGCTTCTTCGACAGCAGGCCCAGCATCAGGCCGCGGCCGCGGTGCGCTTCGGTGTCGGCGGGGATCTGCAGGGCGATGTCGCGGGTGATGCCGGCGTCGAAGCCGTAGTCCTCCATCAGTTCCATCGCCTGCATCCGCACCGGCGAGCCGCGCAGGCGCTCGTCGGTCAGGCGGTGCATCTCGCGCTCGATCATCTCGCGCATGGCGGACAGCTCGCCGCGCATCTGCACCAGCTGTTCGTCGCTCTCGCGGGCCTGGACGGCGTTGTCGGCGACCACGGTCAGCGTGGGCACGGTGACGGCGGCCGGCGGCGGCACGGGCGCGGCGGCCGGCGCGCGGTCGGCGTGCAGCGGCGCGACGGCGGCGCGGGGTTCCGGTTCCGGCAGCGGCGCCGGCGGGGCGATGGACGGCAGCAGGGCGTCCAGGTCCAGGGTGTCGTCGGCCTCGTTGCGGCCGGCGGCGCGGCGCGACGCGGGCGCCGCATCGGCGGCCGGCGCGGCGGTGTTGGCGGGCAGCGGCGGCAGGCACGCGGCCAGCTTGGCGGCGAAGGACGGCGGTTCGATGGCGGCCGGCGCAGCCTCGCGGACCGCCGGGGCGGGCGTGGTGCGCAGCGGCGCGTCGTGGGCGGCCGGGACCGGCGCCAGTGGGACGCGCGGCGGCGGGATGTCGGCGGCGGGCGCGGGCATCCGCGCAACGGCCGTCGATGCTTCCGCCTGCGGTGCCGGCGCCGGCGCGTTGCGGCGGGCGAAGTAGTTGGCGGCGGCCTCGGCCGGCGACAGCGCGGGCGCGGCGGGCGCGGCGGGTGCGGAGGCCGGGGCCGGGCGCGCGGCGAAGGGCGCCGGCGCGGCCGGGTCCAGCAGCGGATGCAGCGGGGCGCTGGCGCCGGCCGGGCGCATGGCCTCCAGCGTGCGCTGCACCAGCGCCTCGTCGTAGTTGCTGGCGGCGACGATCTCGATGCCGTCCTCGGTCACGCGGTTGGACAGGATCACCGCGTCCGGGCCGTGCTCCTGCCGCACCATCGCGAAGGCGGTGCGCATGTCGGGGGCGACGAAGCGTTTGATTTTCATAGGGAGAGCCGGGATTCGGGAGTCGGGATTGGGGATTCGGAAAAGCAAATGCACACGGTGCGTTTTCGCCGGAGCCGGGGTGTCGATGTCGCTGTTTTCATCTCTGTTCTCTCCGCTCATCGGAACCCGCTCTTGCGAATCCCGAATCTCCAATCCCGAATCCCGGCCTCTAGCTGATCGTCCCCACCAGCTTCAACCGCTTGTCCTCCGGCACCTCGCTGTAGGCCAGCACCGACAGCGAGGGGACGCTGTGGCGGACCAGGCGGGCGAGGGCGGCGCGGACCGTTCCCGGTACCAGCACCACCGCGGGCTCGCTGCGGGCTTCCTGCTTGGTCACCACGTCGGCGAGGCTCTGGTGCAGGCGTTCGGCCAGTCCCGGTTCCAGCGCCGCGCCGGTACCCTGGGTGCTGTCCTGCAAGACGCGTTCCAGATTCGGCGCCAAGGTGTAGACGGGCAGTTCCGGCGCCATGCCGGAGATCTCCTGCACGATGAAGCGGCCCAGCGAGGTGCGCACGGCGGCGGTGAGCGCGGCCGGGTCCGGGTTCTGCGGGGCAAACTCGACCAGCGCCTCGACGATGCGGCGCAGCTGACGGATCGGCACGCGCTCGACCAGCAGGTTCTGCAGCACCCGCACCACGGTGGCCAGCGGCAGCGCCTTGGGGGTGAGGTCCTCGACCAGCTTGGGCGCGCTGCGGCCGAGCTGGGCGAGCAGCTGCTGCACTTCCTCGTGGCCGAGCAGTTCCGGCGCGTGTTCGCGCACCAGGTGCGAGAGGTGGGTGGCCATCACCGTGGCCGGGTCGACCACGGTGTAGCCCAGCGATTCGGCGGTGGCCTTCTGGTGCGACTGGATCCACACCGCGTCCAGGCCGAAGGCCGGGTCCTTGCCGGGGATGCCGTCGATCGTGCCGAAGGCGCCGCCCGGGTCCAGGGCCAGTTCGCGGTCGGGGTGGATCTCGGCGGTGGCCACCGGCACGCCGTGCACGAGCAGGCGGTAGCCGTTGGACGGCAGCTCCAGGTTGTCGCGGATGTGCACCGGCGGCACCAGGAAGCCCAGGTCCTGGGTCAGCTTGCGGCGCACGGCCTTGATCCGCGACATCAGCTCGCCGCCCTGGTTCTTGTCGACCAGCGGGATCAGCCGGTAGCCGACCTCCAGCCCCAGCGGATCGACCGGGCGCAGCTCGTCCCAGGTCAGCTCGGCGTTGCGGTCGGGCGCGCCCGGCGCGGGCAGGGCGGCGGCGTCGCCGGCGGCCGCTTCCGGGCCTTCCTGGGTCCGCTTCCACATCTTCCAGGCCAGGTAGCCCAGGATCGCGGCCAGCGTCAAAAAGGCGACGTTGGGCATGCCGGGCACCAGCCCGACCAGACCCAGCACGCCGGCGGCCACCGCCAGCGCCTTGTGCTGGCCGAAGGCCTGGCCCATGACGGCCTGGCCCATGTCCTGCGAGCGCGAGGCGCGGGTCACCAGCATGGCCACGGCCGACGACACCAGCAGCGCCGGCAGCTGCGCGACCAGGCCGTCGCCGATCGACAGCAGGGTGTAGGTCGAGGCGGCGTCGGCCGCCGGCATGCCGTGCTGGAACATGCCCACGGCAAAGCCGCCGACCAGGTTGATGAACAGGATCAGGATGCCGGCGATGGCGTCGCCGCGGATGAACTTGTTGGCGCCGTCCATCGCGCCGTAGAAGTCGGCTTCCTCGCGCACTTCCTCGCGGCGGGCCTTGGCCTCCTCGCGGGTCAGGATGCCGGCGTTGAGGTCGGCGTCGATGGCCATCTGCTTGCCGGGCATCGCGTCCAGGATGAAGCGCGCCGACACTTCCGAGATGCGCCCGGCGCCCTTGGTGATGACCACGAAGTTGATGATGGTCAGGATCGCGAACACCACGATGCCGACCGCGTAGTTGCCGCCCACCACGAACTCGCCGAAGGCCGCGATGACCTTGCCGGCGGCCTCGTGGCCGTCCTGGCCGTTGAGCAGGATCACGCGGGTGGAGGCCACGTTCAGCGCCAGCCGCAGCATCGTGGTCATCAGCAGCACGATGGGGAAGATGGTGAAGTCCAGCGGCCGCTTCACGTAGATCACCGCCAGCAGCACCACCAGCGAGATCGCGATGTTGAAGCTGAACAGCGCGTCCAGCACTGGCGGTGCCAGCGGCACCACCACCATGGCCAGCAGCGCCAGCACCACCAGCGGCGCGCCCAGGCCGTTCTTCAGCATGTCCATCGGCCGCAGGCGGCCGGCCGGCTGCGCGCTCATGCCTTGCCCCCGTGCTCGTCGACGTCCACCGCCGGCAGGTCGGGCAGCGGGGCGTCGCCCACGCGCCAGGCGCGCAGCTGGTACACGTAGGACAGGATCTGGGCGACGGCGGCGTACAGTCTCACGGGGATCTCCCGGCCAAGCTGGCCTTCGCGATACAAGGCGCGTGCCAACGGCGGCGCCGAGACGATGGCGATGCGGTGGGCGTCGGCCAGTTCGCGGATGCGCAGGGCCAGTTCGTCCACGCCCTTGGCGACCACCCGCGGGGCGCCCATCTGGCCGGCCTCGTACTTCAGCGCGACGGCGTAGTGGGTGGGATTGACCACCACCACGTCGGCGGTGGGCACGTCCTCCATCATCCGGCGCTGCGACAGCTGGTGCTGCATCTGCCGGATGCGGCCCTTCACCTCCGGGCTGCCCTCGCTTTCCTTCATCTCCTCGCGCAGCTGCTGGCGGGTCATCTTCAGCTTCCGCAGCCAGTTCCACTTCTGGTACGGGGCGTCGATGGCGGCCAGCAGGATCAGCCCGCCGGTGGTGGCCAGCAGCAGGGTGCTGGTGAACTTCAGGCCGCTGCGCACGGCCTGTTCCAGCGGCATGGTCAGCAGTTCGCGCAGCGGGTTCAGGCCCAGCTTCACGCAGATCGCCGCCGCGCCGCCGACCAGGACCACGCGCAGCAGCGACTTCAGCAGCTCGGCCACGCTCTCGGCGCCGTACAGGCGCTTGAGGCCGGCGGCGGGGCTGAGCCGCTTGAAGTCGGGCATCAGCGCCTTCTGCGAGAACTGGATGCCGCTCATCGCGATCGGCGCGGCCAGGCCGGCCAGCACGCAGATGCCGGCCACCGGCGCCATCGTCGCCAGCAGCTTGAGCAGCAGCAGGCCGACGTGGCCGAACAGCAGGTCCGGCTGGCGCATCAGCGCCGGGTCCGGGGTCAGCGCGAACTTCATCCAGCCCAGGGCGTCGCGCGCCAGCGACGGGCCCATGGCGAGGATCGCCAGCACGCCCGCGCCGAACACGGCCGCCGTCGCCAGCTCGCGCGAACGCGGGATGTTGCCCTGCTCGCGGGCCTCGCGGCGGCGTTTCTCGGTAGGGAGTTCTGTGCGTTCGCCGCTTTCGTCCTGCTCAGACATGGCGCGTTTCCGACGGGGTCGGGAACGTGCGGTGCAAGACCTGTTCCAGTGCCGGGACGCGTTTTCGCCGCCGGCCGGGGCGGAGCGGGGCGGCTACTTGAGGTAGGTGCGCATCAGCTCGGCCACCAGCGCGGCCTCGCGGGCGCGCTGCGGTTCGTCGGCCTCGGCGACCACGTGCGCCTGCAGGTGCTCGTGCAGCACCTCCATCATCAGGCCGTGGACGGCGCCGCGGACGGCCGCGATCTGGGTCAGCACGCCGGCGCAGTCGGCGTCGGCCTCCAGCGCCTTCTCCAGCGCGGCGACCTGCCCGCCGATGCGGCGGACCCGGCCGAGGAGCTTCTGTCGGTGGTGCCGGATATGCGCCATGGGCCGGGATCATATACCCTATGGGGGTATATCAGGAAGGCCGCCCCATGAACCACGAGCTCCTCGCCAGCGAAGCGCAGTCGCGCGTCCACGCGCACCGGTTCGACACCGGCAATCCGTTGGCCGAGCGCAATACCCGCCGCGCCCTGTGGCTGACGGCGGTCATGATGGTGGTGGAGATCGCCGGCGGCTGGTGGTTCAACTCGATGGCGGTGCTGGCCGACGGCTGGCACATGAGTTCGCACGCCCTGGCGCTGGGCCTGGCCGTGTTCGCCTACGCCTGCGCGCGCCGGTTCGCCCAGGACCGGCGCTTCGCCTTCGGCACCTGGAAGATCGAGATCCTGGGCGGCTACACCAGCGCCATCCTGCTGCTGGCGGTGGCGGCGCTGATGGCCTTCCAGTCGGTCCAGCGCCTGGCCGATCCCAGCCCGATCCACTACGACCAGGCCATCGTCATCGCCGCGGTGGGGCTGTCGGTCAACCTGGCCTGCGCGTGGCTGCTGCGCGGCCACCACGATCACGGCCACGGCCACCAGCACGGACATGGCCACGACCATGACCATGACCACGAAGGCCCGCGCCACCACGACCTGAACCTGCGCTCGGCCTACCTGCACGTCGTCGCCGATGCCGCCACCTCGGTGCTGGCGATCGTCGCCCTGGCCGGCGGCAAGCTGTGGGGCCTGGCCTGGCTGGACCCGGCGATGGGCCTGGTCGGCGCGGCGCTGGTGACGGTCTGGGCCTGGGGCCTGCTGCGCGATTCCGGCCGCGTCCTGCTGGATGCGGAGATGGATGCGCCGGTGGTCGCCGAGGTGCGCGAGGTGGTCGAGCACGGCGCGGTGCCGGCGCGGATCACCGACCTGCACGTCTGGCGCGTCGGCCGCGGCCACTACGCCTGCGTGGTGAGCCTGGTGACCACGGCGCCGGTGGACGCCGCGTTCTTCCGCCGGGCCCTGCAGGTGCACGAGGAACTCGTCCACGTCACGGTGGAGGTGGTCCACGTCCCCGCCACCGCTGTGATTGCCTAACACGGGAAGGCTTGGCTAGCATCGCCGCGTGCCGCGTATCCTCCGCCACCGCCTCGTCCGCCTGCTGCGCCTGCCCGCGCTGGCGGTGCTGCTGCTCGCGGCGCTGGCCAACCCCGTGTTCGCCTCGCTCGGCGACCTGCACGAGCTGGGCCGGGGCGGCGACCACCTGCATGCCGTCAGCGACCACGCCGCCGCCGCCGGCGACGACCACGGCCATGCCGACGGCAGCGCGGGCGAGGGCGACCTGCTGCACGCGCTGATGCACGCCAGCCACTGCTGCGGCCACCTGACCGCGATCGTCCCGGCGACCGTGCCGCTGCCGGGCGTCTTCCTGCCGTCGCCGGTGCCCGCGGCGGACGCCGTCCCGCCGCCGCGCGCGCGGCCCGCCTCGCTGCTGCGTCCTCCGATCGCCGCGTGACGCCCGTGCCGGGCGGCGTTCCGCCGCCCGCGTCCGTCACCGACTTTCCGGAGAATCCCCATGTGGTTGCGACTGGCGGCGTTGGCCGCCCTCGCGATCGCGCCGTGCGCGCTGGCGCAGGCGCGGTCGCCCGATGCGCCGTCCGGCGCATCGCCCGACACGCTGACGCTGGACGACGCCTTCGCGCGCGTCGCCCGCGTCCATCCCGACCTGCGCCTGTTCGGTGCCCGCACCGAAGGGCTGCTGGCCGAACGCGACGCCGCGGCGCTGCGGCCGCCGCTGCGCGCCGGCCTGGAGGTGGAGAACGTCCTCGGCAGCGGCGCCGCGCGCGGCGTCGGCCAGGCCGAACTCACGCTGACCCTGGCCGGCGTGCTGGAACGCGGCGGCAAGCTGGACGCGCGGCGCACGCTGGCGCAGGCGCGCATCGACGCGCTCGCCGTGCAGCGCGAGGCGCAGCGCCTGGACCTGCTGGCCGACGTCGCCCGCCGCTACCTGGCGGCGAGCGGTGCGCGCCGCCAAGGCGACATCGCCCGCCAGGACATCGCCCAGCGCACGCGCACCGTCGCCGCGGCGCGGCAACGCCTGCAGGCCGGCGCCTCGCCCGAATCGGTGGTGCTGACCGCGCAGGCGGCGCTGGCGCGCGCGGAACTGGCGCTGGCGCGCGCCGACCAGCAGGAAGCGGCGGCGCGCCAGCACCTGGCGGCGCTGTGGGGCGAGCGCGATCCGCGCTTCGTCCTCGCCCAGGACGATCCGCTGGCGTTGCCGGCGGTCGCCGGCATGGCGGAGCTGGCCGCGCTGCTGGAGGCCACGCCGGAACTGGCGCAGCTGGCCGACGAACGCCGCGTCCGCGAAGCCCGCCTGCGGCTGGCCCGCACCGCGGCCACGCCGGACCTGGACTGGCAGGTCGGCGTGCGCCGCCTGCAGGACGGCGGCGACGTGGCGCTGGTCGGCGGGGTGTCGCTGCCGCTGGGCGGCGCGCGGCGCGCGCAGCCGGAGATACGCGCCGCCGAGGCCGACCTCGCCGCGCTGGACATCGAGCGCGAGTCGCGCGGCATCGCCCTGTATTCCACCCTGGCCGAAGCGCACGGGCGCTACCGCGTCGCCGAGGTGGAAGTGCGGCGCACGCACGACGACGTGCTGCCGCGGCTGGAGCGCGCCGAACGCGCCGCCGAGCGCGCCTACCGCGCCGGCGCGATCAGCTACCTCGAATGGGCGCAGCTGCAGTCCGAGACCACCGCCGCGCGCCGCCAGCAGCTGGACACCGCGCTGGACGCGCAGCGCGCCCTGATCGAACTGCAACGCCTCACCGGGCAGGCCCTCGTCGCCGCGCCCGGCCTCCCCGCACAAGGAACCTCGCCATGACCCTGCGACCCCTGACCAGCGCGCTGGCGCTGTCCCTGCTGCTGGCCGCCTGCGGCGGCGCGCACGACGAACACGCCGCCGACGGCCACGGCCACGAGGAGGACGGCGGCCACGGCGAGGAAGACGCCGCCCGCGGCGCCCACGGCGGGCGCCTGCTGTCGCAGGACGGCGCCACCGTCGAGCTGGCGATCGCCGAGACCGGCGCGCCCCCGCGCTACCAGGCCTGGCTGTACCGCGACGGCAAGCCGCTGCCGGCCACGGCCGGCCGCGTGGAAGTGCGCCTGGTGCGGCTCGGCGGCGCGCGCGAGGAGCACCGGCTGGCGCCGCAGGCCGACGGCAGCCTGATGGCGGAAAGCGTCGTCGGCGAGCCGCACTCGTTCGACGTCGACGTGCGCGCCACGGTGGAAGGCAAGCCGCTGCGCTGGGCCTACGCGAGCTACGAGGGCCGCACCACCATCGGCGCGGAGATCGCCGGCGCCTCCGGCATCCGGGTGGCGCCGGCGCAGGCCGGCACGATCGCCGACGAGCACGAAGTGCAGGGCCTGCTGACGCTGGTGGAGGGACGGGTCGCCCAGGTCGCCGCGCGCTTCCCCGGCCCGATCCGCGGCCTGGCGGTGAACGCCGGCGACCGCGTGCGGGCGGGGCAGGCGCTGGCCACGGTGGAAAGCAACCTCAGCCTGACCACGTACACGGTGACCTCGCCGATCTCCGGCGTGGTGCTGGCGCGCAACGCCAGCGTGGGCAGCGTGGCGGCCGAGGGCAGCCCGCTGTTCGAGGTCGCCGACCTGTCCTCGCTGTGGGTGGACCTGCACATCTTCGGCGCCGACGCGCAGCACATCGTGCCCGGCGTGCCGGTCACGGTGACCCGGCTGAGCGACGGCGCCAGCGCGCAGACCGTGCTCGAGCGCGTGCTGCCGGGCACCGCCACCGCCAGCCAGAGCACGGTGGCGCGCGCCACGCTGGAGAACGCGGACGGCCTGTGGCGCCCCGGTTCGGCGGTCAAGGCGCGGATCACGGTGGAGCAGCAGCCGGCCGCGCTGGTGGTGCCGGTGGCGGCGTTGCAGACGTACCGCGACGGCGACGTGGTGTTCGTGCGCGTCGGCGACGCCTACGAGGCGCGCCCGGTCGAGCTGGGCAAGCGCGACGCCGCGCAGGTGGAAGTGCTGTCGGGCCTGGAGGCCGGCGACCAGGTGGTGGTGGAGCAGAGCTACCTGGTGAAGGCCGACATCGAGAAGGCGGGAGCGTCGCATGAGCACTGAACGTTCCCTTCCCGCGCCGCGCGGCCCGCTCGAGCGCCTGCTGCGCTTCGCCATCGCGCACCGCTGGCTGATGCTGGCCCTGACGCTGGCGCTGGTCGCGATCGGCGCGTGGAGCTTCACGAAGCTGCCGATCGACGTCACCCCGGACATCACCAACGTGCAGGTGCAGGTCAACACCCAGGTCGACGGCTATTCGCCGCTGGAGGCCGAGCAGCGGGTGACGTTCCCCATCGAGACGGCGCTGGCCGGTCTGCCGGGGCTGGACTACACGCGCTCGATCTCGCGCTACGGGCTGTCGCAGGTGACGGTGGTGTTCGAGGACGGCACCGACCTGTACTTCGCCCGCCAGCAGGTGGCCGAGCGCATCCAGCAGGTGAAGTCGCAGCTGCCCGCCGGGCTGGAGCCGGAGATGGGCCCCATCGCCACCGGCATGGGCGAGATCTTCATGTACACGGTCGGCGCGGACGCCGGCGCACGCAAGCCGGACGGCACGCCGTACACCGCCACTGACCTGCGCACGCTGCAGGACTGGGTGGTCCGGCCGCAGCTGCGCAACGTGCGCGGGGTGACCGAGGTCAACACCATCGGCGGCTACGCGCGGCAGATCCACATCACCCCGGACCCGGCGCGGCTGGTCGCGCTCGGCTTCTCGCTGCAGGACGTGGTGGCCGCCGTCGCCCGCAACAACCAGAACGTGGGCGCGGGCTACATCGAGCGCAACGGCCAGCAGTTCCTGGTGCGCGCGCCCGGGCAGGTCGCCGACCTGGACGGCATCCGCGACATCGTGCTGGACCGCCGCGAGGGCGTGCCGATCCGCGTGCGCGACGTGGCGCAGGTGGGCGAGGGCCCCGAACTGCGCACCGGCGCGGCGACGCTGGACGGCAAGGAAGTGGTGCTGGGCACCACCTTCATGCTGGTCGGCGCGAACAGCCGGCAGGTGGCGCAGGCCGCCGCCGCGCGCCTGGCCGAGGCGAACCGCAGCCTGCCCCCCGGCGTGCGCGCCGAACCGGTCTACGACCGCACCGCGCTGGTGGACCGCACCATCCGCACGGTGGCGAAGAACCTGGTCGAGGGCGCGGTCCTGGTGATCGTGGTGCTGTTCCTGCTGCTGGGGAACTTCCGCGCCGCGCTGATCACCGCGGCGGTCATCCCGCTGGCGATGCTGTTCACCCTGACCGGCATGGTGCAGGGCGGCGTGTCGGGCAACCTGATGAGCCTGGGCGCGCTGGACTTCGGCCTGATCGTCGACGGCGCGGTGATCATCATCGAGAACTGCCTGCGCCGCTTCGGCGAACTGCAGCACGCGCTCGGCCGCCTGCCGACGGAAGAGGAGCGGCTGGACGCCACCGCCTCGGCCACGGCGGAAGTGATCCGGCCCAGCCTGTTCGGCCTGGGCATCATCGCCGCCGTCTACCTGCCGATCTTCGCGCTCACCGGCGTGGAGGGAAAGATGTTCCACCCGATGGCGATCACGGTGGTGCTGGCGCTGACCGGCGCGATGGTGCTGTCGCTGACCTTCGTGCCGGCGGCGATCGCGCTGTTCCTGCGCGGCCGTGTGCAGGAGAAGGACACCCGCCTGATGCGGTGGGCACGCCGCGGGTACGCGCCGGTGCTGGCGTGGGCCCTGCGCCGGCGCGTGCCGGTGGTCGCCGGCGCGCTGGCGCTGGTGGTCGCCTGCGGCCTGCTGGCCACGCGGCTGGGCAGCGAGTTCGTGCCCAGCCTGGACGAGGGCGACGTCGCCCTGCACGCCATGCGCATCCCCGGCACCAGCCTGGACCAGGCGGTGCGCATGCAGGCCACGCTGGAGGCGCGCATCGTCCGCTTCCCGGAGGTGCAGCGGGTGTTCGGCAAGCTCGGCACGGCGGAGGTGGCGACCGACCCGATGCCGCCGTCGGTGGCCGACACCTTCATCATGCTCAAGCCGCGCGACGCGTGGCCGGACCCGCGCAAGCCCAAGGCCGCGCTGGTGGCGGAGATCGAGGCGGCGCTGAAGGAGATCCCCGGCAACAACTACGAGTTCACCCAGCCGATCCAGATGCGCATGAACGAGCTGATCTCGGGCGTGCGCGCCGACGTCGCCATCAAGGTCTACGGCGACGACCTGGACACGCTGGTCGAACTGGGCGAGCGGGTCGAGCGGGTGGCGAAGGCGGTGGACGGCGCGGCCGACGTGCGGCTGGAGCAGGCGACCGGGCTGCCGCTGCTGACCGTCACCCCGGACCGGCAGGCGCTGATCCGCTACGGCCTCAACCCCGGCGACGTGCAGCGCACCGTCGCCACCGCGGTGGGCGGCGAGGTGGCGGGGCAGCTGTTCGAGGGCGACCGCCGCTTCGACATCGTGGTGCGCCTGCCCGAGGCGATGCGGCAGGACCCCGCCGCGCTCCACGACCTGCCGATCCCGCTGGGCGGCGGCGACAACCAGGACGAATCCACCCGCTCGGCGGCGTGGGGGTCCGGCGCGCCGGGCACGGTGCCGCTGCGCGAGGTGGCCAGGATCGAGACCGCCCTGGGGCCCAACCAGGTCAACCGCGAGAACGGCAAGCGCCGCGTGGTGGTGACCGCCAACGTCCGCGGCCGCGACCTGGGCGGCTTCGTGGCGGAACTGCGGCAGCGGATCGACGCGGAGGTGAGCGTGCCGGCCGGGTACTGGGTGGACTACGGCGGCACGTTCGAGCAGCTGATCTCGGCCAGCCAGCGGCTGGCGGTGGTGGTGCCGGTGACGCTGGTGGTGATCTTCGCGCTGCTGTTCTGGGCGTTCGGCTCGCTGAAGGACGCGGCCATCGTGTTCACCGGCGTGCCGCTGGCGCTGACCGGCGGCGTGGTGGCACTGGCGCTGCGCGGCATCCCGCTGTCGATCTCGGCGGGGGTGGGCTTCATCGCCCTGTCCGGCGTGGCGGTGCTCAACGGGCTGGTGATGATCGCCTTCGTCCGCCGCCTGCGCGAGCAGGGCGACCGCCTGGACGACGCGGTCGTGGACGGCGCGCTGGGCCGCCTGCGGCCGGTGCTGATGACCGCGCTGGTGGCCTCGCTGGGCTTCCTGCCGATGGCGCTCAACGTCGGGGCCGGCTCGGAAGTGCAGCGGCCGCTGGCCACCGTGGTGATCGGCGGCATCGTATCCTCCACCCTGCTGACCCTGGTCGTGCTGCCGGTGCTGTACCGGTGGTGGCACCGGGGGGAGACGGAGACCGGCGATGGTTGAGGCATGCTGCGGCTGCGGCAGGACGATCGAGGTGCGCGCGCTGCAGGCGAAGCAGAAGCGCGCGCTGGTGTGGGTGATGGCGATCAACCTCGCGACCTTCGCCATGATGGTCGCGGCCGCGCTGCACAGCGGCTCGTCCTCGCTGCTGTCCGGCGCGCTGGACAACCTGGGCGACGCGCTGACCTACGCGCTGAGCCTGATGGTGGTGGCCGCCGGCCTGCGGGCGAAGGCGCGCGTGGCGTTCTTCAAGGGGCTGCTGATCCTCGCCGCGGCTGGCGCGGTGGCGGTGCAGATCGGCTGGCGCCTGCGCCACCCGGGCGTGCCGCTGTTCGAGAGCATGGGACTGGCGGCGCTGCTCAACCTCGGCTTCAACCTGGTCTGCCTGCGTATCCTCTGGCCGTACCGGCAGGGCGACATCAACCTGGCCTCGGCCTGGGAGTGCTCGCGCAACGACGTCTACGAAGGCGTGGCGGTCGTGCTGGCCGCGGCCGGCGTGGCGTTGTGGGGCGCGGGCTGGCCGGACCTGCTGGTGGCCGCGGCGCTGCTGGTGCTGTTCCTGCGCTCGGCCTGGCGCGTGCTGCGCGCGGCGTGGCGCGACCTGCGCGCGCTGCCGCCGGCCTGAGGTTTCAGAACAGGTCGTCGGCGATCACGTAGCTGTCGCGGCCGCCGGTCTTGGCGCGGTACAGCGCGGCGTCGGCGCGCGAGAACCAGTCGTGCCAGGTCTTCTCCTGCTCGCGCAGCAGCGCCGCGCCCAGCGAGATCGTGATGCGGCCGCCGGGGCCGCGCAGCGCGCTGCGCACGGCCCTGCGCAGGCGCTCGGTGGCGGCCTCCAGGTCCTCGCGCGTGCCCAGCTCCAGCAGCGCCACGAACTCCTCGCCGCCGAAGCGGAACACCTGGTCGTTGCGGCGCATCTCGAAGCGCAGGATGGAGGCCAGGTCGGCGATGGCGGCGTCGCCGGCGGCGTGCCCGAACTGGTCGTTGACGTCCTTGAAATGGTCCAGGTCCAGCACGACCAGGCCGAAGTTGCGCTCGCCGCGCTGGAACCGGGCGACCGCCTCGGCCAGGGTGCGTTCCATGCTGCGGCGGTTCGGCACCCCGGTCAGCGCGTCGATGGCGGCCAGCTGCTCCAGCTTCACCCGGTCGTCCTGGGTGCGCGCGGCGAAGATCAGCGAGAAGACCGTGATCATCGACGCGCTCACCAGCACCGACACCGCGTGCACGCCGTCGTGGAAGAAGCCGGGCAGCAGCTGCGTGCCCGCGATCAGCACCACGTTGCAGGCCACCGCCAGCCAGCGGTGCCCGATGAAGAAGTTGGTCAGCAGGACCAGGTAGGTCCAGGTGAGCGCGGTGTGGCCGAGCAGCACGCAGGCGGTGAAGGTGGCGGCGGAATTGAGCACCGCCAGCACGTTGCCGGCGCGCAGGCTGTCGCCGGTGCGCCACGCGTAGGCCACCGGCGCGGCCACGACCAGCACGATCCCCAGGTCGACCCACGCCATCGTCCGGTGGCCGTTCCACCAGCGGTAGGCGCCGAAGGAAGCGATGGTCACCGCGGTGATCGAACCCAGCAGGACGATGATGTCCAGCCGGAAGTCTCGCTGTTTCGGCATCATGGCAAGGGTCGGGTGCCGGCGGCGGCGGATTCGCTGTTCAACGTGGTGGGGGGAGTGCGCGGGGGCCCGCGCAGTGTAGGCGGTTGCCCGTGGGCCGGAGTGAACGCGGTCACGCTTGCGGCGGCTTCACGCGGCCGATGCGCGGGACACCGGTGCCTCGAAAGTGGTCATGCGCACGTGGGCGCGGGCATCGCCGCGGCCGGGAAAGGGCGCGGGAAAGGCCATGCTGGTGCGGCATGACCGGGCAGGGAGTCTCAGGCCGACAGCGCTTCCAGGGTCTTGAACACCTGCGGCACCGCCATCGCCGGCGTGCCGCCGTTGACCGACACGCTGCGCAGGCCGTGCTGGTAGCTCTGCCAGATCAGGTCGTCCGCGTGCTGGATGTCCACGCCGCGGAATTCGCCGGCCGCCATGCCGCGGCTCAGTTCGTTGCGCACCGGCTCGCGCATCCGGCGCAGCGCGGCGTTCATCTCCGCCTCGACGCTCGGCGACCAGCGCGCCGACACGCTCCACAGCGCCGGGAAGGCGATGAAGTTGGCGGCGTCCTCGCGCGCCATCCAGAAATAGAAGTCGAGGATGCGCTGGGCGTGCGTCGAGCCCTGCGGGCGTTCCACCATCGGCGCCTTGCGCGCGGTGTAGTCGCGGATCAGCAGGGTGGCGATGATGTCGGCCTTGGTCTCGAAGTGCAGGATCACGCCGCGGGCGCTGAGCCCGGTCTCCACGCCCAGGTCCATCAGCGTGGTCTGGTCGAAGCCCTTGGTGAAGAACAGCCGGCGCGCGGCGGCGAGCACGGCTTCCCGCGTCTCGTGGCTGGTGCGTCGCTTGTGGGTGTGGCCTGGATTCACGGGCGTCCTCCTCCTGTTCGCGTGGCGAGACCGCCGGCCCCGGCGTGGACCCGTGGGTCCATCCGTTCGCTGGCGTACGTCGCTCTTCCCTCGGTGCATTCTGCCCAAATTCATGCATTTAGGGGAACCGGATGCGCGAACCGCGCGCGCAGGCCGCCTCCGGCGGCGGGAAACCGTTTTCCCGGGCGGATCCGCGGGTCGGCTACGGTCCGTCAGCGGGTGATTTGCCGCGCCGCATCAAACGACAGATCGAAGATGCGCTGCACCGGCGGCCCCAGTTCGCCCGCCAGCAGCGCCAGCAGGAACAGGCCGAGCAGCAGCGCCGTGGGCAGGCCGAGCTGGATCGGATTGAGCGCGGGCGCGGCGCGGCCGAGCACGCCGAAGGCCAGGTTCACCGCCAGCATGGCCACCATCACCGGCAGCGCCAGCCCGACCGCCGCGCGCAGGATGTGCGAGAACAGCGTCGGCGCCACCGCCAGCACCTGCTGCACGTCGGGCAGCGCATCGCCGATGGGCAGCGAGCGGTAGCTGTCCACCAGCAGCGACACCAGCGCCAGGTGGCCGTTGAGGGTGAAGAACAGCAGGCCGAAGGCCAGGTAGAACCATTGCCCGACCACGCCCGAGTTCACCCCGCGCAGCGGATCGGACATCTGCGCGAAGGCCAGGCCGGTGCCCTGCGAGATCAGTTCGCCGGCCAGCGCGCCGGCCTCGAACGCCAAGCGCAGCATGAAGCCCATGCTGGCGCCGACCGCCAGTTCGCGCGCCACGTTCAGCACGGTGGCGGCGTCGAAGGCGATCCGGTCCGGCGTGGCAGGCAGCAGCGGCGCCAGCGCCATCGCCAGCGCCCCGGCGATGATCACCCGCACCCGCACCGACACCGCGCGCGTGCCGATCAGCGGCGCCGCCATCAGCAGCGCCCCGGTGCGCAGCATCGTCCACAGGATGGCGTTGACCATGCCGAAGGCCTGTTGGCCGTCGATGACCATCTGGGTGGCGGCGTCCATGGGGCGAGGAGTGAGTGGGGAGGAGTGAGGAGAGGCAGGAGCGGCGGATGGCGTGTCGGAAGCAGCTTTCGCTCACTCCTCTGCGCTCACTCCCCGCTTCACCCGATCAAATGCGGCAGCCGCTGGAACAGGTTCGCCGTGTACTCCACCAGCACGCCCAGCAGGTAGCTGCCGGTGGCGAACAGGGCGGCGGTCAGGGCGATGGCCTTGGCGACGAAGGCGATGGTGGGCTCGTTCAACTGCGTCGCGGCCTGGATCACGCCGACGACCACGCCGACCACCAGCACCACCAGCAGCAACGGGCCGCCGACCCACAGCGCGGTTTCCAGGCCGTTGCGCAGTTCGGTGAGGGCGAGTTCGGGAGACATGGGATGGAGAGGGGTGAGTGGAGAGGAGTGAGAAGTGAGTGGGGGAGGACGCGAAGTGGGGAGGTGCCGCGCTTGCTCACTCCTCACTCTTCGTTCCTCGCCACTCGTCTAGTTGAAGCTCGCCGCCAGCGATCCCACGATCAGCACCCAGCCGTCCACCAGCACGAACAGCAGGATCTTGAACGGGGCGGAGACCAGCATCGGCGACAGCATCATCATGCCCATCGACATCAGCACGCTGGCGACCACCAGGTCGATGATCACGAACGGGATGAAGATCAGGAAGCCGATCTCGAAGGCGGTCTTCAGCTCGCTGGTGATGAACGAGGCGACCACGATCGGGAACGGCACGTCCGCCGGGCTGGCGTAGCTGCCGTGGCCGGCCAGGCCGGCGAAGGTCATCAGGTCGGTCTCGCGCACCTGCGCCAGCATGAAGTCGCGCAACGGGCCGGTGGTCAGCGTCCACGCGGTGGCGAAGTCGATCCGGCCGTCGAGGTAGGGCGCCATGCCCTGCGCCCAGGCCTTCTCGCCGACCGGCATCATCACCAGCATGGTCAGGAACAGCGCCAGGCCCACCAGCACCTGGTTGGACGGCGTCTGCCCGGTGCCCATCGCCTGCCGCAGCAGGCCCAGCACGATGATGATGCGGGTGAACGCGGTCATCGCCAGCAGCGCCGACGGGATCAGCGTGATCGCCGTCATCAGCAGCAGCGTCTGCAGCGGCAGGCTGACGGTGTTGTCGCCGACCTGGCCGACGTCGACCTTCGGCAGCGAAGGCAGGGTCGGCGCGGCGGGCGCCGCCGGCGCCTGGACCTGCGCGGGCGCGGCGGCGGACGGGGCCGCCTGCGCCAGCGCCAGCACCGGCGCGCACAGCCACAGCAGGCAGATCAGGGAAAGGACGAGGCGACGCATCTCAGGTCTCTTTGCGCAGGCGCTTGGCCAGCAGCTCGGCGAAGTTCGGCAGCGTCGGCGCGGGCGCGACGGCCAGGGGTTCGGGCAGGGTGTGCAGGGCGGTGATGCCGCCGGCGGTCACGCCGATCAGCAGCTGTTCCTTGCCGACCTCGATCACCATCACGCGCTCCTTGGCGCCGACCGGCAGCATCGACACCACCCGCAGCTGCTCGCTGGGGCGGATGCCCAGGCCGCCGCCGGGCAGGCGCTTGAGCAGCCAGGCCAGGCCCAGGATCAGGCCCAGCACCAGCACCAGGCCGACCAGCGCGCCGCCGATGCCGGGCGTGGACGGCGCGTGCTGGCCGATCTTCTGCGCGGGCGCGGCGGCGGTGGCGAGCAGGGCGGGCAGGAAGCTCATCGCGGTCGGCTCAGCGCAGGCGGCGGATGCGTTCGCTGGGGCTGACCACGTCGGTCAGGCGCACGCCGAAGCGGTCGTTGACGACCACGACTTCGCCGTGCGCGATCAGCGTGCCGTTGACGAACACGTCCAGCGGTTCGCCGGCGCCGCGCTCCAGCTCCACCACCGAGCCCTGGTTGAGCTGCAGCAGGTTGCGGATCGGCATCCGGGTGCGGCCGACTTCCAGCGACAGCGTCACCGGCACGTCCAGGATCACGTCCAGGCTCATGTCCGGCTCGGGCGCGGACGCCTCCGCCTGCAGGTCGTCGAAGGTCGCGACGGTGTCTTCGTTCTCGGGAATCACGGGGAGGCCTCCTGGAAGGCGACGGGAGTCAAGGCGTGGCGGGGGGCGGCCGCGGCGTGGCGGCTGCCGGGCGGGTGCTTGGTGGTGATCTTCACGGCGTTGAGGCCGTTGGAGATGCCGAACTCGCCGGTGAACACCGGCACCTGCTCGACGCAGACCGGCACCTGCTTGGGCAGGTCGATGGACAGGATGTCGCCGACCTTCAGCCCGGTGAGCTGGCGCAGGCTGATCTGCTTCTCGGCCAGCACGCTGGACACGGTGACCTCGGCGCTGCGCAGCTGCTCGTGCAGGGTCACGCGGAAGCTGTCGTCGTCGTGCACGCGGTCGGACTGGATGCCGGCGTCGAGCAGTTCGCGGATCGGCTCCAGCATCGAGTACGGCAGGGTCACGTGCAGATCGCCGCCGCCGCCGTCCAGCTCGACGTGGAAGCGGCTGACCACCACGTACTCGCGCGGGCTGACGATGTTGGCGAAGTGCGGGTTGACCTCGCTGGTGATGTACTCGAAGTCCACCGGCATCACCGGCGCCCAGGCGTCGATCAGGTCGGTGAAGGTCTGCTTCAGCAGCAGCTGGATCACCCGCATCTCGGTCTGGGTGAACTCGCGGCCCTCGATCTTGGCCGGGTAGCGGCCGTCGCCGCCGAAGAAGTTGTCCACCATGGTGAACACCAGCTTCGGCTCGAACACGATCAGGCCCACGCCGCGCAGCGGCTTGAACTTGATCAGGTTGAGGTTGGTGGGCACGTACAGCGAGTGCAGGTAGTCGCCGAACTTGATGGTCTCGATGCCGCGCACCGACAGCTCGGCCGAGCGGCGCAGCAGGTTGAACAGGCCGATGCGCCAGGTGCGCACGAAGCGCTCGTTGATCATCTCCAGCGTCGGCAGCCGGCCGCGCACGATGCGGTCCTGGCTGGCGAAGTCGTAGGTGCGCGCGATGGTCGGGTCGACCGGCGGCTCCTCGGTCTCGATCGCGCCCGAGTCGACGCCGTTGAGCAGGGCGTCGATCTCGTCTTGCGACAGCAGGTCACTGGTCATCATGGCGGGCGGCGTCCGTTACTGCATCACGAAGCTGGTGAACAGCAGGGATTCGGCGGAGGGCTTGCCGGTCTCGGCGACCAGCAGCGCCTTCACCTCGGCCAGGGCGGCGCTCTGCAGGCGCTCCTTGCCCTCGCGGCTCATCAGGCCGGCGGCGTCCTGCTGGGCGAACAGCATCAGCAGGCGCGCGCGGATGGCCGGCGCGTGCAGTTCGATCGCCTTCAGCGCCTCGGCGTCGCGCGTCATCAGCTGCACTTCCACCTGCAGGTAGCGCGCGCCGCCGGTCTCGCCGACCAGGTTGACGACGAAGGGCGGTTCCAGCGCGAAGTACTGCGCGGGGGCGGGCACCGTGCCCGGGCGGGGGGCCTTGGGGCCTTCCGGCTTGACCGCCTGCGTGGCGTGGCTGGCGAAGTACCAGGCGCCGCCGCCGGCCGCGCCCGCCGCGACCAGCGCCACCAGCCCGATGGTCAGCAGCGACTTGCCGGACTTGGCCTTCTTCTCGGCTTTCTCGGCCTTGGGTTTGGTTGCGTTCTTGTCGGCGGCTGCCACGGCGGTGCGTCTCCTGAGGGGTCGCTCAGGGGGATGCAAGCGGTGTGCCGTGGCAGGGCTGGCGGCCCGACGGGGTTTTGACGGCGGCCGCCGCGCCTTGTGGAAGCGACTGTAGGAGCGACGTCAGTCGCGACCGTGGCGATGACGGGTCCACGGCGCATCCCTGCGCGTGACCCAGGCGAAGGGGGCCGGATGTTCCCGGTGGCCCGGATCCGCGGTCGCGACTGACGTCGCTCCTACAGCGGAGGGGGCGGGGTCAGGCGTAGGCGTCCAGCAGGCCGAGGGCGGTCATGCGGACGGTGCGGGGCGCTTCGGCGGGGGCGTCGGCGGGTCCGGTGTCGCCGGCGCCGTGGCCGGGCGCGGCGTTCTGCGACGGCGGGGCGTGCTGCTGCCCGACGTCGGCGTGGGCGAGCTGGAAGCCGTGCTGGCCCAGCATGTCGCGCAGCCGCGGCAGGCTGCTTTCCAGCGCCTGGCGGACGTCGGCCTGGGGGCTGGCGAAGTCGGCGTGCACGCGGTCGCCTTCCAGCCGCAGGCGGATCTCGACGGTGCCCAGCTCGTTCGGGCTCACCTTGATGTGGGCATGGCCGATCTTCTGGTCGGCCATCCAGCGCACGGCGTCGCCGATGTCCTCGTCGAAGCGGCCGCCGTGCAGGTCGGCGCCGGGCGCTTCCATCGCGTTGACGGTCTCGGTGCGCGACAGGCCCAGCGGGGCGTGCGACGCGCCGACGCCGGCCAGGAGGTTGCCGGTCGGGGCGGTGTCGGCATCGTCGCGGCGCAAGGCGTCGACGACGTCGCGGCCGAGGTCGACCGCGTCGGGCAGCGCGGCGGCCACCTGGCCGGTGGCCAGATGCGCGGCGAACGACAGCAGGTTCTGCAGCGGCGCCTTGGCCTGGGTCTGGGTCTGGGCCTGGGCTTGGGCCTCGGCCGGCGCCGGCGCCGGCAGGGCGGTGGCGTCGGCAGCAGGGGTGTCGGCAGCCTGCGGCGCGCCGGGTGCGGGCGGAACCGGCCACGCGGGCGCGACCGTGCTCTTGCCCGTCAGCAGGTCTGCGGACGCGGTGACGTCGAGGCCCGCCGCGCCGTCCGGCAGCGGTACGGCGGCCGACGGATCGGCCAGGACCGGGACGGCCGGGTCCGGCAGCGCGAGGGCGGCCGGCGCGGGCAGCTCGGGCAGGGACGGCGGGACCTGCGCCACCGTGTCGGCGACGGCGTCTTCCTCGTCCGTCCGCCGCGCCGCTTCGCCCTTGCCGCGGGCGGCGGCGTTGGCGCGTCCCGGCGGGTGGGCGGCGGTTTCGCCGCCGGGCGTCGCCGGTTTCCGCGGCGCGGCGTCGTCGCGTTTCGCGGGGCGGCGGACCAGGTCGTCGAACGCCGGTTTCGACGCGGCCGACGCCTCGTCCCTGGCCGGCGCCGTGCCGCCCGCGGACGCGGCGGCGGGCGGTGCGGGCTTGGCGGTAAAGGGCAGGGTGGCCATCGGCGACGGCATCAGGCCTCCTCGTTGTCCTGCGCGGCGGTCGCGGCCAGCCGCGCGCGGCGCGCGCCGAGGTCGTCCATCTCGCGCTGGTCGCGGCGCTCGACGATCTGCCGTTCCTGCACGCGGTAGCTGGCGGCCAGCTGTTCCAGCACCTGCTTGTCGCGGCTGGCCAGCAGCAGGCGGTCGCGCTCGATGTCGACGCTGGCGCGGCTGCGGTCGACGTTCTGCAGCTGCTGCTTGAGAGCCTGGTCGATGCGCTCCAGGAAGGCGCGGCGGTTGGCCAGCTGCGCCGGGCTGGTGGCGGCCATCTGGCTGTTGGCGTAGTCCTCGGCGTACTGCCGCAGTTCCTCCAGCCGCGATTCCTGCTGGGCGAGCGTGCGCTGGCGCTCGGCCAGGTCGCGGGCGACGGAATCCTCGTGCTCCTGCGCGCGGCGCAGCAGGGGATCGATTCGGCGGGACTGCATCATGACGGGAATTCCTTGGCGTTACGGCAGGCTGTCCGGCAGGGGGAAGCCGGCGGGGGCGTTGCGTTGGATCAGGGATTCGAGCGCGGCGCGGCTGCTGGGCAGGTCGGCGGCGCGCGCCACGTCCTGGCCCAGGAACTCGACGATCTCCGGCCAGCGTTCCAGCGCCTCGTCCACGGTCGGATCGTTGCCGCGCTGGTAGGCGCCGATGGCGATCAGGTCGCGGTTGCTGGTGTACGCCGACAGCAGCCGCTTGAGCTTGCGGATGCGGTCGCGCCAGGTCTCGTCGGCGATTTCGGTGACCACGCGGCTGACCGACGATTCCACGTCGATGGCCGGGTACAGGCCGCTGTCGGCGACCCGGCGCGAGAGCAGGATGTGGCCGTCGAGGATGGCGCGGGCGGCGTCGGCGATCGGGTCCTGCGGATCGTCGCCCTCGGTCAGCACGGTGTAGAAGGCGGTGATCGAGCCGCGGCCCTTGGCGCCGTTGCCGGCGCGTTCCACCAGCGCCGGCAGGCGCGCGAACACCGACGGCGGGTAGCCGCGGGTGGTCGGCGGCTCGCCGACCGACAGGCCGATCTCGCGCTGCGCCTGGGCGAAGCGGGTCAGCGAATCCATCAGCAGCAGCACGTTCAGGCCCTGGTCGCGGAACCACTCGGCGATGGCGGTGGCGCGGTAGGCGCCCTGCAGGCGCGCCAGCGGCGGCCGGTCGGCGGGGCTGGCCACGACCACGGCGCGCGCCAGCCCGGACGGGCCCAGCGTGGTCTCGACGAAGTCGCGCACTTCGCGGCCGCGTTCACCGATCAGGCCGACGACGATCACGTCGGCGGCGGTGTAGCGGGTCATCATGCCCAGCAGCGTGGACTTGCCCACGCCCGAGCCGGCGAACAGGCCCACGCGCTGGCCGCGGCCGATCGGCAGCAGCGCGTTGATCGCGCGCACGCCCACGTCCAGCGGCTGGGTGATCGGCTCGCGCGAGAGCGGGTTGATCGCCACGCCGGCCAGGCTGACGCTGCCCTCGGCGCGGATCGGGCCGCGGCCGTCCAGCGGCACGCCGTCGCTGTCGATCACCCGGCCCAGCAGGCCTTCGCCCACTTCCACGCCGCCGCGGCGGCGCGAGGGCACCACGCGCGCGTTCGGCAGCAGGCCGTGCAGCTCGGCGCTGGGCATCAGGTAGGTGCGCTCGCCGGAGAAGCCGACGACTTCGGCATCGACCCAGCCGCCGTCGACCACTTCCACCTTGCAGGTGGCGCCCATCGGCGCCTCGCAGCCGATGGCTTCCAGGGTCAGGCCGACGGCGCGGCGCAGGATGCCTTCGCGGATCAGGCCGCGGCCGCCGAGTTCGGGATTGATCTGCGACAGCCGCGCGGACAGGCGCAGGTCGCGCGCGGTCAGCCATTCCAGCGGCTGGGCGCTCATCCGCGCACCCCGCGGGCCAGCACGGTTTCCAGCGCGCCGCGCAGGCGCGCCTCCAGGGTGCCGTCGATGCGCACGCTCTCGGCGTGCACGCGCAGGTCGCCGCGGCTGAGGCTGGTGTCGGCGGTCAGGCGGGTGGTGGGCGTCATCGCCAGCACCGGCGTGAGCGCGGCGATGTCGTCGGGGTGCAGGCGCAGTTCGACCTCGCGCTGCGCGCCGCCGACCGCGTCCAGCGCGGTGGTGGCCAGTTCCTGCAGCAGCACCGGGTCGGTCCGGTAGGCGCGGCCGACCAGCGCGCCGGCGATGCGCACGGCCAGTTCGGACAGGGCGGCGACGACCTCGTTCTCCAGCCGGTCCAGCGGGCGCGAGAAATTGTCGAGGATGCCCTCCATCTGCGCGGCGAGCCGGCGCACCTCGGTCTGGCCCTGGGCGAAGCCCTCGGCGTGGCCTTCGGCCAGGCCGCGCTCCAGCCCTTCGCGGTAGGCGGCGTCCTGGATGGCCTGGATCTCCTCCAGCGTCGGCGGCACCAGCGGGGGCGGCGCCTCCTCCAGCGCGCGCGCGTCCACCACCACGTCCAGCGGGGCGGGCATCCAGCGCATCGGCGACGGCGCGGTCATACCATTTCCTCGGCGCCGGCCATCAGCGAGATGACGCCCTGGTCGGCCAGGCGGCGGACGATGGCGAGGATTTCCTTCTGCGCGCCTTCGACGTCGGACAGGCGCACGGGGCCGCGCGCGTCCATGTCCTCGAGCAGGATCTGCGCGGCGCGCTGGGACATGTTGCGGGTGATCTTCTCCTTGACCTTGGCGTCGGCGCCACGCAGGGCCAGGCCGAGGCGGTCGTTGGGCACCTCGCGCAGCAGCGCCTGCAGCTCGCGGTCGCCCAGGTCGGCGAGGTTGTCGAACACGAACATCAGGTCCTGGATGCGCGCGCCGAGGTCGGCGTCGACCTGGGTGATGCTGCCGAGGATGGCCTGGTCCTGGCCGGAGTCCATGAAGTTGAGGATGTTGGCCGCGACCTTGACGCCGCCGATGCTGGAGGCCTTGAGGTTCTGGTTGCCGGCGAACTGGCGCTCCATGATCTCGTTCAGTTCGTTCAGCGCGTTCGGCGGGATGCCGTCCAGCGTGGCGATGCGCAGCAGCACGTCGGTGCGGGCGCGCTCGGGCAGCAGCTTGAGGGTGTCGGCGGCCTGGTCGCTGTCCAGGTGGGCCAGCACGATGGCGATGATCTGCGGGTGCTCGTTGCGCACCAGGTCGGCGATCGCGCGCGGGTCCATCCACTTCAGCGTGTCCAGGCCGGTGGTGTTGCGGCCCAGCAGGATGCGGTCGATCAGGCTGCCGGCCTTGTCGGCGCCCAGCGCCTGCACCAGTACCTTGCGCACGTAGTCGTCGGCGCCCATGCCCAGCGAGGTCTGCTTGTCCAGCGCCTCGCCGAAGTTGGAGATCACGTGCATCACCTGCTCGCGGCTGACGCCGGAGATGGTGGCCATGGCGATGCCGAGCTTCTGCACCTCCTTGGCGTTCATGTGCTTGAGCACCTCGGCGGCGTCCTCCTCGCCGAGGGAGAGCAGCAGCACGGCGGCGCGCTGCACGCCGGTGAGCGTCGTGTCCTGTGCGTTATTCATCGCTGGCCACCCAGTCCTTGACCACCTGCGCCACCTGCTTGGAGTCGGCCTTCACCGCCTCGCGCGCCTGCCGCAGGCGGTCCTCGTAGGCGTCGGACGGCAGCGCGCGCAGCGGCGGCGCCTGGTGCGACAGCGTGGCCACGGCGCCGGCCTCGTCCTCGCCGTCCTCGTCCACCACGGTGACGTCGATGCCGTCCTCGTCGTCGTGCGCGATGCGCTTGGCCTTGGGGTCGATGATCTGGCGCATCGCCGGGCGCAGCACGCCGAACAGCAGCGCGATCACCACCAGTGCGCCCAGGCCGTAGCGCGCGATGTCGCGCACCATCGGGCTGCGCAGCCACGGGCTCTCCCAGAACGGGACTTCCTGCGGCGCTTCGCTCTCGCGCACGAACGGGGCGTTCATCACCGACACCGAGTCGCCGCGCGCGGCGTCGAAGCCCACGGCCTCCTTCACCAGCGCCTCGATCCGGGCCAGGGTGGCGGCGTCCAGCGCGGTCATCACCACCTTGCCGTTCTCGCCGGTGCGCGGGACGTGGTCCACCAGCACCGCGGCGGTGACGCGGCGCACGCGGCCGGCCGGCTGGCGGGTGTGCTGCAGGGTGCGGTCCATCTCGAAGTTGCGGGTCGCGCTGCTGGCGGTCTCGCGCGGCGCGGCGGGGTTCGGCTCGGCCGCCGCGGTGGCGCCGGGTGGGGTGTTGCTGGTCGCGCCGGGCACGCCCTCGGGGCCGGCGGCGGCGACGGTGTTCTGGCTGACCTGCTCGCTGCGGATCTTGGCCGGGTCGTTGGCGAAGGTCTCGCGCGCTTCCTCGGTGACCGAGAAGTCCATGTCCACCGCGACCTCGGCGTTGATGCGGCCGGGGCCGGTCAGCGGTTCCAGCAGTTCGCGGATGCGGTCGTTGAAGGAGGTCTCCAGCTTGCGCACGCGCTCGAACTGCGCGGCGTTCAGCGCCGCCTCGCTGTTGGGGTCGCTGATGGTCAGCATGCGGCCGCTCTGGTCGACCACGGTGACGCGCTCGGGGGCCAGGTCGGGGATCGAGGAGGACACCAGGTGCACGATGGCGTCGACCTGGTTGCGTTCCAGCATCGCGCCCGAGCGCAGGTCCAGCACCACCGAGGCGCTGGCGACCTCGCGCTGGCGGGTGAAGGCGCTGGGCTTGGGGATGGCCAGGTGGACGCGGGCGTCGCGCACCGGGCGCAGGGTGGTGATGGTGCGCACCAGCTCGGTCTCCAGCGCGTGCTGGTAGCGCGCGTTCTCGACGAACTGGCTGACGCCGAAGCCGGGGTCGCGCTCCATCATCTCGAAGCCGAGCCGGCCGCTCTCGCCCAGGCCGGCGCCGGCCAGCTTCAGGCGGGCGTCGTGCAGGTTCTCCTCGGGCACGGCGATGGCGCCGGTGGCCTGGTCCAGCTGGAACGGGATCTTGGCCGCGCGCAGCATGTCGGTGGCCTCGGCGGTCGCCTTGGCGTCCAGGCCGGTGTACAGCGGCGTGTACGCCGGCTTCTGCGACCAGAAGAACACCATCATGCCCACCGCCACCGCGGCGGCGATCAGCAGCAGGGTGCCCATCTGCCGGAACACGCGCGCGTCCTGGATCTTGGCCAGCGCCGCGCCGGCCTTGTCGGCGGTCAGCGATTCCTTCAGGGCTTCCTTGGACAGCGTGAGGGCCATGGCAACGGGTCGGTTCTAGGGGTGGAATGGTCGGCGGGACGGGCTTACAGCGGCATGTTCATGACGTCCTGGTAGGCCTGCACCAGGCGGTTGCGGACCTCGACGGTGGCGCGGAACGCGACCTGCGACTGCTGCGCCGCGACCATCACCCGCGCCAGGTCCGCGCGCGGGTCGCCCAGCTCGAACGCCTGCGCCAGCGCGCCGGCCGTCTTCTGGGTGGTGTTCACGCCTTCCAGCGCGTTCTGCAGGGTCTCGCCGAAGCTCGGCGCCTTGACGCCGGGCTGCCCGAGCCCGACCTGGCCCGGCGCGAACGCACCCGGGTTCGGCACCGGCTCCAGCGCGCGCGTGCCCATCTGGTGCTGGTAGCTGCGGATCTGCGAGAGGATGGCGGTGACGTCGGACATGGGCGGTGGCGTCGGTCGTGGTGACTTGGCCGGTCAGTTGCAAGACGCGTGCCGGAACCGCCGCCCGCCGCCAGTCAGTTTTCCGTCGCCAGGGCGGCGTCCTCGCGCTCGACGCCGTACTTGCGCAGCTTCTCCACCAGCGTGGTGCGGCGCAGGCCCAGCAGCTGGGCGGCGTGCGCCACCACGCCGTTCGCGCGGTCCAGCGCGTCGCGGATCAGGTTCAGCTCGATCTGCGCGATGTGCTCGCGCAGGTCGATGCCGGCTTCGGGCAGGCGGTCGGCCGGCTGGACCGCCGCGGCCGCGACGGCGGCGGGCGTGGCTGTGGCCGCGGCCGGGACGGCGGGGGCCGGTGTCGGCACCGGCGCCGCGGCGGCCTCGGCGGCCAGCGCGTCGAGGTCCTCCGGCTGGTAGCGCTTGGGCAGGTCGTGCACGCGGACCAGCCCGCCGGGGTGCAGCACGGCCAGCCGCTCGACCAGGTTGGTCAACTCGCGCACGTTGCCCGGCCACGGGTACTGGCGCAGCGCCAGCAGGGTGTCGCTGGCGAAGCGGACCTCGCCGCGGCCGGTGCGGGCCAGCTGCGCGGCGATGGTGGCGACCAGGTCGGCCAGGTCGTCGGCGCGCTCGCGCAGCGCCGGCATCTCGATCGGGAACACGTTGAGGCGGTAGAACAGGTCCTCGCGGAAGTGGCCGTCGGCGATGCGCTGCTCCAGGTCGCGGTGGGTGGCGGCGATCACCCGCACGTTGCAGCGGATGGTCTGGTTGCCGCCGACGCGCTCGAAGCTGCGCTCCTGCAGCACGCGCAGCAGCTTGACCTGCATCGGCAGGCTCATGTCGCCGATCTCGTCCAGCAGCAGGGTGCCGCCCTCGGCCATCTCGAAGCGGCCCTTGCGCGCGCTCAGCGCGCCGGTGAAGGCGCCCTTCTCGTGGCCGAACAGCTCGCTCTCCAGCAGCTCCGGCGGGATCGCGCCGCAGTTGATCGCCACGAACGGGCCGTCGCGGCGCGGCGACTGGTCGTGGATGGCGCGCGCCACCACTTCCTTGCCGGTGCCGGATTCGCCCAGCACCAGCACGGTGGTGTCGAAGCCGGCGACCTGCTCGATCATCCGGCGCAGGCGGGTGACCGCCGGGCTGGTGCCGGTCGGGCCGCTGGTGCCGACCTGCTGCTGCGCCTGGTGCTCGGTGTCCAGCCGCTTCAGGCTGGCGCGGCGCAGGCAGGCTTCCAGCTGGGCGTGGCGGATCGGGCTTTCCAGCGCCCACACGCCGGCCTCGTGCAGGCCGTGGGCGGCGGCGAAGGCGGCGGTGTCGCCTTCCAGCAGCAGCACCGGCGGCGGCAGTTGGGCCTTGCCCAGCCAGGCGAAGAAGGCGTCGGCGGCCTTGCGGTCGTCGAGCGTGCCGACGACCACCGCCAGCCAGTCGTGCGGGCGCTGGCGGCGGACGTCCACGTCGCCGGCGCCGGCGATCCAGCGGGGCGTCAGGTCCATGAACTCGAGCAGGCCGGCCAGGCGTTCTGCGCGCGTGGCGTCGGCGTCGATGACGAGGATGCGGGATTCACTCATGGCGGCGGTCTTTGAACTTCTCGAGGATGGGCAAGACTTCCTGGATGTAGGAGAGCTTGCTGACGAAATCGTCGGCGCCGGCGCGCATCGCGTGTTCGCGGTGCTCGGCGTCGTCGAAGTGGCTGGCGATCACCACGAAGGGCGGGGCGTCCTGGGTCTTGATCAGGCGGGTGGCCTGCAGGCCGCCCATCTCCGGCATGGCCAGGTCCATCAGGACCACGTCCGGACGCAGGGTCTCGGAACGCTCGATGGCCTCCAGGCCGTTGCCGGCGCGGCCCACGACGTCCAGCCACTCCACCTTGCGCAGGTGGCGCAGGGCGGCGTTGATGAAGCCTTCGTGGTCGTCCACCAGCAGTACGGTGATCTTGCTCATTGCGGTCGTGCTCCGTTATCCGGCCTTTGCCAAGACCGATACGGTAGCGCGTCGGCGTTCCCGGGCGGGAGCGATATCGAGCTGTTCCCGGTACTTCGCCACAGTTCTGCGGGCGATATGGATGCCCTGGCGGGCCAGCAGGCCGGCGATGGCCTCGTCGGCCAGCGGCTTGCCGGCCGGCTCGGAGTCGATCAGGCGGCGCACCATCGCGCGCACGGCCGGGCCGGAGACGCTGGCGCCCTCCAGCCGCACGGCGAAGAAATGCTTCAGCTCGAAGGTGCCGCGCGGGGTCTGCATGTACTTGCCGGTGGTGATGCGCGAGACGGTGGACTCGTGCATGCCGATGGCGTCGGCGATCTCCTTCAGCGTCAGCGGCGCCATCGCCTCGTCGCCGTGGGCGAGGAAGCCGGCCTGGCGCTCGACGATGGCGCGCGCGGTGCGCAGCAGGGTGTCGTAGCGGATCGACAGGCCGCGGGTCAGCCAGCGCGCCTCCTGCAGCAGTTCGCGCAGCTTGCCGGCGCCCTCGGAGGCGCCGGCCTGGTCCAGCGCGCGCTCCTGCATCGCGTTGACGCGCACGCGCGGGGTGGTGGCCGGGTTCAGCGCCACGCGCCAGGCGCAGTCGGCGTGCCAGGCGACCACGTCCGGGACGATGTAGCCGGTCGGCGCCGGCGCCAGCGAGGCGCCCGGGCGGGCGTCCAGCGACAGCACCAGGCGCACGCCCTCCATCACCTGGTCGGGTTCCAGCTCCAGCAGGCGGGCGAGGGCGTCGTATTCGTGCGCGGCCAGCAGCGCCAGGCCCTCGGCGACGATGCGGCGGGCGACGTGGCGGCCGGGCACGCGGCCCTGCAGGCAGTCCAGCTGCACCAGCAGGCATTCGCGCACGTCGGCGGCGGCCAGGCCGGGGTACTCGCCGCGCAGCAGGCGCTCGCGCAGGGCCAGCACGGCGCCGGTGGCCAGGTCGAAGCGGGCCGAGGCCAGCAGCGCCAGGGTGTCGGGCGCCTGCTCCAGGTAGCCGGCGTCGTTGGTGTGCTCCAGCCAGAAGGCGATCACGTCCAGCGCGCGGTCGTCCAGTTCCAGCGCCAGGCGGTCGAGCACGCGCACGTGCGGATCGCTGGATTCGCCGGCCTCGACGCGCTGCATGCGGTCGTCGTCGCCGTCCTGCCAGCTGGCGCCGGCCACGTCCCACAGGCTGGACTCGGGCAGTTCGTCGAACGCGGCGGTCTCGACGGCGGCGGCATCCTGCGCCGGCAGCGCCTCGACGTCGCCGGCCTGCTCGGCGTCCTGGGTGTCCTCCACTTCCAGCAGCGGATTGAGGTCCAGCGCGCGGCGCACCTCCAGTTCCAGCTGCAGGCCGTCCAGCTGCAGCAGCCGGATCGACTGCAGCAGTTGCGGCGTCAGGTGGAGTTGCTGCCCAAGCTGGGTGGAAAGTCCCGTCTTCATGCCCGTGTCCCCGATTCGATGGCGTGCCGAGGTCGGCTTCACATCGTGTGAACACTTTGGCCGCCGCGCGACGGAAAAAAAATCAGGGCGTTTCTGGTCCTGCTGCGGGCACGCCCGACCGGCCGTCGGGGTTTCCCCTACGGCGTCGGTTCAATGGCGGGGGAATGCGCCCGTCGGGGCGCCGCGACCACGGGAATCCGTCGCGGAAGGGGGACAACCCGGGAGGTGTTGCAAGGCTCAGGCCAGTTCGTGCTGGTGGCGCGCGGCCAGCAGCAGCAGGTCGTTGGCGCGGCGGCAGCCGAGCGATTCCATCATCCGCGCGCGGTGCGTTTCCACGGTCTTGACGCTGATGCCCAGCTGCGCGGCGATTTCCTTGCTGCTCATGCCGCTGCCGAGCTGGCGCAGGATCTCGCGCTGGCGCGGCGACAGCGCGGCGATGCCGGTGGGGCGCTGCGGGTTGAGCATCGGCGCCAGCATCTTCGACGACACCTGCGGGCTCAGGAACACCTGCCCGCTGGCGGCCGCGCGCAGGGCCAGTTCCAGTTCCATCGGCGCGGCTTCCTTCACCACGAAGCCGGCGCAGCCGCGGTCCAGCGCCACCCGCACCTGGGTCGGGTCGTTGTGCATGGACATGATCACCACGCGCGCCTGCGGCAGCGATTCGCGCAGCAGCGGCAGCACGTCCAGGCCGCTGCGGTCGGGCAGGGAGAGATCCAGCAGGACCAGGTCGGGGCGGTGGATGGCCGCCATGTCCAGCGCCTGCTGCGCGTTGCAGGCCTCGGCCACGACATCGACGTCCGGCAGCGCCTGCAGGAGCCGGCCGATGCCGGCCCGGACCAGGGTGTGGTCGTCGACGATGAGTACGCGCACGTGAAAAAACCAGCCGTTGTTGCTTTTACGAGTGCGGCCACGATAGCGGCGCGGGTCCTTCGCGCCAATTCAGAATCGCGATGAAGGCATGAAACCGCGACGCTCGTCACGCTCGCGTCCCCCGGCGGACGGGGAAAGGAGCGAACACCGCAATCGCGGCCTGTGACGCGGGCACCCCTGCGCCGCCGTACGCGGCGGCGGTTGCGCGGAAAGCGCCCGGGGCCTGCCAATGCCGGGGACCTGTGCCGCCCGGATCCTGCGGACGCGTGGAGAAGGAAGCGCACCGGTGCGCAGGTCGACAGGCAGCGGTGCGATGACGTCGCTACGCGCGTCTACAGGGCCGGCCGTGCCGGTGGTTCTGGCCGCCATGCGGGACGCCGCCGCATAGCTCGACCTGACGACCCCTCGGCGCTGCGCCAACGCACCTGGCCGCGATCGGAAAACCCTGCGATCCGCGTCCCGGACGTCGACGGGGCTCAGCCGCGGTCGGCGAGCAGGGACTGGCGGGCTTCGGCGATCTGCCGGCGGTGCAGGCGGAACAGGTGGCGGTCCATGGCCTCGGCCAGGCCGGCGCCAAGGGCGTCGAACTGCAGCCAGAGGTGGTGCCCGCCGTGCGGGCCCTGGGCCTGCGCGAGCAGCCGGGCGGGCAGTTCGATGTGGTCGCTCAGCCAGGTGGCCGGCTGCACGGTCACCACGCCGGCATCGCCGGTGGCCGCGGCCGCCGGCGAGGCGACGTCCAGGCGCAGGCCGCGGTGCGACCAGCGCAGCGCGGTGACCGGCAGGGCCTCGTCGTGGCGGCGCGCGAGCCGCCCGAGCAGCGACAGCACCAGGTCCAGCTTGGCCTCGATGCGCTGCTGGCTGGGGGTGGCTTCCTTGCGGTCTTCCGGGTCCTCGCCGCGCACGTCCTCGGCGACGGCCAGGCCCTTCAGCAGGGCTTCCGACGGCCCCTGCATCAGCGTGCGCGCGCCGGCGTCGAAGCGCGCGGGCAGGACCGCGTCGCAGGTGAGGGCGCCGTCGAACAGGGCGCGTTCGGCCGGATGATCCACCAGGACGATCGGCGTGCTGCCCATGGTTCAGCCCTCGACGACGGAAAGGTAGGCGCGCGCGGCGCGGTCGGCGCGCTGGCTGGCGTGCATGCGCACGCGCGCCTGTTCGCGCGCGTCCTGCATGGTCCGCTGCAGTTCCAGCTGCGCGCGCAGCAGGGTGGCCAGCGCGTCGTAGCCGGCGGTGCGGCCGCCGTCGGCGTGCAGGAAGGCGCGCACGTCGTGGTCGTGGCGGTTGAGCAGGCGCTCGACGTCGTCCAGCTCGCCGGCGTGCAGCGCCCGCCGCATGCCGTCCAGCTGGGCGAACAGTTCGTCGAGGGCCGGCGCGGCGGTCATCGCGCGGCGGCCATCGCCGGGTGCTGGCGCTGTTCGGAGGGGATCGCGTTCCAGGCCGATTCGATCTCGCCCAGCAGGTCCAGCGATTCGCGCAGGGCGGCGGCGTCGTTGTGCAGGTTGGCCTCGATCAGCCGCGTCTGCACGTAGTCGTACAGGGCCGACAGGCTGCCGGCGATCTCGCCGCCGGCCTCGTGGTCCAGCGACCCGTTGAGGTGGCCGATGATCGCGCAGACCTCGCCGATGGCCTTGCCCTTGCGGGCCAGGTCGCCGCGCTCCACGCAGGCTTCGGCCAGGCGCAGGCGCTCGCAGGCGCCCGCGAGCAGCAGGGCGACCAGGCGGTGCGGGTCCGCTTCCATCACCGCGCTGCTGAGGCCGGTGTTGCGGTACTGCGCGGCGTAGGACTGAAGTGACATTCCGTTTTCTCCTGGGGCCGCGGCGCGCCCGTGCGCGCCGGCGTGCCCGCGGTGTTAGCTGGTCTGGGCGGCGAGCGAGGCCAGTTGCTGGGCGAGGGCAGTGCTGGTGGTGTTCATCTGCGAGATCATGCTGTCCAGCGCGACGAACTGCGCCTTGTAGCGGTTGCCGACGGCTTCCATGCGCGCGTCCAGGGCGGTGCGCTGGGTGGCGACGTCCTTGATCTGCGCGTTCAGGCCGTTGCTGCGCAGGGTGAAGGCGCCGTCGCTGCCGATGTAGCTGCCCACCGCGGCCTGCAGGCGGCCGGCGAACCCGTTGTCGCCGGTGAAGGCGGTGCGGATCTTCTCCGGGTCGGCGGTCAGGGCGGCGGCGAACTTGCTGCTGTCGAACACCAGGGTGCCGTCCGAGGACGGATAGCCCTTGGTCTGCAGCCCGAGGGTCTTGGCGTCCAGCCCCTGGGCGGACAGCTCGCCGAGCAGGTTGCCCATCAGGTTGCGCAGCTGGCCGGCCGCGCTGCGCATCTGCGCGTCGCCGGTCAGGGCCGAGGGCGTGTCGGTGTCGGCGTTGTACTTGGTGGCCGTGTTGATGGCGGTGATCGCGGCGTTGTACGCGGTCACGAAGTCCTGGATCAGCTTGCCGGCGGCGGCGGTGTCCGTGGAGACGGTCACCTTGCTGGTGCCGGTGGTCTTCAGGTCCAGGGTGAGCCCGGGCACGGCGTCGGTGATCTTGTTGCTGCTGGCGGTGACGGTCAGGCCGTCGATCCGCACCTCGGCGTCGGCTGCGGGGACGCGTTCCTCCAGGCTGGCGGCCAGCGCCTGCAGGTCGCTGCCGCCGGAGGCGAAGGCGAGGGTGATGCCGTTGGCCGCGCCGGTCTTGTCCGAGGCCACCGACAGGTACTGGCCGTCGTTGGAGGTCAGCACGCTGGCCTGCACGCCCTTGCTGCGCGCGGCGTCGTTGATCGCGCCGCGCACGTCCTGCAGGGTGGCGCCCTCGGCGATGTCGATGGCCAGCGACTCGCCGCCGACGGTCAGCGTCAATTGGCCGGCGCCGAAGGTCTGCCCGGCGGCGGTCGGCGCATTGGCGATCCATTTGTTGGCGGTGGCCAGCGACACGACTTCGACGTCGTAGAGGCCGTTGGGCGCGCCGCTGTCCACGCTGGCGCCGAGCACCGTGTCGGTGCCGGACTTCACCGTGCGCACGTCGAAGGCGGTGGCGGACTTGAGCGCCTTGAGCGCCGTTTCCATCGTGCTGAACGCCGAACTGACGGTGCCCAGCGCAGAAAGCTTGAACTTGGCCTGGGTCTCGATGCGGTTCAGGCGGTTGTCGGCGGGCTTGCGGTCGGCCGCGACCAGCTGTTCGACCATGCCGGTGATGTCCAGCCCCGAACCGATGCCGCCGTAGCCCAACGAGTAATCTGCCATTGCCGAGTCTCCAGTCGTGCCCTTTTCGCAAAAAGGGGAGCCGGGCGGGCCGCCATCCGGTGTCGGATGGGGCCCGCCCGTGCAGTACCGATAACGGCCCGCGGGAGCCGTTCTTTAGCCCGCATTTCTCCGTCTCCCACCGCCGCCATGGGTCCGGCGTGCTGGCGAGGAATGGGGGCGGGAGGGGCGATGCAGGGTTTGTGCCAGAAGGGCGAGTGGGGAGGAACGGGGAGTGAGGAGTGAGTGGAAGCAACGGCAACAGCGATGGGGGGCGACCGGGCCGAGGAGGTCTTGCCTTTACTCGCTCCTCACTCCTCTCCACTCGTTCCTCGCCCCAAAAAAATACCCCCTCCGTCGCCGGAGGGGGCTGGGGTACTGCCAAACGGAGGGAGACGAATCCGTCCGTGACGACAGGGAACTAGGAGGAACTGCGGTTGGAACGGGTACGGCGTATCAGCGGAGCAGGGACAGCACGTTCTGGGGCACCTGGTTGGCCTGGGCGAGCATGGCCGTGCCGGCCTGCTGCAGGATCTGGGTGCGGGTCAGTTCGGCGGTTTCCTTGGCGAAGTCGGTGTCGCGGATGCGGCTGCGCGAGGCAGCCAGGTTTTCCGAGCTGGTCTGCAGGTTGGCGACCACCGAGGTGAAGCGGTTCTGCACCGCACCCAGGTCGGCGCGGGCCGAGTTCACCGAGGTCAGCGCGGCGTCGACGATTTCCAGCGCCTTCTGCGCGCCTTCGAACGTGGTGATGTCCAGGTCCTTGGCGAAGCTGGCCGTGGCGGTGGCCGCGGCGGTGGCGTCGGCGATGCCGGTCAGGCCGATTTCGGTCGCGCCGCCGGTGATGGTGCCGGCCGTGATGTCGAAATCCTTGCCCGCCTTCACCGAGGTCAGGATCAGCTTGCCGGCGTCCGCGCCGGTGCCGACCGAGGCCGCCACGCCGGACTCGCCGAGCTTGGCGTTCACCGCCGTGGCGATGGCCTGGGCGATGTCGGCGCCGCTGGCACCGTTCTTCCACTCCACGTCGGCGATGGTGACGCCGTTGAGCTGCATGCCCGCCAGCTTGCCGTCGGCGGTGGCCGCGGCGGCGGCGGTCGTCGCGGTCTGCGCGGCGGCGAACTTGACGTTGCCCAGCGCGTCGGACTTGGCGTTGACCACCTTGTCGATGGCGATGGCCTGGCCGGCGTTGGCGCCCACCTGGAACAGCTGGCTGGAGAATGTGCCGTCCAGCAGCTTGGTGCCGTTGAAGTCGGCCTGCTTGGCGACGCGGTCGATTTCCGCCGTCAGCTGCTTGACTTCGGCGTTCAGCGCGGCGCGGTCGGACGACGAGTTGGTGGCGTTGGCCGACTGCACCGACAGTTCGCGGATGCGCTGCAGGTTGTTGCCGATCTCGGTCAGCGAGCCTTCGGCGACCTGGGCCAGCGAGATGCCGTCGTTGGCGTTGCGCACGGCGACGTCGAGGCCGCGGATCTGGGTGCTGAAGCGTTCGGAAATGGCCAGGCCGGCGGCGTCGTCCTTGGCGCTGTTGATGCGCAGGCCCGACGACAGGCGCTGGATGGTGGTGGCCAGCGAGGCGCCGCTGGTGCCCAGGTTGCGCTGGGCGTTCAGCGAGATGGTGTTGGTGTTGATGACTTGTGCCATGGAGGGTTCCTCAAGGCGTTGTGGCGAAAGGGGAGGCCTGGATCCGGGCGGGCGGAGAGAATCGCCCGCCCGGACCTGTCACCGCGGTCAGCGGAGCAGGGACAGCACGTTCTGGGGCACCTGGTTGGCCTGGGCGAGCATGGCCGTGCCGGCCTGCTGCAGGATCTGGGTGCGGGTCAGTTCGGCGGTTTCCTTGGCGAAGTCGGTGTCGCGGATGCGGCTGCGCGAGGCGGCCAGGTTTTCCGAGCTGGTCTGCAGGTTGGCGACCACCGAGGTGAAGCGGTTCTGCACCGCACCCAGGTCGGCGCGGGCCGAGTTCACCGAGGTCAGCGCCTTGTCGACGATCTGCAGCGCCTTCTGCGCGCCGGCGAAGGTGGAGATGTCCAGGTTGCCGACGAACTTGGCGTCGCCCGCGGCGATCGCGGTGTTGGTCAGCGTGCCGCCGGCCAGGGTGCTGGTGATCTGGTCGCCCACCGCGCCTTCCTTCCACGAGGAGAAGGTGACGGCACCGGTCGTGGCGTTCACTTCGGCGGTCAGGCCGGTGTCGCCGGTCTTGGCGTTGACGGCCGCGGCGATGGCGTTGCCCTGCGCGACCTGGCTGGCCGTGGCGGCTTCGCCGGCGGTGGCGTAGGACGCGCCGGAGGCGGCGACGTCGATGGCCTCGAAGCTGGTGGTCACGCCGCCGTTGGTGATCGTGAACGCCGCGATGGTGACCGCGTTGTGGCTGTACGGGCCCGCGCCCGCCGTGCCGGCGGCCGTGGCGGTGAAGCTGGCCGTGGCGAACATCGAACCGCCCAGCGCATCGGACTTGGCGTCGACCACCTTGTCGATGGCGATGGCCTGGCCGGCGTTGGCGCCGACCTGGAACAGCTGGCTGGCGAACGTGCCGTCCAGCAGCTTGGTGCCGTTGAAGTCGGCCTGCTTGGCGACGCGGTCGATTTCGGCGGTCAGCTGCTTGACTTCGGCGTTCAGCGCCGCGCGGTCGGACGCCGAGTTGGTGGCGTTGGCCGACTGCACCGACAGTTCGCGGATGCGCTGCAGGTTGTTGCCGATCTCGGTCAGCGAACCTTCGGCGACCTGGGCCAGCGAGATGCCGTCGTTGGCGTTGCGCACGGCGACGTCCAGGCCGCGGATCTGCGTGCTGAAGCGCTCGGAGATCGCCAGGCCGGCGGCGTCGTCCTTGGCGCTGTTGATGCGCAGGCCCGACGACAGACGCTGGATCGTCGTAGCCAGCGACGCTCCGCTGGTGCCCAGATTGCGCTGGGCATTCAACGAGATCGTGTTGGTGTTGATTACCTGTGCCATGAGAGAGATTCCTTAGGCGTTTGTCGCACGGGGGAGGGTTGTCAACGATTCCCCGCCGTGCAACCGGGGACGCGAGGGGTTAGCGTTGCAGCAGGCTCAATACGTTCTGCGGCACCTGGTTGGCCTGGGCCAGCATGGCCGTGCCGGCCTGCTGCAGGATCTGGGTACGGGTCAGCTCGGCGGTTTCCTTGGCGAAGTCGGTATCGCGGATGCGGCTGCGCGAGGCGGCCAGGTTTTCCGAGCTGGTCTGCAGGTTGGCGACCACCGAGGTGAAGCGGTTCTGGATGGCGCCCAGGTCGGCGCGCGCGCCGTTGACCGAGGTCAGCGCCTTGTCGACGACTTCCAGCGCCTGCTGCGCGCCGGCGAAGGTGGTGATGTCCAGGCCCTGGACGAAGCTGGCCGTCGCGCCCGTCATGAGGCCGCCGTTGGTGCTGGTCTGGGTCAGGCCGACGTTGGCCGGGGTGACGACGGTGGCGCCGGTGACCGTCGGGCCGGCGTAGGCCAGCGCGAAGGTCTGGTCGGCCTTGACCGAGGTCAGGTTGATCACGCCGGCCTTGACCTCGGCGTACACGCCGGTCTCGCCGAGCTTGTTGTTGATGGCGGCCGCGGTCGCCTGGGTGATCGACTGGCCGGCCTTCACCTCGAAGGCGCCGATGTCGACCGTGCTGGTGGTGCCGTCGGCGGTGACCGCGATCTGCAGCTGCGAGAAGGTGGTGTCGGCGGTGGCCACGTCGGCGGCGGCCAGCGAGGTGCCTTCGTACACGTTGGCGAAGGTCACGCCGCCCAGCGTCTGCGCGCGGGCGTCGACCACCTTGTCGATGGCGATGGCCTGGCCGGCGTTGGCGCCGACCTGGAACAGCTGGCTGGTGAAGGTGCCGTCCAGCAGCTTGGTGCCGTTGAAGTCGGCCTGCTTGGCGACGCGGTCGATTTCGGCCGCCAGCTGCTTGACCTCGGCGTTCAGCGCGGCGCGGTCGGACGCGGAGTTGCTGGCGTTGGAGGACTGCACGGCCAGCTCGCGGATGCGCTGCAGGTTGTTGCCGATCTCGGACAGCGAGCCCTCGGCGACCTGGGCCAGCGAGATGCCGTCGTTGGCGTTGCGCACGGCGACGTCCAGGCCGCGGATCTGGGTGCTGAAGCGTTCGGAAATGGCCAGGCCGGCGGCGTCGTCCTTCGCGCTGTTGATGCGCAGGCCGGAAGACAGGCGCTGGATGGTGGTGGCCAGAGAGGCGCCGCTGGTGCTCAGGTTGCGCTGAGCGTTGAGCGACATCGTGTTGGTGTTGATTACCTGTGCCATGTTCGTCTCCTCTTATTTGGATTCACGGCGTTGAAGGAAAAAGACGCTGCCGGTTTGTTGTGTGGTGGCTAGTCGCCTTCGCGTTGCGAAATGAATAACGGCGCTGCCGAAAAAACCTTTAGGGCAGGCGCGAAAAAATGTGTTAGGGCGCGGAACTGCGGCGGAAACGCGCGATTTCCGGCGTGCGCCGGCGGGCCTAAAGAACGCGCGGACGATGCCGCTAAGGCGCGCCCCGCCGCCGGCGGGGGCGGGGGCCGCATGCCGCCGGAGGCGGCCGGATCAGGGGCGCTTGGTGCGCCAGGCGTCGGCGGGATCGGCCAGCAGCGAGACGCCGGGGATGCGGTACTCGCAGCCGATCAGCGTGCGGCCCTGGAGGCCGGGGCGTTCGCCGGCGTACACCACCAGGGCATGGTATTCGTCGAGCGCGCCGGACAGCGGCGCGGCGAGGCTCTCCTCGAGCGCGCGCTCGAGCTGCGCGGCGGCCTGGTCGATCGGGGCGTCGACCAGCATCAGCACGCGGTCGTCGGTGACCACGATGGCGTCGCTGCGGTGCCCCCACGCCTGCACGGGTTCGTCCAGGCGGTAGAGATCCATCGGCGGTGCGCTGTACTGCCGTTCGGCCTGGACGAATTCCGCCGGGCGTTCGCGGCGCAGGCGCGGCAGCAGGCCGCCCAGGTCGGCGCCGGTGGTGCGGCAGGCGAGGGCGTCGAGCAGGGTGTCCGAGGGCGTGCCGGCCAGCGCGGGAACGGCGGGAGGTGCGGATTCGGCGGCCGTCTGCGCGGGTGCCGGGGCCGCGCCGGCCAGGCAGGCCAGCGCGAGGAAGGCCGCCTTACTCGATCTGGGCATTCGCGTGGGCAGCGTCCAGCGCTTCCATGGCGTCGCGCGGCTTGAGCTTGCCTGCCTTCTCGAACGCGGCCGCGGCGGCGTCCTCCTGCTTGTCGCCGTGGAGCAACAGCAGCACGTTCGCATGCTCGACGTGCGCGATCGGCGAATCGGGCGTCAGCTTCAGCGCGGTCCTGATGTGCGATTCCGCTTCGCCGGCCTTCGCGCCGTAGGTCAGGCCGCCGATCATCGCGCCGATCTTGTCGATGATCTCGGCGTGGTAGAGCGCCAGCGCGGTGTGCGCCTCGGCGTGCTTGGGCGCCAGTTCCAGGGTGGCGTCGAGCGCGGCGCGCACCTTGCCGGCGATGCCCTGCTTGAGCGCCTTGGCGATGCTCAGGCCCTGGCTGTAGCGGCCCAGCGCGAAGGCGTGGCGGTAGTGGCTGTTGGCTTCGTCCGGCAGCGCCTTGACCGCGGCCTCGGCCAGCCTGGCGGCCTGCTCGAAGCGCTTGAGCTTCTCGCCTTCGTCGTCCACCAGGTAGGTGGCGTGGATGCCCAGCGCCTTGACCGCGACCGAGGCGCCCAGCGGGCCGAGCGCTTCGCCGGCCTCGAAGGCGGCCTGGAAGTCGCCGCGGTGGAACGCGCGCCAGGCGTCCTGCAGGCGCTGCGCCAGGTCGGCGGGCTCGATGCCCTTGGCCGCCTTGCCGGCGGCGGCGATCAGCGCCTTGGCGCGCTTGTCGTCGGGCCACGGTTCCTGGTCGCCGGCATGCAGCGCCGGCCAGGCCTTCTTCAAGGCGTCGCCGGCATAGGCATAGCCCTTGGCGTCGTGCGGGAACGGCGCCCACTTCGAAGACTTTCCTGCCATCGTTCGTCCCTCCGGGGAAGCCGCGAGCATCGCCGCGAACGCGGTCGCCAGGCAACCCCTACGCAAACCGCCGCGCGAGCGGCCAATAGTGTGATTGCTCGACGCCGACGGGACAGCATCGCTTCATCGAAGCCGGCCGCTGGGGTCGGCATGTGGATCGCCCCCATGGCCGCCAAGAAGCACACCCGCAAGACGCCCGAACCGACCCTGCGCCACGCCTGGCTCGCCGGGCTCGGCCTGATCGCCGTCGCCCGCCGCGAAGCCGCCGCCGCGGTCGCCGACGCCACCGGCCGCCTGCAGGCCGCGCGCCGGCAGGCCGGAGCGCTCGCCGGGCAGGCGCAGCGCGACGTCCTCGACCGCCTGAACGAAGTCCGCGAACACGGCGAGGCCCGCGTCGGCCGCTTCAGCGCCGAGGTCGAAGGCCGCCTGGAACCGGTGCTGGCCAAGCTGGGCCTGAAGGCGCCCGCGCGCAAGCCGGCCGCCCGCACCCGCAAGAAGCCCGCCGCCAAGCGCGCCCGCGTCGCGCCGGCCCGCAAGCCGGCCGCCAAGCGCCCCCGGGCACGCCGCGCCTGAGGGCAGGGCCCGCGCCCGCTTCACCTGGACGCCCCGGCCCGCCGGGGCGTCCGAGTTATCGGGATGCGGATGCGTTCGAGGACAGGATCAGTCCCCAATGGGCGGCATACTGCGCCCATGCTCAGCACCTCCAACCGCCTGCTCCGCCTGTTGTCGCTGCTGCAGTCGCGCCGCCACTGGACGGGCGCGGAACTGAGCCAGCGGCTGGACATCGACCGCCGCACGCTCCGCCGCGACGTGGAACGGCTGCGCGAACTCGGCTATCCCATCGACGCCTCGCCCGGCCTGGGCGGCGGCTACCGGCTGGGGTCCGGCGCGACCATGCCGCCGGTGCTGCTGGAGGACGACGAGGCGGTGGCGGTGGCCGTCGCCCTGCGCACGGCGGCCGCCAGCGTGGGCCGGATGGAGGACACCGCGCTGCGCCTGCTGTCCAAGCTGGACCAGTGGCTGCCCGCGCGCCTGCGCAAGCGCGCCAGCGCGCTGTATTCGGTCACGCTGTCGCTGGCCGGCGGCGCGCCGACCTCCGACGTGGACGCGCTGTTGCGCATCGCCGCCGCCTGCCGCGACGGCTTCCGCCTGCGCATGCAGTACCGCGACCGCGTGCAGCGCGCCAGCGAGCGGCTGATCGAACCGCTGCGGCTGGTGCACACCGGCAGCCGCTGGTACCTGGTGGCCTGGGACCTGAAGCGCGAGGACTGGCGGACGTTCCGGGTGGACCGCGTGCAGGCCCTGCACGACACCGGCATGCAGTTCCCGCCGCGCGAGTTCCCCGGCGACGTGGCCGACTACGTCGCCAAGTCGATCACCCAGCCGTTCACCCGCTACCAGGTCAGGCTGCGGCTGCCGGGCCCGATCGAACACAACGCCGCCCGCGTGCCGCCCTGGTGCGGCATCCTGGAGGCGGGCGACGCCCACCACTGCGTGCTGGAACTGGGCGCCGAATCCATCGAGGCGCTGCTGGCGCTGATGGCCCTGGTGGGACCGGACTTCGACGTGCTCGACGACCGCGGCCTGCTGCCGCAGCTGCGCGCGGCGTCGGCGCGGCTGGGGGATACGCTGGCCGCGGCCTGAACCATGGCGGGACCGCTGTTGTAGGAGGGGCTTCAGCCCCGATGCCTTTCGGTCAGGTTTGCGAACATCTCCAAAGAAAAGCGTCGGGGCTGAAGCCCCTCCTACACGCTTCCGCAGGGCCGGGTTGCGCCCCCGGCGCGCCGTCGTCTTCCCCCCTTCATGCCGGGCTGCGCGATTGAGCGCTGATGGCCTTGGTGGATCGGACTTCGACATGATCGACGACCGCGGCCTGTCGCCGCAGCTGAGTGAGGCGTCGGCGCGGCAGGGACGCGCATTGAGGAAGGCTCGAATGGCCTTGCCGCGCCACTGTAGGAGGGGCTTCAGCCCCGACGCTTTTCTCGGGAACGCTCGCAAACCTGACCGAAAAGCATCGGGGCTGAAGCCCCTCCTACACATACCCGCGGGATGGGGTTGGTCCCCGACGCATCGTCGTTCCTCCTTCATGCCGGCATGCGCGAATACCAAGGCGCCCTGCATCAGGAAATAGCCCCGGCCCACGCGTCTACTCGGCGTAGGCTTGCGTCAGCGTATTCAGGTGCACGCGCTCGGCGTCGCGCAGGAACGGGGCCACCAGCATCATCACCTGCACGATGCCCTGGCGGATGGCGGCCTGCTCGTCCTTCTCGCCGCGGGCGGAGGCATAGTTCAGCCAGAAGGTCGACACCACCAGCACGTTGGTGGCGGTGGCGGCCAGTTCCGCGGCCGAGGCGCGCATCACCCCGGCGTGGCCCATGCCGCGCATCACCGCGTGCGCGCTGTCGTCGGCGCGCTTGAGGATGCGGGCGAAGCGCAGCCGCAGCCGCCGGTTGCGGCTGAGGATCTCGACCAGGTCGCGGTACAGGAAGCGGTAGTCCCAGATGCACTCGAACACCAGGTGCAGCTGCAGCCAGATGTCCTCCAGCCCGGGCAGGCGGTCCGTCGGCGGCGTCAGCGCCGCGTCCATGCGCTCTTCGTAGCGGGCGAAGAGCTGCTCGATGATGTCGTCCTTGTTGCGGAAGTGGTAGTACAGGTTGCCCGGGCTGATCTCCAGCTCGTCGGCGATGTGGTTGGTGGTGACGTGCGGCTCGCCCTGCGTATTGAACATCGCGAGGGCGGCGTCGAGGATCCGCTGGCGGGTATCGCGCGCCACGAGCTAGGGCCCGCCGGCGCGGTTGGGACGGACCGGGTGACGACGTCCGGCCACGGCGAGCCGGTGAGCCCGCCCCGTGCCCGGCACGGAGCGCGCGCCTGAGTGCGCGCGAGGGGGCGTCGTCACCCGGGCTTGCATGGACATGCGTTTCCTCATTCTCGTCGCCCCGTGCGCACCTGGGCGCGCAAGGCTTGTCCCGCCGGCGTCGACGGGCCCTAGGCCAGCAGCTTCTTCACCAGGTCCACGTACTTCTTCTGCGCCTCGTCCTGCGGCGTGCCCTTGAGCTTGGCCCAGGCCTCGTACTTGGCGGTGCCGACGAAGTCGAAGAAGCCGGGCTTGTCGCCCTTCACGTCGCCCTCCGCGCCCTGCTTGTACAGGCCGTAGAGCCGCAGCAGGGTGTCGTTGTCGGGGCGCTCGGCGAGCGACTGGATGTCCCTGGATGCCTGTTCGAACGCGCTCTTCAGATCTGCCATGGATGATCCCTCCCAGTGATCGCGGCCATCACACCACGGGTGGTGGAAGCGGTCAATGCGGGGCGGGATTGTCGAACGTGGGCCGCTCTGGCAACGTAGGCCGCAGGGCGGTCGGAGGGGCCTGCCCACACAACGCGAGGAAGGGGTCGTCATGAGCTATTTCGTCACCGGCGCCACGGGATTCATCGGCCGCTACCTGGTCGGCAACCTCCTCGAGCGCAGCGGGACGGTGCACGTGCTGGTCCGCAAGGACTCGCAGAAGAAGTTCGACGCCATCGCGAAGAAGGCCGGCTGGGACATGAAGCGGGTCGTCGTGGTGCACGGCGACATGACCAGGCCCAGGTGCGGCCTGACGCCCGCCCAGCTGCGCGCCCTGACCGGCAAGGTCAAGCATTTCTTCCACCTGGCCGCCGTCTACGACCTGACCGCCAGCCGCGAGGCGCAGCAGGCCGCCAACATCGACGGCACCCGGCACGCGCTGGACCTGGCCGCCGCGCTGAAGGCCGGTTGCTTCCACCACACCAGCTCCATCGCCGCCGCCGGCCTGTACCCGGGCATCTTCCGCGAGGACATGTTCGAGGAGGCCGAGGGCCTGGACGATCCCTACCTGCGCACCAAGCACGACTCCGAAGGCCTGGTGCGGCAGGAGAAGCGGATCAAGTGGCGCATCTACCGCCCCGGCATGGTGGTGGGCCATTCGAAGACCGGCGAGATCGACAAGATCGACGGCCCGTACTACTTCTTCACCCTGATCAAGAAGCTGCGCGAACTGCTGCCGCAGTGGGTGCCGGTGCTGGGCATCGAGGGCGGGCGCATCAACATCGTGCCGGTGGACTTCGTCGCCGACGCGATGGACCACATCGCGCACAAGCCGAAGCTGGACGGCCACACTTTCCACCTGACCGATCCCGAGCCGATGCGCGTGGGCGAGGTGCTCAACACCTTCTGCCGCGCCGGCCACGCGCCGGAGATGACCATGCGCATCGACGCGCGCATGTTCGCCTTCGTGCCCGGCAGCATCCGTATGGCGGTGGGCAACCTGCCGCCGGTGCGCCGCTTCGTCGGCATGCTGCTGCGCGATTTCCGGATCCCGAAGGAGGTGCTGAAGTTCATCACCTATCCCACCCGCTTCGACAGCCGCGAGACCGAGCGCGCGCTGAAGGGCAGCGGCATCGCCGTGCCGCGCCTGGACGACTACGCCTGGCGCCTGTGGGACTACTGGGAACGCCATCTGGACCCGGACCTGTTCATCGACCGCACGCTCAAGGGCAGGGTGCGCAACAAGGTGGTGGTGATCACCGGCGGCTCGTCGGGCATCGGCCTGTCCACCGCGCAGCGCGTGGCCGAGGCCGGGGCGACCACGATCATCGTGGCGCGCGGCGAGGAGGAACTGTTCAAGGCGCGCGACGACATGAAGGCCAAGGGCGGCAAGGTGTTCGCCTACACCGCCGACCTGGCCGACATGGCCGACTGCGACCGCCTGGTGAAGACCGTGCTGGACGAGCACGGCCACGTCGACATCCTGGTCAACAACGCCGGCCGCTCGATCCGCCGGTCCATCGAGCTGAGCTACGACCGCTTCCACGATTTCGAGCGCACCATGCAGCTGAACTACTTCGGCAGCCTGCGCCTGATCATGGGTTTCCTGCCGAAGATGACCGAGCGCCGCAAGGGCCACATCATCAACATCAGCTCGATCGGCGTGCTGGCCAACTCGCCGCGCTTCTCGGCCTACGTGGCGTCGAAGGCCGCGCTGGACGCGTTCAGCCGCTGCGCGCAGGGCGAGCTGTCGGGCAAGGGCATCAGCTTCACCACCATCAACATGCCGCTGGTGAAGACGCCGATGATCGCCCCGACCAAGATGTACGACAGCGTGCCGACGCTGTCGCCGGAAGAGGCCGCCGACCTGCTGGTCAAGGCCATCATCGAGAAGCCCAGCCGCATCGCCACCCGCCTGGGCATCTTCGCCGCGCTGGTCAACGCGGTGGCGCCGAAGGCCTACGAGGTGGTGATGAACACCGCCTTCGAACTGTTCCCCGACTCGGCCGCCGCCAAGGGCGACCGCAAGGCGCTGAAGGAAGCCGCGCCGAGCCAGGAGCAGATTGCGTTCGCGGCGCTGATGCGCGGCGTGCATTGGTAGTGCATCTGTAGGAGGACCTTCAGGCCCGACCGGGCGTCATCCGGGTCGACGAATTCCGTGGAAGCCGCCGCCCGCGCACGCAAGCCTTGCGTCCTGGTGCTGGGTTGGCCGGTGTTTCCGTTGCCGCGGGTCGGGCCTGAAGGCCCTCCTACAGGGGATCGCTGGTGGATCCGGCAGGTTCGGGCCACGCTTCAGATGAAACAGGCCTGTCGGCATCATCGGCTTCCGAATGCAGAGCGGTATGCGTGCCGCCGCGTGCTGTTGGGGGCGTAGCTCCGACCTGCGCGTTTGTCGTGCGCTGCTTCGGTATGCTCGCCCGTGCCCTGCGGATGCGCAAGGCACCGTGTAGGAGGGCCTTCAGGCCCGACCGGGCGCCGTCAGGGTCCGGTGATCCCCATGGAAGAAGCCGCCGTGCCCGCAACCATTGCGTCCCGATGCGTGATTGGCGGGTGTTTCCGTCGCCGCGGGTCGGGCTTGAAGGCCCTCCTACGCGGGATTGCTGTCGGCCCACCGTAGCGGCAGGGCCTGCATGTTGCGCATGTGCAGCGCCAGCGGTTCGATCCGCGACCACAGGAACTCGCGCAGTTCGGCGTCCTCGACGGTCTCGGTCATGGCGCCGTGGAAGCAGGCCAGCCAGCCGCTGGCTTCGTCCATGCCGATCCGGAACGGCAGGTGGCGGGCGCGCAGCATCGGCGCCCCATGCTTCTGCGTGAACAGCGGTGGGCCGCCCAGCCAGCCGCTGAGGAATTCGAACAGTTTCTGCTCGCTGCCTTCCAACGAGGCCGGGTGCTGGCGGCGCACGGCGGCGGCCTCGGGCAGCGTGTCCATCAGCGCGTACATGCGCTGCGTCAGGCGGCGCAGGCCGGCTTCGCCGCCGAGGCGGTCGTACGGGGTCGGGGCGGGGGCGTCGGTCATCGGAACAGGGCGCGGGACGGTCGCAGGATCATCCCGGTGCCGCGCCGGCGCGCACAGCGGCGGAATGTCGCGGCGCGCGAAGCGGTCACATCGTCTTGCACTGGCGCCAGCGCACCGGGTCTTCGCTGCCCGGCGGCGGATTGAGCTGCACGCGGGTCGTGCGCAGGGCCGGGTAGCGCTCCAGTTCCAGGCAGATCCACGGCCAGACTTCCTTCTCGCTGGCGATGCGGTCCACGCTCAGGGTCAGCTTGGTCTGCCAGACGCCGCGGGTGATGCCGGGGGTCTTGGACAGGGCCTTGAGCACCTCGCGCATCTGCGCTTCCAGTTCCTCGTCGGTGGGCTCGCGGAAGGCGCCCTGCGGAGCCGGCGCTTCGGCGGCCGGGGCCGGATCCGGCACGGCGGCGGCGCGCGCGGGCGCCGGGGCGGCAGCGGGCGGCACGGCGTCGGCCTTGCCCGCCTGCTGGCCGGACCAGGCCGCCATGGCGAGGGCGCCGAGGGCGACGGCGCCCAGCCAGGCGATGGCGGTGTGGCGCTTGGCGCGGCCGCTGGCGTAGTGGGCGACCTGCTCGCGCAGCGCGGGCTCGATCAGGTGCCGCACTTCCGGCCACAGGCGGGGGCCGTCGAGCAGTTCGATGTTGGTGCCCTGCGCGGCGTCGCGGCCTTCCTTCTCCACCTTGCCCTCGGTGGCGAGGATGCCGCCGGTGGCGGCGCCGAGGCGGATGCTGGCGGCCAGTTCCTGCACGGGGGCGGCGGCGATGCGGTAGGCCGAGCCGTGCTTGCAGGCGAGCAGCCAGCGCTCGTCGTCGCGGGCGAGCAGGAAGGTGGACTGGGGTTCGCGGGACTCCTGCGGGTCCGGGCTGGCCTCGACCAGCCCGCGGCGCTCCATCGCGGCGAGGATGAGCCGGGAGAACTCGCGCCAGCGCAACCCGGACAGCGCGTGCAGGCCGTAGGACATTTCGTCGCGGGGGTGGCGCACCAGCCAGAAGTAGGCGGTGGCCGCAGCGCCGGTCACCAGAGTGACGGCCAAGCCGAGGAGCCAGATGGACATGCGTCGCGGATGCGTTGTTGTTATTCGATCCGCGATTCTACCGGGCCGTGCCGGCGGCTGTCTGCGACGGACGCGTCGCGGGCCGGACGGCGGGCAAGGAGAGGCCCGCCAGTCCGAAGCCGTAAGGGGAGGGGAGCTAACGAACTTCGATGGACTGGCGGGCCGGAACGATTGTTACGCCATCCGATGCTGCCACGCAACATTTTTTTGTTCAGGAATGCGCATCGGATCGCGCATGCCACTTCATGGTGCGGCGGACTTGCGCGATGCACGCTTCGCGGGCGTTTTCTTCGCCGCGGGCGCCGCTTTCCTGGCGGTCGCCGCCTTGCGCGGACGCGCCGCGCGCGCCGGCTTCGCGGCCGGCAGGCCGCCCAGCTTGCGCAGTTCGCCGTTCAGCGCGTCGACGCGGTCGATCAGCGTGGACAGGTCTTCGCGGCTGGGCACTTCGAGCCGGCGCAGCGCGCGGTGCACGCGTTCCTCGAACACCTTCTCCAGGCGGTCCCAGGTATCGGAGGCGCGCTCGCGCGCCTGGCCGACGGTGGTCTCGACGGCGTCGCGCATGGCCTGCGCCTTGCCGCCGGCCACCTTGCGCGTGGTCTGCTCCAGCGACAGGCCTTCCTTCACCAGCGTCTCGAACAGCTTGGTGCCCTCGGCCTGCGCGCGGCCGAACGCGCCCACGCCGGCCAGCCACACCTGCTGCGCGGATTCGCCGAGGCGCTTGGACAACTGCTCGGCCTGCGCCTGCAGGTTCTCGTTCTGGCTGCGGGAAGCGGAGGCGGTCTTCTTGCGGGCGGATTTCTTCAGCGTGGCCATGGCGGTCCGTCGATGTGGGTGGTGGCGGGATTGCGCGCCAGAATCGGCGCGCCGTCTAGAGCTTTCACACCAGCCGGTGACGGCGCCGTGAGCGCGTCAGCCGCGCCGGGCGGCGCGGTGCCGCGACACCAGTTGGTCGACGTCGTCGAGCGCGCGGCGCAGGCGCGCGGTGGTCTCGGTCATGCGCGGCGCCACGTCCAGCCCGTCGAGGATGGAGCGGTGGCGGGCGTTGACGATGTCCTCGTTGTAGCGGATGCCGTGCGCGGCCAGCATCGGCCTGAGCACGGCCGCGCGCTGGCGCAGGTCGGCCAGCGTGTTGCGGTAGGCCAGCTGGCAGACGCGGTGGCGCGAGGAGAAGCTGAAGAGGTTGGTGAAGAACAGCTCGCTGTCGTCCGCGTTGGGCTCGAACACGAGCTGGTCGATGTCCGGGTAGCGGTGCGGGTACTTCTCCATGCCGATCTGCATGCGCGACTGCAGCAGCGTGCGCAGCGTCTGCGACAGCACCGCCGGCAGGCCGCCGCTGGCCAGCCCGACCTGCTCGGCCTCGTCCGCCTGCGGCCCGGCCTGGTTGGCGTCGAACGGCACCAGCGGGTTGATGCCGATCATCAGGTCGATGCCGCGGTCCAGCACGGTGCTGGCGTGCATGGTGCGGCGCAGGGCGCCGTCGAGGAAATGGCGGCCGCCGATCTCCACCGGCGGGTACAGGCCGGGCAGGGCGGAGCTGGCCTGCACCGCGCGCGAGATCGGGATGTCGTCCCAGCCCGCGTCGCCGAAGCGCACCGCCTCGCCGCTGTCCAGGTCCACCGCGACCACGAACAGGTCCGCGTCCAGGGTGCGGAAGTCGTTGCTGCGGCCGCGCCGGCTGAAGATGTCGCGCAGGAAGCGCTCCACCTGGTCGTTGTCGAAGATCCCGGTCGGCACCAGGCCGCCGAAGCGCAGGAACAGATCCGACCAGCGCACCGCGCGGCGCGGCTGGCGCAGCAGCCGCGCCAGCCAGTCGGCGTACAGGCCCGGCAGGCTGGCCGCCCGCCGCAGGTACTCGCCGACGTTGGGGCGCAGGAAGGTCTCGGGGCGGAACTCGGCGTCGTCGCTGGTGCCGGTGATGAAGATGCGGCACATCTCGGCCGTGCCCATGCGGTTGGCCAGCCCGGCGGCGAGGAAGGCGCCGGAGCTGACGCCGACGTAGCAGTCCATCCGGGTCGGGTCCAGGCCGTCGAGTGCTTCGTCCAGGGCGCGCAGCGCGCCCAGTTCGTACATGCCCCCGATCGGTCCGCCGCCGGCGATGGCCAGCCCGATCTTGCCGTTGCGGCCCCGCTGCCGTGCGCTGTGGATCGAAAGCATGTACTACCCGAGGTGACCTTGCCGCCGGAGTGTAGCCGACCGGCCGCCGGCTTGCGGCGGCCGCGGCGCGCCCGGATCATGGCGCCCATGGCCCGAGGAAATCCGCTGATCGAACGCGTGGGCAGGCGCCTGGGCTGGCACCAGGCCCTGCACGATCCGGCCCGCGAGCCGCGCAACCGCCTGCGCTGGCTGCCGGAGCTGCGGCGGTGGCAGGCGGCGCGGCTGAAGGCGAGCTTCGCGCACTTCCTGAACGACCCCAAGCGGCGCGCGGCGGCGATGTTCTTCCTGACCGACGTCTACAGCGACCACGACTTCAGCCGGCGCGACGCCAACGTCGCCAAGGTCATGCCGATGATGCAGCGCCTGCTGCCCGGCGCCGTGCTGGAAACCGTGGCCCACGGCATCGAGCTGGGCGCGCTGACCCACGCCCTGGACATGCGCATGGCCGAGGCGCTGCACCGCCTGGCGCCGCAGCGCCGCAAGCTGGATGCCGACCTGTACGGCCAGGCCTACCGCGAGGTCGGCCTGCCGCGCCTGCGCGCGCACCAGATCGACCTGATCGCCGAGGTCGGCGTGGGGCTGGCCCGGGCGGTGAAGACGCCCGGCGTGGCCACGCTGCTCAAGCTGTCGCGGGGACCGGCCAGGGCGACCGGGCTGGGGGAACTGCAGGGCTTCCTGGAACGCGGCTTCGCCGCCTTTGCCGCGCTGGGCGACGGCAAGGCCTTCGTGCGCGACATCGAACGAGCGGAGCGGCAGGTCTCGCAGCGGCTGTTCGCCGACCATCCCGATCCGTTCGGTGATTCGTGATGGGGGATTCGCAGTAGCGGGCACGTCGCACGGAGTCGGCCGCTGCCGGCTTCCAGCGAATCACTCATCACTCATCACCCATCGCGAACCACGGCCTCAATCGAACTTCTCGCTCAGCACCCGGCGGATCTCGGCTTCGATCGGGCCCTTCATCGCCGACAGCAGGAAGCCCAGGTTGGCGGTGACGCGCAGCTTGTCGGCGAGCAGGGCGATCTTCCCGTCCACGCCGGAGCGGCTGAAGTTCAGGGTGTCGCCGTCCCAGCCGTAGTCCATGTCGAAGCGCTCGGCCAGCTTCTTCGCCACGTCCTCGATGGCCTTGCGCGCCTGCTTGGGCGACTTGGAATGCGGGTGCTGGATGTCGATGCTGGCCATGCGCGGGCTCCGTGGGCGGGCCGCCATTCTGCGCAGCGCCGCGGGGGATGCCAAGCCGGGGCTGTCGGGCGCGCGCCAACCTGCTAGGCTCCCGTCGCGTGCAGAACCTCAGACTTCATTTCACCAACCGCCCGTCGCCGGACCGGCCGCTCACCACCGGCGTGCACCGCATCGTGCGCGAGGCGGCGGGCACCATCGGCGTGGGGGACGCGCTGCAGGGCATGCTGCTCGCCCAGATATGCGTGGACCGGCGCGGCCTGTGGCTGCAGGTCGCCAGCGGCATGCGCGGCGTCCACATCAACGGCCGCCCGGTCAGGCGGATGGCGGTGCTGCGCCCGGGCGACGCGGTCTACGTGGAAGGGGTGGAACTGCTGCTGCAGTCCGGGTTCCAGTCGGCGGCCGGACTGAAGGAAAGCGACGCCGGCCAGGGCGATGCCCGGGTGGTGCTGCGCGGCCTGGGCGGCAAGTACCACGGCCGGAGCGTCTCGCTGGAACAGCCCCGCCTGGTCGGGCGCGCGCGCGACGCCCACATCCGCGTGGACGACCCGGCGTTCGCCGAGCGCCACGCCCGCCTGGAGCTGCGCGGCGAGCGGGTGCTGCTGCGCGACCTGGGCTCGGCCGACGGCACCCGGGTGAACGGCGTGCCGGTGCGCGACGCGCTGCTCGTCGCCGGCGACCAGGTCGTGTTCGATGCGCAGCACCGCTTCGTGCTGGAGGTGCCGTGGGCGCCCAGCGCCCGGGTGGACGACCCCGCGCCGCAGGAAGAGACCGGCGAGGCGCCGGCCGACGGCGAACCGCGCGCGCCGTCCACGGGCTCGGCGCTGCGCTGGCCGTGGCTGCTGCTGGCGGCCCTGCTGCTGGCCGGGGCGCTCAGCGCGTTGCTGCTGTTCGGCGCGGGCTGAGCTTCCTCCACAGCCGCCAGCCGAGCAGGACGGCGGCGATGCCCGCGTACAGCAGCGGTTCGCGGATGTCCGACTTCACCAGCCACCAGAAGTGCAGCACGGCCAGCACGCCGACGGCGTAAACGGCCTTGTGCAACTGCCCCCAGCGCCGCCCCAGCCGCCGCATCCAGCCCTGGGTGGAGGTGACGGCCAGCGGCACCAGCAGCAGCCAGGCGGTGAAACCGACGGTGATGTACGGGCGCTTGACGATCTCCTCGAAGACTTGCGTCCAGTAGCCGCGCAGGTCCAGCAGCAGGTAGGCGGACAGGTGCACGGTGGCGTAGAAGAAGGCGTACAGCCCCAGCATCCGCCGGAAGCGCAGCAGCACCGGCTTCCCGGTCAGCTGGCGCAGCGGCGTGACCGCCAGCGCGACCATCAGCAGGCGCAGCGCCCACAGCCCGGTGCGGTGCTCGATCTCGGCCACCGGGTCGGCGCCCAGCGCATCGCTGCCGTGCCGCCAGACGTCGAGGAACTGCCAGGCCAGGATCGCCAGCGGCGTCAGCGCCAGCGCGTGGACGAGGGCCTTGGCGACGATGAGGCGGGGGGAGGTCCTGGGCATGGCGGGGGCGGTTCCTGTTCGACCGGGTGAGGGAATGATGCCGGCTCGTTGCTGCTTCTGCTTCAAGCTCTTTTTCCTGTGTGGGGAGTGGGGATGCGGGGTGACGATGCCGGTGGGTTTTGTTTGTCCGTGGCCATTCTGCGTGCGCGCGTGAATGCGGAACGTACATGGCCGATGGGTGCGGTGGGTTTGGTTTCTGGAATGACTCCTTGCGCTTCCAGCATGTTGTCGTCGATCGCCAAGCGCTCCTCAGGCGCAGACCTGTCAAAGCCCCTCTCCCTGCGGGAGAGGGGTTGGGGTGAGGGGCAACGAAGTCCGTCGCCTGTGCGGGCTTGTTGTGTCGACAGGGAGCGCGGTGAAACGCCGGATTTGTGGAATGGTGTGGTCAATGGCCTGACGGGTTGGTTCCCCGTTGGGGACACATGGCGCCGCTCGCCGCGGGGGCCCTACTTTCTTTGCTTGTGCAAAGAAAGTAGGCAAAGAAACACACCCCAGGCGGCGCGCCCGGCGCGCAGCGCCGGGTGCGCGAGGGGACCGGGAATTTTCGTAAGGCACATCCCTGTGCCATACGAAAACGGCGCGCATCGTGCGCGCCGCCCTGCGGGTTTACCCGGTCCCCTCGCCGCGCCTAGATGGGGCCCCAGAGCGAAGAGCAAAGGCAACCACAAGTGCGAAAGCCGTGAAGCATCTGTTGTTTGTTGTTGCTGGTAGCCCCTTCTGTCGTTTTGAGGCGCGAGGGTGGAAAACACGGGGCCTTGCTCGGCTTCGGATGTATCCGCATTGCTTTTCGGGGCCCCCTTTAGGTCCGGCAGTCCCGGCGGGTCAAACCCCGCAGGGGCGGCGCACAGGGATGTGCGCCGTTTTCGTATGGGCCAGGAGGGCCCTTACGAAAATTCCCGCCGGGACTGCGCACCCGCCACGTAGTGGCGGGCCGGACCGCCGGGGGTGTGCTTTCTTTGGTTACTTTCTTTGCACAAGCAAAGAAAGTAACGCCCCCGCGGCGAGCGGCGCCATCTGCCCACGGCAGCGAACCTGCCCGGAGGGCCACCAAACCAAAGCGACCGCGGACGTTGTTCCAATCCGAAGCAAGAAGGAACACGGACTCCGTTGCCCCTCACCCCAACCCCTCTCCCGCAGGGAGAGGGGCTTTGGAGCGTGCAGCGACCATGGTGCGCCGGGGCGCACCTTGCGGACGCCACCGGACTCAATACCACTTCTTCAAATCCAGACCGGCATACATCGACGCCACCTGCTCGCCATACCCGTTGAACATCCGGGTAGGAATCCGCTCGGCGAACAGCTTGCTCTTGCTGCCGGCGATGCGCCGCTCGGTCTTCTGGCTCCAGCGCGGATGATCGACCGCGGGGTTCACGTTGGAGAAAAAGCCGTACTCGGACGGCTGCAGGTCGTGCCAGGCGGTTTCCGGCATGCGTTCGACGAACTTGATCTCGACGATCGACTTGATGCTCTTGAAGCCGTACTTCCACGGCACCACCAGCCGCAACGGCGCGCCGTTCTGCTGCGGCAGCGGCTTGCCGTACAGGCCGGTGGCCAGCAGGGTCAGCGGATGCATGGCCTCGTCGATGCGCAGGCCCTCGCGGTAGGGCCAGTTGATCGAGCGGTAGCGCACCCCGGGCATCTGCACGGGGTCGGCCAGGGTGGTGAAGGCCACGTACTTCGCCTTCGACGTGGGCGCGAACTTCTTCAGCACCTCGCCCAGCGGCACGCCCAGCCACGGGATGACCATCGACCAGCCTTCCACGCAGCGCAGCCGGTAGATGCGCTCCTCCGGCGCCGGCCCCTTCAGCAGGTCCTCCAGCGCGATGCGTCCCGGCCTGGCGCATTCGCCGCCGACCACCACCGACCACGGCGCGGTCTTCAGCGTCTTGCGGGCGGTCGACGGGTCGGCCTTGCCGGTGCCGAACTCGTAGAAGTTGTTGTAGCTGGCGACGTCGTCGTAGCGGGTGAGTTCCTCGGTGGTGCGGAAGCCGGAACGGGCCTGTTCCGGCGTCACCGCGGCCTTGGGCGCTGGAGGAGGCTCGGCCTCGGCGCAACCGGCCAGCGCCAGCGCCGGGGCGGCGGCCAGCGTGCCCAGCAGGCGACGGCGCTGCCGGTACACCGCTTCGTCGGTGATCTCGGACGCGGGGATCCGCAGGACGTGGCGCAGGGACATGGCAGGCTTTCCGGCACGGAGGTTCCGTTGACCGATGGTACAGGCCGCGAGTTTCCGTGGCCTCGACGCGCCGTTAAGCCTGGGGCCGTCGCCGGCGCCGGGTTCAGGAGGTGGGAATGCGGATCTGCAGGGGATGCAGGGAGGGATCGCGCGTCCAGGCCGACGAGGCGGGCGCCAGGCGCGACGGCAGCCTCGACAGCCGGGCCAGGCGGGGCGCCTTGTCCTGCAACGCTTCGCAGGCCGACATGGCCAGGTGGGCCGCGCGGAACAGCGCCGCCGCCAGCCGCGCCTTCATCGGCGAAGTCTCCCGGATCGACTCGACCACGTCGTCCACGAACCCCTGCCAGTTGGAGGCGTCCAGGATGTTCATCCCCACCGAGATGGACGGATTGAGCGGGCGTGCGGTATGCCACCAGCGCGAGGGCACGAAGATCATGTCGCCGGGCGTCAGCACGGTGCGGTAAAGGGTCGCGTGCGCCAGCAGGGGGAAGGCGGCGCGGTCCTGGCGGCAGGGATCATCCACCATGGAGTGGTTGGCGCGGACCGGGCTGGGATACAGGTAGGGCGTGTCCTCCGGGCTGAACATCACGAATTCCTTGTCGCCGTGGATCTCGGTGACCGTGGCGTGCATGTTCTCCGCATCGAAGTGCATCACCGGGAACCTGCTGCCGATGCTGCCCACCAGCAGTTTCAGGTAGCCGTCCGGACGGCGCCACTTCTCCGGCATCAGCGGGCTGGCCAGCCGCCGCGGGAAGGCGTGGACGTTCTGCGGCACCAGGTCGGCCAGCAGTTCCGGCATGTGCTCGTGGAGGAACAGCCGGTACATGTACGGGCCGGGGTTCTCCTCGGTCGAGGCCAGCACCGCGTCGATGAAGGCGTCGAACGGCATCGCCTTGCCATAGGCGACGGCCACGTCCCTGCCGCTGAAGCGTTCCCGGAAGTACTCCGGCGTCCACTTCGACAGCGCCGGCCACGCACCGGCGGCTCCGCGCACGACCACCGGCCGGTTGCCGCCGAGGTACTCGGTGACGAATTTCGCGTAGGGCAGGTCGCGGGCCTCGCGGGTCTCGATCGGCATGCTCTCGGCTTGGGTGCGCGCGGCGTGCGCGGGCGATGCCGTGGCGGGCGCGGCGTAGGCGTGGGACATGGCGGTTCCCCGGCGACCTGGATGGAAGGGCGTCGGCCCTCCTGGGCCATCCGTGGGCTCCTTCCCTGCGGTATGCAACGCCCGGCGCCGCGGCTTCCGGACACCGGTCGTCCGACCGCTCCCGGGCGGCCTGGTTGCCCCTGCAACTGATGCGCTGCGGCATACTAGGCGTTCTCCCCCACAGGTGCCCCATGACGCGCGCGTTCAACTTCAGTGCCGGCCCCGCCACCCTGCCGGAATCGGTGCTGCGGCAGGCCCAGGCCGAGATGCTCGACTGGAACGGCATCGGCGCGTCCATCGTGGAGATCAGCCACCGCAGCCAGGACTTCATCGCCGTGGCCGCCGAGGCCGAGGCGGACCTGCGCCGGCTGGTCGGGATCCCGGACGACTACGCCGTGCTGTTCCTGTCCGGCGGCGCCACCACCCACCAGGCCCTGCTGGCGCTCAACTTCGCGGCGCCGGGGCAGGTCGTGGACTACGTGGTGACCGGCCACTGGGGCAAGACCGCGATCAAGCAGGCCCGGCCCTACGTCGGCGTCAACATCGCCGCCGACGGCGAGCCCGGCGGCTTCCGCGACATCCCCGCCCGCGACACCTGGCGGCTCACGCCGGACGCGGCCTACGTGCACATCACCGCCAACGAGACCATCCACGGGGTCGAGTTCCGCGACACCCCGGACGTGGGCGAGGTGCCGCTGTTCGCCGACTTCAGCTCGTCGATCGCCTCCGAGCCGCTGGACGTGTCGAAGTACGGCGTGATCTATGCGGGCGCGCAGAAGAACCTGGGCCCGGTGGGCGTGGCGGTGGTGATCATCCGCAAGGACCTGTTCGAACGCGCCGGGCAGCCGCGCGCCGACATCTTCGACTATCGTTCGCACGCCGCGCGCGACTCCATGCTCAACACGCCGCCGACCTGGAACTGGTACCTGGCCGGGCTGGTGTTCAAGTGGATGCTGGCCGAAGGCGGGGTGCAGGAATTCGCCCGCCGCAACGCCATCAAGTCGTCGCTGGTATATGGCGCCATCGACGCCTCGGGCGGCTTCTACCGCAACGACGTGGCGCCGGCGGTGCGTTCGCGCATGAACATCCCGTTCTTCCTGCCCGACGAGACGCGGACCGCGTGCTTCGTGGCCGAGTCCAAGGCGGCTGGCCTGCTGGCGCTGAAGGGCCACAAGGCGGTGGGTGGCATCCGCGCCTCGCTGTACAACGCGATGCCGGTGGAGGGCGCGCAGGCGCTGGTGGATTTCATGCGCGACTTCCAGCAACGCCACGGATGAATACTCCGACTCATTTTCCTGTGGGAGCGACGTCAGTCGCGATGAGGCGTTACCGATAAACCATCGCGACTGACGTCGCTCCCACAGGGACGCAACAGGATCACGGAAACCTACATGGCCTCCAAGCCCAGCAAACCCGCCGCCAAGCCCGCCCAGCCGACCCGCGGCAAGAAGGCGGCCGAACCCGCGCCGCCGCCGGCCCTGTCCGACGTCCGCGCCAAGATCGACGGCATCGACCGCGAGATCCAGGCGCTGATCGCCGAGCGCGCGCGCTTCGCCCACCAGGTCGGCAAGGCCAAGGGCAAGCTCGCCGCGGCGGTCGACTACTACCGCCCCGAGCGCGAGGCGCAGGTGCTGCGCATGGTGGTGGACCGCAACGAGGGCCCGCTCAGCGACGAAGTGCTGGTGCACGTCTTCCGCGAGATCATGTCCGCCTGCCTGGCGCAGCAGGAGCCGCTGAAGATCGGCTACCTGGGCCCGGAGGGCACCTTCAGCCAGCAGGCCGTGCTCAAGCACTTCGGCCGCTCCGCGCACGGGCTGCCGCTGGCCAGCATCGAGGAGGTCTTCCAGGAAGTGGCCAGCGGCAACGCCGATTTCGGCGTGGTGCCGGTGGAGAACTCGGGGCAGGGCACCATCCAGATCACCCTGGACATGTTCCTCACCTCCGACCTGAAGATCTGCGGCGAGGTGGAGCTGCGCGTGCACCAGTTCCTGATGTCGCGCACCGGCCGCATCGACGACATCGAGCGCATCTACGCGCACCCGCAGTCCTTCGCCCAGACCTCGGGCTGGCTGCGCGCCAACCTGCCGAAGGTGGAGAAGGTGCCGGTGTCCAGCAACGCCGAGGGCGCGCGGCGCGCGCGCGGCAGCGACGACGCGGCCGCCATCGGCGGCGAGAGCGCGGCGCACGTGTACGGGCTGAAGAAGGTGGTGATGAGCCCGATCCAGGACGACAAGGACAACACCACCCGCTTCCTGGTGATTGGCCGCAGCATCTTCCCGCCGTCCGGCCACGACCGCACCTCGGTGCTGGTCTTCATCCACGACAAGCCTGGCGCGTTGTTCGACGTGCTCAGCCCGTTCGCGCGCCACGGCATCAGCATGAACCGCATCGAGTCGCGCCCCTCGCACCACGCCAAGTGGGAGTACGGCTTCTTCATCGATCTGGCCGGCCACGTCGACGACGAGGCGATGAAGCAGGCGCTGGCCGAGCTGAAGCAGCACTCCGCGCAGATCAAGGTGCTGGGGTCGTATCCGGTCGCGGTGCCGTGAGCTCGCCATGAACTCCATCGGGTGATGACGTCGCCTGTTCGTCACTCGTTCGTCATCCCGGCGAAAGCCGGGATCCAGTTTGATGTTGTCTTTCGCCAGAGCACCAAGAGCAAGATGGATCCCGGCTTTCGCCGGGATGACGGGAATCGTCCGTCATCCATACAGGCTTCCTCTGTCCTCCGCCCTTAGAAACCCGTAACGAATCGCCATGAAACAAGACTGGATCGCCTCTCCCGGCCAACCGCTGCGCGGCACCCTCGACATCCCCGGCGACAAGTCGGTGTCGCACCGCGCGGTGATGTTCGCCGCGCTGGCCGACGGCGTCTCGACCATCGACGGCTTCCTCGAAGGCGAGGACACCCGCGCCACCGCCGCGATCTTCTCGCGGCTGGGCGTGCGGGTGGACACGCCGTCGCCGTCGCGGCGCGTCGTGCATGGCGTGGGCGTGGACGGGCTGAATCCGGCCGACGGTCCGCTCGACTGCGGCAACGCCGGCACCGGCATGCGCCTGCTGGCCGGCCTGCTGGCGGCGCAGCCGTTCGACAGCGTGCTGGTCGGCGACGCGTCGCTGTCGAATCGTCCGATGCGCCGCGTCACCGGCCCGCTGGCGAAGATGGGCGCGCGCATCGACACGGAGGAGGGCGGGCTGCCGCCGCTGCGCATCCACGGCGGCCAGCCGCTGGCCGGCATCGACTACACGCTGGACGTGGCCAGTGCGCAGGTGAAGTCGGCCGTGCTGCTGGCCGGGCTTTACGCCGCCGGCGAAACCGTCGTGCGCGAGCCGCACCCGACCCGCGACTACACCGAGCGCATGCTGTCGGCGTTCGGCGTGGACATCGCGTTCTCGCCGGGCGTCGCGCGGTTGCGCGGCGGCCAGCGGCTGAAGGCGATCGACATCGCGGTGCCGGCGGACTTCTCCTCGGCCGCGTTCTTCCTGATCGCCGCCAGCCTCGTCCCGGGCTCCGAACTGCGCCTGCGCGCGGTCGGCCTGAATCCCCGCCGCACCGGCCTGCTGCAGGCGCTGCGGCTGATGGGCGCGGACATCGTCGAAGAGAACGCCAGCGAACACGGCGGCGAGCCGGTCGCCGACCTGGTCGTCCGCCATGCGCCGCTGCGCGGCATCGAGGTGCCGGAGGCGCTGGTGCCGGACATGATCGACGAATTCCCGGCGCTGTTCGTGGCCGCGGCTTTCGCGGACGGTCCGACCGTCGTGCGCGGCGCGGCGGAGCTGCGCGTCAAGGAATCCGACCGCCTGGCCAGCATGGCCAACGGCCTGCGCGCGCTGGGCCTGCGCGTGGACGAGATGCCGGATGGCGCGACGATCTTCCCCGGCCCGCTGCAGGGCGGGGCGGTGGACAGCCACGGCGACCACCGCATCGCCATGGCGTTCGCGATCGCGGGCCAGCTGGCGGACGGCGAAGTGCGGATCGGCGACGTCGCCAACGTGGCGACGTCGTTCCCCGATTTCGACGGCCTGGCGCGCGGCGCGGGGTTCGGGCTGCGCAATGCCTGAAACGCGGCCTCCGCAACGCCCGCTGTAGGAGCGACGTAAGTCGCGACCGCGGCGCAGGGAATACCCTTGTTCCTGCGGCAGGCAGGATAGCCATGGCGCCCTTCGGCACGGTTTGGTTCCTCCCTGACCTTTGCCACAAGAGGCCCAGGCCGTGCGGTCGCGACTTACGTCGCTCCTACAACAAACAAAAAGAAGGGGGACGCCTTGCCCGCGTCCCCCTTCTCCTTCCTCGTCTGTCGCGTGGCTGCGGAAGGTCAGATCGGCTTGAAGTCGACCGGCACCTTCACGCTGGTGGCCACGGCCTTGCCGTTGCGCATGGCCGGCTCGAAGCGCCACTGGCGCACGGCCGTCAGCGCGGCGCGATCCAGGTCGCGCTCGCCGCTGCGCTCGACCACGCGCACGTTCACCGGGTTACCGGCGGCATCGATCTCCGCCAGCACGACGACGGTGCCGCCGACGCCGGCGCGCAGCATCGACGCGGGGTACTTCGGCTCGGTGTTGCCGGCCAGTGGGCGGGCGTCGCGGCTCACGGCCGGACGGCTGGCCACGGCGCGCGGCGCACGCTCGCGGGCGGCCGCCGCCGGGGCGCGCTCCTTGGCCGCCGTCGCTGTTTCGCCGCCCTCGATGGCGGGGGCGGGCACGGTGGCCACCGGGGCCTCGCGGCCTTGGCGCGACTGGCTCCACCACACCAGGGCCGCCGCGGTGACGGCGAAGGCCAGCAGCATCAGCAGGACCGGCGACGTGCGGCGCGGCTCCGCCGGGATGTCGTCCACGGCATCGGGGGCGCGGTATTCGTTGTTCGCGGGCATCGACATGAGAACCTCCGTTTCGCGTTGTGGGTGTCGCGTTGGAACGGGGCCAGTCTTCGCGGGGAGATGTTTGCGGTGCGTGAGCCCGCGGTAAATCCGGCACACGGGGGTTCAGCTAGCGGAACGGGCGTTCATCCACGTGCATGCGGCGTGCACGTCAACGGGTAGTGAGGGTCATCGCGACCGTGAATGCCGGCAGCGCGAAGGCGGCGAGCCGGTGCAGCGGCTCGGAGCAGCCGGAACAACCGTCGTCCGCCGGGAGTTCGCCTTCTTCCAATCGCGCGATCAGCGCGTCCAGGTCCGCGTCCTGGCGGTCGCGGTACGCGGCGTCGCGCAGGCGGATGTCCGCGTCGTGCAGAGGGAGCATCGCCTGCTCCGGCAGGCGGACGTCCGGGAAGCGTCCTTGCAGCCAGGTTCCGAAGGCGGGGACCACCGTCGCATGCCACGCGCGCAGCCCGGCGGCATCGACGGGACTCCGGTTTCCGCAGTCCGCCGGCGATCCCGCGCGAGGCAGGGCGGTCGACGAAGACGTCACCGCATCCTGAAGTCGATCGGCACCGTCACCGCGCCCGGCACCGGCTGGCCGTTGCGCTGCGCCGGCTGGAAGCGCCACTGGCGCACGGCGGCCACCGCGGCGCGGTCGAGGTCGCGCGAACCGCTGCGCTGGGCCACGTCGACGGCGGTCGGGACGCCGTCGGCGCCCACTTCCACCCGCACCAGCACCGTGCCCTGGGCGCCGTTGCGCATGGCGGCGGGCGGGTATTCCGGCGCCGGGGTCTGGCCGGGGATCGGCACCGGCACCTCGCCGGGGGCGAGCGCCACGCCCGGGGCCGCCGGTGCGGGCGTGGCCGGGGCCGTCGGCACGGGCGCCTCGGGGACCGGCGCCGGCATCGGCTTCTCTTCCACCAGTTGCGGGCGCTCGTCGCCGGCCGGGCGCGGCGCGGGTTCTTCCAGGCCGCTGGCGCCGTCGCCGGTGGACAGCGGTTCGGGCAGGGCCTCGACCGGCAGCGGCTTGCCGGGCGCGGCTTCGGGGGTATAGAAGCCGTCGTCGCGGCCGGCCCACCACACGATCACGAACAGCAGCAGGCCGATGCCGAAGGCGATGGCGGCGTTGCGCAGGGCGGTGCGGGGCAGGCGGAAGGTGAAGTGCGGGTCGTGCGGTTGCTGGGCCGACATGGGAGTCACCGGGGAAGTCGCGCCGATTCTTGCACAGCCGCCGTCAAGGCGCGGGCAACCGGTCACGTATGGGCGATAATGCCGGCTTCCCTCGCCAGACCGCTGTTTCCATGCTCGATCCCGTCCTGCTCCGCACCCAGCCCGCCGAACTCGCCCAGCGCCTCCGGGAGACCCGCGGTTTCGACCTGGACGTGTCCCGCATCGCCGAGCTGGAAGCCTCCCGCAAGCAGATCCAGAAGCGCACCGAGGAGCTGCAATCGTTGCGGAACTCGAATTCCAAGTACATCGGCCAGTTGATGGGCCAGCGGCCGAAGCATCTGGCCTCGGGGGACGCTGATCAACTCAAAGCCACTGATGAGCAAGTGGAAGCCTTGAAACGGTCCACGGTCGATCTGGCAGAGGAGCTCAAGGCCTCGGAAGCGAAGCTGGACGAGATCCGCGCCGAGATCGAGGCCATCGCGCTGGGCATCCCCAACCTGCCGCACGCCAGCGTGCCGGTGGGCGGCGACGAGGCCGGCAACGTCGAGCAGCACCGCTGGGGCACGCCGCGCGCGTTCGACTTCCCGGTCAAGGATCACGTGGAACTGGGCGCCCGCCACGGCTGGCTCGACGCCGACACCGCCGCCAAGCTGTCCGGCGCGCGCTTCACCGTGCTGCGCGGCCAGCTGGCGCGCCTGCACCGGGCGCTGGCGCAGTTCATGCTGGACCTGCACACGAACGAGCACGGCTACGAGGAAACCAGCGTGCCGGTGATCGTCAACGCCGACTCGATGCGCGGCACCGGCCAGCTGCCGAAGTTCGAGGAGGACCTGTTCTCCACCCGCCTGGGCGAGCACACGCGCTACCTGATCCCGACCTCGGAAGTGCCGCTGACCAACATCGTCCGCGACGAGATCGTCGACGACGCCCGCCTGCCGCTGCGCATGACCGCGCATTCGATGTGCTTCCGCTCCGAGGCCGGCAGCGGCGGCCGCGACGTGCGCGGCATGATCCGCCAGCACCAGTTCGAGAAGGTGGAACTGGTGTCCATCGTGCGCCCGGCGGAAAGCTACGAGGAGCAGGAGCGCATGACCCGCGCCGCCGAGACGGTGCTGGAGAAGCTGGGCCTGCCTTACCGCCGCATGCTGCTGTGCACCGGCGACATGGGCTTCGGCGCCACCAAGACCTACGACCTGGAAGTCTGGCTGCCGTCGCAGGACATGTACCGCGAGATCTCCTCGTGCTCCAACTGCGAGGACTTCCAGGCGCGCCGCATGCAGGCGCGCTGGCGCAACCCGGCCACCGGCAAGCCCGAACCGGTGCACACCCTCAACGGTTCCGGCACCGCCGTCGGCCGCGCGCTGATCGCGGTGATGGAGAACTACCAGAACGCCGACGGCTCGATCACCGTGCCCGAGGTGCTGCGCCCGTACATGGGCGGGGCCGATCGCATCGCCTGACATGCCGCATGGCATCCCCTGGCGCCTGTTCGCAGGAGCGCCCCATGGGCGCGATGCCTTTGGCTGGGATCGTGCGAAAAGCATCGCGGGCATGGCCCGCTCCTGCAGGGCGAAGGGCGCGCCGTTGTAGGAGCGCCCCATGGGGCGCGGTGCCTTTGGCCGGGACCGTGCGAAGAGCATCGCGGGCATGGCCCGCTCCTACCAAAGCTGACCGGATCAGGCCGCCTGGCGCAGCGGCGCCGGGATGCTGGCCAGGGCGGCCTCGATGGCCTCAGCGCGATGCTGCGGCGAGTAGGCCACGCGCTCGGCGCGGACGAACTCGACGTCGGCGATGCCGAGGAAGCCGAACACCTGCTTCAGGTAGGGCGCCACGAAGTCGATGGCGGTACCGGCGTACTCGCCGCCGCTGGCCTCGGCCACGATCACCTTCCTGCCGCCGGCCAGCCCGACGGGGCCGTTCTCGGTGTACCGGAAGGTGCGGCCGGCCACGGCGATGCGGTCGATCCAGGCCTTCAGCGTGGACGGCACGCCGAAGTTGTAGCGCGGCACGCCGACCACCACCACGTCGGCGGCCAGGAAGTCCTGCAGCGCCTGTTCGCCGGCTTGTGCGGCGGCGGCGTCGCCCCCACCCAGTACCGCGTGGGTCAGGTGGGGCAGCGGGTCGGCGTCCAGGTCGCGGTAGGTGACCTCCAGCCCGGGCACGCCGTCCTGCCAACGGGCTACGATGGCGGCGGTGAGCTGCCGGCTGACCGAGTTGTCGGCCAGGGCGCTGCTGTCGATATGCAATAGTTTCATGGGGTGTCTCCGGTCGGGTGCGGCCTCAACCGCGTTGGAGCACACTGTAGGTCGTTGCATTTGTGGGATAAACGTGATTTAAAATCACTGATTGTTCTAAAGGTGGAACTATAGTCATGCAGCACGACCTCAATGACCTGTACTACTTCGCGATGGTGGTGGACCACGGCGGCTTCGCCGCGGCCGAGCGGGCGCTGGGCATCCCCAAGTCGCGCCTGAGCCGGCGCATCAGCCAGTTGGAGACCGACCTGGGCGTGCGCCTGCTGCAGCGTTCGACGCGCCGCTTCGCGGTCACCGACGTGGGCATGAGCGTGCACCGCCATGCGCAGACCATGCTGGCCGAGGCGCAGGCCGCGCGCGAGGTGGTGGACCGCCTGAGCGCCGAACCGCGCGGCGTGGTGCGCGTCAGCGTGCCGGTGGCGGTGGCGCAGATGCAGCTGCCGAAGATCCTGCCGCAGTTCCTCGACAAGTACCCCAAGGTGCGGCTGCAGCTGCACGTCAACAATCGCCGCGTCGACATCATCAACGAGGGTTACGACGTGGCCCTGCGCGTGCGCGCCAAGCTGGACGACGACGGCAGCCTGGTGATGCGCAGCTTCGGCCAGATCCAGGAACTGCTGGTCGCCAGCCCCAAGTACCTCAACCGCGCCGGCCGCCCGAAGGTGCCGGAGGACCTGGCCGACCACGTCACCCTGAGCATCAGCGAGGACGAGGCGCGCCAGCGCTGGGAACTGCACGGCCCCAGCGGCGAGGTGCGCCGCATCGAACTGAACCCGCGCCTGGCCGGCTTCGACTTCCCGCTGCTGCAGTCGATGGCGAAGGACGGCTACGGCATCACCCTGCTGCCGGAGACCGTGTGCGCCGAAGCCGTGCGCAAGGGCGAACTGGAGGTCGTGCTGCCGGAATGGAGCCTGCCGCAGGGCATCTGCCACGCCGTGTTCGCCTCGCGCCGCGGCCTGCTGCCGGCGGTGCGGGTGTTCATCGACTTCCTGGCCGAGCACCTGCCGCAGCAGATCGAGTCCTCGCGGCTGGACTGCGGCGGCAAGTGCGCCGAGGAGAAGGAAAAGGCCATTGCGATGGCGATCGACAACACCAAGGCCGCCAAGGTGAAGAAGGCCTCGTAGGCCAAGGCGGCGGGGTTCGTGCGAAAATGCGGCCCGGCCTGCAACGGGTCGGATCGCGACCCGGTAGCGGGGACGGGATTCGAGCCTGCGTTCTGATCGCGCAGGTTGCGGGCGGATACAACGGAGAGATGGCCGAGCGGTTTAAGGCACCGGTCTTGAAAACCGGCGAAGGGTCAAACCTTCCGTGGGTTCGAATCCCACTCTCTCCGCCATATCGGCATCCATGACGCCGGCAGGCGCGGTCGAGCGCGGCATCGATCGCCGGCGCAAACGGCATATCCCGGACTTCAGGTGCCCATCGTTCCGCGCGGCAGGGCTTCTTGCCCGGCGCCTGCGCTCCCCGCCGGACGGGCATTCGCTTGTCGGCCATCCTGCGGCTAGAATCCCCTGCAGGGAATGGGGCTTCCCTCGAACCGCCTCACGGCTGATAGCTCCTACGCACGGGCAGCGATGACCCGATGGGTAGGTGCATCCATCTGCAGCATCGCGGCCCGGATTCCAATCCATCCGAGGACATTGCGATGAACTACTTTCTGGTTTTCCTGGGCGGCGGGCTCGGCGCGGCGGCGCGCCATGGCGTCAACGTGGCGGCGCTGCGCCTCATCGGGCCGGCGTTCCCGTTCGGCACGCTGTCGATCAACGTCGCCGGTTCGTTCGTCATGGGCCTGCTGGTCGAGTACTTCGCCCTGCGGGGGAACGTGCCGCAGCCGGTGCGGCTCTTCATGACCACCGGCATCGTCGGCGGCTTCACGACGTTCTCCACCTTCTCGCTGGAGGCGGTCCTCCTGTACCAGCGCGGGCAGCTCGGCGCGGCCTTCGCCTACGTGGCGTCGTCCGTCGTGCTCGGCGTCGGCGCGCTGCTCGGCGGCATGGCGCTGGTCCGCGTGCTGTCGCCGTGATGCGCCTCCGGTTCCCGGGGCGGTGATGCCGCGGCCGCCGGAAGCGGCATCGTCCACGCGAGGCCATGGGCCGCATCCGGGGGCTTCGCGCCAGAGGGCCGGGATACCCGGGGATGCGCTTGGGCCGAAGCAACCCATGACTTCCAGCGCTTAACCCGCCGCATGCGGTCCGTATCATCGGATCCAAACAGGAGGGGTCATGCGTCCATTGCTCGGAGTCTGCCTGCTCGCCATGCTGCCGTTCTCCGCGTTCGCGGCGGAGCCGGCGCCGCCGCCCGTTCCCGATCGCGCCGCGCTGGACGCCGAAGTCGCCCGCGCGATGGCCGCCGCGCAGGCCAACGGGCTGGCGCTGGCGGTGATCGACCAGGGCAGGGTGGTGCACGTGGCCGCCTACGGCAGGCGCAACGCGGCCGGCGATCCGCTGCAGGTCGACACCGTCATGTACGGCGCGTCGCTGACCAAGGCGGTGTTCGCCTGGACCGTGATGCAGCTGGTGGAGGAGGGCGTGCTGGACCTGGACCGTCCCGTCGGCGCGTACTTCGACCGGCCGCTCACCGACTATCCCGCCGAGGACGGGTACGGGCCATGGCCCGACCTGGCCGGCGACGCGCGCTGGAAGGCGATCACCGCGCGCCACCTGCTGACGCACAGCGCCGGCTTCGCCAACTTCGCCTTCCTCGAACCGGACGGGAAGCTGCGCCTCCATTTCGATCCCGGCAGCCGCTACGCGTATTCTGGCGAAGGCCTGATCCTGCTGCAGTACGTGCTGGAACGCGGGCTGGGCCTGGACGTCGGGCAGGAAATGCAGCGCCGGGTGTTCGACCGCTTCGGCATGCCGGACACCGGCATGGTCTGGCGCGCGGATTTCGCCGCCAACCTGGCCGATGGCTGGACCGAGGACGGCCGCGTGGAGCCGCACGACGCGCGTAGTCGCGTGCGCGCCGCCGGCTCGATGGACACCACCATCGCCGACCTGGCGAACTTCGTCGCCGGCTACATCGCCGGCGACGGCCTGAGCGCACGGGGCGCCGCCGCGCTGACCTCGCCGCAGCTGCCCATCACCACCGCCTCGCAGTTCCCCACGCTGCAGGACGAGCTGCCCGCCGCGCAGCGCCGCGAGGACCTGGCCGCCGGCCTGGGCGTGGTGGTGTTCGACGGGCCGCAGGGTCCCGGCTTCTACAAGGGCGGCCACAACGAGTCCACCGGCAACACGCTGGTGTGCGTGCACAAGGGCAGGCGCTGCGTGGTGATCCTGTCCAACGACGTGCGCGCCGAGCGCGCCTTCCCGCGGCTGGTGGCCTTCGTGCTGGGCGAAACCGGCGCGCCGTGGCGGTGGGAATACGGCGACAAGGCGTTCATCCCGTAGCGCGCCGGTGGTGCGAAGTCGTGGGTGTTGCGGTGGATTTCGCGGCGTTTCGGCACGGAAAACTGCGCGTTTTCAAGCAGGCGCTTAACGTTCTTAACATCGCCTTGACTTTCCTGATCGCGATGCGGATTACGATGTTGCATCGCATCAGTCGATGGCGGCGTCCATGTCCGGGGACGGACGCGCCTCTGCAGCGCACTCGCGCGCAGCGTGCCAGGCACGCGGCATCCCTTCCTTCGCGCCCGCTTGTGCGGCGCTCTCCGATGCGACGACTCCCCGCTTGCGTCCGTTGACGCGTTCGCGTCGTGCCTCGCGCGCGGCACGCCACCCACATGGAGTGCATTGCATGAGCCTGTTGAAGCATCCCCCGCAACCGCTGCTGCTGGCGACCGACCTGGACGGCACGTTCCTGGCCGGCGATCCGGCGGCGCGCAAGCGCCTGTACCACCTGGTCGACGCCCATCCGGACGTGAAGCTGGCGTGGGTCACCGGGCGCGGACGCGAGGCGATCCTGCCGCTGCTCGCCGATCCGGGCCTGCCCACGCCGGACTACGTGATCTGCGACGTCGGCGCGACCGTGCTGCGCACCGCCGACATGCAGCCGGTCCAGCCGCTGCAGTCGCGGATCGAAGCGCGCTGGCCGGGCGAGCACGTGGTCGCCGACGCGATGCGCCGCTTCCCGATGCTGGTGCGGCAGGAAGTGCCGCAGGAGCGCCGCTGCTCGTACTACTGCCATCCCGAACAGCTCTCGACCATCCAGGACGACCTGGAGGCGGTGGCGGCGTCGCTGGGCTGCGAGGTGCTGTATTCGGCGGACCGCTACCTGGACATCCTGCCGCGCGGCACGCGCAAGGGCAGCACGCTGGCCGACCTGGTGGACGCGCTGGAACTGGCGCCGGCGCGCGTGCTGGTGGCGGGCGACACCCTCAACGACCTGTCGATGTACGGCGGGGAATTCCCCGGCGTGTGCGTGGGCGAATCCGAACCCGCGCTGCTGGCCGCGACCGCGGACCTGCCGCAGGTGCTGCACGCGGACGCGCCCGGCTGCGGCGGCATCCTGCAGGCGTTGGCGCACTTCGACCTGCTGGAGGCGGACGGCTACGCGCCGCCGGCGCACGCGCCCGGCAAGGCCGCGCTGGTGATGGTGTACCACCGGCTGCCGTACGAAGAGCACGTGGTCGACGGCGCGCGCGTGCGCCGTCCGCACCGTTCGCCCAACGGCATCATCCCCAGCCTGCTGAGCTTCTTCGCCGACGGCCGGCCCGGCTCCTGGGTGGCGTGGACGGTGGACGATCCGAAGGGGCCGCCGGTGGAGCGGCATGCGCCGGTCGACGCCGAGCGCTATCCGGGCCTGACCGCCACCCACGTGTCGCTGACCCGGAGCGAGGTGGACGTGTTCTACAAGCGCTTCTCGAAGGAAGCGTTCTGGCCGGTCATCAACAGCTTCTGGGAGCGCGCGCGCTTCAGCGAGGACGACTGGGCGCTGTTCAAGCGCGTCAACCGCCGCTTCGCCGAGGCCGCCGCCGCCGAGGCGGCGCCGGGCGCGACGGTGTGGCTGCACGACTACAACCTGTGGATGGTGCCGTCGGTGCTGCGCGAGCTGCGCCCGGACGTGAAGATCGCCTTCTTCCACCACACGCAGTTCCCGTCGGCGGACATCTTCGCCATCCTGCCGTGGCGCCGCGAGATCCTCGGCAGCCTGCTGGCCTGCGACTACGTGGGCTTCCACATCCCGCGCCACGCGGAGAACTTCACCGACGCGGTGCGCAGCACGTTCCCGGTGGAGGTGGCGGCGCGCGCGTCGTGCGCGCCGCGCTTCCTGACCTTCGGCTGCGCGGTGGGGGTGGAGGACATGGCCACCGCGCTGCGCATCGACGGCCGCACCGTGCGCATCGGCGCGCATCCCATCGGCACCGACGTGGACCGCATCCGCGCCTGCCTGGAGACCGACGACGTGGCCGGGGACATCGCCCGCATCCGCGGCGAGATCGGCCGGCGCAGGCTGGTGCTGTCGATCGAGCGGCTGGACTACACCAAGGGCATCCTGCAGAAGCTGCACGCCTTCGAACGCCTGCTGGACGAGGCGCCGGAGCTGCGGGGCGAGGTGACCCTGGTGCTGGTGTGCGTGCCGGCGGCCAAGGAGATGACGGTGTACCGGTCGCTGCAGCAGCAGATCGAGCAGGCGGTGGGGCGCATCAACGGGCGGCTGTCGCAGCTGGACTGGACGCCGGTGCGCTTCTTCGCGCGGGTGTTGCCGTTCGCCGACGTGGTGGCGCACTACGCGGCCGCCGACGTGATGTGGATCACGCCGCTGCGCGACGGGCTGAACCTGGTGGCGAAGGAGTTCGTCGCGGTGCAGGGCCTGGGCGGCGGCGACGGCGTGCTGGTGCTGTCGGAGTTCGCCGGCGCCGCGGCGGAACTCAAGGGCGCCGTGCTGACCAATCCGCACGATCCGGCCAGCCTCGTGTGCGCGTTGCGGCAAGCCCTGGCGATGACCCCGGTCGAGCGCGAGGACCGCCAGCGCCGCCTGTACGACATCGTGCGCCACCACGACCTGTCGCGGTGGGGACGCGAATTCCTCGCCGCCGCGCAGGGGACCGCGATCGAAGCGGAAGCGGCGGAGCCGCCGGCGTTCGCCGCTTAATGCATTTACCTTTGACTCGGCGCGCGCACGCGCCGATAGTCGTCTCACACTCGGGGCAGGAGACCCATCGGATGCGCACATTGCTGGTGCGGAGCCTGGCGTGGATGCTGATCGCCGCGGCGGCGCTGCTGCTGTTCGGCCTGGCGCAGGCGCCCGAGCTCTGGCTGGGGCGCGCCGGCGGCTGAGCGCGCGCCGCCAAAAAGAAAACCCGACCGGAAGGCGGTCGGGTCCGAAAGGGGGAGTCCCCGGCTCCGGCAGTGTTGCTTGCTCAAGGCAGCGCCCGTTTCCGTTGCAGAGCGGCCGTTCGTGGCCTGCGCAGGGCGTGCTGCCGGGGACGTGGACATCGTGGTACAGGAAGGCGGCGTTCGCAGTCGGGCATCGCCCCTGTCTTCTGTAGGAAAAATCCTACCCTCGGGTGGCCGGAGGGGCACGCCGGTCGTGCCGCCCGGGCATCGCCCGCGCCATCGTCGCGCTCAGGCGCACAGCCGCCAGCCGTTGAACAGCCGCCAGCGCCCGTCGCCGCCCTCGATGTTGATGGCGTAGTCCAGCCCCTGCCGGTGGCGCTGGTTGGCCAGTTGGACGGCATACCGCAGCGCGGCGCCCCGGCTGGCGAAGTGCAGCGGCGGGGACTCGTTGATGGAGAGGGCGTAGGTGCCGTCGGCGGCGGCGGCGTGGAACAGGTCGAAGGTCATCATGGCGGCCGTGGAGGAGCGGTTTGCCCGATGCCACGCTACGCGGCGCCCCGTGACGCGCGCGCGAACCCCGCACGCGCGCCAAGCCGGGGTCGCCGGACGGGCCGGAACGGCGCGAAAACGTGCGCTGCAGCTGAATGCCGTATACGCGGCCTTCGCAAACGACAACGTAAAAACGCCCGCAGTGGTCGGGCAGACGGATCCACCCCCTCCGTCCCCCGCGCAACCCTGCTTCCGAGCCGCGAGGCTGACACCCAGGGCGCCACGAGAGAACCGAACGCAGCGCACCGGACACCCCCTGTTCCTTGCTGCGCCTGGCGGTGGATCGCGAGTCCGACACCGTCGCCGCCCGAAGAGCCAGGCGTGTTCTCGCCCTTCATGCCTCCCGCGCCGCGAGGCAGGCCCGCAGGGCCTGCAGTTCGCGGTCGAACAGCGCCGGCAGCGGGGCATCGGCCGGCGCCGGCGACGGGCCGGCGACGATGGCGGCCTCGATGCGCCGCAGTTCGTCCTGCATACACCGTGCGTCGGCCGCGTCGAAGGCGTCGGCGGGCGCGGCCGTGGCGTTCCCGCGCTGCCAGCACGCCGACAGCATGCGGTAGGCGAGTTGCTGGCTGGCGGCCACCAGCGGCCACCGGCGTTCGGCCTCGGTCCCGTGGCGGGGCGACGATGCGACCGCCGCCATGTAGGCCTGCTCCAGCGCGAAGCAATGGCGTTGCAGGTCGCGGCGCGCGGTACGCGCGGCCAGGCTTTCCACGTCGCCATCCGCCAGCGCCGGCGCCAGTGCGGCGGTCGCCTGCAGGGTGCGCACGACGTCGTGCGGCAGCGCGGACGGCAAGGTGCGCGTCGGCAGGGCCAGGAACACCAGCAGCCCGATGCCGCAGCCGACGAACGTGTCGACGCCCCGAGCGAGCAGGTAGGTCCCCGGCGCATCGACCGCATGGCCGCCGCTGGCCAGGGTCAGGCCGGCGCCGGTGATGAAGACCACCGCCAGCGCGTAGTGGCGCACCACCAGCATCTCCACGGTGAACTGCAGCAGCATGATCGTCAGCACCAGCCACGGGCCTTGCGGATGCAGCAGCAGGATCGCGCCCGCCAGCAGCAGGCCCACCCAGGTGCCCAGCAGCCGTTCCAGCGAGCGCAGCGCCATGCGGGTCCAGTCGAAGCCCTGGTGCAGGACCAGCACGGCGGCGGCCACGGCCCAGTAGGCGCGTTCGAGATGGAACAGGGCGCCCACCGTGCCCGCCAGCAGCGACGCCAGGCCGACGCGCGCGATGACGAGCCGCGGCGTCGCGTGGGTCCATGCGCCCTTCAGGGCCTGCCAGGCGCTCGGGTGCCCGAGCGGCAGGCCGGTGGGCACGGGCGCGGCCTCGCGGGGCCGTCGGCGGGGCAGGGCGGCGGCCCGTGCCGCCAGCGCCTGCACCTCGTCGGCCAGGTGCGCGGGCAGGGGCGCGTTCCGTCCCGCGAGCCCCATGGCCTGCGCGAAGACCTGGTGCAGGCGGCGGTTGAGGTGGCGCAGGGTTTCCAGCCGTCCGCCCGGCCGCGCCGCCAGCGGCTGGCAGGTCACCAGCGTCGACCAGGCGTGGTGCAGCGCCAGCGCGGCTTCGTGCCGTGCGGTCGCCTGCCGCGGGGTGGCGGCGTCCTCCAGGTAGGCCAGCACCGCGCGCGATGCATCGCGCACCGCGGCCTTCTCCGGTCCGCGCGGCGATAGCAGGGCGCCGGCCATGTGCACGCTCCAGGCGAACGCGCCGCCGGCCAGCACCAGCAGGCCGGCATGCCAGGGATCGAAGGCGGGCTTGAGCATCGACGCCGAGGCCGCGCACGCCAGCAGGAAGAGATAGCCGCCCGGCGGCCCGACCTGCAGCGCGTTGCACAGCCACGTGGCGAGCATCGCCAGCATCGCCACCGCGGGCACGGCCACCGGCCAGCCCAGCGGCGCGACCGCCAGGCCCAGCGCCGTCACCGCGGCGAAGGCCAGGGCGATCAGCGCCAGCTCGCGGGCGCGGCTGAGGTAGGGGCGGCCGCTGCCGTAGACGGCGGTGAATCCGCCGGTCGCCGCCATCAGGCCGGCGCCGGTCTCGCCGGCCAGCCACCCCGCCAGCACCGGCACGCCCATGCAGGCGGCGGCCCGCAGCGCGAACCACCCGCGGCCGGGCGGCCCGCGCCGGACCTTCAGCAGGCCCGGCAGCGACTGCCGCAACGAGGGCGGCGCGGGGGGAGGGGCGGACGTCACGCGACGGGACCGGGGCGGGAGGGTGCCGCCATTCTAGGGCCCGCCCGGCTGTGCCCCGCTGCGGCGGAAGCGCCGCTGCTCAGTGGACGGCGGCGCCCTTGTCCCACGCGCGCAGGCCGTGCTCGACCACGCGCAGCGCCTCGTCGACGCGCGCGCTGTCCAGTTCGGCGACGGTGTCGCGCGGGCTGTGGATCACCTGCATCACCTTCGGCACCTCGGCGGGCTTGCCGCCGGCGAACACCGCGAGGATCGGATCGATCTCGTCGCCGCCGACCAGCGAGAACGAGACCGCCGGCCAGCCGGCCTTGAGGAAGGCCAGGTGGTCGGTGGGCGGATAGCGGTCGCCGGGCTGGAAGCCGAGCTTCTCGCCGGTGCTGGCCGCGCGCAGGGCGGCGACCAGCGGGCCGTCGGCGTCCGGCGCCATCATCCACAGCGTGTCGCCCCAGCCGAACACGTCGAAGTTGACGTACAGCGCGGGCTGCTCGCGGCCGGGCGTGGCCACCCAGGCGCGCGATCCCAGCAGGCCCTTCTCTTCGAGGTCCCAGAACACCACCTGCACGCGGTGGTGCGCCAGCGGCGCCGCCTTCAGCGCCTGCGCCAGTTCCAGCACCGCGGCCACGCCGGAGGCGTTGTCGGTCGCGCCGTGGCCGACCTCGACCTGGTCGTAGTGCGCGCCGACCAGCAGCAGCGGCGCCCCGGCGGGACCGCCGAGGTCGGCGACCAAGTTGTGGCCGGACTGGCCGTCCTGCTCGAAGGCTTCGCGCTTCCAGGCGATCCCCAGGCGGTCGAGCCGGCGGCCGATCGCGTCGCCGCGCGCCGCGGTGTCGGCGTGCGCGCTGACGTCGCCGACCTGGGCCTGCCAGCGGTCGGAGACGCCGTCGGCCCACGCCGGCACGCTGGCGGCGAAGGACAGCAGGACCGCGAAGCGCAGGCGGCGTCGGATGCTGGACATGGGAACCCCCCGATGGAAAACGCGAGTATGCCGCAGCCGGCCGCCCCATCGGACGGACGCGCGTGCATGCGGGCGCCCGGCACCCGATAGAATGTTAATTGCGCGGCGATGGACGGCCACCTACGCTCGGCACGTGACTGAAGGCAACCGTTCCCCATGACTATCCGCGTATTCCTCATCGACGACCACGCCCTGGTGCGCACCGGGATGCGCCTGATCCTGGGCACCGAAACCGACATCGAGGTGGTGGGCGAGGCGGAGACCGGCGAGGCCGCGCTGCCGCTGGTGCGCCAGCTGAAGCCCGACGTGGTGCTGTGCGACCTGCACCTGCCGGGCTACAGCGGGCTGGAAGTGACCGAGCGCATCGTGCGCGCCGAACTGGGCGTGCGGGTGATCATCGTCTCGGTGCTGGAAGATGGCCCGCTGCCCAAGCGCCTGCTGGAGGCCGGCGCCTCCGGCTACCTGGGCAAGGCCGGCGACGCGGCCGAACTGATCCGTGCCGTGCGCGACGTGGCGCGCGGCAAGCGCTACCTGGGCAGCAACGTCGCCCAGAACCTCGCGCTGCACACGGTGGGCGGCGACGCCTCGCCGTTCGACGCGCTGTCGCCGCGCGAACTGGAAGTGGCGATGCTACTGACGCAGGGCCTGCGGCAGGAAGAGATCGCCCGGCGCCTCAGCCTGAGTGCCAAGACCGTGAACACGCACAAGACGCGCCTGTTCGAGAAGACCGGCGTGCAGGACAACATCGCCCTGGCGCGGCTGGCCGCGCAGTGGGGCCTGATGGATCCGACGCGCTCGCTTTGAGCGATGCGTCGGGTGGCTTCAATCGTGGATGCGGGATCCGCGAAGAAGCCCCCGCCGGCCCGCTCCCTTGCCGTCATTCCAGCGAAAGCTGGAATCCATTGCGCGTGCGTGCCGCGGCGGTCGCCGCAAGAGCAAGATGGGTCCCAGCGTTCGCTGGGACGACGGTCGGGATTGGCTGGCCGCGCCTGTTCGAGAAGGCCGGCGTGCAGGGCCTACATCGTCCTGGCGCGGCTGGTCGCGCAGTGGGGTCTGAAGGATCCGACGCGCTCGCTCTGAGCGATGCGTCGGGTACGTTCATACCGGCATACCGGGGATGGGGGCTAGGAAGAGGCCTTCATCGTCTCACCCCCACCGTCATTCCAGCGAAAGCTGGAATCCATTGCGCGTGCGTGCCGCGGCGGTCACCGTAAGAGCCAAATGGGTCCCAGCGTTCGCTGGGACGACGGTCGGGATTGGCCGGACCGGATGCGCCTGTTCGAGAAGACCGGCGTGCAGGACAACATCGCCCTTGCGCGGCTGGCCGCGCAGTGGGATCTGAAGGTCCGACGCGCTCGCTCTGAGCGATGCGTCAAGTACGTTCAATCGTGGACGCGGGGCTGCGGAGAAGAGCCCCCGCCGGCCCGCTCTCTTGCCGTCATTCCAGCGAAAGCTGGAATCCATTGCGCCTGCGTGCCGCGGCGGTCACCGCAGGAGCCAAATGGGTCCCAGCGTTCGCTGGGACGACGGTCGGCGACGGATCGAAGTTCGTGGACGAGCCCTGATTCGTGGACGAGCCCCGAAACGACACTGGCCGCTTGCGCGGCCAGTGTGCTTTCACGCCTCCGGGGAAGCGCTGCGCGTCAGGCGCTGCGCTCCTCGGAGGTGGCGTCGTCCTGCCCGTCGCCCTGTGGGTCGGCATCGGCCGGCTTGACCGGCGCCACCACGGGTTCGAACAGGCTGCGGGTCACCGACGGGGGAGTGTCGGCGTCGGCGACGAAGAACAGCGAGCCGGTGGCCGGTGCGCTGGCCGGCTTCGGCGCCTGCGGCGGGGCGACGGACACCGGCGCTTCGGTGGTCTCCACCGGCGCGACGACGTCGACTTCCGCGGTCGCTTCGTTCACCGCGTCGACCAGGTCGATCTGCACGGGTTCGTTGCGGACCTCGGCGACGATCGCCGTCGCTTCGGCGGCAGCTTCGATGGCCGCGGCGGCTTCCACCGGTTCAGCCGCGATCTCGGCCTTCACCGTCTCGACGATGGCGGCGGCCGCCGAGGCTTCCTCCCGCACGGTGGCGGTCACGTCGGCCTGTGCGAGGGTGGCTTCGGCTTTCACCTCCTCGATCAGCTCGGCAGCCACCGGGGTTTCGATGACGACCGGGGCCGGGGAGGGAGCAACGGGCGCCGCTGCCGGCGACGGTGCAGGCGTCGCGCCCTCGTCGGCACCGGCGACCGCGACGACGGTCGCGGCCTGGACCACGGCCACGGCGCTTTCGCGCACCGGCGGGGTTTCGCGCGCCGGCGCGTCGGCCGCCTGCGCCTTGGGCTGGCGGGGTGCGGCGGCGACGGGCTCTTCGTCGTCGAAATCGAACTCGGGCTGCGAACGGTCGGCCACCGGGGCCTCGTCGTCGCCGCCCAGGTCGTCGGCCATCAGGCCATCCTCGCCTGCCGCGGCGCCTTCACCGGCGCCGCGGCGGCGGCGGCGGCCACCCCGGCGGCCCCGGCGACGGCGGCTGCCGCCTTCACCGGCTTCGCCGGCGTCCGTGGACGGCGCGGCATCGCCCTGCGACGCGACGGCGTCCTTCGCTTCGATCTCCGCCACCGGCGCATCCGTCGGCGGAACCGCGGCGGGCGCGACGACCGGCGCCGTGTGCGCGGTTTCCATCCCGGCGGCGGTGGCGGCGGTCGCGACCCCGGCCTCGGCGGCGGCCGGGGCAACGGCGGGCTTGGCCGTCTCCGGCTGCGGCGCGCGCGGGGCCTGCTGGCGCTGGCCTTCCTGCTTGCCGGGCTGCTGCGCCTGCGGCTGCTTGGGCGCCTTCTGCTGTTGCGCGTTGCCCTGCGCGTTCTGCTGCTGGCCGCCCGCCTGCTTCTGCGGCTTGGGCGCCTGCTCGTTGCGCGGCTTCGGCTGCTGGGCGTTGCCGCCCTGCGCGTTCTGGCCCTTGCCGCGCTCGTCGCGGCGGTTGCCGTCCTGCTTGCCGCCACGGCCGGCGTTCTGCTGGCCGCGGTTGTCGCGGTTGTCGCGGCGGCCGTTGCCGCGGTCGTTGCGCGGGCGGTTGTCCTGCTGCGGGCGGGCCTGCGGGGCCGGCGCGGCGGTTTCGCCGCCGCCGAACAGGCGCTTGAAGAAGCCGACGACGCCGCCGGCAGCCGGCGCGGCGACCGCGACAGGCGCGGCCACGGGGGCCGGCGCGGGGGCGGGTGCCGGGACTTCGCGCTCTTCGCGCACCGGGGCCGGCTGGGTGTGCTTGACGTGGGTCACCGCCGGCGTGGCCGGGATGTTCAACTGCGCCTTGGTCAGCGCGTGCACCGGCAGCTTGCGCGGGGTGCCGCGCTGGTAGCTGGGCTTGCTGCTTTCCTCGCCGAGTTCGTTCTCGCGGATGCGGGTGACTTCGTAGTGCGGGGTGTGCAGGGCTTCGTCGGCCACGATGATGATCGGGGCGTCGTGGCGCTGCTCGATCTCGCGCAGCGCGCCGCGCTTCTCGTTGAGCAGGAAGTTGGCGATCTCCAGCGGCGCCTGGATCAGCACCTGCCCGGTGTTGTCCTTCATCGCGTGCTCTTCGGCCACGCGGATGATCGACAGCGACAGCGACTCGACGCTGCGCATGCGGCCATGGCCTTCGCAGCGCGGGCAGACGATCTGGCTGGACTCGCCCAGCGACGGGCGCAGGCGCTGACGGCTCATTTCCAGCAGGCCGAAGCGCGAGATGCGGCCGATCTGCACGCGGGCGCGATCGTACTTCAGTGCGTTCTGCAGCTTGTTCTCGACTTCGCGCTGGTGCTTGTTGCTCGACATGTCGATGAAGTCGATCACCACCAGGCCGCCCAGGTCGCGCAGGCGCAGCTGGCGGGCCACTTCCTCGGCCGCTTCCAGGTTGGTGTGGAACGCGGTCTCCTCGATGTCGCCGCCCTTGGTGGCGCGCGCCGAGTTGACGTCGATGGCGGTCAGCGCCTCGGTCTGGTCGACCACGATGGAGCCGCCGGAGGGCAGGCGGACGTTGCGCTCGTACGCGCCCTCGATCTGCGATTCGATCTGGAAGCGGTTGAACAGCGGGATGTCGTCCTTGTACGCCTTCAGCTTGCGCAGGTTGTGCGGCATCACCTGCTGCATGAACTCGCGCGCGGTCTCGTACAGTTCGTCGGTGTCGACCAGGATCTCGCCCACGTCGCTGCGCAGGTAGTCGCGCAGGGCGCGCACGATCAGGCGGCTTTCCTGGTAGATCAGGAACGGGGCCGGCTTGGTCAGCGCGGCCTCGGCGATCGCCTTCCAGACGCTCAGCAGGTAGTCCAGGTCCCACTGCAGCTCTTCGGCGTCGCGGCCGACGCCGGCGGTGCGGATGATCACGCCCATGTCGTCGGGGATGACCAGCGCGTCCATCGCCTTCTTCAGCTCGGCGCGGTCGTCGCCCTCGATGCGGCGCGACACCCCGCCGGCGGTGGGCGAGTTGGGCATCAGCACCATGTAGCGGCCTGCCAGCGAGATGAACGTGGTCAGGGCGGCGCCCTTGTTGCCGCGCTCGTCCTTGTCCACCTGGACGACGACTTCCTGGCCTTCCTTCAGCAGTTCGCGGATGCCGGCCTTGTTGTGGTCCACGCCCGCCTGGAAGTAGTCGCGGGAGATCTCCTTCAGCGGCAGGAAGCCGTGGCGGTCGGCGCCGTAGTCGACGAAGGCGGCTTCCAGGGAGGGCTCGAGGCGGGTGATGCGGCCCTTGTAGATGTTGGACTTCTTCTGTTCCTTCGACGGCTGCTCGATATCGATGTCGTACAGGGTCTGACCGTCGACGATGGCCACGCGCAGTTCTTCTGCCTGCGTGGCGTTGATCAACATGCGTTTCATTGTGCGTTCCTCGCGCGCTGCTACCGCGCGGAACGCCATGGCGTTTCGCCTCTGGAACGTTGCACCGCCCCTTGCGCAGGCGCAGCGGGGCAGGTCGGGTTTCCAGCGCTACGACACCACGGCAGGCCGCGGGAGCGCTTGTTTTAATTAAGGTGTTGCGGGGCCGGCGGCAGCTCCCTGGTGAGGGGGCGCCGCGCGGGACATGTTCAGCCACGGATGCCGTCACGCACCCGGCGGTATCCGGGCCTGCCGATCAGCCGCTAACATGGCCGCCCCTGGGGCGGTGGCCGCGCACTTGCCGGAATCGCGGGGAGACGGGCTTCTGGCCCAACTGCAACTCCCTGCGAAATCAAACCCTTATCTCGCCCGCCGAGTGTACCAGAATGAATGCATCCAACCCCAGCCCCCCGTCCGACAAGCCCGCCGCGGGCGCCCGGAGCGCCGCGCGGACGGTCACGGTGCCGGCGGACAGGGGCGGGCAGCGGCTGGACAACTTCCTGCTGGGCCAGTTGAAGGGTGCCCCGCGCAGCCTGGTCTACAAGCTGGTGCGCAGCGGCCAGGTACGGGTGAACGGGGGCCGGGCCAAGGCCGAGCGCAAGCTGGAGGGCGGGGACGAGGTGCGCATCCCGCCGGTGAGTCTCGCCGAGGCCGGAGACAAGGCCGCGCCGCCGGCGGGCTTCCTGAAGCGGATGGAGGCGGCCATCGTGTTCGAGGACGAGCGCCTGCTGGTCATCAACAAGCCCACCGGCGTGGCCAGCCACGGCGGCAGCGGGATCAGCCACGGCGCCATCGAGACCATGCGCGCGCTGCGCCCGCACCAGTCGCTGGAACTGGTCCACCGGCTGGACCGGGACACCTCCGGCCTGCTGGTGATGGCGAAGAAGCGCGCGGCCCTGTCCGAACTGCAGGCGCTGCTGCGCGAGGACAGCGAGGACGGCGCGCGCGGCATCGAGAAGCGCTACCTGACCCTGCTGGTCGGCCGCATGCCGGACGGCGTGATGAGCGTGGACGCGCCGCTGCACATCGGCCTGCGCCAGGGCGGCGAGCGCCACGTGCAGGTGCACCGCGACGGCAAGCCGTCGCTGAGCCACTTCCGGGTACTGGAGCGGCGCGGCGGGCATTCGTATTGCGAGGTGCGCATCGAGACCGGCCGCACCCACCAGATCCGCGTGCATGCGCAGCACATCGGCCATCCCGTGGCCGGCGACGACAAGTACGGCGACCCGGCGGTCAACAAGCGGCTGCGCGAGCAGGTCGGCCTGAAGCGGCTGTTCCTGCACGCGGCGTCGTTGCGGTTCGCGCTGGATGGCGGGCGCACGCCCTACGTGCTCAACGCGCCGCTGTCCGAAGACCTGGCCGAGGCGCTGGATCGCCTCGGCTGACGCGGCGCCCATTGCCGGGGCAGGCAACGCGCGCGGATGCCGCGGACCGCGGCCACCCGGTGTCCCGCTCCGGCGGTCTCAGCCCTGGCTGCCCTGCGCGAAGCAGCGGGTCGGCTTCTCCAGCACCGGCGGGAAGGTCACCGGCACGGTGATGGTGTGGACGACCGGATTGCCGTTGCGGGTGGCGGCGCGGAACTTCCATGCCTGCACGGCCTCGATCGCCGCCTTGTCGAGCGCCTCGTTGCCGCTGCCCTGCGCCAGCGCGACGCGCGCGGGCACGCCGTCGCGTTCGATCGTCACCCGCAGCACCGTGGTGCCGCCTTCGCTGTCGCACTCGGCTTCGCGCGGGTACGCCGGCGGCGGGGTGTCGGTCGCGGCCAGTTCGGTGGGCGGGATCGCGGGGCCGGCGGGGGCTTCCTCGCGGGCGCAGGCCGACAGCGCCAGCGCGGCGGCGAAGGCGAGCACGGCGGACGGACGGGCGATGCGAAGGTCCATCAGGATTCTCCCAGCAGGGCGCTGGCCTTGGCCGCGCAGATGAAGTCGTTCTCGCTCAGGCCGCCGACGTCGTGCGTGGAATAGCGCACGACGGCGCGGTCGTAGTGCACGCCCAGGTCGGGGTGGTGGTCCTGCGCATGCGCGACGAAGGCGAGCGCGTTCACGAACGCCATCGTCTCGTAGTAGTTGTCGAACGGGAACGTGCGCGACAGCGCATGGCCGTCCTCCACCAGTTCCCAGCCGGGCACCTGCGGCAGCAGTTCGGCGATGCGCGCCGGCGGGAGGCGGTGCTCGCTGCCGCGCAACGGCACGCAGCGCGCCTGGGCGAGGGGGATCAGGTCGGACATCGGGATTCTCCTGCGTGGAGGCCAGTCTGAACGGCGACCGACGATGGGCCGGTGAACGTGAATGCCCGTCGGGCAGGGGGCTAGAATACCCGCATGATCCAGATTTCCGACAGCGCGCAGGCGCACTTCCGCAAGCTGATCGAACGCGAGGCGCTGCCGGGCCTCGGCGTGCGCCTGAGCGCGGTCCATCCGGGCACGGCGCAGGCGGACGCGCGGCTGGAGTTCGCCGAGCCGCGCGACCTGGCCGGCGACGAGTGGGCGGTCGATTGCGAAGGCTTCACGCTGTACGTCGACGCCGCCAGCGTGCACTGGCTGGACGGCGCCGAGATCGACTACGTGATCAAGGGCGCGTCCACCCAGCTCACCATCAAGGCGCCCCGCATCAAGGGCGAGGCGCCCGGCGAGGCGGCCTCGCTGGTGGAGCGCGTGCGCTGGGTAGTCGACAACGAGATCAACCCGCAGTTGGCCGCCCACAAGGGCCGCGTGGCGGTGGAGGAGGTCGGCGGCGACGGCGTGGTGTGGCTGCGCTTCGGCGGCGGCTGCCACGGCTGCGGCATGGCCGACGTCACCCTCAAGCAGGGCATCGAGAAGACGCTGATGGCCCGCGTGCCGGGCGTGACCGCGGTGCGCGACGCCACCGACCACGGGACCGGCGACGCGCCGTACATCCCGCGCGGCAACGCCGCCTGACGGAGCCCAGCGCCGGTGACGAACGCCACCGACGTCATCGCACACCTGCTGCCGCGCAAGGCGGCCCCCATCGTCGAACGCCACACCGGCCTGCCGTTCGGCTGGGGCCTGTGGTTGCGCGCGCTGCCGGAGAAGCTCGGCCGCATCACGCGCGAGAAGGCGGACGCCGTGGTCGCGGTGCTGGGCGCGCGCGCGCCGCGGCCGCCCGAACCCGTGCCGGCCGCATCGGGCCGGCTGCGCGCCTTCCGTTCGCTGTTCTACCAAGGCTGGGGGCCGCCGCCGCGCGAAGAGCGCTGGATGCGCTGGTTCGCCGGGTTCAGCAGCAGCGTCGTGCACCTGCTGTTCTTCCTGTTCCTGCTGTGGGTGGCGCTGGTCCAGATCCCGCCGCCTCCGCCGCAGGCGGGCGACGACAGCAGCCGCGTGCGGCTGGAGATCGTCGGCGACGGCAGTCCCGGGGAGGCGGGCGGCGCCGCGCAGGCGGGCGAATCCGCCGCCGAGCAGGCGGCGCAGGCCGATCCGGCGCCGCGGACGGCGCCCGCGCCCGCACGCTCGGCACCGGCCGAAGCGACGCCGCCGCCCGCCGAGGCGGCCCTGCCTGAACTGGCCGTGGAGATGCCGCAGGTGCGCCCGCGCGACGTGCCGCAGCCCGCGCTGGCGAACCAGCCGGTGCAGGTCACCGAGGTCCCCGAGCCCACCCGCGCCTACGTGCTGCCGCCGCCGACCCCGCGGCTGCCGGACGTCGCCCTGCCGGCGCTGCGCGAGATCGGCGTGCCGACCCGCGACGTTCCCGCGCCCGTTGCCGCGCCGGTCGTGCGGCGCGACCTGCCCGTGCGCGCGGTGGACGCGCCGGCCGTGGCGACGCGCGACGTCGAAGTGCGCGAGCGCGAAGTGCTGGCGCCCGCCCCGCAGGTCCGCGAGGTGCCGGTGCCCACCCGCGAGGTGACGCCGCGCGCGGTCGCCACGCCCGAGCGCAGCGTGCGCCAGGCCGACATCCGCGAACCGGCCCCGCGCCCCGCGCCGGCGGCGCCTTCGCCGGCGCCGGCAACGGCCGTCGCCCAGGCCCCGGCGACGGCTTCGGCGCCGACGCCCGCGAAGGCGGCGACACCCGGCGCGTCGGCACCGTCGTCCGCGCCCCGCGGCACGTCGTCGGCTGCCGCTTCCACCCGGCCGGGACCGGCGGCGACCGCCAGGCCCGGCGGCTGGGACACGCCCGCGCGCGCCGACGACTGGGGCAATTCCCGCCGCGACGTGGCCGGCGACAGCGGCGCGGACGGCCGCGACGCGCCGGGCCTCTACAACGCCGACGGCAGCCTGCGCGTGCCCGGCGGCGCGGGCGACGCCACCGCGCAGCGCGGCGCGCCCGGCGGCGAGAACGACCAGTGGACGCGCGAACAGTTGGAGCAGGCGGGCACGTGGCTGCAGCGTCCGCCGTACGACTACGAACCCACCAGCTTCGACAAGTACTGGGTGCCGAACGAATCGCTGCTGGCCGAGTGGGTGCGGCGCAACGTGCGCGAGATGGAGATCTCGATCCCCGGCACCAACATGAAGCTCAAGTGCACGATCTCCGTGCTGCAGCTCGGCGGCGGCTGCGGCCTGGGCAGCCTGTTCCCCGAGCCGCCGAAGGCCCGCCCACCGCCGGAGATCCCGGTCAAGCGCAAGCCCATCCCGACGGACAGCTGAGCGGCGGCGCCCCCTCGATGCGTGTCACCTCGATGTAGGAGCGACGTAAGTCGCGACCGCGCGCCATGATGAAGCGGGTGAACTTTCAACATACCTGGCGCCCATCACCGGACTGCCGTTCGTCCAAGCCCGTGCCGGCAGCGCATATCGGTTCAATCTTGCGGTCGCGACTTACGTCGCTCCTACAGCAGCGGTTCGGGCATGCAGTCGCCGCAAGCGACGCCGGAACCTCGCCGCTCCGTTTTCGTACCCTGTTCCTCGGGTTCGATGCATGTTCCGTCGATGTAGGAGCGACGTAAGTCGCGACCGCACGCCCCGATCGTGCAGGCAAGCCCCCGCGTGCCAGGTCCCATTACCGGACGTGCCGCCCGCCCCAAGCCCGTGCCGGCAGCGCATACCGGTTCAATCTTGCGGTCGCGACTTACGTCGCTCCTACAGCAGCGATTCGGGCATGAAGTCGCCGCAAGCGAAGACGGAATCTCGCCGCTTCGTTTTCGTACCCTGTTCCTCGGGTTCGATGCGTGTTCCGTCGATGTAGGAGCGACGTAAGTCGCGACCGCACGCCCCGATCGTGCAGGCAAGCTCCCGCATGCCGAATGCCCATCACCGGACGTGCCGCCCGCGCCAAAACCCTGTGTTGGCAAAGCGCGCTTTCCTGTCCGGGCCTCGCGATCGCGACTCACGTCGCTCCCACATCGAGGGAACGGGATCGCCGCAAACGAAAACGGAGCCTCGCGGCTCCGTTTTCGCATACCGCTTCGAGGCGGCGCTTACTCGTGCACGCCGTGCAGGTCGCGCAACTGCGAGGGGCGCGAGCCGAAGTAGGCGGCCAGGTCGGAGATGTCCTGGTCGCTCAGGTTGGCGGCCTGCGGCGTCATCAGCGCGTGCTGGCGGTCGCCGCCGCGGTAGGCCTGCAGCGCGTGCGCCAGGTAGTCGGCGTACTGGCCGCCCAGCTTGGGGTAGGTGTCGTCGATCGGCGCATTGCCTTCGGCGCCGTGGCAGTCCACGCAGCTCTGGCCGGTGGCCTGGCCCTTGGCCCTGGACAGCTCTTCGCCCTTGGCGATGCGGCCTTTGGGCAGGCCGGCCGAGGAGCTGGCGCCGTGTTCGCCGCTGGCGTGGCCGGGGTTCTCGGCCGCGGCTTCGGTGCTTTCCTTCGAGCAGGCCACCAGGGCGAGGGCAGCGAACAGGGCGATGGCTAGACGCTGGGCGTGCTTGGCGTTGGGCATGGTGGTCTTACTTGACGGTGGAAAGGAAAGCGGCGATGTCGGCGATGTCCTGGTCGGAGAAGCTCTGCGACTGGGCCTGCATCGTCGGGTGCTTGCGGTTGCCGTTGCGGTACTCGGTCAGCGCGTTGGCCAGGTAGTCGGCCGACTGCCCGCCGATGCGCGGCACGTGGAAGTTGGGATAGGCGTTCTTGTAGCCCACGATGCCGTGGCAGCCCTGGCAGGTGTAGGTGAGCGTGCGGCCGGTATCGGCATTGCCGACCAGCGGCTTGGGGGCTTCGGCGGGAGCGGTGGCGGGGGCCGCGGCTTCGACGGGGGCCGGGGCGGCCGGGGTTTCCTGTTGGGCGGTCAGGGCGGCCAGCGGAAGGGCGGCCAAGGCAAGGCAAGCAGCGAGCGGCAGCGGTCGCATCATGTCGTCGGGAACTCTCAGGTTGCGCGCGCCGCGTACCACCGCGGCGCTTGGCTGAACGCAAGTATAGCCTGCGACCGAATGTCGCGCACAGGCACGGCTTGCCCGCGCGGCCTGCGCGCATGGGGCCTCGTGCTGCCGGACGGTTGCCGCCGCGGCGCCGCGATGCCCGTTGTCAGCGGTAGGCGCATCGCCGGGAGGAACCCTCGGTGCCGGACGCGCAACCTTCCAGGACGTTCGCGCATCCATTCCCCGGCGCCCCGCATGCGGAAGGGCGCCCGTCGGCCGGGCCGCCGGCCGGACGCAAGTCACCATGACCTTCGGCGCATGGAAGTCATTCATGGGTGATATACCTTCATACAACACCACTACAACACCACCACCACGGTACCGCCCCATGTCCCGACCCCGCCCATACTCCGGCCCTTCCTGCCTGCGCCTGGCGCTGGTACCCGTCCTGTGCAGCCTGCTGGTCCTGGCCGCCTGCAAGGGCGGCGGCCCCACCCCCGAGGCGCAGGCGAAGAACGGCGAGGCCCCGAAGGCGTCCGAGGCCGTTCCGGTCGAAGTGGCCAAGGCCATCCGCCGTGCGGTGGCCGCCAGCTACAGCGGTACCGCCGCGCTGGAAGCGTTGGGCGAGTCGCAGGTCGTCGCCAAGACGTCCGGTGTCGCCCTGGCCGTGCTGGTCGAGGAAGGGCAGGTGGTCCGTGCCGGCCAGGCGCTGGTGCGGCTCGACCCCGATCGCCCGCGCCTGCAGGTGGCCCAGGCCGAAGCGCAGATGCACAAGCTGGAGAACAACTATCGCCGCGCTCAGCAACTGGTCGAGCAGCAGATGATCAGTGCCAACGACGTGGACCAGATCAAGTACGACCTCGAGAACGCGCGCGCGATCTATCGTGCTGCCTCGCTGGAACTGTCCTACACCACGGTGACCGCGCCGATCTCGGGCGTAGTGGCGTCGCGCTCGATCAAGACGGGCAACTTCGTGCAGATCAACTCGCCGATCATCCGTATCGTCGACAGCTCGAGGCTGGAAGCCACGCTGAACGTGCCCGAGCGCGAGATCGCCAAGCTCAAGCCCGGCCAGGCCGTCGGGCTGGTGGTCGATGCACTGCCGGGCAAGCAATTCACGGGTACCGTCGATCGGGTCGCCCCGGTGGTGGACAACGGTACCGGCACCTTCCGCGTGGTGGCTTCGTTCCCGGGCCAAGGCGAGTTGCAACCGGGCATGTTTGGCCGGCTGAACATCAACTATGACCAGCGCGCCGACGCGCTGGTCGTGCCGCGCAGCGCGCTGCTCGAAGACGGTGGCGAACCCGCGGTGTACGTGGTCCGCGACGGCAAGGCGCAACGCACCGTGCTGAAGCTGGGCTACAACGATGCCGGCTGGGTCGAAGTACGTGAGGGCCTGAAGAACGGGGACCAGGTGGTGATCGCGGGCAAGGCCGCGCTGCGCGAGGGCAGTGAGGTGCAGGTGATCGGCCAGGAAAAGAAGGCGACCGCCACGGCCAAGGCGCCGGCCGCAGAGGCCAGCAAGCAATGAGTACGAACGGACCTTCGGCGTCCGGCGGTGGCTTCGACCTGATCGAGTTCTCCACGCGCCGCCGCGTCACCATCGCGATGATGACGCTCACTCTGGTGCTGTTCGGCCTGATCTCGCTGTCCAGCCTGAAGGTCGAGCTGCTGCCGGATCTGAGTTATCCGACGCTCACCGTACGCACCGATTACGAGGGTGCGGCGCCGGCGGAAGTCGAGACGCTCATTTCCCAGCCAGCCGAAGAGGCGCTCGGCATCGTCAAGGGCCTGCGCAAGCTCAAGTCGATCTCGCGCACCGGGCAGAGCGACGTGGTGCTGGAGTTCGCGTGGGGCACGGACATGCAGCAGGCCGGCCTGGACGTGCGCGACAAGATGGAGACGCTGCAGTTGCCGCTGGAGGCCAAGGCCCCCGTTTTGCTGCGCTTCAACCCCTCCACGCAGCCGATCATGCGCCTCGCGCTGTCGTCCAAGCAGGAGGCCGGCAACGAGGCCGACGCGATCCGCCGTTTGATGGAGCTGCGTCGTTACGCCGACGAGGATCTCAAGCGCAAGCTCGAACCGGTCGCGGGCGTCGCCGCGGTCAAGGTCGGTGGTGGTCTGGAGGATGAGGTCCAGGTCGACATCGACCAGCGCAAGCTGGCCCAGCTGGGCCTGTCGCTGGACAACGTGATCCAGCGGCTGCAGCAGGAGAACGTGAACCTCTCCGGCGGCCGCCTGGAGGAAGGTTCGCAACGCTACCTGGTGCGCACGGTCAACCAGTTCGCCACGGTCGAGCAGATGCGCGAGATGCTGCTGACCACGTCGGCGGGCGCCTCGTCCAGCAGTTCGACCGGCACCAACCAGCAGCTGATGACGGCGATCCTGGGCAGCAGCGATCCGAACGTGATCGCCGCGCTGCGCAGCGATGCCAGCAGCGGCGCGCCGAGCGTGCGCCTGAAGGACGTGGCCGACGTGCGCCAGGGCTACAAGGAGCGCGAGGCGGTGATCCGCAGCGCCGGCCACGAGGCGGTGGAACTCGCCGTTTACAAGGAAGGCGACGCCAACACGGTGTCCACCGCCGACGCGCTGGAGCGGCGGCTGGAGCTGATCCGCAAGGAAATGCCCAAGGACATCGAGATGACGATGGTGGAGGACCAGTCGGTCTTCATCCGCCACGCCATCAAGGACGTCAAGGTCGATGCGGTGATCGGCGGCCTGCTGTCGATCCTGATCATCTTCCTGTTCCTGCGCGATGGCTGGAGCACGTTCGTCATCTCGCTGTCGCTGCCGATCTCGATCATCGCCACGTTCTTCTTCATGGGCCAGCTGGGCCTGAGCCTGAACGTCATGTCGCTGGGCGGCCTGGCGCTGGCCACCGGCCTGGTGGTCGACGACTCGATCGTGGTGCTGGAGTCCATCGCCAAGGCGCGCGAGCGTGGCATGGGCATCCTGGAAGCGGCGATCAAGGGCACGCGCGAGGTGTTCATGGCGGTGGTCGCGTCCACGCTCACCACGATCGCGGTGTTCCTGCCGCTGGTGTTCGTCGAGGGCATCGCCGGCCAGTTGTTCCGCGACCAGGCCCTGACGGTGTCGATCGCCATCGCGGTATCGCTGGTGGTGTCGATGACGTTGATCCCGATGCTGAGCGCCCTGAAAGGCCGGCCGCCGCTGGAATTCCCGGCCGAAGCGCCGCGCGAGCCCTGGCGTCCGGAGAGCCGCTGGAAAAAGCCGGCGGCCTATGCGGGGCGCGGCATCGGTGCATTGTTCCGTTATGGCTTCTTCTCGCTGGTGTGGCTGGTCGTCCGCATCTTCCGCGGCCTCGCGGCGGTGATCGGACCGGTGATGCGCAAGGCCAGCGACCTGGCGATGGCGCCGTATGGCCGTGCCGAAGCCGGCTACCTGCGGATACTGCCGGCCGCATTGAAGCGTCCTGTCCCGGTGCTGGGCGGCGCGGCGCTGGCCTTTGCGCTGACCCTCGGGGCGCTGCCGCTGTTGGGCGTGGACCTGATCCCGCAGTTGGCGCAGGACCGTTTCGAAATGACCGCCAAGCTGCCGCCGGGTACCCCCCTGGCACAGACCGATGCACTGGTGCGCGAAGTGCAGCGCGCGCACTCCGATGAAGCGGGCGTACGGCTGCTGTACGGCGTGTCCGGCACCGGTACGCGGCTGGACGCCAGCCCCACCGAGAGCGGCGAGAACATCGGCAAGCTGTCGGTGGTGATGACCGACAACGCTCGCGAGCAGGCGCTGATCGAAAGCCTGCGCGGGACGATGAAGCAGTGGCCGGAAGCCCAAGTCGACTTCGCCCGCCCCGAATTGTTCGCCCTGGCCGCACCGCTGGAGATCGAGATCGAAGGCAACAATCTGGAGTCGATCCGCGTGGCCGGCAACCGCCTGGCCGGGTTGCTGCGGCAGAGCCCGCACTATGCCGACGTGAAATCGACGGTGGAGCAGGGCTTCCCGGAAATCCAGATCGTGTTCGACCAGGACCGGGCGGCCGCGCTGGGCCTGACCACGCGGCAGATCGCCGACGCCGTGGTCAACAAGGTGCGCGGCAACGTCGCCACGCGCTACAGTTTCCGCGACCGCAAGATCGACGTGCTGGTGCGCGTGCAGGAGTCCGAGCGCGCCTCGGTCGACGACATCCGCCGCCTGATCGTCAATCCCAGCGGCAGCAAGCCGGTGGAGCTGATCTCGGTGGCCGACGTCATCGCCACGACCGGACCGAGCGAGATCCATCGCGCCGACCAGCGTCGCGTCGCCATCGTCTCGGCCAATCTGCGCGACATCGATCTGGGCAAGGCCATCACCGAGGTGCGGAACATGGTGGCGGAGAACCCGTTGGGCACCGACGTGGGCATGCGGATCGGCGGTCAGGGCGAGGAACTCGGCGAGTCGATCCGCTCGCTGCTATTCGCGTTCGCCTTGGCGATCTTCCTGGTCTACCTGGTGATGGCGTCGCAGTTCGAATCGCTGCTGCACCCGTTCGTCATCCTGTTCACCATCCCCCTGGCGCTGGTTGGCGCGGTGGCGGCGTTGCTGCTGTCGCGCTCGCCGGTCTCGGTGGTGGTGTTCATCGGCCTGATCCTGCTGGTAGGCCTGGTGGTGAAGAACGCCATCATCCTGATCGACAAGGTCAACCAACTGCGTGAGGAAGGCGTGGCCAAGCGTGCCGCGCTGGTGGAGGGCGCCCGCTCGCGCCTGCGTCCGATCATGATGACCACCTTGTGCGCGGTGTTCGGCTTCCTGCCGCTGGCGCTGGCCTTCGGCCAGGGTGCCGAAGTGCGCTCGCCGATGGCGATCACGGTGATCGGCGGCCTGCTGGTCTCCACGCTGCTGACGCTGCTGGTGATCCCGGTGGTGTACGACCTGCTGGACCGCAAGTCGGACGAGTTCTACGCCGAACGCGGTCGCCGCGCGCGCCTGGTCGCCGCGCAGGCCGAGCAGGTGATCGCGCACGAGGACGATCCCATCGGCGACATGGGGGGCTGATCCGGATGAACATCACCGAGCTGTCCATCCGTCGCCCCGTCACTACCATCATGCTGTTCGTGTCGATGGTGGTGATCGGCCTGATCGCCTCGTTCCGGCTACCGCTGGAGTCCGAGCCGGAGGCTACCATTCCGTTCTTCTTCGTCTCGCTGCCGTATCCGGGCTCGACCCCGGAAGAGGTCGAGCGCAACCTGCTTCGCCCGGTGGAAGAAGCCATCGCCACGATGCCGGGCATCAAGACGATGAACTCGCGCGCCAATGCCGAGGGTGGCCAGATCCAGGTCGAGTTCAGCGACTGGGGCAGGGACATCGCGATGGCGGCCTCCGAGGCGCGCGAACGCATCGATGCGGTGCGCGACCAACTGCCGGACGATTTTCGTCGCTACTACGTGCAGCGCTGGAGCACCAGCGATCAGGAGGCCATCAGCCTTCGCCTGAGCAGCCAGGAAGACCTCACCACGCGCGCCGACCTGCTCGAGCGCAGCATCAAGCAACACCTGGAGCGGCTGCCGGGCGTGGCGCGCGTCGAAGTGGAGGGCGTGGCCAAGCAGGAAGTGCTGGTGGCGCTGGACAAGGACCGCATCAGCGCACACGGGATCGCGCTCAACGAGCTGGTCGGCAAGCTGCAGGCGGCCAACTTCTCCGTGTCCGCCGGGCAGATCACCGAAGACGGTCGCCGCTTGCGCGTGCAGCCCAGGGGCGAACTGGTGGAACTGCAGGCGCTGCGCGACCTGCCGGTCGACGGCCGCGGCACCCGCCTGTCCGACATCGCCAACGTCAGCCTGCAGCCGCAGCGCATGAGCTACGTGCGCAAGATGGAAGGCAAGCCCAGCGTGGGCGTGGACATCTACAAGGAGCGTTCGGCCAACCTGGTGGACCTGTCGCGTGCGGTGGGCAAGGAAATCAAGGTGCTGGAGCAGGATCCGGCCATGCGCGGTGTCGACATCGAGGTCGCCTACGACTCGGGCAAGGCGGTGACCAGTTCGCTGCTAGCGCTGGCCGAGGCCGGTGCGATCGGCCTGGTGCTGTCGGTGATCGTGCTGTACGCCTTCCTGCGCCATTGGCCGTCGACGTTGATGGTGTCCATGGCGATTCCGATCTGCTTCATCATGACGCTGGGCTTCATGTACTTCTCGGGGATCAGCCTGAACATCATCTCGATGATGGGCCTGCTGCTCGCGGTCGGCATGCTGGTCGACAACGCCGTGGTGGTGGTCGAAAGCATCTACCAGGAACGGGAGAAGTTCCCCGACCGGCCGGAGGTCGCCTCGATCATCGGTACGCGTCACGTCGCCATCGCGCTATCGGCCGGTACCCTGTGCCATTGCGTGGTGTTCCTGCCGATGATGTTCGGCGAGAAGAACATCATCACGATCTACCTGTCGCAGCTGGCGTTGACGATCTCGGTGTCGCTGCTGGCCTCGTGGTTGGTGGCGGTGAGCCTGATCCCGATGCTGTCGGCGCGGATGAAGACGCCGCCCGCGGTGAAGTCGCCGCTGATCAGCCGTCTGCAGGCCCGCTACGCGCGCATGCTGCGCTGGACCCTGGAAAATCGCGGCTGGAGCGTCGCCGGCATCCTGCTGATATCGGCGATCAGCGTCTTCCCGATGATGAACACCAGCGGGGGCGGCGACGACAACGATCCGGACGAAATCAACATCTTCTACCAGTGGAAGGGCTCCTATTCGAAGGAGGAGATGGGCAAGGAAGTGCAGCGGGTGGAGGATTTCGTCAATGCCAACCGCAAGGAGTTCCACATCAAGCGGGTATACAGCCGCTATTCCGAGCAGGGCTGGGCACAGACGCGGCTCTACCTGGACATCGATGACCGCGAGGTCAGCAAGAAGATCGAGGAGGAGGTCCGTAAGGGCCTGCCGCAATCGGCGCGAGCCAAGATCGGCATCGGCTGGCCGGGCGGCATGGGCAGCGAAGGCCAGGGCGTTCGCTTCAGCCTGATCGGCGACTCCAGCCAGACCCTGCGCGAGTTGGCCGAGGACATCATGCCGATCCTGGCGCGCGACCCGAAGCTGCGCGACGTGCGCGTGGACGTCGGCGACGCCAACTCCGAACTGGCGGTGCAGGTGAACCGCGAGCGTGCGGCATCCTACGGCTTCAGCGCGCAACAGGTGGCGCAGTTCGTCGGCATGGCGTTGCGCGGCTCATCGCTGCGCGATTTCCATCGCGACGACGTGGAGATCCCGGTCAACGTGCGTTTCGCCGGTTCGGACCACTACGGCATCGAGGACCTGTCCTCGTTCATGGTGCGCAGCGCCTCGGGCCAGGAGGTTCCCTTGCTGGCGATGGTCGACGTCAACGTCAATCCCGCGGCTAACGCGATCCAGCGCCTGAACCGCCAGACCATGCTGCGGATCGAGGCCGGGCTGGCCAAGGACGTGTCGATGGAGGATGCGCGCAAGTCCGTGGAAGCCACGCTGGACGGCATGGAGTTTCCGCCGGGCTACGGTTACACATTCAGCGGCGCCGGCTTCAACATCAACTTCGACGGCATGGACCAGATGGTGACCGCCATCATGATCGCCTTGGTGCTGATGCTGGTGATCATGGCGGCGGTGTTCGAGTCGCTGTTGTTTCCGGTGGCGATCATGTCCTGCGTGCTGTTCTCGATCTTCGGCGTGTACTGGCTGTTCTGGCTGACCGGAACGGAGATGAACATCATGGCGGTGATCGGCATCCTGGTGCTGATGGGCGTGGTCGTGAACAACGGCATCGTGATGATCGAGCACATCAACAACCTCCGGCGGCGCGGCATGGCACGGACCGACGCACTGGTGGAGGGAAGCCGCGAACGGCTGCGCCCGATCATGATGACGATGGGCACGGCGATCCTGGCGATGATCCCGATCGCGCTGAATACGCAGACGGCAGACGGCATGCCGCCGTACTACCCGATGGCCCGCGCCATCGCCGGCGGGCTGGCGTTCTCGACGGTGGTCAGCCTGCTGTTCCTGCCGACCATCTACGCCATCCTGGACGACCTGCGCAGCGGCACCGCGCGGATGATCCAGCGGGCGCGCCGGCGCCGCGGCGAGGCGCCGGTCGCGGCCAGCGTGGCGGCGTTGCACGTCGATTGACCGCGGCGAAAACAGAAAGAGCCGGGCGATGCCCGGCTCTTTTTTTGCGGGATCGACCCGGTCGCGGAACCGGCTCAGCCGACCAGCTTGCCCAGCATCCTCAATCCGCCGGTCCACACGCCGATGGCGGTGCCCAGGCTGGTCAGGAAGAAGTTCAGCAGGACCCGCGCCACGCGGTTCTTCCACCAGCCGCGCAGCGTCTGCACGTCGTCGCGCAGCGCCATGAAGTCCGCGTAGGTGGGCTTGCGCAGCGTCGCTTCCACGAATGCGCTGACGGTGCCGGACGCCAGCGCCGGATGCAGCGGTGTGAGCGGCGAGGCGACGAAGGCGGCGAGGATGCTCAGCGGATGGCCGCCGGCGAGCGCGCAGCCGATCGCGCCCAGCACGCCGGTGGCCAGCACCCATTGCACGAGCAGGTCCGAGCCCACGTCCACGCCGCCCTGCCAGAATCCCCAGGCGAAGCCGCCGACCAGGAACAGGCCGATCACCAGTTCCATCCAGGGGACGCGCGATTTTGGCTTGACCGCTTCGAGCGCGTGCCGGAGCCCGGCCGGGTCGGCGGTGTCTTCCTGCAGGTGGCGGGCCAGCCCGGGCAGGTGGCCGGCGCCCACCACCGCAAGGACGCGGTAGGGCGACGCGGCGCCGGCCGGCAAGCCGGCGGCGACCTGGCGCAGCGCGGAGGCCATGTACTGGTCGCGCTCGGCGATGATGGCCTGGTACAGCTGCGGGCTTTCCGCGGCGAACTCGCCGAAGCTTGACTCCAGCATGTCGCCCTGCTTGAGCTTCTCGATCTCGTCGTCGCCGACTTCTTCGTCGCCGAACATGCTGGCGAGGATGCCGGCGCCGACCTTGGTCCGCTGCCACCAGCCCAGCGACTGCAGCGCGCGCTTGAACGTCAGGCCGACCTCGCGGTCGATCAGGTGCACCGGCAGGCCGCGGGCCCTGGCGTCGAGCGCGCCGGCCTTCAGTTCCTCGCCGGGCTCGACGCCCAGCTGCTCGGCCAGACGGCGCTGGTAGGCCGCCAGCGCCAGGTTCGCTGCGAACAGGTGCGTCTTGCCTTCGCGGATCACCTTGACCAGGTCCAGCCGCGCCAGCGTGTCGGGATCGGTCAGCGACTGCAGGCGGCCGGCGTCCAGTTCCACCGCCACCGCGTCGTAGTCGCCGCCGGCCACCGCCGCGCGCACGGCGTCGACGCTGGCGCGCGAGACGTGCGCGGTGCCGAGCAGGGTGAAGCGCACGCCGTCGCGTTCGACGATCGCGTGGGGTTGCCCGTGCAGCGGATCGGGGGCCGTGGCCGGGAGGTGGGTTTCCGTCATCGTGTCTTATTCGTCCTGCGGGGGTGCAGTGGTGCCGGCGCCGAGGGTGCGTTGCATCTGCACGGTGTCCAGCCAGCGGTCGTGCTTCCAGGCGATGCCGCGGAAGATGCCGACCAGGGTGAAGCCGAACTTCTCGTGCAGGCGGATGGAGGCGGTGTTGGTGGGTTCGCCGATCACCGCGATCATCTGCCGGTAGCCGCGGGCTTCGCAGGCGTCGATCAGGGCCTGCATCAGGGCCGCGCCGACGCCGCGGCCCTGCAGGCCGGGTGCGACGTACACCGAGTTCTCGACGGTCTTGCGGTAGCCGGCGCGGGCACGGTAGCCGCTGGCGTAGGCGTAGCCGGCGAAGCGGCCGTCCAGCTCGGCGACGAGGTAGGGGTAGCCGGCGTCCAGCACGGCGCGCATGCGCTGCGCCATTTCGGCTTCGCCGGGCACGTCGTACTCGTAGGTGTTGACGTGGTCGCGGACTTCGGTGGCGTAGAGGGCGGCGATCGCCGGCACGTCGGCCGGTGTGGCGTCACGGACGGTCGGCGGCACGCGCGGGCCTCAGTCGATGTAGCGCTTGAGCAGGTCGCCGTACGCGTCGATGCGGCGATCGCGCAGGAACGGCCAGATGCGGCGGACGTGCTCGCTGCGCTGCAAGTCGACCTCGACACTGAGGATCTCCGGTTCGCCGCCTGCCTCGGCCAGGAATTCGCCCTGCGGGCCGAGCACGTGGCTGTTGCCCCAGAACCGGATGCCGGAGGCGCCCAGCGGCGAGGGCTCGTGGCCGACGCGGTTGCAGCTCAGCACCGGCAGGCCGTTGGCCACGGCATGGCCGCGATGGCTCAGCACCCAGGCGTCGCGCTGGCGGTCCTTCTCCGCCTGTCCGTCGTCCGGGTCCCAGCCGATCGCGGTGGGATACAGCAGCAGCTCCGCACCGGCCAGCGCCATCAGGCGCGCGGCTTCCGGGTACCACTGGTCCCAGCAGACCAGCACGCCCAGGCGGCCGACCGAAGTCTCGATGGGCCTGAAGCCGATGTCGCCCGGGGTGAAGTAGAACTTCTCGTAGAAGCCCGGGTCGTCCGGGATGTGCATCTTGCGGTACTTGCCGGCGATGCCGCCGTCCTTCTCGTAGACCACGGCGGTGTTGTGGTACAGGCCGGCGGCGCGGCGCTCGAACAGCGAGGACACCAGCACCACGCCGTGCTGCTTGGCCAGCCTGCCCAGGCGCTCGGTGCTGGGGCCGGGGATCGGTTCGGCCAGGTCGAACTCGCCCACCGACTCGTGCTGGCAGAAGTAGGCGCCGTTGTGCAGTTCCTGCAGCAGCACCAGCCGGGCGCCGCGTTGCGCGGCTTCGGCCACGCGCGCCTCGATCACCGACAGGTTGGCGTCGGCGTCGCCGTGGTTCTGTTCCTGGATCAGGGCAACGGGCAGGGTGTTGGTACGGCTCATCGTGCGCGGACGGGCAGGGGCGGGGAGGGAGCGCATGGTACCGCGTCCGCCGTGACGGCAGGCGTCCCGGCGGTAAACGCGCGGCTCTCAGGCAGGGGTGCGCGCGGCCTCCAGCGCCCGCTGCCGCCGGCCGAGCGCCGCGCCGGTCGCCGCCCACGCCAGCGCGACGCCCACGCCGATGAACATCGCCGCGGCGGGATGCTCCGCCAGCACGTCCAGCGCCCGCTTCACCCAGCCGCTGAGCGCGTCGCCGCCGCGGTAGACCACGGTGTCGATGAAGTTCTTCGCCTTGTACTTCTGCTCGGCCGGCACGACGGTGTAGAGCATCTCGCGGCCGGGGCGCACGAAGGCGTACTCGCCCGCGCGCCGCACCACCATCACCACCACGAAGACCGCGAACACCGGCGCCAGCGCCAGCCACAGGAAGCCGACGGCGACGACCAGCGGCACCGCCACCAGCAGCACGCCGACGCCCAGCCGCTGGGCGATGCGGCCGGTGACGAACACCTGGCTGAGGATGGCCAGCGTCTGCACGACCGTGTCGATCAGGCCGAACACCTGGGTCTGCTCCTCCTTGTCGGCGAAGCGCTCGGCCACCAGCTTAGCCTGCTCGAAATAGAGGAAGGTGGTCACCGTCGCCAGCAGCAGCACGAACACGGCGATGCCCAGCAGGTACGGCGAGCGGAACACGGCGGTCGCGCCCGCGAACGGATTGCCGCCGAGCGGCCGGCGCCGCTGTTCCGCGGAATTGGCGCCGGCCGGCAACGGATGGCGGTCGCGCCAGCGGTGCAGCCAGGTCGCGGTGGCGGCGCTGGCCCCGATCAGCAGCGCGGACAGCGCCATCAGGCCGCCGTGGCCGAACGGCTTGACCAGCAGCGTGGCCAGCAACGGCCCGACCAGGCCGCCCAGGCTGGCGCCGCCGGCGATCAGCGCGAACAGGCGCTTGGCCTCGTGGCTGTCCATCACGTCGGCCAGCACGCTCCACATCAGCGAGATCATCAGCAGGTTGATCACCGATACCCAGATGTAGAAAGTGCGCGCCAGCCAGACGTCGTCCGGGCGCGCCTGCATCGCCGCCCCGTAGCCGAGCAGGCTGGCCACCACCAGGCCGAACACCCACGGCACGATCCGCCGCCGCGACACCTTCGATGCGATCCAGCCGTACAGCGGCAGCACCGCCAGGGTGGCGACGAAGGTGCCGGTGAACAGCCACTGCAGGTTGTCGACGCCGCCGGCCACGCCCATGGTTTCGCGGATCGGCCGCAGCATGAAATAGCCGGCGAACAGCAGGAAGAACATCGCCAGCCCGGCCGCCACCACCGGCGCCTCGTGGGCGCGGACGTTGAACAGGGCGGCGAACCGGCCGGCGATTCCCGGCGGGGGCGGGGCGGGCGACGTCATCGGTTCAGGCCAGCGCGGCGACCACGGCGTCGCGCTGCGCCGGCGTCAGGTCGGCGCCGACGCCGGCCTTCAGGTTGTCGCTCTGGCGGTCGGGCTTGCCGGTGGCCGGGATCACCGCGGTGACCGCCGGATGGCTCAGCGCGAACTTGAGGAAGGCCTGCGCCCACGACGACACGCCGGCCTCGGCCAGCGCCGGCGGCACCGGGGTGTCCTTGACCCGCGCGAACAGCTTGCCGTCCTCGAAGGCGCGGTTGATCAGCACGGCCACGCCCAGGTCCTGCGCCAGCGGCAGCACGCGCTTCTCGGCGCCGCGGCTGGCGGCCGAATAGTTGATCTGCAGGAAATCCGGCTTCTCGGCCTGCACCGCGTCGGCCAGTTCGTCCTGCGCGCTTTCCACGTAGTGGGTGACGCCGACGTACTTCACCTTGCCCTGCGCCTTCAGCTCGCGCGCGACGGCCAGCTGGGTCTTCAGGTCGCGCAGGTTGTGGACCTGCAGCAGGGCCACCTTGTCGGTCTTCAGGCGCCGCAGCGAGTCCTCGAACTGGGCCAGGCCGGCCTCGCGCCCGCTGACGCCGGACAGCTTGGTCGCCAGCCAGGCCCGGGCGGTGAGGTCCTGCTCGGCGAGCAGGGCGCCCATGACGTCCTCGGCCACGCTGTAGGTGGGGGCGGTGTCGATCAGCGTGGCGCCGGCGGCGAAGAAGCGCTTCAGCACGTCGCGTAACGGATCGAGTTCGGCGGCGTCCTGGCCGACCTCGAAACTGCCGGAGGTGCCCATGCCGATCACGGGGATGTGTTCGCCCGTCGAAGGAATGGCGCGGGTGTTGAGCGGAGCGGGAGCAGAGGCAGCCGGGGCGGCTGGTGTCGTGCCGGCGCCGCCCGCCTGTGCGGCGTCGCGGCACGCGGCCAGTCCCAGTCCGGCGGCGGCGAGGGCGGAAGTCGTCAGGAACTTGCGTCGTGAGTACACGGCCGTTTCCTCATGTCATGGGAAACGACGGTTATGCGGGATCGGCCGGGGCCGCGTGTAAACGAAACGTTCAATCTGCGCCCAACCGACGTCACGGTGCCACGAACCGTGGCCCGGGCCGCCCGCTTCAGCCCAGCAGCCCCGACGGCAGCTGCATGGTGATGCAGTGCAGGCTGCCGTTCTGCCAGATCAGCGCGCGGCAGGGCACCTGCACGATCTCGCGGTCCGGATAGGCCTGGGCCAGCACCGCCGCGGCCTGGTCGTCGGCCGGATCGCCGTAGGCGGGCATCAGCACCGCGCCGTCGATGATCAGGTAGTTGGCGTAGGAGGCGGCCAGCCGGCGGCCGGCGTCGATCACCGGCTGCGCCCACGGCAGCGCGAACGTGCGGTAGGGCCGGCCGTCGCGCGTGCGCAGGGCGGCGATGTCGGCCGCCATCGCCTGCAGTTCGGCGTGGTGGCTGTCGGTCGGGTCGTCGCAGGCCTGGTAGACGATGGCGTCGCCGGGCGCGAAGCGGGCGAGGGTATCGATGTGGGCGTCGGTGTCGTCGCCTTCCAGGTAGCCGTGGTCCAGCCACAGCACCCGGTCCTGCTTCAGCCACTGGGCCAGCCTGGCAGCCAGTTCCTCGCGCGAAGCGTCCGGATGGCGCTCGTGCAGGCACTGCCAGGTGGTCAGCAGCGTGCCGGCGCCGTCGGTCTCGATGGCGCCACCTTCCAAAGCGAAATCAATGCTTTGGACGAAATAGTTGTGAAACAACTGCATGCCGGACAGCTCGCCCACCAGGCGGTCGTCGCGGCTGGCCTCGTATTTGCCGCCCCAGCCGGTGAAGCGGAAATCCAGCAGCTTGAAGCGGTCTCCGTCGCGCAGCGAGATGGGGCCGGAGTCGCGCAGCCAGGTGTCGTCGTACTCGGCCGGCACGAAGCGCACGCGGCTCATGTCCACGCGCGCCGAGCGCAGGCGCGCTTCGGCGTAGGTCTGCAGGTCGTCGTCGGCCACGCACACGACCACGGGCTGGAAGCGCGTGATCGCCGCCACCAGGGCGACGTAGGTCTCCTCGACGTCGGCCAGGCGGTCGGCCCAGTCGGTCTCGGCGTGCGGCCAGGCGATCAGGACCGCGGACTGGGGTTCCCACTCCGCGGGAAAGCGAAAGGCATCGGTCATCGGTTTGCAGGGCGCGCGCGGCGCCTGTCAGCGGATGGGGGGCTTGGGACCGATTTCCTCGGCCGTGGCCTTGTTCAGCACCACGTCGATGACGCGGTTCTTCTCGAAGTAGACGGTGAAGGCCGGGTAGACCCAGCGGTGGATCACCGGCCATTGCCGCTTCTGCCCGCCGCGCGGCTCCAGCTTCTGCTGCGGGGCGCCGAAGCGCGCCTCGACGTCGGCCGCGGTCTGGCCGCGCACCGGGGCGGCGGCCACCGGCTCCTGCGCGCGTTCGATCAGCAGCGTATCCGCGGCGGCCTGGCCGGACAGGCCCAGCAGCGCGATCAAGGGTAGGGCAAGGACGCGACGGTTCATGCGGAGGTTCCCCCAGGGTGACCCGCCTTTTATAGCAAAAGGCAGGAAACAAAAAACCGCCCGAAGGCGGCTTTCCGTGCATTGCCGGCCGGGCCGGCGTTGCCGTTCCTCAGCGCTGGCGCGCCTTGAAACGCGGATTGGACTTGCAGATCACGAAGACCTTGCCGCGGCGGCGGACCACCTTGCAGTCGCGGTGACGGGCCTTCGCCGACTTCAGGGAGGACAGGACCTTCATGAGTTGAAACCTCGGCGTAAATGTATGGGGTGAAGCGAAGCCCGCTATTCTAGCGGCAATTCCACTGGCATATCAAGCGGTTGCGGCCGCGCCGCCGCGGAGGGCGCGGAAGCCGGTCGGCGAACCGCGGCCGCCGCTCCATAATGTCGGCCTTCGACCACAGGAAGCCCGCATGTCCGACACCATCCCCGTCCTGACCATCGACGGCCCGTCCGGGGCGGGCAAGGGTACCGTCAGCCGGATCGCGGCGTCCCGCCTGGGCTGGCACTACCTGGATTCCGGCGCGCTGTACCGGGCCGTGGGCGTGGCCGCCAGCTGGGCCGACCTGGACGTGTCGGACCCGGCGGCGCTGGTCCGCTGCGCCTTCGACACCCGTATCAGCTTCCGTGAGACGGATGCCGGCCTGCGCGTGATCGTCGACGACCTGGACGCGACCGACGAGCTGCGGCTGGAAACCACCGGCGCCCTGGCCTCCGCCATCGCCGCCATCCCGGAGGTACGGGCGGCGCTGAAGGAGCGCCAGCGGGCGTTCCGGCAGGCGCCGGGGCTGGTGGCCGACGGCCGCGACATGGGCACGGTGATCTTCCCGGACGCCGCCTACAAGGTGTTCCTGACGGCCAGCGCCGAGGAGCGCGCCGAAAGGCGGTATAAGCAGTTGAAAGACAAAGGGGTTTCAGTCACAATCGACGGTCTGCTACGCGAGATCCTCGCCCGCGATGCCCGTGACGCCCAGCGCACGGTGGCGCCCCTGCGGCCGGCCGACGACGCCGTCCTCATCGACACCACCGGCCTGGAGATCGAACAGGTCGTCGAGCGCGTGCTGGCCCTGGTGCCGGTGCGCCAAGGCTAGGTTCCCGCCGGCAGAAGGCCCGCACGGAATCCTCCATGCGGTACGACAACCACAACACTCACGGCCACACGCATCCCGCGCAGGCCGACAACGGGTGGACCGCCGCGCATCCGCGCGCCCGGTCTGTGTCATCAACCGAGTATTTTTTCAATGACCGAATCATTTGCCGAACTGTTTGAACAGAGCCAGACCCAACTGGCCAAGCTGAAGCCGGGCGCCATCGTCACCGGCGTCGTCGTGGAAGTCCGCAACGACGTGGTGGTGATCAACGCCGGCCTGAAGTCCGAAGGCATCGTGCCGATCGAACAGTTCCGGAACGACGCCGGCGAAATCGACGTGGGCGTGGGCGACGAAGTGAAGGTGGCCCTCGACTCGATCGAGAACGGCTTCGGCGAAACCGTCCTCTCGCGCGAGAAGGCCAAGCGCGCCATGGTGTGGGACGAGCTGGAGCAGGCGCTGGAGAAGAACGAGACCATCACCGGCCGCATCAGCGGCAAGGTCAAGGGTGGTTTCACCGTCGACATCAAGGACGTCCGCGCGTTCCTGCCGGGCTCGCTGGTCGACGTGCGCCCCGTGCGCGACCCGGGCTACCTGGAAGGCAAGGAACTCGAGTTCAAGCTCATCAAGCTGGACCGCAAGCGCAACAACGTGGTCGTCTCCCGCCGCGCGGTGGTCGAGAGCGAGCACTCGGAAGAGCGCGAACAGCTGATGGACAAGCTGCAGGAAGGCGTGGTGCTGAAGGGCGTGGTCAAGAACCTCACCGACTACGGCGCGTTCGTCGACCTGGGCGGCATCGACGGCCTGCTGCACATCACCGACATGGCCTGGAAGCGCGTGCGCCATCCGTCCGAAGTCGTGGAAGTCGGCCAGGAGCTGGACGTCCGCGTGCTGAAGTACGACCGCGAGCGCAACCGCGTCAGCCTGGGCCTGAAGCAGTTGGGCGAGGATCCGTGGGACAACATCGCCCGCCGCTACCCGGCCAACAGCCGCGTGTTCGGCAAGGTCTCCAACGTCACCGACTACGGCGCGTTCGTCGAGATCGAGCCGGGCGTGGAAGGCCTGGTGCACGTGTCCGAGATGGACTGGACCAACAAGAACGTCAACCCGTCCAAGGTCGTGCAGGTCGGCGACGAGGTCGAGGTGATGGTGCTCGACGTGGACGAGGAGCGCCGCCGCATCTCGCTGGGCATGAAGCAGGTCGCCGCCAACCCGTGGGAGACCTTCGCGGCCACCCACAAGAAGAACGACAAGGTGTCCGGCCAGATCAAGTCGATCACCGACTTCGGCATCTTCATCGGCCTGGACGGCGGCATCGACGGCCTGATCCACCTGTCCGACATCAGCTGGAACACCACCGGCGAAGACGTGGTCCGCAACTTCAAGAAGGGCGACACGCTGGAAGCCGTCGTGCTGGCCGTGGACCCGGAGCGCGAGCGCATCAGCCTGGGCGTGAAGCAGCTGGAGCAGGATCCGTTCGGCCAGTACATGGCGGCGCATCCGAAGGGCTCCAAGGTCGAAGGCTCGGTGAAGGACGTCGACGCCAAGGGCGCCACGATCGAACTGGCCGACGGCATCGAAGGCTACGTGTCGGCCCGCGACATCAGCCACGACCGCGTGGACGACGCCAGCCAGCACCTGAAGGTCGGCGACAAGGTCGAGGCCAAGTTCATCGGCATGGACCGCAAGGGCCGCACCCTGCAGCTGTCGATCAAGGCCAAGGACGAAGCCGAGACCGCCGAGGCGCTGGCCGAGTACAACAAGACCGCCGCCGAAGCGGCCGCCGGCACCACCAGCCTGGGTGCGCTGCTGCGCGCGCAGCTGGACGGCGGCAAGTCCGAGTAAGCGATTCGCGCCGCTGTCGTACCGCCAGCAGTAACGTTCCCCGCCGGCCCGGTTGTCCGGGCCGGCGCGGGTACATCCGTCCGAATCCCGCATGCGATGACCAAATCCGAACTCATCGAGATCCTCAGCCGCCGCCAGCCGCACCTCAAGGCCGAGGACGTGGACCTGGCCGTCAAGGCGTTGCTGGAAATGATGGGCGGCGCCCTGGCGCAGGGCGACCGCATCGAGATCCGCGGCTTCGGCAGCTTCTCGCTGCACTACCGACCGCCGCGCATGGGCCGCAACCCCAAGACCGGCGACTCGGTCGCGCTGCCGGCCAAGCACGTCCCCCACTTCAAGCCGGGCAAGGAGCTGCGCGAGCGCGTCAGCGACGTCACGCCCATCGAGGAGAACGGGGAATAGGTTCCCCGGCCGGCGCGTGTCGTTCCGCGTCGACTCCGTTAAGCTAGGCGCCGTCCCGCAAGGAGTCGCCTGATGAACATGTTCCGCCTGGTCGTTGCGCTGCTGTTCCTGGCCTACGGACTCGTCATCGGCGTGCTCAACACGCAGCCGATCACGCTGAAGCTGCTGTTCACCGAATTCCAGACCTCGTCCGGGGTCGGCATCATGCTGTCGCTGCTGCTGGGCGTCGTCATCGGCGGCCTGATCGTGGTGGCCACGCTGGTATGGCCGCTCTACGCCAAGCTCCGCAAGGCCAACCGCGCCTCCGCGGCGACGGCCGGCGGGAGCGCGTCCGGCATCGACGGCGGCGCCTGACCGATGGCCTTCCTGACCGAGTGGTTCTGGTTCTTCCTGTTCCTGCCGCTGGCCGCGCTGAGCGGCTGGATCATCGGCCGGCGCGGCGGCCAGCGCCACGGCGACACGCAGGTCAGCCGGCTGTCCAGCACCTACTTCCGCGGCCTGAACTACCTGCTCAACGAGCAGCCGGACAAGGCGATCGAGCTGTTCCTGCACATCGCCGAGCTGGACAAGGAAACCTTCGAGACCCAGGTCGCGCTGGGCCACCTGTTCCGCCGCCGCGGCGAAGTCGACCGCGCCATCCGCTTGCACCAGGGGCTGGTGCAGCGGGCCGACCTGAGCGACGCGCAACGCGTGCAGGCGCTGCTGGCGCTGGGCGAGGACTACATGCGCTCGGGCCTGCTCGACCGCGCGGAAACCGTCTTCACCGACCTGGCGCGCATCGACCAGCGCGCCCCGCAGGCGCTCAAGCACCTGATCGGCATCTACCAGGCCGAGCGCGACTGGGAGAAGGCCATCGACAACGCGCGGCGCTACGAGGAAGTCACGGCCGAGCCGATGGGCAAGCTGGTGGCGCAGTTCGAATGCGAACTGGCGGAACGGCAGCGCACCGCGAACAACATCGACGCGGCGCGGGCGGCCGTGGCCCGTGCCTACCAGGCGGACGCTGGCAGCGTGCGCGCCGGCATCATCGAGGGCCGGATCGAGTCCGACGCCGGCAATGCCGAAGCGGCGATCCGCGCTTTCGAACGTGCCGCGCGCCACGATCCCGACTATCTGCCGGAAGTGCTGCCCAGCCTGCTCGCCAGCTACGACCAGGTCGGCGACCTGTCCGGCGCGCGCGCCTTCCTGTCCGAGATGTGCGAGCACTACCGGGGCATCGCCCCCGTGCTGGCTCTGACCCGCCTGGTGGAGCGCCAGGACGGCGTGGCGGCGGCGCGCGCCTACCTGGCGCGCCAGCTCAAGGACCGGCCTTCGGTGCGGGGCGAAGCCGCGCTGATCGACCTGACCCTGGCCGAGGGCGCGGACCCGTCGGCCACGCTGCACGACCTCAAGCACATCACCGACCAGTTGCTGGTCCGCAACCCCAGCTACCGCTGCACGCGCTGCGGTTTCGGCGCCCGCACCCACCACTGGCAATGCCCCAGCTGCAAGGAGTGGGGCACCATCAAGCCGCTGCTGAACTACGCGGTGGTCTGATGCCGGAGGCATCCCTCTGGCTGGGCGTGCTGACGGCCGCGGCGGCCGCGGGCACCTGGCTGGCGCGCCGCTACGCCTTGCGCACGAACCTGCTGGACCAGCCGGGCGAACGCCGCAGCCACAGCGCCGCGACGCCACGGGGCGGCGGCATCGCCATCGTGGGCGTGCTCGTCGCGGCCGCGCTGTACCTCATGCTTCGCCAGCCGGCGATGGACGCGATGTGGTTCGCCTTCCTGCCGGGGTTGCTGATCGTGGCCGGGATCGGCTGGTGGGACGACCATCGCCCGCTGTCGCCCTGGCTGCGGCTGGCCGTCCAGGCGGTGGCCGCGTTGGCCTTGGCGGGGGGCGCGGGATGGCAAAGCGGCCAATGGCTGCCGGCCCTGCTGGCCTTCGGCGCGGCCATGGTGCTGGTCAACGTCTGGAACTTCATGGACGGCATCAACGGCCTGGCCGCCAGCCAGGCGGCGCTGGCCGCGGTGGCCTACGCCGGATTGCTGGCCGGCAGCGGGTACTGGCTGGCCCTGGCCCTGCTCGCGGGCTGCCTGGGCTTCCTGCCCTTCAACTTCCCGAAGGCACGGATCTTCCTGGGAGATGTCGGCAGCGGCGCGCTGGGCTATGCCTTGGCCGCGCTCCTGACGGCGGCCTTCCTGGGGTTGCCGGCGGCGAGCGCGCCCTTGCTGCTGTTGCCGCTGTGCGCGTTCCTCGTCGACGCGGGCTTCACGCTGCTCGGGCGCATGCTGCGCGGCGAGCCATGGTGGACCCCCCATGTCGGCCATCTGTACCAGATGGCCGCACGGCGGTTCGGGCATGGTGCCGTAACCGTGATTTACATGGCGTTTGGCGTAGCGGCCGTATTGTTAACATACGGTTTGTCCCACGCGACATGGGGGGTTACGGCTGCCACGGTGGTCGCGGCGTACGCGATGAGTGGGGCGCTGTGGGTTTTTTTGCGCCGAGGATGGCGCAGGTAATGGCACCAGGAGACGGAGCTGATGGGATCATGGCGGGATCGAATGAGCGGACTCATGCCACGGGTCCTCGTGGCGGCGCACGATCTGGCCATGGTATGGCTGTGCTGGCAGGTGCTTCACCGCCTTCGCTACGCCATGCTGTCCCCGACCCCGGAATTCCCCCTGTGGTCCAATGAAATCGCCATCGTCCTGCTGGCGCAGGGCGTGGTGTTCTGGTGGATGGGGCTGTACCGCGGCCTGTGGCGGTTCGCCAGCCTGCCGGACCTGTGGAACATCGTGAAGGCCTGCGCCCTGGGTTTCCTGGGCGTGATCCTCGGCCTGTTCTTCTACAACCGCTTCGGCGCCACGCCGCGGGCGGTACTGGGCTTCTATCCGTTCGCGCTGGTGGGCTTCCTGGGGTTGCCCCGGCTGGCTTACCGGGCATGGAAGGACAGCCAGGTCCAGCGCAGCAACGAAAGTTCGTCGCGGGTGCTGATCCTGGGCGCGGGGCGGGCCGGCGAGGCGCTGGTGCGCGAACTCCGGCGTACCGGGGTCTATTACCCGGTGGCGTTCCTGGACGACGCGGCCAGGTTGCATGGTTCCAAGCTGCAGGGCGTCCCCGTTCTGGGCGGGCTGGAGGATGCGGCGGCGATCGCGCGCGAAACCGCGGCGCGGATGCTGGTCATCGCCATGCCGTCGCTCGACGCCCCCGCCATGCAGCGCGTGGTCGCGATCTGCGAGAGCACCGGCCTGCCGTTTCGCATGGTCCCGCGGCTGATCAACGTGCTGGAAGGGCAGTCGATGCCGGGCGACCTCAAGGAGGTCGCGATCGAGGACCTGCTGGGCCGGAAGTCGGTGACGCCGGACTGGAAGCTGATCCGCGGCTGGCTGGGCGGGCGCACCGTGATGGTGACCGGCGCAGGCGGGTCCATCGGTTCGGAACTCTGCCGTCAGTGCGCCCGCCATGGCGCGCAGCGGATTGCGCTGGTCGAGATCGACGAACTGGCGCTGATCACGATCCAGGGCGACCTGCGGCGCGCCTTCCCGGACCTCGAGGTCCTGCCGGTGCTCGGCAACTGCGGCGACCCGGCGGTCATCGCGCACGCGCTGCGCGTGGCCGAACCGGACGCGGTGTTCCACGCCGCCGCCTACAAGCAGGTGCCATTGCTCGAAGGGCACCTGCGCGAAGCCGTCGGCAACAACGTGCTGGCGACGGAAACCGTCGCGCGCGCGTGCCGCGAAGCCGGCGTGGGCACGTTCGTGCTGATCTCCACGGACAAGGCCGTGGACCCCGTCAACGTGCTGGGCGCGACCAAGCGCCTGGCGGAAATGGCCTGCCAGGCCCTCGACGACGCGCGCTCCACCACCCGCTACGTCACGGTGCGGTTCGGCAACGTCCTGGACTCGGCGGGCAGCGTGGTGCCCCTGTTCCGCGAGCAGATCCGCAAGGGCGGACCGGTCACCGTGACCGACCCGGACGTGACGCGCTACTTCATGACCATCCCCGAGGCCTGCCAGCTGATCCTGCAGGCGGCCTCCGGCGCGGCGCACGCGTCCATCTACACGCTGGACATGGGCGACCCGGTGCCGATCCGGCTGCTGGCGGAACAGATGATCCGGCTGGCCGGCAAGCAGCCCGGGCGCGACATCGCCATCGTCTACACCGGCCTGCGCCCGGGCGAGAAGCTGCACGAAACGCTGTTCCACGCCGACGAGCGCTACCAGCCCACCTCCCACTCGAAGATCATGAAGGCGCTGGCGCGCGACGTGTCGCCGGACTTCATGGAGCTGGCCATGCAGCGCCTGCGCGCCGCGCATGCCCGGTACGACACGGCCGAGCTGGGCGAGGTGCTGCGGGTCGCCGTGCCCGAGTTCACGCCGTTGTCCCACGAGCAGGACGAAGCATCGGCTAACATCGTGGTCTTCCCCGGCCGCGATGCCCGCAGGACCCGATGACCGCGAAAAGAATCCGCAAGGCCGTTTTCCCCGTGGCGGGCCTCGGCACCCGCTTCCTGCCGGCGACCAAGACGGTCCCGAAGGAAATGCTGCCCATCATCGACCGGCCGCTGATCCAGTACGCGGTCGACGAGGCCATCGAGGCCGGCTGCGATACGCTGGTCTTCGTCACCAACCGCTACAAGCACGCGGTGGCGGACTACTTCGACAAGGCCTACGAGCTCGAGCAGAAGCTCGAGCGTGCCGGCAAGACCGAGCAGCTGGAACTCGTGCGCAACGTGCTGCCGCCGCATGTCCGCGCTGTGTTCGTCACCCAGGCCGAGGCGCTCGGCCTGGGGCACGCGGTGCTGTGCGCCAAGCCCATCGTCGGCGACGAGCCCTTCGCGGTGCTGCTGCCGGACGACCTGATCTGGAACCGCGGCGCGGGCGCGCTGAAGCAGATGACGGACGCGGCGCAGGCCTCCGGCGCCAGCATGATCGCCGTGCAGGACGTGCCGCGCGAGCAGACCGGCAGCTACGGCATCGTGGCCACGGAAGCGTTCTCCGGGCGCGAGGGCCGCATCGGCGCCATCGTCGAGAAGCCCCGGCCCGACGTCGCGCCGAGCACGCTGGCCGTGGTCGGGCGCTACGTGCTGGACGCCAGGATCTTCTCGCTGCTCGAAAGCACGACGCCCGGCGCGGGCGGCGAGATCCAGCTGACCGATGCCATCGCGGCGCTGCTGGCCGAGAAGCCCGTCCACGCCTACCGGTTCCAGGGCACGCGGTTCGACTGCGGCACCCACATCGGCCTGATCGAAGCCACCATCCGCTACGCGCTGGACCACGAGAAGCTGAGCGACGCGGCGCGCGACACGATGCAGAGCGCCCTGGACGAGCTGGGCGTCCGCGACCTGGGCTGAAGCCGCAGCCGCCGGTATCGTCGTCGATACCAAGCCCATCCCAGACCTGTGCCCCGAGCCCGGATGACGGGCGTGCTCCGACGGATCCCGCGTGCCTTCTTCCTCCCGCCACTACTACGCCGATACCGCGGGACCCGCGCCCGGATTGCCGCGGCTCGAGGGCCGGGTGGAGGCCGACGTGTGCATCATCGGCGGCGGCTTCGCGGGCCTCAACACCGCGCTCGGCCTGGCCGAGCGCGGGATCAAGGAGGTCGTGCTGCTGGAGGCGGAGGTGCCGGCGTTCGGCGCATCCGGCCGCAACGGCGGCTTCGTGTTCGGCGGTTTCTCGCGCGGCGAATCCGCGCTCCTGGCCGATCTCGGCCCGGCCCGCGCGCGTGCGCTCTACGCCGGCACGACCGATGCGGTCGACCTCATCCGCGGCCGCATCGCGCGCCACGGCATCGCCTGCGACGACACCCAGGCCGGCGTCATCTGGGCCAACTGGTTCCGCGACCGCGACGTGCTGGTGCGCCGGCAGGCCTTGCTGGGCGACGTGTTCGGGCAGCGCTGGCAGTGGCTCGAGGGCGAAGACGTGCGGCAGCGGATCCGCACCACGCGCTACCACGATGCGCTGTTCGAACCGCAGGCGTTCCATTTCCATCCCCTGAAGTACGCCCATGGCCTGGTGCGCGTGGCGCGCGGGCTGGGCGTATCGATGTTCGGGGACTCGCCCGCGGCCGTGCTCGAACGCACGGGCCGGGGCTGGCGCGTCGCCACGCCGCAGGGCCGGGTCGACGCCCGCGAGGTCGTGCTGGCCTGCGGCGGCTACCTCGCCGGATTGCACCGGCGGGTCGATGCCGCGGTGCTGCCCATCGCCACCTATGTCATGGTCACCGAGCCGCTGGGCGCGCGGATGGACGAGGCGCTGCGCACGCGCGCCGCGGTCTACGACACGCGCTTCGCGTTCGACTACTACCGGCCGCTGCCGGACGGCCGGTTGTTGTGGGGCGGGCGCATCTCCGTCCTGGACCGGTCGCCGCAGGCGGTCGAGCGGCTGCTGTACCGGGACATGCTGAAGGTCTTCCCGCAGCTCGACGGCGTCGGCATCGACTATGCGTGGTCCGGCCTGATGAGCTACGCCCGCCACGAGATGCCGCAGATCGGCCAGGTCGAGCCCGGGTTGTGGCTGGCGCAGGCGTTCGGCGGGCATGGCGTCGCGCCGACGACGTTCGCCGGCGAGGTCATCGCCTCGGCCATCGCCGAAGGCGATCCGCGCTGGCGCGAGTTCTCGGCCTATGGCCTGGTTTCGGCGATGAAGCCAGCGGGTTTTCTCGGCGCCCAGCTCAGCTACTGGTGGGCCGGGGCGAAGGATGCGTGGAAGGCGCGAAGGGAAGGGTAGCGGAGCGATGAGCGAACCGGACGACACCATCGGTTGGGACGATTTCCAGCGCGTGCGGCTGTGCGCCGGCACCGTGCTGAAGGTCGAGCCGTTCCCCGAGGCACGCAAGCCCGCGTGGAAACTGTGGGTCGATTTCGGCCCGCATGGTGTGAAGAAGACCAGCGCGCAGATCCGCGCGCTCTACGCGCCGGAGGACCTGGTCGGCCGCCAGATCGTGGGCGTCGTCAATTTCCCGCCGAAGCAGGTGGGGCCGTTCGTGTCCGAGTTCCTGCTGACCGGCTTCCCTACCGAGGAGGGCGTGGTCGTCACCACCCTGGAGCGGCCAGTGCCCGATGGCACGCGCATGGCGTGAGGGAAGGCCTGTCGCCGTAGGAGGGGCTTCAGCCACGATCCGATGAAGGTGGAAAAGCGTCGGGGCTGAAGCCCCTCCTACAACCAGAAAAATGGCGCCGGGAGGCGCCATTTTTTCCGCGTTGGAGCCTCCGATCAGAGCGACTCGAAAATGCCCGCCGCGCCCATGCCGGTGCCGATGCACATGGTCACCATGCCGTACTTCTTCTGGTGGCGGCGCATGCCGTGGACGATGGTGGCGGTGCGGATCGCGCCGGTGGCGCCCAGCGGATGGCCCAGCGCGATGGCGCCGCCCAGCGGATTGACCTTGGACGCGTCCAGCCCGCTGTCGCGGATCACCGCCAGCGCCTGCGCGGCGAAGGCTTCGTTCAACTCGATCCAGTCCAGCTGGTCCTGGGTCAGCCCGGCCTGCTTCAGCGCCTTCGGGATCGCGGCGATCGGGCCGATGCCCATCACTTCCGGGCGCACGCCGGCTACCGAGAAGCTGACGAAGCGCGCCAGCGGCGTCAGGCCGTAGTCCTTGATCGCCTGCTCGGAGGCCAGCAGCACGCCGGCCGCGCCGTCGCTCATCTGCGACGAGGTGCCGGCGGTGACGGTGCCGCCGAACTGCGGATTGCGGAACACGGTACGCAGCTTGGCCAGGCCTTCCAGCGAGGTGTCGGCGCGCGGGCCTTCGTCCTGCTCGACCAGCAGCTTCTTCAGCCGCACGGCGTTGCCGGCCAGGTCCGGCTGGCGAGAGACGACTTCATACGGGTTGATCTCGTCCCGGAACTCGCCGGCGGCCTGTGCGGCGAGGGCCTTCTGGTGCGAGGCCAGCGCGAAGGCGTCCTGGTCCTCGCGCGAGACCTTCCATTCCTCGGCGACCTTCTCGGCGGTGATGCCCATGCCGTAGGCGATGGCGACGTGGTCGTTGTCGAACACGCTGGGCGCCATGGCGATCTTGTTGCCCATCATCGGCACCATCGACATCGATTCGGTGCCGCCGGCCAGCATCAGGTCGGCGTTGCCCAGGCGGATCTGGTCGGCCGCCATCGCCACCGCCTGCAGGCCGGACGAGCAGAAGCGGTTGATGGTCTGCGCGGCGATGGTGTTGGGCAGCCCGGCCAGCAGCAGGCCGATGCGCGCCACGTTCATGCCTTGCTCGCCCTCGGGCATGGCGCAGCCGATGATGGCGTCGTCGATGCGGTTGACGTCGATGCCCGGCGCCTGCGCGACCACGGACTTCAGCACGTGCGCCAGCATGTCGTCGGGGCGGGTGTTGCGGAACACGCCCTTCGGCGCCTTGCCGACCGGGGTGCGGGTGGCGGCGACGATGTAGGCGTCCTGGATTTGTTTGGTCATGGGGAGTCTCGAAAGTCTGGAAGGGGGGGGCGGGACCGGGGACCCGGGACTGGGGACCGGGGAAAGTCAAAAGCGTGCGCTGGCCGCTTCTGCTTTCCCGAGTCCCGGGTCCCGACCTCATCAATTCCTCAACGGCTTGCCCGTCTTCAGCATGTGCGCGATGCGGGCCTGGGTCTTTTCCTGCTGGGCCAGTTCGACGAAGTGCCTGCGTTCCAGCTTCAGCAGCCATTCCTCGTCCACCAGCGCGCCGCGGTCGACTTCGCCGCCGCACAGCACGGTGGCGATGCGCACGGCGATCTCGTAGTCGTACTCGCTGATGAAGCGGCCTTCCAGCATGTTGACCAGCATCATCTTGAAGGTGGCGATGCCGACGTCGCCGGCCACCTGGACGCGGCGGGCGGGCAGGGGCGGGCGGTAGCCGCTTTCGGCCAGCGCCAGCACCTGCTGCCGGGCGACATGCAACTGCTCGTAGGCGTTGAATACGACCAGGTCGTTGGCGCGCATCAGGCCCAGTTCCTTCGCCTCGACGGCGGAGGCGGACACCTTGGCCATCGCCACGGTCTCGAAGGTCTTCTTCAGCTCGGCGAACACGTCGCCGCCCGGGCCCGCGGCCGCCGACGCGCGCACGACCAGTTCCTTCAGGCCGCCGCCGGCCGGCAGCAGGCCCACGCCGGCCTCGACCAGGCCGATGTAGCTTTCCAGCGAGGCCACGGTGCGAGCGCTGTGCATCTGGAACTCGCAGCCGCCGCCCAGCGCCAGCCCGCGCACGGCCGCGACGACCGGCACCAGCGCGTACTTGATGCGCTGGCTGGTGGCCTGGAAGTTGGCGACCATCGCCTCGAAGGCGTCCACCTTGCCGGCCTGCAGCAGGCCCAGCGCGCCGGCCAGGTCGGCGCCGGCGGAGAACGGCTCCTTCGGCTGCCAGATCACCAGGCCCTTGAACTTCTTCTCGGCGATGGCGATGGCTTCCTGCAGGCCGTCCAGCACCGCGTCGGAGACGGTGTGCATCTTGGTCTTGAAGCCGACCACGCCCACGTCGTCGCCGTCGGTCCACAGGCGCACGCCGTCGTTCTCGTAGACGGTCTCGCCCTGCGGGAAGACTTCGCCCAGCAGCGGGTCGGGGAAGCGCTGGCGCTGGTACACCGGCAGGGCGGAGCGCGGCAGCTTGGCGTTGCGGCCCGGGCTGTAGCTGCCCTCGGTGGCGTGCACGCCCTCGCGGCCGTCGAACACCCAGTTCGGCAGCGGCGCGCTGCTCATGGCCTTGCCGGCCACGATGTCGTCGGCGATCCACTGCGCCACCTGCTTCCAGCCGGCGGCCTGCCAGGTCTCGAACGGGCCGAGCGACCAGCCGTAGCCCCAGCGGATGGCCAGGTCGACGTCGCGCGCGGTCTCGGCGATGTCGGCCAGGTGGCAGGCGCTGTAGTGGAACAGGTCGCGGAACACCGCCCACAGGAACTGCGCCTGCGGGTGCTGGCTTTCGCGCAGCTTCTGGAATCTCTCCGCCGGGTTCCTGGTCTTGAGGATCTCGACCACCTCCGGCGCGGCGGCGCGGTCGGCCGGACGGTAGTCCTGCTTCTCCAGGTCCAGGACCACGATGTCCTTGCCGACCTTGCGGAAGATGCCGGCGCCGGTCTTCTGGCCCAGCGCGCCCTTGGCGATCAGCGCCTCCAGCCACTTCGGCGCGGCGAAGTACGGGTGCCACGGATCGTCGGGCAGCGTGTCGGCCATGGTCTTGATGACGTGGGCCATGGTGTCCAGGCCGACCACGTCCGAGGTACGGTAGGTCGCCGACTTCGGCCGGCCGATCAGCGGGCCTGTGAGGGCGTCCACCTCGTCGAAGCCCAGCTTGAACGCGCCGGTGTGGTGCGCCGTGGCCAGGATCGAGAACACGCCGATCCGGTTGCCGATGAAGTTCGGGGTGTCCTTGGCGTAGACCACGCCCTTGCCCAGGGTGGTGGTGAGGAAGGTTTCCAGGCCTTCCAGGACCGCCGCATCGGTGGTCCTGGCCGGGATCAGCTCGGCCAGGTGCATGTAGCGCGGCGGGTTGAAGAAGTGGACCCCGCAGAAACGGTGGCGAAGTTCTTCCGGAAGAACTTCCGCCAACTTGTTGATTCCCAAGCCGGACGTGTTGCTGGCGAGCACCGCATGCGCCGGTACGAAGGGGGCGATCTTCTTGTACAGGTCCTGCTTCCAGTCCATCCGCTCGGCGATGGCCTCGATGATCAGGTCGCAGCCCTTCAGGTGCTCCAGCCCCGTCTCGTAGTTGGCCGGCGTGATCGCCTCGGCCAGCGACTTGCTGGCCAGCGGGGCGGGGCTCAGCTTGGCCAGGTTCGCCAGCGCCTTCAGCACGATGCCGTCCGGGTGGCCCTCCTTGGCGGGCAGGTCGAACAGCACGGTATCCACGCCGGCATTGGTCAGGTGCGCCGCGATCTGCGCGCCCATGACACCGGCACCGAGCACGGCGGCACGACGTACAAGTAGTTTCCGAGACATTTTTGCTTACCCTTTGTAATCAAAAAGAATATTTGCCATGGATTGCGCGGATCGACACGGACGGAACAGCCGCTTCTTGTGGCTTCATCCGTACCTGTCCGCGCAATCCGCGGCCGACGCCTTCAGCTCTTCAACCCGGCTGCGGCGAAGCGGATCAGTTCCTGGGCCGCGCGCTGGCGATGCGCCGCCTCGGTGACATGCGCGGGTCGCTTGATCAGACCGAAGTCCGCCATGGCGTAGGTCAGCGCGCCGGAGAAGAAGTCCAGCCGCCAGTACAGCTCTTCCTTGCTCAGGCCGGGCACGCAGGCGGCGATGGCCTTGCCGAACTCGCGCAGGACGTGGCCGTAGTGGTCGGACAGGAACTTGCGCAGGCCGTCGTTCTTCTCCGCGTAGGCGCGGGCGATGACCCGGACGAAGGCCCCGCCGCCGTGGCGGTCCTGGGCCAGGGCCAGGGCGGGTTCGACGAAGGCGGCCAGGATCGGTTCCAGTTCGCCCGGGCGCTCGGCCAGGGCCTGCTCCAGCAGGGAGAGGCGGGCGGCGGTCATGTCGTCCATGCGGCGGCGGAAGACCTCGTTGACCAGGTTCTCCTTGCTGCCGAAGTGGTAGTTGACCGCAGCGATGTTCACGTCCGCGCGGCTGGTGACCTGCCGCAGGGAGGTGCCGGCGAAGCCGTGCTGGGCGAACAGTTCCTCGGCGGCGCCGAGGATCCGCTCCTTGGTGGAGAAATGCGTGGTGTTGCCCATGGTCGCTCCGGCCTGAATCAAACGCTTGTTTGATTGATTCTCCGCGGGCCGCCCCGGGCTGTCATGCTGCGGAGCAGCAATGCCCCTACGGGCCGGGCTGGAAAGTTGCGTCGGATACGTTAGAATCTCGCTACGCTTTCTGGTCTAAGCCCGCGTTTCGACGCGGGTTTTTCATGTTAACCTTGGGCCTATCAGTGGCCCGCCCAACGGAGAAAATCCCCATGGCGCTGGAGCGCACCCTGTCGATCGTCAAGCCCGATGCCGTCGCCAAGAACGTCATCGGCGAAATCTATGCCCGTTTCGAAAAGAACGGCCTCAAGATCGTCGCTTCGAAAATGAAGCACCTCTCGCGTCGTGAAGCGGAAGGTTTCTACGCCGTGCACCGCGAGCGTCCGTTCTTCAACGCGCTGGTCGAGTTCATGATCTCCGGTCCGGTGGTCGTGCAGGTGCTGGAAGGCGAGAACGCCGTGCTGAAGCATCGCGAGATCCTCGGCGCCACCAATCCGAAGGACGCCGCGCCGGGCACGATCCGCGCCGACTTCGCCGATTCGATCGACGCCAACGCCGCGCACGGTTCGGACTCAGTCGAGAACGCGAACATCGAGATCGCGTATTTCTTCGCCGCGACCGAAGTGTTCTCGCGCTGAGCGATGCGATGAGCAGCCACGCACTGCCGCCGATCGAGTTGAAGATGGCCACGGACGCCGAGTCCGTGGCCGTCGGCGCACCCGTGCCTGCGAAGCAGAACCTGCTGGATCTGGACCGCGAGGGCCTGGAGCGCTTCTTCGTCGAGACGCTCGGCGAGCAGAAGTTCCGCGCCCACCAGGTGATGAAGTGGATCCACCACCGCTACGTCACCGACTTCGCCGAGATGACCGACCTCGGCAAGAACCTGCGCGCGAAGCTGCAGGAACACGCCGAGGTGGTTGTGCCGCAGGTCGTGTTCGACAAGCCCTCGGCCGACGGCACCCACAAGTGGCTGCTCGGCATGGGCGTGGACGGCAGGAACGCCGTCGAAACCGTCTACATCCCGGACAAGAGCCGCGGCACGCTGTGCGTGTCCTCGCAGGTCGGCTGCGGCCTGAACTGCACGTTCTGCTCCACCGCCACGCAGGGCTTCAACCGCAACCTCACCACCGCCGAGATCATCGGGCAGGTCTGGATCACCGCGCGCCACCTGGGCAACGTGCCGGCGCAGAACCGCCGCCTCACCAACGTGGTGATGATGGGCATGGGCGAGCCGCTGCTGAACTTCGACAACGTGGTGCGCGCGATGAACATCATGCGCGACGACCTGGGCTACGGCTTGGCCAGCAAGCGCGTGACGCTGTCGACTTCCGGCCTGGTGCCGATGATCGACCGCCTGTCCACCGAGACGGACGTGTCGCTGGCGGTCTCGCTGCACGCGCCCAACGATGAGCTGCGCGAACAGCTGGTCCCGCTCAACAGGAAGTACCCGATCGCCGAACTGATGGCGTCGTGCGTGCGCTACCTGCGCGCGAACAGGAAGCGCGACTCGGTGACGTTCGAGTACACGCTGATGAAGGGCGTCAACGACCAGCCCGAGCACGCCCGCCAGCTGGCGCAGCTGATGCGCAAGTTCGGCAACGCCGCGCAGCTGAAGGACGCCGGCAAGGTCAACCTGATCCCGTTCAACCCGTTCCCGGGCACGCGCTACGAGCGCGCGCCCGAGGAAGACATCCGCGCGTTCCAGAAGCTGCTCCTCGATGCGCAGGTACTGACGATGGTCCGCCGCACGCGCGGCGACGACATCGACGCGGCCTGCGGCCAGCTGAAGGGGCAGGTGATGGACCGCACCCGCCGCCAGGCCGAGTTCCGGCGGCAACTGCAGGAACAGGGCATCGACGATGCGGCATAAGGCGGTCTGCCTGCTGCTGATCCCCCTCCTGCTGGCCACGGCCTGCAGCCGCCTGACCTTCGTGCGCCCCAAGATGGACCGCAAGGACGGCGAGCAGATCGCCCAGGACTACTCCGTCAAGGACAGCCCCGAGGTCAAGCGGCGGCAGTCGGTGCAGATCATGCTGTCGCGCTCGGTGCAGCACCTGCATGCGGGCGACCTGGATACCGCCGAGAAGGAAGCGCGCGCCGCCTTCAAGCTGGCACCCGAATCCACGGATGCGCTGACCATGCTGGCGGTGGTCGCCGACCGGCGCGGCCAGGCGGAACAGGCGGGCCAGCACTACCGTCGCGCCGCCGAGCTGGCGCCCGCCGAGGGCGCGGTCCAGAACAACTACGGGACCTGGCTCTGCTCGAACGGCCACGCCGCCGAGTCGCTGGTCTGGTTCGACCGCGCCGTGCGCGCCCCGGGCTACGCCACGCCGGAAGTCGCGCTGGCGAACGCCGGCAATTGCGCCCTGGCCACCGGCCAGCCCGAGCGGGCCGAGCGCGACCTGCGCCTGGCGCTGTCGCGCGATCCGTCCAACACCACCGCGCTCGGCGCCATGGCGGAACTGGAGTTCCGCCGCCAGCAATACCTGTCCGCACGCGCTTTCGTGGAGCGCAGGCTGGCCGCGGGGCCGGCCAACGTCGCGGTGTTGAAACTCGCATCACAAATCGAAGAAAGACTCGGCGACAAGGCCGCTGCCAGCCGATATGTTCAGCGGATTCGGGCGGAGTTCCCCGACGCGCAGAACGTCACAACCGGGGGAAATGCAGGGCCATGACGGAATTGGTAGGTGGGGGCATGTCGCCGCCGCAGGGGTGCGGTGAGGCGCTGAAGTCGGCGCGTGAGCAGGCGGGCCTGTCGTTGCAGGAGGTCAGCCAGCGCCTGAAGATGCCGTTGAAGGTGCTGCAGGCGCTGGAAGCGGGGCAGTGGGACCAGTCCGGCGGCGCGGTGTTCGTGCGCGGCCAGCTGCGCAGCTACGGACGCTTGTTGAAGCTGGACGTGGAGCCTTTCCTGCGCCAGGCCGAAACGGTGGTGGCCCAGCCGGTCGCGCTGGTCAGCCACAGCCACACGCCGCGGTTCCAGTACCTGTTCGAGAGCTTCAAGCGGCGCGCCGTCTACGTCGTGCTCACGCTGGTGATCGCCACGCCCGTGTGGATGGCGCTGCGGCCGTCGACCGGTCCCGCGCCGGACGCGGCCACGGCCTCGCTGGACGTCGTGCCGAACGTGCCGGACGCATCGGCCGGCGCCACGGACGCGGCGCGTCCGGCCGCCCGGCCGCCGGTCGCTCCGTACGTCGCCTCGATGGCGGCGTTGCCGCGCGCGTCGTCGCCGTGGCTGTCGATGACGTTCAAGGGCGACAGCTGGGTCGAAGTCAATGCGCCGGACGGCCGCAAGGTCGAGCACGCGCTGGTCCGCGCCGGCGAGGAACGCCGGTACGCGCAAGGCGAGGTCGGCCGCGTCAAGCTGGGCGATGCCACGGCGGTCGAGGTTCAGCAAGCGGGGAGTACGGTGGATCTGGCGCCGTACCAGCGAGCGAACGTCGCACGCTTTACGGTATCCTCTGAGGGTTCCCTAGCGCCGGTCGGTGACTGACCCGCGCGTCGGGTTTGTCCAACCAAGACCAAGACCCCGCCTGAGACGGGGCAAGAGAGCGCATGGCGATTGACGATCTGCTCGACGAGCACGAACAAAGCGAACGCGTCCGCAGCTGGCTGAGGAACAACGGCGCCGGCCTGGTGGGCGGCGTGGCCCTCGGACTGGCCGTGATCCTCGGCTGGCAGTGGTGGCAGAAGAGCCAGACGGGCAAGCGGGAGCAGGCGTACCAGAACTACCAGACGGCCGTCGAAGGCCTCGCCGCCGGCGATCTCAAGAAAGCGCAGGACTCGGTCGCCAGGCTGGTGGGCGAGGATGCGCTCTACGCCGATGTCGCCGGCCTGCAGCTGGCCAAGGCGCAGGTGCAGGCGGGCGAGCGCGATGCCGCGATCGCCACGCTGCGCAGCCTGACCCCGGACGCCAGCCTGCGCCCCGTCGTCGACCTGCGGCTGGCCCGCCTGCTGATCGATGCGGGCAAGCACGACGAAGCGCTCACGCTGCTGGACAAGGCCGAAGACGCGTCGAGCCTGGAGGTCCGCGGCGACGCCCTGGTGGCCGTCGGCAAGACCAAGGAAGCGCAGGACGCCTATACCCGCGCGCTGACCACGCTGGACGTCGCGTCGCCGCAGCGCCGCCTGGTGGAACTGAAGCTGCAGGGTGCCGGCGGCACCGTGCCCAAGCAGGGAGGCGCCGCCTGATGCGCGCTTCCTCCTCGATGCGATGGCTGCTGGCGGTGTCGCTGCTGGTCGCCGTGAGCGGCTGCAGCACCGTCAAGGGCTGGTTCGGCGGCAAGGGCAAGGCGGACGAGAAGCCGACCGAGCCCGCGGAGCTGGTCGACTTCACCCCCAGCGTTTCGGTCGCCAAGCTGTGGACCGCCAAGGCCGGCAAGGGCGAGGAACGCCTGGGCATCCAGCAGACGCCGGTGGTGGACGGCGGCCGGGTCTACGCCGCCGCGGTCGAAGGCGGCGTGCGCGCGTTCGACCTGCAGACCGGCAAGCAGGCGTGGCTGTACAAGTCCGACCTGCGCCTGTCCGGCGGCCCCGGCGCGGGGCACGGCCTGGTGGTCGTCGGCACGCTGGACGGGCAGGTGATCGCCCTCGACGCGGCCACCGGCGACGAGAAGTGGCAGGCCAAGGTCCCGAACGAGGTCATCGCCGCGCCCGCCATCGGCCAGGACCTGGTCTTCGTGCGCAGCAACGATGGCCGCATCACCGCGCTGAGCGCGCAGAGCGGCGAGCGCCGCTGGTTCTGGAACAACGAACTCCCCAGCCTCACGGTGCGCGGCAACGCGCCCGTCGTGCTGGGCCCGGGCGTGCTGTTCGCCGGCAGCGACGACGGCACGCTCACCGCGCTGTCGGCCAACGACGGCCGCCCGATGTGGACGCAGACCGTGGGCATGCCGGAAGGCCGCAGCGAGCTGGAGCGCATGGCCGACGTCGATGGCGCCCCGGTGCTGGAAGGCACCACGGTGTACGCCACCAGCTACAAGAAGGAAACCGTCGCCATCGAGGGACCGTCGGGCCGTCCGCTGTGGACGCGCGACAACGGCGGCGCGGGCGGGCTCGCGGTGACCAGCAGCGCGGTCATGGTGTCCGACCCGGCCGGCACGGTCTGGGGCCTGGACAAGTACAGCGGCAGCGCGCTGTGGTCCAACACCACGCTGGCGCGCCGCTCGCTCACGGCGCCGACCATCCACGGCGACTACGCCGTGGTCGGCGACTACGACGGCTACCTGCACTGGCTGAAGGCGGACAACGGCGAGATCGCGGCGCGCGCGCGCGTCGGCGGCAAGGCCGTGCGCGGCAAGCCGGTGGTCGCCGACGGCATCCTGCTGGTGCAGGACGTGGAAGGCGGGCTGACCGCGTTCGGCTTCAAGTAAGCGCCCGCGGAGTGGCCCGGCCGCTCCCCCGCGCTTCCCGGAAAGGGCCGCCTCGCGGCCCTTTTTCGCGGACGGGGGCGTATTCCGATACCATGGCGCCCCGTTATCCGACCGGAGCGGCCCTCCCGCAAGCGCGGCGACGGGCCTCCGGCGTCATTCTCCTTTCCCGGTTGCCCCCTGCATGCTGCCCCTCGTCGCCCTGGTGGGCCGTCCCAACGTCGGCAAGTCCACCCTGTTCAACGCGCTGACCCGCAGTCGCGACGCCCTGGTGCACGACCAGCCCGGCGTGACCCGCGACCGCAACTACGGCGTCTGCCGGCTCGATGCCGACGCGCCCTTCCTGGTCGTCGACACCGGCGGCATCGCCGGCGAGGAAGAGGGCCTGGCCGGCGCCACCGCGCGGCAGGCGCGCGCCGCGGCCGAGGAGGCGGACCTGGTGCTGTTCATCGTCGACGGCCGCGAAGGCCCGTCGGCGCTGGACGACGAGATCCTGGCCTGGCTGCGCAAGACCGCGCGCCCGACGCTGCTGGTCGTCAACAAGATCGACGGCATCAACGAGTCTACGGCGCTGGCGGACTTCGCCCGCTACGGCTTCGCCGACGTCACCACCATCTCGGCCTCGCACCGCCAGGGCATCGACGACCTGCTGGAGGAAGTGCACCAGCGCCTGCCGGAAGAGGGCGCCGCCGAGGCGCTGGACAACGATCCGGCGCGCATGCGCGTGGCCTTCGTCGGCCGCCCCAACGTCGGCAAGTCCACGCTGGTCAACCGCCTGCTGGGCGAGGAGCGGATGATCGCCTCCGAAGTGCCCGGCACCACGCGCGACTCCATCGCCGTGGACATGGAGCGCGACGGCCGCCAGTACCGCCTGATCGACACTGCCGGCCTGCGCCGCAAGGGCAAGGTGGAGGAGGCGGTCGAGAAGTTCAGCGTGGTCAAGACGCTGCAGGCCATCGAGCAGTGCCAGGTGGCCGTGCTGCTGCTCGACGCCACCGAGGGCGTCACCGACCAGGACGCCACCGTGCTGGGCGCCGTGCTGGACGCCGGCCGCGCGCTGGTGGTGGCGATCAACAAGTGGGACGGGCTGACCACGTACCAGCGCGAGCAGGCCGAGGCCCTGCTGGCGCGCAAGCTCGGTTTCGTGGAATGGGCCGAGGCGGTGCGCATCTCGGCGCTGCACGGCTCCGGCCTGCGCGAGCTGTTCAAGGCCATCCACCGCGCGCACGCGTCGGCGACCCGGGAATTCGGCACCAGCGAGGTCAACAAGGCGCTGGAAATCGCCTACGAGACCAACCCGCCGCCGAGCATCCGCGGCCACGTCTCCAAGCTGCGCTACGTGCACCCGGGCGGCGCCAACCCGCCGACCTTCATCGTCCACGGCACGCGCCTGAAAGTGCTGCCGGAGTCGTACAAGCGCTACCTGGAGAACTTCTTCCGCAAGCGCTTCAAGCTGGTCGGCACGCCGGTGCGCTTCGTCTTCCGCGAAGGCGCCAACCCGTACGAAGGCAAGAAGAACGTGCTCACCGAGAAGCAGATCGCCAAGAAGCGCCGCCTGATCCGGCACGTCAAGCGCGGCAAGTGACGGACTGGCCGACCCGCATCGATTTCGCTACCGCCGTCGGGATCGTCGGCCGCGTCGCCGGCGACCGCAGGCTGGAGGCCGAGCGCGTGGCGGTGAACCGCGCCGGCGGCCGCGTGCTGGCCGAGGACGTTGTCGCGCCGCTCCCGCTGCCGCCGTTCGACAACAGCCGCATGGACGGCTTCGCTTTCGCCCACGCCAGCCTGCTGGCGGGCCGCGAAACGCCGCTGACACTGGTCGGCGAGCAGTTCGCCGGCCGCTTGCTGGACCTGCGCGTCGGCGCCGGCGAATGCGTGCGCATCACCACCGGCGCGCCGTTGCCGGCCGGCACCGATACCGTCGCGATCAAGGAAGACGCCCGCGAGGACGCCGGCGTGGTCACCATCCCCGCCGGGCTGTCACCGGGCGCCGACGTCCGCCGCGCCGGCGAGGACGTGCAGGCCGGCGCGCGCGTGCTCGCCGACGGCCAGGTGCTGTCGCCCGCCCGGGTATCGCTGGCCGCGGCGCTGGGCGTGGCCTCGCTGGCCGTGGCGCAGCGCCCGACCGTAGCCGTGTTCACCACCGGCGACGAACTGGTCGAGCCGGGCCTGCCGCTGCTGCCAGGGCAAATCTACAACAGCAACCGCGACCTGCTGATGGGCCTGCTGCGCGCCGAGGGCCTGGAGCCGACCGCGTGGCCGACGCTGCCGGACGATCCCGAGCGCATGGCCGCCGTACTGGCCGACGCGGCCGCCGCGTTCGACGTCGTGATCACCTGTGGCGGCGTGTCGGCCGGCGAGAAGGACCACCTGCCGGCGCTGCTGGCGGAACGGGGCCGCGTCCATTTCTGGAAGGTGCGCATGAAGCCTGGCATGCCGGTGCTGTTCGGCGAGATGGACCGCGCGCTGTTCCTGTGCCTGCCGGGCAATCCGGTGTCGGTGCTGGCCACCTTCCTGGCACTGGGCCGCGAACTGCTGGATGCCCTGCAGCGCCGCCGCGACCCGCGCCCGCGGTGGAAGGCCGTGCTGCAGGCGCCGTGGCGGAAGACGCACGAGCGGCTGGAGTTCCTGCGCGGCCGGCTGGAGGGCGGCGCCGACGGCCGCCTGCAGGTCGCCCCGAACGTTGCGGACGCCTCGCACCGGCTGCGCGCGGCCGCCGACGGCAACGCCCTGATCGTGCTGCCTGACGGCGCGCGCGACTACGTGGCCGGCGACGTGGTGGACGTGATCGCCTACTGACGGCGGACAGCGCGTTCCATCCCGAATGCGCCGCCGGCGGAGGATTGCCGGATAATCCGCCGCATGGCAATCCACGAGATCTCCCCGGCCGACGTTGCCCGCTGGCTGGCCGAAGGCAGCGCCTTCATCGACGTGCGCGAGGACCACGAGCGTGCCACGGGGCAGGCCGAAGGTACCCGCGGCATCCCCAGGTCGGCCCTGGAAGCCGACCCGCGTTCCCATCTGCCCGACCCGGCGCGCGGCGTGGTGCTGATCTGCGAGAAGGGCGGCCGTTCGCTGGAGGCGGCGCGCACGCTGGAAGCCGCGGGCTATGCGAACGTGGCCTCCGTCGCCGGCGGCACCACCCGCTGGCGCGAGGAGCGCCGACCGCTGGTGGTGCCGGCGATGGACGCGGAGGAGCGCGACTTCCATGAGCGCTATTCCCGCCACCTGCGCCTGCCGGAGGTGGGCGTGGAAGGGCAGCGCCGCCTGCAGCGTGCGCGCGTGCTGGTGATCGGCGCCGGCGGCCTCGGCTCGCCGGCCGGGTTCTACCTGGCGGCGGCCGGCGTGGGCCACCTGCGCATCGCCGACGACGACGTGGTCGACCGCAGCAACCTGCAGCGGCAGATCCTGCACACCGAGGCGCGCGTGGGCGAACCGAAGGTGCTGTCCGCGCGGGCGGCGCTAGCCGCGCTCAGCCCGCGCACGCAGGTGGAGGCGGTGGCCGAGCGCGTCACCGCGGCCAACGTCGAGCGCCTGCTGCGGGACGTGGACGTGGTGCTGGACGGCGCCGACAACTTCCCGGCCCGCTACCTGCTCAACGATGCCTGCGTGAAGCTGGGCAAGCCGATGGTCTACGGCGCGGTGCAGCGCTTCGAGGGGCAGGTGAGCGTGTTCGACGCCGGCCGCCACCGCGGCGAGCGGCCGTGCTACCGCTGCCTGTTTCCGGAGCCGCCGCCGCCGGCGTTCGCCCCCAACTGCTCGGAAGCGGGCGTGCTCGGCGTGCTGCCCGGCGTGATCGGCCTGCTGCAGGCCACCGAGGTGCTCAAGCTCCTGCTCGGCATCGGCGAACCGCTGGCGGGCCGGCTGCTGCACTTCGACGCGCTGGCGATGCGGTTCCGCGAAACGCGCCTGCGCCACGATCCCGATTGCCCCGTGTGCGCGGCCGGCCGGCCGTTCCCGGGCTACATCGACTACCAGGCGTTCTGCGCGGCGGGCGCCGGATGACTGTGTAGGAGGGGCTTCAGCCCCGACCGCTTTCCCCGCAAAGCAAGCCAAAAACCCGGCGATTCGCCAAGCTTGGCGCGCTGCGGCGCGTTCCTCATCCACGACAACGGCGACGCCGAAGCCCCTCCTGCAGCGTCGATGGAGGCTTCAGCGTTCGGCGTGGGGCGCCACGATGGTTTCCATCCACTCGATGAAGGCCTGAAGCAGGCGCGAGGCGCGCTGCCGGGGCGGGTAGAGGGCGGTCAGCGGCAGGCTCGGGGGCGGGGATTGCGGCAGCAGTTCCACCAGCGTGCCGGCCGCCAGCGCGTCGGCCACGTCGTAGCGCGGCACCTGGATCACGCCCAGCCCGGCCAGCGCGCAGGCGATGTAGGTCTCCGCGTTCGCCACCGCCACACGCCCGCGCAGCGCCCGCACGGCGACGCCTGCGGGCGTGGCGAAGGCGAAGTCCTCCGGCTTGCCGACCGGCATGCGCCCGAAGTGGACCGCCGGCAGCGCGGCGAGGTCGTCGAGCGTGGCGACGGCGGGATGCCGCGCCAGCAGCGACGGCGCGGCGCAGGTGACCTGGCCGAGCCGCCCCAGCGGACGCGCGACGAGGTTGAGATCGCCCAGTTCGCCGACCCGCAGGACGCAGTCGATGCCTTCGGCGACCAGATCGGTGACGCGGTCGGTGCCGCCGAAATCCAGGCGGGCGCCCGGATACGCGTCGAGGAAGCCGGGCAGGACGGGCGCGATCAGCAACCGCGCCATCCGCGCGGGCACCTCGATCCGCAGCAGGCCGGCGGGACGCCCGGCGGCGCGGAACAGGTGCTCGATGCCGTCCACCTCGACCAGCAGGGCGGGGCAGCGCGCCCGCAGCAGTTCGCCGTCACTGCTGAGCTGGACCTGCCGGGTGGTGCGCAGGAACAGCTGGGAACCTAGGTGCTGTTCCAGCTTCTGCACCGCGGCCGATACCGACGAGGGCGCCATGCCGAGCTGGTCGGCGGCCCGGCTGAAGCTGCCGCTCTCGGCGACGCGCTGGAAGATGCGCAGGTGCTGGATGAGATCCATGGACTATTCGATGGAATCGAATTGATAAGCCATATTAACGATGTTTATCCAGTTAATCAGGCGAGGTGAACTAGCGGCTCCCGACCCCGGAGCGCTTCCCATGTCCCACTCTCCCCATTCCCTCGAAGGCAAGGTCGTGCTGATCGCCGGCGGCGCCAAGAACCTCGGCGGGCTGATCGCCCGCGACCTGGCCCGGCACGGCGCCGCGGCCGTCGCCATCCACTACAACAGCGAAGCCAGCCGCGCGGACGCCGAGCGCACGCTCGTGGCGATCAAGGAGGCCGGCGCACGGGCCGTGGCGCTGCAGGGTGACCTGACCACCGCCGCCGGCGTGGAGGCCCTGTTCGCCGACGCCGTCGCCGTCGTCGGCCGGCCGGACATCGCCATCAACACCGTCGGCAAGGTGCTGAAGAAGCCGATCGCCGAGATCAGCGAGGCCGAGTACGACGAGATGGCGGCGGTGAACGCCAAGTCCGCGTTCTTCTTCCTCAAGGAAGCCGGCCGCCACCTCAATGACAACGGCAAGGTGTGCACGCTGGTGACCTCGCTGCTCGGCGCCTTCACGCCGTTCTATGCCTCGTACGCCGGCACCAAGGCGCCGGTGGAGCATTTCACCCGCGCGGCGGCCAAGGAGTTCGGTGCGCGCGGCATCTCGGTGACCGCGGTCGGGCCCGGCCCGATGGACACGCCGTTCTTCTATCCGGCCGAAGGCGAGGACGCGGTGGCCTATCACAAGACCGCGGCGGCGCTGTCGCCCTACAGCAAGACCGGCCTGACCGACATCGAGGACGTGGTGCCCTTCATCCGCCACCTGGTCAGCGACGGCTGGTGGATCACCGGGCAGACCATCCTGATCAACGGCGGCTACACCACGAAGTGAGGCATCATGCCGCGCACCCCACCGGAGAGCCGCCAATGCGTACCCTGATCCTGCTGGTGATCGGCCTGTCGCTGGCGGCGCTGGTGGCGTGGGTGCCGGCCGGCCGCCGGCGAAGGCTCACCGCCGGCGGCGTCGGCGCGCTGTGGCTGGCGGTGGTGGGGTGGAACCTCGCCACCGGCCTGTCGCACGGCTACACGCTGGGTGAGGAGTTGCCGATCCAGGCGCTGATCCTGCTGCCACCCGTCGCACTCGCCGCCTGGCTGGGCTGCCGCACGCCGACCCGGTGACCGGGACGGCTTCCGGTAGACTCCCGGCATGAGCGCAGAAGCCGGTGCCAGCGATCTGGTGAAAGTCGTCGCCCTGCTGGGCGCGGCGGTGGTGACGGTGCCGATCTTCCGGCGCCTGGGGTTGGGATCGGTGCTGGGCTACCTCGCCGCCGGCCTCGTGATCGGCCCGTTCGGGCTGAAATGGTTCTCCGACCCGCAGTCGATCCTGCACGTCGCCGAACTGGGCGTGGTGATGTTCCTGTTCGTCATCGGCCTGGAGATGCGGCCCAGCCACCTGTGGAGCCTGCGCCGGCAGATCTTCGGGCTGGGCGCGCTGCAGATCGCGGTCTGCACGGTGCTGCTGACCGGGGTGGGGCTGGTGTTTGGCTACCCGCTGGCGGTGTCGTTCATCGGCGGCATGGGCTTCGTGCTGACCTCGACCGCGGTGGTGATGCAGTTGCTGGCCGAGCGCGGCGACGTGGCGCTGCCGAACGGGCAGAAGGTGGTCTCGATCCTGCTGTTCGAGGACCTGCTGATCGTGCCGCTGCTGGTGCTGGTGGCCTTCATGTCGCCGCAGGTGGTGCAGCCGGAGGAAGGCTCGCGCTGGATGGCGATCGGCATCGGCGTGGCGTCGCTGGCGGGCCTGATCGCGGCCGGCATCTGGCTGCTGAACCCGTTGTTCCGCATCCTCGCCGCCGCCAAGGCGCGCGAGGTGATGACCGCCGCCGCGCTGCTGGTGGTGCTGGGCGCGGCGCTGCTGATGCAGCTGGGCGGCCTGTCGATGGCGATGGGCGCGTTCCTGGCCGGCGTGCTGCTGTCGGAGTCGACCTTCCGCCACCAGATCGAGGCCGACATCGAACCGTTCCGTGGCATCCTGCTGGGCCTGTTCTTCCTCGGCGTGGGCATGGCGCTGGACCTGGGCGTGGTGGGGCGCAACTGGCCGCTGATCGCCGGCGCGGTGCTGGCGATGATGGCGGTGAAGGCGGCCTGCATCTACGTGGTCGCGCGCGTGACCCGCAGCTCGCACGCCGAGGCGCTGGACCGCGCGGTGCTGATGGCGCAGGGCGGCGAATTCGCCTTCGTGCTGTTCGCCGCGGCCGCCGGCGCCGGCCTCATCGACGCCGCCGTCAACGCCAACCTGACCGCCATCGTGGTGCTGTCGATGGCGCTGACGCCGCTGTTCGTGGTGGTGCTGCGCCGCTTCACCCATCCGGACAAGCCGTCGATGGACGGCATCGAGGAGGCCAAGGGCCTCAGCGGCAGCGTGCTGATCATCGGCTTCGGCCGCTTCGGCCAGGTGATGAGCCAGTCGCTGCTGGCGCGCGACGTGGACGTGACCATCATCGACACCGACATCGAGATGATCCGCAGCGCCGAGGAATTCGGCTTCAAGATCTACTACGGCGACGGCACCCGCTTGGACGTGCTGCGCGCGTCCGGCGCGCAGACCGCGCAGTCCATCGCCGTCTGCATCGACGACAAGGACGCGGCCAGCCGCATCGTGGAACTAGTCAAGCACGAATTCCCGCAGGCGCAGGTGCTGGTGCGCTCGTTCGACCGCGAGCATTCGCTGGCGCTGATCGACGCGGGCGTGGACTTCCAGATCCGCGAGACCTTCGAGTCGGCGGTCGAGTTCGGCAAGGCGGCGCTGGTGAGCGTGGGGATCCCGCAGGAGGAGGCGGACGCGATCGCGCTGGAGATCCGCCGCCGCGACGCCGAGCGGTTCGAGCTGGAGATGGCCGGCGGCGACCTGAAGTCCGGCATCCCGGCGCTGTACGGCAACGCCAAGCCGACCAAGCCCACGCCGACGCCGTTCACCCGGCCCAAGCGCGAGGCGAAGGCGCTGAACGAGGAAGCCGCCGAGGCGATCGGCGAGGAAGAAGAGGAATAGTCAGCGGCCCGGCGCCGCCGGGGCCGGTTCCAGGAAATCGTGGATGGCCGGCCAGTAGGCAGGATCCGCCGAGAGGTCGTCGTGGCCCGCGCGGGGGAAATCGACCACCTGGGCCCGTCCGTCGAACGCCGCCAGCAGGCGGTCCGTGCGGGCCGGCGGGATCACCGCGTCGCGGCCCGCCCGCAGCACCAGCAGCCGGCCGCGATGGCGCGGCAGGCGCTGGACGGAGGCGTAGCGGTCGCGCAGGAGCAGGCCGACCGGGAAGACGGGGTAGTGCGCCTGCGCGACGGCGGCGAGGCTGTCGAACGGCGTGACCAGCACCAGCTCGGACACCGTGCGTTCCGCCGCCACGTGGGCGGCGACGCCGCTGCCTAGGCTGCGGCCGGCGACCGCGACCCGCCCGGCGGGATGGCGCCGGGCCACGTCGTCGTGGAGCGCCAGCGCGTCGGCCAGCAGCGCGGCTTCGGAGGGCTCGCCGTCGCTGGCGCCGTAACCCCGGTAGGCGACGAGGTAGACGGTGCGCGACGGCAGCCAGTGGGCGAAGGCGTCGCGGTTGGCCTCGACGGCTTCGGCGTTGCCGCCGAAGTACAGCAGCGCATCCCGCCGGCCGGGATTGACCGCCCAGCCGCGCAGCACGGCGCCGGGGCGGGCGAGGGCGAAGTCCGTCCGCGCCGGCTCGGTCCGGGTGGACTGCGGGTAGTAGATCAGCCGGTGCTGCTGCAGGTAGAGCAGGGCGCACAAGGCAAGGTAGCCCGCGAGGACGGCGCCGGCGGCCCAGGCGAGCACGCGCCGCAGCCGCTCAGCCATGCCGTTCCTGCGCCGCCTTGAACGCGGCCAGCTGCTCCGGCGTGGCCTCGCGCTGGTGGCGCGCCTTCCACGCCTCGAACGGCATGCCGTAGATGCGTTCGCGCGCCTGCGCCTTGTCCATCGGCACGCCGGCGTCCTCGGCGGCCTCGCGGTACCAGTCGGCCAGGCAGTTGCGGCAGAACCCGGCGAGGATCATCAGGTCGATGTTCTGCACGTCGGGGCGGTCTTGGTTGAGGTGCCGGAGCAGGCGGCGGAAGGCGGCGGCTTCGAGGGCGGTGGCGTCGGTCATCATCAATATCCGTAGGAGCGCCCCATGGGCGCGATGCTTTTGCAGGAGAGGAACGAAAAGCATCGCGCCCATGGGGCGCTCCTACAACAGGAGGGTGGAATCGGGGACAATACGCGCCGACTTTACACGCCCGCATCCCATGACTGCCCGAATCCTGGACGGCCGCCGCATCGCCGAGAACCTGCTGGACGAACTGAAGGTCCGGGTGGATGCGCGCGTGGCGGCCGGCCTGGGCCGCCCGGGCCTGGCGGTGGTGCTGGTGGGCGGCGATCCCGCTTCCACGGTCTACGTGCGCAACAAGCGCCGGGCCGCCGAGAAAGTGGGCATCGCGGCGTTCGACCACGACCTGCCGGCCGGGACGACCGAGGCGCAGCTGCTGGCCCTGATCGACCAGCTGAACGCCGATCCGGCGATCCACGGCATCTTGATCCAACTGCCGCTGCCGGGCATCCCGGACGCCACCCGGCTGATCGAGCGCATCGACCCGCGCAAGGACGTGGACGGCTTCCACCCGGCCAACGTCGGCCACCTGGCCCTGCGCCAGTTCGGCCTGCGCCCCTGCACGCCGCGCGGCATCACCACGCTGCTGGCCTATACCGACCAGCCCGTGCGCGGTCGCAACGCCACCATCGTCGGCGTCAGCAACCACGTGGGCCGGCCGATGGCGATGGAACTGCTGATCGCCGGCTGCACGGTGACCAGCTGCCACAAGTTCACCCCGCGCGAGGTGCTGCAGGCCCGGGTCGGCGACGCCGACATCCTGGTGGTGGCCGCCGGCAAGCCGGGCCTGGTCCCGGGCGAGTGGGTCAAACCGGGCGCCGTGGTCATCGACGTGGGCATCAACCGGCTGGACGACGGCCGGCTGGTGGGCGACGTGGGCTTCGACGCCGCGGTCGCGCGCGCCAGCTGGATCACCCCGGTCCCGGGCGGCGTCGGGCCGATGACCGTGGCCACGCTGATGCAGAACACGCTGGAAGCCGCCGAGGCGGCCGCCGCGCCCTGAAGCGGGTGCTGATGGCTAATGGCGATGGATGCTGTGGGAGCGACATCAGTCGCGAAGGGGCTTTCCCGGCAGCCCATCGCGACTGACGTCGCTCCCACATGCACGGGGCCACGGCGCCCCGCACGGGCAGCAGCGCCGGGGAAAGCAGCGTTCCGGCCATGGCCCGCGCCGGAAGCCCCGCCGATCAGGGTATAATGCCGCGCTTCCCCAACTTCCCGGGCCCGCCGATGCTGCGCATCCAGGCTGAAGCACTGACGTACGACGACGTCTCCCTCGTCCCCGCCCATTCCACCGTCCTGCCCAAGGACGTCGACCTGGGGACGCGCCTCACGCGCGACCTGCGGCTGAAGCTGCCGATCGTCTCGGCCGCCATGGACACCGTCACCGAAGCGCGCCTGGCCATCGCCATGGCCCAGCTGGGCGGCATCGGCATCATCCACAAGAACCTGACCGCCGAGCAGCAGGCCGCCGAAGTGGCCAAGGTCAAGAAGTTCGAGGCCGGCGTCATCAAGGAGCCCTTCACCGTCAGCCCCGAGACGACCATCGCCGAGGTGCTCAAGCTCACCCGCGCGCGCAACATCTCCGGCGTGCCGGTGGTGGACGGCGGGCAACTGGTCGGCATCGTCACCAGCCGCGACATGCGCTTCGAGACCAAGCTCGACGATCCGGTCCGCCACATCATGACCAAGAAGGACCGCCTGGTCACGGTGAAGGAGGGCGCCAGCGACGCCGAAGTGCTGCAGCTGCTGCACAAGCACCGCATCGAGAAGGTGCTGGTGGTCAACGACGCCTTCGACCTGCGCGGCCTGATCACGGTCAAGGACATCCAGAAGAAGACCGACAACCCCAACGCCGCCAAGGACAGCGCCAGCCGGCTGGTGGTGGGCGCGGCCGTCGGCGTGGGCGGCGACACCGAGCAGCGCGTCGAGGCACTGGTGGCCGCCGGCGTGGACGTGATCATCGTCGACACCGCGCACGGCCACTCGCAGGGCGTGCTGGAGCGCGTGGCCTGGGTCAAGAAGCGCTTCCCGCAGCTGCAGGTGGTCGGCGGCAACATCGTCACCGGCGACGCCGCGCTGGCGCTGATGGACGCCGGCGCCGACGCGGTGAAGGTCGGCGTGGGCCCGGGCTCGATCTGCACCACCCGCATGGTGGCCGGCGTGGGCGTGCCGCAGGTCACCGCCATCGACATGGTCGCCGAGGCGCTGCAGGACCGCATCCCGCTGATCGCCGACGGCGGCATCCGCTATTCCGGCGACATCGGCAAGGCGATCGCCGCCGGCGCGTCCACGGTGATGATCGGCGGCCTGTTCGCCGGCACCGAGGAAGCCCCGGGCGAAGTCGAGCTGTTCCAGGGCCGCAGCTACAAGAGCTACCGCGGCATGGGCAGCCTGGGCGCGATGGAGAAGGGCTCCAAGGACCGCTACTTCCAGGACGCCAGCGACGCCGACAAGCTGGTGCCGGAAGGCATCGAAGGCCGCGTGCCGTACCGCGGCTCGGTCGGCGGCATCGTCCACCAGCTGATCGGCGGCCTGCGCGCCACCATGGGCTACGTGGGCTGCGCCACCATCGAGGAGATGCGCGCCAGGCCGAAGTTCGTCGTCATCACCGGCGCCGGCCAGCGCGAGAGCCACGTGCATGACGTGCAGATTACGAAGGAACCGCCGAATTACCGGATGGGGTAAGAGCCGGGACTCGGGACTCGGGACTCGGGACTCGGCAGAGCAATTCATCGGCGACGGAGGAATCGTTTCTTTCGTCGCCGTTTCTTCATCGCCACCGGAACACGGGATCCCGAGTCCCGAGTCCCGAGTCCCGAGTCCCGAATGACCAACATCCACACCGACAAGATCCTCATCCTCGACTTCGGCGCGCAGTACACCCAGCTGATCGCCCGCCGCATCCGCGAGATCGGCGTCTACTGCGAGATCTGGGCGTGGGACCACGACCCCGAGGAGATCGCGAAATTCGGGGCCAAGGGCATCATCCTGTCGGGCGGGCCGGAATCGACCACCCAGCAGGGCGCGCCGAAGGCGCCGCCGCAGGTGTTCGACAGCGGGCTGCCGATCCTGGGCATCTGCTACGGCATGCAGACGCTGGCTGCGCAACTGGGCGGCGCGACCGAGGCCGCCGACGCGCGCGAGTTCGGCCATGCCGAAGTGCAGCTGGTCGCGCACGACGCGCTGCTCGGCGGCCTGAGCGACCACCAGGGCGAGCCGCGCATCGACGTGTGGATGAGCCACGGCGACCACGTCGCCAAGGCGCCGCCGGGCTGGACCGTCACCGCCGCCACCGACCGCATCCCGGTGGCCGCGATGGCCTGCGAGGAGAAGCGCTGGTACGGCGTGCAGTTCCACCCCGAGGTCACCCACACCAAGCAGGGCCAGGCGCTGCTGCGCCGCTTCGTCGCCGAGATCTGCGGCTGCAGGACGCTGTGGACGGCGGCCAACATCATCGAGGACCAGATCGCCCGCGTGCGCGAGCAGGTCGGCTCGGACGAAGTGATCCTGGGCCTGTCCGGTGGTGTGGATTCGTCCGTGGTCGCCGCGCTGCTGCACAAGGCCATCGGCGAGCAGCTGACCTGCGTGTTCGTCGACACCGGCCTGCTGCGCTGGCAGGAAGGCGACCAGGTCATGGCGATGTTCGCCGAGCACATGGGCGTCAAGGTGATCCGCGTCGACGCCGCCGACCGCTATTTCGCCGCGTTGAAGGGCGTGTCGGACCCGGAGGCCAAGCGCAAGATCATCGGCAACCTGTTCGTCGAGATCTTCGAGGAAGAATCGAACAAGCTGAAGAACGCCAGGTGGCTGGCTCAGGGCACGATCTACCCGGACGTGATCGAGTCGGCCGGCAGCAAGACCGGCAAGGCGCACGTCATCAAGAGCCACCACAACGTCGGCGGCCTGCCCGAGCACATGAAGCTGGGCCTGGTCGAGCCGCTGCGCGAACTGTTCAAGGACGAGGTGCGCCGCCTGGGCGTGGAACTCGGCCTGCCGCGCAGCATGGTCTACCGCCATCCGTTCCCCGGCCCGGGCCTGGGCGTGCGCATCCTGGGCGAAGTGAAGCCCGAGTACGCCGACCTGCTGGCCAAGGCCGACGCCATCTTCATCGACGAACTGCGCAAGGCCGACTGGTACGACAGGACCAGCCAGGCGTTCGCGGTGTTCCTGCCGGTCAAGTCGGTCGGCGTGGTCGGCGACGCGCGCGCCTACGAGTGGGTGATCGCGCTGCGCGCGGTGGAGACCATCGACTTCATGACCGCGCACTGGGCGCACCTGCCGTACGAGTTGCTGGGCACGGTGTCCAACCGCATCATCAACGAACTGCGCGGGGTCTCGCGCGTGGTCTACGACATCAGCGGGAAGCCGCCGGCGACCATCGAGTGGGAGTGACCCCGGGCTGCCGGTGATGCGGCCGCGTCCACGCGGCGGAGCCCACCCACCGGCCGGTTTCCGGGCATTCCGGGTCTCCTGACCCTTTTCCCCAACACGCGAAGGAGCATGTCGATGGCGGAGCAGAGCTGGGATCGGGTGCCGATCGACCCGCAGAGCATCGACGCGCCACTGTCGCAGGCGGCGGTCTTCCTGGTGGTCGCCGTCGCCGGCGATCCGGCCGCGCTGGCGCGGACCTGTTCGGTGCTCGACGGGCTCGACGACCTGGTCAAGACCGTGGGGTTCCGCGACCTGTCCGCGCGGCTGTCGTGCATCGTGGGCATCGGCCGCGGCCTGTGGGACCGCCTCGACGCCGAGCGGCGGCCGCAGGAGCTGAAGCCGTTCGCGCCGATCCACGGCGCCGCGCACGACGCGCCCGCGACGCCCGGCGACCTCCTCTTCCACATCCGCGCCGAACGCCGCGACCTGTGCTTCGAGTTCGAGCGCCTGCTGCTCGACGGCCTCGGCGCCGCGGCGACCGTGGTCGACGAGACGACGGGCTTCCGCTACTTCGACGCGCGCGACCTGCTGGGCTTCGTCGACGGCACCGCCAACCCGACCGGCCCGGACCTGCCGGCGTCGGCGCTGGTCGGCGACGAGGACGCGGCCTACCGGGGCGGCAGCTACGTCGTGGTCCAGAAGTACCTGCACGACCTCGGCGCCTGGGCCCGGGTGCCGACGCCGCTGCAGGAGGCGATCATCGGCCGGACCAAGATCGACAACGTCGAGATCGACGACGACGACGCGCCCCGCAAGTCGCACAAGTCGCTCGCGACCATCGTGGACGCCGACGGCAACGAGCACGACATCCTGCGCGACAACATGCCGTTCGGCCGGCCGGGGCAGGGCGAATTCGGCACCTACTTCATCGGCTATTCGCGCTACCTGTGGGTGATCGAGAAGATGCTGCAGCGGATGTACGTCGGCGATCCGCCGGGCGCCTACGACCGGCTGCTGGACTTCTCGGTGCCGCACACCGGGACCACGTTCTTCGCCCCGACGCGCCCCCGGTTGCAGGCGCTCGTCCAGGGCGCGCAGGCGAAGCTCGCCGCGGCGCCGGCGGCGGACGCGACGCCGCAGTGAGGCGGGTGGCCGCCGGCACGCGGCGGCCGAGGGAAGGTCCGCCGGTGCCGCTATACAATGCGCTCGCGATGACGGACTGCATGCAGCGATGACCACACTCCCCAGCGGCGCCGGCGCGACGGCGCCGGACACCGACGAGCGCTGGATGCGCCAGGCGTTCGCGCTGGCCGACCGCGCCGAGCGCGAGTTCGACGAGATCCCGGTCGGCGCCGTGCTGGTCGGTGCCGACGGCACGCGGCTGGGCGAAGGCTGGAACCGCAACATCCTCGACCACGATCCCAGCGCGCACGCCGAGATCGTGGCGATGCGCGACGCGGGCCGGGCGCTGGGCAACCATCGCCTGGTCGGCAGCACGCTGTACGTCACGCTGGAGCCCTGCGCGATGTGCGCGATGGCGCTGGTGCACGCGCGCGTGGCGCGCGTGGTCTACGGCGCGGCCGATCCCAAGACCGGCGCCTGCGGCAGCGTGTTCGACCTGCTCGCCGATCCGCGCCACAACCATCGCGTGGAGGTAGTGGGCGGCGTGCTGGGCGGGGAGGCCGGGCGCCGGTTGACCAACTACTTCCGCGCCAAGCGCGGCCGCCCGCCGGTCTAGGGCGTCGCGGCCGGGGCCTTCCGCTTCGCCTTGCGGTGGTCCATCTCTTCGTTGATCGCGGTCACCGCCAGCGTCGACTCGCGCGCCAGCAGCAGGCTGGCGGCCAGCATCGCCAGGACCCCGAGCGCCGCCAGCCACGTCGGCAGCGAGCCCAGCTTGTGCCCGGTGAAGGCGTCCACCGCCACCGCCAGGCTGGTGCCGACGAAGCAGCTGATCGCCGCGTACAGCAGCTGCCCGGCGCGCAGGATGATCAGGCTGCGCAGGCGCTGCAGGGCGATGCGCTGCTCGTACAACCCGCGCTCGGCGTCGTCCTCCACGTCCACCAGTTCGCGCAGCAGCGTGCGGGCGCGGTCGATGATGCGGGCGAGGCGGTTGTTGGCCGACAGCAGCAGCGAGGCGGTCGCGGTGAGGAAGAAGGCCGGCGCCAGCATCGCGGTCAGCACGGCGTGGTCGGTGGGCAGGTTCATGGGCCGGTCGCGGGGATGGTCTGCGTTATGATGACATGATGCGGCGCGCCCGCATCCCCGGCGTGGATTCCCGGGCTTCCTCTCCGTCACGGACCGCCGCATGGCCTCGCACAACGCGCACAACGACCGCCTGATCTGGATCGACCTGGAGATGACCGGGCTGGATACCGACCGCGACTCGATCCTCGAGATCGCCACCGTGGTGACCGATTCCCGGTTGAACGTGCTGGCCGAGGGGCCGGAGTTCGCCATCGCCCATCCCGTCGCCGTGCTGGAGGCGATGGACGACTGGAACCGCAACCAGCACGGGAAGTCGGGCCTGTGGAAGCGCGTGGTGGAGAGCGAGGTCACGCTGGGGCAGGCCGAAGCGCGGACCGTCGCGTTCCTCGACGAATGGGTGCCCGCCGGCGCGTCGCCGATGTGCGGCAATTCCATCTGCCAGGACCGGCGCTTCCTGCACCGGCTGATGCCGCGCCTGGAGAAGTACTTCCACTACCGCAACCTCGACGTCAGCACGCTCAAGGAACTGGCGCGCCGCTGGGCGCCGCAGGTGCTGGAGGGCGTGCGCAAGCAGGCCAGCCACACCGCGCTGAGCGACGTGCGCGACTCGATCGAGGAACTGCGGCACTACCGCAGGCACCTGGCCGCACTGGCCGGCGAGTGAAGTTCCGCCTGCAGGAGCGACGCAAGTCGCAACCGCGGAGGCAAAGCAAGCATCGACCACGGGTCACACGGATTCTAGTGAGGGAATGCGCTGCTTTCCGCGCTTCATCCGCGTGATCCGCGCCAATCCGCGGCGAAGTTTTTTTGCGCGGTAGCGCGACGGAAGTCGCCTGCGCGCAAGGCGTCAGGCAGGAGGCTTGGCCACGTCGCCGTCGTCGACCACGCCCTTGGTGACGATGTCCGTCAGCGGCGTACCGTCGGCGTTGTGGTGGTACACGTGCAGGTCGCGCTGCGGGTAGGGGATGTTCAGGCCGTTGCCGATGATCTCGGTGCGCACGGCCTCGGTCAGCTCGCTCTTGGCCTGGCCGAAGTCCTTGGTCTTCGTCCATGCCAGCAGGGTCAGGTCGACGCTGCTCTCGCTGAGCTTGGACACGATGACGTTGGGCGCGGGCTCGTCGAGGATCAGCGGGTTGTCGTGCGCCAGCTGCAGCAGGATCTCCCGGGCGCGCTTGAGGTCGTCGTTGTAGCCCACGCCCACCAGGATGTCGATGCGGCGGTGCGGCTTGGCGGTGAAGTTGATGATCGGCGCGGTCGTGATCAGGCTGTTCGGCAGCACGATCAGGCGGTTGTCCACGGTGCGCATGCGGGTCTGGAAGATGCGCACCTCCTCGATCACGCCCTCCAGCCCCGCCGCCTCCACGAAGTCGCCGTCGCGGAACGGGCGCAGCACGATCAGCATCACGCCGGAGGCAATGTTGGACAGCGAGTCCTTCAGCGCCAGGCCGACGGCCAGGCCGGCGGCGCCCAGTACCGCCAGCATCGAGGTCGGGTTCACGCCCAGCGAGGTCAAGGCGGTGATGATGACCAGCACCATCATCGCCGCGTAGCTGACGCGGCGCAGGAAGCCGCCCAGCGTGGCGTCGGCGTGGGTGCGCCCGAGCACGCGCTCCAGGCCCGTGCTCAGGCGCTTGGCCAGCCACATGCCGGCCAGGAAGATGACCGCGGCGGCCAGCAGCTTGAGGCCCCAGGTTTCCAGCAGTTGCAGCCAGTCGATCCCGCGCAGTTCGCGTATCAGCTCGGCGGGCTCCGTGGGGATCTCGGGGGCGGCGGACGGCGGGGCGGGCGCTGACATCGGGGCTCCTGAAATGCGGCACGCCCCGGAGGGGGCGTGCCGTGAGTCGCGGTGGCGATGGTAACCGCGTTCGGGCGGAGAAGACCGGAGCCGGCCGTCAGCCCGCCTTGGTCCTGGCCAGCCGCAGCCAGGTGTCGACCACGGTGTCGGGATTCAGCGACACCGATTCGATGCCCTCGGCCATCAGCCATTCGGCCAGGTCGGGGTGGTCGCTGGGGCCCTGGCCGCAGATGCCGACGTACTTGCCCTTGGCGCGCGCGGCCTTGATCGCCATCGACAGCATCTTCTTGACCGCCGGGTTCCGCTCGTCGAACAGGCCGGCGACGATGGACGAATCGCGGTCCAGGCCCAGGGTCAGCTGGGTCAGGTCGTTGGAACCGATCGAGAAGCCGTCGAAGATGTCGAGGAACTCCTCCGCCAGCAGGGCGTTGGACGGCACCTCGCACATCATGATGATCTTCAGCCCGTTCTCGCCCTGGCGCAGGCCGTGCTTGGACAGCACCTCGACCACCTTGCGGCCTTCCTCCAGCGTGCGCACGAACGGGATCATCACCCACAGGTTGTCCAGGCCCATCTCGTCGCGCACGCGGCGCACGGCTTGGCATTCCAGCGCGAAGGCCGGCTCGAACGAGGGATCGACGTAGCGGCTGGCGCCGCGGAAGCCGATCATCGGGTTCTCCTCGTGCGGCTCGTAGCGGGCGCCGCCGATCAGGTTGGCGTACTCGTTGGACTTGAAGTCCGACAGCCGCACGATCACCGGGTTGGGCGCGACCGAAGCGGTGATGGTGGCGATGCCTTCGGCCAGGCGGTCCACGTAGAAGCCGACCGGATCGGCGTAGCCGGCGGTCTTGGCGTCGATCTTCCGGCGGACGTCCGCGTCCTGGCGGTCGTATTCCAGCAGCGCCAGCGGGTGCACGCCGATGTGGCTGGCGATGATCATCTCCAGCCGCGCCAGGCCGATGCCGGCGTTCGGCAGCTGGCCGAAGTCGAACGCGCGCTCCGGGTTGGCGACGTTCATCATGATCTTCAGCGGCGCCTCGGGCATGGCGGCGAGGTCGGTCGTCGTGCGCTCGAAGGGCAGGGCGCCGGCGTAGATGAAGCCGGTGTCGCCTTCGGCGCAGCTGACCGTGATCTCCGCGCCGTCCTCGATCCGGTCCAGCGCGTTGCCGGTGCCGACCACGGCGGGCACGCCCAGTTCGCGGGCGATGATCGCCGCGTGGCAGGTGCGGCCGCCGCGGTTGGTGACGATGGCGCTGGCGCGCTTCATCACCGGCTCCCAGTCGGGGTCGGTCATGTCGGCGACCAGCACGTCGCCGGGCTGCACGCGGTTCATGTCGTTCAGCGAGCGCACCACGCGCGCGGTGCCGCTGCCGATCTTCTGGCCGATGGCGCGGCCCTCGGCGACGACCTCGCCGCGCTTCTCCAGCGCGTAGCGCTCGATCTGCGTGGCCTTGGCGCGCGACTTCACCGTTTCCGGGCGCGCCTGCACGATGAACAGCTTGCCGGTCACGCCGTCCTTCGCCCACTCGATGTCCATCGGGCGGCCGTAGTGCTGTTCGATCACCAGCGCCTGCCTGGCCAGCTCATGCACGTCGGCGTCGGTGACGGAGAATGTCGAGCGCAGCTCGGCCGGGGTGTCCTCGGTCCGGACGCGCTCGCCGGGCACGTCCGAATACACCATGCGGATCGCCTTGCTGCCCAGCGAGCGGCGCAGGATCGCCGGCTTGCCCTGCTTCAGCGTGGGCTTGTAGACGTAGAACTCGTCCGGATTCACCGCGCCCTGCACGACCATCTCGCCCAGGCCGAAGCTGGAGGTGACGAACACCACGTCGCGGAAGCCGGACTCGGTGTCCAGGGTGAACAGCACGCCCGAGGCGCCCACGCCCGAGCGCACCATCAGCTGCACGCCGGCGGACAGGAACACGTCCTCGTGCTTGAAGCCGTGGTGCACGCGGTAGGCGATGGCGCGGTCGTTGTAGAGGCTGGCGAAGACCTCCTTGACCTTGTGCACCACGTCGTCGGCGCCGGTGACGTTGAGGAAGGTCTCCTGCTGGCCGGCGAACGACGCATCGGGCAGGTCCTCGGCGGTGGCCGAGGAACGCACGGCCACCGCGATGTCGCCGCCGCCGTTCTCGGCGGACAGCTTCGCGTAGGCCGCGCGGATGTCGGCGTCCAGGTCCGGCTGCAGCGGCGCGTCGATCACCCAGCCGCGGATCTCCCTGCCGGCGGCGGTCAGCGCGGTCACGTCCTCCACGTCCAGCGTGGCCAGCTTGTCGAAGATGCGCTTGGACAGGTCGTTGTGGGCGATGAAGGCCTTGAACGCCTCCGCCGTGGTCGCATAGCCCCCCGGGACCGACACGCCGAGGCTGGCCAGGTGGCCGATCATCTCGCCCAGGGACGAATTCTTGCCGCCCACGCGGGCCAGGTCGGCCAGGCGCAACTCATGCAACCACAGGATGTTCTCGTTCAAGCGCAATGCTCCGAAGCAGGCCGCGCCATGCCGATGACCATCGGCGTGGGGGCCGTGTCCATGGGGAAAGAAGCGATATGATGCAGTGCATACCAATTGCAGACAAGCTTGATCTGACGGGGGTTTCCATGGTGAAGCAGGGAAGGGGCGGCCATGTCTGAGCTGCGCCCGGTGTTCTACGTCTCCGATGGCACCGGTATCACCGCCGAGACCATCGGCCACAGCCTGCTGACACAGTTCGCCGGCGTGCGGTTCCAGACCGACCGCATCGCCTTCGTCGACGACGAGGAGAAGGCCCGCGATGCGGCCGACCGCATCCGCCGCGCCGGCGAGAAGCTGGGCAGCCGGCCGATCGTGGTCAATTCCTGCGTGGACCCGGCGCTGAGCGCGCACCTGGCCGAGAGCGGGGCGCTGATGCTGGACGTATTCGCGCCCTTCATCGAGCCGCTGGAGCGCGAACTGGGCCAGCAGCGGCAGTCCCGGGTGGGCCAGGCGCACGGCCTGGTCGATTTCGAGACCTACCACCGCCGCATCAACGCGATGAACTTCGCGCTGACCCACGACGACGGCATGGCGGTGAACTACGACGAGGCCGACGTGATCCTGGTGGCGGTGTCGCGCGCCGGCAAGACGCCGACCTGCGTGTACCTGGCGCTGCACTACGGCATCCGCGCGGCCAACTATCCGCTCACCGATGGCGACCTGGAGACCGACCGCCTGCCGCCGCGGCTGCGGCCGTACCGGCGCAAGTTGTTCGCGCTGACCATCGACCCCGACCGCCTGCACCAGATCCGCCAGGAGCGGCGGCCGAATTCCGGCTACGCGAAGATGGAAACCTGCAAGCGCGAGGTCGCGGCGGCCGAGGCGATGTTCCAGGTGGAGCGCCTGCCGACGCTCAGCACCACCAACAAGTCGATCGAGGAAATCTCGAGCAAGGTGCTGTCCACGCTGGGCCTGCAGCGCGACATGTTCTGAAGGAGCGGGGGGATTTCGCGGGTGCCCGGGAACCCATCCGGGGAATCCTTAACTTAGGCCGCACGCGGCGGGGCGTCAATGCTGCCGTGTGCCGGTTTCCGCGTGTAGGATCGGGGCATGTCCCAGGCCCTCGCACGCACCGCACGCATCCCCCGGCTGAGCCGTTTCGGCTGGCTGATGGCGCTGTACGCGGAGAACCATGCGCGGCTCACCCGGCTGTTCGCGCCCGAGCACCTGCGGGCGGGGATCTACCTCTCCAGCATCGGCGACGGCCTGGACCTGCGGCTGGAGGTCATCGAGACCCATCGCTACACGGTGGAACTGCGGTTGACCTACGACCTGTGCGACCCGCTCACCGGCGAACCGGACCCTTCCGCCTTCGTGCGCCTGTACCGCGACGCGCACCAGGCCGAGGCGACGCACTGCTACGTCGGGCGGCGCTGGCAGGACGTGATCGGCCTGTACCCGCCGCCAGCGGAAGTGATCAGCCACCGCATGCGCATGAACACCTTCCTCGGCAAGTGGCTGGAATACCTGGCCGAGCAGGGGCATGGCGTGGCGACGCTGCACCCGGTCGACGCCGTGCGCGACGTCGCCTGACGCCCGGCGGCGGCGCGGGCTCAGGCCACGCGCATGAAGCGGATCGCATTGAGCCGGCGCAGGCCGTTGCCCGCATCGCGCGACAGGTTCATCACGTCGACCGCCCCCAGCGTTTCCAGTTCCAGCAGGCGTTGCGCGACCGCGTCGAACGCGACGTCGTCCAGCCCCAAGGAGCCGGCGGTCCAGCGCGTGTCGCGGTTGACGGGAAGTTGCGAGACCAGTTCGTCGGCAAGCGAATCGTGTGTCATGACGCAGGCTCCGGCAGAGGGCACCAGCTTCGACCACACCCACTGAGACGCGCGCCCGCGGACGGCGGGCGTGGGGAATGCTTCTACGCCGGCGGCGGTGAGTTTCTTGTAAAGCACCGCGGGCGCGCCGGGAAAAGGCAAAAAAAAGAGGCCCGGTTTCCCGGGCCTGCAAGATGTTGGCGTCCCCACGGGGATTCGAACCCCGGTCGCTACCGTGAAAGGGTAATGTCCTAGGCCTCTAGACGATGGGGACACTGAAAGTGTTGCCAGGTTTTCGATTCCGGACGGCCTATTGTCCGGACGTTGGTGGAGCCAGGCGGGATCGAACCGCCGACCTCCTGCATGCCATGCAGGCGCTCTCCCAGCTGAGCTATGGCCCCAACGTGCTGGCAGGAGCGAAATGATAGCCAGCCTGTTTCCGTAGCGCAAGCATCCGTTACGAAAATTTTCACGACTGGCGAACGTCCCGGCATGCGGGTGAAATAGACGATTCGGAAACCACGGGGCGTCGCTCGGCGGATGATCGGCTTTTCGGTGAAGGAATGGGCGGCATGGGCGCCGGGACTGGTGGACCGCGATGCGTGGCGCGCCTGGGCGTCCGCGCCCGGGCTGCCGGTGGGCGAGCAGACGCCCGCGCTGGCGGAAGTGCCGGCGATGCAGCGCCGGCGCATCGAGCGGCTGGGACGCATGGCGATCCAGGCGGCGTGCTGGTGCCAGCGCGCCGAGGAGGGCGGCCTGCCGCTGGTGTTCGCCTCGCGGCACGGCGACGTCGCGCGTTCCATGGAACTGCTGGAGGCGCTCGCCGCCGAACAGCCGCCGTCGCCTACGGCGTTCGGGCTGTCGGTGCACAACGCCATCGCCGCGCTGTATTCCATCCTGCGCGGCGAACGGGGCAACTACACCGCGCTGGCCGGCGGCATGGCCACGGTGGAAACCGCCTGCGTGGAGGCCGCCGCGTTGCTGGCCGACGGCGCGCCCGAGGCGATGCTGGTCGTCTACGACGCCCCGCTGCCGGCGGTCCATGCCGAATTCGAAGACGCCCCGGGCGCGGGGTTCGCCTGGTGCTGGCGGCTGGCGCCCGCCGGGGCGGGCGGGACGACGCTGCGGCTGGACTGGCACGGCGACGCCGGCGAAGCCGGGCCCGCGGCCGTGCAACTGCCGCATGGCCTGGACGTCCTGCGCTTCCTGCTGTCCGGCGATGCGTCGCTGCACTGGACCTGCGAAGGCACGGCCTGGCGTTGGCGGCGCGATGCGTGACCGGATCGGCCATGCCTGGCGGGTCGCGGGGACCGGGCTGAGCTTCCTGGCGTTCGGTATCGGCGGCCTGTTCCTCGGGATCTTCGTGCTGCCGCCGCTGCTGTGGCTGGTGCGCGACGCGGACCGCCGCCGGCGGTGGTCGCGGCGCATCGTGCAGCGCAGCTTCGCCGCGCACGTCGAACTGATGCGGCGGCTGGGCGTGATGACGTACGAGATCCGCGGGCGCGAGCGGCTGGCGCGCGAGGGCCTGCTGATCCTCGCCAACCATCCCACCCTCATCGACGTGGTGCTGCTGGTGTCGCTGCTGCCGAACGCCGACTGCGTGGTCAAGTCGGCGGTCGCGCGCAATCCGTTCATGCGCGGGCCGGTCCGGGCCGCGGGCTACGTGTCCAACGACGACGGCGCGGGCCTGGTCGAGGACTGCATCGCCGCCGTCCGGGCGGGCGGCACGCTGGTCATCTTCCCGGAGGGCACGCGGACCACGCCGGGGCGGCCGCTGAAGCTGCAGCGGGGCGCGGCGAACATCGCCGTGCGCGGCGGCCTGGACATCACGCCGGTGCGCATCGCGTGCGCGCCGCCGACGCTGGGGAAAGGGGATAAGTGGTATCGTGTGCCGCCGACGCGATTCCATATGGTGATCGATGTTCAGGAAGACCTGCCGATCGCCCCGTTCCTGAACGGAACGGAGGGGGCGGATCCGTCGGCGGGGGGAGAGGCGCTGGCAGCCCGGCGGCTCACGGACCATCTGGCCAACTACTTTGCGGGAGATCCATCGCGTGCAGGCACTTGAGCACGAGATCAAGGAATTGATCATTTCTTCGTTGTCGCTGGAGGACATCTCCCCGGACGACATCGACACCGGCGCACCGCTGTTCGTGGAAGGCCTCGGGCTGGATTCGATCGACGCGCTGGAACTGGGCCTGGCGCTGCAGAAGCGCTACGGGGTGGCCCTGGCCGCGGACTCGCAGGAAACCCGCCGGCACTTCGCCAGCGTGCGCGCGCTGGCGGATTTCGTCGTCTCGCAGGGCAAGGCCTGAGCAGGACGGGTAGGACTGGCAAGATGACCAAAAACGAACTCTTCGACCGGATCGTCACGATCCTGCATGACAGCTTCGAGATCGAGCCCGCGCGCATCACGCCCGAGGCCCGGCTCTACGACGACCTCGACATCGACAGCATCGACGCGGTGGACCTGATCGTGCAGCTCAAGCCGCTGCTGGGGCGGAGCCTGCAGCCGGACGCGTTCAAGTCGGTGCGCACGGTGCAGGACATCGTGGACGTGCTGTACGGCCTGATCCGCGACCAAGCCGCCTGAGCGCGGGCCGCTCTCCCGTGTCCCGGATTGGCGCGGCCGTCTTCGTGGCGCTGTCGGTGGCGTACCCCCTGGTGGTGTACTGGGCCATGGGCCGCTTCGAGCCCCGCTGGCTGGCGGTGCTGCTGCTGGCGCTGGCGGTGCTGCGCGCGGTCGCCACGCGGCAGGCGGTATGGCTGATGGCCGCCGCCGGCGCGGCGCTGCTGGCGGCGCTGGCGACCGCGTTCAACCAGGCGCTGCCGCTGAAGCTGTATCCGGTGCTGGTCAACGTGGTCATGCTGGCGGTGTTCGCCACCAGCCTGGCGTTCCCGCCGTCGGCGGTGGAACGCATCGCGCGGCTGACCGAGCCCGACCTGCCGCCGGCCGGCGTGGCCTACACGCGCCGGGTGACCCAGGTGTGGTGCGGCTTCTTCGTGTTCAACGGCCTGCTGGCGCTGGCCACCGCGCTGTGGGCGTCGAACCGCGTGTGGGCGTTCTACAACGGCCTGATCGCCTACGTGCTGATCGGCGCGCTGTTCGGCGGCGAGTGGCTGGTGCGGCGGCGGGTGAGGGCGGGGCGGCCGCATGGCTGACTGGCTCGCCCTGGGCGACGTGGCCGTCCGTGCGCGGCCGGGACGGCCGTTCATGGTCGCCGGCCAGGACGCGCGCGACCACGCTGGGTTCCGGCGCGACGTCGCCCGCTGGCGGGCCCGTTTCCGTGTGCATCCGGGCGAGGCCTGGGCGCTCCATTTCGAGGACGCCGCGCGGTTCGCCGCCGCGCTGTACGGCGCATGGCACGCGGGCAAGGCCGTGGTGCTGCCGGGTGATGCCCTGCCGGGCACGCAGGCGCGCCTGCGGCCGCGCGTGGACGGGTTCGCGGGCGACTGGCCCGAAGCCGCGCTGCCGCCGCCGGACGACGGCGACGGGACCGATGCCGATGCCGATGCCGCCGAATTCGCACCGCTGGATGCGCAGGCCACGCGGCTGACGGTGTTCACCTCCGGCAGCACCGGCGAACCGGTGGCGATCGACAAGCGCCTGCACCAGCTGTGCGCCGAGGTCCGGGCGCTGGAGCAGGCGTTCGGCGCCGGGCTGGACGGCGCCGCCGTGCACGGCACGGTCTCGCACCAGCACATCTACGGGCTGCTGTTCCGCGTGCTGTGGCCGCTGGCCGCCGGCCGCGCGATCGTGCCGCGCGCGTTCTTCCCGGAAGACCTGCTGGCGGCGATGGAAGGCCACGACGCCGTGCTCGTCGCCAGCCCGGCGCACCTGAAGCGCCTGCCGGCGCAGTTGCCGTGGACGGAGCTGCACGGCCGGCTGCGCGCGGTGTTCTCGTCGGGCGGCGCGCTGCCCGCCGAAGCCGCGCACGCGGCCGCCAGCCTGCTGGGCGTGCCGCCCACGGAGATCCTGGGCAGCAGCGAGACCGGCGGGATCGCCTGGCGCCGCTGGGACGAGGAACAACCGGCATGGCGGCCGCTGCCCGGCGTCGACTGGCGGGTGCAGGACGGGGCGCTGGAAGTGCGCTCGCCGCACCTGTCCGCGGACGGCTGGTGGCGCAGCCAGGATCGCGCCGAGGCCGATGGCGCGGGCGGATTCCGCCTGCTCGGCCGCGCCGACCGCATCGTCAAGGTCGAGGAGCGGCGGGTGTCGCTGGACGCGCTCGAGCGGCAGCTCCGGGCGCATCCGGCCATCGCCGACGCGCGGGTGCTGCTGCTCGGGGGCGCCCGCAGCGCGCTGGCGGCGGTGGTCGCGCTGGCGGACGCGCAGGGTGTGCCCGGCGACGCCGCCGGCCGCCGCGCGCTCGCGCAGGCGCTGGCGCGGCACCTTGCCGGCAGCCAGGACGCGGTGACGCGGCCGCGCCGCTGGCGCTTCGTGCCGGCGCTGCCGGCGAACGCGCAGGGCAAGGTGACCGAGGCGGCGCTGGCGGCGCTGTTCCGCCCCGAGCGGCCGGTGGCGACGTGGACGCTGCGCGAGCCGGCGCGGGCGCAGGTGGAGCTGCCGCTGGACGCGTCGCTGGCGGTGTTCGACGGGCATTTCCCGCAGGCGGCGATCCTGCCGGGCGTGGCGCAGCTCGACTGGGCGGTGCAACTGGCGCGCGAGGCCTTCCCGCTGCCCCCGCGCTTCGTGCGCATGGAGGCGCTGAAGTTCCAGCGCGTCGCCCGGCCCGGCGACGTGATCCGGCTGGAACTGGAATGGCAGGCGGAGCGCGGCACGCTGACGTTCCGCTACGTGTCCGGCCACGGCGCGCACGCCAGCGGCCGGGTGGTGTTCGCCGATGCCGAATGAACCGCTGCCGCCGTCGCCCGGGTTCCGGCCGATGGTGGTGATCCCCGTCTACGACCACGAGCACGCCATCGCGACGATGGTCGACGGCGTGCTGGCCTCCGGCGTGCCCTGCCTGCTGGTGGACGACGGTTCCGGCGCAGCCTGCGCGCGCGAACTCGACCGCCTGGCGGCGCTGCATGCGCCACGCGTCGAGCTGCTGCGCCTGCCGGCCAACCGCGGCAAGGGCGGGGCGGTGCTGGCCGGGTTCCGCCATGCGGGCCGGCAGGGGCACACCCACGTCCTGCAGATCGATGCCGACGGCCAGCACGACCCGGCCGACATCCCCGCGTTCCTGGCGCTGGCGCGCGCGCATCCGGGCGACGTGGTCTGCGGCGTGCCGCGCTACGACGAAAGCGTGCCGAAGGGGCGGCTGTACGGCCGCTACCTCACCCACGTCTGGGTGTGGATCAACACGCTGTCCTTCGCGATCCGCGATTCGATGTGCGGCTTCCGCGTGTACCCGCTGCCGCCGGTGCTGCGGCTGATGGACGAAGAGCCCATCGGCCTGCGGATGGACTTCGACGTGGAGGTGCTGGTGCGGCTGTTCTGGCGCGGCGTCGCTGTGCGCAACCTGCCCACGCGGGTGACGTACCCGCTCGACGGCGTCTCGCACTTCGACGTCTGGCGCGACAACGTGCGCATCAGCCGCATGCACGCGCGGCTGTTCTTCGGCATGCTGCGGCGCCTGCCGCGGCTGCTGGCGCGCCGCGTCGCGGGGGCGCCGGCGTGAGCGGCGGCCACCGCCACTGGGCCGAGATCGGCGAATCCACGTCCGTGCGCGGCATCCTGCTGCTGTGCGCGGTGCACCGCTGGCTGGGGCGCTGGCCGTTCCGCCTCTGCGCGTACCCGGTGGTGTTCGTCCACTGGCTGCTCAACGCGACTGCGCGACGCGCCTCGCTGCAGTACCTGCGGCGCGCGCACGCGTACCAGGGCGTGCCGGCGCGGCGGCCCGGCATGGGGCAGAGCCTGCGCCACTTCGCGGTCTTCGCCGAGACCCTGCTGGACAAGATCCTGGCGCTGGGCCAGCGCTATCCGGTCGAGCGCGTGCGGATGGAGCGGCAGAGCGTGCTGGCGCGCCTGAAGGCGGGCGAGGGCGGCCTGATCGTCACCGCGCACCTGGGCTGCCTGGAGCTGTGCCAGGTCATGGCCGACCAGGTGCCCGGCTTCCGCCTGACCGCGCTGGTGCACACCGCGCATGCCGAGCGCTTCAACCGGCTGATCCGGCGCCTGGACGCCGGCAGCAAGGTGGAACTGCTGCAGGTCGGCGAACTGGGGCCGGCCGATGCGGTGAAGCTGGCCGAGCGGGTGGCGCGCGGCGAGTTCGTCGCCATCGCCGGCGACCGCGTGCCGCTGCGCGGCGGCCGCAGCGTGACCGCGCCGTTCCTGGGCCACGACGCCCCGTTCCCGATCGGCGCCTACGTGCTCGGCGCCGCCCTGCGCTGCCCGGTGTTCACCATGGCCTGCACGCACCAGGGCGACGGCTACGCCGTGCGCCTGGAGCCGTTCGCCGAGCGCATCGAACTGCCGCGCGGCTCGCGCGACGCGGCCCTGGCCGGCTACGCTGCGCGGTTCGCGCAGTGGATGGAGCGGCAGGTCCGCGCCTCCCCCTACGACTGGTTCAACTTCTACCCCTTCTGGGATCAGGTAACGCATGACCTCGGCAATGAATGAACCCGCGGCGCCGGTCTTCGGCGACGCCCCCCTGCGCATCGAGGACGTGGTGGCGCTGTCGCGGCGGCGCGCGCCGGCCGTGCTGTCGCGCGACCCGGCCTTCCGCGCCCGGATCGCGCGCGGCGCCGACTTCCTCGACCGCCTGCTGGAGGAGGAGGGCGTCATCTACGGCGTCACCACCGGCTACGGCGATTCGTGCACGGTGAACATCCCGCCGGCGCTGGTCGCCGAGCTGCCGCACCACCTGTACACCTACCACGGCTGCGGCCTGGGCCGCTTCCTCGACGAGGCCGAGACCCGCGCGGTGCTGGCGGCGCGGCTGGCCTCGCTGGTGCGCGGCATGTCCGGGGTCAGCCTGCCGCTGCTGGAGGGGCTGGAAGCGCTGCTGCGCCACGACGTGCTGCCGCTGATCCCGGCCGAGGGCTCGGTCGGCGCCAGCGGCGACCTGACGCCGCTGTCGTACGTGGCCGCGGTGCTGTGCGGCGAGCGCGAGGTGATGCACCAGGGCCGGCGCCGGCCAGCCGCCGAGGCGCTGGCCGAGATCGGCATGGCGCCGCTGGTGCTGCGGCCGAAGGAAGGGCTGGCGATCATGAACGGCACTGCGGTGATGACCGCGCTGGCCTGCCTGGCGTTCCAGCGCGCCGAATACCTGTCGCGGCTGGCCACCCGCCTGACCGCCTTCAACGTGCTGGCCGGCAACGGCAACGCCCACCACTTCGATGCGGTGCTGTTCGCCGCCAAGCCGCACCCGGGCCAGTCGCGCGTGGCCCAGCGCCTGCGCGAGGACCTGCACAGCGACCGCCCGCCGCGCAACGAGCAGCGCCTGCAGGACCGCTATTCGCTGCGCTGCGCGCCGCACGTCATCGGCGTGCTGGAAGACGCCCTGCCGTTCCTGCGCCAGCTGATCGAGACCGAGCTCAACAGCGCCAACGACAACCCGCTGATCGATCCGGAGCGCGAGCAGATCCTGCACGGCGGCCATTTCTACGGGGGCCACATCGCCTTCGCGATGGACTCGCTGAAGAACACGGTCGCCAACGTCGCCGACCTGCTGGACCGCCAGCTCGCGCTGATCGTGGACGCGCGCTACAACCATGGCCTGCCGGCCAACCTGTCCGGCGCGACCGGGCCGCGCGCGGCGATCAACCACGGGCTGAAGGCGCTGCAGATCAGCGTCTCGGCGTGGACGGCCGAAGCGCTGAAGCTGACGATGCCGGCCTCGGTGTTCTCGCGGTCCACCGAATGCCACAACCAGGACAAGGTCAGCATGGGCACGATCGCCGCGCGCGACTGCCTGCGCGTGATCGAACTGACCGAGCAGGTCGTGGCCGGCATGCTGATCGCGGCGCGCCAGGCGCTGGCGCTGCGCGAGCGCGTCGGCCTGCAGTCGACCCTGCGCGACGGCCCGGCGGCCATGTACACGGACCTGCAGGCGCGTATCGCCCTGGTCGAGGAGGACCGCGCGCTGGACGGCGAACTGCGTGCGCTGCTGGCCGACATCCGCGACGAGCGCTGGAGCGTCTATGCCGGTTGAGCGACGCGACGACCTGGCGATCGAAATCCGGCTCAGCCCGGCCTTCCACGATTGCGACGCCATGCAGGTGGTCTGGCACGGGCACTATTTCAAGTACCTGGAGATCGCGCGCTGCGCGCTGTTGCAGCGCTTCGACTACGACTACCCGCAGATGGAGGCGTCGGGCCACCTCTGGCCGGTGGTCGACGCGCGGGTGAAGTACATCCGCCCGCTGCGCTACGCGCAGCCGCTGGTGGTGGCCGCGCGCATCGCCGAGTGGGAGAACCGGCTGAAGCTGGACTACGAGATCCGCGATGCCGGCAGCGGCCAGGTGCTGACCCGCGCGCACACGATCCAGGTGGCGGTCGACGCGGCTTCAGGCCAGATGCTGTATCGGTGCCCGCCTGTCCTGTGGGAACGGTTGGGAGTGCCTGCGCCATGACGATATCGATCCGCAACGTGCTGACGAGACTCGCCTGCATCGTGCTGCTAGCGGCGGCCGGCCTGGCCGGCCTTCCGGCACAGGCCGCCGATCCGCTGGCGCAGGTGCAGGCCCAAGTCGCGCAGGTGCCGGTGCTGCGCGGCGAGTTCGCGCAGGAGAAGCAGGTGGCGGGCTTCAGGAACCCGCTGCGCTCCAGCGGCCGCTTCCTGCTCGCCCACGACAAGGGCGTGGTCTGGACGACGCTGGCGCCGTTCCCCTCCGAGATCGTGATCACGCACGACCGCATCCTCAGCCGCCAGCGCGACGGCAGCCGGCGGGTGGAAGTGGACGGCCGCCAGCAGCCCGGGCTGCGCAGCGTCAACGCGATGATGTTCGCGCTGATGAGCGGCGACATGAAGGCGTTGACGGCGACCTTCGAGGTGAAGGCCGAGCCCGCCGCGGCGGGCGGCTGGGGCATGACGCTGGTGCCGCGCTCGCGTCAATTGGCGCAGGCGTTCACCTCCGTGCGCCTGTCCGGCGACCGCTACGTGCGCGACGTGGAATTGCGCGAGGCCAGCGGCGACGTCACCCGTCTGCGCTTCAGCGGGATGAGCGAAGCGCCCGCGACCCTGTCGCACGACGAGGCCGCCCGGTTTGAGTGAGGCGCAGGTTCCCCCGATGACGGACCGCCGGCCACGCGGCTGGCGCTGGCTGGCGCTGGCGTGGCTGCTGGTGCTGGCGGCGGTCGCGTGGCACCAGTGGCGGTTCTGGCAGGCGCCGCGCATCGACAGCGACGTGCTGGCGCTGCTGCCGCAGGAGGCCGGCGACCCGGCCGTCGGCGACGCCATGCGCCGCATCGCGGAGAACAGCGCGCGCGACGTGGTGGTGATGCTGGGTGCCGACACCGCGGAGGCGGCGCTGGCGGCGCGGCAGGCCTTCGATGCGCACGTGCGGCGGTCCGGCGCGGCGGACGGAACGCCGCTGCTGGCCGCGGAACGCTCGCCGGAAGACTGGTTCGCGCAGGCCCGCGATGTCTACGCGCCGCACCGCGACCGCCTGCTGACGCCGGCGCAGCGGGCGATGCTCGAACAGACACCGGCGCAGGCACTGGCCGACTCCGCGCTGGCGGCGTTGTACGGGCCGATGGGCGCGCCGCGGCTGACGGCCTGGCGCAGCGATCCGCTGGGCCTGTGGCCGCAGTGGTGGCAGGCGCGCGCCGCCGCGGCCGGCGTGGCGCTGGATGCCGACGGCCTGCTGCAGGCGGAGGGGCGGCACTGGGCGGTGCTGCAGTTCGTCCTGCGCGATTCGGCCTTCAAGCTGGACGGCGAACGCCGCTTGCAGGACCTGCTCGACGGCGCGTCCGCGGCGGCCACCGCCGCCGCGCCCGGCCTGCGCGTGCTGGAGGCGGGCGTGCCGTTGCACGCCGAAGCGGCCGCGGTGCAGGCCAGCCGCGAGGTCAACACCATCGGCTGGGGCTCGCTGGCCGCGGTGCTGCTGCTGGTCTGGCTGGCGTTCCGGTCGCTGCGGCCGCTGCTGCTGGTGGCGCTGTCGCTGCTGGTCGGCTGCGCGGTCGCGCTGAGCGCGACGGTGCTGGTGTTCGGCAAGGTCCACCTGCTGACGCTGATCTTCGGCGCCAGCCTGGTCGGCGTGGCGGAGGACTACGGCATCCACTGGTTCGCCTCGCGCCAGGGCGTGGCCGCGGAACGGCGCTGGTCGTTGCTGCGGCACCTGCTGCCCGGGCTGTGGCTGGCGCTGCTGACCAGCGCGATGGCCTACCTGGCGCTCGGCCTGGCGCCGTTCCCCGGATTGCGGCAGATGGCGCTGTTCTCGGTGGTGGGGCTGACGGCCGCGTTCCTCACGGTGATCTTCGGCTTTCCGTGGCTCGATGGTGGACAGGTCCACACCACCGGATTCTCGCGTTGGCTGGGCGGCACGCTCGTGCGTTGGCCGCGGCTGGCCAGCCGCCGTGGCGTGGCGGTACTGGCGGCCGGGGTGGTGCTGGTCGCCGTGCCCGGCCTGCTCAAGGTGCGGGCCAACGACGACCTGCGCAGCCTGCAGTCCTCGCCGCCGTCGCTGATCGCGCAGCAGCGTGAGGTCGGCCGCCTGCTCGGCATGCCCAGCCCGGCGCAGTTCTTCCTCGTGCAGGGGCGCGATGCCGAACAGGTCCTGCAGCGCGAGGAGCAGCTCGCCGCGCGCCTGCAGCAGGCCGAGGAACAGGGTCGGGTGGGCGGGCGCCGGGCGCTGAGCGACTGGCTGCCGTCGCAGCGGCGGCAGGCCGAAGACGCCGCGCTGACCGCGCGCGTCGAGCGCGAGGTGCTCGCGCAGCTGTCCGCCGTCACCGGCGAAACGCTGGCGCGCGGCGAGTTCGCGGTGGAGGCCGTGAACCTGGACGCCTTCCTCGCATCGCCCGCCTCGCTGCCGGTGCGGCACCTGTGGCTGGGCCGGGTGGGGCAGGGCGTCGCCTCGGTGGTGATGGTCAACGACCTTTCCCGCGCGGATGCGCTGGCCACGTTCGCCGCGCAGGCGGAGGGGCTGGAAGGCGTGCGCTGGGTCGACCGCACCGCCGACATCTCGCGCCTGCTCAAGCACTACCGGCGGATGATGAGCGGCCTGCTGCTGGCCGGCGTGGTCGTGGTGTTCGCGGTGCTGGCGCTGCGCTACCGCGGGCAGGCCTGGCGGGTGATCGCGCCGACGCTGCTGGCCGGCGTGCTGACGGTGGCCCTGCTGGGCTGGCTGGGCCAGCCGCTGCAGCTGTTCAACGTGCTGGCACTGATGCTGCTGCTGGGCATGGGCATCGACTACGGCATCTTCCTGGTCGAGCACCGCGGCGACGCCAGCGCCTGGCTCGCGGTCTGCGTCGGCGCCGCCAGCACCTGGCTCTCGTTCGGCCTGCTCGGGCTGTCGGCGACGCCGGCGCTGCGCGCGTTCGGGCTCACCCTGCTGTTCGGCATCGGCCTGGTCTGGCTGCTGTCGCCGCTGTTCCGGCCCGCGCACGACGAGGCGGCCCATGACTGAGCCCGCCGGCCCCTCCGCGCAGGTCCACGACTGGGCCCGGGTGCGCCTGCCCGACGCCTGGCCCGACCGGGTGGCGTGGTGGCATCCGCGCCAGTGGCCGCGGCTGTGGCGGAAGATCAACGGCCGCCAGCGCGAGCCGGTGCGCCTGCCCGACGCGCTGCCCGGCGCCCACCGGCTGCCGCGCTACCTGCTGCTGGAATTCCACAACCTGCCCAACGGCAACTACTCGCACGGCGTCACCCGGGGCTACGCGCGCGGCTTCGACCACGCCATGCTCGGCAGCCTGCGCGGCGGCCGGCACCGCGTCGCCGACGCCCTGCGCGGCGCGCGGCGCGCCCTGGACCTGGGCAGCGGCGCGGGCCACCTGGCCGGCGCGATGCAGCGGGCCGGCATCGGCGAGGTGTGGGGGCTGGAGCCGTCGCCCTACCTGCTGACCCTGGCCGCGCAGGCGCATCCGCAGGTGGTCTGGCGGCAGGGCGTGGGCGAGGACAGCGGCCTGCCCGACGCGTGGTTCGACGCGGTCGGCATCTGCTTCGTGCTGCACGAAGTGCCACCGGCGTACCTGCGCCGGTTGCTGGCCGAGCTGCGCCGCATCACCACGCCGGGCGCGACCGTGGCCATCCTCGAACCCTCACCGTTGCAGTGGCGGCAGGACGCGTGGCGGATGTGGAAGTCGCACGGCTGGCGCGGCGCGTACTTCCGCCTGCTCGCGCGCCGCGTGCACGAACCCTTCGCCGACGCCTGGCACAAGCTCGACGCCGCCGCCCTGCTGGCCGAACACGGCTTCGCCGTCGAGCAGGACGAAATCGGCTGCCCTTTCCGTTTCATCGTCGCGCGCCGCCGCGACGCCTCACCCACAGAGACACCGCAGACATGAAGACCGAACGCACTGACATCCTGATCATCGGCGCAGGCCCCGCCGGCTCGGTCGCCGCGGCAATGCTGCGCCGGCAGGGCCGCAAGGTACTGATCGTCGAGCGCGAGCAGTTCCCGCGCTTCTCGATCGGCGAGAGCCTGCTGCCGCAGAGCATGGAATACATCGAGGCCGCCGGCCTGCTGCGCGACGTGGTGGAGGCGGGGTTCCAGTACAAGAACGGCGCGGCCTTCGTGCGCGGCGAGCGCACCACCCAGTTCGATTTCCGCGACAAGTTCTCGCCGGGCTGGGGCACCACCTACCAGGTGCAGCGCGCCGACTTCGACCACGTGCTGGCCCGGGGCGCCGAGCGCATGGGCGCCGAGGTGCGCTACCGCCACGAAGTGCTGTCCGCCGAGCCGGGCGAGACCCCGCGCGTGACCGTGCGTTCGCCCGAGGGCGAGGAATACGCGATCGAGGCCGACTTCATGCTCGACGCCAGCGGCTTCGGCCGCCTGCTGCCGCGCCTGCTGCAGCTGGAGACGCCGTCCAACTTCCCGGTGCGCGGCGCGATCTTCACCCACGTGCGCGACCACATCCCGCAGGGCGCCGGCTTCGACCGCAACAAAATCCTGATCACCACGCATCCGGAACACGTCGACGTCTGGTACTGGACCATCCCGTTCTCCAACGGCTGCTGCTCGCTGGGCGTGGTGGCGGAGACGGCCTTCCTCGACCGCTACCAAGGCACGCCGCTGGAGCGCCTGCAGGCCATCGTCGGCGAGGATCCCAACCTGACCCGCCTGCTGAAGGACGCCGAGTGGGCGGTGCTGCCGGTGCGGCAGATCACCGGCTATTCGTCCAACGTGCGCTCGCTGTGGGGCCCCGGCTACGCGCTGCTGGGCAACGCGGGCGAGTTCCTCGACCCGGTGTTCTCCTCGGGCGTCACCATCGCGTTCAAGTCCGCGCAGCTGGCCGCCGACTGCCTGGCCCGCCGCTACGCCGGCGAAACCGTGGACTGGGAAGCGGATTACTCGGTGCCGCTGCGCGCCGGCGTGCAGACGTTCCGGCGTTTCGTCGAGTCGTGGTACGCCGGCGGCTTCCAGAACATCATCTTCCACCCCGATCCGCAGCCCGACGTGCGACGCATGATCTGTTCGATCCTGGCCGGCTACGCCTGGGACAGGAAGAATCCCTACGTGGCCGACACCCAGCGCCGGCTGCAGGTGCTGGAGCAGTTGTGCGCCGGCTGATCGCGCTGCTGCTGGCCGGCCTGGCGCTGGCTGCCTGCGCGCCGCGCCCGACGGCGCCGGCGGGCGTCGCGCTGCCGGCGCTGCGCCTGGCGCCGTCGGCGCTCGGCCGCGAACTGGCCGCGCAGCAGCGGCTGGTGTTCCGCTTCGGCAGCCACGTGCGCGAACTCGATGCGCTGCTGGAAGTCGACGCCGGCGAAGTCCGGCTGGCCGTGCAGGCGATGGGCCGGACCGGCGTGCGCCTGCAATGGGACGGCGAGCATCTGGTCGAACAGCGCGCCGCCTGGCTGCCGGCCGCGGTGCGCGGCGAACGCGTGCTGGACGACGTGCAGTTCAGCCTGTGGCCGGCCGACGCGGTGCGCGCGGCGCTGCCGGCGGGCTGGTCGCTGGCGGACACGGGCGACGTCCGCGAACTGCGCCGCGACGGCCGTGCCTGGCTGGTGCGCGAGCGCGTGGACGCGGCCACGCTGCGGGTCCGCAACCTGGCCGACGGCTATGATCTGACCATCGCCTCGGTGGCCGGCGGAGACCCGATCCCGTGAACGGCGACGCCGTCTTCCTCAACGATCTGGGCGTGGTGTGCGCGCTGGGCACGGGCGCGGCGGCGGTGCGCGAGGCCCTGTTCCGCGACGACGCGCCGTCCGGCGTCGCGGCCAACGACACGGTGGTACCGGGCCGTCGCCTGGCGCTGGGCGCGGTGGACGGTGCGCTGCCGTCGCTGGACCACCATCCGCTGGACCTGCGCAGCCGCAACAACGCGCTGCTGCGCGCGGCCTACCTGCAGATCCACGACCGGGTGCAGCAGGCGATCGAACGCCACGGCCCGGCCCGCGTCGCCATCGTGGTCGGCACCAGCACCTCGGGCATCGGCGAGGCCGAGCAGGCGATGGCGTACCGGCACCGCCACGGGCAGTGGCCGGCGGGATTCCACTACCGGCAGCAGGAGATCGGCGCGCCGTCGCGCTTCCTCGCCGCCGAATCCGGCGCGCGCGGCCCGGCGTGGACGATCTCCACCGCCTGCTCGTCCAGCGCGAAGGCGCTGGCCTCGGCGGCGCGGCTGCTGCGTGCCGGCCTGGCGGACGCTGTCGTCGCCGGCGGCGCCGATTCCCTGTGCGGCTTCACAGTGCGCGGTTTCATGGCGCTGGAGGCGGTGTCGGCCGAACGCTGCAACCCGTTCTCCGCGCACCGCCACGGCATCAACATCGGCGAGGGTGCGGCGCTGTTCCTGATGACGCGCTCGCCGGCGCAGGTGCGGCTGGCCGGCTGGGGCGAGACCGCCGACGCCCACCACATCTCCGCACCGGAGCCGGAGGGCCATGGCGCGATCAAGGCCATCGACGAGGCGCTCGCGCGGGCGCGACTCCGGCCCGCGCAGATCGACTACGTCAACCTGCACGGCACCGCCACGCCGCAGAACGACGCGATGGAAAGCCGCGCGGTCGCCGCGGCGCTGGGCCGCGACGTGCCGGCCAGTTCGACCAAGCCGCTGACCGGCCACGCGCTGGGCGCCGCCGGCGCCGTCGAGGCCGCCCTGTGCTGGCTGGCGATGGTCGACAATCCGAGGCACCGCCTGCCGCCGCACTGGTGGGACGGCGCCGCGGATCCGGCGCTGCCGGCGCTGGCGCTGGTGCCGCCGGGCGCGCGCGCCGGGGGCCCGCTGCGCCACGTGCTGAGCCAATCGTTCGCGTTCGGCGGCAGCAACGCCGCGCTGGTGTTCGGAGGAGAATGATGGGCGTCCTGTACGACATCGAACGGGTGGTGCCGCATCGCGGGACGATGCGCCTGGTCGACCGCCTGGTCGCCTGGGACGGGGACAGCGTGGCGGTCGAGCTGCGCGTGCCCGAGGACGGGCCGTTCAGCCACGCCGAGGGCGTGCCGGCCTGGGTCGGCGTGGAGTACATGGCGCAGGCCATCGCGGCCTGGGCCGGCTGCCACGCGCGCGCGGCCGGGCGCGAGCCCTCGATCGGCTTCCTGCTGGGCACGCGCCGCTACGAGAGCCGGACGCCGTGGTTCGCCGCCGGCACCACGCTGCGGGTGGAGGCGGTGCGCGAGCTGCTGGGCGACAATGGACTGGGGATGTTCCGCTGCCGGATCCTGGGGGACGGCGGGGAGCTGGCAACCGCCAACGTGTCCGTGTTCGAACCGCCGGACCCGATGGCCTATCTGGAGAGCGTGCAGTAATGAAGGAACAAAACACATCCGGGGAAAACGGGCCCGGGGAGAGCCCGCCCGGAGGCAACACGGTCCTGGTCACCGGGGGGAGCCGGGGCATTGGCCGCGCCATCGCGCTGCGGCTGGCGCAGGACGGCTTCGACGTCGTCGTGCACTGCCGCAGCCGGGTGGACGAAGCCGAGGCCGTCGCCGGCCAGGCGCGCGAACTGGGCCGCGAGGCGCGCGTGCTGGCGTTCGACGTCGCCGACCGCGCCGCCGCCGCGCAGGCGCTGGAAGCCGACATCGCCGCGCACGGCGCCTACCACGGCGTGGTCTGCAACGCCGGCATCGCCCGCGACACCGCGTTCCCGGCGATGGGCGGCGAGGACTGGGACGCCGTGCTGGGCACCAATCTGGACGGCTTCTACAACGTCCTGAACCCGCTGGTCATGCCGATGGTGCGGCGGCGCAGGCCGGGCCGCATCGTCACCCTGTCGTCGGTGTCCGGCCTGGTCGGCAACCGCGGCCAGGTGAACTACAGCGCGGCCAAGGCCGGCATCATCGGCGCCACCAAGGCGCTGGCGCTGGAACTGGCCAGCCGCGGGATCACCGTCAACTGCGTGGCGCCGGGCCTGATCGACACCGAGATGGTCAGCGGCGAGGTGGTCGACGAGGCCCTGAAGATGATCCCGATGAAGCGCGTGGGCAGGCCGGAGGAGGTCGCCGCCGCGGTGGCCTTCCTGATGTCGCCGCAGGCCTCGTACGTCACCCGCCAGGTGATCTCGGTCAACGGGGGGCTGGTCGGATGAGCCGCGACGACCGACGCGTGGTGGTCACCGGCGCGGGCGCGATCAGCCCGCTGGGCCACGACTGGCCCAGCGTGCACCTGCGCCTGCGCGAATGCCGCAACGCCGTGCGCCACATGCGGGACTGGGACAAGTACGAAGGCCTCAATACCCGCCTGGCCGCGCCGGCGGAGCCGTTCGAGCTGCCCGCGCACTACAACCGCAAGACCACGCGCAGCATGGGCCGGGTGGCGGTGATGGCCGTGCGCGCCACCGAGATGGCGCTGGAGCAGGCCGGCCTGCTTGGCCACCCGGTGCTGAAGAGCGGCCGGGTGGGCGTGTCCTACGGCTCGTCGGCCGGCAGCCACGAGGCCATCGGCGACTTCGGCCGCATGCTCAACGCGCACACCACCGAAGGCATCAACGCCACCACCTACCTGAAGATGATGAGCCACACCGCGCCGGTGAACATCGGCGTGTTCTTCGGCCTGACCGGGCGCGTCTACACCACCTCCAGCGCCTGCACCTCGGGCAGCCAGGGCGTGGGCTGCGCCTACGAGGCGGTCCGCAGCGGCAAGCAGGTGGCGATGATCGCCGGCGGCGCGGAACAGCTGGACGCCACCGCCGCGGCGGTGTTCGACACCCTGTTCGCCACCAGCGTGCGCAACGACGAGCCCGAGCGCACGCCGCGCCCGTTCGATGCCAACCGCGATGGCCTGGTGCTGGGCGAGGGCGCCTGCACGCTGGTGCTGGAGGACCTGGAGCACGCGCAGGCGCGCGGCGCCGCCATCCTCGCCGAGATCGTCGGCTACGGCACCAACAGCGACGGCCAGCACGTCACCCAGCCCAGCGCCGACACCATGGCGCAGGCGATGCGGCTGGCGCTGGAGGACGCGGGCCTGGCGCCGGAGGCGATCGGCTACGTCAACGCGCACGGCACCGCGACCGACCACGGCGACATCGCCGAGACCGCGGCCACCGCGGAGGTGTTCGGCCGCCGCATGCCGATCAGCTCGCTGAAGAGCTACGTCGGCCACACGCTCGGCGCCTGCGGCGCCTACGAATCGTGGGTCACGCTGGAGATGATGCGCGAGGGCTGGTTCGCCCCCACGCTGAACCTGGAACAGCGCGACCCGCGCTGCGCCGACCTGGACTACATCACCGGCGAGGGCCGCGAGCTGCGGACCGACTACGTGATGAACAACAACTTCGCCTTCGGCGGCATCAACACGTCGCTGATCTTCAAACGCTGGTCCTGAAGACGGACCTTTCCATCGCCCACAAGGAGCCCCAACGATGAAACGCCTGTTTGCTTCCGCCCTGTTGACCCTGTCCTTCGCCGCCCCGCAGGCCTTCGCCGCCGACACGCGGGTCGAGCTGTCGCTGCAGGACCTGATCGATTCGCCCCAGGCCAAGGCCGCCGGCATCGACGGCAGCGTGCGCTTCTACCTGGCCGGCCAGTCGCACCCGGCGGTGGTGTCGCGGTTCGGCGAGGGCGTGTCGAACAAGAAGACCAACGGCGTCGGCAAGTCGGACGAGGAATCCTGCCGCTGGGTCGCGCTGTCGGTGCTGAAGGCCTTCCAGGATTCGGCCAAGGCGCGCGGCGCCAACGCCGTCATCGACGTGGTCAGCTACTACAAGAAGAACGAGTTCCGCAGCGCGACCAATTACGAGTGCTACGCCGGCAACATCATGAGCGGCGTGGCGCTGAAGGGCACCTACGCCAAGGTGAAGTAAGAGCCGGCCCGCCGGGACAACCGCACGGCCGCCCGAGGGCGGCCGTGCGCGTTCCAGCGGGCGGGTCGGGCTGCGTCCCCGGCGCACGGAACCCGGACCTGGCCTGTGCGGCGGCTTGCATGGATTCGACCTGCGTCATCGCGGGTCGGGTTACGCCCCCGGCGCCCGGTCGCCTGCCAGCCGCACCCGCCGCAGGCGCAGCGCGTTGCCGACCACCGACGCCGAGCTCAGGCTCATCGCCAGCGCCGCCAGCATCGGCGACAGCAGCGGGCCGCCGAACAGGCCCAGCACGCCGGCGGCCACCGGCACGCCCAGCGCGTTGTAGGCGAAGGCGAAGGCGAGGTTCTGCCGCATGTTGCGCACAGTCGCCTCCGACAGCGCCTTGGCCCGCGCGATGCCGCGCAGGTCGCCCTTCACCAGCGTCACCTGCGCGCTGGACATGGCCACGTCGGTGCCGGTGCCCATGGCGATGCCGACGTCGGCGGCGGCGAGGGCAGGGGCGTCGTTGATGCCGTCGCCGGCCATCGCCACGTGACGGCCTTCGGCGCGCAGCTTCGCCACCAGCGCGGCCTTGTCGGCGGGGCGCACTTCGCCGTGCACCTCGTCGATCCCGAGCCGCGCCGCCACCGCGCGGGCGGTGCGCGCGCCGTCGCCGGTCGCCATCACGATGCGCATGCCGGCCGCGCGCAACGCGTGCAGCGCCTCCGGCGTGCTCGGCTTGACCGGGTCGGCGACCGCGACCAGCCCCGCCAGCCGTCCGTCGACCGCGAGGAACATCACGCTGGCGCCTTCACCGCGCAGCCGTTCGGCGTCGGCCTGCAGGTCCTGCGCATCGACGCCTTCCTCCCGCATCAGCACGGTGTTGCCGAAGGCCAGGCGACGGCCCTCGACCCGGCCGCGCACGCCGATGCCGCTGCCGGACTCGAAATCCGCGGCGGCGGCGAGCGCGAGGCCGCGCCCGCGGGCTTCCTGCACCACGGCGTGCGCCAGCGGGTGTTCGCTGCCGGCGTCGAGGCTGGCGGCCAGGCGCAGCACCTCGTCCTCGCCGAAGGGCGCGACGGCCTGCGCGCTGCGGAAGGCCGGGCGGCCTTCGGTCAGGGTGCCGGTCTTGTCGACGATCAGCGTGTCCACCTTGCGCAGCGTCTCGATGGCCTCGGCGTCGCGGAACAGCACGCCGGCCTGCGCCGCGCGGCCGCTGGCGACCATCACCGACATCGGCGTGGCCAGGCCGAGCGCGCAGGGGCAGGCGATGATCAGCACGGACACCGCGTTGAGCACGGCATGCGTCCACGAGGGTTCCGGGCCCAGGAAACCCCAGCCGAGCAGGGTCGCCAGCGCGGCGGCCAGCACCGCCAGCACGAACCAGAACGACACCCGGTCCGCCAGCCGCTGCATCGGCGCGCGGCTGCGCTGCGCCTGCGCGACCAGCTGCACGATCTGCGCCAGCACGCTGTCGCTGCCCACCTTCTCGGCGCGGATCACCAGGCTGCCGGCGCCGTTGAGGGTGGCGCCGATCACGCGGTCGCCGGCCGCGCGCTCCACCGGCATCGCTTCGCCGGTGAGCATGGATTCGTCGACGTGGGTGCGGCCTTCCAGCACCACGCCGTCCACCGGCACCTTCTCGCCCGGCCGCACGCGCAGCCGGTCGCCGGCGTGGACGTGCGTCAGGTCGACGTCCTCCTCGCTGCCGTCCTCGCGCAGGCGGCGCGCGGTCTTCGGCGCCAGCCCCAGCAGGGCGCGGATGGCGGCGGAGGTCTGCGAGCGCGCCTTCAGTTCCAGCAGCTGGCCCAGCAGCGTCAGCGACACGATCACCGCGGCGGCCTCGAAGTACACGCCGACGTGGCCGTGCTCGCGGAACGAGGGCGGGAACAGCTGCGGCGCCAGCACCGCGACCACGCTGTAGCCGTAGGCCGCGGCCACGCCGGTGCCGATCAGCGTCCACATGTTGGGGCTGCGGTGGCGGATGGACTGCGCCCAGCGCTGGAAGAACGGCCACGCCGCCCACAGCACCACCGGCGTGCTGAAGGCGAATTCCAGCCAGGTGCGCACGGTCGGCGGGATCGCGTGGAAGTACATGCCGCCCATCGCCAGCACCAGCGTGGCGGCGCTGAACGGCAGCGTCCACCAGAAGCGGCGGCGGAAGTCGGTGAGTTCCGGATTCTCCTCCTCGTCCAGCGACGGCATCATCGGTTCCAGCGCCATGCCGCACAGCGGGCAGGTGCCCGGGCCGTCCTGCACGATCTCCGGATGCATCGGGCAGGTGTACTGCGTGCCCGCGGGCACCGCCGCCGGCGCGGCGGCGGGCGCGGGATGCAGATAGCGGGCAGGATCGGCGACGAACTTCGCGCGGCAGCCCGCGGAGCAGAAGTGGTAGGCCCGGCCCGCGTGCTCGGCGTGGTGGGGCGTGGCCGCCGGATCCACCTGCATGCCGCAGACCGGGTCGATGGCGTGCGTGCCGGCGGCAGCGGCCGCGTTCCCGTGGCCGCCGCAGCAGGCCGGTTTCGCCGCCGGGGCGCCGTGGTCCCCGTGGCCGTGCGAAGGGGCGCTCATGCCTCGCCTCCCAGCGCCGCCAGGATCGGGCAGCGGTCCAGCCCGCCATGCCCCGGGCAGGCGTCGACGAGCTGGCGCAGGCCGTCGCGCACGCGGGCCAGCTCGGCCAGGCGCCGTTCCACGTCGGCCAGCTTGCCGGCGGCGGCGTCGCGGACCGCCGCCATGTCGCCGTCGTGCGCGCTGCTCAGCGCGAGCAGGTCGCGGATCTCGTCGAGCGTGAAGCCGAGCGCCTTGGCGCGGCGAATGAAGTTCAGGCGCGCCACGTCGGCGGGCGCATAGCGGCGGTAGCCGCCGGGGCTGCGGACCGGCACGGGCAGCAGGCGCTGCCGTTCGTAGTAGCGGACGGTGTCGATGGGGACACCGGCCAGCTGGGCGAGTCGTCCGATGTTCATTGGCGCCTCCAGGGGGGGGGATGGCGCCATTCTGCACCCTGGACCTTGGTCGAGAGTCAAGGGTTCAGGCAGGCCCGTCCTGATGCCCGGCGAGGCGGGACTTCCCGGCGCCGCGCGATCACCGCGCCGGCGATGCGATGGACCAGCCGCGCCGCCACCCGGGCGGTGGCCTGGTCGCGGTCGAACGGCGGCGAGAGCTCGGCCACGTCGAACAGCGCCACCTTGCCGGTGGCGGCGACGGCATCCAGCAGGGGTTCCAGCACCTCCAGCGGCACGCCGCGGGCGCTGGGCGCGCTGACGCCGGGCGCCACCGGGCCGGGCAGGACGTCCAGGCACAGCGTCAGGTAGACGTGGTCGGCCGGATGCAGCCAGTCGCGCAGTTCGTCGATGCGGCGCTCCAGCGTCGACAACGTCAGTTCGTCGTCGCGGCGATGGCGCACGCCGTGCCGCTCGGCGGTGGCGAACAGGCGCCGCGTGTTCGCCGACGCGCTCACGCCCAGGCACAGGTAGTCCAGCGGCAGGCCGATGTCGTCCGCATGCCGGAGCGCCTGCAGGAACGGCGTGCCCGAACTCGCCCGCGGCTGGTCGCGCAGGTCGAAATGCGCGTCCAGGTTGACGATGGCCACGCGCGGCCGGCGCGCTCCGAGGTGGCGGACCAGTCCCTGGTAGCTGGCGAACGCGATCTCGTGCCCGCCGCCCAGGCCGACCGCCAGGTGGCCCGCGTCCAGCACGCCGGCGAGCCGTTCGCCGAAGCGCGCCTGCGCCTGTTCCAGGTCGCCGTCGCGGCAGGCCACGTCGCCGGCGTCGTAGAGCGGGGCGTCGTCCAGCACCGGCAGGTTGGACAGCGCGGCGCGCAGGGCCGCCGGTCCCTGCGCCGCGCCGGCGCGGCCGCCGTTGCGGCGTACGCCCTCGTCGCAGGCGAAGCCGAGCACCGCCACGCCCGCCGGCGATGCCGGCTGCACGGGCCGCACGATCTGGTGCCAGCGCCGCGCGTCGGCGTCGCCGCCGTCGTCCACGCGGCCGCGCCAGCCCTCCACTAGGACAGGTCGCAGGCGAGCGGCAGATCGACCAGCTCGCGCAGCGCGCCGTCGGCGAGCAGGCCGGTCAGCGCCTCGATGTCCGGCGCGAGGTAGCGGTCCTCGCCGTAGTGCGGCACCGCCTCGCGGATGCGCGCATGGGCGGCTTCCAGCGTGTCCGACGAACGCAGCGGCCGGCGGAAATCGATGCCCTGGCAGGCCGCCATCAGCTCGATCGCCACGATGCGGCGGACGTTGGCGACGACGTCGCCGGCCTTGCGCGCGGCGAAGGTGGCCATGCTGACGTGGTCTTCCTGGTTGGCCGAGGTGGGCAGCGAGTCGATGCTGGCCGGATGCGCCAGGGTCTTGTTCTCGCTGGCCAGCGCGGCGGCGGTGACGTGCGCGATCATGAAGCCGGAATTGATGCCCGGGTTCTCGACCAGGAACGGCGGCAGGCCGGACAGGCTGGCGTCGATCAGCAACGCGATGCGGCGCTCGGACAGTGCGCCGATCTCCGACGCCGCGATGGCGATCTGGTCGGCGGCGAAGGCGACCGGCTCGGCGTGGAAGTTGCCGCCGGAGATCACGTCGCCGCTGTCCGGGAACAGCAGCGGGTTGTCGGAGACCGCGTTGGCCTCGATCGCCAGGGTGGTGGCGGATTGCCTGAGCAGGTCGCGGATCGCGCCCATCACCTGCGGCTGGCAGCGCAGGCTGTAGGGATCCTGCACGCGGCTGTCGTCGATGCGGTGCGATTCGCGGATGGCGCTGCCGGCCAGCAGCCGGCGATAGACCGCGGCCACGTCGATCTGCCCGGGCTGTCCGCGCACGGCGTGCACGCGGGCGTCGAACGGCGCGTCCGAGCCGCAGGCGGCGTCCACGCTCAGCGCGCCGGCCAGCACGGCCGCCGAGAACGCCTGCTCGGCGGCGAACAGCGCCATCAGCGCGATCCCGGTCGACACCTGGGTGCCGTTGAGCAGGGCCAGTCCTTCCTTCGCCGCCAGCCGTATCGGCGCGATGCCGGCGCGGCGCAGGGCCTCGCCGGCATCGAGGACCTCGCCGTGCAGGCGCGCCTTGCCTTCGCCCATCGCCGCCAGCGTCAGGTGCGCCAGCGGCGCCAGGTCGCCCGAGGCGCCGACCGACCCCTGCGCGGGGATGCACGGCCAGACCTGCGCGTTGTACATCGCCAGCAGGGTGTCGAGGGTGCGCATGCGCACGCCGGAATGGCCGCGCGCGAGCGAGGCGATCTTCAGCGCCAGGATCATCCGCACGCTGTCGTCGTCCAGCAAGGGTCCCACGCCGACCGCGTGCGAGCGCACCAGGTTGGTCTGCAGCTGTTCCAACTGGTGGACGGGGATGTGCACCTTCGCCAGCTTGCCGAAGCCGGTGTTGATGCCGTAGGCGGGTTGGCCGGCGGCGACGATGCGCTGCACGGTTTGGGCCGCGGCCTCGATGCCGGCGGCGCACGCCGGGTCCAGTGCGATGGGATGGAAAGCGGACGCGATGTCGCGCAACTGGGACAGGGAAATCCGTCCCGGGATGAGAGTCGGCATGATGTGGATTTATCCGGTGATGGCGGGCAGGCGCAGCCCGTGTTCGCGGGCGCAGTCCAGGGCGAGTGCATAGCCGGCGTCGGCGTGGCGCATGACGCCGGTGGCCGGGTCGTTCCACAGCACGCGCGCCAGCCGTTCGTCGGCGGCCTCGCTGCCGTCGCAGACGATCACCACGCCCGAGTGCTGCGAGAAGCCCATGCCGACGCCGCCGCCGTGGTGCAGGCTGACCCAGGTGGCGCCGCCGGACGTCGCCAGCAGCGCGTTGAGCAGCGGCCAGTCGGAGACCGCGTCGGAGCCGTCGCGCATCGCTTCGGTCTCGCGGTTGGGGCTGGCCACCGAGCCGCAATCGAGGTGGTCGCGGCCGATCACGACCGGCGCCTTCAGTTCGCCGTTGCGTACCATTTCGTTGAAGGCCAGCGCCGCGCGGTGGCGTTCGCCCAGGCCCAGCCAGCAGATGCGCGCCGGCAGGCCCTGGAAGGCGATGCGCTCGCGCGCCTGGTCCAGCCAGTGGTGCAGGTGCGGGTTGTCCGGGAACAGTTCCTTGACCTTGGCATCCGTCTTGTAGATGTCCTCCGGATCGCCGCTCAGCGCGACCCAGCGGAACGGCCCCATGCCGCGGCAGAACAGCGGACGGATGCAGGCCGGGACGAAGCCGGGGAAATCGAAGGCGTCTTGCACGCCGCGATCCAGCGCGACCTGGCGGATGTTGTTGCCGTAGTCGATGGTCGGCACGCCCATGCGGTGGAAGTCGAGCATGGCGCGCACGTGGACGGCGCAGGCGTCGGCGGCGGCTTCGGCCAGCGCCCGCCGCTGCGCGTCGTCGCCGTTGCGCGCCGCTTCCCACTGGCCGACGCTCCAGCCGGCGGGCAGGTAGCCGTTGACCAGGTCGTGGGCGGAGGTCTGGTCGGTGACGGCGTGCGGACGGGCCACGCCCTGGCGCGCCAGTTCGGCGAAGCGCGGCAGCAGTTCCGCGGCGTTGCCCAGCAGGCCGACCGAGACCGGGCGCTGCGCGGTGCGGACGATCTCCAGCGCTTCCTCGATGCTGTACGCCTTGCGGTCGACGTAGCGCGTGCGCAGGCGGAAATCGATGCGCGACTCCTGGCATTCGACGACGATGCAGCTGGCGCCGGCCAGCGTGGCCGCCAGCGGCTGCGCGCCGCCCATGCCGCCCAGGCCGGCGGTGAGGATCCACTTGCCCGACCAGTCGCCGGCGTAGTGCTGGCGGCCGAGTTCGACGAAGGTCTCGTAGGTGCCCTGCACGATGCCCTGGCTGCCGATGTAGATCCAGCTGCCGGCCGTCATCTGCCCGTACATCGCCAGGCCCTTGCGGTCGAGTTCGTTGAAGTGTTCCCAGGTGGCCCAGTGCGGCACCAGGTTGGAGTTGGCGATCAGCACGCGCGGCGCATCGGCGTGGGTGCGGAACACGCCGACCGGCTTGCCCGACTGCACCAGCAGGGTCTCGTCGTCGCCGAGTCCGCGCAGCGATTCGAGGAGGGCGTCGAAGCAGGCCCAGTCGCGCGCGGCGCGGCCGATGCCGCCGTAGACCACCAGGTCCCCGGGGCGCTCGGCCACGTCGGGGTCGAGGTTGTTCTGCAACATCCGGTAGGCGGCTTCGGCCAGCCAATTCCTGCAGTGCAGCTGGTCGCCGCGGGGCGCGCGCACGACGCGGCGCCCCGTGGCGGAAACGGTGGAAGTGTCCATGGATTCTCCGTCAGGGGGTGGCGGGGCTGCCCACCTGGAACGCGCCGACGAAGCGGTACCGCGCGGCGGGGTAGGTGAGGCGTACGTAGCTGGCGACCTGGCCGCGCGACCAGGTGCGCCGGGTGAGCACCAGCAGCGGATCGCCTTCGCCGACGTCGAGCAGGCCGGCCATGCGCTTGCTGGCGGTTTCCGCGTCGATCACGTGCTCGGTGCGTTCCAGCGGCGCCACCCGCATCAGGTACTGGTGCGGGATCTCGGTCTGGAAATCGATGTCCAGGTACTCGGGCGCGGAGGCCGGATTGACGAAGCGGTCTTCCAGCTGCAGCGGCTTGTCGTTGGCGAGATGCAGCAGGCGCGAATGGAACAGCGCGGTGCCGGGCTCGAGCCCGAACGGGCTGCTGGTGGCCGGCCGCGCCAGCACGCTCTCGCGGATCAGCACCTGCACGGTGTGCGCCTGGCCGCGCGAGAGGATCTCGTCGCGGATGCTGCGCACCTCGAACATCGCCGACTCGGCCTTGGGCCCGGCGACGAAGGTGCCGACGCCCTGCACGCGGGTGAGCACGCCGGAGTCGCTCAACTCACGCAACGCCCGGTTGACCGTCATCCGCGACATGCCGAACTTCAGCACCAGGTCGTTCTCGCTGGGGATGCGGCTCAGCGGCGGCCAGTCGCCATTGGTGATGTGGCGGACGATGTACTGCTTGAGCTTGAGGTAGCGCGGCTTGGGCTGTTCCATAGGCCCAGCATGACATGTCTATACAAGTATCGCCATTACACCCGTTGCTGCTCCGCACAAAATTGTTGACACGGTTTTTTCGTGCGTGCTATTGGTGGTATAGACAACCACGGTGAAGCTTTCCGCCAATGCCGTCCGCTCCGTCGCTGCTGCGTGCGTTCCTGATCTTCGTGCTGTGCACGGAAGGGATGCTGGGCGCCTGGGCCTCCACGCGGATGGCGGTGAACGCGGTCGCGCACGCCGCGGCCGCGGACGGGCAAACGGCCGGGGAGGCCGCGTCCGAGGACTGCGAAGAGGGCGACACGCCGGGGGCCGCGCGGCAGGACGGGCAGGCCGCGCACCACGATTGCGATTGCAACGGACAGGCGGCCTGCGCCTGCAACTGCATGTTCGCGTTCTATCCCCACGGCGGCGGCGTGCTCTTCGCCGCCCAGCACAGGCTGGCCTCGGTGTATTCCGGCGCGTTGCCGGAACACCATCCGCAGGCCGCCGTCTCGCGCGTCTTCCGACCACCGATCGGCTGAGCCCGCGCGGCCGCCATCGCGGCGGCGTTTCCTTGCGTCCTGCGTTTCCGGGCGCGCCTCGCGCGCACCTGGCGGGACGGCGTCCGAACAAAGACTTACCCTGTTGGGGAGAGAACCCATGTCATTCAAGCGCAACCCTCTGGCGGCCGCCGTCGGAGTCCTGCTGTGCGCCGGCTTCGCGAGCGCGGCGCACGCACAGCAATCCCAGGCCGAACCGGATGCCGGCCAACCCGCCACCATGGACGCGGTGAGGGTCACCGGCAGCCACATCAAGCGCGCGCAGCTTTCGGGCGTCGGCCCGGTGACCGTGGTCGATGCCGAGACCATCGCGCGTTCCGGCGCCACTTCGGTCGAGACCCTGCTGCAGCGCCTGCCGGCCTCGGCCGGTTTCGCCGGCAACCAGGGCAACGCCTACTGGACCGGCAACGGCTACGGCACCACCCAGGTCAACCTGCGCGGGCTGGGCATCAACCGCACGCTGGTGCTGCTCAACGGGCGCCGCATCGTCAATGGCGGCACCGGCGCCAACAGCGCGGTGGACCTGAACATCATCCCGGTCGCGCTGATCGAGCGCATCGAAGTGCTGAAGGACGGCGCCTCGGCCATCTATGGCGCCGACGCGGTGGCCGGCGTGGTCAACATCATCACCAAGCAGGCCTTCGACGGCGCGCAGCTGGGCGTCCGCTATGGCGAGACCTTCCAGGGCGACGGCGGGGACCAGGCGTTCGACCTGGCGTGGGGTACGCGCAGCGACCGCGGTTCGCTGATGGCGGCGGTGAGCTACGCCGAAAGCAAGGCGGTGAACATGGCCGACCGCGCGCCCTGCGGGTTGGGCGAAGTCGACGGCCGGCTGGAATGCGTGGGCAGCTCGGCCACCATCGGCGGCCGCGCGCGCCTGGCCGACGGCAGCATGGTCAACTTCAACCAGGACCCGAACGGCGACGGCGATTTCTACGAGCCGTATTCGGCCAAGCACAACTACAACTCCAATCCGATGCTCAACGCGGTGAACCCGATCAGGCGCGTGAGCCTCAGCGCCTTCGGCGACCTGGCGCTCAGCGAAGACCTGCGGCTGTTCACCGAACTGATGTTCACCAACCGGCGCTCCAGCCAGCTGGCCACGCCGGGCTCGCTGGGCCAGTACCGGGCGATGAACATCGCCGCCGGCCATCCGACCAATCCCACCGGCCAGGACCTGGTGCTGCAGCGCCGGCGCCTGGAGGAAGCCGGCGCGCGCGAGTTCTACCAGGACACCGACACGTTCCGCGCCGTGCTGGGGCTGGAAGGGCGGTTCGGCACGGGCTGGGAATGGAACGCGGCGATCAACTGGGGCCGCAACACCGGCATCGACGGTTCCACCAACGTGGCCAACCTGGACCGCGTGGATCAGACCCTTAACACTGCCGTCTGCAGCAACGCGCCCGGTGCCGCGATCCCCTGCGCCGACTACCTCGGCTACGGCGACCTCACCCGCGAGGTGCTGGACTACATCCTGTTCAGGACGCGCGACACCGGCGGCAACGAGCAGCGCAGTTTCACCGCCAACCTCAGCGGGCAGCTGTTCGAGATGCCCGCCGGCTGGGTCGGCTTCGCGGCCGGCGTGGAAGCGCGCAGGGACCGCGGCTGGCGCGATCCGGACCAGCTGACCCAGATGGGCATCGCCAACAGCAACGCCCAGCAGCGCATCGACGGCGAGTACGAGGCCAGGGAAGCCTTCGTCGAGTTCGCGGTGCCGTTGCTGCAGGACGTGGCATTCGCCGATTCGCTGGTGTTCAACGCCGCCGTGCGCTATTCCGACTACGACCTGTTCGGCAGCGACACCAACTACAAGGCCGGGCTGGACTGGCAGGTGGTTTCCAGCTTCAAGCTGCGCGCCACGTATTCCACCGCGTTCCGCATCCCCAACGTGCCGGAGCTGTTCGGCGGCGTCAGCGAGGGCAACCTGACCACGTCCGATCCCTGCAGCGGCTGGAGCGCGCTGCCGAGTTCGTCGGTGGTGTACCAGAACTGCCAGGCCTACGGCGTGCCCGCCGGCTACACCCAGCTGGGCAACACCATCCTGACCACCACCGGCGGCAACATCGACCTGCAGCCGGAGGACGCCAAGACCCTGACCCTGGGCGCGGTGTGGACGCCGGGTTTCGCACCCGGGCTGACGCTGACCCTGGACTACTACGACATCGAGATCGACAACGCGATCCAGAGCGTGGCCGGGTCCACCAAGCTGGCCCTCTGCTACAACACGCCCAACCTGGCGCATCCGTTCTGCGGCAGCAGCAACTTCACCCGCAATCCGGTGACCGGCGAGATCGACTTCCTGTCGGCGCAGCCGGTCAACGCGGCCAGCGAGCGCATGTCCGGCATCGACCTGGGCGTGCTGTACGAGTTCGGGATCGGCGACTGGGACGTGACGGCCAACTGGGACGTGTCCTACCTGGACCGCTACGACTTCGCGCCGTACCCGGGCGCGGCGGTGATCGAGTACGCCGGCAAGATCACCGGCGGCCGCGGCAGCTATGCGCACTGGCGTTCGCTGGCCACGCTGGCGCTGGCGCGGGGCCCGTGGTCGGGCGCGTACAGCCTGCAGTACATCGGCAAGGCGGACGACATCAACGCGTCGCCCGGCGACATCGGCGACCACGCGCCCAGCGTCACGTACCACAGCGCGCAGGTGAAGTACGCGTTCAACGACGCCTTCGACGTCTCGTTCGGCGTGGACAACCTGTTCGACAAGCAGGCGCCCTTCATCCAGAGCTACACCGACGCCAATACCGACACGATGACCTACGAGCTGCTGGGTCGCCGCTGGTACGCGCGCATCGGCTACCGCTGGTGACCGTCGCGGAGGCGCCGTCGCGACGGCGCCTCCGTGGCCATCGCCGCAACCGGACATCGGAAGGGCACAACGCATGAAACCCGCATTCTGGGCGCGCCGCGCCCACAAGTGGATAGGCCTGGTCGTCGGCGTGCAGGCGCTGCTGTGGATGGTCAGCGGCGTCTACATGACGGTCGTCTCGCTGGACATCATCCACGGTGACCACCTCGCGCACACGCACGGCGAACCGCTGGCACCGTCGGCGGCATGGATCGATCCGGTCGAGCACCGCCCCGGCCTGGCGTCCTACCGCCTGAAACGGCTGCTGGACCGGGAAGTGTTTGAGATCCGCGAGGACGGCGAGGTGTCGCTGATCGACGCCCGCGACGGCCGGGCGGCCAGTCCGCTGGACGAACGCACGGCGCGCGCCCTGGGCGAGGCCGCCTACCAGGGCGAGGGCAAGGTTGCCAGCGTGACCTGGATCATCGAGGCGCCGCAGGAAGTGGCGACGAGGCCAGTGCCGATGTGGGCGGTGCGGTTCGCCGACCGCGGCGAGACCACGCTGTATTTCTCGCCCGACAGCGGCGAACTGCTGGCGCGGCGGCACAGCCTCTGGCGCTGGTTCGATTTCCTGTGGATGTTGCACATCATGGACTACGACACCCGCAGCGACGTCAACAACACGCTTCTGCGCACCGCCGCCGGCGTCGGCCTGGCGTTCGCGCTGAGCGGCGTCTGGCTGCTGTTCTACAGCTTCCGCCGGAGGACCGCCGCATGACGCCCTGGATGCGGAGGCTGCACAAGTGGGTGGGCCTGCTGATCGGACTGCAACTGGTGCTGTGGATGGCGAGCGGGCTGGTGATGAGCCTGCTGGACCACGACCGGGTGCAGGGCCACGTCCACCGCGCGCACGCGAAGGCGGAACGCGCCTGGCCCACCGGCCTGCGTGCGCCGATGCGGGTCGTCGCCGACGCGCCGTCGCCGGTGCAGTCGATCGCCGCCCGCTGGCTGCTGGACAGGCCGGTGTACGAACTGACCGACGGCAGGACGGTCTGGCTGGCCGATGCCGCCGACGGTCGCACCGTCGCGATCGACGCGGCGCTGGCGTCGGCGCTGGCGCGCGCCGACTACACCGGCGCAGGCCGCCCCGGCGAGCCGCGCAAGCTGGCCAGCACGCTGGAGGTGCGCGGCCACGCAGGGCCCCTGTGGCGGGTCGACTTCGCCGACGAGGACGCGACCACGGTCTACGTGTCGGCGTGGAACGGCGACGTGCTGGCGCACCGCAACCGCACCTGGCGGGTGTTCGACTTCTTCTGGATGCTGCACATCATGGACTACGCCGGCCGCCAGGATTTCAACAATCCGCTGGTGGTCACCGCCGCCGTGGGCGGCCTGTGGCTGGCGCTGACCGGCCTGTGGCTGCTGGCGGCCAGCTTCCGGCTGAGCGAGTTCGTGCCGTCGCGCTGGCGGCGCGCGCGCGAACTGGTCGTGTTCGATCCCGACGGCACCCGGCTGCGCACGGTGCGCGCGGTGAACGGCGACAGCGTGTACGTGGCGCTGGCGCACAACGGGTTGCAACTGCCGTCCAACTGCGGCGGCGGGCAGAGCTGCGGGTTGTGCGAGGTGCGCTTCCGCGGCAACCCGCCGCCGCCGACCAGCGCCGACCGTGCGCACCTGTCGGACAGCAAGCTGCGCCTGGGCTACCGCCTGGCCTGCGACCTGCGCGTGACCGACGACGTGCAGGTGGAAGTCGCCGGCGGCGCCGGCCTGTGGAACGAATACCGGGCCACGGTGGAGAGCATCCACGCGGTCACGCCGTTCCTGCGCGAGATCGTGCTGAAGACCGACTTCGCGCCCGGGCCGGAATACCAGCCGGGCGCCTATCTGCAGGTGCACGTGCCGGACTATTCGCTGAAGCGGCAGGACATCGCCCACCCGGAGCACCACCGCGGCGACTGGGACGCGCTGGACCTGCCGTCGACGCTGGCGAACCGGCAGCCGGTACGGCGTTCCTATTCGCTGTCGCTGCCGGTGAAGCAGGCCGGCGGCCGGCTGACCTTGCTGGCGCGCTTCAGCCCCGGGCGCCAGGACAGGAAGCGGCATCCGGCCGGCAAGGGTTCCACCTACCTGTACTCGCTGAAGCCGGGCGACACGGTGTGCTTCAGCGGCCCGTTCGGCGATTTCGCCATCAGGCACGGCGGCCGCGAGAAGGTCTTCATCGGCGGCGGCGCCGGCATGGCGCCGCTGCGCGCGATGGTGCACGCCTGCCTCGACGCGGGCGCCAGCGAGCGCATGCACTTCTGGTACGGCGCGCGCACCCTGCGCGATGCGCCGTACGTCGACGAGATGGCGGCGCTGGCACGGCGGCACGGCAACTTCAGCTGGCACCTGGTGCTGTCGGAAGAGGCCGAGTGCGGCGCGGGGCTGCTGAAGGGACTGGTGCACGAAGCGGCGCACGACGCGCTGCTGCGCGACCATCCGGACCTGCAGGCCTGCGACTTCTACCTGTGCGGACCGCCGGCGATGCTGTCGGCCACGCGCCAGCTGCTGCAGCGGCTGGGCGTGGCCGAGGAGCGGATCGCCTTCGACGACTTCAAGATCTGAGCGGTCCCGGAAGCAGGAAAGCCGGGCAGGGGCCCGGCCTTCCGTTCAATGCCCGTGGTGGGCGTAGTCGCTCATGCGGCCATCGGCATCCACCGCGGACACCACGTAGGGCTGGACCCGGCCGTCGGGCGATTCCATGCCCGGCGAACCCATCGGCATGCCGGGCAGCGCCAGCCCCTTGACCGCCGGCTTTTCGGCCAGCAGGCGCTTGATGTCCTCGGCGGGCACGTGGCCTTCCACGAAATAGCCGCCGACCTCGGCGGTGTGGCAGGACAGCATGCGCGGGGCGATGCCCAGGCGCTCCTTCACCGGGCCCATGTCGTCGGTGTCGCGCACCTCCACCTCGAAACCGGCGGCGCGCACGTGCTCCACCCAGGTGCCGCAGCACCCGCAGCTCGCGCTCTTGTGCACCACCATCGGCGGCAGGGTCGGGGAGGGCGCCGGCGGCGCCGCGACGGTGGCGTCCGCGCGGGGAGGCGCGGCGGCGGACGGCGACGAACCCGTGGCGGGCTGGCAGCCGGACATCAACAGCAGGAGGGCCGGCAGGCCCAGGGCAAGCAGGAAGGCGGGACGGAAAGTCATGGTCGCGTTCTCGTGATGGGGTTTCCGGTGGCGCGCCCCGCCTCGGGCGGGGCGGCGTGGGGCGGAGGTCCGGGGATCGCGTCCCCGGGATACCGGTCCGCGGGGGATCAGAGCATGGCCATGCCGGCCGCGAATTCCTTGCGGTCGAGCTTGCCGTCGCGGTTCTTGTCGACCATGCCGAAGTGGGCGAGCAGCCCGTGCCCGGCCGGCAGTTCCGCCTTGCCGACGAAACCGTCGCGGTCGGCATCCAGCCGGGCGAAGGCGTCGTCGGTGGCCGTTGCCTGTGCGGCCTGCGTGGGCGGCTTGGCGGGCGCCGGCGCGGCGGCCTTCTTCCTGGCGTCGGACGCGTCGTGGCCGGCGTGGTGGTCGTGTTCCCCGGCGACGGCGTGCAGGGGCGCCAGGCTGGCGAGCAGGAAAAGCGTGGAGAGGATCTTCATGGTGGTGTACTCGAAGTGGGGTGGCGACGGCAGCGGGGCCGCCGTCGCGGGAATGGAAGGGAACGAGGCGGGAAGGTTCAGAACCACAGCCGGACGCCGGCGACCACGCGGGTGTCGCGGCTGCGTTCGCCCTCCGCGCGCCGGTAGTCGGCGGTGTCGCCGAAACTGCGTTCGTGCACCACGCCCACGTAGGGCGCGAAGCGGCGGGTGACCTCGTAGCGCAGGCGGAGGCCGGCTTCCACGGTGTTCAGGCCGCTGCCGGTGCCATGCCCCGGTTCGTCCTTGGCGGAGAATTCCGCCTCGACCAGCGGCTGCAGGATCAGGCGGTTGGTGATGCGCAGCGTGTACTCGGCTTCCACGTTGGCGGCCACCTGGCCGGATTCGCCGACGTAGGCGGTGGCCGACACCTCGAAGCGGTACGGCGCCATGCCCTGCACGCCGAAGGCCGCCCAGCTGCGCGCGTCGCCCGGCTTGAAATCGTGCCGGACGCCGGCCACGACGTCCCACCACGGCGACACGCTGCGGCCGTACAGCACTTCCAGGTCGGCGCTTTCGGTATGTCCGCCTTCGCGCTCGCCTTCACTGCGCAGCCACACGCGGTCGGTGTCGGTGCCGATCCAGGCGATGCCTTCCCAGGCCTGGCCGGTGCCGTGGTCGCCATCCCAGGCTTCCAGGCGGTTGAAGGTCACCTTGTGGTTCACCGCGGGCGCGTGCTGCATGGCGTGGTGGTCGATCGCCGGGAACGCGGCCGCGAGATCGGCCGGCGTGACGGGCGGGATCGGCTCGCGTGGCGCAGCATCGGCGGAGGCGTGACCGTGGCCCATGGCGGCATGGTCGACCTTGCCGTCCGCGGCAGGGGCCGCGTGCTGCGCGTGGTCCATCCCGGCGTGGTCCATCTTGGAATGGTCCATCGACGAGTGATCCGTCGAAGAATGGTCCATCGAGGAATGATCCATCTTGGAATGGTCCTCCGACGAGTGATCCATCTTGGAGTGATCCATCGAGGAATGATCCGCCGCGGAACGGTCCACCTTGGCAGGTTCGGCGGCGTGGCCTTCGTGCTGCGCCCAGGCCGGTGCCGCGAGGCCCAGCGCCAGGCCCAGCGCGACGGCAAGGCGGTGCGGGGAAGGGGAGGAGGTCTTCATGCTTCGATCCTCACTTCCCGCATCATGCCGGCTTCCATGTGGTACAGCAGGTGGCAGTGGTAGGCCCAGCGCCCGAGCGCGTCGGCGCGCACGCGGTAGCTGCGGCGCGTGCCGGGCGGCATGTCGATGGTGTGCTTGCGCAGCTGGAACTCGCCGTCGGCGTTCTCCAGGTCGCTCCACACGCCGTGCAGGTGGATCGGGTGCTGCATCATGGTGTCGTTGACCAGCACGATGCGCATGCGCTCGCCGTAGTTGAGCCGCAGCGGCTCGGCGCCGGCGAACGGGATGCCGTCGAACGACCAGGCGAACTTCTCCATGTGCCCGGTCAGGTGCAATTCCACGGTGCGCCCGGGCTCGCGCCCGTCGGGATCGTCGAACAGGCTGCGCATGTCGCCGTAGGTCAGCACCTTGCGGCCGTTGCCGCGCAGGCCGATGCCCGGGTCGTCCAGCCTCGGCTCGGTGGCCGAGGACTGCATGTCGACCAGCGGGTTGCCGGCTTCGCCGGCGGGATGCTTCGGCGCCTTTTCGGCGGCGCCGTGCGCGCCATGGCCCATGCTGGCGCCGCAGCCGCCTTCCATCATCGCCGCGCCGCAACCGCCCTCCATGCCCTTGTGCGCGCCGTGGCCGCCCATGTCGTGGCCCATGTCGCTCATGGTCAGCAGCGGGCGCGGATCGCGCGCCGGGACCGGCGCCTCCAGCCCGTCGCGCACCGCCAGCGTGCCGCGCGCGTGGCCGGTGCGGCCCATGTCCTGCGCGAAGATGGTGAAGGCGTCCTGGCCCGCGGGTTCCACGATCACGTCGAAGGTCTCCGCCACCGCGATGCGGAACTCGTCCACGCTGACCGGATGGATGTACTGTCCGTCGGCGGCGACCACGGTCATCTTCAGGCCCGGGATGCGCACGTCGAAGTAGGTCATCGCGCTGCCGTTGATGAAGCGCAGCAGCACCTTCTCGCCCGGGCGGAACAGCCCGGTCCAGTTGCCGGCCGGCGCGGTGCCGTTGAGCAGGTAGGTGTAGGTGTGCGCGTTGATGTCGGAGATGTCGGTGGGCGTCATCCGCATGCGCCCCCACATGCCGCGGTCCTCGAGCGTCTCCGCCAGCCCGTCGCGGCGGGCGTCGCGCACGAAGTCCACCAGCGTGCGCTGGTAGTAGTTGTCGTGCTCCGGCATCTTCTTCATGCGGCGGAACAGCGCGGCCGGATCCAGGTCGGTCCAGTCCGACAGCAGCACCACGTGCTCGCGGTCGAACGCGTACGGCGGCGGTTCGCGCGGGTCGACGATCAGCGCGCCGTACAGCCCGGCTTGCTCCTGGAACATCGAATGGCTGTGGTACCAGTAGGTGCCGGACTGCTTCAGCTCGAAGCGGTACTGGAACGTCTCGCCCGGCGCGATGCCGTTGAAGCTCAGCCCCGGCACGCCGTCCATGTTCGAGGGCAGCAAGATGCCGTGCCAGTGGATGGAACTGGCGTCGCGCAGCCGGTTGGCCACGCGCACGGTCACCGTGTCGCCCTCGCGCCAGCGCAAGGTTGGCGCGGGCAGCGTGCCGTTGACGGTGACGGCCGGCCGCGTGCGGCCGGTGAAGTTGACCGGCGAGGCGCCGATGGAAAGGTCGAACTCGGTCCCGGTCAGCAGTACCGCGCCGCGCCGCGCCGGCACGCCGGCCGAAGCGGGCATGCGCACCAGGCCCAGGCCCAGCGCGAGGCCGCCGGTCGCCAGCCCGGTCACGAACTGGCGGCGCGACGGCTTGAACGCACCCACGCCGCCGCGGGTGGAATCATCGTGTTTCATCAGTAGGTTCCATAATCCTGTCAGGCGACCGCCGCGCACCGCCTTCGCGGTGACGTCGTCCGGATCGCGATGGGAACCCGCGACGCCACGGCAGGTGCCGTGCGTGCGCAGGTCCGCGTCATGGACCGCCTTGCGCGGTCAGGCCAGGGAAATGGGAGGCCGGTGCCGGTGCGCGAGCGGCGCCGAGGCGTGGTCGAGCGTGCGGTACGCCGGCGCGCTGGCGTGGACCGCCTGCACCGGCGTGACCAGCGAAGGCCAGGGCAATGCCGGGGCGTGCTGGTCGCACGGGCCGTCGCAGCCGTCGGACGGACAGCAATCCGGCATCGCCGGCGCTTCGCCGGAGGCCGGCGCGTCCTTCGACGCGTGCCCCATCGCCATCGCGGCGTCGCCGTGGCACGGCGGCTCGGCGTCGACGGAGGCCGCGACCGGCAGCGCATCGATGGCCATCCGCGTGGCGGCGTGCGCATAGCCGGCCCCGTTCAACAACAGGACCAGGCAGAGCAGGGCGCGGAGCAGGGCGGCGGCGCGGGACATGGCCACATGATACGACAGCCGGCGGACGGGTGCCGGACGTCCTTGCCGGAGCGGGAAAACACGCGTCGTGCATACGCTCGCGAATGGCTGCGCGCGCATCCGCCGCGCCCGGCAGGACGGCGGACGCGATATGCTTGCGGCCGGTTTTTCGGTCCAGAACAGCGTGGAGTCGGCATGGCGGGCACGGGGATGACCAACACAGTGCTGCCCGCAGGCGATCCGCAGCACGAGGCGACACCGGACGCGCAGGCATCGGCGGCGACCGCCCGCACGATCGTGGCCGACGTCGGCGGCACCTACGCGCGGCTGGCCTGGACCCAGGACGGCGATGCGCACCACGTCCACGATTTCCGCCGCTACGTCTGCGCCGAACACCGCGACCTGGCGTCGATCCTGCGCGACTACGCCGCCGGCAGCGGATGCCGCGGCGCGGTGGTCGCCATCGCCGGCGTGCTGGAAGGCGACCGGCTGATCAACTCCAACCTGCCGTGGGCGGTGTCCGTCGAGAAGACGTGCCAGGCGTCCGGGCTGGCGTGGGTCGAACTGATCAACGATTTCGAGGCGGTGGCCAACGCCGTGCCGTCGCTGGAGCGCGACACGCTCTCGCCGCTGACCCGCGCCGTCGACGCCGGCGCCGCATCGCCGGCGCTGGTCATCGGTCCCGGCACCGGCCTGGGCGCCGCCCTGTGGATGGAAGGCCAGCCGCCCCGCGTGCTGGCCACCGAGGTCGGCCAGGCCGCGCTGGCGGCAGGCGACGCGCTGGAGCTGGACATCCTGCGGCGCCTGCTGCGCGACCGGCCGCACGTCAACAACGAACACGTATTGTCCGGCCCGGGCCTGATGACCCTGTACCGGTGCCTGTGCGAACTGCGCGGCGGCACGGCGGCGCACGCCGATGCCGCCAGCCTGGTGGCCGCCGCCGAGGCCGGCGACGGACTGGCGCGCGAAACCCTGCAGGTGTTCTGCGGCTGGCTGGGCAGCCTGGTCGGCGACCTGGCGATCATCTTCGGCGCCAAGGTCGTGTACCTGGCCGGCGGCGTGACCGCGCACATCCCGCAGTTCCTGCACGACGGCCGTTTCCTGCAGCGCTATCTCAACAAGGGCGTGATGTCCGAGCGCCTGGAGCAGGTGCCGGTGTGGCGGGTGGAGCACGGGCAGCTGGGGCTGCTGGGCGCGGCGGCGTGGTACCGGGAGAATCGGGCGAAGTAGGTGCGGTGTCCGAAGCCTGGAGCCGTATCCATGTCGATCCGCCCATCATGCGCGAGACACGCTGGCCGGATCGAAGACAGCCGGCGCGACTTGGGCAGGACGTGGTTTCCTGCATCCTGATATTCAAGCGCTGCGGCTCTGCCGTGCTCGTCGCATGCCGTCGTTTTTTCTCACTGTGCCGTGGCCTTGGCTACCACGTTGCCGGAATACGCCGCGCGGGGGTTTCCCGATGCCGGCTCGATCAGGTCATTGACCGTGGGGTGGAGAGCCAGCGCCGTGACGCCGGACAATGCCGCCACGTTCGGACCGGCCGGCGTCATCGCCGCGTGCTGCCGAGGGGCGGCCATGTCCTGCCGTTGACGCGCGATGCGTGCCAGGCCGATCGGGCGGAGATCGCGGACGATTGGCCACGCGACCTCCGCCCTCGTCTAGAGCGCCAGGTCGTCCGCATAGACCAGGCGGCCCTGCCAGACCGGTTCCCGTCCGTATCGCGCGATCTCCGAGCGGGGCGGCGGGTCGCCCTCGAACTGTTCCCACTCCTCGATGCGCACGCGGAATCGCGCGGCCGCGGCGTCGTCCGTGCCTTCGGCCAGGGGCGTGCGCACCGGGATCGCCACCGCGCTGGCCAGTTCGCCGACCCAGACCGCCTCGGCGATGTTCTCGCCGTGCCCGCGGATCTCCAGTTCGACCACGTCGCGCGTGGTCCAGCCGAGGTCGCCGCCGATGGCCGGGTCGAACTCCTGCAGGCGCGCCACCACGGTCCGGTTCTGCGCGACCGCCGCGGCCCATTCGCGGGCGCGGCCGCCGCGGTGGCCGGTGTAGCCGCTGACGACCACGCGCACGTGGCGGTCGTCGGTACGGCTGACGCTGGCGGTGCGTTCCGGCGCGACCTGCACGAAGTCGGCGCGCACCGGCAGCGACAGGTGCTTGCCGGCCACGCTTTCGGGCTGGTAGCGGGCCAGCGCCAGCCGCAGGAACGGCCAGAAGGTGGCGCGCGGGCTGAAGGCGATGTCCACGTACCACAGGCCGCGTTCCTCGCTGTACTGGGGCAGGTAGCCCAGCGCCATCACCGGCACGCTGGTCGGCTGCGCGGGGTTGTCCTTCTTCGGCGGCAGGGGCAGCGGCAACGCCGCCGCCGGCGCGGCCGGGAAGCCGGCGCGGTGGCGGTCGTCGATGCGGCTCAGGGCCAGGCCGGAATCGAAATCCAGCAGCTGCAGCGGGCGTTTCTCCACGCCGGGCGCGATCCAGGCCGGATCGCTGCCCCACTGGCTGACGTACTCGAAGCCTTCGGCCGGGTTCGGCGGCGGCGGGTAGCCGGCGGTGTCGCTGGCGCCCGGTGCGAGCAGCACCGCCAGCAGTTCGCCGTCGCCGGAACTGTTCCAGCCGCGCTCCAGGTAGATGCGCACGCCGGCGCCGCGGGTGTGGCGGCGGCCGAACGGCTGTTCCGGCTCTTCGCCGTCGGACCAGCGGAACAGCGGCAGCACCGAATGCACCTTGGGCGGCTCGGGCGCGACCGTGGACGGCACCGCGATCTCCAGTTCGGCGCTCACCACGCTCATGCCGTCGTCGAGCGGGTCGGACGGGTCCGGCGCCAGCGCGTCGGGCGCGAAGTATTCGCGGAAGCGCGTGGTTGCGCGGAACCGGTAGCGGACGCGGTGGTGGCGGGTGTCGGGGAAGGTGTGCAGCGCCGCGTGCAGCCAGACGTCCTCCCAGCCCGGCGCGTCGAGCACCTGGTCGCCGACCCACAGGGGCACGATCCGTTCGTGCGGCAGCACCCTGGTGGTGAAGGCGGCGAGGGTGGCGTCGCGCTGCACCGGCGCCGGCAATGCCAGGTCGTCGACGGTGTCGGTCCAACGCGCGCTCGCCGACACCGATTCGGTGCTCGGGCCATGCACTTCCAGTCCGCCGAACAGCGCGGCCAGGGTCGAGCCGGGCGCGCGCAGCACCCTGACCGTGGTCGGCCGCGGCGCCTGCACCGGCCGCGGCACCGCATGCACCAGCGTGACCGGCTCGCTCGGCGACAGTCCCCACAGCAGGCCGTCGGCGGCCGCTTCGCGCGCGATGGGATCGCCGGTGATGGACGGGGCCAGCGATCGCCATACGCCGAACCAGTCCAGCCGCGCCTTGGGCAGGGCGCTGGACAGGCGCAGGCGCTGGACGTCGCCGGCGGGCAGGGCGATGTCGATGCGGTGCGCGTCGATGCGGCCGTCGAGCTGCGCGCCGCCCGAGAGGGTCAGCAGGAACGGCTGCGGATGCGGCCAGGCGCCCGCGTAGTCCGCGGTGATGCCCTCGGTGCCCCACGGGAATGCGATCACGCGGCCGGCGCCGGCTTCGTGGAAGGCCAGCGAGACGCCGCGCGCCAGCGGATCGGGCAGGTAGGGCAGGGTGAGCTGCTGGGTGTCGTGGACGATGTACTGGCCCGGGGCCGGGGCATCGCCCTTGTCCAGTACGAGCGCGGCGTCCACGCCCGCGGCCGGCGGCAGCACCTTCAGCGGGTGCGCCGGCGCATGCGGGTTGTAGTGGTCGCCATCGACCGGTTCCGGCAGCAGGCGCACGCCCGGTTGCGGGCTGGCGGCGCCGGCCGGGTCGGTCGGGTGCGGAACGCTGCGGTCGAAGAACGAGCCGTCCTCGCGCAGGGCGATCGCCAGCATCCCGCGCCGCGACTGCGCGGCGGCGGCGGGCGTGTCCGCGGTGTCGATGCCGGCGTCGAACACGCCATGCAGTTCGGCCTGCCCCTGGCTGGTCTTCGGCGGCGCCAGGTGCCGCTGCGACACCGTCGCCGGCGGCGATACGGTGACGTCGAGCGTGCCGGGATCCTGCGTCACTCCCGAGCGCACCACCAGCACGCGCAGCGATTCGGCTTCGGTGTGCGCCTTCAGCGGCACCAGGGCCGGCGGCGGCACCGGTTCCCAGCGCAGGAACGGCCGCAGCGGGGTGACCGTCTTCAATGCCTGCTGGACGGATCCGGGATCGGGCACCGGCGACGCCGTGCCGGCGGCATGGCCCAGCTGCGATGCGACGAGGTCGGACAGGCGGGACAGCTCGGTCACCAGCGTGCTGCGGGAGATCGGCTGCTTGCGCTCGGCCGAGGCGCTGCGGAACACGCTGCGCACCAGGCTCGCGCGCGAGGCGGCCAGGCGGGCGGCACTGGCGCGGGGCAGGTCCGCTTCCAGCGAGGCGCCGGGCGAGGCGGCGCGCAACAGGCCCAGGGTCTGCTTGCGCGCCGCGGCGACCTTGGCCGCCCCGCCCAGCCCGACCGCCTGGGCGACCGTCTGCAGCGTGTCGGTGTCGGCCTGGCGCAGCAGGCGGTTCGACGCGGGTTCGCCGGCGCCGGCGCCGGGCGCGGCATCGCGTTCGGGCGCGGTGGATTCGAGGAACACGAACGGCCCGTCCTCGCCGGCGCCCGCGGCCCGGTGCAGGGCTTCGTGCACGCCGCCCACGCCGCCGAACTGGTCGCGCACGCCCTGTTCCGCCAGGAACGCGCCGACCGCGGTCGATCGCAGCAGCGGCAGCACCGCGTCCGGCGCCAGCGGCGACAGCCCCAGCGCGTGCGGGCGCACGCCGCCGGCCAGGTCGACGTTCCAGGCGCGGAACGCGTACTCGCGGCCGTAGCGCAGGCGCGGCAGGGTGCCCTTGGCGATGGCATGGGTGAACCGGAACGGGTGCGGTTCGCGCCCGCTCCACGGTTCCTCGGCCTCGACCACGTTCTCGTCGATGCGCGAACCGCCGCCGGGCGCATCGCCGACGTCGCCGCGCACGCGGCGTCCCGGCCGCGGCGCCGACAGGCTCCAGCCGTCCCAGCCGAACAGCGCTTCGTGCACGTGGATGGCCGACGCGGCCACGCCCGGCGTCTGGGTGGCGTTGGTGCCCTGGATGAAGCCTTCGTTGCGCACGTCGCGGTAGATCACGTCGTCGTGCAGCCGCAGGGTGGTGTCGCGCGCGTGCAGCGAGAACCAGCGCCGCGCGGTCTGGTCCCACACTTCCACGCGCATGCCGCGGGTGACGTCGGCGGTATGCAGCGGGCGCTGCTGCGACGGCGGCACGGCAGCGGCCAGCGCCTGCTCCCAGCCTTCCTGGGTCTTCAGCTGGCGGATCGCGCCCTCGGCCTGCTGGCGGCGGGTCACGGTCAGCCCGGTGGCGCGCAGGGCGGGCGTGGCGGCGTCGACCGGTTCCTGGCGCAGTTCGGCCAGCGCCAGCCGCGGCAGCGTGGTGAGGAAGCGTTCGGTCTTGATCGCCGAACCGTCGATGTCGACGTCGACCACGTCGAACACGCTGCTTTCGCCCAGCGCCAGCTGGCCGTCCTGCCACAGCGGCGGTGCGGTGGGGTTCGCGCGCGTGACCAGGCTGCCGTCGGCCAGCGCCCTGACCGCGACCGGCATCGCGCGGCACGCGGCGGCCGCATCCGGACGCCGCGGCGGCGACGGGCCGACCTGGACTGCCAGCCATTCGCTCTTGCGCAGCCGCGCCGGGTCGCCCTTCAGCGGGATCACCAGGCCCAGGCGCAGCAGCAGTTCGCGATGGTCGCCGACCGCGGCCACGCGTTCGTGGAATTCCGGCGGCGGCGGCTCCAGCGCCTTCACCGGCTGCGGCGGGTTTGGCACGGCCTGGGTCGGCGATTGCGATTCGGGCCGTTCGTAGTAGCGCCGGACCCGGTGCAGGTCCTGCAGCGCGGACTGGACCGCGGCCGGGCCGGCCGCGCTTGCCGATGCGCCGTAGTGGTAGGGCTTGGCCGTGCCCGTGGTCGCGCCGGCGGCGCCGCGGCGCAGGCCCCGGTCCAGGTGCTGGGTGAGCAGGCGTTCGTCGTAGACCGGCCAGTCCAGCCGGTTGCCGCGCGCCGGCAGCTGCAGCGCCTTGCTCTCGCGGACGTACTCCCAGATTGGCCGGGTCAGCGGATGCGCGCTGGGTCTGACCGGCGTGGTCGGGTCGGCGACCACGGTCGCCAGGTGCACGGCCTTGGCGATTTCCGCCGCGTCCTTGGCCGGGAACGTGCGCCAGTCGCGTCCCTGCCACTTGGGCACTTCGTTGGCGCGCACCGACAGCGTGCCGGGGAACACGCGCGGCCACAGCGCCGGCTCCACCGCCGACACGTCCAGCGTGGTGGCCATCGGGCCGTTCTGGTCGACCAGGGTCAGGTCCAGGCCGGACCGGGCGAATTCGCCCCAGGCCTCGAACAGCGGGAAATCGGCCAGGGTGGCGCCGGCGGCGCCGGACAGCTTCGGCGAGATGAACACGTTGACGTGCAGGTCCGCGTCGGCGTGCGCCGAGACCGGCAACGCCAGCGCCACGAAATACTCGCTCATGCCGCCACCTCGCTCGCGAACGCTTCCAGGTAGGCATCCCAGGCCGGCGCGCTGCCGTCGGCTTCCATGACGATCTCGCGCAGGCTGGGGTCGCCGTTGGAACCGGCGAAGCGCCGCTCGGCCGAGATCGACACACTGCCGGAGAAGAACAGCACCTCGACCTCGACGGTGATCGTGGCCCGGCCGAGCATCTTGCCGGTGTGGAACTCGTAGACCAGTTCCATGTACAGCTCGATGGCGGCCGAGATCAGGCCCAGCACGTCGACTTCGCCGCGCAGGCGGAAGTAGCCGGTCAGCGAGCCCTGTTCGCCCTCCAGGCGGATGTAGATGCCGATCACCGCCGAGATGGAGCCGGAAGCCACGCCGAAGTCCACCGCCAGGTAGGCGCCGGCCTCCAGCCCCAGCTCCAGGATCTCCAGGCCCTTGGGCGACAGGCGGATCAGGAACCAGCCGCCGCCGCCGAGCATCACCACCGCCAGCACGAACGGCTTCTCGCGCGTGCAGAAGTTGAACCCGACCGAGATCGCCTCGCCCAGGAACGGCACCTTGACGTCGGCGCCCAGCGAGATGTTCGACAGGTTGAACACGCCCACCGCCACGTTGGGCAGGGCGAGGGTGAAGCCGGCGGTCAGTCCGCCCGGCGCGACGTCGACGAACGGCGGGTCGGAGAACCCGTCCAGCGGGATCAGGTCCTTGAGCGTGTTGACGAACGCCAGGAAGCCGCCGAACACCACGTCGTCCAGCATCACGTCGATCTCGGTCTTGCCGGTGGAGCCGGACTTGAACGAGATGTGCCGGAACGGCACCTTCATCAGCGGATCGTTGGCGAACAGGTTGAGCTGGAAGTCGCGCAGTTCGGCCAGCACCTCGAAGGTGGGCGCGCCCTGCGCCTTCAGCGTGCCGCGCACCGCCAGCGCCAGGCCGTCGTCGCGGTTGAGCTGCAGCAGCTTGGCGCCGTTGGACGGCCAGGACTGGATCTTCGGCCGCCATTCGTAGCGGAACGAGATCTCCTTGCGGTCCAGCCTGGCGCCGTTGAGGAAGCCGAGCAGGTCGGCGGCCAGCCCGGTGCCGGCGGCCAGGGCCTTGAGCGCGTCGGCCAGCTGCAGCAGGCGCGTACGCGCGAACATCGGCAGCGGCGGCCGGGCGAGCGCCCGGGCCTTGGCGACGAGGTCGGCGATCTTCGGCTGCAGGCCGGTGGCGAGCTCGGCTTCGACCTGCGCCACCGACAGCGTCTTCATCGCGTCCAGCAGGCCGGGCAGGGCGGCCACCAGCGCCTCGCACGCCGCCTGCAACGCCTGCGCGTCGGCGACCAGCGCCTGCGCCTGGCCCAGTTGCGAGGCGCCCTGGTCCTGCAGCGACTGCAGCACGCGTTGCGCCTCGGCCACCGCGTCGAGCGCGCGCTCCTTGGCGGCTTCGATCTCGCGGACCAGCGCGGTGGCCGAATCCAGCGCATCGGTGACCAGCTTCGGCGCCTGGTCCAGGCCGCCGGCCTTGAGCAGGTCGGTCAGCTTGAACAGGCCGAACAGCTTGGGCATCGCCTCGCCCAGGAACGCGGCCGGATCGAAGCTGTCGCCGGCCACGCTCTGCAGGTCGCCGACCGGCCCGGCTTCGGTCGACAGGCCGGCGATGGTCAGGTTGGGCTGGATGAAGCCGCCGGCCCGGTCCGAACCGACGCCGCTGTCGCCGAAGCCGATCCGCGGCAACGGCATTTCCGGATCCGCGGCGGCACCGCCGGCGGTGCTCACGTGGTCCTTGTAGGCCGGATCGCCGGCCAGGCCGGACAGCAGCGTGCTGGCCCAGACGCGGCCGCGGTTGGCCACGGTGAAGCCGCCCGCGCGGTAGGCCGGGTAGTAGGTGATCGTGGTCGGCCCGGTGCCGGCCAGGGCCTGCGCCGCCGGCAGGACCACGTCCGCCGTGCTCATGGACGGCGTGCTGCCGCCCTGGCGGGCGGTGCCGCGCAGGCGGATGCGCTGGGTCTCCAGGCGCGCATCCTTCTGCGTCTGCGCGTTCTTCGGCGCGAACGCGACCGGCTGGCCCTTGAGGTCGATCACGCGGTGCGGACTGGCGCGGTAGTGCTGGTCGATCTTCGCCAGCAGCGCACCGCCGATGTGCTCGGCCACCCAGATCAATGCGGCGGGGAACCTGGCCGGCTCGTCGTCGCGGTCGCGCGCGGCCACGTCGAACGCGAACGCGGTGCCGCCCACCGTCGGCCAGAACGCTTCCTTCGGGTTCAGCCCGGGAATGCCCAGGCCGGCGGGCATGTCGAGGTTGGGCGTCACGCGCGGCGTGAGTTCGGTGCGGATGAACGGGAAGCCGTGGCCGGAATGGACGCGGACCGGATCGATCAGCACCAGGAACTGGCGCTGGTAAAGCCCCGCCATCGGCTTGTTCGGCGGGCGGATCGAGCGCTCGGTGATCTTCACCAAGACCGTCGGCTGGCCGAGCGGGTACAGGTAGCCCGGATAGACCACGCGCACGAACTGGTCGCGTCCCCCGGTGGCGACGTGGTCCCAGGCCAGCACCGAGGCGATGCCCTCTTTCGAATACGGCTTGGTCACCCACTGGCCGTGGTAGTCGAGCCAGGCGCCCAGCGCGGTCAGCCACAGCTTGTCCGCGCCCACCGGCGCCGGCTGCAGCGGCCCGGCGGTGCTGGGCCAGCTTTCGGAGGTCTGGCGCACGAGACGATGACGGTCGGCCCGGTCCAGCGAGCCGAGGAACGGGCTTTCGTTCGGGCTCAGCGCGCCCGTGCGGTCGGCGAGCTTGTCCTGCCACACGGCCGCGGCGAGATCGTCGCGGTCGCGCGTCCAGACCGCGCGCAGCACGCGGCTGGCGTCCTCGCCGGGCGCCGGCGGCAGGCCGAGGTTCTCCGGCGTGCGCTTGCCCGTGTCCAGCCGCGTGTGCCACAGCTCGACGTGGCCGGCCGCGTCCCCGGCCCGCGCCGGCTGGCTGGCGTGCACCCAGCGGCCCTCGGACGTGGGCGACATCACCAGCCGGAACGGCGCTTCGATCGCGGTCTGGTCCGGCGTCGGCCGCGTGCTGTAGGTCGCCCGCCGGAAGAACGGCGGCAGCCGCCCCAGGTCGATCGCCTCGCCGATGACCCCGGGCACGAGGCGCTCGCTGACGCCCGCGCCCAGCGTCACCGGCACCTTGGACACGGCGATCACGTCGGCCAGCGTCCGCGCGTTGCGCGCCAGCGCCGCCCGGCCCAGTACCGTGGCCGGGTCCGCGACCCGGTTGCGGCGCTGCGTGGCCGTCGCCTTGGCGATCGTCACCCCGGTTTCGTCGACGGTCGCGACCAGGTCGCCGGCCAGCGCGTAGTACACGACGGGGAAGGGCACGACGATCGGGATGACCAGGCCGGACGGCAACTGGTAGCGCGGTGGACGCACGCCCGGCGCCTCGCCGCGCGGATGCAGCACCGGCGGCAGCCACGGCATGGCGCCGAGGATCCCGGCGGTGGAGAACGCGAAGCGCGTGCCGTCCGGGATCCGAAACACCAGGCGCGTCGTGCGCGCGGCGCGAAAACCGACCGGCGGCGTGGCGACCGGGGCGGAGGAGGGCGGGGCATCCTTGGGCTTGCCCTCGGGGCCGTCGCCGCCGGCGGCATCGGGGACCTTCGTCCCGGCGGCCACTTCATACGTGGCCTGCTCGTGCGCATGTTGGAAAGGAAAGTCGACGAACATCCGCCCTTCGCCGCCGTCCATCACGATTTCCGCGCTTCCGGCGTCGTCAGCGGATGTCCGGGCGACGCCGCGCAGGGTGACGGTCAACGCCACCAGATCGTGCGGCCGGATCAGGTCGACGACGATGTCGCCCTCCGCACCGACGTGGTTGTAGGGATGCAGCTTGCCGCTGTCTTGGGTCCATTTCATGACCGACTCCAGTACGCGACCGCAACCGCACGGCATGCGGACGCAGGCGCTGCGCGCGGTTCGCGGGCAACAACGGCGGCATGACCTCCGGCGCCCCGTGCGGGCCGGCGGACGAAACACCATCGGAGGAGGGTGAACAGATGCGACGGGCCTTCATCGCCCGACGCGATTCGCTTGGCGATGCAGGATCGTAGTCATTACAACGCCCGGGGCTGTGGAAACCGGCAGCCGATGTTGCGCAGTTCCGACGAGCGGTTTGATAAGCGCGTTTACCGATTTTGCGGAAGGCAACTGGCTGAATTCGAGCGACGGGCTCACGTAGCTGCTTGAGCGGGAGATCTACGCTGAGGTCCGCACTGCGGGCCAGTGGCATCGCGGTGCGGCAGAGGCGCGCTCAAAATTCTTCAGGGGAGATTGACCCGGAGGGGTCAGCACCCAAGTGATTTTACAAGGCGGCTACGATAGTGGTGCCGTCATCGAGCAGGGCGAATGAAAGCGTCCGGCCTGAAAGTGGAATCACCATTCGGTGAGCCGGAGCCATGTTGAATGGATGATTGTTGCCCAAGGGTTGCTCACAACTTCAAGCGGAGCACTAGACAGTCATGCCTCGTTATCGGCCTGTGATTTCGTGTCAACAACGATGCGGCACTTGTCGCCGCCCTGGGGAAAGTACGCGGCGCCATCACTTGCGAGATAGTAGGGCGAACCACTATCGGAAGTGACCAGCCTCCACGAGGCTGCAACGCCCACGACGAACTCCGCCCTATCCCTCAAGTTAAAGCACGAGAGGCTCAGCGGGCCCGCGGCGGCGCCTTTGGACGGGTCTTCTGCGCTTTCATGTCCTGTCGGTGAGCAAGCCGCCAGCAAGAGGCTGATTGACGCGGGAATCCATTGTGACTTCAAGACCATGACAGTCGTCCTTTGCTCGTTTCGGTTGAAGCTAACCAAGGATGCTCCGAACATCAATCTACTTGCAAAAGGAGCGTGCTCGCTACGAACCGAACACCTTCACCAAGACGGTGATCAACGGCGCGCAGGTCGCCACCGCGTCCATAGGCCTCAACGTGCAGAACCAGAAACGCCAAGTCGACTTCAACCTGTTCCCGACGGAGTTCTTCACCGAACTGACCGTCTACAAGTCGCCGCCTTGGCCGCTGTACAAGCCAAGCCCCGGACCGTCCACCCACAGTGAGCAGCAGGAGAAGAAACAAGTGGGGAAGGACACGATTTAAGGAAATTCGGTAAGGGAAATCGACAGTGAACCCAACGCCGACGCCACGGTTAATTTCGCATAATGCCTATTATGTAAATACGAACTGGACTGGTGGTGGCAGCTGGCCCGCTGGTGGCTCGCACCGGCGGGCCCGAAATTCACCAACTACCCACCCTCGCACCGCTGCCAGCCGCCTTCCGGAGCCATCAGCTGCGACCAGCCATGCTCGATTCGCTGGAATGCCTGACCGCTGATGCAGACGAAGCCGGTGCGCTTTGCGTCCGGCGTGCCCAGGGCCGGCAGGTTCACGACGCTGGATGACGGCGCCGGCCGGCCGGCGCGGTGCGCGCTGTCCTGCAGCAGCCGATCCTCCCAGCGCTTGCACAGCATCGATACGCCGGGATGCGGATGCAGGCGAACTTCCGGACGGCTGCAGTTGAGCGGCGTGGTGTCTTTCGCCGCAGGATTGTGGGCGGCCACGGGCGCCGGGCCCACGCGGGGCGTTCCCCGGCCTCGCGCCGACTGCACCTGCGCCAGCGTGCTTCCGCTGATCGCGAGGATCGCGATCGCCGATATCCATCTCATGCGAACCCCCTTGTCGAGGGCGAGCTTATCACCGCGGCACTAGCTCCAAGCCAGCGTGAAGCGATGCTCCATCGTTTCGCTGGGCGCCAGCACTTGACCGGAAAGATTGAACGCGTCCGGCGGTCCGCTCTGCGGTTCGACGCAGGTCGCGTGTTCCATCTCGTCGAACACGACCCAATGCGTGCAGTCCGACGTCAGTCGCAGGCGCCGGTCGCCGCGATGCAGGACCACGTCGCCTTGCTTCAGGAAGCAGTCGTCCCACGGGCCGGCCGTCGGCGGCACCAGGGGAGCCGTGGCCAGGCCTTCATGGTCCCGCGGGTACATGCGGGTGGGCGAGAACTCCAACTTGTCGGGCTTGCGGAACCAGGGATGCCAGCCGATGACGGCAGGCATCTCCCCTGCCCCGGCCTGCACGGACAGGGCAAGGTGCAAGCGGTCGTCCTCGATGCGGATCGATTGCCGCGCGATGCCGCCGAATGGCCAGCGCTCGTCGCACGGCAGCGCCAGCGAGAGTTCCGCGCTCTCCGGCGTGTGCGTGTCCAGCGCCCACGGGAGGGCGAATCCCACGCCATGGATCGCGTGGGACTCCATGTTGAGCGGAAGCCGGTATTCGACGCCGCCCAGCGTGAAGCGGCCATGGCGAACGCGACCGGCCCACGGCACCATCGGGTAGCAGCCCCAGGCGATCATCGCGGGCCAGCCATCCTCGGGACCGATCAGGTGGTCGATACCGTCGTGCCGGATCTGCGCGATGCGGCCGCCGGCCAGCGGTGCGAGGTCGACGGCCAGGTTTCCCCGCGCCAGGCGCAGCAGGGGTCCCGGGGGAAACGGCGTCATCGCGCCCGCGGGCGGCGCATCCGGGCGGAGGTCAAGCTCCATAGGGATCGATGGTCCGGATCCTGCCCTGCGCATCGTGGTGCAGCGCGGTGACCTTCACCGTGCGCAGGTGGGTGACCCCGCCAGACAGCAGGGCGTCGTGGTAGAACAGGTACCACCTGCCGCCGAATTCGCAGATGGAATGGTGGGTCGTCCAGCCCACCACGGGCCGCAGGACGACGCCCTGGTAAGTGAAGGGCCCGTACGGGCTGTCGCCCACCGCGTAGCAGAGCAGGTGCGTGTTGCCCGTCGAGTACGAGAAGTAGTACCGCCCCTGGTACTTGTGCACCCATGGGCCTTCGAAGAAGCGGCGCGCATGGTCGCCGGCCAGCAGCGGTTGCCCGCGTTCGTCGAGGATGACGATCTCGCGCGTGGGTTCGTCCAGTTCCTTCATGTCGCCGCGGAGATGGGCGACGCGCGGCCCCAGCGCCGGTTCGTCCGGTGCGGGCTCCTCGTTGGCGGGGTCGTAGGCGTTGTCGCGGTAGCGCTGGAGCTGCCCGCCCCAGATGCCGCCGAAGTACAGGTAGTGCTCGCCGTCGTCATCGGCGAACACCGCCGGGTCGATCGAATAGCCGCCGCGGATCGGCTCGGGTTCGGCCACGAACGGGCCTTCGGGGCGGTCCGCCACCGCCACGCCTATCCGGAAGATGCCGTCGGCGCGCTTGGCCGGGAAATACAGGTAGTAGCGGCCGTCCTTGCAGGCGGCGTCGGGCGCCCACATCTGCCGGTCGGCCCACGGCACGTCGCGCACGTGCAGCGCCAGGCCGCAATCCCTCGCCTCCCCTTCCGGCGAATCCATGCACAGGACGTGGTAGTCCTCCATGCCGAAATGGCCGCCCTCGTCGTCGAACGGGGCTCCCGCGTCGATGTCGTGCGAGGGATAGATGTAGACCTTGCCCTCGAACACGTGCGCCGACGGATCGGCGGTGTAGAGATGCGTCACCAGGGGACGCGAAACGGCGCGGGCGGCCAGTTCGTCGAGGTCGTCGGTGGTCGATGCGCGGTTCATCGGGGTGTCCGTCATGTCCAGGCTTTCGGCAATCAGCAGGCGCTTTCCGCCTGCCCTGCCCTGCGCGCGCCGAGTTCGCGCTCGATGCGCGTCTCCAAGGGCTTGTCGATCTCGTAGACCAGCAGCAGGGCGACGGCCAGCAGGAAGGGAATCGAGCAGTACACGCTGACGGTCAGGCGGATGCCGTCCACCGTCTGCGGCGTCTGCAGCGGCGCGCCGGCTTCGTAGCCGTAGTGCGCGAGCAGTCCCGCCACCAGCGCGCCGCCGATGCTGAGGCCGATCTTCAGGCCGCAGAGCATGGCGGAGAAGATGATCGCGGTGGCGCGCCGGTGGTTCTTCCACTCCGAGTAGTCGGCCACGTCGGCGATCATGGCCCACAGCAGCGGGATGGTGATGCCGTAGCAGAAGCCGTGCAGCATGAAGGACACGAACACGGCGGGGATGGCGGTGGGCGGGTACGCGTAGAAGGCGAGCAGGAACAGCGTGGAGACGAACAGTGCGCCGCCGAACACGTCGCGCTTCCCGAAGCGGTCGGCCAGCGGCCGCGACAGGCCGATGCCCAGGATCATGCAGAGGATGCCGCTGGCGTTGAACAGGCTGAAGGCCGAGGTGGCGGCGTCCTTCGGCCATTGGAACTCGGTCAGTCCGGCTCCGGTCAGCGTCGCGTTGAGCGCGCCGATGAACCCGTTGAACCCGATGCCCTGCAGGAAGGACGCGAGCGCGTCCTCGCTCAGGTAGTACTGGAAGTAGTAGACGTAGGTGCCGCCCTTCAGCGCCAGGTTGACGAACACCAGAACGGTGAGCGCCAGCATGACTTGCCACGGCCGATTGCGCGCCAGGTCCTTCAGGTCCTGCAGCACGCCGGAACTCTGCCCGGCGGTGGGCACGATGCGCTCGCGCGTGGTGAAGAACGTGATCAGGAAGAACGCCGTCCCCACGACGGCGAATAGCGTCATCACGCGCTCGAAGCCCTCGACCTTGTCGCCGTCGCCCAGGATCAGCACCAGCGGCAGCAGCAGCACCTGGATGACGAACTGCGCCACCATCACCGCGACGAAGCGGTAGGACGAGAGGCTGTTGCGCTGGGCCATGCTGCCGGTCAGCACGCCGCTCAGGGCCGAGTACGGCAGGTTGTTGGCGGCGTAGACCAGCACCAGCAGGCTGTAGGTGGAAAGCGCGTAGACGGTCTTGCCGCGTTCGCCCAGGTCCGGCGTGCTGAACGCCAGCAGCGACAGTACGCCGAACGGGATCGCCGTCCACAGGATCCACGGGCGGAACTTGCCCCAGCGGGTGCGGGTGCGGTCGGCGGCGATGCCGATGATCGGCGTGAACACGAAGGCGCCCAGCAGGCCGACGACGAAGATGATGGTGGCGGCCGTGGCCGCCGGCAGCCGGTAGACGTCGGTGTAGAAGAAGGCCAGGTAGGTGATCAGGGTCTGGAAGATCAGGTTCGCCGCCAGGTCGCCGAGGCTGTAGCCCACCTTTTCCCTGACGGAGAGTCTTTCCCGAGCGTTATGCATGGCGGCCTGGCGAGGATGGCGGACAGGGGGTGGATGCGGCGGAGCCCAACTTACGCGGGCCGGCGTCGCCGGGCAAAAGCACGGCCCGTCCGGCACCGGAGCGCCGGAGCGGGCCGTGGGGGGAGATCCACGTTGAAGCGGAAGGGATCAGAACGAACCCCGGATCCCGAGCATGATGGTGCGGCCCGGGTCGTACACGTCGTTGACGGCGTTGGAGTAGAAGAAGTTGGAGCGCCGCTCCTCGCCGGTCACGTTGATCACGTTCAAGGTGATCTGCGGCGACGACTTGAACTGCGACAGCGTGTAGCTGGCCGACAGGTCCAGCTGTCCCCGCTCCTCGCCGATGATCTGCGCGTACGGGATGCCGTTCTGGTTGGGACCGGTGCCGGCCGCGCCATCGGCCCACGTGTACGACAGGCGCACCGACGCCACGTCGTTCTCCCAGTACGCGGTCGCGTTCCAGAGCTTGGGCGCGATGCCGTAGAGGTTGCCGGCCAGCCGGCTCGCGTCCTTGCCCGTGGGTTCCAGCTTGATGTCGGTGTAGTTGGCCATGAAACCTAGGCCGTCGAACAGGAAGCTGAGCGGCTGCACCCAGATGAACTCCCAACCGCGGATGTCGAGCGTACCGTCCGCGTTGACCTGCTGGTTCACCGTCACGATGGCCGTGTTCGGGCCGCCGCGGGCGTCGATCGCGCCCTGCTGCTGCTGCGTCAGGTCCGAGTACGGGATGCCGAGCTGCGAGAACGGCATCGTGGTGGTGCCCTGGTAGGTGTAGCCGTCCACGCGCTTGTTGAACATGGTCAGGCCGACGAAGCCCTCCTCGCCCGTGTACCACTCGCCGCCGATGTCGAAGTTGGTCGACGTGTAGGGGGTCAGGTTCGGGTTGCCCTGGCTGGCCACCTGCGCCGTCGTGTCGGTGAAGGTGGTGTTGGGCAGCATCGAGCTGGGGTTCGGGCGCGTCATCGTGCGCGAGCCGGACATGCGCAGCACCACGTTCTCGGCGACGTCCCAGGCCGCGCTGAACGACGGCAGCCACTCATCGTAGTCGCCGGTCAGCGTCTGCCAGCGGCGTACGCCACCAATGGTGACCGGGCCGCTGATCTCCTGGTCGGTGGTGACCCAGCGGACGCCGGCGTTGAAACGCAGCGGACGGTTCCAGATCTCGGACTCGCCGTTGATCTCGACATAGGCGCCGAAGGTGTCCTCGGAGATGCCGCCGGTGGAGCCGCCGGTGTTGGGGCCGGCGGATTCCGGGGCTTCGTCGCGGTAGCGGGCGTAGTCGGTGTCGCGCATGAAGCGGCCGAAGTCCGCGGTGATGAAGCCGTACGGGCCCGGGCGCAGGTACGAACCCAGTTGCGCGTCGGAAATGGTCGCCAGCACGTGGTTCTGCCATGCGGTGCTGTTGTCGAAGCCCTGGATGCGGCGCTCGAACGTGTCGTAGGCGACGCCGACCCTGACGTTGCGCCGGTCTTCGCCGAACTGCAGGTTGGCGCGCGCCCCGCCGGCCTCGGTCACGCGCTTCTCGTTCTGCACGTTGACGCGGCCGCCGGCCCAGGTCCAGCCGAGGTTGGGATCGTTGAGGTCCAGGCTGGTCTGCCAGCTCGGCAGGCCGCCGTTGCTGGTGTAGTCGATGGTGGCGAACGGCGAGTTGACCAGGATGGTCGGCGATTCGCGGAACATCCAGCTGCGGCTGGCGTTGGCCTGAACGTCGAGCTTGATGCCGCCGTCCTTGCCGAACCAGAAGGTCGCGCCGGGATTGACGTTCCAGTACTGGACGTCCTCGATGTAGGGACGCGCCTCCAGGAAGAACTGCGCGTTGGTGAAGGTGGCGCTGGTCACCACGTTGTTGGCGTCGACCTGCATGTCAAGCGGGATCAGGCCGTTGGCGCCGAAGTTGCGGCCCACCAGGTTGACGTCGATGCGCTCGTTGGTCCGGCGCGCCTTCGAGTACAGCGTATCCAGGTAGAAGTTCATCGTGTCGCTGGGCCGCCATTCGAGCGACGCCACGAACGCGTCGCGGTCGCGGTCGCCGGACATGTAGACGGGACGGCCGAGGCGCGGGATCAGCGCCTCGCTGATCTGGTCGATGCTCAGGCCGGGGTTGAGCGCCAGCAGCAGGTCGCGGTCGATGACCTGGCCCGGCGTCAGGCCCGCGCCGATGGTGGACGGGTTGTTCGGCACGGTGTCCGGGATCAGCCAGTTGCCGCCGCCGCCCGTGTTGCATTCCGGCGGCCGCACGGTGTTCGGGTCGACGCCGGCGGGCGGCGTCAGGCCGCACTGGGTGTAGTTCAGGCCGGGGTTGGTCCAGCCCACCGTTTCGTAGCCCTGCACGCCGATCCTGCCCTTGATCGACGACACGCCGACCAGCGCGCCGAACGTGCCGGCGTCGTTGGTCCAGCTGCCGATCACCGAGCCGCGCGGGCTGATCTTCTCGCTGATGTCGTTGTAGTCCGCCTGCAGCTGGTAGGTGAGGTGCGAGCCGGGATTGTCGAACGGCCGCGCCGTCCGCATGTTGACCACGCCCGACACGCCGCCTTCCAGCAGGCTGGCCTGCGGCGACTTGTAGACGGTCAGTTCGGTGAAGAACTCGGTCGGGAACAGGTTGAGGTCGACTTCGCGGTTCTGGTTCTGCGCGTTGAGGCCGATGGACGCGGTGGCGACCTGCGCGCCGTTGATCACCGTCTTGGTGAAGCTGTTCGGCAGGCCGCGGATGGCGATGTTCAGGCCCTCGCCGTTGACGTCGCGATCCAGCTGGATGCCGGGGATGCGGTTCAGCGATTCGGCGATGTTCTGGTCCGGGAACTTGCCCAGGTCCTCCGCGAAGATCGAATCGGTGAAGCCGGTCGCGTCGCGCTTGGCTTCGGTCGAGTACTGCAGGCTCTGCCGGTACCCCTTGACGATCACGGCATCGAGATTGGTCGCCTGGGCGTCCGCCGCCTGCGGCGGTTCGGCCTGGCCGGCGGGCTCCGCCTGCGACTGCGCGAACGCCTGCGTGCTGGCCATGCCCAGCAGGGCCACGCTCAACGCGCGCGACAACGTGGTTCTTGCGATAAGGACTTGCACCGTACTCCCCTCCCGTTTCTGGTGACGTGCCGCCCGCGCGGTACGCCGGCGGCGGATGGCTGGTTTCGGTCGCTCCCGCGCGGCTCGCGCGGACGACCCTGGATGACGCACCAAGATGGTAGCGCTATCATTTTTGATAAAGCACGCTGCGTAGCAGCATGACGCCGGGACGGCCTCCCGCGCGGGTACTGGCTGACGCGGTGCAGCACGTTTTTATAGGGAAATTGCTGTATTTCCGACGGCGTGCTGCACCGCAATGCGTTTCCTGCGCCGGCCTATGGTAATGATAGCGCTATCACCAATGTGACGGCCTAGAACGGCTGGAGGACGCATGAAGCCAGATCCCGCGCCGGCAGGCGCCGATACCCGCATGCGCGCCCTGCCCGCCATCCCGGATACCCGCGCATGAGCGTCCCGTCTCCCCTGCCCGGGACGCCAGGGACGGCTTCCCCCACGGTGGGCAGGTACCGCTGGCGCGTCTGCGCCATGCTGCTGGCCGCCACCACCATCAACTACATCGACCGCCAAGTGCTGGGCGTCCTGGCGCCGTTCCTGCAGACCGAGATCGGCTGGAGCGAACTCCAGTACGGCTACATCGTCACCGCCTTCCAGGCGGCGTACGCCATCGGCCTGCTCTGCACGGGGGCGATCATCGACAGGCTGGGGACGCGGATCGGCTACGCCATCGCGATCAGCGTCTGGAGCCTGGCGGCGATGGGCCATGCGCTCGCCGCCAGCGTCGCCGGCTTCATGCTGGCGCGCTTCGCGCTGGGGCTGGGTGAAGCGGGCAACTTCCCCGCCGCGATCAAGACCGTCGCCGAGTGGTTCCCGCGGCGCGAACGCGCCCTGGCCACCGGCATCTTCAATTCCGGTTCCAACGTCGGCGCGATCGTCGCGCCGCTGGTGGTCCCGGTGGTCGCGTTCGCGTGGGGCTGGCAGGCCGCCTTCCTGTTCACCGGGCTCCTGAGCGCGACGTGGCTCGCCGTCTGGCTGCTGTGGTACCGCACGCCGGAAACGCAGCCGAAGCTGTCGGCGGCCGAACTCGCGCACATCCGCAGCGACCCCGTGGAGCCGTCGGCGAAGGTGCCGTGGTCGCGCATCCTGCGCCACCGGCAGGCGTGGGCCTTCGTCGCCGCCAAGTTCATCACCGACCCGATCTGGTGGTTCTTCCTGTTCTGGCTGCCGAAGTTCCTGCACGCCGAGTACGGACTGACGCTGCTGGGGCTGGGCCTGCCGCTGATCGTCATCTTCGTGCTCGCCGACGTGGGCAGCATCAGCGGCGGCTGGCTGGCCGGCCGGCTGATCCGGCGCGGCTGGAGCCTCAACCGCGCGCGCAAGGGCGCCATGCTGGTGTGCGCGCTGTGCGTCGTGCCCATCGTCTTCGCGGTGCAGGCGGACAACCTGTGGCTGGCGGTCGCGCTGATCGGCCTGGCCACGGCCGGCCACCAGGGCTGGTCGGCCAACGTGTTCACGCTGACCTCGGACATGTTCCCGCGGCACGCCATCGCCTCGCTCGTCGGCATCGGCGGTTTCGCCGGCAGCATCAGCGGCATGATGATCGCCACGCTGATCGGCTTCCTGCTGGAGACCACGGGCAGCTACGTCCCGGTCTTCCTGATGGCCGGTTCGGCGTACCTGCTCGCGCTGCTGGTGGTCCACGCGCTGGCGCCGCGGCTGGAACCGGCGCGGCTCGACGACGCACCGGCCGTTCCCTGACCTGCCTTCCCACCCGGAGAGGACCCGCATGATGAAGATCCACGCCGCCGCCTGCGCCCTGCTGCTCGCCATCGCGGGGCATGCGCAGGCCGCGTCGCCGCTCGCCGCCGGCCAGCCCAAGTTCCTCGGGAGCGCCTACGCCGATGCGCAGGCCCCGGGTTTCGCCGAATACTGGAACAAGGTCACGCCCGAGAACGCCGGCAAGTGGGGCGAGGTGGAAGCCGAACGCGACCGCATGGACTGGCGCAAGCTCGACGAGGCCTACCGGTTCGCGAAGGAGCACGGCTTCCCGTTCCACATGCATGTCATGGTCTGGGGCAACCAGCAGCCGGAATGGATCAAGGCGCTGCCGCCCGCCGAGCAGCGCGAGGAGATCGAGGAATGGTTCGCCGCGGTGGCGGCGCGCTATCCCGACCTGGCCTACGTCGAGGTGGTCAACGAGCCGCTGAACGATCCGCCCGGCAAGGACGACGAGGGCGGCGGCAACTACCTCGCGGCGCTGGGCGGCGACGGCGCCAGCGGCTGGGACTGGGTGCTGGCGTCGTTCCGCCTGGCGCGGTGGCACTTCCCGGGGGCGAAGCTGCTGATCAACGACTACAACATCACCAACAAGCCGGAGAGCACCCGGAAGTACCTCGGCATCATCACCCTCCTGCAGAAGGAAAACCTGCTGGACGGCATCGGCGTGCAGGCGCATTCCTTCGCCACGACCACCGAATGGCCGATGGACGTGCATCGCGCCAACCTGGACGCGCTCGCCGCGACCGGCCTTCCGATCTACGTGACCGAGATGGACATCGACGGCCCCACCGACGAGGAACAGCTGGCCGGCTACCAGCGCGTCTTCCCCGTGTTCTGGGAGCACCCCGCGGTGAAGGGGATCACGCTGTGGGGCTTCCGTCCCGGCCTGTGGCGGGAGAAGGAGGGCGCGTTCCTGGTGCGCGAGGACGGCAGCGAACGCTCCGCACTGCAATGGCTGCGCCGCTATGTCGGCGGCGAGAGCGGCCTGCCCTCCCCCGCCCGATGACGTGCCGCCCGCGCCCCCCAGGAAATCGCCCGACGCCATGAACGCCGCCCACCCGCTGGTACTGCACGAAGACCGCCTGTTCCCCGCCGAGCCCGCGCTGCGGACCATCGCGCGCCGTCTCCATGCACAGGTGGCCGGCCTGCCCATCGTCAGCCCGCACGGCCATACCGACCCGGTCTGGTTCGCCGGCGACGCGCCGTTCGCCGATGCCACGGAACTGCTGCTGGTCCCGGACCACTACGTGTTCCGCATGCTGTACAGCCAGGGCGTATCGCTGGACGCGCTGGGCATCCCGCGCGCGGACGGCTCGCGCGCCCGCGTCGACCCGCGCGAAGCCTGGCGGGTGTTCGCCACCCACTTCCACCTGTTCCGCGGCACGCCGTCGTCGATGTGGCTGAACCACGTCTTCCATGACGTCTTCGGACTGCGCATGCGGCTGGATGCCGGCACCTCGGACCACTACTACGACACCATCACCGCCGCGCTGCGGACGCCGGCGTTCCGTCCGCGCGCGTTGTTCGAGCGCTTCGGCATCGAGGTGATCGCCACGACCGAATCGCCGCTGGACACGCTGCAGCACCATGCGGCGATCCGCGACAGCGGATGGAAAGGCCGGGTCATCACCGCCTACCGGCCGGATGCCGTGGTGGATCCGGAGCACGAGCAGTTCCCCGAGGCGCTGCGCCGCTTCGGCGAGATCACCGGGGAAGACGTGTACGCCTGGGACGGCTACCTGCGCGCGCACCGCCAGCGCCGCGCGTTCTTCGCCTCGATGGGCGCGACGTCGAGCGACCATGGCCATCCCAGCTGCGCCACGGCCGACCTGCCGCCGGCGCAGGCGCGCGCGCTCTTCGACAAGGTCGTGCGCGGCGGCGTCACCCCGGCGGAGGCGGAGCTGTTCCGCGGCCAGGTGCTGACCGAGATGGCCGCGATGAGCCTGGACGACGGGCTGGTGATGCAGATCCATCCGGGCTGCTTCCGCAACCACAACCATGGGCTGTTCGCGCGCTACGGCCGCGACAAGGGCGCGGACATCCCGCTGCGCACCGAGTACGTGCACGCGCTGAAGCCGCTGCTGGACCGCTTCGGCAATGCGCCGGGCTTCAGGCTGATCCTGTTCACGCTGGACGAGAGCACCTATTCGCGCGAACTGGGTCCGCTGGCCGGGCATTATCCCTGCCTCTTCCTCGGACCGGCGTGGTGGTTCCACGATGCGCCGGAGGGCATGTGGCGCTTCCGCGAGCAGACCCTCGCCACCGCGGGCTTCTACAACACCATCGGCTTCAACGACGACACCCGCGCCTTCCTGTCCATCCCCGCGCGCCACGACGTGGCGCGGCGCATCGACTGCGCGGTGCTGGCGAAGCTGGTGGCCGAGCACCGCCTGGACGAGGACGAAGCCGCCGAGGTCGCGATGGACCTGGCCTACCGCCTGCCCAAGGAGGCCTACAAGCTGTGAGCCGCCGCCTGTCCCGCCCGTGCCGCGACCGGGTCCTGCGCTTCCTCGTCCTCCTGCTCGCCGCCGGCACCGCCGCGCCCCTGTCCGCCACGGAAGCACCCCGCGAGCGCGTGCTGCTGGACACCGGCTGGCGCTTCCACCAGGGCGAACCGGAAGGCTACGCGACGCGGCTGGACTACGACGCGCGGCCGGAAGCCGGGCGCGGCGAGGACGGCAAGGAGGCCGACGCGCGCCCCGAGGACGCCGTCGAGACCGCGGCGGATGCCCACGACGTGCTCAAGCCGTGGATCCTGCCCACCGGCAACGCCTTCCTGCCGGACAAGGCGCGCCACCACGTCCGGCCCGCCGGCGATCCCGGAGGCGATCATCCGTTCGTGCAGCCCGGTTTCGACGACAGCCGCTGGCAGGCGGTCGACCTGCCCCACGACTGGGCCATCGCCGGGCCCTTCATCGCGGACGGCCCCTACGGGGGCATGGGACGGCTGCCGAGCTGGGGCATCGGCTGGTACCGCAGGACGCTCGACATTCCCGCCGGCGACCGCGGCCGCTCGCTGTTCCTCGACGTCGACGGCGCCATGTCGTACGCGACCGTGTGGGTGAACGGCCGGCTCGCCGGCGGCTGGCCCTACGGCTACAGCTCCTGGCGCGTGGACCTGACGCCCTACGTCATCCCCGGAGGAACGAACCAGGTGGCCATCCGCCTGGACAATCCGCCGGAATCGGCGCGCTGGTATCCGGGCGGCGGCCTGTACCGCAACGTGTGGCTGACGAAGACCGATCCGGTGCATGTCGCGCAATGGGGCACGCGCATCGCCACGCCGCAGGTCGATGCGCATGCGGCGACGGTAAGCGTGGAGGTCGGCATCGACAACGATGCGTCCGGGGCCGCGATGGTGGACGTGGCCACCACCTTGCACGAGCTGGACGCCTCGGGCACGAAGGCCGGGCCGGAAGTCGCGCGCATCGCGCCGGCGCGCGTCCGCGTGCCTGCCGGCGGCAACGCACGGGTGGCCGGCACCGCCACCGTACCGACGCCCCGCCTCTGGGGACCGCCGCCGACGCAGGCGCCGCACCGCTACGTCGCCGTCACCACGCTGTCGCGCGCCGGCAGGCTGCTCGACCGCTACGAAACGCCGTTCGGCATCCGTTCGCTCCGTTTCGACGGCACCAACGGCGTGCTCGTCAACGGCGAGCGCGTCGTGATCCGGGGCGTCAACAACCATCACGACCTCGGCGCGCTCGGCGCGGCCTTCAACCGCCGCGCGGCCGAGCGCCAGTTGGAGATGCTGCGCGACATGGGCGCCAACGCCCTCCGCATGGCCCACAACCCGCCGGATCCGCAACTGCTGGAACTGGCCGACCGCATGGGGTTCCTGGTGGTCGACGAGATATTCGATGCATGGGAACAGCGGAAGACGCCGCTGGATTTCCACCGGGTCTTCCCCGATTGGCACGAACAGGACCTGCGCGCGATGCTGCGGCGCGACCGCAACCATCCCTCCGTCATCCTGTGGAGCGTGGGCAACGAGGTCGGCGAGCAGTACACCGGCGAGGCGGGCGCCGCCATCGGCCGGCGCCTGCGTGCCATCGTGCGCGAGGAGGACCCGACGCGCCCCACCACCGCGTCGATGAACTGGGCCAAGCCGGACATGCCCTTCCCCGCCGCGTTCGACGTCGTCAACCTCAACTACCAGGGCGAAGGCATCCGCCAGGAGCCCGAGTTCGAGGGCACCGACCGCATCCGCACGCCGCCGCAGTACCCGGCGTTCCACGCGGCGTTTCCCGACAAGGCCATCCTCAGCAGCGAGACCGCCTCGGCGCTGAGCAGCCGCGGCGTCTACCTGTTCCCGGTGTCGCCGCTCGCCAGCGCGCCGGTGCGCGACGGCCGCGGCGGCGACGCCGCGCGCCGCCAAGTCAGCGCCTACGAACTGCATACGGTCGATTTCGGCTCCAGCGCCGACAAGGTGTTCGCGGCCCTCGACCGCCACCCGTACGTGGCCGGGGAGTTCGTCTGGACCGGTTTCGACTACCTCGGCGAGCCGACGCCGTACTACTCGTCGCGCAGTTCCTATTCCGGCATCATCGACCTCGCCGGCTTCCCGAAGGACCGCTACTACCTGTACCAGTCGCGGTGGCGGCCCGACCTGCCGATGGTCCACCTGCTGCCGCACTGGACGTGGCCCGGCCGCGAAGGCCAGGTGACGCCGGTGCACGTCTTCACCTCGGGCGACGAGGCCGAGCTGTTCGTCAACGGCCGCTCGCAGGGCCGCAGGAAGAAGGCGCCGTTCGAGTACCGCCTGCGCTGGGACGAGGTGGTCTACCGGCCCGGCGAACTGCGCGTGCAGGCGTGGAAGGACGGCCGGCCGTGGGCGGAAGCGGCCACCCGCACCGCGCAGGCGCCCGCGAAGCTGGAAGCGACGCCGGACCGGCGCGAAATCCTGGCCGACGGCCGCGACCTGGCGTTCGTCACCGTGCGCTTCCTCGACCGGGACGGCCAGCCGGTGCCCACCGCCGATGCGCGCCTGCGCTTCGGCATCGAGGGCCCCGGCGAGATCGTCGCGACCGACAACGGCGACCCGACCGACATGACGTCCTTCGCCTCGCACCAGCGCAACGCCTTCAACGGCCTGTGCCTGGTGATCGTGCGCGGATCGCGCGGCCGCCGCGGCGACGTCGTCGTGCGGGTGGAGGCCGACGGCCTGCCGGCCGCCAGCGCCCGCATCCGGGTCGGCGGTCCGTGATCCTTCCGGCTGTCGGCCGTGCAAGCCGGTGCGGCATCGCCTCGATCCGGGCCTGACCCGCGGTGACGTGTGTCGCTGCGGCGGATGATCGCGGTCGAATGGCAATCTCCGCGACTGCCCAAGGGAGCGCCCGTCCCTGACGTGGATGAGCATGGCCCTCCTGATCCGCCGGACGCGCATCGCGTGGTCTAGGCCTGGGTCAACGCCCGGATGACGGCGCCCGGCGTCGCATCGCCAAGCGCGGCATAGGCCGCGCGCAGTGCCTCGACGAAGCGCCGGTCGCCCGACAGCGGCGCGAACACGGCCTCGAGCGCGAGGAAGGCGTCGACGTCGTGCCCCGCCTCGCCGGTCGTGGCGCGCGCGATCGCGGACAACGCTTCGCCGAGCGGATCGACCAGGGCCGCCTCGTTGCGTACCTGCCGGCGCACGAAGTGCATCCACGCCGAGACCGGCAGGCACAGCGCGCCGATCGGCCGTCCGGCGGCGAGCGCGTCCGCGATGGTGCCGAACAGGCGCACGGGCAGCTTCTGCGAGCCGTCCCAGGCGATCTGCGACAGGCGGTGGCGGACGGCGGGGTTGCGGAAGCGCGCCAGGATCGCCTCGATGTAGGCCTGCGGATCGAAGCCGGTGGGCGCATCGAGGGCCGGGGCGATGTGGCCGCGCATCAGGCGCTCGACGAAGCCGGCCAGCGCCGGCTCGCGCATGGCGTCGGCGACGGTCCCGATCTCCAGCAGCGAGCCCAGGTAGGCCAGCGCCGAATGCGGTGCGTTGAGCAGGCGCAGCTTGGCGCGGTCGTAGCCGGCGATGTCGTCGCTCATCGTCGCCCCGGCGCGCTCGAACGCCGGCCGGCCGTTGCAGAAGCGGTCTTCCACCACCCATTGCGCGTAGCGCTCGCGCTGGACCGGCCAGGCGTCCACGCAGCCGAGCTGCGCCTCGACGCGCGCACGGGTCTCGTCGTCGGTGGCCGGCGTGATGCTGTCCACCATCGAACGCGGGAACGCGCCCTCGGCTTCGATCCAGCGGGCCAGCCCCGCATCGGTCCGCTGCGCGAACTGCAGCACCGCGCGGCGCAGCCGGCCGCCGTTGTCGGCCAGGTTGTCGCAACTCAACACCGTGTAGGGCGCGATGCCGGCCGAGCGCCGCCGGCGCAGGCCGGCGACCAGGTAGCCGATGGCGCTCCGGGGTGTTTCGGGCAAAGCCAGGTCGTGGACGATCTCCGGATGCCCGATGTCCAGTCCGTCGCCGGCCAGGCAATAGCCCTTCTCGGTGATGGTCAGCGTGACCAGGCGTACCGCCGGATCGGCCAGCCGCGCCAGCACGGTGGCCTGCTCCTCCGGCGCGTACAGCAGTTCGCGGAGGGAGCCGATCACGCGCAGGCCCGGCGGTTCGTCCAGCAGCGCCAGCGCGTACAGCCCGTCCTGCGGCCGCAGCGCGTCGCGCACGCCGGCGCTGTGCAGCGACACGCCGCAGATCGCCCAGTCCGGTTCCGCGGCCAGCAGGTCGTCGACGTAGACGGCCTGGTGCGCACGGTGGAAGGCGCCGGGTCCGAAGTGGACGATGCCGATGCGGGTCTCCGCCGGGTCGTAGGCGGGGCGCCGGACCGCGGCCGGCAGCGAGGCCAGTGCCGTCGCGTCGAGGCGCGCGGAATGGCCGGCGGGGGTGGAACGGGACATCGGCGTGCGTCTCCGGGTGCGGCGGGAGAACGGCGGCCCCGGCGCCTTCCGCGTGGAAAGCGCCGGGCCGGAGCCGCTCCTGCAGGGGCTCTCGTCAGTGGCCGCGGGCCGCTTCGACTTCGAAGCGCGCGCTCGCGCGGATGTCCGCGCTCGAGGCGCCGACCTGTGCCTCGTACTCGCCCGGCGTCGCCACGTAGCCCTCGCGCGCTTCGTCGTAGTGCCGCAGGTCCGCCTGCGGCGTGACGAGGAAACTCAGCGTGCGCTGTTCGCCCGGCTGCAGGTGCACGCGCTGGAACCCGCGCAGTTCCTTCGACGCGCGCCCTTCCGCCGGCCGCAGCGGCCGCAGGTACAGCTGCACGACTTCGTCGCCGGCGCGCGGGCCCGCGTTCTTCACCTGCACCTCGATCCGCAGCGGCGCGTCGGCGGCCACCGTGCGCCGGTCCAGGCGCAGGCCCGCGTACTCGAAGCGGGTGTACGACAGGCCGTGCCCGAACGGGTACAGCGGTTCGCCCTCGAAATAGCGGTAGGTGCGGCCCTGCATCGCGTAGTCGTCGAAGGCCGGCAGCGTCTCGTCGGCCTTGTAGAAGGTCACCGGCAGGCGCCCGGCCGGATTGGCGTCGCCGAACAGCACGTCGGCCACCGCGGTGCCGCCGCGCTGCCCCGGGTACCAGGCCAGCAGGATCGCCGGTACGTGCCGGTCGGCCCAGTCGACGGCCAGCGCCGAGCCGGCGGTCAGCACCACCACCACCGGCTTGCCGGTGGCGTGCAGCGCTTCGAGCAGCCGGCGCTGCGTCGCCGGCAGGCGCAGGTCGGTGCGGTCGCCGCCGGCGAAGCCCGGGTAGTTGACCGTCATCTCCTCGCCTTCGACATCGCCGGTGAGGCCGCCGACGAACACCACCACGTCGGCCCCGCGCGCCGCCTCCAGTGCTTCCTCGAACGGCGGCTTGGCGCCCGGCATGTTCCAGGCCAGGCGGACGCCCGCATCGCGTTCGCCCTCGTAGTACTCCAGCCTCAGGTCGTAGGCGCGGCCGGCCTCCAGCCGCACCTGCACGCTGTCGGCGCGCAGGCGGTCGGTCGCCTCCCAGCGGTCCAGCAGCAGGCGGCCGTCGAGGAACAGGCGGACGCCGTCGTTGGCCGCGGCCTCGATGCGGTACTCGCCGGACACCGGCGGCAGCAGCTGGCCGCTCCAGCGGATGCTGAAGCCGTCGTTGGGCACGCCCTGCCCCGGCCCCGCCTCGCCGCGCGCCATCAGGTTGTCGGTGGGCGAGCCGCGGTCCCAGCGGAAACCGATCTGCGCATCCACGCGCACCAGCGCCGGTTCGCCCGACAGGTCGGTGTTGCGGAAATACTCCCCACGCAGGCCGCGCTCGCCCGAGCCGGCGGCCGGGCGCAGGTACTGCGCTTCGATCAGCGGGGTGGCGGCGGGATCGTCGCGGCCTTCCACCAGGTCGACCCCGCGCGCGTGCACCACCTCGGCCTGCGGCGCGGCGTCGCGGATGCCCTGCAGGATCGTCACCGGCGCGGCCGGCGTGCCGTAGTAGTTGCCCAGCAGGGCCATGGTGTCGTCGGCGGTGGGCCCGACCACGGCGATGCGCCCGAGGTCGCGCGACAGCGGCAGCACGCCGTCGTTCTTCAGCAGCACCAGCGAGGCCTGCGCCGTCCTGCGGGCGAGCGCGTCGTGTTCCGGGGACTGGTTGGCCGAGGCCGGGATGCGCGCCCAGCGCACCTTCTCCGGCGGGTCGAACATGCCCAGCCGCATGCGCGCCACGAACAGGCGCGTCACCGCGTCGTCGATTCCGGCCTCGTCGATCAGTCCCTTGCGCACGGCCGCCGGCAGCGTCTCGTATTCCTCGCCGCACTCCAGCTCGGTGCCGTTCTTCACCGCCAGCGCGGCCGCCTCCTCGCGGGTGGCGACGATCCTGTGGTGCTTCCAGATGTCCACGATGGCCCAGCAGTCCGAGACCACGTAGCCGGTGAAGCCCCAGTCGCGGCGCAGCACGTCGCGCAGCAGGAAGCGGCTGGCGCTGGCGGACTCGCCGTAGACGCGGTTGTACGCGCCCATCACCGCATCGACCCGGCCTTCCTTCACCAGCGCCTCGAACGCCGGCAGGTAGGTGTCGTACAAGTCGCGGCGGGACGGCTTCGCATCGAAATGGTGGCGGTCCGCTTCCGGGCCGCTGTGCACGGCGAAGTGCTTGGCGGTGGCGTCGAGCTTGCGGTAGACCGGATCGTCGCCCTGCAGGCCGCGCACGAACGCCACGCCCATGCGCGCGGCCAGGTACGGGTCCTCGCCGTAGGTCTCCTGGCCGCGACCCCAGCGCGGGTCCCGGAAGATGTTGATGTTGGGCGACCAGAAGGTCAGGCCCTGGTAGCGCCCGCGCTCGCCGCGCGCGGCGAAGGCATGGTGCTTGGCGCGCGCCTCGTCGCTGATGGCCTTCGATACCTCGTCCATCAGCGGCACGTCGAACGTCGCGGCCAGGCCGATGGCCTGCGGGAACACCGTCGCGCCGCCCGCGCGTGCCACGCCGTGCAGCGCCTCGTTCCACCAGTCGTAGGCCGGCACGCCGAGGCGTTCGATCGCCGGTGCCGCGTTCCGCATCTGCGCGGCCTTTTCCTCCAGCGTCATCCGCGACACCAGGTCGGCGGCGCGCTCCTCGAAGCGGCGGCTGATGTCGAGATAGGCGGGCACCGGACCGGCGGCGGCATCGCCGTCCGCGGCGTTGGCCGGGAGCGCCATGGCGAACAGCGCCAGCAGGAAGGCGCGGACGATGCCGCGCTTCCCTGCCCGCTTCGATACCTCAGCACCATCGTCATCCCGGCGCAGGCGTAGGCATCGCACCTTCCCACCTGCCGGCGCACGCCGGCCGCATGCATTGGATTCCCGCCCGAAGGACGCGACGGAAAGTCCGGACGACTTCATTGAACTGGACATGGTGCCCGCCTCCTGATGGCCGTGTTTCGTGTTCATCGATCCCGTAGCGTTCGCGCATACGGTCCCACCACCGCGCCGACGAAGCCGCCGGCCACGTCGGTGCTGAGCAGCGTGCCGTCCTCGTCCCGGCGCAGCCATGCCCAGCCCTCGCCGGCGTCGTAGCCGAATGCGTACGCGCCGCCGTCGCCCGCGATCTTCAGCCGCAGCGCCGTGGTACCGGCCGGCAGCATCGCCGTCGCCACCGTGGCGTGTGCGTCGCCCTTGCGCCGCTGCAGCGACAGCACCACGCCCTGCGGCGTCCGCCGCGCGGCGAACGCGAACCAGTGGCGCTCGTTCTGGAACGCGGCCAGCCCGGCCTCGATGCCCGCGTCCGCCGGCACGGCGAACGAAGTGCTCGCCTCGAAGGCGACGTGCTGCTGGCGCCGGCCCAGGAACGAGGGGTTGCGCAAGGTGTCGAGGCCTTCGGCCAGCGGCGTGATCGCGAGCCGGCCCGGATGGCGGCGCAGGTCGGCCCACGCCTGCCTGGGCACGCGCACGTACAGCCATTCGCGGCCCAGGGGGGGTCGGTCGAACTCGTCGCGCCAGGTGAAGTTGCCGGTCGAAGGCGACGGCGCCGCCGTGCGCGCCATGAAGGCCGGGCCCGGCGCGGTGTACGGGATCGCCTCGCCCGGATCGAGGATCACCGGCCAGCCGTCGCGCCATTCCACCGGCAGCAGGAAGGTTTCCCTGCCGGTGTTGTAGTGGGTGCCGCCGTACGTGCGACTGGCCAGGAAGGTGGCCCACCAGCGGCCGTCGGGGCCTTCCACCAGGTCGGCGTGGCCGGCGTTGGTGACCGGGTGCGCGCGGTCCGCCGGCAGGTCGCGCTGGGTCAGGATGGGGTTGCCCGCGTAAGGCGTGTACGGCCCCCACACCTCGCGGCTGCGCAGGACGACCTGCGAATGCTGCGGTCCGGTGCCGCCCTCGGCGCAGCTGAGGTAGTACCAGCCATCGCGCTTGTAGAGGTGCGGGCCCTCGATCCAGATCGGATTCGCCGCGGGATCCACGCCGCCGTCGACCAACACCTTGCGCGGACCGAACGGCTGCTTCGTGGCGAGGTCGAACGCCTGCAGCCAGATGGCGCGATGGCCGTCGTAGCGCGGCGCGCCGGCCGGGGCGTCGTTGTTGAGGAGGTAGGCGCGGCCGTCGTCGTCGAAGAACAGCGACGGATCGATGCCGCCGACGGTCGGCAGCCAGACCGGGTCGGACCACGGGCCCGCCGGGTCCCGCGCCGTGGCAACGAAGTTGCCGCCGCTGTCCACCGCCGTGTTGACCACGTAGAACGTGCCGTCGTGGTAGTCGATGGCAGGCGCGAACACGCCCCGCGACATGCCCAGCCCGTCGAAATCCAGCTGCGAGGGCCGGTCGATGACGTTGCCGATCTGCGTCCAGTGGACCAGGTCGGCGCTTTCGAACACCGGGATGCCGGGGAAGAACGCGAAACTGGAGGCGACGAGGTAGAAGCGGTCGCCCGCGCGCACGATGCTGGGGTCGGGATGGAAGCCCGCCAGCACCGGGTTGCGGTAGTGGCCCTCGGGCAGCGGCGCTTCGAACACGGCGTCGCGGCCGGTGTATTCGAACCAGTCGAACAGCACCGGCTCCGCGGCGTGCGCGGCGAAGCCGGACAGCAGCAGCGCAAGCGCGATGGACCAGATCAGCTTCATGGCCCGTCGTCCCGCTTCACTCCGTCGTCCCCGCGCAAGCGGAGACCGAGCGCCGCCGCTTCTCCCGTGGAACCGGAAGGCACGGGGTCCACGCCTGCGCGGGGACGACGATTCGATGTTGGCGCCTTGGGACGGCCCACGTCACCAGTCCCACATCGCGCCGTCTTCCAGCCGCGCGACCGGCAGCTGTTTCGGCGTGTACGGATACCGGGCCGCCAGCGCTTCGTCGATGTCCACGCCGTGCCCGGGCGTGTCGCCGACGTGCAGCCGGCCCTCGCGGAACGCGTAGTCGTGCGGGAACACGGCGTTGGTCTCCTCGGCATGGAACATGTACTCCTGGATGCCGAAGTTCGGTACCCAGGTGTCGAAGTGCAGCGCCGCGCCCATCGTGACCGGCGACAGGTCGGTGGCGCCGTGGAACCCGGTGCGCACCTGGTGCAGCGCCGCGAAGTCGGCCAGGCGGCGGACGTGGGTGATGCCGCCGCCGTGCACGAGCGTGGTGCGGATGTAGTCGATCAGCTGGCGCTCGATCAGGTGCTTGCAGTCCCAGATCGAGTTGAACACCTCGCCGACCGCCAGCGCCGTGACCGAGTGCCGGCGGATCAGCTCGAACGACGCCTGGTTCTCGGCGGGGGTGGCGTCCTCCAGCCAGAACAGGCGGTAGGGCTCCAGGTCGCGCGCCAGCCGCGCGGCCTCGATCGGTGTCAGCCGGTGGTGCGCGTCGTGCAGCAGCTCGACGCCGTTGCCGTAGTCGTTGCGCAGCTGCGCGAACAGCTTCGGCACCGTCTCCAGGTAGCGCGGCGTGTTCCACACCGTCTCGACGGGCAGCGCGCTTTCGGCCGGCTCGTACGGCTTGCCGCCGCTGGCGATGCCGTAGGCCTTCTTCACGCCCGGCACGCCGCATTGCGCGCGCACCGCCAGGAATCCCTGCCCGATGTACCGGCCGACCTCGTCGCTGGCCTCGGCGATGTCGCGGCCGTTGGCGTGCGCGTACACCAGCGCGCCTTCGCGCGAGCGTCCGCCGAGCAGCTGGTAGAGCGGCAGGCCCGCCATCTTGCCCAGGATGTCCCACAGCGCCACGTCCACCGCGGCGATGGCGCTCATCGTCACCGGGCCGCGCCGCCAGTACGCGCCGCGGTACAGGAACTGCCACAGGTCCTCGATGCGGCCGGCGTCGCGGCCGATCAGGTTCGGCACGACGTGGTCGGACAGGTAGGACGCCACCGCCAGCTCGCGGCCGTTGAGGGTGGCGTCGCCCAGGCCGTGCACGCCCGACCGGGTGGTGACCTTCAGGGTGACGAAGTTGCGCCCCGGGCAGGTGACGATCACCTTCGCGTCGACGATCTCGCGGTCGCGCGAGGAGCCGTGGGACGTGGTTTCGGTTCGGGGAGCGGCGTTCATCGTGCGTCGTCGTCGGTCAGGGAGGGAATCGGCATCTCGAAGGGCCCGGCCGGCAACCCCGCGCCGTCGAACAGCGTGCAGACCGGCCCGTCCGCCCAGCAGTAGCGCACCCGGGTCGCCTCGCGCGCCGCGGGCGAGCGCAGGACCACGCGGTCGCCCTGCGCTTCGGCTTCGGCGTAGCGGCAGGAACCGGGCGCCTCGCCGCAGGTCTCGAAGCCGATCGCGCGCGCCGCGCCGAGCGCCGACAGCGCGCCGGTGACGTCGCCGAACGCGAGCACGACCGAATCGCCTGCACGCGTGGCCGCCAGCGGCACCGGGCCCGAGGGCGGCACCCGCTCGCCGTAGACGACGTGGCGCGCGGCGCGCGCCAGGCGCCGGCCGAGTTCCTGCTTGTTCGGCGGATGGATGTCGTAGCGGTCGCCGATGTCGATGGCCACCGCCAGGCCCGTGCGCGCATCGCCGGCGGCCACGGTGCGCTGGGCTTCGCGCAGGGCCGCCCAGTCGCTCTCGCCGGGCTGCGCCTGCGGCATGCCGTAGGCGGCCAGTTGCACCACCAGCCACGGCAGCCCGTCGCCGAAGCGCGCGCGCCAGTCGCCGCGCAGCGTGCGCAGCAGTTCCGCGTAGCGGTCGGCCTCGAACGTGTTGGATTCGCCCTGGTACCACAGCACGCCGCGCAATCCGTAGCGGCCGAGCGGCGCGATCATCCCGTTGTACAGGGTCGAGAGGCCCGCCGCCGTCTGCCAGGGCGCGCGCGGCGGAGAACCGTATGCAGGCGGAACCACGCGGTAGGTCCAGCCGCCGGCGAGCGGAACGCGCGACCCGTCCTCGAATCGCAGTGAGTGCAAGGACGCCGGCCCGGCAAGGCCGCCATCGCGGTAGGTATCGAGCACGTTGACGGTGACGGTGTTGCCGCCTTCCCGCAGCAGGCCGGACGGCAACGCGTATTCGCGCCCGGCGCCCGCGCCATAGGTGCTGCCGACTGCGCGGCCGTTCACCCAGGTCATGTCGATCTCGTCGGCGGGCCCCAGCACCAGGGTCGCGTCCTGTGCCGCCTGCGAGGCGGTGAGCGCCACCGTGGTGCGGTACCAGACCATACCGTCGAAGGCGGAGAGCGCCGGCACGCCCCAGCGCTCCCACGGCCCGAGGGCCGCCGGCGCCGCGCGCCATCCTTCGCCCGCGCCATCGGGCGACCAGGGCTTTCCGTCGGCGCCTTCGTGCCCGGACCACCATGCCTGCCACAGCTCGCCCCAGCGGCCGACGGCCGCCACAGGATCGCGTCCATACAGGTCGAGCACGTCGAGTTCGTCGCCGTAGACGCCCGTCGCGCGCAGCGCCCCGCCGCTGGTCCAGGCCTGGATGCGCGAGCCGCCCCAGGCGGCGTTGATCAGGCCCATCGGCACGTCGACGGTCTTCTGCAGCTCGCGCGCGAAGTAGTAGCAGGCCGCGGAGAAGTCGCGCAGCGTGTCCGGCGCGACCGTCTTCCACTGCGTCGGCACGGGGAAGGTCTCCAGCGGCGTCGCGCTTCCCTCCTGCGGCACGGTCAGCAGGCGGATCGTGCCGGCGGCGGCGTTCGCGATCTCGGCCCGCGCGTCCAGTGAACGCCAGACCTGCAGTTCCATGTTCGACTGGCCCGAGCACAGCCAGACGTCGCCGACCAGGACGTCGTCGACCGTCTGCACCACGCCGCCCGAGCGCACCGTCAGCACGTGCGGACCGCCCGCCTTCAGCGGCGCCAGCCGCGCTTCCCAGCGCCCGCCCGCATCGGCGCGCACGCGCGCCGTCCTGCCCGCCAGCGCGATGCCGACCGTTTCGCCAGGGTGCGCGCGGCCCCACAGCCGGATGGGTGTGTCGCGCTGGAGGACCGCATGGTCCTGGAACAGGGCGTGCAGCAGCGGCACATCCGGCGCCGGCGCTTGCGCCTGCGCGGCGGAAGCGAATGCGGCCATCGCCAGCAGGCAGGCCGCGACGCGGCCCAGGCATCGCGACGGCGCGGCGGACCGGCTCACCGGCCGTCTCCCGGCGCGTTCGGGAATTCCAGCGATTCGTAGTAGTCCAGCGGGTGCGGCGGCGGCGCATACCCTTCCGGCAGCGGACGGCCGGAGAAGGTCTGGAAGTAAGCGATGCTGGCGTCGCGCCACCATTGCGCTTCCTTCTGCTGGATGCCCAGGAAGGCGGCCACCTGCGCATGCCGCGGCGGATCCACGTAGGGCGCCAGTCCGTCCCAGGTGCCGCGCATGCCGCGCACGTAGTCCACGCCGCGCGAATAGCGCACGACCAGTTCGTCCCACAGCGGCCGGCCGGACCGCGTCGGGTAGTCCCAGGGCACGTGGTGGAACCACAGCAGGAATTCCTCCGGCACGCGCTTCCTGTCGCCGAACCGCCGCGCCACCGGCGGGAAATACTGCGCCACCGCGTCGCTGCCGGTCGCGGAACGGTCGAAGCCGATGCCGTCGCGGCCGGCGCGGTGGTAGTAGACCGACGTCCAGTCGGCGCGCGGGCCGCCCTGCACCCAAGGCCCGGGCCCGTAGTGGTGGCCGCGCCCCATCAGGTGGTGCAGGCCCAGCGGCGTCATGTAGTCCACCGCCGCCTCGCGCGAACCCATCATCATGTCGACGACCGGCGCGACGAGCCGGTCGTCGTCCGCGAAGGTCATGCGTACCCAGTCGTCGGCGACGTCGCGCGAGGACAGCGCCGGGTTCCAGGCCAGGCGGCCGTAGACGTACCAGTTGGCCTGGTCGAAGTGCGACCCGCTCCAGTTGCGGTCGGCGCCGATGTTGGCCACGCCGGCCATGCCGGTGAGCGCATGCCCGTCCAGGCTGCCGTCGACCACCTTGCGCACCCGCGAGCCCTTGCCGCGCGCATGGGTGTCGGCTTCCAGCACTTCCTCGTACATCGGGCCCAGGTAGACCAGGTGGGTGGCGAACCCCAGGTATTCCTTGGTGATCTGGAACTCCATCATCAGCGGCGTCTTCGGCATCGCGCCGAACAGCGGATGGAACGGCTCGCGCGGCTGGAAGTCGATGGCGCCGTTCTTCACCTGCACCAGCACGTTGTCGCGGAAGCGGCCGTCGTACGGGACGAATTCGGTATAGGCCTGCTTGGCGCGGTCGTCGGGCTGCTCGTGCGAGTACACGAACGCGCGCCACATCACCGTGCCGCCGTGCGGCGCCAGCGCGTCCGCCAGCATGTTCGCGCCGTCGGCATGGGAACGGCCGTAGTCCTGCGGGCCCGGCTGCCCCTCGGAATTGGCCTTCACCAGGAAGCCGCCGAAGTCGGGAATCGTGCGGTAGATCTCGTCCGCCTTCTCCTGCCACCAGCGCCGCACCGCCGGGTCGAGCGGATCGGCGGTCGCCAGCCCGCCGATCTCGATGGGCGCGCTGAAGCGGGCGCTGAGGTAGAGCCGGATGCCGTAGGGACGGAAGACGCCGGCCAGGGCCGCGGCCTTTTCCAGGTAGGCCGGCGTCAGGCTCAAGGCGTTGGCGTTGACGTTGTTGACCACCGTGCCGTTGATGCCCAGCGAAGCGTTGGCGCGCGCGTAGTCGGTGTAGCGCGGGTCCAGGTAGTCGGGCAGCTTGTGCCAGTCCCAGATCGACGCGCCCGCGTAGCCGCGTTCGACATGGCCGTCCAGGTCGTCCCAGTGGTTGAGCACGCGCAGCTTCACCCGCGGCGACTCGCGGATGTCCAATCGTCCTAGCGGCCTGCCCGTCTGCAGCAGGCGCAAGAAGTGGAAGCTGCCGTACAGCGCGCCGATGTCGGTATTGGCGACGATCGCGGTGGCGGCATGTCCGTCCACCTCGACGCTGCGGATCAGATAGCCCTCCCCGCCCAGGCCGCCGGTATCCAGGCGCAGGGCCGCGATCGCGGGAGAGGACGCGGCCGTCCCCGCCAGCACGGCGCCGTCCCGCGTGACCGTGCCCGATGTGTCCGGCGCCGCGCCGAGCAGGCCCTGCAGGCCGCGCAGCAGTTCCGACCGCGCCGCGGCCTGCGTCGGCGAACCGGACGCCGCCACCAGCTGCGTCGCCCGCGACCGGTAGGCCTCGGCCTTCGCGGCATCGACGGGCGCGTAGCGCAGCCAGAGGTCGTAGCCGTCTTCGGCCTGCGCGCGGAACCCCTGCAGCCACAGCGACAGGCCCAGCGCCGCGAGCAGCCCCCAGCGTGCGAGGCCACGGGGGCGGCTATCGCCCCGTCCGGAGGTTGGCGATAACATGCGGCGTGCCTGGAAGGCCCGCCAAGGCGCGCGTCTCATGCCTGCTCCCGTGCCGGTGAACGGAAGGGCCGGCCGCGCATCGCCGGGCCGCCCTCCGATGGAAGGAACGAACGTTGGAAAAACCCACCAGATCCGTACGCCGGAAGAGCCGCGGCGTGACCATCGACGAGGTCGCCGCGCTGGCCGGCGTGTCGCCGATGACCGTGTCGCGCGTGATCAACGGGCAGGCCAAGGTCCGGGACGCGACGCGCGAACGGGTGATGCGCGCGGTGCGCAAGCTCGACTACACCCCCAACCTGGCGGCCAGTTCGCTGGCCGCGGCCCAGCACACCCGCATCGCCCTGGTCTATACCAATCCCAGCGGCGCGTACCTGCGCGAACTGCTGCTCGGCCTGCTGCGGGTCGCTTCCAGCACCGCCATCCAGCTGGTCAGCGAATACTGGGACGACCTGGACGCCGAAACCGAGCGCAAGGCCGCGCGCACGCTCGCCAGGCGCGTGGACGGCGTCATCCTGCCGCCGCCGCTGTGCGAATCGCGCGCGGCGGTGACCGAACTGGTGCGCGCCGGCATCCCGGTGGTTGCCATCGCGTCGGGACGCTTCAGCGACGACGTCTCCTGCGTGCGCATCGACGACTTCCGCGCCGGCAAGGAGATGGCCGAGCACCTGATCGGTCAGGGCCATACCCGCATCGGCTTCATCAAGGGGCGCGCCGACCTCAGCGCCAGCGCCAAGCGCTACGAAGGCTTCCAGGCCGCGCTGCACGAAGCCGGCGCGGAGATCGATCCCACCCTGGTGCAGCCGGGCGACTACACCTACCGCGCCGGCCTCAAGGCCGCGGAGAAGCTGCTCGCGCTGCGCCATCCGCCCAGCGCCATCATCGCCAGCAACGACGACATGGCGGCCGCGGTGATCTCCGTGGCGCACCGGCGCGGGCTCGACGTGCCGCGCGACCTGTCGGTGGTGGGCTTCGACGACACCTCCGCCGCCACCACCGTCTGGCCGGAACTGACCACCATCCACCAGCCGATCGCGGCCATGGCCAACACCGCGATCGACGTCCTGCTCCGCGGCATCCGCCGCAAGGACGCCGCCACCCGCGTGCTCGCCGACCACGTGGTGGCGCATCGGCTGGTCGTGCGCGATTCGGTCTCCGCGCCCGCCAGGAGCAAGCGACGGTGAGCCGCCGCGCCGGCGGCGTGGTTCCACGGGGACGCGCGGCCCGGTGAGGAGGCGGGCGGGATCGGCCATCGCGCGCCCTACCCTTCCATCTGCTCGAGTTCCTTGCCCTTGGTCTCGTAGACGTACCTGAGCACGAAGAACACGGAGATGACCGCAGCCACGGTGTAGATGCCGTAGGCGCCGGCCAGCCCGATGCCGGCCAGCAGGATCGGGAAGGTCACCGTGATGGCGAAGTTCGACGTCCACTGCGCCGCGCCGGCCACCGCCAGGCCCGAGCCGCGGATCTGGTTGGGGAACATCTCGCCCAGCATCACCCACATCACCGGGCCCCACGACATGTTGAAGAACACCACGTAGACGTTGGCCGCCACCAGCGCCAGCGTGCCCATGCCCGCGGGCAGCCGCAGGTGGCCATCGACCAGCGAACCGCTGGCGAAGGCCCAGCTGACCAGCGCCAGCGACACCGCCATGCCGGCCGAGCCGATCCACAGCAGCGGCTTGCGGCCGATGCGGTCGATCAGCACCAGCGCCACCAGGCAGGCGCCGATGCTCAACGCGCCGGACAGCACGTTGATCAGCAGCGCGTCGTTCTCCGAGAAGCCCACCGCCTGCCACAGCACCGCGCCGTAGTAGAACACCACGTTGATGCCGACCAACTGCTGGAAGGTCGCCAGGCCGATGCCGATCCAGACGATCGGCCGGATCCTGCCGGTGGCCTTGTTGACCAGGTCCGACAGCCGCGGACGGTGCTGGTCGGCGGACAGCGAGGCCTCGATCTCGCCGAGCTTGGCCTGCGCCTCGGTCGCGCCGTACAGCCGCGTCAGCACGTCCAGCGCGGCGTCCTTGCACTTCTTCACCACCAGGAAGCGCGGGCTTTCGGGGATGAACAGCAACAGCAGCAGGAACACGCCCGACGGGATGGCCTGCATCCAGAACATCCAGCGCCACGCCGCGTGCCCGAGCCAGAGCGCCTCGGTGGACGCGCCGGCGGCCCGGGCCAGCAGGTAGTTGCTCAGGAACGCGGCGAACAGGCCGCTGATGATCGCGATCTGCTGCACCGTGGCCAGCCGGCCGCGGTAGCGCGCCGAGGCCACCTCGGCGATGTAGGCCGGCGACATCACGCTGGCCGCGCCGACGGCGAAGCCGCCCAGCACGCGCGCGGCGATGAACACCAGCGAGGTGTGCGCCGCGCCGGCGCCGATCGCCGACAGCAGGAACAGCACCGCCGAGACGATCAGAACCGCCCGCCTGCCCCAGCGGTCGGCCAGGCGGCCGGCGAAGAACGCGCCGATCGCGCAGCCCAGCAGCATCGAGGCCACCTCGAAACCGATGCCGGCGGAACTGGACTGGAAGGTCTGCATCAGCCCGTCCACGGTGCCGTTGATGACGCCGCTGTCGAAGCCGAACAGGAAGCCGCCGATCGTCGCCACGCAACTGATCAGGATGATGAAGCCGGTGTTCTCGCCGCTGTCCGCCGCGTGGGCGTTGCGTGTGGTGGTGCTGTTCATGCCGCTGGCCGCTCCCCTCGTGGATCCGGACTGGAAAACACGCCGACTCGGGCCTTCCGCGCGGTTCCGCGCGCGGAAGGATGCAATCGCCCCGTCAGCGCAGCAGGTACTGGTTGAGCAGGTTCTCGTAGCGCTCCTGCTTGCCGCTCCGTTGCTCCGGTTCGCCCTGCGCCAGCGCGATGCCGTGGAGTTCGGCCAGCGTCAGCTTCCCGCTTTCGAAGTCCCTGCCCGCGCCGCTGTCGAAGCTGGCGTAGCGCGCCTTGCGCCACTGCTCCCACGGCGAGTCGGTCAGCAGCGCGTGGGCGACCTCCAGGCCGCGCGCGAACGCGTCCATGCCGCCGATGTGGGCGATGAACAGGTCCTCCAGGTCGGTCGATTCGCGCCGCACCTTGGCGTCGAAGTTCAGGCCGCCCTCCAGCCCGCCCTGGCGCAGCACCACCAGCATCGCGCCGACCGTGTCGTACAGGTCGGTCGGGAACTGGTCGGTGTCCCAGCCGTTCTGCGCGTTGCCGCGGTTGGCGTCGATGCTGCCGAGCAGGCCGTGGTCGGACGCGACCTGCAGGTCGTGCTCGAAGGTGTGGCCCGACAGCGTGGCGTGGTTGGCCTCGATGTTGAGCTTGAAGTCCTTCTCCAGGCCGTGCTCCTTCAGGAAGCCGGCGACGGTGGCACTGTCGAAGTCGTACTGGTGCTTCATCGGCTCCATCGGCTTGGGCTCGATCAGGAAGTTGCCTTTCAGCCCGATGCGGCGGCCGTAGTCGCGCGCCATGGTCAGGAAGCGGGCGAAGTGCGCGACCTCGCGCTTCATGTCCGTGTTGACCAGCGAGGCGTAGCCTTCGCGGCCGCCCCAGAACACGTAGTGCTCGCCGCCCAGCTCCACCGTGGCCTCCAGCGCGGCCTTGACCTGGACGGCGGCGCGCGCCACCACAGCGAAATCCGGGTTGGTCGAGGCGCCGTTCATGTAGCGCGGGTGCGAGAACAGGTTGGCCGTGCCCCACAGCAGCTTCATGCCGGTGGCGTCCTGGCGCGCCTTGGCCAGCGCGACCATGTGCCGGAGGTTCTTCTCGTATTCGCCGACATCCTCGGCGTCGGGCGCCAGGTCGATGTCGTGGAAGCACCAGTACGGCACGCCCAGCTTGGTGAAGAACTCGAACGCGGCGTCGACCTTGGCCTCGGCCGTGGCCATCGGCGTGCCGGCCTCCCACGGGAAGCGGCGCGTGCCCGGGCCGAAGGGGTCGTGGCCGGCGTTGCAGAACGTATGCCAGTAGCAGACGGCGAAGCGCAGGTGCTCGGCCATGGTCCTGCCGCCGATCTTCTTCTGCGCGTCGTAGACCTTGAACGCCAGCGGGTTGTCCGAACCGCGACCCTCGAACGGGATGCGGCCGATGCCGGGGAAGTATTCCTTGGCGCCGATGAAGGGCTGGGTGCTCATGGTGGGGATTCCTGTGTTGTGCGTGGGGTGTCGGGGGAGGCGTCAACCGCGCTGGAGCGGCGCGACGGCGTCGAGGTACTGCAGGAAGCGCAGGTAGGCCGCCTCGTAGGCCGGCCGGCGCGCCGGATCGGGAGCGGCCGACAGGGCGGGATCGAGGGCGACGTGCGTGCGCGCCACGTCGGCGATGGAGGCGTCGTCGCCGGCCGCGCGGCCCCGGGCCCACAGCGCCTGCAGCGCCGCGCCGAAGGCCGCGCCCTCGCCCTGCCGCGGCACGTCCACCGGCAGGCCGAACACGTCGGCGACCAGTTGCCGCCACGCGGCGCTGTTGGCGCCGCCGCCGGTCAGCACGATGCGGTCGAACGCCATGCCGGCGCGCACGAAGGCGTCGAAGCCGTACTTGAGGCTGTAGGTGGCGCCTTCCATCGCCGCGCGGTACAGGTGCGCCGGCGTCGTGTTCTGCGCGTCCAGGCCGGCCAGCACGCCCTTGCCCAGCGGCAGGTCCGGTGTGCGCTCGCCGTTGAGGAACGGCAGCATCACCAGCCCGTCCGCGCCCGGCGGCGTGGCCTGGAGATGGGCATCGCCCTCGCGCGTGCTGAAGCCGAACAGCTTCGCCACCTGCTCGGTGGCCACGGTGCAGTTCATCGTGCAGATCAGCGGCAGCCAGCCGCCGGTGGACGAGCAGAACGCCGCCCAGGCGCCGTCCGGGTCGACGACCGGCGTGTCCGAATAGGCGAACAGCGTGCCCGACGTTCCCAGGCTCATCGCCAGCCGGCCTTCGGCCACGCAGCCGGTGCCGATGGCCGCCATCATGTTGTCGCCGCCGCCGACCGCCACCTTCGCCGTGGCCGGCAATCCCAGCCGCGCGGCCGCCGCCGCGTCGATGGCGAACAGCGCGTCCGGCGCGGCGAACGGCGGCAGGCAGCCGGCCAGGTCGCGGTCCGGATCGGTCGCGCGCAGCAGGTCCTTCGACCAGGTGCGCGTGCGCACGTCGAGCCAGCCGGTGCCGGAGGCGTCGCCGTATTCGCAGAAGCGCTGGCCGGTCAGCACGAAGTTGAGGTAGTCGTGCGGCAGCAGGATGGTCGCCAGCCGCGCGTAGGCGTCGGGACGGTGGGTCTTCGTCCACGGCAGCTTGGAGGCGGTGTAGCCGGCCAGGATTGGATTGCCGGCCAGTGCGATCGTGCGCCGCACGCCGCCGGCCGCGTCCATGATCCGGGCGCATTCGGCCGTGGTGCTGGTGTCGCACCACAGCTTGGCCGGGGCCAGCACCTCGCCGCCGGCATCCAGCGGCACGAAGCCGTGCTGCTGCCCGGACACGGCGAGCGCGGCGATGCGGGCGCGCACGGCGGGATCGATGCGGTCGAAGCAGGCCTGCATCGCGTCCACCCAGTCGGCGGGCCGCTGCTCGCGGCTGCCGTCGTCGCCGCTGGCCAGGTCCAGCGGCGCGCTGGCGCTGGCGACGACCGCGCGCGCGGCGGCGTCGTAGACCACCACTTTCAGGCTTTGCGTGCCCGCGTCGATGCCGGCGAACAGCGTCATGGCGCGTCTCCCTGCCGCAAAAAGGTAGCGCTACCATTTCGGGGGATAAAAAAAACCGCACGCGGCTGGTGGGTCTGCAGGATCATGTGGAGCGTCGGTTCCCGGTGACGTCGCACACTCTACCCAGTAACGTGGAAGACCACATGCTGCGGCGCAGAATCCAAGCAGAAACAACCGGTTAGATAGAACGGACGGGCGCCGCCGAAAGCGGCGCCGCGGATGCCCCTGCCGCTCAGGACGCCTGCAATGCCGGTCGCCTCGCCTGCCACACCTCCGGCAGCGCCTTGCAGTAGCGCTCGATGAAGGCCTGCTGGGACGGCATCTGCGCGACCGCGTGCTCGACCGGTCGCCGGATCGATTCCAGCAACCGGCGCATCTCCGCATCCGGCAACGCGCGCGCGAGCGGATGATGCTGTTCCGGCACGATGCCCTGCCCCAGCATCACGTGCGTCCAGGAATCGACGCGGAACAGTTCCTCCGCACCCTGCCATGCGTGCGCGCGCTCGCGCCATGCGCTCAGGCGCACGGCCAGCGAATCCGGCAGTTCCATTTCACGGCATCGCGTCCACATCGGTTCGTCGCGCTGGTTGGCGTGGTAGTGCAGGATGATGAAGTCGCGCACGTGCTCCATCTCGATGCGGCTGGTGTCGTTGTAGAGGTCGACCAGCGACGGCGCGATCCCGTCGAACGGGAACAGCTGCACCAGCCGCACCACCGCGCTGATGGCGAGGTGGATGCTGGTGGATTCCAGCGGTTCGATGAAGCCGCTGGCCAGGCCAAGCGACACCACGTTCCGGTTCCAGGCCTTCAGCCTGCGGCCGGACCGGAACGGCACCAGCCACGGCTCGCGGATCGGCGCCGCGCCGACGTCGCGCAGCAGCTTGGCGCGGGCCTCGTCGTCGGACATGTGCCGGCTGGAGAACACCAGCCCGCAGCCGACGCGGTGCTGCAGCGGGATGTGCCAGCGCCATCCGGCCTCGTGCGCGATGGCGCGCGTGTAGGGCACCGGCGGGCCCACCGGCTCGGTCTGCACGGCCACCGCGCGGTCGCAGGGCAGCCAGTCGTTCCAGTCCTCGTAGCCGGTGCGCAGCGCCTGCTCGATCAGCAGGCCGCGGAACCCGGTGCAGTCGATGAACAGGTCGCCTTCGACGACCTGGCCGTCCTCCAGTTCCAGTTCCTTGATGAATCCGTTTCCCGCGTGCTGCCGGACCTCGCGGATCTTGCCTTCGATCCGCTTCAGGCCGTATCCCTCCGACAGGCCGCGCAGGAACCGCGCGTACAGGCCGGCGTCGAAATGGTAGGCGTAGTTGACCTGGGGCTGTTGCGACAGCGCGAACCGGTCGCCGCGCGACGCCACCGTTTCCAGGCAGAAGTCGCCGAGTTCCGACGGCATGCCGCGGCGCAGGCTGTCGAGCCAGAAATGATGGAACGGACAGGCCAGGGTGCCGTGCCCGGTGGTGCCGAACGGATGGATGTAGCGGTCGCCGGGGCGGCGCCAGTTCTCGAAGGAGATGGAAAGCTTGAACGTGCCGGCGACGGCGCGCAGGAACGCCTGCTCGTCGATCTGCAGGAAGCGGTGGAAGGCGCGGATCGGCGGCACGGTCGATTCGCCGACGCCGACCGTGCCGATCTGCTCCGATTCCACCAGCGTGATATCGAGCAGCTCGCGGAACTGGTGCGACAGCGCGCAGGCGGCGATCCACCCCGCCGTGCCGCCGCCCGCGATCACCACCTTGCGAATCCTGGACGTCTCCATTCCACTCCCTCCCCGTTCCAGTGGGACGGCCGCGCGGGCCGTCAGCGGTTGAGCCTGGCGATCAGCATCGCGCGCAGCTGGCGCGCCAGCGTCTCGTCCAGCGGGCCGAGCACGTGGCGCGCCGGCGCGGGCAGATGCTCCCCCGCCCGCTCGGCCGGCCCGAAGACGTAGTGCTCGAACACCGCGCGCCAGGCCTGTTTCTCGCGCGCCGGCCGGTCGCGGATCGTCCACAGCGCGTGGTAGAGCGCGTGCATCGGCGTGGGAACGTAGGCGGGCATGCTGCTCCACCAGTAGTTGACCAGCACGTTGAAGGCGTCCAGCCCCTGCACGTGGTGCCACCACATGCTGGGGACGAAGATCGCGTCGCCCGGCTCCAGCACCGCGCTTCGCGCGTTCGCCAGCGCTTCGCGGAAGCGCGGGTGGCGGTCGAAATCCGGGGCGTCGAAATCGACCACGCTGACCGCCTGCCCGCCCGGCGTGGGATCCAGCGGGCCGGGATACAGGTTGGCGATCTGCGCCGGCGGGAACAGGGTGAACCGGCGCCGGCCGACCGCGCAGCAGGCGATGTTGTTCGGCGCGTCGTAGTGGCACGACGCGGTCACCCGGTTGCCGATCCAGATGCTCGGCGGCGCCTGGACGCCCTGCGCGGCGAGGCCGAGGTCGTTCGCCTCGCGCATCCCGGGCAGGCAGGCATCGACCGGCAGCGACGCGACGTAGTAGGTGGGAGGACGCGCGTCGCCCGCATGCGCCGCGATGCCGTCCAGCACGTCGTCCAGTGCGCTGGTCCTGACTTCGCAATTGAGGTCGGTGAAATCGTCGTTGTAGAACGGGCGTCCCGCGATCTCCGGCCCGCCGTGCGAGTACTGCACCGGCCGCCCGTTGTAGTGCCCGCGCAGGTACGCCATGGCCGCCTGCGCACCGTCCCGCCCCGCCCGCACCAGATCCCATGCCGCGGCCACGCCGCGAAGCACCGCGGGTTCGCCCGCCTCCAGCAGTTCGTCGAGCGGCAGCGCGCCGGGCCGGCAGCCGTCGAGGACGCGGACGCTGGCCAGGACCTGGACCATGCCGCTCAGGCGGCGCGCCCGGGCGCCGCCTCGGCCTGCCGCAGGCGGCGCTGCTTCTCGGCCATCAGCCGGCGCATGTTCTGCATCGAGGCCAGCACCAGGAACGCGCCTTCGAGGTAGCCCGCCTGGTTCAACCGCCGCAGCGCGTCGCCGTCGAGGGCGGCCAGCCGCTCGCGGTCGATGCCGTGCAGGCCCGTGAGGTTCACGCGGTGCCGGTCGTCCAGCGTCACGTCGATGGCGACGGGCTGGATCAGCTGCATCGATTCGAAGGCGGCGAACATCGCCGTGGCGGCCTCGGTGCCGTCGCGCAGGCCGCGCAGCACGGTGATGACGTGCTCCAGGTACGGGGTATGCCCGCCGTGCGGCAGGAACACCGGCTCGCCCTCGCTGAAGCTCACCCGCGGGTGGTCGAGGTCGACGTGGATGACCGGCTCCCTGCGCAGTTCGCCGTCGATCCGCTGCTCCTGGAAGCCGATCGCGAACGGTCCCTTGGCGAAGATCCCGGGCAGGTAGGCGGCGTTCCAGCGCTGGCCCTCCAGGAACAGGTTCTCCTGGCGGTCGAAGCCCAGCAACGCCACCGACTGGCAGTCGCCGGTCTGCGGGTCCTTGCGGAAGAAGATCGGATATTCCCGCTGCAGTTCGGCGTACTCGGTCGGGAACGCGGGGACCATGCCGGTCGCGTCGCCGAACTCGCGGCCGAAGCGCACGATCACGCGCAGGTCCTTGTGCGCGACGTTGTTGAGCACTTCGTGACGGGCCATCTCTGCTCCAGCGGTATCCACGGACCGGCGCCCGCGTGGCTGCCGGACCCCGCGCGATGCCGCGGGGAGCGGTCCCGGGCCGCACGCCGCGACCATTGCAGAAAACCGCGGTGCCGGCAAGCACGCACCGCGGCTCCCCGCGCGTTGAAGAAAAGGACCGCTGCCAGGCAGCGGTCCCGCCCTGTCGCGATATCCGGAGAGGGGTATCGCAGGACTCAGAACTTGTAGCGGAATCCCAGCGTGTAGCGCGGGCTCTGGTCGAGCAGCTTGATGAACTGCTTCTCCGAGCGCCCGTACCAGCGCACGTCCTCGCCGGTGAGGTTGAGCGCCTCGAAGCCGATCGAGAAGCGGTCGTTGAACGCGTAGCTCACGCTCAGGTCGTACTGCTCGTAGGCTTCGACGTAGTGCGGGTTGCGGTTGGAGCCGTTCTGGTTGGCCAGGATCAGGTACTCGTCGCGCCAGTTCCACGCCAGGCGCGCCGACCAGCCGTGCTTCTCGTACATCAGCATGACGTTGGCGGTGTCGCTCAGGCCCAGCAGTGCGAACTGTTCGTCCAGCGACGCGTTGTTGAAGCCCACGTCGCCGTTGACGGCGGTGTAGTTGGCGTACACGCCAAAGCCGCTGTCGCCGAAGAAGTACTGCCCGCCGATCTCCCAGCCGTGCAGCTTGGCCTTGTTCTGGTTGATCGGGCGGTTGACGTCGAACAGGTACAGCGGGTCGTCCGCCTCGCCGATCAGGTCGTAGGCCGCCTCCATCGCCAGCACCTGCGACGAACTGCCGTCGTAGGCGGCCAGGCCGCCGGTGGCGCCGGCGTTGCGCAGCATCGCCAGGGCGGTGAACAGCGCGGTGTCGTTGGCCGAGCAGGCGGCATCGACGTCATTGCCCGCCGAACCCACCTGCGACGCGCACGCCGCGCTCTGCAGGAACGCCAGCGCCTCCTGCGCGTCGGGGCCCGCGCCCGGGTCGCGCAGGCCGTACAGGTTCTCGCGCACCACCGTGTTGCCGATGAAGTTGCTCACGCGCTTGTTCCAGTACGTCACCGAGATGAAGCTGGCATCGGCGAAGTACCATTCCAGGGCCAGGTCGAGGTTGTCCGACTCCAGCGGTTCCAGGCTCGGCGTGTTGGCGTTGCCGGAGGCGCGGGTGGACGGGTTGACCAGGGTCGAACCGGTCGGCGCGTTGGCGCCGGGCCCCGCGTACAGGTTGCCGTAGGGCGCGCGGGCGATGGTCTGGCTGAACGAGGCGCGGCCCTTCAGCGAACCGGTGAGGTCGATGCTGAAGTCCAGGTTCGGCAGGATGTAGCTGTAGCTGGCCTTCTCGCTGAACGGCATCACCTCGCTGGAGAGGTCGATGCGGAAGTCGTTGTTCGACGTCCACACGATCGATTGCGGCACGGTCACCGCCGAGGTCGAGACCAGGTCGGTCTTCTCGTAGCGCACGCCGATGCGCGTGCGGGTGGCCATGCCGCCCAGTTCGCCGTCCAGGTCGACCTGCACGTAGGCGGCGTTGGTCTTCTCCTCGATGCGGTTGTCGGCGGCCAGGGTCGGATCGACGCTGAAATCGGCCCCGTAGGCGCTCGAGGCCGCCCACTGGCCCAGCGCCGTCGCGCTGCCGAGCCAGGCGCCCATCGCCGCCCCGGGCGCGCGGTAGTCGTCGAACATGCCCACGATGCTGATCGGGCGCAGCAGATCGGTCATGCCGGGCTCGTTGCCGGCGTTGGCCACGCCCCAGTCGCCCAGGTTGTTGTAGCGCTCGCGGTGGTTCTGCCGGTTCATGGTGACCTTCGACGAATCCACGCCGAACTGGAAACGGCCGTCGTCGAAATCGAACACGCCGTCCACGCGCCCCTGCTTGATTTCCGTCACCTGCTTGAGCGCATTGATGCGCAGCACCTGCGAGCCCAGCTGCTCGGGCGGGAAATCGGGGTTGACCACGCCATTGGTGTTGGCCAGCGCGTCGGCCGTGCTGGGGTACCAGGTGCGCCCGGCGATCGCCAGGCCGTTGTTGAACCACATCTCCTGCGCCCAGTTGCCGCCGCAGTACGGGCCGGTGGCGCAGTTGTTGGTGCCCGCCACGCTGAACCAGGTCGCGCCGCCGCCGGTGACCGGATCGTCGGGCAGGCTCTGCGACTTGGTGCTGTGCCCGTCGAAGGACAGGCGCAGGCGGTCGGTGACCTGCCAGTCGGCGTTGAGGCCCAGCGAATCGAGCTTGTACTTCTGGTGGTTGGTCTGCTGCTCGTAGCCGAAGTCCTTCAGGCCGACCACGTCGCGCAGGTAGACCGGCGTGGCGACCGCCTCGTTGGTGTCGAACTCCAGGTGGGTGAAGCTGTTGGCGCGCTGCAGCCAGATGGTCTGCTCGGCGCGGTCCTCGCGGATCTTGTTGGTGGAATAGGTATAGTCCAGGGTCAGGGTCAGCGCGTCGGTCGGCGCGAACTGCAGCACGGCCTGGCCGTTGATGCGCTCGCGCTCGAAGTCCGCGAACGCGTAGCGGATGTCGTTGGGCATGCCGTACAGCTGGCCGATCGCCGGCGCGTTCACCACCGTCGCGCCCGAGCGCAGCGCGGCCTCGGTACCGGTCCAGGGCTGGATGTTCCAGGTGTTCTCGGTGGCCTGCACCGAACCGCCGTGGCGCTTCTGGTAGCTGGCGCTCACGCCGATGCCCCATACCTTGTCCGGGCTGGCGTAGCTGAAGATGCCCGACACTTCCGGGGTGTAGTCGGTGCCGAACGGCTGCGAGTCGTCGTACACCGCCTTGGCGCCGGCGCTGGCCACCACGTCGCCGCCGGCGTGGTTGAACGGGCGGTCGGTCAGGATGTTGATCGTCGCGCCGATGCCGCCGCTGGGCACGGTCGCCTGGCCGGTCTTGTACACCTCGATGCCGCTGATCGCCTCGGACGCGAGCTGGGCGAAGTTGAACGCGCGGGTACCCGAGTCGACGCCGCCGATCGGCACCTGGCCGGCCGCGCCGAAGGCGTCGGCGCCTGGCACCTGGCGGCCGTTGAGCGTCACCATGTTGAACTGCGGGCCGAAGCCGCGGGCGGTGATCTGCGCGCCCTCGCCGTCGCGGCGTTCGATCGAGATGCCGGTGATGCGCGACAGCGACTCGGCCAGGTTGGTGTCGGGGAACTTGCCGATGTCCTCGGCGCTGATCGCGTCGACGATGCCGGCGGCGTCGCGCTTGATGTTCATCGCCTGGTTGAGGCTGCCGCGTATGCCGGTGACCACCACGGTATCGAGCGTGGTCGCGCTGCCGTCGGTCAGCGATTCCTGCTGGGCGGACGGCGGCGGCGGAGCTGGCGTCTCCTGGCCGAAGGCCGGATTGACGACCAGCACGCCGCCGACGAACGTGAACATGGCCTTCGACTTGAATCTCGCCAGCTTGCGGCTCATCAGCATGTCCTCGGGTCTGGAATTGAAGGGCCAGCGGCGCCGGTGCGGGCAACCGCCCCGGCGCCCATGGATGCCCGGAACGGGCGCGGTACGTCGCTTCGGAATCTGCGGTGTTGCACGTGATTTCCCCTCCCACTTCGATCGGTGGACGTACCGCCCTCCCCCAAGGGCGCCCACGGGCATCAGCCCGTACTTCCTCACGGACCGGGCGCCGGACATCGCCCGTCGCCGTCGCGCCGGTAGCGGCGCGCCCGGTGCCCCGGATGCGTCCGGGAGACCGGCCTTCGATGGCCTTCTTCCGGCCTTGTGGCTGGTCGAAGTGGTAGCGCTACCATCGAATTCCGGCGAAGACTAGTCACGCTTCCCGAGGTTTGTCACCATGCAGCGCAACATGCTTCGTTCCGGTCTTTCGCCGAAGGCGGGATGGCGCCACGGAAGCGCCGGGATGGAAGCGATTACACGCGGGAAAACACCGTTTTGGTAACGGTGGTTATCCTTGCTAGCGCTATCACCGGATCATGGCTACGCTTCGGGAACGCCCTCCCCTGCGCGGCCGTTCCAGCCGGTTCGATCCGGCATCGCAGGCGGGCCGCAGCAACCGGACCGAGGAAGAACCCGTGGGTAAAGCGATGAAATCCGTCCGCCGCAAGGGACGCGCCGTCACGATCGACGAGGTGGCCGCGCACGCGGGCGTGTCGCCGATGACCGTCTCGCGCGTGATCAACGGCCATGGCGGCGTGCGCGACGCGACCCGGGAGCGGGTGATGCGCACCGTGCGCGAACTCGGCTACCGCCCCAACCTGGCCGCCAGTTCGCTGGCCGCGGCGCAGCACACCTGCATCGCGCTGATCTACACCAACCCCAGCTCCACCTACCTGCGCGAACTGCTGGTCGGCGCGCTGCGCGGCGCCGCCCGCGCGGCCGCGCAGCTGGTCATCGCCACCTGGGACACGCTCGATGCCGACGGCCAGCGCAACGCCGCGCGCCTGCTGGCCAAGAGCGTGGCCGGCGTCATCCTGCCGCCGCCGCTGTGCGAATCCAAGCCCGTGGTCATGGAGTTCGCGAACGCCGGGATCCCGGTGGTGTCGATCGCCTCGGGCCGCTTCAGCGACTTCATCTCCAGCGTGCGCATCGACGACCTGCACGCCGCCAAGGACATCACCGCGCACCTGATCGCCAACGGCCATACGCGCATCGGCTACATCAAGGGCAACCCGAACCAGACCGCCAGCGCGCACCGCTTCGAGGGCTTCAAGGAAGCGCTGGCCCAGGCCGGCATCCCGCTGGACGATACGCTCGTCCAGCCCGGCTACTTCACCTACCGCTCCGGCCTGGATGCGGCGGAGAAACTGCTGTCCCTGCGCCGCCCTCCCACCGCGATCTTCGCCAGCAACGACGACATGGCGGCGGCCGTGGTGTCGGTCGCCCACCGGCGCGGCCTGGACGTGCCGCGCGACCTGTCCGTCGTCGGCTTCGACGACACATCGGCGGCCACGATGGTCTGGCCGGAACTCACCACGGTCCACCAGCCCATCGCCTCGATGGCCGACGCCGCCATCGACATCCTGCTGCGCTCGATCCGGCGCCAGGACCCGGCCACGCGCGTGGTCGTCAACCATGTCGTCCCGCACGAACTCGTCAAGCGCGATTCGGTGGCGCCGCTCAAGCCGGCCGCCGGCAAGGCCAGTACCAGGCGCGCGTAGCGATCGCGGCATGCGCGGGTCGCGCATGCTTGCCGAGCCCGTGACTGCGCCAGGTGTTGGGGCCGGAAGCGGGCGGGCAATCAGCCGCGCAACGCGCCCGTCCCGGGCAACGCCGCTCAGCGCCCGATCCGCCAGGGATGGCTGTAGACCACGTGGCGGTCGCCGCGCACGAAACCGAGCAGCGTGAGCCCGCATCCGGCCGCGAGATCCACCGCCAGCGCCGTCGGCGCGGACAGCGCAGCCAGCAGCGGGATTCCCGCGGTCGCGGCCTTCACCACCATCTCGTAGCTGGCCCGGCTGGTCACCAGGGCGAAGCCCGACTGCGGGTCGACGCCGTCACGCCGCATCGCGCCGACCAGCTTGTCGAGTGCGTTGTGCCGGCCGACGTCCTCGCGGACGAGCCGCAGCGTGCCGTCCGCGCCCGCCCACGCCGCCGCATGCACGGCGCCGGTCGCGGCGTTCAGCGGCTGCCGCTGCCCGAGTTGCTCCAGTGCGGCGTCCAGCGCGGAACGGGAGATCGCGCTTCCCCGGCCCACGGCTTCGGGCTGCCTGACCACGTCTTCCAGGGACCGGCTGCCGCAGAGGCCGCAGCCGCTGCGCCCGGGCAGCCAGCGCCGGCGTTCCGCGGCCTCGCCGGCGGGCCGCGGATCGCGGGTGCGGAGGTCCAGCCGGATGCCTTCCAGCACCGCCTGCGCCGCGACGGACACCAGGTCGTCCGCGGCGAGGCCGAGTTCGGTCAGCGCGAAGCCCCAGGCGAAATCCTCCAGGTCGCCGGGGGACACCATCATCACCGCCAGCGGCTCGCCGTCGCAGTGGATGGCGAGCGGGATCTCCTCCGCCAGCCGGTCCTGCAGCGGCGTGGCCGCGTCGCCGGTGACGTCGATGACCTCGCGCCGGGCCAGGCCTTCGACGTCTCCCGTCCGGTCAGTCGGCATGGCCACCGGGATCGCGCACTTTCCGCACCACGACGGGAATCGACTTGTAGGCCGGCGTGCCCGATTGCGGATCGTGGCTGTCCAGCGGCACCAGCCGGTTGCCCTCCGGGTAGTACATCGCCGCCGAGCCGCGCGGCAGGTCGTATTCCACCGCGATGAAGCCCGGGACGATGCGCGGCCCGGCGTCCGCGCCGCCGGCGGGCAGGCGCGACTCGACGTCGATCCGGTCGCCTTGGCCGAGGCCGCGCGCGCGCATGTCCTCCGCGTTCATGAACACCACGTCGCGCCGGCCGCTGACGCCACGATAGCGGTCGTCGAAGCCGTAGATGGTGGTGTTGTACTGGTCGTGCGACCGGATCGTCGTCAGCGTCAGCTGTTCGCCGGAATCTTCGCCCGGGTCTTCGTCGAGGCCGGGCGCCACCAGGAAGCGCGCCTTCGCGCCGGGGCCGCCCCAGTCGCGCACCGACGCGCCGACCGGCAGCCGGAAGCCGCCCGGTTCGCGCACGCGCCGGTTGAAGTCCCTGAAGATCGGGAACACGGCTTCGATGCCGTCGCGGATGCGGTCGTAGTCGGCGACCAGGCCGTCCCAGTCCACCTTCGTGTCCGGCAGCATCGCCTTGGCGATGCCGGCGACGATCGCCGGCTCCGAGCGCAGGTGCTCCGAGGCCGGCGTCAGCCCGCCCTGCGAGGCGTGCACCATCGACATGGAATCCTCCACCGTCACCGACTGCAGGCCGCCGGCCTGCACGTCGCGCTCGGTGCGGCCCAGGCAGGGCAGCAGGAAGGCCTGGCGCGCCGGGATCAAGTGCGAGCGGTTCAACTTGGTGGCGATGTGCACCGCCAGGTCGAGCTTGCGCATGGCGGGGATCGTGGTGTCCGGGTCCGGCATCGCCACCGCCAGGTTGCCGCCCAGGCACACCAGCGCCCGCGAGCGCCCGTCGCGGATCGCGCGCACCGCTTCCACCGCGTCGTGGCCGTGGGTCAGCGGGAACTCGAAGCCGTATTCGCGCCGGATCGCGTCGACCAGCGCCTGGGTGGGTTTCTCGGTGATGCCCACCGTGCGGTCGCCCTGCACGTTGGAATGGCCGCGGATCGGCGCGATGCCGGCGCCCTGGCGGCCGATGTTCCCGCGCAGCAACAACAGGTTGGCCATCTGCTGCACGTTCTGGGTGCCGCGGCGGTGCTGGGTCATGCCCATGCCGTAGCAGAGGATCACGCGCTCGGCGTTCGCGTAGACCCGCGCGGCCGAGGCGATGTCCTCGCGCGACAGGCCGGACTGGCGGACGATGTCGTCCCAGCGGGTGCGCGCCAGGTCCTCGCGCAGCGCGTCCAGCCCGTCGGTGTGCTCGGCGATGAAGGCGTGGTCGAGCACGCCCTTGCCGCCCGCGGCGAGGGCGTCGGCATCGGCCTCCAGCAGCCACTTCATCATGCCCTTCAACAGGGCCAGGTCGCCGCCGATCCGGACCTGGTAGTAGGTCCGGGCGATCGGCGTGGAGGTGTTGGTCAGCATCTCGGCCGCGTGCTGCGGCGAGGTGAACCGCTCCAGGCCGCGCTCGCGCAGCGGGTTCACCGCCACGATCGGCACGCCCCGCTTCGAGACCTCGCGCAGCGTGCCCAGCATGCGCGGATGGTTGGTGCCGGGGTTGTGGCCGAAGCTGAAGAGCGCGTCGCAATGTTCGAAGTCCTCCAGCGTCACCGTGCCCTTGCCCACGCCGATGGACGCGGGCAGGCCGACGCTGGTCGCCTCGTGGCACATGTTCGAGCAGTCGGGGAAGTTGTTGGTGCCGTACTCGCGCACCATCAGCTGGTAGAGGAAGGCCGCCTCGTTGGAGGTGCGGCCGGAGGTGTAGAACTCCGCCATGTCGGGATGCGGCAGGCCGCGCAGCGCCTCGCCGATGCGCGCGAACGCGTCCTCCCATGCGATGGCGACGTAGCGGTCGGTGGCGGCGTCGTAGGCCATCGGCTGGGTGAGCCGGCCGGCGTCCTCCAGCGCGTGGTCGCTCCAGTCCCACAACTCGGCCAGCGGGTGCTCGGCGAAGAACGCCGGCGTGGCGCGCTTGCCGGTGGCTTCCCACGACACCGCCTTGGCGCCGTTCTCGCAGAACTCGAAGGAGGAGGTGTGGCGGGGATCGGGCCAGGCGCAGCCCGGGCAATCGAAGCCGGTGGGCTGGTTGACGCGGCGCAGCGCGGCGGTTTCCCGCCCCACCGCCATCTGGCCCTTCAGCGCCCTCGCCACCGCCGCCAGCGCGCCCCATCCGCCCGCGGCGCCCTCGTACTCGTCGATGCCCGGCACCTTGCGCTCGCTCATCGGGATCTCCTGCACGCCACGGGACGGCGATGGACGGGAGAAGAATACCCGAGGTCCCGTCCGTGCGACGTGCAGGCCGGGCGGGCCTGCGCGGGCGGCTTTCCCGCGCGGAATTGATCGGGATCAATGCGGCGGCACGGGCCCCCGCCCTAGCCTGTGCGCCATGGGCACTCTCTCCCCTTCTCCGCTGTTCGATGCCGATCTGCTGCGGCGCTACGACACGCCGGGGCCGCGCTACACCTCGTATCCGACCGCGCCGCAGTTCAGCGCCGGATTCGGCGCGCAGCAGTTGCGCGAGCATGCGGCCGCCAGCAACCGGCTGGAGCAGGCGCGGCCGCTGTCGCTGTACGTGCACGTCCCGTTCTGCACCAGCCCGTGCTTCTACTGCGGCTGCAACCGGGTGATCACCCGCGACAAGGCGCGCGGCGAGATCTACCTGGACTACCTGTACCGCGAGATCGCCCGGATGGCGCCGCTGTTCGACAGCGGGCGCCAGGTGGTGCAGCTGCACTTCGGCGGCGGCACGCCCAACTTCCTGGCGCCGGCGCAGATCGCCGACTGCGTGGCCGAACTGCGCAGCCAGTTCAGCTTCGCGCCGGCGGACACGATGGACTTCTCGATCGAACTGGACCCGCGCTTCGTCACCCCGGACGACATCGGCGAACTGGCACGCGTGGGCTTCAACCGCGCCAGCCTGGGCGTGCAGGACTTCGACCCCAGGGTGCAGAAGGCGGTGAACCGCGTGCAGGGCGTCGAGGAGACGCTGGCCATCGTGGCCGCCTGCCGCGAACACGGCATGCGCTCGGTCAACATCGACCTGATCTACGGCCTGCCGAAGCAGACCCGCGAGGGCTTCCGGCAGACGCTGGACATCGTGGTGGACGCGCGCCCGGACCGCATCGCGGTGTACAGCTATGCCCACCTGCCGCAGCTGTTCAAGCCGCAGCAGCGCATCGCGCAGGAGGACTTGCCCGATCCGGAGGAGAAACTGGCGCTGCTGCAATGCGCGATCGAGTGCCTGCAGGCCGCCGGCTACGTCTACATCGGCATGGACCACTTCGCCCTGCCCGGCGACGAACTGGCGCACGCGCAGGCGCGCGGCGGCCTGCACCGCAACTTCATGGGCTACACGACGCACGCCGAGAGCGACCTGATCGGCTTCGGCGTGAGCGCGATCAGCCACATCGGCGACAGCTTCAGCCAGAACCCGCGCGACATCGCCAGCTGGGAACGCGCGATCGACGACGGGCGCCTGCCGGTGTGGCGCGGCATGCCGCTGGACCGCGACGACGTGCTGCGCGCCGGCATCATCCAGGAACTGATGTGCCACGGCCGGCTGGACTACGCGCGCATCGGCCGCCGGTACGGCATCGCGTTCGGCGAGTACTTCGCCGACGCCCTGCCCCGGCTGCAGGCGCTGGCCGACGACGGCCTGCTGGCGTTCACGCGGGCCGGCTTCCAGGTGACGCCGCGGGGACGGCTGCTGCTGCGGGTGGTCGCGATGTGCTTCGACCGCTACCTGCACGCCGCGCCCCCGCAGGAGGCGCCGCGGTTCTCGCGCACGGTCTGAGCCCGCGGGGCGCTGCCGGCGTCAGCGACAGGCCGCGTAGACGCGATCGTCCATGCGCCGGCTGGTGGCGAAGTCGCGGCGCAGGCCGAGCCGCGCATAGGCCTGCTCGCGCGCCTTCTTCGCCCGCTCGCAGGCCGCCGCATCGCGATGCTGGGAGATCACGGTGCCGCGCACGCCGCCGGCGGTCCGTGGGCGGCGGCTCGCCGTGGCGCGCGCCGACCGCGCGGCGATCGGCGGCGGCGCTGCGGTCCGCGCCTGCAATGCAGGCACGGCGGGGGGCGGGGCGGTATCCGCTTCGCGCACCCATTCCGTGCGTTGCGCCGCCGGACACGGCGCATCCTGGTAGCGCACCACGCCGTGTCCGTCGCGGCACTTGTGGATCGCCTGCGCGCCGGCTTCGGCGGCCAGGCCGCAAGCCGACACCGTCAACGCCAGCCACGCCAGTCCCGCGATCGGATTCATGCCCCTGCTCCCTCGTTGCACGCGGGGCAGCTTCGTCCATTCGGCATGCCATGGGCATCGGCGCGATGCGCGCCCGCGTGTCGGGGTTTTCCTCGGGTACGGGCGGCCCGTCAGGCGCGACGCCCCCGGTCAGAAACTGATCGGCACGCGCGCGGTCAGCGTCAGGTCCGGTGTGTCACGGGTCACGCCCACGCCCAGCGCGACGTTGAGCGAGGTGCGGTCGTTGAAGCGGTAGGTGCCGCCCAGCAGCAGCGTGCCCAGGGTGGTGCGCACCGCGCCGGCGACCTCCTGGCCGTTCTGCTCGGTCTTGCCGACGATGCTCTGGTCGTAGCCGATGCTGATCGCCGCCTTCTCGTTCAGCGCCAGGCCCATGCCCAGGTTGAAGCCCAGGATGTCGCCGGCCTTGATGTCGCCCAGGAACTCGCTCTGCCCGCCCAGCACGCGCCGCGAGACGTCGCTGCGCTTGAAGTTGTGCAGGTAGCTGAGGCTGCCGAAGAACACCACCGGATCGGACGGATACAGCCAGGTGACGCCGGGCTGGAGGGCGTTGAAGCCGCTGCCCGTCGGCAGGTCCAGCGGCAGGCCGGTGCCGGTGGTGTTGGCCACGCAGCGCGTCACGCAGTCGGTGGTGACCTCGAACAGGTCGCGCCCGGTGCGGCTCTTGTAGCGCAGCCAGGCGATGTAGAACGGCTTGTCGGCGCCGCCGCGGTTGAGCTGGTAGCGGCCGGTGACCTCCACGTCGCCGATGCCGTCGCCGCGCGCGTTGAACACGCGGTCCTGCGCGGAGCCGGTGAAGATCTCGCGGCTGACCGTGTCGCTGTGGATGTAGACGTAGGGCAGCTTGGCCTCGACCTCCATGCGCCGGCCGAGGCCGTAGCGGCCGGTGAGCGTGGCGACCGCGGTGGTGGTCTTCACCTGGCGCACGTCGATCAGGCCGATCAGGATGGCCGGGATGATGGTGTAGCCCACCAGCGCGACGCGGTCGTTCGCCGAATAGCCGTACTGCAGCGACGGCTCCAGCACCAGCTTGCCCTTGGGCGTCAGCACGCCGGGCTGGTCGAAGATCTGCGCCACTTCCGGCGGCCGCACGTCGCTTTCCGGCGCCTGCCCCACCGGCTGCGGCGCCTGCGCGCCGCCCGGTTGCGGTGGCGCCTGGGCGGCGGTCGCCTGCGGTGCGCCGCCGGGATTCGCGGAACCGGCCTGGGCGGCCTGCGCGCCCGCCTGCGCGGCGACGGCCCCGGCTTCGGGCAAAGGCGGCGCATCGGCGACGGCCTGCGGCGACGGGCCGACCACGATGTAGGTGGACTGCGGCGGCGCATCGCGGAAGGTCGGCGCCTGGTTCAGCGACGGCACGATCACCGGCGCGGGGGCGCCGCGCGCGCGCGCGTTGGCGAGGATCTCCTCGTTCAGCGCGTTCTGCAGGCTGAAGATCTGCTGCTCCTGCGCCCGCATCGCCTCGTGCATCGCCTGCAGCCGGCGCGTCTGCTCGTTGAGTTGCCGCTGCAGCGCGTCCAGCCGCGCGTCGGCGGTGATCTCGTAGGGTTGCACCGGGATCGGCAATGGCGGCGCCGGCGGCACCTCGGATGCCTGCGCCTTCGCCTGGTCCGCGTGCACGCCCAGGCCGACGGCCAGGGCCAGCGGTGCCACTTCGATCAGAGACGTCCCTTTCATGGTGTTCCCCTTGTCGTGTGCGGATGCCGTCGCTTCCCGCGCGTCACGGGCCGCCGGGCGCGCGGACCAGCGCGTCGGTCAAGGCGCCGTTGGCGTTGAGGCTCTGGAAGGCGCCCAGGGTGTCGACGCCGACCTCGATGCGGGTGAGCGTGCGGATGTCCTGGTCGTCGAGGGTGTTCTGGATCACCAGCCCTCCCGCCGCCTGCGCGGGGTCGAAGCGGTTGCCGTCGCCGACCTGGACCACCAGCCCGCGGTTGAAGTCGGCCAGCGCCAGCGCCTGCTCGGGCGTGATGCGGGCCACGTCCGGCACGTGCACCGCGATGCGCGCGGTGAGTTCGCCGTTGAGGTAGACGACGCGCTCGATGCCGAACGACAGCATCATCCCCGACGGCATCTGGAAGCCGCCGCGCATCTGCGCCAGCCGGGCGGGATCCACCGGCCGCCATTCCGCGCCCAGTTCCCCGCCCTGCCCGCGCGCGCCCGACGGCGCCAGCAGCACCGCCAGCAGCACGGCGGCGCGCCACGGCCCCTGCCTGCTCCTGTCCATGTCAGATGTCTCCCGGACCGCGCCGCGGCACGGTGATGTTGCGCAGGCCCTCGCGCTGGATTCCGATGTCGAGCGGCGCCGGGGGTGCGGTCTGCCAGTCGCGGGCCTGGTTGAAGCGGGCGCGGTCGCGCCGGTTGTGCACGACGAACATCACCCGGTTGTCCCACAGCGCCTCGAAGCGCGAGCGCGGCATCGCGCGGGTGCCGCGCGCCGGGTCGCCCAGCAGCACGCGCCCGTTGCGCAGCCCTTTGACGACCACGAAATGCCGGTATCCGCGGTCGTTGAGCAGCACGATCGCGGGCACGCTCTCTTCCTGCAGCTTGTCCAGCGGCAGCTCGAAGCCGTCGGCCTCGTAGCCCTTCGAGCGCAGGTAGCGGCGCATGTCCAGCAGCGAGAAGCCTTCCTTGCGGATCCGCGCCTGGTCGCCGTTGTTGTACATCTGCACGAACACGTCCACCTCGCTGACGGGGTGACCGTACTGGTGCGTCAGCAGCGTCGCCGTGGCGGCCGAGCCGCAGCTGAAGTCGTACTGCTGCGGCAGAGTGGTCCCGAAGCGCGCCTCCTTCAGGCTGGTCAGGCGGACGCTGTAGGCGCCGCCGGGCACGCGCAGGTCGCTGGTGGCCGCCGACGCGCCGCCCAGCACGGCCAGCGCGCAGGCGAGCGCGGCGCAGGCGGGCCATCGCCGTTGCCCCGCGCGGAAATTCATTGCGGGCCGCCCGCGAAATCGACGGTCACGATCATCGCGTTCTGGATCAGCACGTTGCTGCCGGTGTTCTGGATGATCGTGTTGATGCCGCTGGCGTTGTCGAAGGCGCCGTCGGCGATGCTGTTGGAACCGCTGGCGATGTGGTGCGCGGTGTTGCCGTCCACCGAGCCGTCGACGTCGATCAGGTTGTCCGCCCGGGTGCCGTCGCCGCCGCGCAGGCCGGCCAGCCGGTCGGTCGCGATCGCGCGGCCGAGTTCGCTGACGGGCTTGAACGGAACCTCCGGCACCGCCGCGTCGAGCGCGACGGGTATCGATCCGGCGCGTGCGGGCGCGCCGTCTTCCGCCCAGGCGGCGGAGGCGGCGATCAGCCATCCGCAGGCCGCGAGGCGCAGCCTGGCCTGTTGGTGCGTGTGCATGGTCGGTCTCCCTTGCCATGCGTCCACCGCGCGGCCATGGGCGTCCCGCCGCGAAGCGGGACGCCGGCGTCCGCGCGGGGCGTCCCGGCCCGGTCGGGCCGGAACGCCTGCGGAGCGCTTATGGGCCTACGGTCAGGTTGGCTTGCACGGTGATGCCCTGCTGGATCAGCGAGGCCATGCCGCTGTTCTGCGCGGCCACCATGATGCCGGCCGCCGACTGCCCGACGCTCGTCATGTTGTTGGACATGTCGAACGTCCCCGCGTCGACCGCGACGGAGCCGCCTGCGCCGCCGGCACCGCCGGTCGCGCCGTTGCCGACGCCGCCGTTGCCGTCGCCGCCATTGCCATCGCCGCCGTTGCCGACGCCGCCCGCGCCGCCAGTCGCACCGACCGCGCCGCTGGCGCCGTTGCCGGCGGTGGCGTCGCCGTTGCTGGCGGTGGAGGACGCGCTGCCGTTGCTGGCGTCGCCGTTGGTCGCGTCGCCGCCGTCGCCGCCGGTGCCCGCGGTCGCGGTCAGCGTGCCGCCCGCGCCACCGGTGCCGGTGCCCGCACCGCCCGTGGCGGTGGCGTCGCCGCCGGTGCCCGCGCCCGCGCCGCCCGTGCCGGACCCGGCCCCGCCGGTGCCCGTGCCGTCGCCGGAGGTGCCGGCGCCCGCGGTCGCGGTGCTGGAGCTTCCGGTCGCGGTCGCGTCGCCCGAGGTGCCCGCGCCGCCGGTCGCGGTGCCGTCGCCGCTGGTGCCGTCGCCGGCGCCGCGTTCGCGCACGTCGCCGCTGCCGGCGCCCGCATCGCCGCCCGCCGCACCGGCGATCGCGCCGGTATGGCCGCTCGCGCTGCCGGCATCGCCGCCGGACGCGCCGCTCAGACCGCCACCGTCGCCGCCCCAGCCGCCGGCGTCGCCGCCGCGGCCGCGGCCGTTGCCGGCCGTGGCGTCGCCATCGCCGCCCCAGCCACTGCCGCCGCCACCGTTGGCGCCGCGGATGTCGTTGGCGTTGCCGCCGCGGCCGCCGTTGCCGGCGGTGGCGTCGCCGATGGTGGCGCTGCCGTTGGAGGAATCGCCCGCGGTCGCACTGCCGTTGTTGGCGTCGCCGCCGCTGCCGCCGCTACCGCCATGGCCGCCGTCGCCGCCGCTGCCGCCGTTGCCGGTACCGCCGGCGGCCGCGCCGCCGTAGCCGTTGCCGCCGTAGCCCGCGCCGCCCTTGCCGCCACTGCCGCCGTTGGCGTCGCCCCAGTTCTTGGCGACGTTGCCGATGTCGTGCACGGTCACGCCCGACACGGCGCCGACCAGCTTCGTCTCGGCCACGGCCTTGCTGTGGTTGAAGGCGTTGGAGAACGTGGACGTCGCGGTGCTGCCGTTGTTGGCCGCGGTGGAGCCGAAGCCTTCGGCGTTGGCCCGGCCGCGGTTGTCGCGGTTGTCGCCGTCGCGCGTGCTGTTGTCGCTGTTGTCCGAATTGTCGGAGTTGTCGCTGCTGTCCGTGTTGGTGCTGTTGTTGCTCAGGTCGGCCGCGACGTTGACCAGGATGTCGTCGCCGTCTCCGTTCTCGGTGTTGGTCTGTTGCGCGAATGCCTGTCCCGTCATGCCGAGCGCGAGCAGTACCGCCGATGCGATCAGTGTCTTGCGAGTGCACATGTGTTGGTTCTCCTTGTGGTCGTTCCGGAGCCCAGGGGAAGCCCCTAAAGAGCGACGCGGGTCACATTTGCACGGCAATCGTTAGCCTTTTTCGGCACGAACGTTAAATTTTCGTTCGGGCACGGACCGCTCGTCCGCCGGCGAAGCGGAGCTGTCACAAGGAAGGGAAGCCGGCGGGCGGCCGCGCGGCGGCCGTCGTGGCGCCGGTGCTACCAGGTGGCCGGCGGCCGGACCGTGCCGGCCAGGCGCGCGCCCAGCCACACCAGCAGCAGGCCGGCCACCAGCGTGACCGCCAGGTAGCCCAGGGCGGCGCCCTGGCGCGCCGAGCGCGCGAACAGCAGGCATTCCAGCATCAGCGCCGAATACGTGGTCAGCGCGCCCAGCACGCCGACGATCAGGAACGCCCGCCAGTACAGCGCCGACGGCCCGCGCCCTTCCAGCCAGATCGCGAGGAAGCCGGCCGCGAACGAGCCGATCATGTTGACCGCGAACGTTCCCCACGGGAATCCGCTGCCCAGCTGGCGCAGCAACACGCCGCCCAGCCAGAACCGCGCCGCGGCGCCCAGCGCGCCGCCGGCCATCACCAGTGCCAGCTGTTGCCACCATACCCACGCGTGTACCGGCATCGGCCTGTCCCGTCGGAAGTTCAGTCGTCGCGGCCGGCCCGCGCGCGCGCCTGCCGGCGCGCCTCGCGCAGGCGGTCGAGTTTTTCCTTCAGCTTGATCTCCAGCCCGCGCTCGACCGGCGCGTAGTAGACGCGCTCGCCCATCGCGTCGGGGAACGCGGTCTGGTCCAGGGCGATGCCGCCTTCGGCGTCGTGGTCGTACTGGTAGCCGCCGCCGTAGCCCAGCGACTTCATCAGCCTGGTCGGCGCGTTGCGCAGGTGCAGCGGCACCTCCTGCGTGCCGTGTTCGCGCACGTCGGCCTTGGCCGCGTTGAAGGCCATGTAGCCGGCGTTGGACTTGGCGGTGCTGGCCAGGTAGATCGCCAACTGCGCCAGCGCCAGGTCGCCCTCGGGGCTGCCCAGCCGCTCGTAGGTGTCCCATGCGTCGATCGCCATCTGCAGGGCGCGCGGATCGGCCAGGCCGATGTCCTCCACCGCCATGCGCGTCATCCGCCGCGCCAGGTAGGCCGGGTCGCAGCCGCCGTCCAGCATGCGCGCCAGCCAGTACACGGCGCCGTCCGGGTTGGAGCTGCGCACCGACTTGTGCAGCGCCGAGATCTGGTCGTAGAACTGCTCGCCGCCCTTGTCGAAGCGCCGCGTGCGGTCGGCCAGCACCTGCGCCAGCGTCTGCGGGGTGATGCGGCCGGCTTCGTCCACCGCCAGTTCCGCGGCGATCTCCAGCAGCGTCAGCGCGCGGCGCACGTCGCCGTCGGCCGCGGCGGCGATCTCGCCCAGCGCTTCGTCCTCGACCTGCAGGCCCAGTCCGCCCAGCCCGCGCTCGCCGTCCTCCAGCGCCGCGCGCAGCGCCATGCGGATGTCGTCGGCGGACACGGCTTCCATCACGTGCACGCGGCAGCGCGAGAGCAGCGCGGAGTTCAGCTCGAACGACGGGTTCTCGGTGGTCGCGCCGACGAAGATGATGGTGCCGCGCTCGATGTGCGGCAGGAAGGCGTCCTGCTGCGCCTTGTTGAAGCGGTGCACCTCGTCGACGAACAGCACGGTGCGCCGCCCGCCGGCGAACCGCTGCGCGGCCTCGGCCAATACCTGGCGCACCTCGGGCAACCCCGACAGCACCGCGGAGATGGCGCGGAACTCGGCGTCCGCATACCGCGCCAGCAGCAGCGACAGCGTGGTCTTGCCGCAGCCCGGCGGCCCCCACAGGATCATCGAATGCACGTGGCCGGACTCGACCGCGCGCCGCAGCGCGCTGCCAGCGGCCAGCAGGCGGCGCTGGCCGACCATCTCGTCGAGCGTGCGCGGGCGCATCCGCTCGGCGAGCGGCCGCAGCGCGCGGGTGTCCACGCTCAGCAGGTCGGGCGTGTCGGGAGGAGGACGGGAAGCTCTGGGCACGCGGCCATTCTAACGCCGCGGCCCGGCGGGCCGGCGGCGGTTACGGGCCGCCGACCACGTCCACGCCCGCGCCGGGCTTGTAGCTGAAGGTGCCGGCGGCGAAGGCGGGATTGCGCTTCCAGCCGGAAAAGCTGATCTCGGTGCGCTGGCCGACCGCGTCCTTCACCTCCATCTTCACCAGGGTGCCGCCGGTGAAGGCCAGGCGCGCGGTCTGGAAGCTGGCGTCGCCTTCCCGCTTCGGCGTCAGCGTCAGCCACTGCACGCCGCCCTGCCCCGCGGCCTCGGCGACGTCGAACTGCCGGTCCAGCTTGCCCGGGTCGATGAGCGCGGCCAGCGGGCTGTTCTCTTCCTCGATGCCCTGCTCGCGCACGGTGGCCTGCTGCAGGTCCGGGTCGTACACCCACACCTGCTTGCCGTCGGCGACGATCAACTGCTCGTAGGGCTTGTTGTATTCCCAGCGGAACAGCCGCGGCGCGGACAGCGCCACGCGCCCGCTGGAGCTTTCCTTCAGCTTGCCGCCGCCATCGAACACCTGCTGGGTGAACTGCCCGTCCAGGCCCTTCAGCCCGGTGGTGAAGGTCTTCAGCTCGTCGCGCGCGCCGGCGAAGGCGCTGGTGGCGAACAGGGCGGTGGCGAGGACGGCGAGGCGCGCGGTGCGGAGCATGGCGGATTCCGGTGGAAACGAGTGGAAGGAAGTGTGGCCAGAGAAAACTGAACGGGAGGGAGGGCGACGAGCGGACCGTTCAGCCCGCCGCCGCTCCTTGCCCCCAGCCGCTGTAGGAGCGACGTAAGTCGCGACCGCAGCAGCGAGAAGCCTTGGACACGGATCAAAGCGATAACCACGGACAGGGCTTTCGGGTTTCGCTTCATCCGCCTTGATCCGCTCTGATCCGTGTCGACGGCTTTTCAGGATCACGGTCGCGACTTACGTCGCTCCTACAGGATGCAAGGCGGGGCTACCGCGGCGGCGGCGGCGCCAGGACCTGGCGGTCGCCGTTGTGCTCGGGGGGGCTGACCACGCCGGCGGCTTCCATGGCTTCGATCAGGCGGGCGGCGCGGTTGTAGCCGATCTTCAGGCGGCGCTGCACGCCGGAGATCGAGGCGCGGCGGCTCTCGGTGACGATCTTGACGGCTTCGTCGTACAGCGGATCGGACTCGTCCCCCGCGCCGCCGCCGGACTCGGGCAGGCCGGTCGGGCCGACCACGATGCCGTCGCCCATCGTCTGCACTTCCTCCAGCACGCCCTCGATGTAGTCGGCGCTGCCGCTGGCCTTCAGGTGCTCGACCACGCGGTGCACCTCCTCGTCGCTGACGAAGGCGCCGTGGATGCGCTCGGGCATGGCCGTGCCCGGCGGCAGGTACAGCATGTCGCCGTGGCCGAGCAGCGTTTCCGCGCCGGACTGGTCGAGGATGGTGCGCGAGTCGATCTTCGAGCTGACCTGGAACGCGATGCGGGTCGGGATGTTCGCCTTGATCAGGCCGGTGATGACGTCCACCGACGGCCGCTGCGTGGCCAGGATCAGGTGGATGCCGGCCGCGCGCGCCTTCTGCGCCAGGCGGGCGATCAGCTCCTCCACCTTCTTGCCGACGATCATCATCATGTCGGCGAATTCGTCGATGAAGATGACGATGAACGGCATCGGCTCCAGCGGCCGCGGCGCCTCGCCCATTTCCGGATTGGGCTTGAACAGCGGGTCCATCAGCGGCTGGCCGGCGTCGATGGCGTCCTTGACCTTCTTATTGAAGCCGGCCAGGTTGCGCACGCCCACCGCGCTCATCAGCTTGTAGCGGCGCTCCATCTCGGCCACGCACCAGCGCAGGCCGTTGGCGGCCTCCTTCATGTCGGTGACCACCGGCGCCAGCAGGTGCGGGATGCCCTGGTAGACGGACAGTTCCAGCATCTTCGGGTCGATCATCAGCATGCGCAGGTCTTTCGGGCTGGCCTTGTACAGCAGGCTCAGCACCATCGCGTTGACCGCCACCGACTTGCCCGAGCCGGTGGTGCCGGCCACCAGCAGGTGCGGCATGCGCGCCAGGTCGGCCACGGTCGGGCGGCCGGCGATGTCCTTGCCCAGCGCCAGCGTCAGCACGCTGCCGGACTTGTCGTATTCCTTGGAGCGCAGCAGCTCGGAGAGGAAGATCATCTCGCGGCTGGTGTTGGGGATCTCCAGGCCGATCACCGACTTGCCCGGGATCACGTCCACCACGCGCACCGACTTCACCGACAGCCCGCGGGCGATGTCCTTGTCCAGCGAACTGATCTGGCTGACCTTCACGCCCGGCGCCGGCTCCATCTCGAAGCGGGTGATGACCGGGCCCGGGTAGGCGCCGACCACCTGCGCATCGATGCGGAAGTCCTTGAGCTTGAACTCGATCTGCCGCGACAGCGTTTCCAAGGTTTCCTCGGAATAGCCCTTGGTCTGCGGCTTGGGATCGTCCAGCAGCGACAGCGGCGGCAGGCCGGACTCGTCGCCGCCGGTGCCGTGGAACAGCGGGATCTGCTGCTCGCGCTTGGCGCGCTCGCTCTTCTCCACCACCGCCGGCGCGGGCGGCTCGATCTTCACCGGCTCGCGCCGGGCGCGGGCGACGGCGTCGGTCTTGCGGACGATCTCGCGCTCCTCGCGCATCGCCCGGGTCTGCTGCCACTCATTCGCCTGCTGGCTGCCGCGGCGGAACAGCTCAGGCAGCATCAGCACGTACTTGCCGATCCGCTCCATCACCGCGAACCACGACAGGCCGGTGGCCAGCGTCACCGAGGTCAGGAACAGCACCAGCAGGAACAGGTTGCCGCCCAGCCCGCCGAACAGCTTCAGCAGGGACTTGCCCACCAGCGTGCCGAGGATGCCGCCGGGGCCCGCCGAGAAATGCTCGGCCGAGACGCCGCGCAGGTGCAGCAGGCCCGCCGCCGAGATCAGGAACGCCACCATGCCGACCAGGCGCAGCGCCGGGCCGAGGTCGGCGTGCCCGTCGCCGTCGGCATCCATGCCGAACAGCGCAATCCAGGCGATCGCGCCCAGGATCAGCGGCAGCACGAACGCGACGTAGCCGAACAGCCACAGCAGCATGTCGGCCAGGTAGGCACCGGCCAGCCCGCCCATGTTGTGGACAGGCGCGGTCAGGCTGCCGGACTGCGACCAGCTGGGATCCTGCGGCGAGAAGGTGAAGAGGCTGGCCAGCAGGTACAGCAGCAGCGGGGCGATGGCGATCAGCGTGAGGTCGCGCCACAGGCGCTGCCGGCGCGGGTTTGGCGGCGAGGCCTGCTTGCGCGCGGCGTTCCCGCCCTTGGATTTGCCGTTGTCCGGGAGCTGCTTCGCCACCTTTGGACCACACCTCAGGAAGTTTCTGTTAGTGATTGATAGTAAACGAATCATCCACGCCGCAACAGCCGGCGCGCGAGGCCCGGGCCCGGCGTCGCCGGACCACGGATAGCAAAAACGCCGCGCGGGCGCGCAGCGTCTTCAGTCGATCCGTCCCGGCGCCGGCCTGCACCACCGCATTCCACCCGCGTGCCTTGATTCGCCGGATACGCACCGCCACTCTATGCGCCTGCGGACGATGGGCCAATGCGCCGTTGCCTGCCCGATCACCACCTTTTCGCGAGTATACATGAGCACTTCCAAGCACTGCCGCCTGCTGATCCTGGGCTCCGGCCCCGCCGGCTGGACCGCCGCCGTCTACGCCGCCCGCGCCAACCTCAAGCCCGTCGTGGTCACCGGCCTGCAGCAGGGCGGCCAGCTCATGACCACGACCGAGGTGGACAACTGGCCCGGCGACGCCCACGGCCTGATGGGCCCGGACCTGATGGCGCGCATGCAGGCGCATGCCGAGCGCTTCGAGACCGAGGTGATCTTCGACCACATCCACACCGCCGACCTGTCCAAGCGCCCGTTCAAGCTGATCGGCGACAGCGGCGAGTACACCGCCGACGCGCTGATCATCGCCACCGGCGCCACCGCCAAGTACCTGGGCCTGCCCTCCGAGGAGGCCTTCAAGGGCCGCGGCGTGTCGGCCTGCGCGACCTGCGACGGCTTCTTCTACCGCGACCAGGACGTGGCGGTGATCGGCGGCGGCAACACCGCCGTGGAGGAGGCACTGTACCTGGCCAACATCGCCCGCAAGGTCTACCTGGTGCACCGCCGCGACACCCTGCGCGCCGAGAAGATCATGCAGGACAAGCTGTTCGCCAAGATCCAGGCCGGCAAGATCGAGCCGGTGTGGCACCACACCGTCGACGAGGTGCTCGGCAACGACGCCGGCGTCACCGGCATCCGGGTGAAGTCGGTGCAGGACGGCAGCACGCGCGACATCGACGTGCACGGCTTCTTCGTCGCCATCGGCCACACGCCGAACACCGGCCTGTTCGAGGGCCAGCTGGACATGAGCAACGGCTACCTGAAGATCCGTTCCGGCATCGAGGGCAACGCCACCGCCACCACGATCCCCGGCGTGTTCGCCGCCGGCGACGTCACCGACCAGCACTACCGCCAAGCCATCACCTCGGCCGGCTTCGGCTGCATGGCGGCGCTGGATGCGGAGCGGTTCTTGGACAAGGACGGCTGACGGCAGTCAGGTGCCGGCTTCGCGAAACGCATCCCGAGCCGTGTTGGCGGCGTTGATTGCCGCCGGGAAACCCGCATAGACCGCGGTCTGCAACACGATTTCGACGATTTCCTGCCGGCTTGCGCCCACGGCCAGGGCGCCGCGGATATGCACCTTCAATTGCGGCTGCGCGTTCCCCAGCGCAGCCAATGAAGCCACCGTGGCGAGTTCGCGCGTCTTCAGATCGAGCGCCTTGCGGCTGATCACGTCGCCGTAGGCAAAATCGACGATGAATTCGCCGAGTTCCGGAGCGATGTCCTCCAGCCCCTGCACCACTGCCTGGCCCGTGGTGCCGGTAACGCGCTGCAAGGCGTCCAGCCCGCTCTTCCGGCGTTCGCGGGAATGTGCGTCGATCGATTCATTGGGCATCGCGATTCCTCTGGCCAGCAGGGTGCTGGCGTTTTTTAGTGGTGGATGTCTTCGCATGGGGGGCTGCCCTACCTTCGGCATTGGCCAGGATGCGCCGGTAAGCTGCGATCTTCTGAGTCAGTGCAAGTCGATGCTCGGCGAGCTCCCGTTCGCGCCGCTCCAGCTCACGCAAGTGCAAGTCCAACATCCGGATGCGCTCCGGCATGCTGGTTTCACCGACGCGTCGCAGCCTCGCGTACTCACCAATCTGGCGCATGCCCATGCCGGTGGCGCGCAGGCGCTGGATGAAACGCAACCAGGCCAGATCGGTTTCCCCGTATCGGCGCTGGCCGCCCTTACGGGCAACAGGATCATGCAGGCCAATGCGCTCGTAGTAGCGCAAGGCGTGCACGCTCAAGCCCAGCGATTGGGCGGCTTCTGCGATGGTCAGTTCGTCCATGCACGGCACCGTACACCTTCGAGCGCGCTCGAAGTCAAGCATGAAAGAGCGCTGGATTCGGGTACGCTGTTGCGATGATGCAGGCGCGTATTTTCCGGGAGTTGACGGCCATCGAACCCGGCGCATGGGATGCCTTGCACGACGGCACCAACCCCTTCGTCTCCCACGCCTTCCTGCGCGGCCTTGAAGTCCACGGCTGCCTGCGCCAGGACTGGGGCTGGACGCCGCACCACATCACGCTATGGGAAGGCGATGCACTCGTCGCCGCGGCACCAGGCTACCTGAAGGAGAACTCGCACGGCGAATTCGTGTTCGACCATGCCTGGGCGCACGCCTATGCCCGCCACGGACAGGACTACTACCCCAAGTGGCTGGGCGCGGTGCCCTACTCGCCCGTCACCGGCCCGCGCCTGCTGGCCCGGGACGACGCGGGACGCGCGGCGCTGCCCGCGGCGATCCGCGACGAGGCGCGGCGCCTCGGCCTGTCGTCGGCGCACGTCAACTTCCCCACCGGCGCCGAAGACGCGGCGTTCCCCGCCAACTGGCTGCCCCGCCTCGACGTGCAGTACCACTGGCGCAATCCGGGCCACTGGCGCGACTTCGATGCGTTCCTGGCCGACCTGGACCACAAGCACCGCAAGAACATCCGCCAGGAACGCGCCAAGGTGCAGCGCGCCGGCGCGACATTCCGCGTGGTGCACGGCCACGACGCGCGCGAGGCCGACCTGGCGGCGATGTTCGGCTTCTACCTGCGGACGTTCCGCGACTACGGCAACTCCCCGGCGCTGACGCTGGCGTTCCTGCGCCATCTCGCCGCCACCCTGCCGCACGGCCTGGTGATGTTCCTCGCCGACCATGCCGGCCGCACCGTGGCGGGCGCGCTGTGCCTGCGCGGCGGAAGCACGCTGTACGGCCGCTACTGGGGAGCCGACGTGTCCTTGCCCGGGCTGCATTTCGAGACCTGCTACTACCAGGGCATCGACTACTGCCTGCGGGAAGGCCTGGAGGCGTTCGAACCCGGCGCGCAGGGCGAGCACAAGATCGCCCGCGGCTTCCTGCCCGCGTTCGTGCACTCCCGCCACTGGATCGCCGATCCGGCCTTCGCCGCCGCGCTGGCGCCCTGGTGCGCGGAGGAAGCCGCCGCCATCCGCCGCTACGCCCGCACGCTGCGGGCCCATTCCCCGTTCAAGCACGATCCGTGAAGCCACCGGCCACGCCCGGGCCGCCGACTACAATCCCGGCATGCGCCAGCGGCCCTTCGTCCTCCCGACCGACTCCCACGCGCCGTTCCCGCCCGCCGGCAGCGCGATGCGCGATCCCGACGGGCTGCTGGCGATCGGCGGCGACCTGTCGCTGCCGCGGCTGCTCAACGCCTATCGCGGCGGCATCTTCCCCTGGTTCTCGGCCGGCCAGCCGCCGCTGTGGTGGTCGCCCGACCCACGCATGGTGTTCGCCACCGACGGCGTCCGCCTGTCCTCGCGGCTCCGCCGGGACCTTCGCCGGTCTTCGTGGGAAATCCGCGCCGACACCGCCTTCGAGCAGGTCATCGGCGCCTGCGCGAAGGCGCCCCGGCCGGGCCAGCACGGCACCTGGATCACCTCCGGCATGCGCCAGGCCTACATCGACCTGCACCGGGCCGGGCACGCCCATTCGGTGGAGGTGTTCGACGGCGGCGTCCTGGCCGGCGGCCTCTACGGGGTGGCGATCGGGCGCATGTTCTTCGGCGAGAGCATGTTCAGCGCCCGCTCGGGCGGCTCCAAGGTCGCCCTCGCCGCCCTGGCGCGGCGCCTGCACGCGTGGAGCTGGCCGCTGATCGACGCGCAGGTCGAGAACCCCCACCTGCTCACGCTGGGCGCGACCCCGATGCCGCGCGAGGCCTTCCTGGCCGAGGTCGCCCGCCTCGCCGACCTGCCCTCGCCGGCGGGGTCGTGGACGGACCGGTTCGGCACGCTGGCCGCGCCCGCGTTGGCGCAACCGTCGGCCCCGTAACGGAATTTTTGCACCGGGCGCCCTGCAGGCGTACAATACCCGGCTTCATGGCACCCGCCATCCCTCGCGGCACAAGCACAGGCTTACATGTCGAAAGACGATTCCATTGAATTCGAAGGCACCGTCGCCGAGACGCTGCCCAACACCATGTTCCGGGTCAAGCTGGAGAACGGGCACGAAATCATCGCCCACATCTCCGGCCGCATGCGCAAGAACTACATCCGCATCCTGACCGGCGACAAGGTGAAGGTCGAAATGACCCCCTACGACCTGACCAAGGGTCGGATCACGTATCGCATGAAGTAAGCTTTATAAGTGATTGATTGGAAAGCGGCCATTGGCCGCTTTCTTCGTTATTCGGCCCAGTCCGCATGACCTTTGTCATTGGGCCAGTGGTCATGGCGACTTCGGGCAGATTCGCGCCAGGAACCAGGTCTATAGGGTAGGCATCGGCCGATACGGGTCGCCTCTATTCACGACTGCCATGAAATCTCGTCACCTCTCCACACTCGCCCTGCTGGCCTTCGCTCCCTTGCTTGCCATGGCTGGCGAACCCGTCACCGATTGCGTAGAACTGGGAAGCAGCCAGGAGATCGTCCGTGCCGCTGGCGGCGACCAGATCTTCCTCCGCGACGGCCAGTCGCACTATCGCCTCGGCTTCGCGCGCAACTGCGATGCGGTGATGATGACGCCGACCATCCAGATCAGCGCCGACGGCCAGCTCGACCGGCTGTGTCCGGCCGGAACGAAAGTGCGCACCAAGACCTCGACGTGCGACGTCAGCGTCGTCGAAACGATTTCCCCGGAAGAGTTCGCCAAGCGCAAGCAGCGCGCCCGGCGCTGAGCCCGGGGATCAACTCTCCAAACAAGAAAGGCGGCCCATGGGCCGCCTTCTTCTTGCTGCACGGACCGATGCCGGCAGAGGCCCTACACCGTCGCCGGCAGCAACCGCTCCGGCTCCGCCTGCGCATCGACCACCAGTTCCCCGTCGCGCACGTCGATGCTGACGCGACCGCCGTCGACCAGCTTGCCGAACAGCAGTTCATCGGCCAGCGGGCGCTTGACCTTGTCCTGGATCAGGCGCGCCATCGGGCGGGCGCCCATCAGCGGGTCGAAACCGTGCTGGGCCAGCCAGTCGCGCGCGGCCGGCGTGGCCGACAGGCTGACGTGCTTCTCCTGCAGCAGCATCTCCAGCTCGATGATGAACTTGTCCACCACCCGCAGGATGTGCTCGAAGCCCAGCCCCTGGAACTGCACGATGGCGTCCAGGCGGTTGCGGAACTCGGGCGTGAAGCTGCGGCGGATCACTTCCATCGCGTCGGTGGAATGGTCCTGCTGCATGAACCCGATCGTCCGCCGCGCGGCTTGCGCGGCGCCCGCGTTGGTGGTCATCACCAGGATCACGTTCTTGAAATTCGCCTCGCGCCCGTTGGTGTCGGTCAGCACGCCGCGGTCCATGACCTGCAGCAGGATGTTGAAGATGTCCGGGTGCGCCTTCTCCACCTCGTCCAGCAGCAGCACGCAGTGCGGCGTCTTGACGATCTTCTCGGTCAGCAGGCCACCCTGGTCGAAGCCGACGTAGCCCGGGGGCGCGCCGATCAGGCGGCTGACCGAGTGCGGTTCCATGTACTCGGACATGTCGAAGCGGACCAGCTCGATGCCCAGTTGCAGGGCGAGTTGCTTGGTCACCTCGGTCTTGCCCACGCCGGTGGGGCCGGCGAACAGGAAGTTGCCGATCGGCTTGTCCGGGTTGCCCAGGCCGCTGCGCGCCAGCTTGATCGCCGAGGCCAGCGTCTCGATGGCCGGGTCCTGGCCGAAGATCACCATCTTCAGGTTGCGCTCCAGGTGCTGCAGCACGTCCTTGTCGGACGAGGACACCTGCTTGGCCGGGATGCGCGCCATCTTGGCGACGATGGTCTCGATCTCCTCGACGTCGATCAGCTCCTTGCGCGTCTCCTGCGGCAGCAGGCGCTGGCGGGCGCCGGCCTCGTCGATCACGTCGATGGCCTTGTCCGGCAGCAGGCGGTCGCCGATGTGCTTGACCGACAGGTCCACCGCCGCCTGCAGCGCGTCGTCGGCGTAGGTCACGCCGTGGTGCGCCTCGTACTTGGGCTTCAGGCCCTGCAGGATCTCGTAGGTCTCGCCCACGGTCGGCTCGACGATGTCGATCTTCTGGAAGCGCCGCGCCAGGGCGCGGTCCTTCTCGAAGATGCCGCGGTATTCCTGGAACGTGGTCGAGCCGATGCAGCGCAGCTCGCCCGAGGCCAGCGCCGGCTTGATCAGGTTGGACGCGTCCATCGTGCCGCCGCTGGCCGAGCCGGCGCCGATGATGGTGTGGATCTCGTCCACGAACAGGATGGCGCCCGGGATCTTCTTGATCGCCGCCAGCACGCCCTTCAGGCGCTTCTCGAAGTCGCCGCGGTACTTGGTGCCGGCGACCAGCGCGCCCAGATCCAGCGAGTAGATGACCGCGTCCAGCAGGACCTCCGGCACCTCGCCCTCGACGATGCGCTTGGCCAGGCCCTCGGCCAGCGCGGTCTTGCCCACGCCGGCCTCGCCCACGTACAGCGGGTTGTTCTTGCGGCGCCGGCACAGGACCTGGATGGTCCGCTCGATCTCGTCGCCGCGGCCGACCAGCGGGTCGATCCGGCCCTGGCGCGCCATGTCGTTGAGGTTGCTGGCGAACTCGGTCAGGGCGTCGCCCTTGCCCTCGCCCTCCGCGCCCTCGGCCTTGCCTTCGCCCTCGGCATGGCCGGCGGCGTCGTTCTCGTCGCCCTGCTTGGCGATGCCGTGCGACAGGTAGTTGACGATGTCCAGCCGGGTCACGTCCTGCTGGTTGAGGAAATAGACCGCGTGCGAGTCCTTCTCGCCGAAGATCGCCACCAGCACGTTGGCGCCGGTGACCTCCTTCTTGCCCGAGGACTGCACATGGTAGACGGCGCGCTGCAGCACGCGCTGGAAGCCCAGGGTGGGCTGGGTGTCGCGGCCGTCGTCCTCGGCCAGGCGGGACACCGAGGCCTCGATCGCCTGCTCCAGGTCCGCGCGCAGGCGGTTGGCGTCCGCGCCCGTGGCCTTCAGGACGGCCTGCGCCGAGGGGTTCTCGAGGAGCGCGAGCAGCAGGTGCTCGACGGTCATGAATTCGTGCCGAGCTTCACGGGCGCGCTTGTAGCACTGGCCGATGGTCTGCTCGAGGTCTTTGCTGAACATGGTTGCCTCCGGGGCCGATGCCGACAATATGCGGCTTGGCGGGCGGTTTTCCATCACCCTGGCGGATTTCAGTGTTCAGGGACCGTTGCCTTGCGCTCCGCGGCGGCGCCCCCACACCTTGCCAGGCCCCGGCCCGCCGGCGCCGGCCCCCGTCAGGACTTCTCCATCGTGCACAGCAGGGGATGCTGGTTCATACGGGAAAACTCGTTGACCTGGGCCACCTTGGATTCGGCCACTTCGCGCGTGTAGACGCCGCATACGCCGCGGCCGCGGGTATGCACGTGCAGCATCACTTGGGTGGCCTTCTCCAGGTCCATGGCGAAGAACTGCTGCAGGACGGTCACCACGAAGTCCATCGGCGTGTAGTCGTCGTTGAGCAGCAGCACCTGGTACAGGGGCGGCGGCGCGACCTCGGGGCGGCTGGTCTCCACCAGCAGGCCGTGGTCGCGTTCGTTTTCGTTCTTGCGGGGCATGCGCGGATTATAAGGCGCTGGCACCTCCCCCCGCCGCCCCGCATGGACGCCATGCGTGACCCCGGCCACAATGCGCCATCCGAATCCTCTCCCGAGCCGACCATGAAGCCGACGTTGTCCCGCCTGCCCGCCGCCGTCCTGTTGTGCGCCACCGCCATGGCGGCGCCCGCGCTGGCGGCCGACGCCTCGGTGGAGGACCGGCTGAAGGCGCGCGGGATCCAGTTCGAGGTGGACCAGGACGGCGACTACCAGGTCACCTACTCCTACAAGCAGGAGAACCGCACCCAGCTGGTCTTCGTCTCCGGCCGCACCGAGGAGGTCAACGGCCTGAACATCCGCGAGGTGTTCTCGCCGGCCGGCCGGGTCGCCGCCGACGGCATCGATGGCGCCAAGGCCCTCGCCCTGCTGGCGGAGAGCCGGGCGCAGAAGGTGGGCGGCTGGGAGCTGTCGGGCGACGTGCTGTACTTCGTGATCAAGCTGCCGGACAGCGTGGACGCCGCGGCGCTGGAAGCGGCCATGGACATCGCCGCGGAAACCGCCGACAACAAGGAGATCGAACTCTCCGGCGACAAGGACGACCTGTAAGTGAGCTACCGCGAGGGACGCTTCTGGCAGCCTGACGTGACCGTGGCCACCGTGGTGGTCCGCGACGGCCGGCTGCTGATGGTGGAGGAGCGCTCGCAGGGGCGCCTGGTGTTCAACCAGCCGGCCGGCCACCTGGAACCGGACGAAAGCCTGCTGGAAGCCGCCCGCCGCGAAACCCTGGAAGAAACCGGCTGGGAGGTGGCCCTGACCGCCTTCGTCGGCGCCTACCAGTGGAAGGCCGAGACCGGCCGCCACTACCTGCGCTTCGCCTTCGCCGCCGAACCGGTGCGCCACCTGCCCGAGCGGCCGCTCGACGACGGCATCGTGCAGGCCGTGTGGCTGACCCCGGCGGAACTGCAGGCCCGGGCCGACCGCCACCGCAGCCCGCTGGTGTGGCAGGTCGTGCAGGACTACCTGTCCGGCCGCCGCTCGCCGCTGTCCACGCTGCAGCAGATCGCATGAGCGGGCCGCGCGTCATCGTCGGCGTTTCCGGCGGCGTGGATTCGTCCGTCGCCGCCCTGCGGCTGGTGCAGCAGGGCGACGCCGTCGCCGGCCTGTTCATGCAGAACTGGGCCGACGACGATGCGCAGGACGGCGCGGGTGCCGCTGCGGGCAGGACGCCGAAGGCGGCCGGGACCGGCGAATGCCGCGCAGAGGACGACCGGCGCGACGCCGTGGCCGTCTGCGGACGGCTGGGCATCCCCTTCCACTTCCGCGACTTCTCCCGCGAATACTGGCAGGGCGTGTTCGCGCACTTCCTCGCCGAATACGCCGCCGGCCGCACGCCCAACCCGGACGTGCTGTGCAACCGCGAGGTCAAGTTCAAGCACTTCCTCGACGCGGCGCGCGACCTGGGCGCCGAGAAGATCGCCACCGGCCACTACGCGCGCGTGGACCGGGCCGGCGGGCGCTGGCGCCTGCTGCGCGGCGTGGACCGCGGCAAGGACCAGAGCTACTTCCTGCACCAGCTCGGCCAGGCGCAGCTGTCGGCGACGCTGTTCCCGGTCGGCGAACTGCAGAAGGCCGACCTGCGGCGCATCGCGCGCGAGGCCGGCCTGCCCACGCACGACAAGAAGGATTCCACCGGCATCTGCTTCATCGGCGAGCGCGACTTCCGCGCGTTCCTCGGGCGCTACCTGCCCGCCCGCGCGGGCGAGATGCGCGATCCGCAGGGACGGACGATCGGCGAGCACCCCGGGGTGTTCTACTTCACCCTGGGCCAGCGCGAGGGCCTGCAGATCGGCGGCGTGCGCGGCCGGCCGCAGGCGCCGTGGTACGTGGTGGGCAAGGACGTCGCCGCCAACGTGCTGTACGTGGACCAGGACACCCACAGCCCCTTCCTGATGTCCACGCGGCTGTGGACCGAAGCCGCCCACTGGGTGGCGGGCGCCCCGCCGGCCGGCCGCTTCGCCTGCACGGCGCAGACGCGCTACCGCCAGCCCGACGAGGCCTGCGACGTGGAAGTGCTCGACGACGGCAGCGTCGCGGTGCGGTTCCTGCAACCGCAGCGCGCCGTCACGCCCGGGCAGTCGCTGGTGCTGTACGCCGGCGACGAATGCCTGGGGGGCGCGGTCATCGCGCGGACCGACGCGCCCCTCGAAACGAATTCCGCGGAGCAAGCAGCTTGAGCAACCGATATTCCGACCGCGTGCTGGCCCTCGCCGGCCTGGCCCAGGCCCTCCACCAGGTGCGCCGCATCGCCGAGACCGGGCAATCCGAGGCCTCGGCCGTGCAGTCCGTGCTGGACAGCGTGTTCCGCATCGACGCGGCATCGCCGATGGCCGTCTACGGCCGCGTCGGCGACGTGGCGCCGGGGCTGCGCGTGCTGCGCGATTACCTGGCCAAGGAGGGGCGCGACGACGCCCTGCCCCGCCTGGCGATGTCGGTGCTGCAGCTCGAGCGGCGCTTCGTGCGCGAGCAGGACACGGTGCATGCGGTCAGCCGCGGCCTGAAGGAGATCGCGCCGCGGGCGGAGGAACTCGGCAGCCCGCATCCGGACGTGCTGTCCGCGCTCGGCGGCCTGTACGCGGACACGGTGAGCCATCTCCGCCCCCGGGTCATGGTGCAGGGCAACCCGCACTACCTCGGGCAGCCCGGCGTGGTCGCCGAGATCCGCGCCATCCTGCTGGCGGCCCTGCGTTCGGCCGTGCTGTGGCGCCAGATGGGCGGGACCCTGTGGGATTTCGTGTTCAGCCGCCGCGCCATGCTCGACGCGGTCGAGGACTGGCTGGCCTAGGGCTCCTGCTGCATCCCCGGTGCGGACTGCGCCTTCTTGCCCGGCTGGTACAGCCGGCGCAGCGACAGCCACGGCTTCTCCCAGTAGCGCCAGCTGAGTTCGGCCGCCGCCATCGTCAGCACCGCCGTGGCGGCCCATGTCGCGAGGATGCCGGGCAACGTGTCCACGCCCCGCGCTTCCAGCAGGCGCTGCACGGCGATGGCGATGGGGAAATGGAACAGGTAGCCGGCGTAGCTGCGCGCGCCCATCCACAGCACCAGCGGGTTGATGAACACCGCGCGCACCAGCTTCGTGGGGTCGCGGAACGCCAGCAGCGCCAGCAGCCCCGCGCCGAACACGATGTTCGCCGTGTAGCCGAACATCTGCACGACAGGATCCATCAGCCAGTACTGGCCGCGCACCGCCCAGATCGTCGCCACCCCGAGCAGCCCGGCTACCATCAGGTGCGGCGCCCAGCGGCCCAGCAGGTCGCGACCGGCCGCCGAACTGGCCACCATCGCCAGCAACGAACCGGCCGCCAGGTCGTCCAGCCGGGTGAACAGCAGTACGTAGACCGCAACCGGCGATTCTCCGTTGAGCACCATCCCGACGCGCAGCAGGATGGTCAGGAAGAACATGCCGATCAGGATCCACCACAACCGCCGGATCGACAGCATCAGCACGAGCAGCGGCCAGAGCAGGTAGAACTGCTCCTCCACCGCCAGCGACCACAGGTGGGTCACCGGACGGAAGTCGCCCCAGCCGTTCCGCGCGATGGCGATGTTCTGCAGGTAGACCCAGTACGAGGCGTGCGACTTGTCGGCCACCGCGGCGACCGTGCCCGCTTCCCAGACGACCCAGGCCGCGAGCAGCGCCAGCACCAGGTAGTACGGCGGGAATATCCGCAGCGCCCGGCGGAAGTAGAACGTGCGGGTGGCGTAGCGCACGCCCCGCATCTGCAGCAGGATGCCGGTGATCAGGAAGCCGGAGAGGACGAAGAACATGTCCACGGCCAGCCAGGACCAGTGGAGCGCGGCATAGGGAAGCCGCAGGGCGGACGGCAGCGGAAGATGGTTCCAGACCTCCAGCGCGTGCAGCGACAGGATGCACAGGAAGAAGATGCCGCGCGCACCATCGAGCGCGATGTAATACCTGCCCTGCGGTGCAGGGCCTGCTGCAACACCCATGTTTTCCCCTGGATCTCCCCTTGTCACCTAACACGCAAACCGCGAGGGAAACAGGACAAATCCTCACACTTGCTCACCGGCGGTCCGGAACGCGCGAGCCCGGCGCGGGACCGGGCGCGTGCGTGCGGACCGGCATGGCCCGGGCCGCCGCCCGAGCCGGGGCTCAGTGCGCCGCCGCGTACTTCTTCTCCCCGGCCAGCACCGCCAGCCGCACCAGCTGGCCGCCATCGTCCTTCTGCGCCAGGCGGTTCTCCGGCGGCGGCAGCGGGCAGGTGGCGAAGGCGGTGTAGGCGCAGGGCGGGTTGTAGGCGCGGTTGAAGTCCACCGCGACGGTGCCGTCGGCCGCCACCGCGCCGGTGTGCAGGTAGCGGCCCACGGCGTAGCTCTCGTGGCCGCTGGTCCTGTCCTGGAACATCAGGTTCAGGCCCTTGGCCGGGTCGCCGAGCGCCTCCAGCCGCCAGCGGCGGCCGTCCTTGTCGAACTCCACGTAGCCGGGATTGGGGCTTTCGTTGACGTTGCCGATCAGGTTGACGATGGGCAGGGTCTTTCCCGGCGGGTAGGCGACGAAGCGGGCCTGCACGCGCCAGGCCGGGTCGGCCGGGAAGAAATCCAGGCCGGCGAACTGCACCCGCGTCGGCGCGTCGGCGTGGCGCACGCGCAGCGCCAGCAGGTCGCCGCGGCCGATGGCGGTGATCCTGCCCTTGCCGCCGTCGTAGCCCAGCTGGGTGCCGCCGCCGCGGCCTTCCGGCTGCAGCTTCACTTCGCCACGCAGCGGCTCGCCATCGACGGTGACGGCCGCATCGCCGGTGGCGTGGAAGTACAGCGCGTCGCCGCGCCGCTCGACCCGGCCCAGTTCGGGCGGCGCTATGGCCAGGCGTATCGCGCTGCCATCGGCGCCGCCGACGCTCTGCGCGTCGGCTTCCACCCAGTGCAGGCCGATCAGGCTGGTCCAGCCGTCGGGCTGGCGCAGGTCGTCCTCGCGCTCCCGTACCCATTGCGCGTGCTCTGCGCGGAAGGCCGCGGCCGCCTCCTGCGCCGCGGCCGCATCGGAGGGGGGCCGTGCGCTTTCGCCGTTGCAGGCGGACAGGGCCAATGCGAGCAGCGCGAGGGCCGCCGTCGAACGGGGATTCGTCATGTTCGTTCTCACCAGTGCTTGCCGATGCTGAGGTACAGGTAGCGGCCGAAGACTTCGTGCAGCGAGGACAGGTAGTTGCTGCCGGTGCTTTGCGGGGTGGCGCCGAGCGGCGGCTCCTTGTCGAACAGGTTGCGGGCGCCGGCCTCCACCGCGCTGCCCTTCAGCCAGCCCTCGTTGAATGCCTTCTTCACCGACAACGTCCAGCGCTGCGTGGCGTCCACCCGGTAGGGCCGCCCGTCGCCGTACGCGCCGGAGATCACGCTGCCGATGTAGTTGTCGCGCAGGCGCACCGTCCAGTCGGCGTGGTTCCAGATCAGGGCGGCGCTGGCGCGCCATTCCGGCTTGGCGCCGTTGAGGCCCACTTCGTTCGCCGCGCCCAGGCCCTGCGCCACGATGTGCAGCTGGCCGCTGGCGATCGCGCCGGCCACGGCCTGCTCCTGCAGGGACTTCTGCTGGGTGTAGTCCTTCAACTGGCTGGCGTTGAGCAGGAAGGCGAAGTTTCCCCAGCGGGTATCGCCCAGCCGCCAGCTGAAGGCGTAGTCCACGCCCGACACCGTCAGCGGCTGCTGGTTCTCGTAGCTGCTGGTCACGTACAGGAGCGCGCCCACCGGGGCGATGCCGGAGCCCTCGAACTGGGCGATGTCCTCGGCCGTCGGCGCCGCGCGCACCACTCGCGGATTGCTGGTGCCCTCGACCACGCGCAGGTAGGCGTCGTACAGCAGTTCGTTGGTCGAGCCGATGGTGCCGATCGGGTTCTCGATCTTCACCTTCCAGGCATCCACGCTCAGGCTGATGCGGCCCGCGCGTTCCGGCAGGAACTGCGGCTCGAACACCAGGCCGTACGACGACTGCCGGGTGGTCTCCGGCTTGACGTTGTCGCCGTACGAGGTGGCGGTATTGGTCATGTAGCGCACCAGCGGGCTGCTGATGCAGGCGTTGTAGTTGGGCTGGGCGCCGCTGACGACCAGCGCTTCGCAGCGGATCGGGTCGCTGCTGCCGCCGAAGCGCCAGATGGTGCCCGAATTGACCATCTCCAGGCCCGGCGCGCGGAACCCGCCGCTCACGGAGCCGCGCAGCAGCAGGCCGTCGCTCACCCTCCACGCGGCGGCGAACTTGGGCTTGGCCACGTCGCCGGCGTCGCTGTATTCCTCGTAGCGGCCCGCGACCTGGATGTCCAGGGATTGCACCAGCGGGATGCCCTGCTCCGGCGAGACCAGCGGCACCGCCAGCTCGACGAAGGCCGACTTCACGTTGCGGCTGCCATAGATGTCCGGCGAGGCGCTGTGGGTGAAGAAATTGCTCTCGGCCACCCTGCCGGTGTACCAGTCGGTGTACTGCACCGTGCCGTCGACGTTCTCGTCGCGGTCGTCGCGGCGGCTTTCGTAGCGGTATTCCACGCCCGCCGCCAGGCCGACGTCGCCCGCGTACCAGCGGAACAGGTCCGGACGGTTGACCTTGAAGTCCCACAACGCCAGTTCGGTGGTGCCTTCGCGGGTGGTGGGCACGATGAAGGAGCTGGCGTCCGACGGGGTGGCGTCGCCGATGCGCGGATTGGCCGGGTTGCCGCCGTTGAACGGGTTGTAGGCCGAGGCGTCGGTGCGGTTCACCGCCGCTTCGAACGCCGTGGCCAGGCCGCCCTCCTGCACGTCGGTGGTGCGGGCGCGCGAGTACACCAGCGCCGTTTCCCAGTTCCAGCCGCCGTCCGTCCAGCCGCGCAACCCCGCCAGCACGCGCGACTGGCTGTCCTCCACGTCCAGCCGGCGCAGGCCGTAGTCGGCGACGTAGTAGTTGGTCAGGCGGATCGCGTCCGCGCCTTCGCGCAGGACCTCCGGCACCCAGTACGCGTCCGGCCGCACGTGGATGTAGTTCTCGACGCCGCCCACGGTGACGAACTCGCCGCTGAGCCTGGCTTCGGACTTGGCCCGGTAGTAGCCCAGTTCGCCGAACAGCTGCAGGTTGTCGCTGACGTCGAAACGCGCGGTGGCGAAGACGTTCGCCTTCTTCACCGCCGGCGTTTCGGTGACGCCCGGCTCGGCGCGCGTGTCCGGCCGCAGCGTCGAGGGGACGGCGCCCTGCACCAGGTTGCCGTCGAGGTCGACGTAGTACGGCGCGCCCACCGGCACGCCGTTGTTGTACTTCTGGAACGCGCCCCATGCCGTGTTCGCGAACGTCTGCGCGAAGGGCGTGGCGGTCGGGTCCAGGACGAAGGTGCCGTCGTCCAGCATGCGGCGCCCGTCCGTGGCGGTGAACCACTGGTCGGAATTCAGCTGCGCGGTGCGGTGCGAAAGACCGTACTGCAGCGTGACGTTGCCACGCCCACCGGCGAAATCGTTGCCGAAGTAGCCATCCAGCTGCAGGTCTTCGCGGTGGCCGTCCTGCACCTTGCCGTATTCCAGCCGGACGCCGCCGCCGTCGGCCAGGTTCGACTTCGTGACCAGGTCGACCACGCCGGCCACGGCGTCGGAGCCGTACAGCGCCGCCGCGCCGTCCAGCAGCAGGTCCATGCGCTCCAGGCCGAAGGCCGGGATCGCGTTCGCGTTGTACGCGGTGTTGCCGACGCCGCCGCTGATCGGGTGCTGCACCGTGCGCCGGCCGTTGACCAGCAGCAGGGTGTAGCCCGCGCCGAGGTTGCGCAGGTTGATGGAACTGACGTCGCCGCGCGGCGCGTTGGAGTTGCGCCCCTGGTTGGTCGACGACTTGTGGGTGAAGGCGACGTCGCCGAACTGCGGCAGGCTGCGGATCAGCTCGTTGCCGTCGGTGGCGCCGGTGGAGTCCAGTTGCTCCCTGTCCACGCTGACCACCGGCACCGCCGCCGCGCCGCCGCCGGCGATCTGCGAGCCGACCACCGAGACCTTGTCCAGCAGGCGCGCTTCCGGAGCCGTTCCCTCCGCCGTCGTCGCGCCGAGCGTATCGGCGGCATGCGCCGCCTGCGCGAGCAGGGCGCACAGGACCAGCGCCAAGGGGCTGCGGCGGAGCGCGACGCCATGCGCGCCGCCACGGGAATGTCCTGCGTTCGAGTGCGAGCGGAGAGAAGCGCCCATCCGGATGCCTTGTTCCTTTGCTGGAGTGGAAGACGAAACTAGAAGGCCCGCGCCCGTTGCAGAAGTGTTCTTTCGCTTCACGCATATTCCGAACGGTCATGTGCGCCGGATGCGCATCCGCGCAGCGTCGGCGCATGCAGAAAACGCCGGGAAACCCGGCGTTTTCTTCGATCCGCGTGCTGGCGATCGCGTCCGGCGATCCGCCGCCCCGGTGGTCGCGGACGGATCGTCCGCAACGGCGGCTCGCTGCGCCGCGCCGGCCGTCGCCTACTTCGCCTGCGCCACCGCCGCGTCCGCATAGGCGCCGCGCACGATGCTGCCTTCCAGCGTCTGCTCGTCCTTGACCAGGTTGTACAGCGGGCAGGTATCCTCGACCGCCTGGCGCAGCGTGTCGATGTCCTGCTCCGACGCCGGCGATTCGATGCGCGCCTTGTAGCGGATGTTGCTGTAGCGCGCCGGCGTAGCCACGTTGCGGCCGAAGCGCGGGCTCAGGTCGCCGTCGACGGTGAGTTCCAGCGAATCCAGCAGCACGTTGCGCCCACCGGCCTGCACTTCGAAGATGTGGGTCAGGCAGGTGCCGGTCACGCCGAGCAGGTGCTCCTCCACCGTCGGCGCCAGGCCGTAGCCCAGCAGGCCCGGCGCGCTGTCGTGCAGCTGCTGGTGGTAGCCGTCCTTGCCCAGGAACACGCGGCGCAGGCCGGTGCGCGGTTCGACGTGCGCGCGGGCGACCAGCGTGCCCGGATCGGACGGCTTGTCGCGGGCGGCGGTCTGCGTCTGCCTGGCCAGCACGGCCGGGCGCTTCTCCTGGGTGATGAAGTCGCGCAGGCCCGGCGGCAGCTTGGGATCGCGCGTGGCCGGCGTGCGGATGTATTCGACCTCCGCGTGGCTGACCTGCTGCGGCTGGGTCACCAGGTTGATCGCCGAGGAATTCTCGTGCACGGCGCGCTTGAGCGCCTGCAGCTGCGCGTCGGTGGCCGGCGAGTCGATGTAGGCCACGTAGGACAGGTTGTTGGGATAGGCCAGGTTCTCGCTCTTGCGCTTGGGAATGCTGGTGAACACCACGTCCAGCGCGTCCAGCGGAACGCCCTGCACCGCCGCCTGCACGAGGTACTCGTCGGCGACCGCGCTGGCCAGCGTCCCGACCAGCGAATCCCAGGAGCCCGCGCCGAGGTTGTAGCCGGCGAAATCGCGGCCGCTGTCGCTGATGTACTGGAACTCGCCGGTCGGCCCGATCCGCAGCCGGCGGACGCCCGAGCGGCTTTCGGCGGTGACCTTGGCGTGGATCGCGGTGGGCGCGGCGTCCTGCGCCGACTGCGCCTGGATGGCCGCGCGCTTGGCCGCCAGGTGCTCGCGCAACGGCGAGGCCGCGCCATCGGCCGCCGAGACGAACGGCGCGGTCAACAGCAGCGTGGCGGACAAGGCGGTCGCGGCGACGGCCTTGTACAGCGAAGCGTGGCGGGAGGTGGACATGGGCGAACGAAGCTCCGGCAGTGGTGGGGGGAGAAGGGCCCCGACTGTTCCATGCCGTTCCGTCGCGCGGAAATAACCGTTGGCGATGCCTACATTCCTCGCGCGGGGGCGGACGGCTTGGCATGTGGCCGTCCGTGTCATCCCGTGGGGTTCGTTGCCGGATGCGATTGCCAATCGGAACAGCACCGGACCAGCCACGATCTTTCACTGCGCCTGTGGGAGCGACGTGAGTCGCGAAGGCCGGAGTGGCTCACCGTCGCGACTCACGTCGCTCCCACACCACAAGGAGGATGATCGGGCGGTCGCGCTGTTCCGGGCCACCCTGCCCCGTCCGCGGAACACGGGAAGCGCAGGCTTCCGATCAATGAAACAAAAACGCCCGGCATCGCTGCCGGGCGTTGGATCTGCCGCAGGTCGTGCCGGATCAGGCCGCGACGGTGTCGGCCACGTCCTTGTAGTCCTGGATCTGGTCGAAGTTCATGTAGCGGTAGATCTCCGCGCCCTTCTCGTTGATCACGCCGATGTCGGCCATGTACTCCGCCTTGGTCGGGATCTTGCCCAGCCGCGAGCAGATCGCCGCCAGTTCCGCCGAGCCCAGGAACACGTTGGAGTTGCGGCCCAGGCGGTTGGGGAAGTTGCGGGTGGAGGTGGAGAACACCGTCGCGCCCTCGCGTACCTGCGCCTGGTTGCCCATGCACAGCGAGCAGCCGGGCATCTCCATGCGCGCGCCGGCGGTGCCGAAGGTGCCGTAGTGGCCTTCCTTGGTCAGTTCGCTGGCGTCCATCTTGGTCGGCGGGGCCACCCACAGGCGCGTGGGGATGTCGCGCTTGCCTTCCAGCAGCTTGGCGGCGGCGCGGAAGTGGCCGATGTTGGTCATGCACGAGCCGATGAACACTTCGTCGATCACGGTGCCGGCCACGTCGGACAGGGTCTTGATGTCGTCCGGGTCGTTCGGGCAGGCCAGCAGCGGCTCGTGCACCTCGGCCAGGTCGATCTCGATGACGGCGGCGTACTCGGCGTCGGCGTCCGGCTCCAGCAGCTGCGGATCGGCCAGCCATTCCTCCATCTTCCTGATGCGGCGGGCCAGCGAACGCGCGTCGGCGTAGCCCTCGGCGATCATCCACTTCAGCAGCGTGATGTTGCTGGTGAGGTACTCGATGATCGGCTCCTTGTTCAGCCGCACGGTGCAGCCGGCGGCCGAGCGCTCGGCCGAGGCGTCGGACAGTTCGAACGCCTGTTCCACCTTCAGGTCCGGCAGACCCTCGATCTCCAGGATGCGGCCGGAGAAGATGTTCTTCTTGCCCTGCTTGGCCACCGTCAGCAGGCCGGACTTGATGGCGTAGTACGGGATCGCGTTGACCAGGTCGCGCAGGGTCACGCCGGGTTGCATGTCGCCCTTGAAGCGCACCAGCACCGATTCCGGCATGTCCAGCGGCATCACGCCGGTGGCTGCGGCGAAGGCGACCAGGCCCGAGCCGGCCGGGAACGAGATGCCCACCGGGAAGCGGGTGTGCGAATCGCCGCCGGTGCCGACGGTGTCCGGCAGCAGCATGCGGTTGAGCCAGCTGTGGATCACGCCGTCGCCCGGGCGCAGCGAGATGCCGCCGCGGGTGGAGATGAATTCCGGCAGCGTGTGGTGGGTCTTCACGTCCACCGGCTTCGGGTAGGCGGCCGTGTGGCAGAACGACTGCATCACCAGGTCGGCGCTGAAGCCCAGGCAGGCCAGGTCCTTCAATTCGTCGCGGGTCATCGGGCCGGTGGTGTCCTGCGAACCCACCGAGGTCATCTTCGGCTCGCAGTAGGTGCCCGGGCGCACGCCCTGGCCTTCCGGCAGGCCACAGGCGCGGCCGACCATCTTCTGCGCCAGCGAGTAGCCCTTGCCGCTGTCGGCCGGCTGCTGCGGCTGGCGGAACAGGTCGGTCGCCGGCAGCTTCAGCGCCTCGCGCGCCTTGGCGGTCAGGCCGCGGCCGATGATCAGCGGGATGCGGCCGCCGGCGCGCACTTCGTCGAACAGCACGTCGGACTTGACCTGGAACTCGGCGATCACCTCGCCGTTCTTCAGCGCCTTGCCCTCGTACGGGCGCAGCTCGACCACGTCGCCATGGTTCATCTGCGACACGTCGAGTTCGATCGGCAGCGCGCCGGCGTCCTCCATTGTGTTGTAGAAGATCGGGGCGATCTTCGAACCCAGGCACACGCCGCCGAAGCGCTTGTTGGGGATGAACGGGATATCTTCGCCGGTGAACCACAGCACGCTGTTGGTCGCCGACTTGCGGCTGGAACCGGTGCCGACCACGTCGCCGACGTAGGCGACCAGGTGGCCCTTGTCCTTCAGCGCCAGGATCTCGGCGATCGGGCCGCGCTTGCCGTCCTCTTCCGGCACGAACGGCGCGTCGGGGCGCTTGTTCTTCAGCATCGCCAGCGCGTGCAGTGGGATGTCCGGGCGCGTGGTGGCGTCGGGGGCCGGCGACAGGTCGTCGGTGTTGGTCTCGCCGGGCACCTTGAACACGGTGACGGTCAGGCTCTGCGGCACTTCCGGCTTGCTGGTGAACCACTCGGCGTCGGCCCAGCTCTTCAGCACGGCCTGCGCGTGGGCGTTGCCCTGCTCGGCCTTCTCCTGCACGTCGTGGAAGGCGTCGAAGATCAGCAGCGTGTGCTTGAGGCCCTCGGCGGCGGCCGCGCCCAGTCCGGCGTCGTCGAGCAGTTCGATCAGCGGGTGGATGTTGTAGCCGCCCAGCATGGTGCCCAGCAGTTCGGTGGCGCGCTGCGGGGTGATCAGCGGGGTCTTCTCGCTGCCGAAGGCGACGGCGGCCAGATAGGACGCCTTGACCTTGGCGGCGTCGTCCACGCCGGCCGGCACGCGGTGGGTGAGCAGGTCGACCAGGAAGGCCTCCTCGCCGGCCGGGGGATGCTTGATCAGTTCGATCAGCTCGGCGGTCTGCTGCGCGCTCAGCGGCAGCGGCGGGATGCCGAGGGCGGCGCGTTCGGCTACGTGGTGGCGATAGGCTTCCAACATGGTGACTCCGGTCGTTCGGGAATGCGGTGGACGGGGAAAACGGCGCAGGGGGTTATTCGTTGGCGGGCACGATCAGCTTCAGGCCCTTGAAGTAGTCGCGGTGGAACGCGGTGTCGAAGGTGATCAGGCCGTCGCACTGCAGCAGCGCGTGGGCGCCGACCAGGAAGTCGGCGACCGGGCGCTCGCCGCCGCCGCGCTGGCGGTGGCGGCGCTGCATCTCGCCGGCGCGCAGCGCGGACTTGGCTTCGACGGGGCTGTAGTGCACGCCCATCTCCTCCAGCGCGGCCAGCGCGTCGGCGCCGTTGCGCAGCGAGGCGCAGACCTGCGCCAGCGCCGCGTCGCACAGCACGACGCGCCCGCTGCCCAGCGCCTGGCGCAGGCCGGCCTCGACCGCGTCCGCGCGCGGGCCGTCGGTCAGCAGTTCGATCAGGACCGGCGCGTCGACGGCGATCATGCGTCGGCCGGGCCCTTGCCGGCATCGGCTTCCAGCGCGAACTTGCCGCGCACGCGCGAGATGGCGTCGTCGACGCTCTTGCGCAACACGATGCGGCTACCCTCCAGCTCGACCTTCAGCACGCTGCCCTTGGTCAGGCCCAGCGCATCGCGCACGGCCTTCGGCAGGGTGATCTGGCCGCGTTCCGCCACGGTGGCTTCCATCGGTGGGCCCTCTTGAGTATGGAAGAATTATACATACTTCCTGAGGCATACTCCTGAACCGAGGACGCAACCCCCGCCCCACCCGCCCGCACCCCCCCTGCGTCTTTGGTCGGGTCACGACCCCCGCGGGATTGGCGGATAATCCGGGCAAGCATCGACAAGACGCACAGGAACCGCGGCTCAGGCTGCTCCTGCGCCCCTTCCCCCAGCTACAGGAGCCTCCGCGATGAGTGATTCCTTCGCCACCCGCCGTTCCCTGGACGTCAACGGCACGTCGTACGCCTACTACAGCCTGCCGGCCCTGGCCGAGCGGCTGGACCCCACCGGCGGCTTCGCCCGCCTGCCCTACTCGCTGAAGATCCTGCTGGAGAACCTGCTGCGCTGCGAGGACGGCGTGACGGTGCTGCCGGAGCACATCCATGCGGTCGCCAACTGGGAGGCGGCCCGGGAGCCGGACACCGAGATCGCCTTCATGCCCGCGCGCGTGGTCCTGCAGGACTTCACCGGCGTGCCCTGCGTGGTCGACCTGGCCGCCATGCGCGACGCCGTGGTCAAGCTGGGCGGCGACGCCGACCAGATCAACCCGCTGATCCCCTCCGAGCTGGTCATCGACCACTCGGTGCAGGTGGACGTGTTCGGCACGCCCGACGCGCTGGACCTCAACGGCCGGATCGAGTTCGACCGCAACAAGGAGCGCTACGGCTTCCTGCGCTGGGGGCAGAAGGCCTTCGACAACTTCAAGGTGGTGCCGCCCAACACCGGCATCGTCCACCAGGTGAACCTGGAGAACCTGGCCCGGGTGGTGATGACCGCGCAGAAGGACGGCCAGTGGATCGCCTACCCCGACACCGTGTTCGGCACCGACAGCCACACCACCATGATCAACGGCATCGGCGTGCTGGGCTGGGGCGTGGGCGGCATCGAGGCCGAGGCCGCCATGCTCGGCCAGCCCTCGTCGATGCTGATCCCGCAGGTGGTCGGCTTCAAGCTGACCGGGCGGCTGCCCGAAGGCGCCACCGCCACCGACCTGGTGCTGACCGTCACCCAGATGCTGCGCAAGCTGGGCGTGGTGGGCAAGTTCGTGGAGTTCTACGGCGACGGCCTGCAGCACCTGCCGCTGGCCGACCGCGCCACCATCGGCAACATGGCGCCGGAATACGGCGCCACCTGCGGCATCTTCCCGATCGACGCCGAGTCGCTGAACTACCTGCGCCTGTCCGGCCGCAGCGAGGAACAGATCGCGCTGGTCGAGGCCTACGCCAGGGCGCAGGGCCTGTGGCACGCGCCGGACAGCCCGCACGCCGAGTACAGCGCCACCCTGCACCTGGACATGGGCGACGTGAAGCCGTCGCTGGCCGGCCCCAAGCGGCCGCAGGACCGCGTGCTGCTGCAGGACGTCAGGCAGAACTTCCGCGACAACCTCAAGCCGTTCACGGAGATGCGCGACCGGCGCAGCCCGGAGGTGGCCGACTTCGTCGCCGAGGGCGGCGGTTCGGCGGTGGGCAACGAGGCCCTGAGCCGCGGCTACGCCGACATCGAGACCGAGGGCCAGAAAGTGCGGCTGAAGGACGGCGCGGTGGTGATCGCGGCGATCACCTCGTGCACCAACACCTCCAACCCGGCGGTGATGATCGGCGCCGGCCTGCTGGCCCGCAACGCCGCCGCGCGCGGGCTGACCCGCAAGCCGTGGGTGAAGACCTCGCTCGGCCCGGGCTCGCGCGTGGTCACCGACTACCTGCAGAAGGCCGGCGTGCTGGACGACCTGGAAAAACTGGGCTTCTACGTGGTCGGCTACGGCTGCACCACCTGCATCGGCAACTCCGGCCCGCTGCCCACCGAGGTGAGCGCGGGCATCGCCACCGGCGACCTGGTGGTGGCCTCGGTGCTGTCCGGCAACCGCAACTTCGAGGGCCGCGTGCACCCCGAAGTGAAGATGAACTACCTGGCCAGCCCGCCGCTGGTGGTGGCCTACGCCATCGCCGGCACCACCGACATCGACCTGACCACCGAGCCGCTGGGCACCGGCAGCGACGGCCAGCCGGTGTACCTGAAGGACATCTGGCCCAGCAACAAGGAGATCGGCGACTTCATCGCCGCCACCATCGGGCCGGAGATGTTCGCCAAGAACTACGCCGACGTGTTCAAGGGCGACACCCGCTGGAACACCATCGCCTCGCCCGACGGCGACCTGTACGTGTGGGACGCGGCGTCCACCTACATCAAGAACCCGCCCTACTTCGACGGCATGTCGATGGCGGTGGGCGGCATCGACGACGTGCACGGCGCGCGCGTGCTGGGGCTGTTCGGCGACTCCATCACCACCGACCACATCTCCCCGGCGGGCAACATCAAGAAGGACTCGCCGGCCGGGCGTTTCCTGATCTCGCGCGGCGTGCAGCCGGTGGATTTCAACAGCTACGGCAGCCGCCGCGGCAACGACGACGTGATGGTGCGCGGCACCTTCGCCAACATCCGCATCAAGAACCTGATGTTCGGCGGCGAGGAAGGCGGCAACACGCTGTACTTCGGCAGCACCCCGCCGGAGAAGATGTCGATCTACGACGCGGCGATGAAGTACAAGGCCGACGGCGTGCCGCTGGTGGTGATCGCCGGCAAGGAATACGGCACCGGCTCCTCGCGCGACTGGGCGGCCAAGGGCACCAACCTGCTGGGCGTGAAGGCGGTGATCGCCGAGAGCTTCGAGCGCATCCACCGCTCCAACCTGGTCGGCATGGGCGTGCTGCCGCTGCAGTTCATCGAGGGCCAGAACGCGCAGACGCTGGGGCTGGACGGCTCGGAGGTCTTCGACGTCACCGGCCTGCAGGACGGCGCCGCCAAGGTCGCCACGGTCACCGCGCGCAAGCCCGACGGCACGGAGACCAGGTTCCAGGCCAAGGTGCTGCTGCTGACACCGAAGGAGGTCGAGTACTTCCGGCACGGCGGCCTGCTGCACTACGTGCTGCGGCAGCTGGCGGCGCGCAAGGCGGCCTGAGGAACGCGGGCGGGCCTGGCAGGCCCACCTGCTGTTGGCGTGTCCGCCGCTGGACGGCGGAGGGGCTTCCCCTGTGGGAGCGACGTGAGTCGCGATGGCGGCGTGCATGGGGGCATGAAGGTTTCCGGGCATGGCGGGCAACTTGCCCGGGATTCCGTCGCTCGATCCCCCTATCCCTTCCGCCCGCTCTTGCGGTCGCGACTTACGTCGCTCCTACAGTGCAGCCCGGTTGGCCCCGTGTAGGAGCGACGTAAGTCGCGACCGCAGATTGGAAACCGCACTGAAGCCAGGGACTTCGCAGAAACCCCGGGCTCGTGCATCCGATCCCCGCGATTGCGCTCCCCTGCCCCGCCATCGCGACTCACGTCGCTCCCACACCCCACACCCCACACCCCACACTCCACACACCTACACGGGGAACCGGCTATTTCTGCGACGTGGAGGGCGCATCGCCGCCAGCCGGGCGCCGCTTCACGTAGCGCTCCAGCCACTGGTCCTGTTCCCACAACAGGTGCAGCACCGATTCGCGCGCGGCGTAGCCGTGGCTTTCCTTCGGCAGCAGCACCAGCCGCGCCGGCGCACCGAAGCCCTTCAGCGCGTTGAAGTAGCGCTCGCTCTGCATGGTGAAGGTGCCGGAATTGTTGTCGGCCTCGCCGTGCACCAGCAGCAGCGGCGTCTTCATCTTCTCCACGTGCATGAAGGGCGACATGCCGTTGTAGACCTCGGGCGCTTCCCAGTAGTTGCGCTCCTCCTGCTGGAAGCCGAACGGCGTCAGCGTGCGGTTGTAGGCGCCGCTGCGGGCGATGCCGGCGGCGAACAGGTCCGAGTGCGTGAGCAGGTTGGCGGTCATGAACGCGCCGTACGAATGCCCGCCCACCGCCACGCGCGCGCGGTCGATGTAGCCCAGCGCGTCCACGGCGTCGATCGCGGCCCTGGCGTTCGCCACCAGCTGCGGCACGAAGGTGTCGTTGGGCTCTTCCTTGCCTTCGCCCACGATCGGGAACGCCGCATCGTCGAGCACCGCGTAGCCGCGCGCGACCCAGTACACCGGCGAGCCGTAGCTCGGGAAGATGAACTCGTTCGGATTGGTGGTGTTCTGGCCGGCGCTGTCGCGGTCCTTGTATTCGGCCGGGTACGCCCACATGACCAGCGGCAGTTTCTCGGTCTTCGCGGCGCGGTCGTAGCCGGCCGGCAGGTAGAGCGTGCCGGTCAGCGGCAGGCCGTCGGCGCGCGCGTAGGTCAATACTTCCTTGTGCACGCCCTGCAGGCCCTTGAACGGGTTCTCGAAGCGGGTCACCGGCACCGGCGCGATGCGCTGCTTCAGATGGCGGACGTAGTAGTTCGGGAACTCGGTCGGCGATTCCAGCCGCACCAGCACCGTGCCCTGCTGCGGGTCGAGCAGCGCCTGGATGGTTTCCTTCTGCCCGTCGAGCCGCGAGGTGTAGAGGCGCTCCTTGCTGCCGGTGGCCAGGTCGAGGCGGTCGATGAAGGGGAACTGCCCTTCCGGGGTGAAGCCGTCGCCGATCAGGTGGGCCCGGCCGTCGTCGAGCGCGAGCACCCGTTCGCCGGCGGCGTTGCGGCGGGTCTCGAACTCGCCGGGGTCGCTGTACTGGTCCTGGTAGTTGCGGCTGGCCAGCTCGCGCAGCGGTTCCCCCGGGCGCGACGGGTCCAGCAGGTAGGTGCGCGTGTGGCGCGTGTTCCACCAGTAGTCGGTGACGATGGCGTGGCGGTCGTCGCCCCAGAGCACGTCCTCCAGGCGGTCGACCGTCTTGAAGAGCGGCTGCGGTGCGGCCGTGAAGGGCGCCTGCCACGTGTAGGCCTCGTCGCGGAACGGCACTTCCACCGCCGGATCGCCCTGGTCCAGCGCCTCGGCCCATGCCAGCGTCGCCGGCTGGTCGGCGCGCCATCCGATGTCGCGCCGGCCGGCGCGCACCGCCATGAATCCCTTCGGCAGGTTTTCCGCCAGCGGCGCGTCCACCACCGTCACCACCGGCTTGCCGGTCGTTTCGACGACCTCCGCGCGGTACGGGAAGCGGCCGTAGGGCACCAGGTACGAGAACGGCTTGCGCAGCGTGCGCAGCAGCACGTAGCGGCCGTCGGGCGAGAAGGATTCGCCGGCATGCATGGCGGCGGCGCGCCAGAGCGTGGCGCGTCCCTTCAGCGGCACGCGGTGCAGTTCCGAGGTCGCCAGGACCGCGAAATTGGCCTCGTCGGACGGATTCTTCAGCAGGTCCTGATAGGTGCGGTTCTGCGCCTTGCTGCCGTCGCTGACCGACACGGTGGGTCCCGACGGCACTTCGCGCGCGGTATCGACCAGCGCCGGCCGCTGCACCGGCAGCATGCGCACCAGCAGGGCCTGGTTGTCGCGGAACCAGGTCAGCGGATTGCCCATGTTGCCGTTCACGCGCGCCTCGGTCAGGCGCGTGGCCCGCGCGGATGCCAGGTCCACGACCCAGGCCTCCACGCCCGTGCGGGTCGTGTGGGTGAACGCCAGCCGGCTTTCGTCCGGCGACCAGACGAAGTTGGCTAGGCGCGGGCCGGGCGGCAGGCCGGCCACCTGGCGGGCAGCGCCGCCCGCCAGTTCCTGGACCTGCAGGTTGTTGAAATAGGTCGCCGTGCTGGCGATGTTGGTGCGCGGATTGACCCGCAGGCCGCCGAGCCGCAGTTCTTCGTCGGACAGTTCGGCCAGCGTCTTGAACGTTTCGCGGTAGAACAGCACCAGCCGGGTCTTGCGACTGTCGGCCGCCACGCCGGGCGGGCGCTGCACGTCGGCCAGTTGCAGGATCTCGGCGGGCGGCGTCTGGTACGGCAGCGCTTCCTGCGCCATGGCGTTCCCGGCGGCCAGCCACAGGCACGCCAGGAGTTTCCAGCGGATCGACATGGGTTGTTTCCCCTTTTTCGGACGCGGCGATGATCCCGTCCCCGTCCCGGGATGGCAAGGCGGGCCGCCGGCGTTGCCGGTCGCGCGCGTTCGTTCCGTTGCCATCGGACGAGGCCTTCGCCCGGAGGCCGCGAGGAGACCGCCTTGGACATCACGACCCTTCGCCCGGCCCGTACGCTGCTGTGCCTGTGCATCGGCGGCGCCCTCGCCTTCCCGCCGCCCGCCGCGGCGACGGACGCCGACCAGGCCCGGCGCATCGCCGAGCAGTACGTCGCCGGCAAGCAGTCGGCCGGCGGCAATCCGCAGGAGAGCTACGAGGCCGGCGATGTCGCGGTCGCCGACCTCGACGGCGACGGCCAGGACGAGATCGTCGTGCAGTGGACCCTGTACGGCCCCACCTACTGGAACCACGGCCTGGCCGTGCTGGCGAAGCAGGGACAGCGCTACGTGCCGTCGGGCGAAGCGCAGGAACCGCTGGGCAGCGTCGAAGGCATGGCGGTGCGCGACCGCACCATCGAACTCAAGACCAAGTGGCCGGGCCCCAACGACCCGCGCTGCTGCCCCAGCGTGGCCAAGACGCTGCGCTACCGCTGGACGCCGGGGAAGCTGACGCCGGCGAAATGATCACCGCGCGTCGTTCCACCGCGCGTAGTGCACGCGCCAGTCGCCGTCCTCGCGGCGCCATGCCGTCGTCACCCGGTACGTGCGCGCCTGCTCCGGCAGCAGGCGGCCGCTGCCGCCGGTCAGCAGCACGCTGAACGACACGGCGGCGTTGTCGCCGTCGACCCGCACGTCCAGCGGCCCGGGGGTGGCGCCGATGCGCGCGTTGGCCAGCGTGCGCGCCCGGACCAGGTTGTGCAACGCAGCACGATCCATGCCGCCGTCGCCGCTGAAATCGCGGCTGACGCCGTCCATGAAGTCGCCCACGCGCCCGGCCTCCACGGCCGCCTGCATGTCGCCGATGCGCTGCCGCAACCGCGCCTCGGGCGTGTCGCCCGCGCAGGCCGCCAGGCCCAGCGCCATCGCCATCGCCAGCAGGGCTGCCCACCGCCTCCACGCCATCGTCGTCATCGAAACCTTCGCCTTTTCCATCCGGAACGGTATGCTCCCAGCAGGCGCGCGGTCCGGCGCTCGCCACAGCACGCCGCAAGACAGCCCGAAGACCCTGGGGAGGGAGCAGAACGATGAGTCAGGAACGTCCGTGGTTCAAGAGTTACCCGCAAGGCGTGCCGCGCGAGGTCGACCTGGAGCAGTACCGCTCCATCGTGTCCGTCTTCGAAGAGGCGATCGGCAAGTACCGCGACCGGCCGGCGTTCCGCAACTTCGGCAAGACCCTGACCTACGGCGAGATCGACAAGCTCAGCCGGCAGTTCGCCGCCTACCTGCTCGGCGAGCTGAAGCTCAAGAAGGGCGACCGCGTCGCCATCATGATGCCCAACTGCCTGCAGTACCCGATCGCCATCTTCGGCGTGCTGCGCGCGGGGCTGACGGTGGTCAACGTCAACCCGATGTACACGCCGCGCGAGCTGAAGCACCAGCTGGTCGATTCCGGCGCCAGCGTGCTGCTGGTGGTGGACAACTTCGGCAAGACCGCGCAGGAGGCCCTGGCCGGCACCCAGGTCAAGCAGGTGGTCACCACCGCGCTGGGCGACCTGGTCGGCTTCCCCAAGGGCGCCATCGTCAACTTCGTGCTGAAGTACGTGAAGAAGATGGTGCCGGACTACGACATCCCCGGCGCCGTGCGCTTCCGCGACACCCTGACGCTGGGCCAGCTGCACGCGCTGCCGGAGGTCGACATCGATTCGGCCGACATCGCCTTCCTGCAGTACACCGGCGGCACCACCGGCGTGGCCAAGGGCGCCATGCTGACGCACCGCAACCTGGTGGCGAACATGCAGCAGGCCGGCGTGTGGGTCGGCACCGGGCTGGACTACGGCAACGAAGTGATCATCACCGCGCTGCCGCTGTACCACATCTTCGCGCTGACGGCGAACTGCCTGGTCTTCATGAAGCTGGGCGGCCTGAACCACCTGATCACCAACCCGCGCGACATGCCCGGCTTCGTCAAGGAGCTGAAGGCCACGCGCTTCACCGCCATCACCGGTGTCAACACGCTGTTCAACGGCCTGCTCAACACGCCGGGCTTCGACGAGGTGGACTTCTCCAACCTGAAGATGACGCTGGGCGGCGGCATGGCCGTGCAGCGCGCGGTGGCGGAGAAGTGGAAGAAGGTCACCGGCGTGACCCTGGTCGAAGCCTACGGCCTGACCGAGACCTCGCCCGCGGCCTGCATCAACCCGATGGACCTGCACGACTACAACGGCGCCATCGGCCTGCCGGTGCCTTCCACCGACGCCTGCCTGAAGGACGACGACGGCAACATCGTGCCGGTCGGCGAGGTCGGCGAGCTGTGCATCAAGGGCCCGCAGGTCATGAAGGGCTACTGGCAGCGGCCGGAGGAAACCGCGAACGTCATCGACGCCGACGGCTGGCTGCACACCGGCGACATGGCGAAGATGGACGAGGACGGCTTCTTCTACATCGTCGACCGCAAGAAGGACATGATCCTGGTGTCCGGGTTCAACGTGTACCCGAACGAGGTCGAGGACGTCATCGCCGGCCTCGACGGCGTGCTGGAAGTGGCCGCGATCGGCGTGCCGGACGAGAAGTCGGGCGAGGCGGTGAAGGTGTTCATCGTGAAGAAGGACCCGTCGCTGACCGCCGAGCAGGTGAAGGCCTATTGCCGCGACAACCTCACCGGCTACAAGCAGCCGCGGCACATCGAGTTCCGCACGGAACTGCCCAAGACCAATGTCGGCAAGATCCTGCGCAAGGAATTGCGGGAGCCCGCGAAGGCCTCCTGAATCGCCTGTTCAGTGACATGAAGAAGGCCGGCCCTGCGCCGGCCTTTTTCTTTTCCGTCAGGACTTTAGGCCTGAATTATAGACGTCGGTCACAAATATGGAGGCTGGTGTTCAATCGGTGGGCATTCCACGGGCCAAGCGCGTGCGTGCACTGGATTTTAATTATTCGTTCAGGTGTAGGATCGGCGCGTGATGCCGCCTGCGTCACACAATCCGCGTCCCCGTCCCCTCTGCCGCGCGGGCAAGAAACCCCTCCAAGGAGCTCACCATGAACAACGTCGAAAAACTGCAGCGCACCCGTTCCTTCCCGACCATCCGCGTCGAGTCCGAACCCAGCGGCGATGCGCACTGGATGTACATGCATTCGGACGTGGCGCCCGGCGTGCGCCCCTGCTTCCGCAGCCAGATGCTCGACGACGTGCTGAGCTTCATGAACTCGATCACCCTGCGCGAGTCCCAGCGCCAGCCGGGCAAGCTGCGCCACCTGGTCGTGGCGTCCGACGCCAGCGCCTTCAACCTGGGCGGCGACCTGGAGCTGTTCTCCCAGCTGATCCGCGAGAACAACCGCGACCGCCTGCTGAGCTACGCGCGCCGCTGCATCGACGGCGTCTACCACCTGAACACCGGCCTCGGCGGCGACGTGCGCACCATCGCGTTGATCCAGGGCGACGCGCTGGGCGGCGGGCTGGAGATCGCGCTGTCCTGCCACACCATCGTCGCCGAGGAAGGCGTGGACATGGGCCTGCCGGAAGTGCTGTTCGGCCTGTTCCCGGGCATGGGCGCCTATTCCTTCCTGTGCAAGCGCGTGTCGCCGCAGGTGGCCGAGAAGCTGATCCTGGAAGGCAACATCCACACCAGCGACGAGCTGTACCGGATGGGCGTGGTCGACGTGCTGGTGCCGAAGGGCCAGGGCGCCGCCGCGGTGCAGTCCATCATCGACAAGCAGCGCCGTTCGCCGCACGCGCACCTGGCGCTGAACGCCTGCCGCAACCTGGCGCAGCCGGTCGGCTACGACGAACTGATGGGCATCACCGAAGTGTGGGTGGACACCGCGCTGACGCTGGGCGACAAGTCGATCCGCATGATGGAGCGCATCGTCCGCGCGCAGGAAAAGCGGTCCACCCGCGCCGCCTGAGCAAGACCCGCACGTCTGCCGTAGCCACAGGGGACAACAGGGGAAAATCAGGGGGTTGAAGCGCGCATCCGCGTCTTCAAGGGCGAGTCCGGGACACCGTACTCGCCAGGGACCCGCCGACGCCGGGCGCCCGACGGATCCGCTTCGACATCGCACCACGCCGCCTCATGGCGGCGCGTGCCGTATCAGGACGAGGAGCCCTCGCCGCCCTTCTCCACCGCGCCGCGCACGCGCTGCCGCGCATCGAGCGCCGCACGGCCATGGCTCAGGTGCGAGTTGAGCGCCGCCAGGCGGTGCCGCCATTCGCGCGTGATCTGCCAGTCGGCCAGGCGCATCATCTCGCCGGCCGCGGCCGCCAGCTTCACCAGGCCGAGGTTGCTGGCCACGCCCTTGAGCGCGTGCGCGTGCTCGCGCAGGTGCTCGCCGTCGCCCCGCTCCATCGCGTGCGCCATCGCGCCGATGCAGCCGTCCGCGTCGTTGAGGCACTGCTCGATGAACTCGCGCTCGAAGGCTTCGCCCATGCCGAGCGCGGTCAGTTCGTCCAGCACGCTGACGTCGAGCACGCCGTCGGACACTTCCGTGCGCGCCGGCGCGGCGACGGTCGCGGTGGCCGAGACCTTGCCCGAGGTGGCGATGTCCGACAGCGCGTCCAGCAGCCGGGTCGCGACCACCGGCTTGGCCAGGAAGGCGCGCGCGCCGGCCTGCTCGCAGCGCTGGATGGATTCGGGGGTGACGTCGGCGCTGAGGATCAGCACCGGCGTGCGGCTGCCGCTGCCGGCTTCCATCACGCGCAGCTGCTTCAGCAGGTCCAGGCCGCTCAGGCCGGGCATGTGCAGGTCGCAGATGACGGCGTCGTAGGAGGCGGACTCCAGCGCGTCCAGCACTTCCTCGCCGCCGTTGACGCAGGTGATGCGGTGGCCGGCCTTCTGCAGCAGGCGCTGCACGACCATGCGGTTGGCCTCGTGGTCGTCGGCCACCAGGATCTGCATGCTGCGCACGCGCGCGCGGTGGCGCAGGAACGGATCGGAGAACGCGATGATGTTCTCGGCGCCGGCTTCCCCGGGCTGTTCCTCCAGCCAGTCGGCGTGGCCGTGCACCGCGGGCACCATGACCCGCTCCGGCACCGCCTCGAACGGCAGTTCGACCCAGAAGCAGCTGCCGCGCCGCTCGTTGCTCTCGAAGCCGATGGTGCCGCCCATGGCCTCGGTCAGGCCCTTGGCGATGGTGGTGCCCAGGCCGGTGCCGCCGTAGCGCCGCGACAGGCTGCCGTCGGCCTGCTCGAAGGCCTCGAACAGGCGCTCGCGCAGGGCCAGCGGCACGCCGATGCCGGTGTCGGTGACGGTGAAGCGCAGGCGGACCTTGTGGCCGTCGACCAGGGTCGGCGCGACCATCAGGCGCACTTCGCCCTCGTCGGTGAACTTGACCGCGTTGCCGGCCAGGTTCAGCAGCACCTGGCGCAGGTGGCCGGCGTCGCCGCGCAGCTTGAGCGGGATCGCGTCGTCCACCTGCCCTTCGTAGCGCACCTGCTTGCCGCGCGCCTGCGGCATCAGGATCAGGCCGATGCTCTCCACCAGCTCGCGCGGCGAGAACTCGACCACGTTGAGCTTGACCTTGCCGGCCTCGATGGCGGAGATGTCCAGCACGTCCTCGACCAGGCCCAGCAGCGTGCGGGTGGACGCCTGGATCGTGGACAGGCACTCGCGCTGCTCGGGGTCCAGCCGCGTGGTCGCCAGCAGCTCGGACATGCCGGCCAGGCCGTTGAGCGGCGTGCGGAACTCGTGGCTCATGTTGGCCAGGAAGCGGCTCTTGGCCTCGTTGGCGCGGCGCGCCTCGTCGGTGGCGCGGGTCAGGTCGCGCAGCAGGCCCGACAGGTACATCGGCACGGCGATCAGGCCCAGCACCAGGCCGATGCCCAGGGTCATGTTGGCGCGCCAGTAGTCGTTCATGACCACGACCGCGGCGAACGCGGCGCTGGCCATCGCCACCGCGACGGCCAGGTAGCGGTTGCCGTAGCGCAGGCCGTTGCCGACCGTGATCCACATCAGCACCACGTAGGCCCACGAGAGCGGCTCGCCCATGCCGTTCATCGCGGCGGCCAGCAGGCCGTAGTCGGCGACCATGCCCAGCCCGCGGCGCACGTGCGACTTGCCCGGCTGCACCAGCAGCCACGCGAAGATGCCCAGGCCGTTGACCAGGCCGGAGGTGATGATGGTCAGGACGATGGTGTATTCGTCGGCCGGCAGCGCCGCGCGCGAGGACGGCAGCAGCGCGTAGACCAGGATGATCGAGATGACCGCGATGCGGATCGCGGCCTGGCCGTGTTCGCTGTCGCCGCGGTGCGCCAGGCGGGATTTGACCCAGGTGAGGATGTTGGACACGGCTCACTCCATCCCTGGACGGCTCTGCACCGTCGAGTAGCGATCGCAGATGTCGTCCAGCCGCGCCCGCCCGCGGATCAGCGCGTCGACACATGCGGGATCGAACAGGCGACCGCGCTGGGCGTACAGGTAGGCCAGCGCGGCGTCCTTCTCCCATGCCTTCTTGTACGGCCGCGGCGAGATCAACGCGTCGAACACGTCCGCAACCGCCACTATCCTCGCTTCCAACGGGATTTCCTCGCCGACGAGGCCATCGGGGTAGCCGCTGCCGTCGTAGCGCTCGTGGTGGCGCAGGGCGATCACCGCGCCGGTCTGGATGAAGCGGTTCTGGCTGCCCGACAGCAGCTGGTGGCCGATCTTGGGATGGCGGCGCATGACGTCGGTCTCCTCCGCCGTCAGCGGGCCGGCCTTCATCAGCACCGAGTCGGGGATGGCGATCTTGCCCATGTCGTGCAGCGGCGCGGCCATCTCGATGGTCCGCACCTCGTCCTCGGGCAGGCCGAGCTGCTCGGCGATCAGGCCGGCCACGTGGGCCATGCGCTCCAGGTAGGCGCTGGTGCCGCTGTCGCGGTACTCGATCGCGCGCGCCAGCCGCGACAGGGTCTCGCGCTCGCGCTCCTCGACCTCGTGCATGCTGGACAGCAGGCGCTGCTCCAGCGACAGGGCGCGCTGCTTGACGTTCTCGGACTGCTGGCGGAGCTGCAGCAGGTTGCGGCAGCGGGCCCGCAGTTCGCGCGGGCGCACCGGCTTGACCAGGAAGTCGATCACGCCGGCTTCCAGCGCGGCCTGGCGGATCGGCTCGTCGCCGACCACGGTGATCAGGATGATGGCGATGTCGCGGTGCATCGGCAGCCGGCGGAAGCGGCGGGCGAATTCCAGCCCGTCCATGCCCGGCATGCGGTAGTCCAGCAGCAGCAGGTCGGTGCGGTTCTTCTCGCACCACTCCAGTGCGGCCAGCGGATCGCCGAAATCGTGGACGGCCAGCTCGGACGCGATGTCCTCGATGACATGGCGCAGCATCGTGCGCGCAGACGTCTGATCGTCGACGATGACGATGTTCAAAGCGTTACCCACCCCTTGGGGCCACATCAAGTGGCTGTCGGGCAAGGATACTCCGGCGGTGGCAACACTCGCATCTAGCATGTCGGCAGTCCTGTTCGTCGGCGCGGACCCGGGCAGGGGCCGTGATCCGCGCAGGGAACCGATGCGAATCCCGGGGCCCCCTCCCCTGATTTCTATCGGCGCGGACGGCGGGATATTGACCGTCCTGCGCGAGAATCGACGCAGGAAGCGTGCCAGCCGGCGGCAGGACATTTCCGGACGCAAAACATTGACCTCCGTCACATAATCGAGGCTCGATGGCCTGGCCGGGACGGACGATACGCTGGCGTCCGGAGCCTGGCGGCGATCCCGGCCGCCGGGAATGGCCCCGCCGCGTCACGCGGACCGGTGCCCATTCTGCCCCGGAGCGTCACCCGCTCGACGCCCGGGCGGTGCCTCAGCCCTGGTTTTCCGGGCGCATGTAGGGGAACAGCAGCACGTCGCGGATCGAGTCCGAGCCGGTCAGCAGCATGACCAGCCGGTCGATGCCGATGCCGAGGCCGCCGGTCGGCGGCAGGCCGACCTCCAGCGCCCGGATGTAGTCGGCGTCGAAGTGCATGGCTTCGTCGTCGCCGCCTTCCTTGGCCTGGACCTGCGCCATGAAGCGGGCGGCCTGGTCCTCGGGATCGTTGAGTTCGGAGAAGCCGTTGGCGATCTCCTTGCCGTTGATGAACAGCTCGAAGCGGTCGGTGTAGCCAGGGTCGGCGTCGTTGGCGCGGGCCAGCGGCGAGACCTCGACCGGGTGGTCGGTGATGAAGGTCGGCTGCACCAGCGTGTGCTCCACCGTCTTCTCGAAGATCTCCAGCAGCAGCTTGCCCCAGCCGTAGGACGGCTTGACGTGGATCTTCAGGCGCTCGCAGTGCCGCGCCAGCGCGTCGCGGTCGGTGCAGTCGGCTGCGCTGATCTCCGGGTTGTGGTGGCGCACCGCCTCGTCCATGCGCCAGCGGCGGAACGCCGGCTCCAGGTCGATGTCCTCGCCGTCCCACGCCACCTGCCCGGTGCCCAGCACCTCGTGGGCGACGTCGCGGATGACGCCCTCGGTCAGGTCCATGATCTCGGTGTACGTGGCGTAGGCCTCGTACAGTTCGAGCATGGTGAATTCCGGGTTGTGGCGCGTGCTGACGCCCTCGTTGCGGAAGTTGCGGTTGATCTCGTAGACGCGCTCCAGCCCGCCGACCACCAGGCGCTTCAGGTACAGCTCCGGCGCCACGCGCAGGTACAGGTCCAGGTCCAGCGCGTTGTGGTGGGTGGTGAACGGCTTGGCCGCGGCGCCGCCGGGGATGTAGTGCATCATCGGCGTCTCCACTTCCAGGAAGCGGCGCGCGTCCAGCCACTCGCGGATGGCGCGGATGATGCGCGAGCGCTTGATGAAGACCGCGCGCGCCTCCGGGGTGACGATCAGGTCCACGTAGCGCTGGCGGTAGCGCTGCTCCACGTCGGACAGGCCGTGCCACTTGTCCGGCAGCGGGCGTAGGCTCTTTGTTAACAGGCGAATACTCTGCACCTTAACTGACAACTCGCCAGTTTTTGTGCGCGTCAAGTTCCCTTCAACAGAAATAATGTCACCGACGTCCCAAGTCTTGAACGCGTCATAGCTGTCGCCTAGCGCATTGGATTGCAGGAACAACTGGATGCACCCGCTTTCATCTTGGATCTGCGCGAAGCTAGCCTTTCCCATGACTCGCTTGGCCATCAAGCGACCTGCCATCTTCACTCGGCGATCACTGGCATCCAGAGCTTCCGTCGTCCACATCTCCGCATCTGCAAACTCAGCTTTTAGGTCTCCCGCATAGTGCTCTCGCTTGGCGTTGTTAGGGAAATTCCAACCGCCATCTCTCAGAACTTCCAACTTCGCCTTTCGTTCAGCTATCAGGTCATTTGCGTAAACAAGCTGATCGAGATACCCATCTAGGTTGAAGAACTCGACATTCGAGGGAAGCTTATTCCGAATCCATTTACTTCCTTTTTCCCAAAAAGCTATAGCGCATTTCGGCGCATCATCACGCCGAAGCAGTGGAAGCAGATAATCCACAAGCTCGACACGACCAGTAACAAAAACCAATATATCGTTATGACCAATCTTGTCATAAACGAAATTCGCAGCAGCAAAGTCAGCGATTTGCTTAGAAGTCTGCTCCGACTTTACGCCCGCAACATTCGTGTAATATTCATGAAGGTATGAGTAGTTATCCGAATTAACCGCAGATGGCACTGCAATGCTGGTTTCCTTGAAGTCCGCCTCAAAGTGCTTTGACAGAATCCTCACCAATGAAGCATGACTAATTCGATAGAACTTACGCAGTTTAGTCGCCAACCCACCATCATCCAGCTCGATTTCCGGCGCCAATGATGAGTATCTGTATCGAACCATCGACTTGATGGATTCTGCGTAAAGCGCAGAGCTATCGACATACAGATAATTCGCCACAGATCACCTCTTTCAGAAATTCATTCAAACCGAATCGATACGCTTAGCGCCGGCTTCCAAGCCGGCCTTCAGGCTGGCTTCCAGGAACTCGTCCAGGTCGCCGTCCAGCACCTTCTGCGTGTCCGAGCGCTCGATGCCGGTGCGCAGGTCCTTGATGCGGCTCTGGTCCAGCACGTAGTTGCGGATCTGGCTGCCCCAGCCGATGTCGGACTTGGTGGCCTCCAGCGCGTTCTTCTCGGCGTTGCGCTTCTGGATCTCGATCTCGTACAGCTTGGCCTTCAGCATCTTCATCGCGCGGTCGCGGTTGGCGTGCTGGCTGCGCTCGGTCTGGCAGGCCACCACCACGCCGCTGGGCACGTGGGTGATGCGCACGGCCGACTCGGTCTTGTTGACGTGCTGGCCGCCGGCGCCGGACGAACGGTACACGTCGGTCTTCAGGTCGGCCGGGTTGATCTCGATGTCGATGTTGTCGTCGACTTCCGGCGAGACGAACACCGAGGTGAAGCTGGTGTGGCGGCGGTTGTCCGAGTCGAACGGCGACTTGCGCACCAGCCGGTGCACGCCGATCTCGGTCTTCAGCCAGCCGTAGGCGTAGTCGCCCTCCACGCGGAAGGTGGCGGACTTGATGCCCGCCACTTCGCCGGCGCTGGCTTCCATCAGCTCGACCTTCCAGCCGCGCGACTCGGCCCAGCGCAGGTACATGCGCAGCAGGATCTCGGCCCAGTCCTGCGCCTCGGTGCCGCCGGCGCCGGCCTGGATGTCGACGAAGGCGTTGGCGCTGTCCATCTCGCCGGAGAACATGCGCTGGAACTCCAGCTTGTCCACCCGGGCGGCGAACCGGGCGACGTCGTCCACCACGGCCTGCGCGGTGTCCTCGTCGTCCTCCATCTCCGCCAGCTCCAGCAGCTCGCCGGCGCCGCCCAGGCCTTCCTCGATCTCGCGGATGCCGTTGACGGTCTTGTCCAGCAGCGAGCGCTCGCGGCCGAGCTGCTGGGCGTATTCGGGGTTGTTCCAGATGTCGGGGCTTTCCAGCTCCCGGTTCACTTCTTCCAGGCGCTCGCGCTTGGCATCGTAGTCAAAGATACCCCCGGAGCGAGGCCAGCCTGTCCTGCAGGTCGGCGATGCGCTGGCGGATGGGATTCAGTTCGATCATGGCGGGGAACGGGGGAGCGGAAATCGGCCGGCAAGGATACCAGAGCCGCCCGCCGCGCCGGCCCGGGCGCGCTGGGCTGGAACGGGAATTGCATCGTATCGTGTGCGTTCGTCCCGAGGTCCGCCCGGCATGCCGAGTCCCGCTTCCCTGCCCGCCCCGCTGCTGCCGTGCCTGCTCGGCCTGGCGCTGCTGCTCGGCCTGCCGTCGTCGAAGGCGCGCGGCGCACCGCCGGCGGTGGAGGACCGCGCCGCCCAGGTCGTCCGCTGCCTGCAGATGCGCCGCGACGCGCCGCCGGAGGCGGTCGCGCTGGCGGAGTCGCTGCTGAAGGCGCCGGACCTGAGCGTCGAGGACGAACTGAAGACCCTCAGCTGCCTCGGCATCGCCGCCGGCCTGGCGGGCGACAAGTCGCGCGCGATCGAGGCCGCCGCGCGGATGGAGCAGCGCGTCCTGGAGCACCCGGAGCTTCCCGTCGACTTCCGCGCCCGCGCCTACTCGCATGCCGGCTCGGTGTTCCATGGCGCCGGCCAGATCCACCGCGCCGAGGCGGCCTACCTGCGCACGCAGGAACTGGCGGCGCAGCTGGACGCGAAGGAGGCCGCGCTGTTCCAGGCCACCACCCTCACCAACATCGGCCTGATCCACGCCGACTACCTCGGCTCGCCGGACGTGGCCGACGGCTACTACCGCAAGGCGCTGGCCGCGGCGGCCTCGGTCGGCCAGGACGCGCCCCTGCTGCTGCACAACCACGCGCTCAACCTGGTCCAGCTGGGCCGGCACGACGAGGCGATGGCGGTGATCGACGAAGGCGAGGCGGTCGCGCAGCGCAAGCAGGAACAGTTGGTCGTGCAGCGCCTGCGCGCCGAGCGCGCCGGCCTGTGGATCGCACAGGGCCGGCTGGCGCAGGCGCGCCCGGTGCTGGAGGCCGCGATCCGCGCGCAGCAAGCCAGCGCCGACCTGCCCGGCCTGGCTGGCTCGCTGGCCAAGCTCTCCACCCTGCAGCGCCTGTCCGGTGATCCCGCCACGGCGCTGGAGACCGCCCGGCGCGCCTGGTCGAAGGTCGACGGCACCCCGCAGCCGCAGAAGCAGCGCGAAGTGCTGCGCGCCTGGATCGCCGCGCACGCGGCGCTGGGCCAGGCGAACGAGGCGATGGCGATCGGCGCGCGCCTGCACACGCTGGAGATGCGGACCCTCCGGGAACAGCGGCTGGAACTGCTGGCCGACCTGCAGGCGCGCAGCGAAAGCGCCGCCGCGCAGCGCGAACTGGAGGCGATGCGGCACCAGGCCCAGATCCGCGTGCTGAACGACGAGAAGTCGACGCTGCTGCGCCGCGCCGGCGTCGCCCTGCTGGTCCTGCTGGTGCTGGCCGGCGTCGGCTTCGGCCTGCTGCAGCGGCGCAAGAACCGGCAGCTTCGCCAGGTCAGCGCCACCGATCCGCTCACCGGCCTGCGCAACCGCCGCGCCGGCACCGAGGCGCTGAAGGCCATGTCGCAGCGGCGGCCCGACGCCGGCACCCGCCACGTGCTGTTCCTGATCGACATCGACCACTTCAAGAAGGTCAACGACGGCTTCGGCCACCATGCCGGCGACGAGGTGCTGGTGGCGCTGGCGCAGCGGCTGCGGACGCTGGGACGCGTGGACGACGTCATCGCCCGCTGGGGCGGCGAGGAATTCCTGGTTGCCTGCGCCGACCTCACCGCCGCCCAGGCCTGCACCGTCGCCGCGCGCCTGCACGAGACGCTGTGCGAGGTGCACGAACTGGCGCCCGGCCAGCGCTGGCCGCTCACGGTGTCGCTCGGCTTCGCGCCGTTCCCGTTCTTCGACGGCGCCGCCGGCGGCTGGGACTACGCGCTGCGCATGGCCGACCGCGCGCTGTACGCGGCCAAGGACCGCCGCAACGCCTGGGCCGGGCTGTGGGGACGCACGCCGCCGCAGGACATCGCCCTGCAGGCCCTGCTGGAAGAACCCGAGGACGCGGTGCGCAGCGGCGCCATCGAACTGGTGGCGAGCTACGCGGTGGAACGCCTGCCGCGGGTGCCGGCCACGCGCGCGGCCTAGGAGCCCCCTGCCCCGGCAGCGGCCTTACGGGGCCTGGGCGGCTTCCGCCCCGGTGCGCTGGCGCAGGTCCTGGCGGTAGCGGCGGCTGCACGGCAGCGCGCTGCCGTCCTTCATGTGCACGCGCGCGTCGCCGGTGTCCAGCGGCTCGATCGACGCCACCTGGTCCAGGCTGACCAGGTAGCTGCGGTGGATGCGGGCGAAGCGGCGCGGGTCCAGCCGCGCCTCGATCCCGGCGATGGTGCTGCGCAGCGGGTAGTCGTGGCCGCGCACGCGCAGGTTCACGTAGTTGCCCGCGGCCTGCAGCCATTCGATGTCGTTGGCCGCCACCAGGAACTCGCGGCCCAGCTTGCGCACCAGGAAGCGTTCCGGCCGGTCCACCGGCTCCAGCGGCGGGCCCTCGTCCGGTTCGGCCAGCAGGCTGGCCTCGCCCTGCCAGCGGCGCAGCAGCAGCCGGTAGGCCTCCATCGTCACCACGATGTAGACGAAGCTGCGGATGTCCTTCAGGTATTCGTAGAACAGCTCGCGCGGCCAGGGCCCGAAGTCGTACGCCATGCCCTGGGTCCGGTAGGCGAGCATGCGCAGGCCGACCATGCCGGCCACGTGGACGACGCAGACCACCACGCTGGCGGCGGCATAGCGCGCCAGCTGCCGGCGCCAGTCGCCCCACTGGAAGGGATGGCGGCCGGTGAACCCGGCCATCGCCGGCAGGATCACCAGCAGCCACATGACCGCGCTGCTGGCTTCCCACACCGCCGGCTCCCACGCCAGCACGCCGGAGTCGCCGCGGCGCAGGTCCATCAGTGTGGTGATGCTGTTGGCGATGCAGTTGGCGCCGATCATCCCCACCCAGAAGCCGATCTCCGCCCAGCGCTTCCAGGGCAGGTAGCGTTCGTAGGTCGGCGTGGCCTGTCCGGTCATGCGCGCATTCTAGCCGGCGCGTCCTGCGGCGCCCCTGCGGTTCGTCCCCGCAATCCCGCGACTGGCCCCGGAACGACCGCCGCGCGTCCCTTCGCACTGGCTCCGCGGCGCCCGGCCGCCGACGCTGGCCGCCTTGTCGATGAAGGAGACGACCATGCAACGCCGCCACGATCTGGACTGGGTCCGCGTCTGCGCCTTCGGGCTGCTGGTGCTGTACCACGTGGGCATGTACTACGTGACCTGGGACTGGCATGTGAACAGTCCCGCCGCCAGCCACGCGCTGGAGCCGTTCATGATGCTCAGCTCGCCGTGGCGGCTGTCGCTGCTGTTCCTGGTGTCCGGCGCCGCCACCGCCTTCCTGCTCGGCAAGGCCCGGTCGGCGGCCGTGGCGGGCGGCGGCAAGGTGCGCTTCCTCGGCGGCCGCTCGTGGCGGCTGCTGGTACCGCTGGTGTTCGGCATGCTGGTGATCGTGCCGCCGCAGTCCTACTACGAGGTCGTGGAGCAACTCCCCGGCGGCTACCACGAAGGCTACCTGGCGTTCTACGCCCGCTACCTGACCGGCTACGACGGGTTCTGCGACGCCGACGGCTGCCTGGACGTGCCCACCTGGAACCACCTGTGGTTCGTCGCCTACCTGTGGGTCTACACGGTGGCGCTGTGGCTGCTGTGGAGGTTCGCGCCCCGCGCCCTCGACGCGGCGGGCCGCGGCCTCGGCCGCTGGCTGTCCGGCGCCGGCGTGCTGGTCGCGCCCGTCCTGTTCCTCGGCCTGGCGCGCATGCTGATGATCGGGCGCTTCGAGCAGACCCATGCGCTGGTGGACGACTGGTACAACCACGTGCAGTACTTCAGCGTGTTCCTGCTCGGCTTCCTGATCGCCCGCCACGAGGGCGCATGGGACGCCATCGAACGCCTGCGCTGGCCCGCGCTGCTGCTGTGGCTGGCCAGCTGGGCCGGGCTGGTCGCGTACTTCGCCCACTACGCCGACGTGGCGCCGCCCGACTGGGCGCGGATGGGCATGCGCCTGGTGTGGGGCCTGGACCAGTGGTGCGCCATCGTCGCGGTGCTCGGCTTCGCCCGCCACTGGAAGCCCGGCGACAGCCGCGCGCTGCGCTACCTGGTGCCGGCCGTGTTTCCCGTCTACATCCTGCACCAGACGGTGACGGTGGTGGCGGCGCACCATCTCAAGCCGCTGGCGATCCCGCCGCTGGCCGAAGGCCCGCTGCTGGTGGCGATCACCTTCGCGGCCTGCTTCGCCGGCTACGAGGTGATCCGGCGCGTGGGCTGGCTGCGGCCGCTGTTCGGCCTGAAGCGGACCGGCGCGGCGCCGGCAGATGCGCCGGCACCATTGGCCGCCCCCGAGCGCTGAGCGCGGCGATCAGCCTGCCGCTTGCCAGTGCCGGACCAGCAACTGGATGCCGCGGCGGTTCTGCCAGTCGTCGGTGTCCAACTGGTAGGCCGCCACGATGCGGCCGGGCGGCGGCTGGTCGCGCCAGCCGTTGAAGTGGATCGCGTTCAAGGGCACGCCGTGGCCGGCCAGGCGCAGCGAGAACTTCAGGTGCTTCTCGCCGACCACGCGCCAGTCGAGCACGTCGAACTCGCCGTCGAACAACGGCTCGGGAAACCCCTGCCCCCACGGGCCCGCGCCACGCAGCGCCTCGGCGTGCGCGCGGTCCAGTTCGCCGGGTTGCAGTTCGCCGTCGCTCAGCACTTCTTCCTGCAGCAGGTCGGCATCGAGCATCGCCGCGGCGTGGCGGTGGAACGCCTCGCGGAAGGCCGGCAGCGCACCCGCGTCCAGCGACAGGCCCGCCGCCATCGCATGCCCGCCGAAGCGCTGCACCAGCCCCGGCTGCGACGCGTCGATGGCAGCCAGCGCGTCGCGGATGTGGAAGCCGGGGATCGAACGCGCCGAGCCGCGCAGCGTCGCGCTGCCCGGTTCGGCCGGCGCGAACGCGATCACCGGCCGGTGCAGGCGTTCCTTGATCTTCGACGCCACCAGGCCGACCACGCCGGGATGCCAGTCCGGGTCGAACAGGCAGGGCGCCAGCGGCGCCTCGCCCGCGTCGCCGGCCTCGATGCGCGCCAGCGCGGCCTGCGCTTCGTCGACCATCTGCTGCTGCACGCCACGCCGTTCGGCATTGATGCCCTCCAGCACGCGCGCCATCTCGTCGGCCTGGGGGGCGTCGTCGGTGAGCAGGCAGGCGATGCCCAGCGCCATGTCCTCCAGCCGGCCGGCGGCGTTCAACCGCGGGGCGATGGCGAAGCCGATGTCGGCGGCGGTCAGGCGCGCCGGATCGCGGCCGGACACGCGGACGAGCGCCTGCAGGCCCGCGCAACCCTGCCCCGCCCGCAGCCGGCGCAGGCCGGCGCCGACGAGCGCGCGGTTGTTGGCGTCCAGCGGGACGAGGTCGGCCACGGTGCCGACGGCCACCAGGTCCAGCAGCGTCGACAGGTCCGGCCCGGCGCCGGCGAACGCGCCGCGCTCGCGCAGCACGCGCCGCAACGCCAGCAGCACGTAGAACATCACGCCGACGCCGGCCAGCATCTTGCTGGGGAAGGGATCGCCGCGCAGGTTCGGGTTGACGATGACGTCGGCCGGCGGCAGCGCGTCGCCGGGCAGGTGGTGGTCGGTCACCAGCACCTGCCAGCCGCGCGCCCGCGCGGCCGCGATGCCGGCATGGCAGGCGATGCCGTGGTCCACGGTGACCAGCAGGTCGGGCTGCAGCGCCGCCAGTTCCTCCACCAGCGACGGCGACAGGCCGTAGCCGTGCACGATGCGGTTGGGCACCGCCGGCGTCACCCGGCGCGCGCCCAGCATCGCCAGCCCGCGCACGCCGAGCGCGCAGGCGGTGGCGCCGTCGCAGTCGAAGTCGCCGACGATGACGATGTGGCGGTCGCGCGCGATCGCGTCGGCCAGCAGCGCGGTGGCGCCGGCGAGCCCGCCCAGCAGGTCCGGCGGCAGCAGCTGCGCCAGCCGCGGCTGCGCCTGTTCCATCGACAGCGCACCGCGGCCTTCGTAGATGCGCCGCAGCAGCGGCGGCATGGCCTCGGGCCACTGGCCGCCCGCGGCGACGGCGCGGCGGCGGATCCGCGGGGACGACGTCATGCCGGGACGTGGTCCGGGCGCACCGTGTCCAGCCGTTGCATGGAGCGGCGCCAGACGCGCCAGCGCTGGTCGCGGCGCAGCGAGAACAGCGCGCCGTCCTCGAAATCCAGGGCCAGGACGTCCAGCTCGCGCTTGCCCAGCGCCGCGAACAGCGGCTGCAGCGCGTCGCGGCACAGCAGGTCCAGGTTGCGCAGGTGGCGCAGGTCGATCAGCGCGTCCACGCCGCCCTCGCCGTTGGCGTGCACGGGCGCCACGCCCGCGGCCAGCGCCAGCGACTGCAGCAGCACGTCGTGGCCCTTCACCTGGCGGAAGCCGGTGCGCACGAAGTCCGGCAGCACGCCGCCGCCCCAGAACCACAGCGAGTTCACCGGCGGCTTGCCTTCCGCCGCGCGCCGCGCGTTCCAGGGGTGGTTGTGCAGCAGCACCTGCGCTTCGCTGAGCAGGGCGCGCCAGCGCCGGCCGGCATCGCCCTCGGGCAGGTGGGCGAACAGGTCGTCGCCCAGCACCTCGCTGGCCGGCGTGAACGCAGGCAGCTTCGCGTCGGCGGGCAGGCGTAGGTACCAGCGCGCCGGATGCGGGGCGTCCAGCGGCATGCCGGCGTCGCCGAACAGCGGCTTGAGCGCGGGCAGCAGCTGCGCCGCGTCCTCCCCGGTGAGCGCCAGCGCCTCGCCGTGCGCGAGCATGCGCGCGCCGGTCATGTCGGGCGACACGCGCGCCGGGTCGGCGCGCAGCCACAGGGCGCCGGCGGCGTCGCCGGCGTCGTGCTGCCGCGTCAGCGCGGCGACCGGCCAGTGGTCCGGCACCAGTTGGAACTGGCGGCGCAGCTGCGCCCGCTCGCCCGCTTCGCCTTCGCTGCGGTCCGCGCGTCCGAGCGCCCGCGCCACGTCGGCCGGCAGCACCTGGCCCACCAGGCGGGTGCGCGCGGGCAGCAGCAGCGTGGCCTGGGCCATCGACTCAGTCCGCGTAGGAAACGCCGACGATCTCGTATTCGCGCTGGCCCGCGGGCGCGTCGATGACGACGCTGTCGCCCTCGTGCTTGCCGATCAGCGCACGCGCCAGCGGCGAGGAGATCGCGATCAGGCCCAGCTTGATGTCCGCCTCCAGGTCACCGACGACCTGGTAGCGCTTCTCCTCGTCGGTATCCACGTCGGCCAGCACCACCTTGGCGCCGAACACGATGCGCGAGCCGGCATCGAGCTTGCTGACGTCGATGATCTCCGAGTGCGACAGCTCGCTCTCCAGCTGCTTGATGCGGCCCTCGATGAAGCCCTGCTGCTCGCGCGCGGCGTGGTACTCGGCGTTCTCCTTCAGGTCGCCGTGCGCCCGCGCCTCGGCGATGGCGGCGATGACTTCCGGACGCTTGACCGTCTTCAGAAGGTCCAGTTCCTGGCGCAGGCGCTGCGCGCCCTGCATGGTCAATGGGGCTCTCACCCTTGAAGCTCCTTGTGCAGTTCCTGCAACGCCAGCACCGGGCCCGTGCCGCGGTATTCCAGCGAATGCACCAGCGCCTTGGCGCCGGCGACGGTCGTTGAGTACGTGACGCGGTGCTGCAGGGCCTCGCGCCGGATCGAGAAGGAGTCGGCGATGGCCTGCCGCCCTTCCGTCGTGTTGACGATATACACGATTTCGCCGTTCTTGATCAGGTCCACCACGTGCGGGCGGCCCTCGATCACCTTGTTCACCTGCTCGCAGGCCAGGCCGTGCTCGCGCAGCCAGGCCGCCGTGCCGGCGGTGGCGACGATGCGGTAGCCGCGGCCCACCAGGTCCTGCGCCACCGGCAGCACGCGCTGCTTGTCCGGGTCGCGCACCGAGATGAACACCTTGCCCACCGGCGGCGCCTTGATGCCGCCGGCCTCCTGCGCGCGCGCCATGGCCGCGCCGAAGTTGCGGCCCACGCCCATGACCTCGCCGGTGGAGCGCATCTCCGGGCCGAGGATCGGGTCCACGCCCTGGAACTTGGCGAACGGGAAGATCGCCTCCTTCACCGAGTAGTAGTCCGGCACGATCTCCTTCGTCGCGCCCTGCCCGGCCAGCGTGCGGCCGGCCATGCAGCGGGCCGCGATCTTGGCCAGCGGCATGCCGGTGGCCTTGGACACGAACGGCACCGTGCGCGAGGCGCGCGGGTTCACTTCCAGCAGGTAGACGATGTCGTCGCCGCCGTCCTCGGCCGCCTGGATCGCGAACTGGGTGTTCATCAGGCCGACGACCTTCAGCGCCTTGGCCAGTTCCACCACCTGCCGCCGCAGCTCGTCCTGGGTCTTGGCCGACAGCGAGTACGGCGGCAGCGAGCAGGACGAGTCGCCCGAGTGCACGCCGGCCTCCTCGATGTGCTCCATCACGCCGCCGATCAGCACGTGGCCCTCGCCGTCGGCGATGACGTCCACGTCCACTTCCACCGCGTTGTCGAGGAAGCGGTCCAGCAGCACCGGCGAATCGTTGGACACCTTCACCGCGTCGCGCACGTAGCGGGCCAGGTCGGATTCGCCGTAGACGATCTCCATCGCGCGGCCGCCCAGCACGTAGGACGGGCGCACCACCAGCGGGTAGCCGATCTCGCGGGCCAGCGCCAGCGCCTCGTCGGCGTTGCGCGCGGTGCGGTTCGGCGGCTGCTTCAGGCCCAGGGCGTCGACCAGCTTCTGGAAGCGCTCGCGGTCCTCGGCCAGGTCGATGGAATCCGGCGAGGTGCCGATGATCGGCACGCCGTTGGCCTCCAGCGCCTGCGCCAGCTTCAGCGGGGTCTGGCCGCCGTACTGCACGATCACGCCCTTGGGCTGCTCCAGTTCGACGATGGCCAGCACGTCCTCCAGCGTCAGCGGCTCGAAGTACAGCCGGTCGGAGGTGTCGTAGTCGGTGGAGACGGTTTCCGGGTTGCAGTTGACCATGATGGTCTCGAACCCGTCCTCGCGCAGCGCCAGCGCCGCGTGCACGCAGCAGTAGTCGAACTCGATGCCTTGGCCGATGCGGTTGGGGCCGCCGCCGAGGATCATGATCTTGTCGCGGCCGGTCGGCTCGGCCTCGCACTCGTCCTCGTAGGTCGAGTACAGGTAGGCGGTGCCGGTGGCGAACTCGGCCGCGCAGGAGTCCACGCGCTTGTAGACCGGCTTCACGCCCAGCGCCTTGCGCAGCACGCGCACGGCGGCTTCATCCGTGCCCGCCAGCTGCGCCAGCCGTGCGTCGGAGAAGCCCATGCGCTTCAGCCTGCGCATGCGCGCCTTGTCCAGGGACCCCAGACCGTCGGCGGCCAGTTGCTGCTCGACCGCGATGATCTCTTCCATCTGGTCGAGGAACCACGGGTCGATGAACGACAGCGCGTGCACCTGCTCCACCGTCATGCCGGCGCGGAAGGCGTCGGCCACGTGGAACAGGCGCTCCGGGCCCGGCGCCTTCAGTTCGCGGCGCAGCGTGGCCAGGTCGTCCTCGTCGGCCAGGTCCAGTCCGGTCGGGTCCAGGCCGACCTTGCCGGTCTCCAGCCCGCGCAGCGCCTTCTGCAGCGATTCCTGGAAGGTGCGGCCCATCGCCATCACTTCGCCCACCGACTTCATCTGCGTGGTCAGGCGCGCGTCGGCCTGCGGGAACTTCTCGAACGCGAAGCGCGGGATCTTGGTGACCACGTAGTCGATCGCCGGCTCGAACGAGGCCGGGGTCAGGCCGCCGGTGATCTCGTTCTTCAGTTCGTCCAGCGTGTAGCCCACCGCCAGCTTGGCCGCGACCTTGGCGATCGGGAAGCCGGTGGCCTTGGACGCCAGCGCCGAGGAGCGCGACACGCGCGGGTTCATCTCGATCACGACCACGCGGCCGGTCTGCGCGTTGATGCCGAACTGCACGTTGGAGCCGCCGGTGTCCACGCCGATCTTGCGCAGCACCGCGATGGAGGCGTCGCGCAGGCGCTGGTATTCCTTGTCGGTCAGGGTCTGCGCCGGGGCGACGGTGATGCTGTCGCCGGTGTGCACGCCCATCGGGTCCAGGTTCTCGATGGAGCAGACGATGATGCAGTTGTCCGCGGTGTCGCGGACCACTTCCATCTCGAACTCCTTCCAGCCCAGCACCGATTCCTCCACCAGCACCTCGGTGGTCGGCGACAGCTCCAGGCCGCGGGTGACGATGTCCACCAGTTCCTCGCGGTTGTAGGCGATGCCGCCGCCGCTGCCGCCCAGGGTGAAGCTGGGGCGGATGATGGTGGGATAGCCGACGCGGGTCTGGATATCCAGCGCTTCCTCCAGCGTGTGCGCGACCGCGGCCTTCGGGCACTCCAGCCCGATCTCCTGCATCGCCACCCGGAACAGCTCGCGGTCCTCGGCCATGCGGATGGCCTCGCGCTTGGCGCCGATCAGCTCGACGCCGTACTTCTCCAGCACCCCGTTGTCGGCCAGGTCCAGCGCGCAGTTCAGCGCGGTCTGCCCGCCCATGGTCGGCAGCAGCGCGTCGGGCTTCTCCTTGGCGATGATCTTCTCGACCGTCTGCCAGTTGATCGGCTCGATGTAGACGGCATCGGCCATCTCCGGGTCGGTCATGATCGTCGCCGGATTGCTGTTGACCAGCACCACCCGGTACCCCTCCTCGCGCAGCGCCTTGCACGCCTGCGCGCCGGAGTAGTCGAACTCGCAGGCCTGGCCGATGACGATCGGGCCTGCGCCGATGATGAGGATGGTTTTGATGTCTGTACGCTTTGGCATGGATCAGCTCCGGGACCGGGGACCCGGGACCGGGGACCCGGGGTCAAGCTTGGCGGATAGCGCTTGGTGGAGGCGCCGCAGCATCTTGCTGACGCGCTCACACAGTTCGAGCGCTTGCTCGATCCGCGTGCGATCACCCAGCTCGAGATCGGCAGCCAGCAACAACTGCGTTTGAAGTTCGGCCGCGGAACCGCAAGCCTGCGAAACGAACCGCGCATAGTCGCGGGTCGTTGCGCGGGCATTGCCTTCCGCGATGTTGGACGGTACGGACACGGCGGCCCGCTGGAGCTGAGAACTCAGGCCATAACGCTCTTCCCTGGGGAAGTCGGCGGCCAACGAGTAGACGGCCTTGGTCAGCGTCATGGCGGTCTGCCACACTTCCAGTTCGCGAAAATGGGAAGCCATCAGGCCGCTTTTCCCCGGTCCCCGGTCCCCGGTCCCCGGTCCCGCATCGACGCCACGAACCGATCGAACAACGGCGCCACATCATGCGGCCCCGGCGACGCTTCCGGATGTCCCTGGAACGAGAACGCCGGCGCATCGGTCAGTTCGATGCCCTGGTTGGTGCCGTCGAACAGCGAGCGGTGGATCACGCGCACGTTGGCCGGCAGCGTGGACTCGTCCACCGCGAAGCCGTGGTTCTGCGAGGTGATCATCACGCGGCCGGTGTCCAGGTCCTGCACCGGGTGGTTGGCGCCGTGGTGGCCGTGGCCCATCTTCATGGTCTGCGCGCCGGCGGCGAGCGCCAGCAGCTGGTGGCCCAGGCAGATGCCGAAGGTGGGCACCTTCTGCGCGATGAATTCGCGGATGGCGGCGATGGCGTAGTCGCACGGCGCCGGATCGCCCGGGCCGTTGGACAGGAACACGCCGTCGGGCTGCAGCGCCAGCGCGTCCGCCGCGCTGGTCTGCGCCGGCACCACGGTGACGTCGCAGCCGCGCTCGGCGAGCATGCGCAGGATGTTGTGCTTCACGCCGAAGTCGTAGGCGACCACCTTGTACTTCGCCGGCGCCTGCACGAAGGCGTTGCGGTCCAGGTCGAGCTGGCCGTCGCGCCACGGGTACGGCTTGCCGGTGGTGACCACCTTGGCCAGGTCCATGCCCTTCAGGCCGGGGAACTTGCGCGCGGCCTCCAGCGCCTTGTCGGCGTCGAGGTCGTTGCCGGCCACCAGCGCGCCGTTCTGGGCGCCGCGCTCGCGCAGGATGCGGGTCAGCTTGCGGGTGTCGATGCCGGCGATGGCCACGATGCCGCGCGTGGCCAGCCATGCCGGCAGCGCCTGCTGGCTGCGCCAGTTGCTGGGCCGGCGCGGCACGTCGCGCACGATCAGGCCGGCGCACCAGACCTGGGCGGCCTCGTCGTCCTGGTCGGTGCAGCCGGTGTTGCCGATGTGGGGGTACGTCAGGGTGACGAGCTGGCGGGCGTAGGACGGGTCGGTCAGGATTTCCTGGTAGCCGGTCATCGCGGTGTTGAACACCACTTCGCCGACCGAAAGGCCGTCTGCGCCTACGGATTCGCCCTCGAATACGGTGCCGTCTTCGAGGACGAGGAGTGCGGGTCGAGTCACGGGGTTCGCCTTGGGGTGGAGGAACCCTGTCCCACCGGCTTGCGGCTGCAAGAAACCGCGGACGCGGCATTCATCCGGTCCGTGGCGATGGGTAACAGGCGAGCGGGAATTGTACGGGGATGGCCTGTTCAGCGCCACATTTTTTTGCGCCCGCCGGCAGGACGGCTCACGTATTCAGGATTCCCTGCCCCTCCCTGTAGGAGCGACGTGAGTCGCGACCGCACAGCCCGAAAAGCGGTGGACGCGGATCAACACGGATAGCCGCGGATCAGAAAAGCGCTTATCCGCGTTCATCTGCGTTGATCCGTGTCCAGGCGGCTTCGTTCGTGCGGTCGCGACTCACGTCGCTCCTACAGCCGGGTAGCCGGTCAATCCAGGAGGTCGCGGACGCGGTAGCTGCCGGGGGCGCGGCCGCGCAGCCGGGCGGCCACGTGCAGCGCACCGCGGGCGAAGACGTCGCGGTGGGTGGCGCGGTGGACCAGTTCGATGCGCTCGCCGGCGCCGGCGAACTGCACGGTGTGTTCGCCGACGATGTCGCCGGCGCGCAGGCTGGCGTAATGCACCGGCGCGCCGGCGCTGCCGGCGGCTTCGCCGAGGGTCAGCGCGGTGCCGGACGGCGCGTCCTTCTTGTGCACGTGGTGCGCCTCCACGACGTCCACGTCCCAGCCCGGCAGCGCCACCGCCGCGCGCTCGACCAGGTCGGCCAGCACCGCCACGCCCAGGCTGAAGTTGGTCGCCCACACCAGCGCGATGCGGCCGGACGCCGCCGCCAGCGCCTGCCGCTGCGCCTCGGAAATGCCGGTGGTGCCCGATACCAATGGCAGACCACGCTCCACGCACAGCGCGAGCACGGGGTCGAACCCTTCCGGCAGGCTGAAGTCGATCGCCACGTCGAACGCGGGCACGCCGGCCAGTTCGGCGGCGGCGAAATGCGGCACGCCGTCCACCACCCGCTGCGCCGGCGCGCGCCGGGTGACCGCCGCGACCACCTGGAAGGCCTCGGGCCGTTCCGCCGCCAGCCGCAACAGCGCCTGGCCCATGCGGCCGGACGCACCATGGATGAGAAGACGCACGGGAGTCGTGTCCATGCCGGCATGGTAGCCGAGTCCCCTGCCCCCCGTAGAAGCCCCTGCAGGAGCGACGTGAGTCGCGACCGGAAGAACAAACGGCTTTTTGACGCGGATCAACGCGGATAACGGCGGATCAAAAAGCTTTTATCCGTGTTCATCCGCGTTGATCCGCGTCCAATCGCTTTTCGGCTCTTCCGGTCGCGACTCACGTCGCTCCTGCAGGGAAGAGAGAGGCATCAGGCGTCGGGGTCGATGCCGGTCAGGCGCTTCTGCCAGTTCTCGGTGCGGCCCTGGGCGAGGCGGCGTTCGAACAGGGTGCGCCAGGACGGCACCAGCGGCAGCGCGAGGATCTCGCGCAGCACCTCCGGCTCCGGCGCGCGCCGGTACAGCAGGTCGATCACGCGCGCCAGCGGCCAGCCCGGATGCGGGCGCTCGGCCAGCGCCAGCGCGTCGCCGGCCTGCACCCGGCCTTCCTCCAGCACGCGGTAGTACCAGCCCGTGCGCCCGGTGTCCTGCACGCGCCGCGCCATGTCGGCGACGGCGAACCGGTCGGACAGTTTCCAGCACGGTTGCCGCGACTGCGACACCTCCACCAGCGCCGTGCCCAACCGGAAACGGTCGCCCAGGCAGACGGTCGCCTCGGTCATCCGCCGCGTGCTGAGGTTCTCGCCGAAGGCGCCCGGCGCCTCCAGCAGGGGATGCCCGCCGATGTCGTCGCGCCACGGCGCGTAGTGGTCGGCGGGATAGTGGTGGATGGCCTTGTCGGGGCCGCCGTGCACGCGCAGGTCGCCCTGCTCGTCGCCCGCGATGCCCAGCGCGGTGACGCGCTGCGGGCCCGGCACCACCGACTTGGCGATGGCGCTGCGGCTGCCGGGGCGGGTGAACGCGACCGCCTTGCCGGCGAGCACGGCCTCGACGGTCACCGACAGCCCGGCGGAAGACGCGCTCACGGCAGCACCCGCCCCAGGCCGCTGCCGTCGATCTCGGCGACCACGCGCGCCAGCGCCGCGGCGTCCACGCCGGCGTCGAAGCCGATCCGGAAGTGCACCTCGCCCTCCGGCGTGCGCGAGGAATGGATCGACGACAGGCTGACCGCATGCCGTTCGAACACGTGCAGCAGCGCGCGCAGCGAACCCGGCCGGTCTTCCGGCAGGTGCACGCTGAGCGCCTGCGCGCCGGCGAGGTCGGCCAGCAGATAGCCGATCCGCTCGTAGCTGTAGTTGCCATCGGCCAGCGTCGCGCCGCCGATGGCCTCGCGGTTGTCGCGCAGGAATTCGTCGCGGAACGCGGCGCGCGCCGCGTCGGTCCCCTCGCCCACCAGCGCCGCCATGCGCCCGATCTGCGCGCCCAGCGCGCGCAGCGTCTCGCCCGCGTAGGGATTGCCGAACTGGATGTCCTCGTAGATGGCCGGGTTCAGCGACAGGATGCGCGCGATGATCGCCGCGTCCATCTCGAAGGACGCCGAGCGGAACGGCATCAGCGCCGCCAGGTCGCCCACCTGCCCCGCCTGCCCGCGCAGCACGCCCGCCTGCGCCAGGTGCGCCGCGTGCACCATCGCCTGCACCAGCGCCATGACCCGGTCGTGCTGCTCGGGCGTGGCGCGGACGCACTCGGCCTCCAGCGCCGCCAGCAATGCGTCCACCCACGGCCGCCACGTGTCCAGCCGCGCCTCGCAGACCACCATGACGCGGCCCTTGAGCGTCGGCGCCTTGGGCGGCGCGGTCATCGGATGCAGGCCGACGACCTCCGCCTTCGCCGCCAGCATCGCCGCCACCGGCGCCGCCTTGATCGAGGTGACGTCGAGCCACAGCCGGCCCGCTTCCTGCCCGCCCGCGAGCTCGGCGTAGCGCGCGATCAGCGCGGCAGTGCGGCGGATCGGCGCGCAGAACACCAGCACGTCGGCGCGCCGCACCAGGTCGGCTTCGTCGATGGAGGCGGGGTCCGCCGGATCGTGGCCGATGACCTCCAGCCCCATCCGCGCGTGGAAGAACTGCCGCAGCCAGCGCCCGTACGCCCCCGCGCTGCCGACGATCCCGACCCGCGGACTCGCCGCCCGCGCGCCGCGTCCCTCCGGCGCCGCCTCAGTCCGCACGCGCTTCCGGCCCCAGGTAGACGATCTGCTCGCGCAGGGTGGGCATGATCCGCTGCATCGTGCGCGCGTAGCCCGCGTTGTAGTCGGGCGAGCACACCGGGCCGGGGGTGCGGTCGTCCAGCCGCCGGCTGATGCGGATGCGGTTGCCCTCGCGCCGGTGGGTGGCGCGGAAGGCGACGTTGCCCTCCTCGACGTCCACGTCGCGCGGCAGCGCGGCGATGCGCGCGCCCGGCGGCAGCTCGATCAGGTAGTCCTCTTCCGAGTAGATGCCGCCGCAGCCGCTCTCGCCCGGCGGCTGGTCGGTGCTGCCGACGTTGCGCGCCACGATGCCGGCGATCGGCGCGTAGCTGATGAACCACGGCTGCGGCTGCAGGCCGCCCGAGCCGGGCAGCATGCGCGCGATCTCGAACTCCGAGTCGATGCTGAAGTCGTCCTGCAGCGGACCGGCGTCCGGGTAGCGGACGCTGCCGCTGGCCTGCAGCGCCATGCGCTCGAAGTACCGGCGCACCATCTGGCCGGCTTCCGCGTCGGGGAGGTCGCGGAACTGGTCGCGCGCGGCCACCGCCAGCCGGCCGCTGAGTTCCACCCGCTGGCTGCCCTTCACCGAGCCGTCGGCGGCGATGCGCAGTTCGGTGCGCAGCTTCTGCCCGTCCCGGCCGGCTTCGCGCAGGGGCGTCATGGCGCCGTCGTGGTGGCCCTCGACCAGCAGCACCGGCTTGCCGGCGGCGCCCTGGGGCAACGACCCGAACGGGACCGTCGCCGCGGTCGAGTCGGCGTACAGGTCCAGGCCGGGGAGGTAGGTGATGACATGGTTGACGACCGAGGCCACCGGCACCTTCGGCAGGGTGTAGGTGCCGCCGGCGTTGATCAGCGCCTGGGTGCTGGGGATGCCCTTGGCCGTGAGCAGCGCCTGCAGCAGCGTGGCGTGGTCCTTGCAGTCGCCCATGCGGTTGTCGAGCACCACGTCCAGGTCGCGCGGCACCACCGCGCCCAGCCCGATGCAGTTGCCCGCGTAGGTGATGTTGCGCGACACCCATTCGTAGAGCCGCCGGGCCACCTCGCGCGGCTCGCCCGCGTCGCCGGCCACCTCGTCGGCCAGCGCGCGGATGCGCGGCGTCGGCACCGCCCTGGCGTTGGCCGGCCCGCCGTAGGCCTGCGCGATCTGGGCATAGTCGCGGAAGGTGGAATAGGCGTAGCCGGGATAGCGCTCGGGATTGAAGACGCTGTCGCGCAGGCTCTCGCGCTTGACCGGCGCATGGTTGCGCCAGCGCCATTCGACCACCTGCCGGCCGTCGCGGCTGCGCCGCGTCTCCTGCATCTGCCAGTGCTGGTGGCTGGCCTGCAGCGCGGCGGGCGCGTCGATGGTGATCCGGACGTCGCCGTAGTACTGGGATGGATTGAAGTTCTCGATCACCGAGAACTGGCCGGGGAACATCGGCTGCGAGGCCGTCAGGCGGTAGGCGAACACGGTGGTGTCGCCCCGCGCCAGGTCCGGGAACACCACGGTCAGGGTGGTGTTGTCCGAGTAGACCGGGGAATCCCCCTCGTGGCCGGACGCCGCCTGGACCTGGTAGTTGCCGGCGGGCACGTCGATCCTGCGCCCGTCGGGCTTGAGCGTGTAGGCGGCCACGACCTCCGCCTTCTGGATGCTGGTGCTGTAGCCGACGGACGCGGTCTTGGCGGCCTCCAGCGCGGTGTCCTTCAGCACCTTGACCGCGGTTTCCCGCGTTTCCACGTAGCGGCCGTCGGCATCGACCGTGTAGCCGATGTACTCGTGCTCCACCTGCATCGCGCGCTCGTCGGCCTGCTGCGCCGACGCCGCGCCCGCCAGTCCCAGCAGGCAGGCCGCGACCACCCCGTTCCGTTTCCCCTTGCTCATCCGCTCCGATCTCCGTGTCCGTTGCCGCCCCGTCCCCGGGCGGGGATCCATCGTAGCAACCGCGAAGGGGGCCGTCGCCGCGGCCGGCCGGGTTCGACAAAAAGAAACGCCCGGCGTAGGCCGGGCGCTCGCGGGGACACGGAGCGGGAGGGATCAGGAGGTCATCCGGTCCCAGAAGCCCTTGACGCCGTCCAGGAACGTCGCCGACTTGGGCGAATGCTTGCGCGCCTCGTCGCCGACGAAGGTGGCCTCGAACTTCTCCAGCAGCTCGCGCTGCTCGGGCGTCAGGTTCACCGGCGTCTCCACCACCACGCGGCAGTACAGGTCGCCCTCGTTGCGGCTGCGCACGGACTTCACGCCCTTGCCGCGCAGGCGGAACAGCTTGCCGGTCTGGGTCTCGGCGGGGATGCGGATCTCCGCCTCGCCCCTGAGCGTCGGCACGCGCACGGTGTCGCCCAGCGCGGCCTGTGAGATGCGGATCGGCACCTCGCAGTGCAGGTCGTCGCCGTCGCGCTGGAAGATGTCGTGCTCGCGCACGCGCACTTCCACGTACAGGTCGCCCGGCGGCGTGCCGGGCGGGCCGGCCTCGCCCTCGCCGGTCAGGCGGATGCGGTCGCCGTTGTCCACGCCGGCCGGGATCTTGACCGACAGGACCTTCTCTTCCTCCACCCGCCCGGCGCCGTGGCATTCCGTGCAGGGGTTGCGGATGGTCTGGCCGCGCCCGCCGCAGGCCGGGCAGGCCTGCTGCATGGCGAAGATGCCGCGCTGCATGCGCACGTTGCCGCGGCCGCCGCAGGTGCCGCAGGTCTCCACCTTGCCGTCGGCCGAGCCCGAGCCCTTGCACGGCGCGCAGGCGACCAGCGTGGGGATCTCGATGCGCTTCTCGATGCCGGCGACGGCCTCTTCCAGGTCCAGCTCCATCACGTAGCCGACGTCGGCGCCGCGGCGAGCCGCGCGCGCGCCGCCACCGCCGAAGATGTTGCCGAAGATGTCGCCGAAGATGTCGCCCATGTCCGGGCCGCCGGGACCGCCGCCCATGCCGTGCTCGAACGCGGCGTGCCCGTGGGCGTCGTAGGCGCGGCGGCGGGCGCCGTCGGACAGCACCTCGTAGGCTTCCTTGCATTCCTTGAACGCGGCCTCGGCGGCGGCATCGCCCGGGTTGCGGTCCGGATGGTGCTTCATTGCGCAGCGGCGGTAGGCCTTCTTGAGGTCGTCGTCGCTGGCGTCGCGGGCCACGCCCAGGACTTCGTAGTAGTCGCGTTTGCTCATGGAGCCGGGATTCGTGATCGGTGATGGGTGATGCGCGAAAGCAGAAGCCTATCGGATGGGATTCGGATGACGAAAGGAGCGGAGCCGAGGCCCCGCTCCTTCGTCACGGATCCCTAGTCACGGATCACGGCTTCTGGTCGTCCTTCACCTCGGTGAACTCCGCGTCGACCACATCGTCCGCGGGCGCCGAGGCGCCGCCTGCCGGGCCGCCCGCGCCGGGCTGCTCCGACGAGGCCGCCGCCGCATACAGCGACTGGCCGGCCTCTTCCAGCGCCTTGGCCTTGGCCTCGATCTGCGCCTTCTCGTCGCCCTTCATCGCGGTCTCCAGCTCGGCGATGGCCGACTCGACGCGGCCGATCACGTCGCCCGGCACCTTGCTGCCGTGCTCGCCGATCGCGCTGCGGGTGGCGTGGATCAGGCCGTCGGCGTGGTTGCGCGCCTGCACCAGCTCCTGGAACTTCTTGTCCTCCTCGCGGTGCGCCTCGGCGTCGGCGACCATCCGGTTGATCTCGTCCTCGGACAGGCCCGAGCCGGCCTTGATCTCGACCTTCTGTTCCTTGCCGGTCTTCTTGTCCTTGGCCGACACGTGCAGGATGCCGTTGGCGTCGATGTCGAACGACACCTCCACCTGCGGCATGCCGCGCGGCGCCGGCTCGATGCCGGACAGGTCGAACTTGGCCAGCGACTTGTTGAAGCGGGCCTGCTCGCGCTCGCCCTGCAGCACGTGCACCGTCACCGCGGACTGGTTGTCCTCGGCGGTGGAGAAGGTCTGCGAGGCCTTGGTCGGGATGGTGGTGTTCTTCTCGATGATCTTGGTGAACACGCCGCCCAGGGTCTCGATGCCCAGGCTCAGCGGGGTCACGTCCAGCAGCAGCACGTCCTTGACGTCGCCGGCCAGCACGCCGCCCTGGATGGCCGCGCCGAGGGCGACGGCTTCGTCCGGGTTGACGTCCTTGCGCGGCTCCTTGCCGAAGAACTCGGCCACCGCCTGCTGCACCTTCGGCATGCGGGTCTGGCCGCCGACCAGGATCACCTCGCCGATGTCGCTGGCGCGCAGGCCGGCGTCGTTCAGCGCGATGCGGCACGGCTCGATGGTCTTCTTCACCAGGTCTTCCACCAGCGCTTCCAGCTTGGCGCGGGTCAGCTTGATGTTCAGGTGCTTCGGGCCCGAGGCGTCGGCGGTGACGTACGGCAGGTTCACCTCGGTCTGCTGCGAGCTGGACAGCTCGATCTTGGCGCGCTCGGCCGCGTCCTTCAGGCGCTGCAGGGCCAGCGGGTCCTTGCGCAGGTCGATGCCCTGGTCCTTCTGGAACTCCTCGACGAGGTAGTCGATGACGCGCTTGTCGAAGTCCTCGCCGCCCAGGAAGGTGTCGCCGTTGGTGGCCAGCACCTCGAACTGCTTCTCGCCGTCGACGTTGGCGATCTCGATGATCGACACGTCGAAGGTGCCGCCGCCCAGGTCGTAGACCACGATCTTGCGGTCCTGCGCGTCGCCCTTGTCCAGGCCGTAGGCCAGCGCGGCCGCGGTCGGCTCGTTGATGATGCGCTTGACGTCCAGGCCGGCGATGCGGCCGGCGTCCTTGGTGGCCTGGCGCTGGCTGTCGTTGAAGTAGGCCGGCACGGTGATGACGGCCTCGGTGACGGTCTCGCCCAGGAAGGCCTCGGCGGTCTTCTTCATCTTCTCCAGCACGCGCGCGGAGATTTCCTGCGGCGCCATCTTCCTGCCGTCGCTGGTCTGCACCCAGGCGTCGCCGTTGTCGTGCGCGATGATGCCGTACGGCACCAGGTCCAGGTCCTTCTTCACTTCCGCATCGGTGAACTTGCGGCCGATCAGGCGCTTCACCGCGTAGAAGGTGTTCTTCGGATTGGTGACCGCCTGGCGCTTGGCCGAGGCGCCGACCAGCACTTCGCCGTCCTTGGTGTAGGCGACGATGGAGGGCGTGGTGCGGTCGCCTTCCGAGTTCTCGATGACGCGGGCCTTGCCGCCGTCCATGATCGCCACGCACGAATTGGTCGTGCCCAGGTCGATGCCGATGATCTTGCCCATGGTGGATTTCGCTCCCTAGCAAATTCTGTTTGGTGCCGGCCATCGGCCGGGTGGATGGTCCCGATATAGGGGTGCGATGGCGCCGTTCAAGCGCCCTCGCGCGGGCGTTCAGTCGTGCCTGGCGACCACGACCAGGGCCGGCCGCAGCAGGCGGCCGTTGAGCACGTAGCCCTTCTGGAACACCTGCACCACGCTGCCCGGGGCCGCGCCGGGCGCGTCGGCCTGGCTGATGGCCTGGTGGTGCTCCGGGTTGAAGGCCTCGCCGGCCGGGTCGAGGACGGCCAGGCCGTTGTCGCCGGCGACCTTCAGCAACTGCTTGAAGGTCAGCTCCAGGCCGTCACGCAGCGGGCTGGGCTCGGCGCCGGCGGCGGCCAGGCCGGCGTCCAGGCTGTCGAACACCGGCAGCAGGTCGCCCAGCAGGCGCTCGTTGGCGAACTTGCGGGCCTGCTCGATGTCGCGCGCCACGCGCTTGCGCTGGTTCTCCAGGTCGGCGCGCTCCAGCAGGGTGGCGGCGCGCAGTTGGTCCAGTTCGTTGCGCAGGGTTTCCAGCTCGGCCAGCAGGGCGGCGTCGGCATCGGAGGACCCGGGCGCCTGGCCCGGGGTGGCGTCGTGTTCGTGTTGTTCGTTCATTTCGGTTCCCTGGCGGCAGGTCCGGCCGCCCGACCGGGAACCTATGGGGCCGGGGTTTCCGGATTCAAGGCCGCGCCCAGCACGTCGGCGGCCGCCTGCACCACCGGGATGACCCGGTCGTAGGCCATCCGGGTGGGCCCGATGACGCCCAGCACGCCCAGCACCTGCCCGCCCGCCATGTACGGCGCGGTGACCACCGAGACGCCGTCGTGCGGGGCCAGCCCGGTGTCCTCGCCGATGAAGATGCGCACGCCGGGCGCGCGGATCGTGCGCTCCAGCAACTGCAGGATCTCGCGCTTGCGGGCGAAGGCCTCGAACAGGTCGCGCAGGCGCTCCAGGTCGGACAGTTCCTGCACCCCCATCAGCCGGGTCTGCCCGGCCAGCACCACGTCGTCGCCGGGCGGGACGAGCGCCTGCTCGGCCAGTTCGATGGACTCGGCCAGCAGGCCCTCCATCTCGGTCTGGGCCTTGCGCAGGTCGCGCAGCAGGTTGGCGCGGATCTCGGCCAGCGGCCGGCCGGCGAAGTGGGCGTTGAGGTAGTTGGCGATCCGCTCCAGCTCGGAGCGGTCGTACGCGCGGCGGGCCTCGATGACCCGGTTCTGCACGTCGTTGTCGGCGAACACCAGGATCGCCATCACCCGCTGGCCGTCCAGCGGCACGAAGTCGATGTAGCGGAAGGCGAACTGCTCGCGCCGCGGCACGCTGACCACGCCGACGAAATGGGTCATCGCCGACAGCAGCTCGGAGGCGTTGCCCAGCAGCGCCTGGGTGCCGGTACCCGCCGACAGCTCCGCGCGCAGCCGCGCCACCTCGCCGTCGCCCAGCGACTTCACCTGCACCAGGCTGTCCACGAATACCCGGTAGCCCTTCGCCGTGGGGATGCGCCCGGCGGAGGTGTGAGGTGAACTGAGCAGGCCGACCTCCTCCAGTTCCGCCAGGATGTTGCGGATGGTCGCCGGGCTGACTTCCAGCCCCGCGTGCCGCGCCAGCGTCTGCGAGCCGACCGGCTCGCCGTCGCGGATGTAGCGCGAGATCAGCGTGCGCAGCAGCTGGCGGGCGCGCGGATCGAGCGGGGGCGGCGACGGGTTCATGCCAGCTAGATAACGTCGCGCCCGCGGCATTGCAAGCAGCCCCCGGCCGGCGTCGCAGAACCTGAGCCGGCACGCATTACAATCCGCCCCCATGCTCAGACACCTCGCCATCAAGGATTTCGCCGTCGTCCGCGCCGCCGAGCTGGAGTTCGGCGAGGGCATGACCGTCATTTCCGGGGAAACCGGCGCCGGCAAGTCGCTGCTGGTGGACGCGCTGGGCTTCCTGTCCGGCCTGCGGGCCGACAGCGGCGTGGTTCGCCATGGCGCCGGGCGCGCCGAACTCTCCGCCGAGTTCGCGGCCGCCGCCGGCTCGCCGGCGCAGGCCTGGCTGGCGGACAACGAACTGGACGACGACGGCCAGTGCCAGCTGCGCCGAGTGATCCGCGCCGACGGCGGCTCGCGCGCCTGGATCAACGGCCGCAGCGTGACGCTGTCGCAGCTGGCCGAACTGGCCGGGCGGCTGGTGGAGATCCACGGCCAGCACGAGCACCAGGCCCTGCTCGCCCGCCAGCGCCAGCTCGACCTGCTGGACGCCTTCGCCCGCAACGAAGCCGAGCGCCAGGCCGTGCGCGCCGCCGCGCAGCGCTGGACCGCCCTGCTCCGCGAGCGCGAGCAGTTGTCCGGCCAGGGCGACGTCTCCGACCGGATCAACTACCTGGAACACCAGCTGGCCGAACTGCAGCGCGAGGACCTGGCCCCGGCCGCGCTGGAAGCGCTGGTCGCCAGCCACCGCCGGCAGGCGCACGCCACCGGCCTGGTGCAGGCCTGCGACGCGGCGCTCGGCCAGCTGGCCGGGGACGATGCCCCCTCGCTCACCCGCCAGCTGCAGCAGGTACGCGCCGACCTCGCTCGCCAGGCCGAGCACGAACCGCGCCTGCGCGACGTGGACGCCCTGCTCGACGGCGCCGCGATCCAGGTCGAGGAAGCCCTGTCCCTGCTCGGCCAGGTCCGCGACGACCTCGACGGCGAGCCGCTGCAGTTCGACGAGCTGGAACGCAAGCTCGCCCGCGTGCACGACCTGGCGCGCAAGCACCGCGTCCCGCTGGACGGCCTGCAGGACCAGCACGACCGCCTGGCGGCCGAACTGGAATCGCTGCGCGGCGCCGGCGAGCGCCTGCTCCAGCTCAATGGCGAGATCGAGGCCGCCCGGGCGCAGTGGCGCGACGCCGCCGGCGCGCTGACCCGCACGCGCCAGCGCGCCGGCAAGGCGCTGGGCGAGATCACGACCACGCTGATCGCCGAGCTGGGCATGGGCGGCGGACGCTTCGAGGTGGCGCTGGAGCCGCAGGACGGCGAACGCCCGGACCCGACCGGCGCCGAGCGGGTGGAGTTCCTGGTCTCGGCCAACGCCGGCCAGCCGCCGCGCGCCCTGCGCAAGGTCGCCTCGGGCGGCGAACTGGCCCGCATCTCGCTGGCGATCGAGGTCGCCGCGCTCGGCCTGGACGCGGTGCCGACCATGGTCTTCGACGAAGTGGACACCGGCATCGGCGGCGCGGTGGCCGAGATCGTCGGCCAGAAGCTGCGCGCGCTCGGCGCGCAGCGGCAGGTGCTGTGCGTGACCCACCTGCCGCAGGTCGCCGCGCAGGGCCACGCGCACTACCGCGTCAGCAAGGCCCCGGTGGACAGCATGACCCAGAGCGCGGTCGAGAAGCTGGGCGCGAAGCAGCGCGAGGAAGAACTCGCCCGCATGCTGGGCGGCGTCGAAGTCAGCAAGGAAGCCCACGCCGCCGCCAAGCGCCTGCTCGCCAACGCCGTCTAACCCGCTTTTTTGTGTAGGAGCGGCTTCAGCCGCGACCGGGAACGTCCCGAAAGCGGGAAACGCGGATCAAGCGAAAAACCACGGATAAAGCATTCGCTTTGATCCGCGTTCATTCGCCTTGATCCGTGTCCAATGGCTTCGGGACGTTCCCGGTCGCGACTGAAGCCGCTCCTGCAACAGTCCCGGGTCAGCCCTTGCTGCGCACCTTGCGCACGTACAGCACCAGCGAGTGCTCTTCCAGCTCGTAGCCGTACTTGGCGGCGATCTCGCGCTGCAGCTTCTCGATCTCGGCGCTCTCGAACTCGATGATCTTGCCGGTGTCCACGTCGACCATGTGGTCGTGGTGGCCGCCGCGGTCGAGTTCGTAGACGGCCTGGCCGCCCTCGAAGTTGTGCTTCAGCACCAGGCCCGCGGCCTCGAACTGCGTCAGCACGCGGTACACCGTCGCCAGCCCGATCTCGTCGCCGTGCTCCAGCAGCTGGCGGTAGATGTCTTCCGCGCTCAGGTGGTGCTGGGCGTTCTTCTGCTCCAGCAGCTCCAGGATGCGCATGCGCGGGTGGGTGACCTTGAGGCCGACTTTGCGAAGGTCCTGCGATTCCATGGCGTCTCCGTTCACTCTCGGTTTAGCGCCAGCTGCCTGAAGCTCGGTTGCGGCGGTCCGGGGGAGTGTATCATCGGCCCGGTTTCCCACCGTACCTGTCCCATGCGCAAATTCCTGCTGGTTGCCGTCCTCGCTTCCGCCACCGCCGGCTGCGGCATCCTCTACAAGCAGCCGATCTACCAGGGCAACCTGATCGAGAAGACCGCCGTGGACCAGCTGGCCGTGGGCCAGAGCAAGCAGCAGGTGCAGTCGCTGCTCGGCAGCCCGTCGATCGCCGATCCGTTCCACGCCGACCGCTGGGACTACACCGCGAGCAACCGCACCAACCGCCGCGGCACCACCGAGATCAAGAACCTCACCCTGCTCTTCAGCGGCGGCACGCTGGCCAGCTGGGAAGGCGAATACTTCCCCGAGGCCGACCTGCAGCTGTCGCGCGACGTGCGCAAGTTCGGCCCCAACCTGGCCAAGGACAAGAAGAAGGGCGGCCGCCGCCGCTGAGGTGGCAGGCAGGCAGGCCTCGCCGCCGCCGTCCCGCCTATCCGCGCGCCCGGCGCCGGCGCGCTTCCTTCGGATCGACCAGCAGCGGCCGCAGCACCTCCACGCGGTCGCCTTCGTTCAGCACCGTGGCCGCCGTGGCATTCACGCCGTGGATCGCGGTCGCCGCCGTCCGTCCGTCGTCGAAGCCGCTGGCGGCCAGCGCGTCGGCCACGGTCGCGCCTGCGGGCAGGTCCAGCACCACCGATTCGAACCGGTGCGGCCAGGCGCGGATCACCTCCACGCGCACGTCATGCCCCGCGGTCGGCGGCGCGCACGAAATCGTCCACCATGCGGTCCGCCAGCCCCTGGAAGCCCAGCGCCATCGCCGGCGCCAGCAGCCGGCTGGAGGGCTCGAACGCCAGCGTCAGCGTGACCTTGCAGGCCGATTCGTCCAGCGCGTGGAAGTCCCACTGCCCGTGCAGCTTGCGGAACGGGCCGTCGACCAGGTTCATGTCGATGCGGTGCGGGCGGTCCAGGGCGTTCTCGGTGGTGAACCACGTCCGCAGCGAGCCCAGCCCCAGGTCCAGCCGGGCGACCAGCCGCCGTTCGTCCTGCTCGATCAGCTGGGCGGCGCTGCACCAGTCGAACCGGCGGGGGTAGGCCGCCACGTCGTTGACCAGGTCGAACATGCGGGCGGCCGAGTGTTCGACCAGGGCGCTGCGGCGGATGGTGTGCATGTGGCTCGCGTGGGGTTCCGCCTTCGGCGACAATAGGACGGATGGCAAAGAAACCGGACAAGAATAAAGCAACGGGCACGATCGCGCTGAACAAGCGCGCCCGGCACGAATACCACCTGGAACAGCGCCACGAGGCGGGCCTCGCCCTGCAGGGGTGGGAGCTGAAGGCGATCCGTGCCGGCCGCGCCAACATCACCGAGGCCTACGCGACGATCCGGAACGGCGAGATCTTCCTGTTCGGCGCCCAGATCACGCCGCTGATCCAGGCCTCCAGCCACGTGGTCGCCGACGACCGCCGCACGCGCAAGCTGCTGCTGCACCGGAACGAGATCGACAGCCTGATCGGCAAGGTCGAGCGCGACGGCTACACGCTGGTGCCCACCTCGCTGTACTGGAAGGGCAACAAGGTTAAGGCCGAACTGGCGCTGGCCAAGGGCAAGCAGACCCACGACAAGCGCGCCAGCGAAAAAGACCGCGACTGGGCCCGCGAAAAATCCCGCGTCATGCGCCGCCACAACCGCGACGCCTGATCCCCGCCTGCCCTTGTGGGAGCGACGTCAGTCGCGACCGGACAAGACAGAAGCCATTCGCCACGGATCACACGGATGAACACGGATGAAGCGTCCTCGGACGGGTAGTATCCGCGTTCATCCGCGCAATCCGTGGCCTGCGCTTTTCTCCACTTCCCGGTCGCGACTGACGTCGCTCCTACAGACAGGGGGCAGCCGGAGGGCAACAAGGTGAAGCACGCTTGACCGCCGAGCCCCGCGGCCTTGTAACCACCCCACCCCGCCCCTACACTGCCCGGGTCAGGAACGTTCTGACTCCCGGGGGTGCACTGGCTTCGACGGGGGTTGCGAAGTTGCCTGGTGCATGCCGAGGGGGCAGCTTTCCTCGTAAATCCAGCGGCAAAACTCTAGTTGCCAACGACGACAACTACGCTCTGGCCGCTTAAGGCCTAAGCCCCGAAACTGCTTGTGTCCGTGCTCGCAGCGTAGGGTCATTATCACGGAATCGCCGGGAGCGGCCGCCTGTCAGCCCCCGGTCAACCCAAAACAGGCTGGTTCTGCGGTGCGCTTCGCCCACCGTGCTGTCGCAGGACGAGATCCAACGGCGGGATAAGCATGTAGTACCGGGGATGGAGTGCCTTCGGACGGCGGTTCAATTCCGCCCACCTCCACCAGTTACCCGTCTACGGACGGCTCAAGAAAGGCCGGAATCCCAGCAATATCAAGGGTTCCGGCCTTTTTTGTGTCCACTGCCGTCCAACCCCGGCTATTGCAATCCCCAATTTCTGGGGGTATCAACGGGGGTATCAGGGCCCTGCCCGACCCCGGATACCCCCAATGCGGCTCACCGATACCGCCGTCCGAAAGGCCAAGCCGACCGACAAGACACAGCGGCTGTTCGATGGCGGCGGCCTGTACCTGGAGATCACCCCGGCCGGCGGGAAGCGCTGGCGCCAGAAGTACCGCTTCGCCGGAAAGGAGAAGCTGCTGGCGCATGGGACCTACCCCGATGTGAGCCTGGCCGAGGCCCGCGAACGCCGCGACAAGGCGCGCAAGCTGCTCGCGAATGGTGTGGACCCTGGCCAGCATCGGCAGGCCGAGAAAGCCGCCGGCGCCGAGCGCGCGGGCAACAGCTTCGAGGTTGTGGCGCGTGAGTGGCTGACGAAGCGCGACTGGGTTCCCAACTACACCGCCAAGGTGACCGCCTGGCTGGAGAACGACGTCTTCCCGTACATCGGTGGCCGGCCCGTGGCTGAGCTGACCGCCCCCGAGTTCCTGCGCGTGGGGCGCCGGATCGAGGACCGCGGCGCCATCGAGAGCGCGCACCGGGTCCTGCAGAATTGCGGCCAGGTGATGCGCTACGCCATCGCAACCGGTCGGGCAGACCGGAACCCCGTCGCCGACCTGAAAGGCGCCCTCGCCCCGACGCCTGAGAAGCACCACGCGGCGATCGTCGAACCGGAGGGCATCGGTGCCCTACTCCGCGCCATCGACGGCTACAAGGGCAGCCACGTGACGCGCTGCGCGCTGCAGCTGGCCCCGCTGCTGTTCGTGCGCCCCGGGGAACTCCGGCAGGCGGAATGGGCAGAGATCGACCTGGAGGCCGCGGAATGGAACATCCCCGCGAGCAAGATGAAGATGCGCCAGCCGCACTTGGTCCCGCTCTCCCGTCAGGCCATCGCCATCCTGGAAGAGCTGCAGCCGCTCACCAGCCGCTCGCATTACGTGTTCCCCGGTGGCCGAAGCTCCAAGCGTCCGATGAGCGAGAACGCGCTGACTGCGGCCCTGCGCCGCATGGGATACGAGCAAGGCACGATGACCGTCCACGGCTTCCGCGCGATGGCGCGCACGCTGCTGGACGAGAAGCTGGGCTTCCGGCCGGACATCATCGAACACCAGCTGGCGCACGCCGTGAAGGATCCCAACGGCCGCGCCTACAACCGCACATCGCACCTGCCCGAGCGCCGCAAGATGATGCAGGCCTGGGCGGACTACCTGGACCGGCGCCGCGCTGAAACCGGCAAGGTCTTGGAGTTCAAGAAATCCGGCAGCCGCCGGTAACAAGCGGTGCGACGAGGGAGGGGCAATCTCCCCTGCCGCACCTACCACCAACGTTCCCAAGGAGAACGATCATGGCGACTGAAAGTGTAGCGAAGTACGTGTTGGAGGCCGACGAGGCCAAGCAGATTCAGTGGCTACTCACTGGCGCGATCATGGCGAAAACGGAGCTGGAAGCACTCAAGAAAAACGTGCGAGACGCGGCCGATTCCGGAATGCGGGTGAAAGACCTGACACTGGATTGCTTCACTCCACGTCCCGACGACCTTGATGTCTACGAGGCGGCGTCGATGGTGAAAGTGCTGAGCGTGCTACCCGTAGTGAAGGAAGTGGCGGCATGAGCGCGGACTCCTTTGTCGATATCTTGCCCGAGGTGAACCGGATCGAAGCTCTGCTCGAAGTCATTGAGGATCGGCTGATCGGCCTTTCCTACTTGGAAAACGACAGCGACCGCGAGAAAACTAACACTGCCTGTCTGCTCGCACAGATCGCACGCGAGACTGCCGACTCGTTAGCGAGAAAGGCAAGGGTTCGCTGATGACCACCAAGCGGCCAACGGCCAGCGGCAGGCGCTCGATACGATCGCTGCCGCATCGAACAGACGCGATGAACGACAAGCAGACCGTGCTCGATGAAGGCCTCACGGATGAGGCCCAGGCGCACGCTATCAAGTCCCAGGTTTTCCTCGATTGGATCGAAGCTGAAAAGGAGCGCATCGAGGCCGGCGACGGCGATGCGCTGCTGAGGGCCCTTCTCGACGTCTGCATGTCTGACGCGCCTATGCCTAACTGGCTGACATTCCACGTGGCTCAAGCGATTCGACGTTACACGCACATGCACGTGAGAACACTGGACGAAGCTTTCAATGTCAAGAAGCGCACTAGCTTCACCAAGCTCAGCAAACGCCGTCGCTACGGCCTACGCATCTACTTCGAGGTCTGCGCACTCCACTCCGTCGGCGTAAGCATTTCCAACGAGTTGTACAAGGCAATCGCTGAGACGTACCCGGACTTCAAAGATCGAAAGATCGTCGAGGAGTGCTACACAAGCGAACTACGCCGGCGTGGCGGCCAGCGCTTCTCGAACACTCAGGGCGACCCCGCAAAGCTCCCTGATCACCTCAAGCCGATCTACGAGGCAATGACCGGAAAGAGGATCAGAAAAGGGGTATGACCTCGCGCTAGGCTCCTGAAAAGATGCTCCCACCACCGCACATGCGGTCTAAGGAGCACACAATGGAAACGTCAGCTGTACCCCGCAAGGGAGACTCAATCCTCCGCCTCCCAGAGGTGGAGAAGCGAACTGGGATTCGCAGGGCGAGCATCTATCGCCGCGCCGCGGCCGGCACGTTCCCGAAGCCCGTCCGACTCGGCCCCAACTCCACCGGCTGGCTTGAGTCAGAGATCGACAGCTTCATCGCCCAAGCGGTCGCGCAGCGCGATCAGGGTGCGCAATGAAGACCATGGCCCGACTCAAAGGCGTAACGGCGCCGCACGTGCTGAAGGAACGCGAGGACGTTTCGCATAACCTGCGCGTGCTGCAGACCGCCCTGGGGAGTTTCCAGGCATGAGTACGCCGCTACCACTCCACAAGGCCGAGTCTGCACCGCTGCTTTCGCAGCTGCCCGACACCGCGGATGGCTTCGCTGCCCGCCTCCACCAACTCGCCCGCACCCCAGACGCCGCACTGGCCGATCAGGTAGCGCGCGATGCCGCCGGCATCTACTCCGTGGCGGTGCGGATCGCAGCAGCGCTGAGGCAGGAGCAGGCCGAGGAACGAGGACATGGGCAATGTGTCCGGTAAGCGCATCTCCGAGCGAAAGCGCGCGAAGCACACGGGCCGCGGCAAGGGCCACTCGTTCCTGCAGCTGCGCCACGACATTCTCCGATCGAAGCACTTCAACGGGCTCACCGGAAACGCGGTCAAGCTGCTTCTTTTCCTGTTCTCGCAGTTCAACGGCAGGAACAACGGCGACTTCAGCATGGCGTGGGTTGACCTCGCGGACGCAGGCTGGTCCAGCGAAGCGACGGCACGACGTGCGCGCGATGAACTCTTGTCGGCCGGGTTCATCCGCATCACTCGCCACGGCCAGAAGCGACGCTGCTTCCTGTTCTCGGTTACCTGGCTTCCAGTTGACGATTGCGACGGGAAGGGGTTGGAAGTCGCCTCTGAACGCGTCGCCTGCGACTGGTGGAAAACAGAATCAGACCGTCAAAAATGAGCGGAAACACCGTCAGAAACGAGCGGAAAACTTCCCCCTACTCGAACCTAGAACCGAGTTATCCGCTTACTACAGGCGGAAAAACCCCTGTTCATCGAATAGTTTTCCGCTCATAACGAGCGGCCCTTATATATATCTACCAGGCGGCAGCCGGCCTTGTCTTTCAGCTCCTGCCCCTGTTTCACCGCTTCCAGAGCAATTCGGCCGAACACGAAATCCCCTTGGAAGCCCCTTCCTGCTACGAGCAGCTGAAACGCTGCTACGAGCATGCGATCGCATCGGCAACCGTTATGCAAACGGTTCGCGAACGATACTGCATGCGTCACGACGCGTCACGATGCCTGAGCCCCCCGGGGGGTGGTCAAAAAGTCTAGGGCCTGACCGACGGACACCGGCCGCCGACCCTCTTTTCGCGCATCCACAATTGAGATTTCGACCCTGATGGCACGATCGAGACTACCCGCGAAGAAGCTTCTGGCGTCGGGCGCCGCACTGAAGAATGCCGGCCGATACCGAGGCCGGACTGCTCCCAAGGGCGCTGGCCCGGTTGGCGCGCCATACCCCGGCATGACCGCCGTCGAACAGCGCTACTGGGCGGAGTTCATCGTCGGCCTACCGTGGCTCAACTCGCGGCATCGCGTCCTGCTCAGGGTTGCGTGCCAGCTGTCCGCAAAGATCGACCGCGGGGAGCTTGGCGTCACCGCCGCACGCGCATTGAGCATGATCCTCTCTAAGCTAGGCGCGACCCCGGTAGACGAGGCCCGGGTGACACAAGCCGGCGACGAGGACAATGACCCTGCGGAAGAGTTTTTCCGCGATCATCGTCGCAGCTGAAACGCACATGATCGACGACGGGAAACCCTACTGCGAATGCTGCGGACGCGGCGTGCGACCGAAGGCAGACCTGCTGGCGGAAGAGGTCGAACGACTACGCCAGTCCTGCCGTGCAGCTGGCCACTTGGTGACTCCCGACGACCGCGTGCGCGAGGAAACAGCCGCGGCACTGCTGGGCCTGGCCGTCGGAACGCTGCGCAACTGGGCCTATTCCGGTAGCACGCTGCCCTTCACGACGGTGGCCCGCCGGCGCACCTACCGCCTGGAAGACTTGGCCGCGCTGCTGCTGGCCGAGTGAAAAAAGTTGCACGGAAGTCCACGCAACTCCACGGAAGTCGCTGGCGAGAGTATAGCCGGTGGTCCAGTCTGGACGTGTCCCCAGCCGGAGTCCCACATGCCCCGCACCTACAACCCCCGCATGCGCACTTTCGTGCGGTCCCTGATCATCGGAGCCGATGCCGAGCCGTCGTTCGACAGCTGGCGCCGGTACGCCGAGGGCCGCTGGGGCCAGGACGAGGCCGACGTCGTACTGCGCGCAATGCAATCGGCGCTGACGGCCGCTAATCTCGGCGCCCCGAACCCAATCGCGCAGGAGTTCTTCGATCTGGTGCGCGAACGATCGGTCTTCGGGCGACTGGAATCGCTGCGCCGCGTGCCCTTCGGCGTGCGGATGATGTCGATGGTCACCGGATCGACCGGGTACTGGGTCGGCGAGTCCAACCCGAAGCCGGTCTCCAAGCCGACGCTGAGCGGATCGTCCCTGAAGACCGCGAAGGTCGCCGGCCTGGTCGTCCAGACAAAGGAAGCCCTGCAGCGAGGCGGAAACGTCGCCGAGGACGCCATCATCCGCGACATGCAGGGCGCGGTCACCGACGTCTGGGATCTCGCCTTCCTGGACGCCACGAATGCCGGCGTGGCCGACGAGCGACCGGCATCGATCACCAACGGAGCGCCCACGATCGCGTCGACCGGCGATGCGGTGGCGGACATCGGTGCGCTGATCGCAGCATTCGACGGGGACCTGTCAGCGGCGGCCTTCATCACCGACCCGAAGACGGCCGCGCAGCTGGCGCTGGCCAACGGCGGCACCGCCTTCCCGGACGCCGGCCCGCGCGGTGGCAGCCTGGTCGGCCTTCCGCTGATCACCTCGCGCACCTCGCCCCGCGACACCAACGGCGGCCAGATCGCGCTGGTGGACGCTTCCGGCATCGCAGCGGCGGACGAAGGCCTGCGGATGTCGGTGTCGAACCAGGCAACGCTCCAGATGCGCGACGACCCGGAGGACACGGCCACGACCGCGGTCTCGCTGTTCCAGACCAACTCGGTCGCATTCCTCGCCGAGGTGATGACCAACTGGGAGGTGCAGCGCGAGGGTTCGGTGGTCGTGCTGACCGGCGCGGACTATCCGCAGGGGAGCTGATCATGGAGGCCAAGCGCAAGATCGGCACCGCGTACCAGGAAGCGCTGCTGGGCCTGTCCAACCAGGTCAGCCGCATCCGGCGCGAGTCCACCACCGACGAGGTGACCGTCGACGCCTACCTGATCCAGGACGACCGCTTCATCTGCATCGAGGCCAGCATCGCCGGCCGCGAAGCCTGGGTGCCGCTGGAGATCGGTGTCGAGGGTTGGAACGAAGCGCGACGCGCCCGCCTGATCCACGAGGCTTCCACCGTCGTCCGCAAGCGATTGGACCTCGAACGGTTCACCACCGCTTACGTGCAGTTGAAGGTCGGAGAGGTGATCGATGCGTATCGCTGACCGGATCCGCAGCTGGCTGCCGAAGGCGAAGGCCGCCGACCTGGTGCCGGTGAACCCCCGCGCGGGCTGGACGTCGCTGCTGGTGCACGAGCCCTTCGCCGGCGCCTGGCAGCGGAACATGCCGCTGAAGGTGGGCACGATGGCCTGCTACAGCACGATCTACGCGTGTATGGCCAGGATCAGCGGCGACGTGTCCAAGCTGCCGTTCCGCTTCAAGCGGGTGGACAGCAACGGCCTGTGGCAGGTGGAGCGAAACGCGGCGTACAGCGCGCTCCTGCGGAAGCCGAATCACTACCAGACCGCCGGCCAATTCCGTTCGGACTGGATCCAGTCGAAGCTACAGGCCGGCAACACGTACGTGCTGAAGGAATACGACGAGCGCGGCGTGGTGTCGAAGCTATACGTCCTGGACCCGACGCAGGTGCAGGTACTGGTCGGCGAGGCCGGCACGGTCTTCTACCAGATCACCTACAACGGCAACAGCCTGTCCGGGCACTCTGGCGAGCAGATCACGGTGCCGGCGCGCCACATCATCCACGACCGGGAGATGGCGCTGTTTCACCCGCTGATCGGCGTGGCGCCACTGGAGGCCGCGCGCCTGGCGGCCACGAAGAACGTCCGCATCCAGGAGAACGCCAGCGACTTCTTCGCCAACGGCGCCCAGCCTGGCGGCCTGATCAGCGCTCCGGCAGGCATGAGCGAGACGGACGCGGAAGCCCTGAAGAAGTACTGGGACGACAACTTCACCGGGACCAACCGCGGCAAGGTGGGCGTGATCGGTGCGGACATGAAGTTCACGCCGTTCGCCTTCAAGTCGATCGACAGCCAGCTCGTCGAGCAGCTGCGATACAGCGATGAGCAGATCTGCCACGCCTTCGGCATCCCGCCTTTCAAGATCGGCATCGGCAGCATCCCGGCCGGCATGAAGGTCGACGACCTCAACCTGATGTACCTGACCGACGCACTGCAGGCGCGCATTGAGAGCATGGAGGATTGCCTGGACCAGGGTCTGAACCTGGGCGACGACGTGGGCATCGAGCTGGACCTGGAGCCGCTGCTGCGGATGGATGCGAAGAGCCAGGCCGAGGTCGAAGGCACGCTGGTGAAGAACGGGATCAAGGCACCGAACGAGGCCCGCAAGCGCTTCAACCTGCCGCCGCTCACCGGTGGCGACTCCGTCTACCTGCAGCAGCAGAACTACAGCCTGGAAGCGCTGGCCAAGCGTGACCAGTCAGAGGACCCGTTCGGGAAGGCCACAGCAGCGCCGAGGAGCGCGCCCACAGAGCCAAGGAAGGCAGGCAAGTGGATCGCACGGTACAGCCACGAGCGAGGCACCTGGGAGCTGCAGACGCCGCACGGCGTGATCAGAAACCTGACGCGCGCGCCTGACTTCCACCGGGGGGGCACCGACGACGTGGCAGAAGCCGCCTAGCGGACACCAGCCCTCGCCGCATTCGCAGACTTTTTTTGTGGGGCGAGATTCCGAATCAAATGCCGATTCCTGTCCATTTTCCCGTGGAAAGCGAATTTATGGGCAGAAAACCGATTTTCGCTCCGAGGCCTGTTCAGGCGGTCCGGAGCCCTGAAAACAAGGGAGTTGCGATGAAATTTCCAGCAGGCGTGTTCGTAAGCGAGGAGCCCCAGATCCGGAAAGTGATGCTCGGCGATGGCTCCGTGCACGACATGCACTTCATGGAGCTGCCGGCCTCCGAGATTTTCCGGTTCGGTGATCGCCAGCGCTCCGAGGACGAGCAGACGCGAGTCATGGCGCTGCCGTACCTGATAGCCGCATCCCTGTGCGACGAGACCGGGAAGCCGGTCCTCACGGCGGAGCAAGCTTCAAAGCTGAAGATTGACGTAGCGAAGGCTCTGGCTGGCGCCATCATGACGATCTGCAGGGTCAACCTGCCGGAAGCCGAGCCGGAGGCCTAAACCATGGCTACGGCCGGCTCGATCGTGATTGACTTGCTCCTCCGCACGGGGAGCTTCGAAACAGACTCCAAGCGCGCAGAGAAGCGCGCCCGGGAGATGGGCAAGGCCTTCCAAGCCACAGGAAAGGCCATCGGCACCGCGATCGCCGCGGGCGCCGGCGTGGCGGCCACAGGCCTGGCCTTGGTGATCAAGTCGACCATCGAGGCCGAGAAGGCGCAGGCGCAGCTGGACGCGGTCCTGAAGTCGACGAAGGGCGCGGCCGGCCTGGCAGCCGACGAGATCCTGGCGATGTCCAGTGAGCTACAGAAGATGTCCACGTTCGGGGACGAGAGCATCACCACCGCGCAGTCGCTGCTGCTGACCTTCACTCAGATCGGGCGAGACGTTTTCCCGGTGGCGACGCAGGCGGTGCTGGACATGGCCACCGCGCTGAACAAGGACCTGAACTCCGCTGCCCAGATGGTGGGCAAGGCGCTGAACGATCCGGTCAAGGGCGTGGCAGCGCTGGCCGAGGCCGGCGTGCAGTTCTCGAAGGACCAGCGCCAGATGATCGAGACGCTGAGCGAGACCGGCCGCGTGGCGGACGCACAGCGGATCATTCTGAAGGAGCTGGAGACCCAGTTCGGCGGATCCGCGAGAGCCGCGCGCGATACGCTGGGCGGCGCGTTCGAGGCGCTGAAGAACGCCGCCGGCGACTTGCTGGAAGGCGATGCCGGCAGCTTCAAGGGCCTGAAGGACGGCGTGAACTCACTGACAGCCACCCTGGAGTCGTCGGCCACCCGCAGCGCCTTCGCCAACCTGGTGCGGGACATGGCCGACGTCGCCAACGCGGCGGCGAACGCCATCACCTGGATCGACAAGATGCGCCAGGTCAGCCAGCTCGGCTCGGGCAGCCTGGCGCTGAGTGACGCCAGCAGCGAGGCGCTGAAGGAGCGCAGGAAGCAGCTGCAGGCGAACATCGACCTGGGCAAGCAGTGGCGCCAGGAGGAAGGCAACCTTCTGGAACGCCTGACCGGCGGGCGCGACTTCAGTGCGTACGACGCCATGGTTGATGAGGTCCGCCGCATCGATGCCCTGCTGAACTACCAGTCCAGCGGCACTGGCAATGGCCGGGGCCGAGGCGTGCAGGTCAACATCCGCCCTCCGGCCACGGCGGGCGCCGCCGGCGGAGGTGGCGGTGGCAAAGGAGGCGGCAAGGGACGCGGCGCGTACTCGCTGGCGGACTCCCTGATTGAGGACCGAGAGGCGCTGGCCAAGCTGCTGGAGGAGGAGGAGCGCGCCCGCACGCAGTTCGAGGCGTGGGCGGCGCAGCTGTCCGGCCCGGTGGCGGACGCGAACTACCGCTACGCGCGCGACCTCGAGGAACTGAACGAGCTGGCCGCCAAGGGCGCGATCGGCAGCGACGAGCTGACCCGGGCTCAGGAGAACCTGCGGAAGGAACACGAGCGCAACGTGGAGGCCCTCCAAGAGCGCCTGGAGCCCGGCCGGCAGCTGCTGAAGGACCTGCAGTTCGAGCTGGACCTGATGAAACTGACGAACGCCGAGCGCGCCACCGCGATCCAGCTGCGCGGCCTGGACACCGAGCAGATCCAGAAGTACGGCGACGCCATCGCCGAGACGAACCGCAAGATCATGGAGAACGCCGAGCAGGCTTCCTTCATGGACGACTGGCGCGGCGAGTTCCAAGACTTCTTCAGCGACGTGCTGACGGGTACGAAGTCCATCGGCGACGCCTTCGAAGACATGCTGAGCAACATCTCGGCCATGATCGCCGAGCGCATCGCGCAGAACTGGGTCGACCAGCTATTCGGCCAGATGGGCAGCACCAACGGCGGGGCGGCAGGTGGTGGCGAAGGCGGATGGCTAGCCGGCCTGGCCAGCATCTTCAGCTCCTTCGGCGGCTCCCGCGCCAGCGGCGGCGACGTGCTGGAAGGCCGCGGCTACTGGGTGGGCGAGCAGGGTCCGGAGTGGTTCCAGCCGCGCACGGCAGGCACGGTCCTGCCCCACGAGGAGAGCATGCAGCGCGCCAGAGGCTCGGAGCGGCGCAGCGAGCCCACCGTCATCAATGTGGCCGTCGAAGGCCGTGTGGAACGACAGACCAAGGTCCAGATCGGCACCGAAGTCGATCGTAGCATTCAACGCAGCCGGAGGATCAGCTAATGGCACGACAAGTCCTGCCCATCGTGGGCGCAGCAATCGACATTTACTTCGGCGGCCGGCTGCTGGTGGCGAAGCTCTCGCGCCGGGAGATCATCGTGCGGGACGAGGGCGCGCTGTAGTCGGCCCTGGGGGTACGAATGGGGGTACAGGCCCGCCCTACCCGGCCAGAAGTTTGCGCAAATCAGGCTCTTGCGCACGGTTTTCGGTAGAGCCCACCCCATCACCAGAAAAGCCGGAACCGCGAGGTTCCGGCTTTTTCTTTGCCATCGAACCGGCGGCTGCGCCCGGCCGCCGGCCCGTCAAGGCCAGCCGGCTTGGCGCTTCCTGCTAAAATCGCCGTCTTTTTCGAGCGTCAGCGTGGCAACAGCGCAACAACGGGCGGCCGTCCCGGCCCCCGCCTTCGTCCAACGTCTCGCCCGGCTGGGCGATGCCGGCCTGCCGTCCGCCGGGCCGGCCCTGTCCGAGCGGCTGGGGCAGTGGATCGACTGGAACCGCGCGGTCGCGCTGTCCCGGGCGCTGGACGGCACCCCGGCGGCGACCGCGGCCGATGCCGGCCTGCCCTCCGGCGATGCCGAGGCAGCGGCCTGCGCCCGCGCGCGCGCCACGCTGGTCGCCGCCATCGCCCGCACCGACACCCCCGACATGCTGTCCGCCACCGATTTCGCCCCGTTCCGCCGCCGCTGCCTGGACCTGCAGCGTTCGATGCTGGCGGCCACCGGCCAGTTGCGCGGCCGCCTGCGCGATGCATTGGCGGCCGGCGGCCCCGCCATGGCGCGGCTGGCCGAGGTCGACGCGGTCATGGAGATGACCCTCAGCCCGCGCGAGCAGGCCCTGCTGGCCGGCACGCCGGCGCTGCTCGGCCAGCACTTCGAGCGGCTGCGCCAGGCGGCCGGCGACGACGCCGCGGACGCCCCGTGGCGGGCCGCCTTCCGCCGCGACATGCAGGACGTGCTGCTCGCCGAACTGGACGTCCGTTTCCACCCTCTCGAAGCGCTGCTCGCGGCGCTCCGCTCTCCGCACGCCCCCGGAACGCCATGACCCGAAACCTCCTCCCCGCCGCCCTGTTCCTGCTGGGCCTCGCCATCGTCACCTGGATCGGCGCGGGCTACGTCGGCACGCACGCGCTGGGCGTGGCCGTCACGCTGGCGATCGGCCTGTGCTACCTGGCCGGCGCGGTCGAACTGCACCGCTACCGGCAGGCCACGGCCTCGCTCGTCGGCGCGCTGGCCGATACGTCCGCCGCGAACGCCGGCCTGCCCGCCTGGCTGTCGTCGCTGCACCCGGGCCTGCGCCCGGCCGTGCAGCAGCGCATCGAGGGCGGCCGCACCGCCCTGCCCGCACCTGCGCTGACGCCCTACCTGGTCGGCCTGCTGGTGCTGCTGGGCATGCTGGGCACGCTGCTGGGCATGATGGCCACGTTGCGCGGCACCGGGCTGGCGCTGGAAAGCGCCACCGACCTCGACGCCATCCGCGGTTCGCTGGCCGCGCCGGTCAAGGGCCTGGGCTTCGCCTTCGGCACCTCGATCGCGGGCGTGGCCACGTCGGCCGTGCTCGGCCTGCTGGCGGCGCTGTGCCGCCGCGAGCGGCTGCAGGCGGTGCAGCGGCTCGACGGCGAGATCGCCACCTCGCTGCGCGCGCACTCGCACGGCTTCCAGCGCGAGGAAGCCTTCCGCCTGCTGCAGCAGCAGGCCGCGCTGATGCCCGACCTGGTCGACCGCCTGCAGGCGATGGTGGCGTCGATCGAAGTGCAGAACACCGCCGCGGGCGAACGCCTCGTCGCCAGCCAGCAGGCGTTCCACGAGCGCACCGAGGCCACGCAGGCGCAATTGGCCGCATCGCTGGAGCACGCGCTGAAGGCCGGCGTCGATGCCAGCGCGCGCGCCGTCGTGGCCGCGCTGCAGCCGGCGACCGAAGCCACGCTCGCGGGCCTGGCGCGCGAGACCGCGGCGATGCAGGCCACCGTCGCCGACGCCGTGCAGCGCCAGCTCGACGGCCTGGCCACCGGCTTCGCCACCGCCACCACGACCGCGGCCGCCAGTTGGTCCGCGGCGCTGGAGCAGCAGCGACAGTCGAACGGCACGCTCACTGGCGAGATGCAGGCGCTGGCGGAGCGGCTGGCCGGCACGTTCGAACAGCGGTCGGCCGCCCTGCTCGACGGCGTGTCCTCGCGCCTGGAACGCAACGCATCGGACATGGCGGAACGCTGGGGCCAGGCGCTGGCGCAGCAGGAAGCCACCAGCGCCGGCATCGCCGCGCGCAACGAGCAGGCGCTGGCGACCGCCGCCGCCGGCGTCGAACGCCATGCCGCCGACCTGCTGCAGGCGATGGCGCGCTCGCATGCCGGCCTGCAGCAGGCGCTCGCGGCGCAGGACGAACAGCGCCTCGCGGCTTGGGCCGAGCGGCTAGCGGCGACCGGCACCACCCTGCGCGAGCAGTGGGAGCAGGCGGGCGAGCGGACCGCGCGCTTGCAGCAGGACATCTGCGACGCGCTCGCGCGCAGCGCGCAGGAGGTCACCACCCAGGCGCAGGCGCAGTCCTCGCAGACGATCGCCGAGATTTCGCAACTGGTGCAGGCCGCCTCCGAAGCGCCGCGCGCCGCCGCCGAGGTCATCGCCGAACTGCGCCAGAAGCTGTCCGACAGCATGGTCCGCGACACCGCCATGCTGGCCGAGCGCAACCAGCTGATGGAAACGCTGCAGACCCTGCTGGACGCGGTGAACCACGCCTCCACCGAGCAGCGCGGCGCCATCGACGCACTGGTCGCGACCTCGGCCGACCTGCTGGACCGCGTCGGCACCCGCTTCACCGACCGCGTGGACGCGGAAACCGGCCGGCTGGGCGGCATGGCCGCGCAGGTCGCCGCCGGCGCCGCCGAAGTGGCCAGCCTGGGCGACGCGCTCGGCGGCGCGGTGCAGGCGTTCGGCAAGTCGAACGAGGAACTGCTGGCGCGCCTGCAGAGCATCGAGGGCGCGCTGGACCGCTCGCTGGCGCGCAGCGACGAGCAACTGGCCTACTACGTGGCGCAGGCGCGCGAAGTCATCGACCTCAGCCTGTCGGCGCAGCGGCAGATCACGCTCGACCTGCAGGAACTCGGCGGCGCGCGGCAGGTGGAAGCAGCATGAGTGTGGAGACCGGAGACGACGCCGACCTCGGCGCGCCCGTCTGGGCCAGCTTCGGCGACCTGATGTCGGTGCTGCTGGGCGCCTTCGTGCTGGTGCTGGTCGGCGTGATCGCGGTGCAGGCGCAGCTGGCGCAGCGGCTGGACGAGGAAGTGCGGCGGCGCGAACTGGAAGCGCAGCAGCGCGAGGCGCTGGAGGACGCGTTGGCGGTGCCGCTGGCCGAAGGCCGCGTCACCCTGGTGGACGGCCGCATCGGCATCCGCGGCAACGTGCTGTTCGCGCTGAACTCCGACGAACTGCAGCCGGAGGGCCGCGAGCTGCTGCAGGGCCTGGCCGGCCCGCTGGCCGGCTACCTGCGCACGCGCGACGAGATCCTGATGGTCAGCGGCTTCACCGACGACCGCCAGGTGCGCGACGGCAACCGCCGCTTCGCCGACAACTGGGAACTGTCGGCGCAACGCGCGCTGACCGTCACCCGAACGCTGATCGCCGACGGCGTGCCGTCGTCGTCGGTGTTCGCGGCGGCGTTCGGCGCCGAGCAGCCGGTCGGCGCGAACAGCAGCGAGGAAGGCCGCGCGCGCAACCGCCGCGTCGAGATCGCCCCCATCCCCCGTCCCGCCAAGCGCGACGCCGGCCCCGATGGACGGTGACGCCCTGCCCGTCTCCGCGCGGCTGCGGGCATGGCGCGCGCACGGCGCCGATCGCATGGACCCGCTGCGCTTCGGCTTCATCGAAGCACTGGCGTCGCGCGCCCGCGCGCACGAAGGCGAGGCGCGCCGCCTGCTGGACGCCCGGCTGTGCGCGCTGGTCGCAGCCTACGCCGACGACCTGGCCCGTTGGCCGCCGCGCACCGCGCCGGCGGCCGATGGCCCGTCGCTGGCCGCCGGCGGCAGTCCGCTGCGCGACCTGGTGAGCGCGCTGCAACCGCGCGCCTCCGCGCGCGAGGCCACCCCCGCCGAAGGCGACGCCCCCGCCCGCCCGGCGCCGGCCATGCTGGAAGATGCGCGCCGGCTGTGGACGCAGGTGCGCACCGGCAGCCAGCTGCGCGCGTCGCTGGACGACGTGCCCGCCGACGCCGGCCCGCTCAACTCCGGCATGCTGGTCCACCGCGCGCTCCACTTCATGCAGTCGGTATCGCCGGGCTACCTGCAGCACTTCATCGCCTACGCCGACACGCTGTCGTCGCTGGAACAGCTCCAGCACGCCTTGGCGCCGCCGGCCCCGGCGGCCGATGGCCCGCGCACACCGCGCCGCGCGCCCCGCAAGCGCAAGGCGTGAAACCGGACAGGCGCGGGCAGCGGCATGCCTGTACCGATCCGTCACCGGGGTCGCACGGAAACCGCCATCGCGCGCGCTTCCGTGGGAGCGACGTGAGTCGCGACAGGGCATCGGTAGAGCGTCATCGCGACTCACGTCGCTCCCACAGGAAAGGCATCGCGCCTTGTGGATCGTATCCGGAACGCCCTCCATGGCCTTCGGAAAACGATCGCTCGCGCTCCACGCAGCATCGACGGCGCGAAGACAGCCGGATCAGCGTTCCGGATACAGCAGGTACCGCTGCCGCACGGCCTCGAACGCCGCCAGTCCCGGCTGCCAGCGCGCCTCGATGGCGTCGAGCGGATCGCCGCGCAGGATCGCCCCGCGCAGCCAGTCCACGCCGGCCAGCTTGTCGAAGAACGGCGGCTCGCCGGGCAGGAAGGCGAATGCCTCCGGATGCAGGTCGTGCAGCGCCTTCAGCACGGCGATGCCGGTGCGCACCGGGTGGAACGCCGCGCGGTCGGTGACGTGCAGCTGCACGCCGCCGCAGGCCTGGCCGGCGTGCTTGGAGAACGTCGGCGTGAACCACGCGGGGCGGAAGCGCACGCCCGGCAGCGCCTGCGCGTTGAGGCGGTCGGCCAGCGCCTGCGCATCGACCCAGGGCGCGCCGAAGGTCTCGAACGGCCGCGTCGTGCCGCGTCCCTCGGACACGTTGGTGCCTTCCAGCAACCCCAGGCCCGGATAGGCCAGCGCCGTATCCGGCGTGGGCATGTTGGGCGATGGCGGCACCCACGGCAGCGCGCCGCGCAACGGTTCCTCGCCGCGCCGCCAGCCCTGCATCGCCACCACGTGCAGCTCGGCGCCGATGCCGAATTCGGTGTTGAACAGCGTGGCCAGCTCGCCGAGGGTCATGCCGTGGCGGACCGGGATCGCGAACTGCCCCACGAACGAGGCCAGCGCCGGGTCCAGCACCGGGCCTTCGACCCGCACGCCGCCGAGCGGATCGGGCCGGTCGGCCACCACCACCGGGATGCCGGCGCGCTTCGCCGCGCGCATCACCCCGGCGAGCGTGTACGGATAGGTGTAGAAGCGCGCGCCCGCGTCCTGGATGTCGAACACCAGCACGTCGATGCCGGCCAGCATCGCCGGCGTCGGTTCGCGGTGCTCGCCATACAGGCTGTGCACCGGCAGGCCGGTGGCGGCGTCGCGCGAGGACGCGACGGGGTCGCCGGCCTGCACGTCGCCGCGCACGCCATGCTCGGGGCCGAACAGCGCGACCAGCTGGAAGCCGGGGTGGCCGGCGAAACGGTCCACGTCGCTGCGCAGCTGGCTGTCCAGCCCGGTGGCGTTGGTCACCAGGCCCACGCGCTTGCCGCGCAGCAGGTCGGCGCGCTCCTCCAGCAGGACTTCCACCCCCAGGCGCGGCGCGGCATGCAGGCAATCGCAGGCGGTGGACGGGGTCGCCGGCGACGCGGCGGCCAGCGCCGGCCAGGCGAGGCCGAGCGCCAGCAGCGCGGTGCGCCACCGCGGCTGGCGCGGCGCGGCATGCAATGGGCCGGGGTTCCGGGGCATAGTGTCGCGACCGTTTGCTATCGTTGCCCGCGACGATAGCAGCCCGCGTCGGGCGCCGCGCAAGGGGATCCGCCGGTATCGACGCCGCCTTCCGTTGTCAGATGAGGGAACCGATGTCCCGTACGGCGAAACGCATCATGCGAAGCATGTCCTTCCTTGCCATGGCCGGCGTGCTGGCCCCCGCCGCCGCGCAGCCGCCAGCGCCGTCCCGCCTGGGCGTGGCGCCTTCCGCGCAGTCGCAGGATTTCGTGGCCCACAAGCAGCAGTTCCAGTTGCACAGCCTGCTGACCGAGCAGCGCCATCCGCGCAGCTTCGACCTGAGCACGCGCATCGCCGGCAACACCGCCGACGGCCTGGCCGCGCTGCTGGCGGTGGACGAGGACATCGCCAAGGCGCTGCAGGGCGTCGCCGACGACCCGGCGCGGCTGGCCGCGCTGGAAGCCGCCTCGCGCGAGATCACGCGCGCGCTGCGCGACGGCCATCGCCTCTACTTCTACGGCACCGGTTCCACCGGCCGCCTGGCCGAGACCATCGAGAGCGGCCTGTGGCGCCCGTTCTGGCAGCGCGCCGCGCAGTCGCCGGCCATGGCCAGGATCGACGCGCGCTACCCCGGCCTGGGCGAACGCGTGCGCGGCGAGATCACCGGCGGCGACCGCGCGCTGATCAGTTCGCTGGAAGGCTTCGAGGACCTGCCCGAGATCGGCCGCCTGCAACTGCAGGACAACGGCATCCGCGCGGACGACCTGGTGTTCGCCGTCACCGAGGGCGGCGAGACCTCGGCGGTGATCGGCACCGCGCTGGCCGCCGCCGACCAGGCCGGCGCCGACGCGCGCCGCACCTGGTTCGTCTACAACAACCCGGACGAGGTGCTGCGCCCGTTCGAGCGCAGCCGCCGCGTGCTGGACGACCCGCGCATCGCCAAGATCCCGCTGCCGACCGGGCCGCAGGCGATCACCGGCTCCACCCGCATGCAGGCCACCACCACCAGCCTGTACGTGCTGGGCGTGGTGCTGGAGGACGCCACCCGCGCGCTGCTGCGCGACGTGCTGACGGCCGAGGAACTGGCCGCGCTGGGCTTCGGCGACGCCGGCATCGGCGACCGCCTGCGCGGTTTCGCCGACCTCCAGCGGACCGCCGCCGCCGCCGCGCCCAAGCTGGCCGCGTGGACCGACCGCGAAGCCGCCAGCTACGCCGGCGGCCGCCACGCCACCTACCTGGCCACGCGCGCGCTGATGCCGGTGTTCGTGGACGTCACCGAGCGCGCACCGACCTTCCGGCTGGGCCCGCTGGACCCGGTGGACGCGCCCGAGCGGCGCTCGTGGATCCAGGTGTGGACGCCGGCGGACGACGCGCAGCAGGCCTGGCAGGCGCTGCTGCACCGGCCGTTCCACGGCCTGGACAAGGCGCTGTACCTGCCGCCGTTCGAGAACGGCATCCAGGACCCTTACCTGCGCGAGGCCGCGCTGCGCGGTCTGTCCAACGCCGGCGACGAACAGCAGGCGCTGTACGACCTGTCGTATTCCGAGGCGAACATGCGCCGCAGCGGGCCGCAGGCCGGCGATTCCGGCGCACTGATCCTGCTGGGCGACGAAGCGCACGGCGACGCCAGCCGCCGCTGGCTGCAGGCGTTCTCGTCGGCCGGCGCGGACCTGGTGCTGGTGTCGGTGTCCGCGCGCCCGCTGGCCTCGGACGTGCTGCGCGACGTCGCCGCCCTGCCCCGGCCGGTGCCGGTGATCGCGGTGACGGTGCCGCAGCGCGACGCCTTCGAACTGAACCAGACCATCGCATTGAAGATGCTGCTCAACGCGCACTCCACCGGCGTGATGGCCAAGCGCGGCCGCGTGGTCGGCAACACCATGACCAGCGTGCAGCCGGGCAACCTGAAACTGATCGGCCGCGCGACCTGGCTGATGCTCTCGCACGTCAACGCCGTGCTGGAAAGCCCGGCGTGGCGCGACGCCCGCGGCGCCACCGAACCGCTGTCGTACGCCGAGGCCAACGCCGTGCTGTTCGAAGCCATCGAACAGCGCCGCAACGCCCCCGGCGCCGCCAACCTGCCGGAAGTGGAACTGTCGGTGGTCGCGGTGCTGGAAGCGCTGAAGGCCGGCAAGCCCATCGACTGGACCGCCGCCGCCGGGCAGTTGAAGGCCCAGGGGTTGAACGACTACCTGAAGCCGTACGGCCGCGACGCGCAATGACAACCGGCCGCCAGCCCATCCCGTTCCCACGCCTGCGCCCCGCAGCAAAGCATCGCGGCTGAAGCCGCTCCTACAGAAGCCCTCCCTGTAGGAGGGCCTTCAGGCCCGACCCGCGGTGTAGCCGGCCCGACCCGGCAACACCGCAGGCAAAGCCCCGCGGCTCAAGCCGCTCCCGCAAGGAACCAGCTGGATACCCGATGCCCTCCTGTAGGAGCGACGTCAGTCGCGACCGCACGCCCGGAAGCTCCCAGCATGGCGCGACGCGGACAACGCCTTTCAATAGCAATGAACGTTGTCCACGTCCATTCGCTTCGATCCGTGCCCAATGCCGTTGTTCGGGCTTCCGGTCGCGACTGACGTCGCTCCTACAGGGAGCTACCGGAATGCCCCTCTGCCCGACTGTGAGAGAGCGACGCCAGTCGCGACGCCGCATTGTTAGTCACGACGCCCCATTGTGCGGATTGCGGGTTTCGGATCGATGCGGCCAGGCCCTTCCAGGGCGGTGGGCTTCGTCCACGCTTTTTTGCTTTGGTCCGCGTGTTGAATGATCTCTTCGGGCTTCCGATCGCGACTGACGTCGCTCCCACCGCCAGGAGATACGGAGGCAAGGCAATTCCTTGTGGGAGCGACGTCAGTCGCGACCCGCATTGTTAGTCACGACGCCCCATTGTGCGGATTGCAGGCTTCGGGCCGATGCGGCCAAACCCTTCCAGGGCGACGGGCTTCGTCCACGCTCTTTCGCTTTGGTCCGCGTGTTGAATGATCTCTTCGAGCTTCCGATCGCGACTGACGTCGCGCCCACCGCCAGGAGATACGGGGGCAAGGCAATTCCTTGTGGGAGCGACGTCAGTCGCGACGCCGCATTGTTGGTCGCGACGCCCCATTGTGCGGATTGCAGGCTTCGGGCCGATGCGGCCAGGCCCTTCCAGGGCGGTGGGCTTCGTCCACGCTCCTTCGCTTTGGTCCGCGTGTTGAATGATCTCTTCGAGCTTCCGATCGCGACTGACGTCGCTCCCACCGCCAGGAGATACGGGGACAAGGCAATTCCTTGTGGGAGCGACGTCAGTCGCGACCCGCATTCGAGCAGCGGTCGCGGAACACCGGGAAGCCGACTCGCGCGGTGCCGCTCTCCGATGAACTGCGGGCACTGGACCGGCCCGGACAAGACCTCCCGATGCGATGGGCCTCGTCCTCGCCCATTCGCCTTCATCCCTGTCCAATGCCTTCGCCTGACGTCTCCGGTCGCGGCTGAAGCCGCTCCTGCAGGGGCGCCCTACGGCCGCTTCGCGCGGGCGAACGCGGCCGCCAGGGCGTTGTCCGGCGGCGGCGCGCTCGGTCTGGCGGGCGCCGGGCCTCGGCGTCCGTCGCGCGCGGGGCCGCGGTCCTGGCCGCGCGGCGGGTGCGCATCGCCGCCCCGGGCCTCGCGCGGCGCCTGCGGGGCCGGCGCGTCGTCCAGGCGGCGGGTCAGGGCGATGCGCTTGCGGGCCACGTCGACTTCCAGCACCTTCACCTTGACGATGTCGCCGGCCTTCACGACCTCGCGCGGGTCCTTCACGTAGCGGTCGGCCAGCGCGGAGATGTGGATCAGGCCGTCCTGGTGCACGCCGATGTCGACGAACGCGCCGAACGCGGCGACGTTGCTGACCACGCCTTCCAGGATCATGCCCTCGCGCAGGTCCTTGATGTCCTCCACGCCGTCGGCGAAGCGCGCGGCCTTGAACTCGGGGCGCGGGTCGCGGCCGGGCTTCTCCAGTTCCTTCAGGATGTCGCGGATGGTCGGCACGCCGAACCTGTCGTCGGTGTACTGCTCGGCCTTGACGCTGCGCAGGAAAGCGGTGTCGCCGACGATCTGCTTCACCTGCCGGCCGCTGCCGGCGAGGATGCGCTCGACCACCGGGTAGGCTTCGGGGTGCACGGAGGAAGCGTCCAGCGGCTCGTCGCCGTCGGCGATGCGCAGGAAGCCGGCGCACTGCTCGAAGGTCTTCTCGCCCAGCCGCGGCACGCCCAGCAGCGCCTTGCGCGTGCGGAAGGCGCCGTGCTCGTCGCGGAAGCGCACGATGTTCTCGGCCACCGTCGACGACAGGCCGGACACGCGCGTCAGCAGCGCGGCCGAGGCGGTGTTGACGTCCACGCCGACCGCGTTCACGCAGTCCTCGACGCGGGCATCCAGCGCGCGCGCCAGCCGGAACTGGTCCACGTCGTGCTGGTACTGGCCCACGCCGATCGCCTTGGGTTCGATCTTCACCAGTTCGGCCAGCGGGTCCTGCAGGCGGCGCGCGATGGAGACGGCGCCGCGCAGGCTGACGTCGAGGTCCGGGAATTCCTTCGCTGCGAACTCCGAGGCCGAATACACCGACGCGCCGGCCTCGCTGACCACGATCTTCTCCAGCTTCAGCTCCGGCGCCTGCCGGATCAGGTCGCCGGCCAGCTTGTCGGTCTCGCGGCTGGCGGTGCCGTTGCCGATGGCGATCAGGTCCACCTGGTGCTTCGCGCACAGCGCGCGCAGCACGTGCAGGGACTGATCCCACTGGCGCCTGGGCTCGTGCGGGTAGATGGTGGCGGTGTCGACCAGCTTGCCGGTGCGGTCCACCACCGCGACCTTCACGCCGGTGCGCAGGCCCGGGTCCAGGCCCAGCACGGCCTTCGGCCCGGCCGGCGCGGCCAGCAGCAGGTCCTTCAGGTTGTCGCCGAACACCGCGATGGCCTCGGCTTCGGCCTTCTCGCGCGCCTGGTTGAACAGGTCCAGCAGCAGGTGCATGTGCAGCTTGGCGCGCCAGGTCAGGCGGCAGGCGTCCAGCAGCCACTTGTCGGCGGCGCGGCCCTGCGCGGACACGCCGGCATGCACGGCGACGCGGCCCTCGGCCTGCTGGTGGCCGGCCTCGGCCTCCAGGCCCGGGTCGAGGTCGAGCTGCAGGATCTCTTCGCGGCGCGCGCGGAACAGCGCCAGCAGGCGGTGCGAGGGGATCTTCGCCAGCGGCTCGGCATGGTCGAAGTAGTCGCGGTACTTGGCGCCCTCGTTCTCCTTGCCTTCGGCGACCTTCGCGCGGATCACGCCGACCTCGCCCATCCAGGCGCGCAGTTCGCCGACCAGCGCGGCGTCCTCGCCCCAGCGCTCCATCAGGATGGCGCGCGCACCGTCGAGCGCGGCCTTGGCGTCGGCGACGCCCTTGTCCGCGTCGACGTACGCGGCGGCGGCGGTTTCCGGCACCTGCGCCGGATCGGCGAGCAGGCCGTCGGCCAGCGGTTCCAGCCCGGCCTCGCGGGCGATCTGCGCACGCGTGCGGCGCTTGGGCTTGTACGGCAGGTACAGGTCTTCCAGCCGCGCCTTGCTGTCGGCGGCCTCGATGTCGGCGCGCAGTTCGGGCGTCAGCTTGCCCTGCTCCTCGATGCTGGCCAGCACGGCGGCGCGGCGGTCCTCCAGTTCGCGCAGGTAGGTCAGGCGCGTTTCCAGGTTGCGCAGCTGGGTGTCGTCCAGGCCGCCGGTGACTTCCTTGCGGTAGCGGGCGATGAAGGGGACGGTGGCGCCTTCGTCCAGCAGCGCGATGGCGGCCCGGGCCTGGGCGGTCTGCGCACCGATCTCGGCGGCGATGGTGGCGGCGATGTGCTGGGCGATCTGGGAATGGCGGTCTTGCATTGCGTCCGTACTGAAGAGACCCGGTGGACCGGGTGGGAGGCCGATTGTGGCAACGGACGGCGGCGCTGGAAACGGGTTGACAGCCGGCGTCCTCCGGGTCCCCGGCCGCCTGCCCGGCGCCGGAAAAGGAACGGGCCGCTTTCGCGGCCCGTTCCGGTGGTGCGTGCGTGCGGCCCGCGGCCTTACGAACGCACCGGCAGCACGCGGATCTCGACGCGGCGGTTGAGCGCGCGGCCGGCGTCGGTGTCGTTGCTCGCCACCGGGTAGCGCTTGCCCATGCCGACGATCTCGAAGCGCTCGCGCTGCAGGCCCTGGCCGATCAGGTAGTTGCCGACCGACGCCGCGCGCTGCTCGGACAGGCGCTGGTTGACCGCGTCGCTGCCGACGCTGTCGGTATGGCCGCTGACTTCCACGATGGTCTGGTTGTACTCGCGCAGGGTGGAGGCGACGTTGTTGAGCGCCGGGTAGAACTGCGACTTCAGGTCGGCTTTGCCGAAATCGAAGGTCACGCCGTCCGGCAGGTTGAGCTTGATGACGTCGCCGTCGCGGCTGACGTCGATGCCGGTGCCGGCGGTCTGGCGGCGCAGTTCGGCCTCCTGCCGGTCCTGGTAGGCGCCGATGGAGCCGCCGGCCAGGCCGCCGATGCCGGCGCCGACCAGGGCGCGCTGGCGGCGCTCGGTGGCGTCGCTGCCGCTCAGCAGGCCGGCCACCGCGCCGATGCCGGCGCCGATCAGGGCCCCGGTGCGGGTGCGGTTGGGGTCGTTCGGATCGTTGGTCTGGCCGGTGTAGCTGGCGCAGCCGCCGAGCAGGGAAACGGAGAGCGCCGCCAGGGCGCCGGTCTTCAGCATCGCATTCATACATCCTCCTTGGTGGCGTGCGGGGAAACCCGGAACGGCCGCAAGCCTAACCAGCGATGTGTTCAGAACGTGCGATTTGCGCCCTGTTCATTCAGGTGGCGGCGGGGATCGGAGGCAGCAGCGCGGTGGCGCCCGGCGCGTCCAGCGGGCGTTCCCAGTCGCCCATCAGCGCCAGGTAGAGCAGCTTGTCGAACTCCGGGCCGAAGCGCCGGATCACCGCGTCCGGGTCGGGAATCAGCTTGGCGTCGGCGATCAGGCCGAAATGCACCCGCCCGTTGTAGCTGAGGATGGACACGCCGATGCCGATGGAGCCGGTCTGCGGCACCCAGAACATCATTTCCCGCAGCCGCGCACCGCCCATGTAGAGCGGCTGCTGGGGGCCGGGCACGTTGGTGGCCACGGCGGTGGCCTTGCGCGAGAACAGTTCCAGCGCCACCCCCTGGATCGCCGAGGGCGCCATCCCGAGCGCAGCCAGAAGTCCAAATGCGACAATGGCTTGTCGTGAATTCTTGAGGTCCCGCATGCACTCGGCCACGCGTTCCAGCCGGCGGATGGGATTGTCCTCGCCGACCGGCAGGTCCAGGAACACCAGGCCGAAGTGGTTGCCCAGCTTGCGGGCGTGCTCCAGCGGGCGCAGGTTGACCGGCACCGTGGCGCGCAGGGTCACGCCGTCGAGCTGCTCGCCGCGCTCGACCATGTAGCTGCGCAGCGCGCCGGCCGCGGCGGCCATCAGCACGTCGTTGACCGTGCAGTCGCAGGCGCGGCCGACCGCCTTCACCTCCTCCAGGTCCAGCGGCTCGGCCCAGGCCACGCGCTTGCTGACGCCCAGCTTGCCGCGCAGCAGGGTCGGCGGATCGTCCGACAGCGACAGCGCGTGCAGCAGTTCGCGGCCGATCTCGCCGCCCTCCTTCGCCAGCATCGTCGCCAGCGTGGGGTCCTGCATCATCTCCATGCCCTTGCCCAGCACCTTGCCGCCGATCTGCATGTAGCGGTCGATGGCGCCGACGCGGCGCACCACCTGGGCGCCGTCCTGCTTCAGCCAGGCCGAGCGCAGGTCCTTGCCGGCGTCGGGCTTGCGGCTGGTGTCGGTCAGCGACAGCAGCACCTGCACCAGCGCGATGCCGTCGGCGTAGCTGTGGTGGATGCGCGCGACCAGCGCCGAGCCGGTGCCGTACTTCTCGATCAGGTGGAACTGCCAGAGCGGCTTGGTCTTGTCCAAGGGCGTGGACGCCATCTGGCTGACGAAGCGCTCCAGCGCCTTCTTCTCCGAGCGCGGGTCCTGGCGGCCGGGCAAGGCCGAGATGCGCACGTGCCAGTCCAAGTCGAAATCGGGATCGGTCACCCACGACGCACCGGCCGGCGTATCGACAGCCTTCTGCAGGAAACGCGGATAGGCGAGGAAGCGCTTCTTCACCACCTGCTTGAGCCGGTCGAGCGTCATCGGCTCGTCGAACATCAGCACGCCGGTGATCATCATCGGGTTGGTCGGGCGGCACATCCGCAGCCAGGCCGTATCCACCCGCGACATCGGCTCGCGACGCGGCTTCGCCGGCGCCTTCTTCGTGGCCATGCTTGCCCTCCTCTCCCTGCGCCGAGTGAAGCATGCGGCGCGGAAAGGCGTCAACGCGGCCCGGCGCCGGTCCTGCGGTACGCGGCCAGCGCGCCTTCGCGCCCGGTGGCGAGGTCGACGACGGGATGGCGCGGGTAGTCCGGCGCCACGTGCGCGAGCACGTCGGGCTGCCGCCACGGGGCGAAGCGCAGCGGCACCGGCACGCCCGCCAGTTCCGGCACCCAGCGGGCGATGTACGCGCCCTTCGGATCGAACTTCTGCGCCTGCGCGACCGGGTTGAACACGCGGAAGTACGGCGCGGCGTCGGCGCCGGTGCCGGCGGTCCACTGCCAGCCCAGCGTGTTGTTTGCCAGGTCCGCGTCCACCAGCGTGTCCCAGAACCAGCGCGCACCGTGCAGCCAGTGATGGCGCAGGTGCTTGGTCAGGTAGCTGGCGGCGATCATGCGCACGCGGTTGTGCATCCAGCCGGTCGCCCACAGTTCGCGCAGACCGGCATCGACCAGCGGCACGCCGGTGCGGCCGCGCCGCCAGGCGTCCAGGGCGGCCGGATCGACGTCCGCCCAGTCGAAACGCGCGAAGCGCGGATTGAGATCCTGCGTGGCGGTGTGCGGGAAGTGGTGCAGCAGGTGGTACGCGAACTCGCGCCAGCCGAGTTCGCGGAGGTAGCCGTCCACGCCGGCGCCGTTGGCGGCCGTGCGGGCGCGCGCCAGTCCGGCGACGATCCGCCACGGCGCGATCTCGCCGAAACGCAGGTGCGGGGAAAGCCGCGACGTGCCGGTGCGGTCCGGCCGGTCGCGATCCGTGCGATAGCCGTGGAGGGCGCCGTCGACGAAGACCTTCAGCGCCTCGCGGGCGCCGGCTTCGCCGGGCGTCCAGGCCGTCCAGAATCCCGCGTCCCATGCCGGCCGCGGCCGCAATCCCAGCGCGGCCAGCGGCTCGCTTTCCAGCGCGGCGTCCAGCGGGGGAAGACGCGACGGCGCGCACCACGGCGCAGGCGGGCGCCACCGGGCCAGCGCCGCGCGCCAGAACGGCGTGAACACCTTGTAGGGCTGGCCCTGCTGCGTCGCCAGCTCCCAGGGCTCGACCAGCAGCCCGCCGTTGAAGCTCTCCGTGCGCAGCCCCTGCCCGCGCAGCGCCTGCTTGATCGCGGCGTCGCGCGGCTGCGTGGCCGGTTCGTACTTGCGGTTCCAGAACACCGCGGTGGCGCCGGAAGCCGCCACCAGGTCCTGCAGCGCGCGGGCGCTGGGGCCGCGCCGGAGCAGCAGCCGCGATCCGCGCCGCCGGAGTTCGGCGTCGAGGGCCGCCAGGGAACGGTGCAGCCACGCCCGCGATGCCGCGCCGGGCGCCCACTCCCCTTCCTCCGCGGGCGCGTGCACGTACACGGGAACCGGCGTGAAGCCTTCGTCCAGCGCGGCGCGCAGTGCGGGGTTGTCGTCCAGGCGCAGATCGTGGCGGAACCAGACGAGGGCGTGCGGCATGCGGGAAGTTCCGGTGGACGTCGCGGCGCTACGCGGCCGGTGCCGCGCCGGAGGCGCCGCCGGCGTACTCGCGCGGGATGCGCGCGTTGAGGCCGGTCAGGATCTCGTACGGGATGGTGCCGGCGGCCTGCGCCACGGCTTCGCAGCTGAGGGCCTGATCGCCCTGCCGGCCGATCAGCACCACCTCGTCCTCGTTGTAGGCGGTGCCGCCGGGCCCCAGGTCGACCATGAACTGGTCCATGCAGATGCGCCCGACGATGGGATGGCGCCGCCCGCGCACCAGCACCTCGCCGCGCGAGGACAGCGCGCGCGGATAGCCGTCGCCGTAGCCGATCGGCACCGTCGCGACGCGGGTGTCCACCGGCGCCGTCCAGGTCGCGCCGTAGCCGACCGTGCGGCCGGCGTCCACCCTCTTGAAGTACACCACCCTCGACACCAGCGACAACGCCGGTTCCAGCGCCACGGTCGGCCGCGAGGCGGGATCCGGCAGCACGCCGTAGAGCGCGATCCCCGGGCGCACCATGTCCAGGCAGGTCTCGGGGAAATGCAGCACGCCGCCGGAATTGGCCAGGTGGCGCAGCGGCATCGGCGCGCCGACGCGGTCGAAGTGCGCGCAGGCGTGGAGGAAGCGCGCCAGCTGCTCGCGCGTCATCGGCGAAGCGGGATCGTCGGCGCACGCCAGGTGCGAGTAGATGCCCTTCACCGTGCACCACGGCGAGGCGAGCGCCGCCTCGACCAACGGGCCGGCGCGCTCGGCGTGCACGCCGATCCGTTCCATGCCCGTGTCCACCTTCAGGTGGACGACTGCCTTGCGGCCCCGTGACGCGGCGGCCTGCTCCACCTGCCGCAGCTTGTCGATCGAGGAGACCGTCACTTCGAGGCCATGGGCCAGGAACTGCCCGACCTGCGGCGCATGGATGCCGCCCATCACCAGGATCGGCACCGTCACCCCCGCGCGCCGCAGGGCGATGCCCTCCTCCACCAGCGCCACGCCCAGTTGCCCGATGCCCAGCGCCTGCAGGTGCCGCGCGACCCGCACCAGCCCGTGCCCGTAGGCGTTGGCCTTGACGATGCCCATCACCGGCACGCCGGCGTGCGCCTGCAGCGCACGGAAGTTGCGGCCCAGCGCGTCCAGGTCCACGCGGACGCGGGTGGGCCGGTCGTTGGCTTCGGGGCGCATGGGCGGGGATGGCAAGGCGGCGTCGACCGGGATGTCCGTGCAGGAATTGTAGCGACCGGCGGTGTGCGCTTCGTTCATATCCGCGCGGAAACACCTGCGTTAGGCTGGCCGCGGGTCTCCAGGATCGGTTTCCATGGCACTGCGCTCCAGACTTGTCGCATCAGTCGCCCTCGCGTTGCTCGTCCTGGTCGGCGTCGCCGCCTGGTGGCGGGTGGGCACGCCGCCCGCGGCGACCGCCAGCGACGGCAACGCGCCGCGCGGAAGCCTGGGATCCGCACCCGCGGCAGGGACCTCGACAGCCGATCCGGCTGCCGGCGGGAAAGTCGCGGGCGTCCCTCCCCAGGCATCCGATCCATCGGCGGGCGCCGACGCGGGCACGGCGAAGCTGCCTGCCCTGGCGGCAGGCGTCCGCGCGGGCGCGCAGCCGCTGTCGGCCGAAGGCGAGCGCTGGCTGGACACGTTCCTGACCGGGCTGAGGGCCGCCAGCGCGGACGCGCGGGACTACGAGACGCTCGGCCGTTCGGAACCCGCCGACCCTGAATGGTCGCCGCGGCTGGAAGCCCTGATCCAGCAGGCGATCGATCGCCAAGCGCACGAATTCGGGCGACTGGAGATCGGTCGGCCGCGCTGCAGCAGGAGCCTGTGCATGTTGACGGCCGTGGCCACCACGCGGAATCCGCAGCAGCTCGCGCAGGCCGACTACCAGCGCCTTGTCGGGTACATGATGCAGGAACCCTGGTTCCGCGCATCCTTCTTCGACGCCCGCACGACCGTGGCCGCCGACGCCACGGGCGGCGTCTTCGTGAGCTACTTCATCCGCAAGTAGCGATCACTCGAAGCTGCCCACTGAATCGTGGGCCAGGTTGTCGAAGCGGGTGTACTCGCCGAAGAACTTGAGCTTGCACGAGCCGGTCGGGCCCGAACGCTGCTTGCCGATGATGATCTCGGCCAGGCCCTTGTCCGGCGAGGTTTCCTTGTTGTAGTAGTCGTCGCGGTAGATGAAGACGATCATGTCGGCGTCCTGCTCGATGGCGCCGGACTCACGCAGGTCGGCCATCACCGGGCGCTTGTCGGTGCGCGTTTCCAGCGAGCGGTTGAGCTGCGACAGCGCGATCACCGGCACGTTCAGCTCCTTCGCCAGGCCCTTGAGCGAGCGCGAGATCTCGGAGATCTCGGTGGCGCGGTTCTCGCTGTTGCCGGGCACCGACATCAGCTGCAGGTAGTCGATGACGATCAGGCCCAGGTCGTGCTCGCGCTTGAGCCGGCGCGCCTTGGAGCGCAGCACGTCCGGCGACAGGCCGGGGGTGTCGTCGATGAAGACCTTGGCTTGGTCCTTGAGGATGCGGATGGCGCTGGTCACGCGGCTCCAGTCCTCGTCCTCCAGCTGGCCGGTGCGCAGGCGGGTGGCGTTGATGCGGCCGACCGACGAGATCAGGCGCATGGCCAGCTGGCCGGCCGACATTTCCATCGAGAAGACCGCCACCGCCTTCTTCGACTTGATCGCCGCGTACTCGGCGATGTTCAGCGCGAACGTGGTCTTGCCCATCGCCGGGCGGGCGGCCAAGATCACCAGGTCGGTGGGCTGCAGGCCGGCTGTCATCATGTCGAACTCGGTGTAGCCGGTCGGCAGGCCGGTCACGGTGCCGCCGCTTTCCGAACGGATGCGCAGGACCTCGAAGGCGTCCTTCAGCGCGTCGTTCATCGCCACGAAGTCGGTGCGGCCGCGCGCGCCCTGCTCGGCGATGGCGAACACCTTCTGCTCGGCCACGGCGAGCATCTCGTCGCTCTCCCTGCCCTCGGGCTGGAAGGCGTCGTTGACGATCTCGGTGCCGACCTCGATCAGCTGCCGCATCACCGCCTTGTCGCGGACGATCTCGGCGTAGGCGGTGATGTTGGCGGCCGAGGGCGTGGTGCTGGCCAGTTCCACCAGGTAGGCGCCGCCGGCGACCAGCTCCATGTGCCCCTGCGACTCGAACCATTCGCCCAGCGTCACCGCGTCGAACGGGCGGTTCTTTTCCGCCAGCTCGCCGATGGCGCGGTAGATCAGCTGGTGGTCGCGCCGGTAGAAGTCGTTGGGCGTGAGCTTGTCGTTGACCCGGTCGTAGGCCTCCGGCGCCAGCATCAGGCCGCCCAGCACCGCCTGCTCCGCCTCGATCGAGTGAGGCGGCACGCGCAGCTGTTCGATGCGGGCGTCGTGCGGGTCCTGGCGGAAACCGGTGCGGGCGGACATGGGCGTGGACAACCGTGGACTAGGGGAGCGGACCGGTCATGCTAGGCGTCCTGCCTGTGGGCTCGCGACGGAACAAGCTGTGGATAACCCTCCGCCATGCTGCCGGTTCCGCATCTCATCCGGTGAGACGGGAGCGATGGGCCCTGTAGGAGGGGCTTCAGCCCCGACTGACGGCCGCGATCCGGGTCGGGGCTGAAGCCCCTCCTGCAGGCGGCGATCCGGAATAGGGAGCGGAAGCCGGAAACAGGAAGGGCGCCTCGCGGCGCCCTTCCGTCGGCATCGGCGGGGATGCGCGGGTGGATCAGGCTTCGCCCTGCACCACGACCTTGACGGTCGTCTGCACGTCGGCGTGCAGCTTCACGACGATGTCGTACTCGCCGATGTTGCGCAGCGCGCCTTCGCCCATGATGACCTCGCTCTTCTCCAGCGGCAGGCCGGCGGCGGTGAAGGCCTCGGCGATGTCGCGCGGGCCGACCGAGCCGAACAGCTTGCCTTCGGTCGAGGCGTTGGCGGTGACGGTGACGCTGGCGCCTTCCAGCTTGGCGGCGCGGCCTTCGGCCTCGTCGTGCACGGCCTTGGCCTTGGCTTCGTAGTCGGCGCGCTTGGCCTCGAACTCGGCGACGTTGGCGGCGGTGGCCGGCACGGCCTTGCCCTGCGGCACCAGGTAGTTGCGGCCGTAGCCGGGCTTCACCTTGACCTTGTCGCCCAGGACGCCGAGGTTGGTGACTTTCTGCAGGAGGATCAGTTCCATGGTGTTTCTCCGATTCGTTAGCGGCCGGAATCCGACCGCAACTGGTTGCTGTCCGAATGGACGGGGTTGAAACCAGAAGTGAGCGTGGAGAAGTGAGCAGTGAGCGAAGGCCAGCTCCACTCCCCACCCACTCCTCGCGGCGAAGCCGCGACTCCCTGCCAGCCTTTAGACGTCGTGGTTGTCCGTGTACGGGATCAGCGCCAGGAAACGGGCGCGCTTGACCGCGGCGGACAGCTGGCGCTGGTAGCGCGACTTGGTGCCGGTGACGCGGCTCGGCACGATCTTGCCGGTCTCGGTCAGGTACTGGCGCAGGGTGTTGAGATCCTTGTAGTCGATCTCTTTCACGCCCTCGGCGGTGAACTTGCAGAACTTGCGGCGGCGGAAGAACTTGGACATGGGAGGGCTCCTCAGGCGGCTTCGGCGTTGTCGGATTCGGTCGAAGCCTCGGTGCTGGCCTCGCCTTCTTCGTCGTCACGGCGACGACGCTCGCCACGCTCGGGCTTGTCGCCCTTCTCGTCCTTGTTCTTCATGATCAGGGACTGCTCGGTGTCCGGGCCGTCGCGCTTGATGACCAGGTTGCGCAGGACCGCGTCGTTGAAGCGGAAGCTCTCGACCAGCTCGTTCAGCACGGCCTGGTCGGCCTCGATGTTGAGCAGCACGTAGTGGGCCTTCACCAGGTTCTGGATCGGGTACGCCAGCTGGCGGCGGCCCCAGTCTTCCAGGCGGTGGATCTTGCCGTTGCCCGCCTCGATCAGCGACTTGTAGCGCTCGACCATGGCCGGCACCTGCTCGCTCTGGTCCGGGTGGACCAGGAACACGATTTCATAGTGACGCATCGTTTTTTACCTTCCGGATGTGGGCCCGGCCGAGGAAAAGGCCGGGCGGGACAGCTCCCCGGAGGCCCTCGCGGGCGCGGTGGAGCAAGGACCCGGCGGCCTTGCGGACCGTCGGGAGCCGGAAAGTATGACAGGTCAACCACTTAGGGGCAAGCAGGCCCCTCGCGGGGGCTCAGGCGGCGTCGGCCGCCGTGGTGAAGCTCTCGCCGCAGCCGCACTCGGCGGCGGCGTTGGGGTTGCGGAAGACGAAGGTCTCGGACAGGCCCTGTTTGGTGAAGTCGATCTCGGTGCCGTCGACCAGCGGCAGGCTGTCGGCGTCGACGTAGATGTCGACGCCGCCGAACGCGAACACCGTGTCGCCCTCGCGGCGGTCGCGGGCCAGGTCGGCCACGTGCCCCCAGCCGGAGCAGCCGGTACGGGTCACGCCGAAGCGCAGGCCCAGCGCACCCGGGGTCTGTTCGACGAAGCGCTGCACGCGCTCCAGTGCGATCGGGGTGAGGGTGATGGCCATGGCGCGACTCCGGGAAGAACGGGACGATTATAGGCGCCGGATACGCCGGCGGCTGCGCGGCTCTTGTAAACTCCGCGTTCCATTAATAAGTCTGTCATCGAAGGATTCAAGCCATGACGGTGGTGAGCGTCGAACATGCGCTGGCGGGCAAGCTCCCGGCCGGCGGCGAGGTCACGGTGCGCGGCTGGGTGCGCACGCGGCGCGATTCCAAGGCGGGCCTGTCCTTCGTCAACGTCAGCGACGGCTCGTGCTTCGCGCCGATCCAGGTGGTGGCGCCGGACACCCTGCCCAACTACGAATCCGAGGTGAAGCACCTGACCACCGGCTGCGCGGTGATCGCCACCGGCACCCTGGTGGCTTCGCAGGGCCAGGGCCAGAGCTTCGAGATCCAGGCCTCGGCCATCGAGGTGGTGGGCTGGGTGGAGGATCCCCTCACCTACCCCATGCAGCCCAAGCAGCACTCGCTGGAATACCTGCGCGAGTTCGCCCACCTGCGCCCGCGCACCAACCTGTTCGGCGCGGTCACCCGCATCCGCCACTGCCTGGCGCAGGCCGTGCACCGCTTCTTCCACGAGCGCGGCTTCTACTGGATCAGCACGCCGATCATCACCACCTCCGACGCCGAGGGCGCCGGGCAGATGTTCCGCGTGTCCACCCTGGACCTGGCCAACCTGCCGCGCGACGGCAAGGGCGGGGTGGACTTCTCGCGCGACTTCTTCGGCAAGGAGACCTTCCTGACCGTCTCCGGCCAGCTCAACGTCGAGGCCTACGCGCTGTCGCTGAGCAAGGTCTACACCTTCGGACCGACCTTCCGCGCCGAGAACAGCAACACCACGCGCCACCTGGCCGAGTTCTGGATGATCGAGCCGGAGATCGCCTTCGCCGACCTGACCGCCGACGCCGACCTGGCCGAGGAGTTCCTCAAGTACCTGTTCCGCACGGTGCTGGACGAGCGCGCCGACGACATGGCCTTCATCGCCGAGCGCGTGCAGAAGGACGCGGTCACCCGGCTGGAATCGTTCATCAACGCGCCGTTCGAGCGGATCGACTACACCGACGCGATCGACCTGCTGCAGAAGGCCGGCAGGAAGTTCGAGTTCCCGGTCGAATGGGGCCTGGACCTGCAGACCGAGCACGAGCGCTGGCTGACCGAGGAGCACGTCGGCCGCCCGGTGGTGGTGATGAACTATCCCGAGCACATCAAGGCCTTCTACATGCGCCTGAACGACGACGGCAGGACCGTCGCGGCGATGGACGTGCTGGCGCCCGGCATCGGCGAGATCATCGGCGGCAGCCAGCGCGAGGAGCGCCTGGACGTGCTGGACGCGCGCATGGCGCAGTTCGGCCTGGACCCGGAGCACTACCAGTGGTACCGGGACTTCCGCCGCTACGGCGGCGTGCCGCACGCCGGCTTCGGGCTGGGCTTCGAGCGACTGGTGGTCTACGTGTGCGGCCTGTCCAACATCCGCGACGCGATCGCCTACCCGCGCGCGCCGGGCAATGCGGAATTCTGAACCCATCGCCATTCCGGCGAACGCCGGAGTCCATCGTGGCTTTGCGGCCGGTGCGCCGGCTTCGAAGCAAAAGCCACAGGGGTCCCGGCGCTCGCCGGGACGACGGGGCATGGCGCACCGGCTTCGGGCCGGGTTTCGAACGGCAGGCGGCGTATGTCGTCTGCACGCCGTGCGGCAGCCTGGATGGAGCCGTGTCCGCGTGCGCCTGGCAGTGCGGAGTTCTGAATACATCGTCATTCCGGCGAGCGCCGGAATCCATTGCGGCTTTGCGGCCGGCGCGTCGGCCGCAAAGCAAAAGCCATATGAGTCCCCGCTTTCGCAGGGACGACGTTACCTGGAGTGACCTGCGGTGATCCTGTTCTTCGCGCTCTGCTTCGTCGGCGTCGCCATCGCCGGCTTCTGCGCCTTCGTGATCTTCTGGCCGCTGGCGCTGGTGCACATGCGCGACCGGCACCCGGCCCTCTCCGCCGACCTGGGGCCGTTCGCCTTCCTCGACGGCAAGGCCCTGCGCTGGCTGGTGGCCGGCCGCTACCGCGCGCTCGGCGACCGCTCGCTCAGCGGCCTGGCGACCCCGGCCCGCATCGCCCTGCTGGTGATCTGGTTCGGACTGGGCATGGCCGGCCTGCTATGGCTGTGGGCGGAGGTGGCGGGATGAATCCTCACGTGCGCGAAGACTGGTACCTGGCCTCGCTGGGCCGCACCCTGATCTGGGCGCGCCTGCGCGTGCTGGACGCGGGCACCGCCGAAGTGCTGGACAGCGACGGCAACACCCTGCCCTACGACAGCGAGGACAGCGCCCGCGCGGCGCTGTTCGACGCCGAGTTCGTCGCCTGGGATGGCCTGGACGAGGACGACGCGCTGGCGCGCGGCTTCACCCTGGCCGGCGTGCGGCCACCGCAGGGCGAAGACGACGCCGCGCTGGTGCCTCAGATGGTGCAGTCGCTCGGCGCGCGCGCCTGAGCCGGGCGTGTACCAGCGTCCCGCCTTCACCGAGACCGACCTGGCGCAGCTCGATGCGCTGGTCGCGCGCGACGCCTTCGTCACCCTGGTCACCACGGGCACGGACGGCCTGCCCTTCGCCAGCCACCTGCCGGTGCTGTACGCGCGCGACGGCGACCGCGTCCTGATCGAAGGCCACTGGGCCCGGCCCAACCCGCAGGCCCGCCACGCCGGCCCGGCCCTGGCCATCGTGCACGGACCGCATGCGTACATCTCGCCGGGCTGGTACCCGGACAAGGAAGCGGCCGCGCGCGTCCCGACCTGGAACTACGTGGTGGCGCACCTGTACGGGCGGCTCGCGCCCACGGAGGACGGCGGGGCGCTGGCGTCCATCGTCGACCGCCTGAGCCGGGTCAACGAAGCGCGCGTGGGCAACGACTGGCGGTTCGAGCACGACCGCGACGACCACGTGCGGCAGCTGCGCGGCATCATCGGCTTCCGGTTCGAGGTGGAGCGCGTCGAGATGACCTTCAAGCTCAACCAGCACCATCCCGCCGCCAACGTGCAGTCAACGGCCGATGCCCTGCAGCGGCTCGGCGGCGAAGACAATGCCGCCATCGCCTACCTGATGCGCGACCGCCTGTCCCGCACTCCCCGGTAGGAGCGGCTTCAGCCGCGACCGGAGCGCTCGAAAAACATTGGACACGGATCAAAGCGGATAGGTGCGGATCAAGGGCAATATCTTTTCCGTAGTAATCCACTTTGATCCGTGTCGAAAGGTTTTTCCGGATTCCCGGTCGCGGCTGAAGCCGCTCCTACCGGGGAGCCTGGCTTAGACTTCGCGGGACGACATGCGGGGAGGGAGGCGAATGGACCTGAACCTGGCCGGACGGCATGCGCTGGTCTGCGGCGCCTCCGAAGGCATCGGCCGCGCGGCCGCGCACGAACTGGCCCTGCTGGGCGCGGACGTCACCGTGCTGGCGCGCCGCGCCGACGCGCTGGCGGCCGTGGCGGCGGCGTTGCCGGTGGTCGCCGACGGCCAGCGCCACCAGGCTCTGGCCGCCGATGTGGCCGAACACGGCGCGTTGCGCCAGAAGATCGATACGCTGGTGGCGCCGCGTCCGGTCCATATCCTCGTCAACAACACCGGCGGCCCGCCCGGCGGCCGCGCCATCGACGCCGGCACGGACGACTACCTGGCCGCCTTCCAGCGCCACCTGCTCGCCAACCAGGTGCTCGCGCAGGCGGTGGTGCCCGGCATGCGCCAGGCCGGCTGGGGGCGCATCGTCAACGTCGTCTCCACCTCGGTGAGGGAGCCGATCGCCAACCTGGGCGTGTCCAACGCCATCCGCGGCGCCGTGGCCAGCTGGGCCAAGACCCTGTCGAAGGAACTCGGCGCGGACGGCATCACCGTCAACAACGTGCTGCCCGGCTACACCCGCACCCAGCGGCTGCAGCAGATCCTGCGCGACCGCGTGCAGGCCACCGGCAAGGACGAGGCCGCGGTCGGCGCCGTCATGCTGGCCAGCGTGCCGGCCAGCCGCTTCGCCGAGCCGCACGAGGTCGCCGCCGCCATCGCCTTCCTCGCCTCGCCCGCCGCCGCCTACATCACCGGCGTCAGCCTGGCGGTGGACGGCGGCCGGATGCAGTCCCTGTAACCGGGGCCGGGGCTTGCCAAGGGGGTTAAGCTAGTCGGCATGGAACGCTTCGGGCATCTCATCGACGGCGAACTGCGCCCCGGCGGCGCCTGGCGTTCCGTCTTCGAACCGGCCAGCGGGCAGGCCTACGCCGAGGTCGCCGAGGGCGGCGAAAGCGAGGTGCTGCACGCGGTGGATGCCGCCGAGCGCGCGCTGGACGGCTGGGCCGCCCTGCCCGCCAGCGCCCGGGCGCGCTGGCTGGAAAAACTGGCCGAAGCGCTCGACGCCCGGCTGGACGACTTCGCCGCCGCCGAGTCGCGCGATGCCGGCAAGCCGTTGGCGCTGGCGCGCGACATCGAGATCCCGCGCGCGGTGGCCAACCTGCGCTTCTTCGCCCATGCCGCCACCCAGTTCGCCAGTGAATCCCACCACGGCGAGGCCGGCCTGAACTACACCCTGCGCGCACCGCTGGGCGTGGTCGCGGCGATCTCGCCGTGGAACCTGCCGCTCTACCTGTTCACCTGGAAGATCGCCCCGGCGCTGGCCGCGGGCAACACGGTGGTGGCCAAGCCGTCGGAGATCACCCCGGCGACGGCGACCCTGTTCGGCCGACTCGCCGCCGAGGCCGGCCTGCCGCGCGGCGTGCTGAACATCGTGCACGGCACCGGCCCGGCCGTGGGCGAACCGCTGGTGCGCCATCCGGCGGTCAAGGCGGTCTCGTTCACCGGCAGCACCGCGGTGGGCCGGCGCATCGCGGGCCTGGCCGGGCCGCTGCTGAAGAAGGTCTCGCTGGAGCTGGGCGGCAAGAACGCCACCCTGGTGTTCGCCAACAGCGACTGGCGCGCGCACCTGGACACCCTGCTCCGCTCGGCGTTCCAGAACGCCGGCCAGATCTGCCTGTGCGGCTCGCGGCTGCTGGTGCAGCAGGCGATCTACGACGAATTCCGCGATGCCCTGGTCGAGCGCGCCGCGGCGCTGCGGGCCGGGCCGCTGGACGATCCAGCCACCCGGCTGGGCGCGCTGGTGTCGCAGGCCCACTTCGACAAGGTGCTGGGCTGCATCGCGCGGGCGCGCACCGAGGGCGGCCGCGTGCTGCTGGGCGGGCATGCGCTGGAGCGGCCGGGCTGGTTCGTCGCCCCCACCGTCATCGAGGGGCTCGGCCCCGAGGCCGCCACCAACCGCGAAGAGATCTTCGGCCCGGTGGTGACCCTGCAGCCGTTCGAGGACGAGGCCCATGCGCTGGCGCTGGCCAACGCCGGCGACTACGGACTGGCCGCGACCGTGTGGACGCGCGACCTGGACCGCGCCCACCGGCTGGCCGCGCAGCTGCGCGCCGGCATCGTCTGGATCAACACCTGGATGACCCGCGACCTGCGCACGCCGTTCGGCGGCACGGGCGCGTCCGGCCTGGGCCGCGAAGGCGGCCACGAGGCCATGCGTTTCTTCACCGAACCCAAGAACGTCTGCGTGGCGTTGCGCTGAGGACCCTTCGACCGCATGCAAGATCCTTCCGAACTCGAAACGCTGCTGCAGAACAACCGCGACTGGGCCGCCCGCATCAAGCGGGAGGATCCCGGCTTCTTCAAGCGGCTGTCGCAGCAGCAGTCGCCGCGCTACCTGTGGATCGGCTGCTCCGACTCGCGCGTGCCGGCCAACCAGATCCTGGGCCTGGACCCGGGCGAGGTGTTCGTCCACCGCAACATCGCCAACGTGATGTCGCACGGCGACCTCAACTGCCTGTCGGTGATCCAGTTCGCGGTCGACATCCTGAAGGTCGAGCACATCCTGCTGGTCGGCCACTACGGCTGCGGCGGCGTGCACGCGGCGATGACCGGCCTGCGCGTGGGCTTGGCCGACAACTGGCTGCGGCACGTAGCCGACGTGGCCCTCAAGCACGCCGGCCTGCTGGAGCAAGTGGACACCGAATCGCTGCGCCACGCGCGCCTGTGCGAACTGAACGTCATCGAGCAGGTGTTCAACGTCTGCCAGACCACCGTGGTGCAGGACGCGTGGGCGCGCGGCCAGCCGCTGGCGGTCCACGGCTGGGTCTACAGCCTGTTCGACGGCCGCGTCCGCGAACTCGGCATGGACGTGTCCGCGCAGGACGGGCTGCAGCCGGCCTACCAGCGCGCGCTCGCCGGCGTGCCGGTGAAGGGCAAGCGCGATGAATGACGCCGTCCAGGCCGGCACGGCACCGAAGCCGGTGGGCCGCTACCCGCACGCGCGCCGCGTCGGCGACCTGCTGTTCCTGTCCGGGCTCGGCCCGCGCGACCCGGCCAGCGACGCCATCCCGTCCGGGATCGAGGCGCAGGCGCGGGCGGTGTTCGCCAACGTCCGCGCGGTGCTGGAAGCCAGCGGCGCCCGCTGGGAGGACCTGGTCGACGTGACCGTCTACCTGACCGACATGGCCGGCGACTTCGCCGGCTACAACCGGGTGTGGGCCGAGTACTTCCCCGAGGCGGCCACCGCGCCCTGCCGCACGACCCTGGGCATCACCGCCCTGCCCACGCCCATCGCCATCGAACTGAAGTGCGTCGCGCACCTGCCCGAGGCCCGCTGACATGCTGCCCAACCCGCTCAACCTGCAGGCCTGGATCGAGGAACACCGCCACCTGCTCAAGCCGCCGGTCGGCAACAAATGCATCTACGCCGGCGACTTCATCGTCATGATCGTGGGCGGCCCCAATCAGCGCACCGACTACCATTACGACGAAGGCCCGGAGTGGTTCTACCAGCTGGAAGGCGAAATGGTGCTGCGCATCCAGGAGGACGGTGCCGCGCGCGACATTCCCCTGCGCGCGGGCGAGATTTTCCTGCTGCCGCCGCGGGTGCCGCATTCGCCGCAGCGGATGCCGGAGTCCGTGGGCCTGGTGATCGAACGCAGGCGCCTGCCGCACGAACAGGACGGGCTGATGTGGTTCTGCGAGCAGTGCAACGCGAAGGTGTACGAGGAATACTTCCACCTCAACGACATCGAGCAGGACTTTTTCAAAGTGTTCGAGGCTTTTTACCGTAACGACGACCTACGCACCTGCAAGGCGTGCGGGCACTTGAACCCACGGCCAAGCCGCTACGAAATGCAGGCGGACTCGCAGGCTGACATCACTTGAGTTCTCAAGGAGCGAGACTACTTCCATGCGCATCCTCCTGCTTTCCATTGCTGCAATGTTTTATCTATCCGTGCCAGTGCCGACGTGTGCCCAGAACCTCGAGCTTGTCGCGATCTATGAAGCAGACCAGGCCGTACGCTCCGACCCTGCCAAGATCGATTGGACGCTCCTCGTTCCCGAGGACAGGAGACGCCGCGAACGCGTACTCGATATCCTGCGTGCCGGTGCAGTGAAGACCGCTGCCGACTACCATCGCGCCGCGATGGTTTTTCAACACGGCGAAAGCCTGGATGACATCCGTTTGGCTCACGCGTTGTCGACCATCGCGATGTCCCTGGCCCCCGATGAAAAGCAGTACCGCTGGCTGACCGCGGCTTCCTGGGACAGAATCATGACCACACAACTCCAGCCGCAGTGGTACGGAACCCAGTTCCAGTCGGACGACAAGGGGATTTTCCTGTACCCCGTGGAAGAAGACGCCGTGAATGACGATGAGCGCAGAGCAATGCAGGTCCCCACGCTGACCGAAGCGCGCGCGCAACTTCAAGAGATGGGCAGGATGCACGGGCAAGCGATCAATCCGGCTCCACCAACCATCGAGCAACTCCGGAAGGCGCGGCAGGAGGCTGTGCAGGAGAAAGAAGGCAACGAGTGACTCAAGCCCATGCGGTCCTAACCACCTTCTTGTTCGCCACATCATCAACATGCTGAAGATCGACACCCACGCGCATTTCCTGCCCCGCGACTGGCCCGACCTGGCGGCCAAGTACGGCGACCTGCGCTTCCCGGTGATCCACCACGGCGACGACGGCCGCCACCGCATCTACAAGGACGGCAAGTTCTTCCGCGAGATCTGGCCCAAGACCTGGGACCCGGAGGAGCGCATCGCCGACTACGCGACATTCGGCGTGCAGGTGCAGGTGATCAGCACGGTGCCGGTGATGTTCAGCTACTGGGCCCGGCCGCACCACGCGCTGGAACTGCACCAGGCGCTCAACGACCACACCGCCGCGGCCTGCCGCGACTACCCGCGCCACTACGCCGGCATCGGCACGGTGCCGCTGCAGTCGCCGCGGCTGGCGGTGCAGGAGCTGGAGCGCTGCATGGACCAGCTGGGGCTGCAGGGCGTGCAGATCGGCAGCCACGTCAACGACTGGAACCTGGACGCGCCGGAGCTGTTCGAGTTCTTCCAGGCCGCCAGCGAGCTGGGCGCGGCCATCCTGGTGCATCCCTGGGACATGATGGGCGCGGCCTCGATGCCGAAGTACTGGCTGCCGTGGCTGGTCGGCATGCCGGCCGAGCAGTCGCGCGCGGCCTGCTGCCTAATCTTCGGCGGCGTGCTGGAGCGCCTGCCCGGGCTGAAGGTCTGCTTCGCCCACGGCGGCGGCAGCTTCCCGTACACCATCGGCCGCATCGAGCACGGCTTCCACATGCGCCCGGACCTGGTGGCCACCGATAACCCCCGCAACCCGCGCGAGTACCTGGAGCGCGTCTATTTCGATTCGTGGGTCGCCGACCCGCGCGCCCTGCACTACCTGCTCGACACCGTCGGCCACGAACGCGTGATGCTGGGCACCGACTACCCGTTCCCGCTGGGAGAACAGGAACCCGGCGCCGGCATCGCCGCGCTGGGCCTGGACGCGGCCCGGCAGGCGCGCCTGTACCACGGCACCGCGCTGGAATGGCTGGGGTTGCCCGCGTCGAGGTTCGCGTGATGGCATCTTCCCGTGGGAGCGACGTGAGTCGCGACCGATCCCCCACCACCCGCGTCGCGACTCACGTCGCTCCCACATCCACCTGATCCTTCCATGACCGACCCGCTGTCCCGCACCCACATCATCGCCCTCGACGCCGCCGACCCGCTGCGCCCGCTGCGCAACGAGTTCCTGATCCCGCGCCACAAGCACAACGACCAGATCTACTTCTGCGGCAACTCGCTGGGCCTGCAGCCGAAGGGCGCGCGCGTCCATCTCAACGAGGTGCTGGACAAGTGGGCGAACGAGGCGGTGGAGGGCCACTTCACCGGCAGCGCGCAGTGGATGACCTACCACGAGCTGGTGCGCGAGCCGCTGGCGCGCGTGGTCGGCGCGCAGCCCGCCGAGGTGGTGGCGATGAACACGCTGACCACCAACCTGCACCTGATGATGGTCAGCTTCTACCGCCCCACCCGCGAGCGGCCGGCGATCCTGATGGAGGCCGGCGCGTTCCCGTCCGACCGGCACGCGATGGCATCGCAGGTGCGCTTCCACGGCTTCGACCCGGCCACCGACCTGATCGAGGTGGAACCGGACCAGCCCGACGGCACGCTGTCGATGGCGGCGATCGAGCGCGCCATCGCCGAGCACGGCCCGCGCCTGGCGCTGGTGCTGTGGCCGGGCATCCAGTACCGCACCGGCCAGGCCTTCGACCTGGCCGAGATCGCGCGCCTCGGCCACGCGCAGGGCGCGGTGGTCGGCGCCGACCTGGCGCACGCGGTGGGCAACCTGCCGCTGCGCCTGCACGACAGCGGCGTCGATTTCGCCGTGTGGTGCCACTACAAGTACCTGAATGCCGGGCCGGGCGCGGTCGCCGGCTGCTTCGTGCACGAACGCCACGCCGACACGGACCGGCCGCGCTTCGCCGGCTGGTGGGGGCACGAGAAGGAGACCCGCTTCCGCATGGGGCCGGACTTCGTGCCCACGCCCGGCGCCGACGGCTGGCAGCTGAGCAATCCGCCGATCCTGGGACTGGCGCCGCTGCGCGCGTCGCTGGAACTGTTCGACAAGGCCGGCGGCATGGAAGCCGTCCGGGCCAAGTCGCTCAAGCTCACCGGCCTGCTGGAAGCGCTGATCCAGGCGCGGCTGGCGGACGTGCTGCAGATCGTCACCCCGGCGGATCCGGCGCAGCGCGGCGCGCAGCTGTCGCTGCGGGTGATCGGCGGCCGCGAGCGCGGGCGCGAACTGTTCGACTACCTGCTGTCGGTCGGCACCGTCGGCGACTGGCGCGAGCCGGACGTGATCCGCATCTCCCCCGCCCCGCTGTACAACCGCTACATGGACGTCCACCGTTTCGTGGAGGAAGTGGAGACGTGGCGGGGGTTCTGATGATCTTCCCGCGCAAGGACACCGTCATTCCCGCGAAGGCGGGAACCCAGCGACTTTGCCCCAGGACGGACGCTTATGGACAAGCAACCCGCCACCTACATCCTCGCCAGCCGGCGCAACGGCACGCTCTATGTCGGCGTCACCAACGACCTCATCGGGCGCATCTGGCAACATCGGAATCACGCGGTACCCGGCTTCACCCACCGCCACCGCGTCACGTGCCTGGTGTGGTACGAATTGCACGAAACGATGGATGCCGCGATCACGCGGGAGAAGCGGCTCAAGAAATGGGAAAGGGCATGGAAAATCCGATTGATCGAGGAGTCCAACCCTTACTGGAACGACCTTTGGCCCGCGATCACGGGTCAAAGTCACGTCACTGGGTCCCCGCCTGCGCGGGGATGACGGATCATTGCATTGGACACTGACGACACCCGCTCCCTCACCCTCATCGGCGCCGGCCTGGCCGGCGCGCTGCTGGCCACGCTGATGGCGCGCGCCGGCTGGCGCGTGGACGTGTTCGAGAAGCGCGGCGACCCGCGCGTGCAGGGCTATGCGGGCGGGCGCTCGATCAACCTGGCGCTGACCGAGCGCGGCCGCCACGCGCTGCGCATGGCCGATGCCGACGACGCGGTGATGCGGCAGGCGGTGATGATGCGCGGGCGCATGGTGCATGCGCTGGACGGCCGCCTGCAGCTGCAGCGCTACGGGCGCGACGATTCCGAGGTGATCTGGTCGATCCACCGCGGCGACCTGAACATCACGCTGCTGGACCTGGCCGAACGCGCCGGCGCGAAGCTCCATTTCCACCGCCGCCTGGACCGCGTGGACTTCGACGGCCACGTCGCCCACTTCGTCGACGACCGCGACGCCACGGCGCACGCGGCCGGCTTCTCCGCGCTGGTGGGCGCGGACGGCGCCGGCTCGTCGCTGCGCGCGGCCATGCTGCGGCGGGAGGACCTGGGCGAGCGCACGGAGTTCCTTGACCACGCCTACAAGGAACTGGAGATCCCGCCCGCCGCCGACGGCGGCTTCATCATGGAGCCCAACGCGCTGCACATCTGGCCGCGCGGCCACTACATGTGCATCGCGCTGCCCAACGACGAGCGCACCTTCACCGTGACGCTGTTCCTGCCGAACGAGGGCGACCCCAGCTTCGCCAGCGTGCGCAGCGGCGAGGACGCCAGGGCGCTGTTCCTGCGCGACTTCCCCGATGCCGTGCCGCTGATTCCGGAACTGGAACAGGACTGGGAGGCCAATCCCACCGGCCTGCTCGCCACCCTGTACCTCGACCGCTGGCACCTGGGCGGCCAGGCCGTGCTGCTCGGCGACGCCGCCCACGCGATGGTGCCGTTCCATGGCCAGGGCATGAACTGTGCGTTCGAGGACTGCGTGGCGCTCGCCCGCCACTTGCAGGCCGCGCCGGGGCTCGCGGAGGCCTTCGCCGCCTTCGAGGCCGAGCGCAAGCCCAATGCGCTGGCCATCCAGGAAATGGCGCTGGAGAACTACGTGGAGATGCGCGACAAGGTCGACGACAGCGGCTTCCTGCTGCAACGCGAACTGGAACTGGCGCTGCAGCGGCGCCACCCGCAGCGCTTCGTGCCGCACTACACCATGGTCAGCTTCATGCGCATCCCCTACGCGGTCGCGCAGCATCGCAGCCACGTGCAGCGCGATCTGCTGGTCCGGCATACGGCGGGCCGCGACGCGCTCGACGGCATCGACTGGGCGGCGGTCGACGCCGACGTGCTGGCGCGCCTGCCGGTGCTGGAGGAAGCGGCATGAACGCCCGCTGCCGCGCTCACGCGCCTTCCGGCGGGATTCCGCCGGAGGCGTCGCGACGGCGCACGGCCACGGCGGACTGACGGCGGACCCTTCATGGCGGGAAGCTTCCTCTTCTACGATCTCGAGACCTTCGGCGCCGATCCGCGCCGCAGCCGGATCGCGCAGTTCGCCGCGGTCCGCACCACGCCCGCGCTGGAGGTGGTGGACGAGCCGATCAGCTTCTTCGTGCAGCCGGCGGACGACCTGCTGCCCTCGCCCGTCGCCACGCTGATCACCGGCATCGCCCCGCAGCGGGCGTTGCGCGAGGGCGTCAACGAGGCGGAAGCCTTCGCCCGCATCGCCGACGAGATGGGCCGGCCGGAGACCTGCACGCTGGGCTACAACAGCCTGCGCTTCGACGACGAATTCGTCCGCCACGGCCTGTTCCGCAACTTCCACGAGCCCTACGAGCGCGAGTGGCGCGGCGGCAACTCACGCTGGGACCTGCTGGACGTGCTGCGGTTGATGCATGCGCTGCGCCCGGACGGGATCGTCTGGCCGAAGCGGGACGACGGCGCGACCTCGTTCAAGCTGGAGCACCTGGCGCTGGCGAACCGCGTGCGCGACGGCGACGCGCATGAGGCGCTGTCGGACGTGTTCGCCACCCTCGGCCTGGCCAGGCTGATGCGGCAGGCGCAGCCGCGGCTATGGGACTACGCCCTGCAACTGCGCGACAAGCGCTTCGCCGCGCGCCTGCTCGACGCCACCGCGATGCAGCCGGCGCTGCACGTCTCCCAGCGCTATCCCGCCAGCCGGCTGTGCGCCGCGCCGGTGCTGCCGCTGGCGCGCCATCCGCGCATCGACAACCGCGTCGTCGTGTTCGACCTGGACAGCGACCCGGCGCCGCTGCTGGCGATGGCGCCGGACGAGATCGCCGACCGCCTCTACACGCCGGCGTCCGACCTGCCCGAGGGCGAGCAGCGCATCCCGCTGAAGGAAGTGCACCTGAACCGGGCGCCGGCGCTGGTGGCATGGTCGCACCTGCGGCCGGCTGACATGGAGCGCCTCGGGATCGATCCGGCGCGCTGCGAGCGCCATGCCGCGGCCCTGCGCGACGCCGGGCCCGCGCTGGCGGAAAAGGTGCGCCAGGTGTTCGCCGGCGAACGCGCCCACGCTGCCGGCGACGTCGACGGCTCGCTGTACGACGGCTTCCTGGCCGACGCGGACAAACGCCGCTTCACCGACGTGCGGACCACGCCGCCGGCCCTGCTCGGCCGGCGCGACTTCGGCTTCCGCGACGCGCGCCTGCCGGAACTGCTGTTCCGCTACCGCGCCCGCAACTGGCCCGGCACGCTGGACGCGGCCGAGCGCGCGCGCTGGGACGACTACCGCCGCGCGCGCCTGGAGACCGACAGCGGCCTGTCGGAACTGACGTTCGACGGCTTCGACCGGGAACTGGCCGCGCTGCGCGCCGCGCACGCCGGCGACGGCGCCAGGCAGGCGCTGCTGGACCACCTCCAGCAATGGCGCCAGGACCTCCAGGCCACCCTGTAGGCGCGCGCCATGCGCGCGATGCTTTTCGCTTTTGCCGGGAGCCGACAAAAAGCATCGCGCGCATGGCGCGCTCCTACGGGTCCATCCGGCGGCAACATCGAGGACAGCCTTGTCGGCCGTTTGACACCGGCATGACTACAATGCGGGCATGGCCACCTACTTCTCCGACGCCAGCTTCAGGTTCCTGCGCGGGCTGGCGCGCCACAACGACAAGACCTGGTTCAACGCCCACCGCACGCAGTACGAGGCGCACGTCCGCCAGCCGTTCCTGCGGCTGCTGACGGACCTGCAGCCGGACCTGGCGGCGATCAGCCTGCACTTCCGCTCCGACCCCAAGACCGTGGGCGGCTCGCTGTTCCGCATCCACCGCGACGCGCGCTTCTCCAACGACAAGTCGCCGTACAAGTCGTGGCAGGGCGCGCGCCTGTACCACGAGCGCCGCAAGCAGGTGGCGGCCCCGTCGTTCTACGTGCACCTGCAGCCGGGCGAGTGCTTCGTCGGCGCCGGCCTGTGGCATCCGGAACCGCACACGCAGCGCCGCGTGCGCCAGTTCATCTTCGACAATCCCGGCAGCTGGAAGAAGGCCGCGCACGAGCCCGCGTTCCGGCGCCGCTTCGACTTCGAGGAAGGCGAGATGCTGGTGCGGGCGCCGCGCGGCTTCCCGGCCGACTTCGAGTTCATCGAGGACCTGAAGCACCGCAACTTCGTGTTCTGGCGCTCGCTGGACGACGCCGTCATGACCGGCCCGCGCCTGCGGCAGACCGTGGCCGGCGACCTGAAGGCGCTCGGCCCGTTCGTCGACTACCTGTGCGCGGCGCTGGACCTGGAGTTCTGACCCGGAGGCCATGCCGATGAAGAAACGGCTCGCGATCGGACTGCTGCTGGCGCTGCTGCTGGGACTGGCGGGCTACGTGGTGGCCGGCCCCTATCTCGCCATCCACGGCATCCGCACGGCGCTGGCCGAGCAGGATACCGGCCGGCTGCAGCGGCACATCGACTTCCCCGCGCTGCGGGTCAACCTGCGCGCGCAGGTGGAAGACGCGCTGGCGCGGCGCGCCGGCCCGGAGATCGGCGGCAACCTGTTCGGCGCCGCCGCGCTGTCGATCGCCAACAGCGTGCTGGGCCGCGGCGTGGACACGATGGTGACGCCGATGGGCATCGCCGCGATCCTGGAAGGCCGCGCGACCTGGAAGCGCGCCATCGGCGAGACCGTCGGCGGCGACACCTACGCCCCGCCCGTGCCGGTGGATCCGCTCAAACAGGCGCAGCACCGCTACGAATCGCCCTCCCGCTTCACCGCGACGGTCCACGACGCCGACGGCGATCCGGTCGTGTTCGTGCTCACCCGCCAGGGACTGCGCTGGCGGCTGACCGACATCCGCCTGCCGCTGTAGGGCCGGCTTTCACCCGCCCTCGGCGTGCCGTGCCGTCGTGACCGTCTGCGGCCCGGCCGAATGCCCGGCGTGCTTCTTCCCAGGCAAGGCCCCGCGACAAGGCGCTAAGCCCTGGGCCCACCCCTACGGGTTCGCGACGCCGTGCGGCACATGGCCGGCGGCGACGTGGTGGCGGGCGCTGTCGATGTTGTGCTGCGAATCGTCGAAGAAGATGTCGGCGCCGAAGGCTTCCAGGAACGGCCCCTTGTGGCGGCCGCCGAGGAACAGCGCCTCGTCCAGGCGCACGCCCCACTCGCGCAGCGTGCGGATCACGCGCTCGTGCGCGGGCGCCGAGCGCGCCGTCACCAGCGCGGTGCGGATGGGCGAGCGTTCGTCGGCGGGGAACACCTGCTGCAACTGGTGCAGGGCCGACAGGAAGTTGCGGAACGGGCCACCGGACAGCGGCTCGCGCGCGCGCGCCTGCTCGTGCTTGCCGAACGCCTCCACGCCCTGCTCGCGCGAGATGCGTTCGCTTTCGTCGCCGAAGATGACCGCGTCGCCGTCGAAGGCGATGCGCAGCTGGTGCTCGTGGCGCTGCTGCGGCGCGCCGGCTGGCAGGATGGTCGCCGCCGCGATGCCGTGTTCGAGCGAGCGCCGCACCGATTCCGGGTTGGCCGACAGGAACAGGTCGGTGCCGAACGGCTTGACGTAGGGCCAGGTCGGTTCGCCGGCGGTGAACGTGGCGCGCACGATGCCCAGCCCGTAGTGCTGGATGGAGTTGAAGATGCGCAGGCCGGTGTCGGCCGAGTTGCGCGACAGCAGGATCACCTCCACCCGCGGCGTGTCGGCCGGCGCGCCGGCGTTGAGCGCCAGCAGCTTGCGCACGACCGGGAACGCGATGCCGGGCGACAGCACGTCGTCCTCGTGCGTGCGCTGGTAGTCGCTGTACGCCTTCACGCCCTCGCGCTCGTACAGCGCGTGGCTTTCTTCCAGATCGAACAGGGCGCGCGAAGTGACGGCGACCGTCAGCAGGCGGGGGGTGTTGTCGGCCATGCGAAGCAGTATCCCATACCCCCGGGAATCCCGAAGACCCGGACGACGCCGCGCATGCATCGCCACCGACGCCGGACCCGCCCGGCGCCGACTCCCCCTCTTCCCCGGGAGAGGGCAAGGGGTGAGGGCGAGCCGCCGCGACGCCGCGCTTCCCCATCTGCCGCGCAAGCGTCCTCTATCCACCAGCCCGACCCGCGTCGTGCCGCTCCCTTCTTCCAAGGCAAGGGACCGGGGACGAGTCGTCGCGGCATCTCTCGCTCGCCCGCGCAACAGCATGCGCCGCGCAAGCCGGCAAGGTCCGGCTCGACGCGCCATTCGCCTGCTATCGAAGCCACCAGGCAATGACGACGAACCACAATGCCAGGAACCCGCACGGGTCCATCGCTCCATCACCCACTACCCCGGCACACCCGAAGCGCTCGCGATACCGCGAACGCCGGACGCCCCGATGCGCGCCCTACCCGCCCGGCCGCGCGGACACCCGCAGCTGCGCCGGCGGCCCACGCCGGTTGTCGGCGGTGACCGCGCGGACTTCGACCACCAGGTCGATGGGCACCTGCTGCGACGGCGGGCCGTCCTGCCACAGGAACACGAACTCGCTGCGGCGGCCGTCCACGCGCCCGGCCACGGGCTCGCGCGGGAAGATCGAGAGCGTGTCGTCGCCGCCGACCACGCGGAACTCGAAGCCCAGCTCGCGCAGCTTGTAGTCGGTGCCGCGCGGCCATTCCACGCTCAGCGTCAGCAGCCCGCTGGCGTCGCAGGAGGCGCGCCCGTCCACGCCGCGCGTGACGCTGACGACTTCCAGGCCCGGCGCGCGCAATCCGTCGTCGACGAGAGTGGACGCGGTGCCCGCGGCGGGAAACGGCGTGGTGCCGGTGGACAGGTTGCAGGCCGCGGCATCGGCCCCGGCCAGGACGGCGCACAGCGCCACGGCGAACTTCGACGGCATCGTGACCCCTCCCCGGGCGGATGCGAAACGAACGTTACCGGCGGTGGATACCATGCACGCGATGGCCCGGCAAGCCGCAGCGCGGCGAAACCGCGATGTCCGCGGGGGACAATGCGACTCAGGTCATGAATTGTTCGCTGAGGATGCGTTCCTCGAGGTTGTGCTCGCGATCGAACAGCAGCGTGACCGTGCGGTCGCGCGACTCGCGGATCGTCACCTCCACCACGTCGCGCACTTCGTGCGAATCGGCGGTGGCGCTGACCGGGCGCTTGTACGGGTCCAGCACGCGGAAGCGGATTTCGGTGTCGGCCTTGAGGATGGCGCCGCGCCAGCGGCGCGGGCGGAACGGCGCGATCGGCGTCAGCGCGATGGTGTGCGAGCCCAGCGGCAGGATCGGCCCGTGCGCGGAGAAGTTGTAGGCGGTGCTGCCGGCCGGGGTGGCGGTCAGCACGCCGTCGCAGATCAGCTCGTCCAGCCGCGTCTCGCCGTTGAGGTCGATCTGGATGTGCGCGGCCTGCCGCGTCTGCCGCAGCAGCGACACTTCGTTGTAGGCCAGCGAGGACGTGGAGGTGCCGGATTCGGTCAGCGCCAGCATCTCCAGCGGGCGCAGCTTGGCCGGTTCCGCCGCGGCGATCCGCTCGACCAGGTCCTCGGGCCGGTAGTGGTTCATCAGGAAGCCGACCGTGCCCAGCTTCATGCCGAACACCGGCTTGCCGAGCGCGCCGTGCCGGTGCAGCGTCTGCAGCATGAAGCCGTCGCCGCCGAGCGCGCACAGCACGTCGGCCGCGTCCGGCGCATGGATGCCGTGCTCGCGTTCCAGCGTGGCCAGCGCCTCCCGTGCTTCCGGCGTGGGGCTGGCGAGGAAGGCGATGCGGGGCGTCTGGCTCATTCGCGGCTCCGTGTGGCTGCCGCAGAGCATAGCGGGACCGACCGCCCAAGCGCGACCTCAGCCATCATCCCAACGTGGGAGCGGCGTCAGCCGCGACCGCGGACCCGATGAAGCCTTCAGCCGCGGATGACGCGGACGAACACGGATAAAGCCTTTGCTCTGATCGGCGTCATCCGTGCGATCCGCGGCCCGGCTGCGGTCCGTAGGAGCGCCCCATGGGCGCGATGCTCTTGCTCGGGGCCGCGCGAAAAGCATCGCGGGCATGGCCCGCTCCTGCGGGAAAACGGCGGGGAAACAGGCAGGAGCGGCGCCAATGCACGCGCGATCCCCAAAGCCTTCGGCCGCGGACTACGCAGATGACGCGGATCAAGGCGAAAACGCCCTGTCCGTGTTCATCCGCGCAATCCGCGGCCAAGGTTTTCTGCAGCGCGGGGCGGGCCGCAATCCGGCCCGCCCCGTCGGGTCAGCCCTGCGATGCCAGCTGGCCCAGCCGCTGCACCGCGACCGAGGCGGTCGGGTAGTCCAGCGTCTTTTGCGCGGCCAGTTCGTTGAGCATGTTGAGCGTGAAGCGCAGGCCGGCGTCGTCGCGGTCCAGCCACGCCCTGACCTTGGCCTCGGCGTTGCCGCCGGGCATCGACAGCACGTGGTTGGCCAGGGTGCGCTGGTGGGCGGCCAGTTCGTCGCGCAGCACGCCGCGCGCGACCGCATGCCAGCGGCCGTCGACCTTGAGCGCCTCGATCTGCTCCTGCAGCCACGGCAGGTGGAGCGCCTCGCCCAGCCGGTAGTGCACCTTCGACACCTCGACCGGCTTGAGCTTGCGCGCGCGCGCCAGCTCGATGATGTCGCAGGAAGGCTCCAGGTACGGCAGCGCCGCCAGTTGCCCGGCCAGCGCGGCCGGCACGCCCTTCTCGCCCCACGCGCGCAGGCTGGCCACGTAGGCCGGCCGCAGCGAGTCCGGCAGCACGCCGTCGGCCGCGCGGATCTCGTTGAAGCCGTCGTGGTAGCGCTCCACCGCGGTGGCGATCGCCGGGATCGGGCCCTGCCGCGTCAGCAGCCAGCGGGTGAAGTTGCGCTGCACCTGCCAGATCACCTGCAGGGCGTCGATCTGCACCGACTCGGGCACCTGGCCGTCCAGCGCGTCGATCTGGTTCCACAGCGCGCGCGCGTCCAGCGTCTCGCGGGTGATGGTGAAGGCCTTGGCCACTTCCGCCGGCGAGCGGCCGGTGTCTTCCTGCATGCGCAGCAGGAAGGTGGCGCCCATGCGGTTGATGGTGGTGTTGGTGACCGCCGTGGCGATGATCTCGCGCTTCAGGCGGTGCTTCTCCATCTCCGAGGCGTACTTCTTCTGCAGCGGCTGCGGGAAGTAGCGCTGCAGCTCCTTGGACAGGTACGGGTCCTCGGGGATGTCCGATTCCAGCAACTGCTGGAACGCCACCAGCTTGGAGTACGACAGCAGCACCGCCAGTTCCGGCCGGGTCAGGCCCTGGCCGCGCGCCTTGCGTTCGGCCAGCTCGGTGTCGGATGGCAGGAACTCGATCTGGCGGTCCAGCAGGCCCTGCGATTCGAGCGTCTGGATGAAGTGCTGCTTGGAGCCCAGGCGCGAGACGCTCATCCGCTCCATCAGGCTGATCGCCTGGTTCTGGCGGTAGTTGTCCCACAGCACCAGGTCGGCCACTTCGCCGGTCATGTCGGCCAGCAGCTTGTTGCGGGCGTCCATCGACAGCTTCTTCGCCTGCACCACGCCGTTGAGCAGGATCTTGATGTTCACCTCGTGGTCGGAGGTGTCCACGCCGGCGGAGTTGTCGATGAAGTCGGTGTTGAGCAGCACGCCGTGGTGCGCGGCCTCGATGCGGCCCAGCTGGGTCAGGCCCAGGTTGCCGCCCTCGCCCACCACCCGGCAGCGCAGGTCGCGGCCGTCCACGCGCAGGCCGTTGTTGGCGCGGTCGCCGACGTCGGCGTTGCTCTCGCTGCCGGCCTTGACGTAGGTGCCGATGCCGCCGTTCCACAGCAGGTCGACCGGCGACTTCAGGATGGCGCTCATCAGCTCGTTCGGCGTCATCGACTTCACCCCGTCGGCGATGCCCAGCGCCGCGCGCACTTCCGGCGTGATGTCGATGGACTTCGCGCTGCGGGCGTGGATGCCGCCGCCCTTGGAGATCAGCCTGGCGTCGTAGTCGGCCCAGCTGGAGCGCGGCACCTTGAACAGGCGCGCGCGTTCCTTGAACGAGCGGGCCGCGTCCGGGGCCGGGTCCAGGAAGATGTGGCGGTGGTCGAACGCGGCCACCAGGCGGATGTGCTCGGACAGCAGCATGCCGTTGCCGAACACGTCGCCGGACATGTCGCCGATGCCGACGCAGGTGAAGTCCTGGGTCTGCGAGTCGCGGCCGAGGGCGCGGAAGTGGCGCTTGACCGATTCCCACGCGCCGCGCGCGGTGATGCCCATGCCCTTGTGGTCGTAGCCCACCGAGCCGCCGGAGGCGAACGCGTCGCCCATCCAGAAGCCGTGCGCGATGGCCAGGCCGTTGGCGATGTCGGAGAACGTGGCCGTGCCCTTGTCGGCCGCGACCACCAGGTACGGGTCGTCCTGGTCGTGGCGCACCACGTCCACCGGCGGCACGATCTTGTTGCCGACGATGTTGTCGGTGATGTCCAGCAGGCCCTGGATGAACAGCTTGTAGCAGGCGATGCCTTCGGCCAGCACCGCGTCGCGGTCGCCGCCGACGGGCGGGCGCTTGACGAAGAAGCCGCCCTTCGCGCCGACTGGCACGATCACGGTGTTCTTCACCATCTGCGCCTTCACCAGGCCCAGCACCTCGGTGCGGAAATCCTCGCGGCGGTCGGACCAGCGCAGGCCGCCGCGCGCCACCGGGCCGAAGCGCAGGTGCACGCCTTCCACGCGCGGGCCGTACACGAAGATCTCGCGGTACGGGCGCGGCTTGGGCAGGTCCGGCACCCTGGCCGAGTCGAACTTGAAGCTGATCGTGTGCGCCGGCCGGCCGTCCTTGCCGCGCTGGTAGAAGCTGGTGCGCAGGGTGGCCTCGATGGCACCCATGAAGCCGCGCAGGATGCGGTCCTCGTCCAGGCTGGACACGCGGTCCATCAGCTTCAGCAGCGCGCGGTGCGCGGCCTCGACCTGCTGCTCGCGCTTGCCCTCGCGGGCGTCGACCAGCGCGGCCAGGGTCTTCCGGGTGGCCTCGTCGTCGCCGGCCAGCGCCTTGAGCTGGGCGGCGAAGCGGTCCTGGCCTTCCTTGACCTGCGCCTTGCTCTCGCTGCCGGTGGCCGGGTCGAAGCGCGCCTCGAACAGTTCCACCAGCAGGCGGGCGAGCAGCGGGTAGCGGTTGAGGGTTTCCTCGACGTAGCTCTGCGAGAACGGCACGCCGGTCTGCAGCAGGTACTTGCAGTAGCCGCGCAGCAGCGCGACCTGGCGCCACGCCAGGCCGGCGCCGAGCACCAGCTTGTTGAAGCCGTCGTTCTCGGCGTCGCCGCTCCACACGCGGGCGAAGGCGTCCTCGAACGCCGGCGCCAGCCGCTCCACGTCGAACGCGCCGTGGGCCGGCTCGACCTCGAATTCCTGGATGTAGCGCGCGCCCTGCGCGGTCTCCAGCCGGAACGGATGCTCGGAGATCACGCGCAGGCCCATGTTCTCCATCAGCGGCAGCGCGTCGGAGAGCGGGATGTCGGTTTCCTGGCGGTACAGGTTCAGGCGCAGGCGGCCCTGTCCGGGACGCTTGCGGCGCGACTCGTGCAGGCTCAGGCGCAGGTCGTCCGGGCCCTCGAGCGCGGCCAGGTGCTCGACGTCGCGCGCGGCGCCTTCCGGCGACACCACTTCGATGTAGCCGGCCGGCAGGGCGCGGCCGTAGCCGCCCGCCAGCAGCAGGCCCTTCGATTCGCCGTGGCGGGTGATCAGCGTCTCGCGCAGGTCGTCCTGCCAGTTGCGCAGCAAGTGGGCGATGTCGCCTTCCAGCACGGCCGTGTCCACGTCGACCTGCTCGCCGGCCTTCGGGCGGATGGTCAGGTGCAGCTGCGCCAGCGGCGATTCGCCCAGCAGCACGCTGCTGTCGACGTATTCGCCGCGCATGGCCTCCTTCAGCAGCGCCTCGATGCGCAGGCGCACGTCGGTGTTGAAGCGCTCGCGCGGGATGTAGACCAGCGCCGAGTAGAAGCGGCCGTAGCGGTCGCGGCGCAGGAACAGCTTGCTGCGCACGCGCTCCTGCAGGCCGAGGATGCCCATCGCGGTGCGGTACAGCTCCTCGTCGCTGGACTGGAACAGTTCCTCGCGCGGCAGCGTCTCCAGGATGTGGCGCAGCGCCTTGCCGCTGTGGCTGCTGGGCGACAGGCCGGACTTGTGCATCACGTATTCGTGGCGGTCGCGCACCAGCGGGATCTCCCACGGGCGGCGGTTGTAGGCGCTGGAGGTGTACAGGCCGATGAAGCGCTGCTCGGCGATCGGGTTGCCCTGCGCGTCGAACTCCAGCACGCCGATGTAGTCCATGTTGCCCGGGCGGTGCACGGTGGAGCGGCGGTTGGTCTTGGTCAGGATCAGCGCGTCCACCGAGCCGCCCTGCGGCAGGTAGTGCGCGGCCAGCGTCTTGACGTTGCGCGGCGGCGTGGTGTCGCCCTCGCGCAGCAGGCCCAGGCCGCTGTCCTCGACCGCGGCCAGGATGCCGGTGCCCTTCTCGACGCGGTACTCGCGGTAGCCGAAGAAGGTGAAGTGGTCGGCGGCGGCCCAGCGCAGGAACTCCTGCGCCTCGCGGCGGCCGTCGTCGCCCACCGGCATGCGCCGGGAAGCCAGGTCGTCGGCCAGCGCCAGCATCTTCTCGCGCATGCTGGACCAGTCGCGCACGATGGCGCGCACTTCCTCCAGCACGGTGCGGATGCGCTTCTCGACCTGCGCCATCTCCTCCGGCGGCAGGCGGTCGATCTCCAGCAGCATCAGCGACTCGGGCTTGCCCTCGCCCACGGCGGCGATCCGGCCGCCCTTCTCGCGGGTGATGCGGACCAGCGGATGGCCCAGCACGTGCACGCCCACGCCCATGTCCGCCAGCGCCATGCTGACCGAATCGACCAGGAACGGCATGTCGTCGTTGACGATCTGCAGCACCGTGTGCGGCGATTCCCAGCCGTGCGCCTTCTGGGTGGCGTTGAAGATCCGCACGTTGGCGGTGCCGGGCTTGCGGGCCCGCGCGAACGCGAGCATGTCCAGGGCCAGGGCAGCCCAGCCTTCGGCGCTGTGGTGGGGATACTCGTCCTCCTCCATGCGCAGGTAGAAGGCCTCGGCGAACGCCGCCGCCTCGGCCTGCGCGGCCGCGCCGCCGGCCTTGCGCCGGATCGCCGCCAGGATCGGCGCCAGCGAGAACGCTTCGCCCGCCGCCGCCGTCGCCTTGCCCTTCGCGGCCTTCGCCGCCTTCACCGGTCGGGCGGCCACCTTCTTGGTGGGCGTCGCCTTCGGCGTCACCGCCTTGGCGGCCTTCGAGGCTTCCGGTTTGGGCTTCTGTTTCGAGGCTTTCTTGGGGCTGCGCACAGCGTTCATGCAGAGAGTGGCTCAACGATTGGTAGTCGAATGGTCATTGTATCCCCCGGCGCCATGACAAGACTTGCTGCGAGGCGGCATAAGCCGGGCTTGCAATCGTCCGCCGGATTGACTACCGGCGCGTGTCGCCGGCGCCCGGGCGGGCCGCGCCGGGACGGCGGCATCCGTGCGGAGGCGGATGGACCAGGGCGCGCGCGCCGTGGCGCGTCCACGGCCGGACGGAGCCGCGCTTTGTGCACGGAAACGCCGCGATTTCAAGGCTGTCAAAATTCTGAACTGGACGGTATAGTCCAGTCCGCATGCACCCCTCCCCCGCCCCCTCCGCGCTCGATCGGCGCCGCAGCCGCGTGCACCAGGCCGTGCGCGAGCTGATGGCCGAGCAGGGATTCCGCGTCAGCATGGACGCGGTGGCGGCGCGCGCCGGCTGCTCCAAGCAGACGCTCTACGCGCACTTCGGCAGCAAGCAGGAACTGCTGCGCAGCGTGATCGCCGAGCACCAGGACCTGGCCACCGCGCGCCTGTCCCCGGCGCTGGAGGACCCGCGCCAGGCGCTGCTGGCCTTCGCCGAGGAGCACCTGCGGCACCTGTGCGACCCCTCGGTCGTGGCCGCCAGCCAGCTGCTGATGGCCGAGGCCCACCAGTTCCCGCAGGAAGCGCAAGCGCTGTACCACGAGGCCTGCGATACTCTCGTGCGGCGCCTCGCCACCTGGCTGCAGCACGCGATGGACCAGGGCCGGCTGAGGCATGACGATCCGCACTACGCCGCGGAGCTGCTGCTCAGCATGATGGTGGGACTGGACTTCGACAGGCAGCGTTTCGGCGTGCCGCACCGTGCCGGCGCGCGGGCGCGCGGCCGCTGGGCCGAGTTCGCCGTCGACGCGTTCCTGCGCGCCTTCGCCCCCGTATCCCGCCACCACGATCTTCCCGTCACGGCCACGCCCGGCCGGCGCCTGCGGTCCGCGGCCCCCCTTCCCCCGACATCAAGAAAAAGAAACGGAGCTTCCCCATGACGTCCCCCGCCCGTTCCCTTGCCCTGGCCGCCGCTCTGCTGGCGGTCCTCGCCGCCTGCAGCAAGCCCGAGCAGCAGCAGATGCCCCCGCCCGAGGTGGTGGTGGTGAACGCCACGCCGCAGGACGTGCCGCTGCAGCGCGACCTGGTGGGCCGGCTGTCGCCCTACCGCAGCTCCGACGTGCGCGCCCGCGTGGCCGGCGTGGTGCAGAAGCGCGTGTACCAGGAAGGCAGCGACGTGAAGGAAGGCCAGACCCTGTTCCTGATCGATCCGGCGCCGCTGCAGGCCTCGCTGAGCGCGGCCCAGGCCAACCTGGCGTCGGCGCAGGCCACCTACGCCAACGCCAAGGTCGCGGCCGACCGCGCCCGCCAGCTGGCGCCGCAGAAGTTCGTCTCCCGCTCCGACCTGGACAACGCCGAGGCCGCCGAGCGCAGCGCCGCCGCCGCCGTGCAACAGGCCCGCGCCAACGTCGAGACCGCCCGCATCAGCCTGGGCTATGCCAGCGTCGCCGCGCCGATCTCCGGCCGCGCCGGCAAGCAGCAGGTCACCGAGGGCGCGCTGGTCGGCCAGGGCGACGCCACCCTGCTGACCACCATCGACCAGATCGATCCGCTGTACGCCAACTTCTCGATGAGCTCCAGCGAGCTGCAGGCGATCCGCCAGGCGCAGGGCGAAGGCAAGGTCGAACTGGCCACCGGCGGCCAGCGCACCGTGCAGATCGTGCTGCCCGACGGCCAGGTCATCGACCAGACCGGCACGCTGGACTTCTCCGACACCGTCGTCGACCCGGCCACCGGCAGCGTCTCGCTGCGCGCCGTGGTGCCCAACCCCAGCCGCACCCTGCTGCCGGGCACCTTCGTCACCCTGCGCGCGACGCTGGGCGAGCAGAAGGGCGCGTTCCTGGTGCCGCAGGGCGCGATCCAGCGCGACACCGCCAGCGCCTACGCGATGGTCGTCGGCAAGGACGGCAACGTCGTGCGCAAGAACGTGGTGACGCAGCAGGCCGTGGGCGCCGACTGGCTGGTCACCGACGGCCTGGCCGCCGGCGACCAGGTGATCGTCGAAGGCCTGCAGAAGGTCCGCGAAGGCGCGCCCGCCAAGGGCATCACCGCCGAACAGGCCGCCGCCACCAAGGCCACGCAGGCCCCGCAGGCGCCCGCGCAAGGCAAGGCCGAGTAAGAAGGACCCGCCCCCATGCCCAAGTTCTTCATCAACCACCCGGTCTTCGCCTGGGTCGTGTCGATCCTGATCTCGCTCGCCGGCGTGATCGCGATCCTCAACCTCGGCGTCGAGTCCTACCCGTCCATCGCGCCGCCGCAGGTGGTGGTCAACGCCTCCTACCCCGGCGCCAGCGCCGAGACCACCGAACGTTCGGTCACCCAGGTGATCGAGCAGCAGCTGACCGGCATCGACAACCTGCTGTACTTCAGCTCCAGCTCCAGCTCGTCCGGCCGCGCCTCGATCACCCTGACCTTCCAGACCGGCACCGACCCGGACATCGCCCAGGTGCAGGTGCAGAACAAGGTGTCGCTGGCCACGCCGCGCCTGCCCAGCGAGGTGACCGCGCAGGGCGTGGTGGTGGCCAAGGCCAACGCCGGCTTCCTGATGGTGGTGGGCCTGCAGTCCGAGAACCCCAGCATCGATCGCAACCGCCTCAACGACATCGTCGCCTCGCGCGTGCTCGACCAGATCTCGCGCGTGCCCGGCGTCGGCAGCACCCAGCACTTCGGCTCCGAGTACGCCATGAACCTGTGGCTGGACCCGGGCAAGCTGCAGGGCTACAACCTGTCGGCCAGCGAAGTGCTGGCGGCCGTGCGCGGCCAGAACGTGCAGTTCGCGGCCGGCTCGATCGGCTCGGACCCGGCGCCCGAGGGCCAGGCCTTCACCGCCACCGTGTCGGCGGAAGGCCGCTTCACCTCGCCGGCGCAGTTCGAGCAGATCATCCTGCGCGCCGACGCCGACGGCTCCACCGTGCGCCTGAAGGACGTCGCGCGGGTGGAATTCGGCGCGCAGAACTTCGGCTTCGACACCCAGTTCAACGGCAAGCCGGTCGGCGCCTTCGCCATCCAGCTGCTGCCGGGCGCCAACGCGCTGAACGTGGCCGAGGCCGTGCGCGCCAAGATGGACGAGCTGCAGCCCAGCTTCCCGCCGGGCGTGAGCTGGTTCTCGCCGTACGACACCACCACCTTCGTCAAGATCTCCATCGAGGAAGTGGTCAAGACGCTGGTGGAAGCCGTCATCCTGGTGTTCCTGGTGATGCTGGTGTTCCTGCAGAACTTCCGCGCCACCATCATCCCCACCCTGGTCATCCCGGTGGCGCTGCTGGGCACCTTCTGGGGCCTGAGCGTGATCGGCTTCACCATCAACCAGCTGACGATGTTCGCGCTGGTGCTGGCCATCGGCATCGTGGTGGACGACGCCATCGTGGTGATCGAGAACGTCGAGCGCATCATGGCGGAGGAGAAGCTGCCGCCGCGCGAGGCCACCATCAAGGCGATGGGCCAGATCACCGGCGCGGTGATCGCGATCACCGTGGTGCTGGCGGCGGTGTTCATCCCGTCGGCGCTGCAGGGCGGCGCCTCGGGCGAGATCTACAAGCAGTTCGCGCTGACCATCGCCATCTCGATGGCGTTCTCGGCGTTCCTGGCGCTGGGCTTCACCCCGGCGCTGTGCGCCACCTTCCTGAAGCAGCACGAGCACGACAGCCACGAGAAGAAGAACGTCGTCTTCCGCACCTTCGAGAAGTACTATGGCAAGGTCGAGAAGACCTACGTCGGCCACATCGGCTCGGCGATCCGGCACGCGCCGCGCTGGATGGTCGTGTTCGCGCTGCTGACGGTGCTGTGCGGCTTCCTGTTCACCCGCCTGCCGAGCAGCTTCGTGCCGGAGGAGGACCAGGGCTACGCGCTGGCCATCGTGCAGCTGCCGCCGGGCAACTCGCTGCAGAAGACCAAGCAGGTGTTCACCCAGATCCGCGGCACCCTGCAGCAGATGGACGGCTTCGACAGCGTCATGGAGATCGCCGGCTTCAGCTTCCTGGGCCAGGGCGAGAACGTCGGCATGGCCTTCATCCGGCTCAAGCACTGGGACGAGCGCGACGTGACCGTGCCGCAGTTCATCCAGCAGGCCAACCAGCGCCTGTACGGCATCAAGGGCGCGCAGATCTTCGTGGTGAACCTGCCGACGATCCAGGGCCTGGGCCAGTTCGGCGGCTTCGACATGTGGCTGCAGGACCGCGCCGGCCTGGGCGAGGCGGCGCTGATGTCGGCGCGCAACCAGCTGCTCGGCGCCGCGTCGCAGGACGCGTCGCTGATGGCGGTGCGCCCGAACACGCTGGAGAACGCCCCGCAGCTGCAGCTGCACGTGGACCGCGTGCAGGCGCAGGCGATGGGGCTGTCGGTCAGCGACATCTACAACGGCATCCAGCTGATGCTGGCGCCGGTGTACGTCAACGACTTCTTCTACGAGGGCCGCATCAAGCGCGTGAACATGCGCGCCGACGCCGCCTACCGCACCGGGGCCGAGTCGCTGGGGCGCATCTACACGCCGAGCAGCCGGCAGACCGACGCCTCCGGCGGCCGCGCGATGATCCCGCTGTCCAACGTGGTGCAGTCGCAGTGGGCCTCGGTGCCGCCGTCGCTGTCGCGCTACAACGGCTATTCGGCGGTGAACATCAACGGCTCCGCCGCGCCCGGCAGTTCGTCCGGCCAGGCGATGGCCACGATGGAGCACATCGTCACCGACCAGCTGCCGCAGGGCTTCGGCTACGACTGGAGCGGCATGTCGTACCAGGAGATCCTGGCCGGCAACAGCGCCACCCTGCTGATGGTGCTGTCGATCGTGGTGGTGTTCCTGTGCCTGGCGGCGCTGTACGAGAGCTGGTCGATCCCGGTGGCGGTGCTGCTGGTGGTGCCGCTGGGCGCCCTCGGCGCGCTGGCCTTCACCCTGCTGCGCGGGCTGTCGAACGACCTGTTCTTCAAGATCGGCCTGATCACCATCATCGGCCTGGCGGCGAAGAACGCGATCCTGATCGTCGAGTTCGCGGTGATGGAGCGCAAGCAGGGCAAGACCCTGCGCGAGGCGGTGGTGTCGGCGGCGCACCTGCGCTTCCGCCCGATCCTGATGACCTCGTTCGCCTTCATCATGGGCGTGCTGCCGATGGCGATCTCCACCGGCGCCGGCGCCAACGCCCGCCACGCCATCGGCACCGGTGTCATCGGCGGCATGTTCTTCGCCACGTTCCTGGGCCTGCTGCTGATCCCGGTGTTCTTCGTCGCGGTGCGGCGCATGCTCGGCGACCGGATGGACGAGCCGTCGAAGGAATACCTGCTGGAGCAGCAGTCGCCGGCGTCGCGCTGAACCGGCGGCCGGAAAGGAAAGCCCCGGCCTCGCCGGGGCTTTCCTTTTGTGGCACTGTATCGCGGGCCGAAACCCCGCTCCCTTGTCCGCGAAGGCCGCAGCCGCGCCTTCCGGTCGTCGCCAGGCATCCCCGATCGCCCAGCCGACCCGACTTCCCGCACTTCTGGCGGCAGTCTCAAATCGTGATAATCGCGCGCTCGACACTGTCGATCGCCCCCCTGCCCGTTCGTCGCCCAGACGACTCCCCCCCGACTTGACGAAGACTCCTCCATGACACGGAAAGACCCGAACGCAAGGAAAAAGCCCTCCACCGCCCTGCGCATGGCGCTCATGCTGATCGCCGTCGTGGTGGTCTTCGGCGGCGTGTTCGCCGTCAAGGCGATCATGGGCAAGGGCATGAACGATTTCTTCGACACCATGCCGCAGCCGGCCGCCGCGGTGACCGACTGGACCGCGAAACAGGAGGAATGGGTCGATGCGCAGCAGGCGGTCGGCACCTTCGTGGCCGTCAACGGCACCGACGTCACCACCGAGGCCGGCGGCGTGGTGCGCAGCCTGTCCATCGACGTCGGCAAGCCGGTGAAGGCCGGCACCGTGCTGGCCCAGCTCAACACCGCCAACGAGCTGGCGGTGCTGAAGTCGCTGGAAGCCTCGTCGAAGCTGGCCGCCGTCCAGCGCGACCGCTGGCAGGCGCTCGCGCGCGACAAGCTGGTCTCGCAGGCCGAGGCCGAGGAGCGCGCCACGGTGGCGGCGACGTCGCTGGCGCAGGTGGAGGCGCAACGCGCCCTGATCGCGCAGAAGACCATCCGCGCGCCGTTCGACGGCGTGCTGGGCATCCGCCGGGTCAACCTGGGCCAGTACCTCAATCCGGGCGACGCCATCGTCAGCCTGCAGGCACTGGACCCGATCTACCTGGACTTCACCCTGCCCGAGCAGCGCGTCGGCCAGGTGTTGCCGGGCGCGAAGATCCGCGCCACCGTCGACGCCCTGCCCGGCCAGGTGTTCGAGGGCGAGGTCACCGCGGTGGAACCGCAGGTCGACCCGGCCACCCGCAACTTCAAGGTGCAGGCCACCCTGGCGAATCCCGAGTACAACCTGCGTCCCGGCGCCTTCGCCCACGTCGGCTTCGATTCCGGCGACGCGCGCACGGTGGTGGTGGTGCCGCAGACGGCGATCAGCTTCAACCCCTACGGCAACGCGGTCTACGTGATCCAGGAAGTGCAGCGCGCCGAGGGCGAGAAGGACATGCAGGGCAAGCCGCTGACCGGCAAGAAGCTGGTGGTGCGGCAGCGCTTCGTGAAGACCGGCGCCACCCGCGGCGACCTGATCGCCGTCACCGAGGGCCTGAAGCCGGGCGAGCGCGTGGCCACCAGCGGCCTGCTGAAGCTGCGCAACGACGCCGAGGTGGTGGTGAACAACAAGGTGCAGCCGGTGACCGAGGCCCAGCCCAAGCCCGAAAACCGTTGACGGAGCGACGGCATGAAATTCACCGACATCTTCATCAACAAACCGGTGCTGGCGGTCGTCGTCAGCCTCTTCATCCTGCTGTTCGGCCTGCGCTCGTTCACCGAGTTGAACGTGCGCCAGTACCCCGAGCTGCGCAACGCGGTGGTGAACATCAGCACCACCTACTACGGCGCCGACGCCGACCTGATCCAGGGCTTCATCACCACCCCGCTCGAGCGCGAGATCGCCAGCGCCGAGGGCATCGAGTACCTGACCTCGACCAGTTCGGCCGGCGCCAGCGTGATCCAGGCCTACATCCAGCTGGACCAGGACCCGAACGAGGCGCTGACCCAGATCGCCGCCAAGGTCAACAAGATGCGCGGCCAGCTGCCGCCGGAGTCCGAGGACCCGGTGATCGACCTGCAGCAGGGCCAGCAGATCGCGGCCATGTACGTGTCCTTCGCCAGCGAGACCCTGGACAACAACCAGATCACCGACTACCTGACCCGCGTGGTGCAGCCCAAGCTGGTGACGGTGTCGGGCGTGCAGCGCGCCGACATCCTCGGCGCCGGCACCTTCGCCATGCGCATCTGGCTGAAGCCCGACCGGATGACGGCGCTGCAGGTCACCGCCAGCGACGTGGCCACCGCGCTGTCGTCCAACAACGTGCTGTCGGCGGTGGGCTCGACCAAGGGCCAGATGGTCGCCATCGACATGACCGCGCGCACCGACCTGCGCAACGCCGACGAGTTCCGCCAGCTGATCATCCGCGAGCAGAACGGCGCCATCGTGCGCCTGGGCGACGTGGCCGACGTGCAGCTGGGCTCGGAGAACTACGGCACCTCGGTCCGCATCAACGGCGAGGCCGCCACGTTCATGGGCATCTTCGTCGCCCCGGACGCCAACTCGCTGGACGTGATCAAGGACGTGCGCGCGATGTGGGACGGCGAGATCGTGCCGCAGCTGCCCGAGGGCATCAAGGCGACGATCCCCTACGACAGCACCGAATCGATCCAGGACGCCATCGACGAGGTGGTCAGCACGATCGTGGAGGCGGTGATCATCGTGATCGTGGTGATCTTCCTGTTCCTGGGCTCGCTGCGCAGCGTGCTGATCCCGGCGGTGACGGTGCCGCTGTCGCTGGTGGGCGCGCTGTTCCTGATGCTGCTGATGGGCTTCACCATCAACCTGCTGACCCTGCTGGCGATGGTGCTGGCGATCGGCATCGTGGTGGACGACGCCATCATCGTGCTGGAGAACATCCACCGCCACATCGAGGAAGGCATGTCGCCGTTCGACGCCGCGATCCGCGGTGCGCGCGAGCTGGCCTGGCCGGTGGTGGCGATGACCACCACGCTCGTGGCGGTATACCTGCCCATCGGCTTCCAGGGCGGCATGACCGGCGTGCTGTTCACCGAGTTCGCCTTCACCCTGGCCGGCGCGGTGCTGCTGTCCGGCGTGATCGCGCTGACGCTCACGCCGATGATGTGCGCGAAGATCCTCAAGCCGCACGGCGAGGGCGGCAAGGGCAGGTTGGAGGCGTGGCTGGACGCGCGCTTCGAGAAGCTCAACGCCGGCTACCAGCGCAGGCTGCACGGCACCCTGGAGACCAAGTCAGTGATCGGCGTGTTCGGCATCCTGGTGCTGGTGTCGTGCGCGTTCCTGTACATCACCGCGCCGAAGGAACCGGCGCCGCTGGAGGACGAGGGCTTCATCTTCTCCATCGCCAGCGCCGACCCCTACTCCACCCTGGACTACGTGGAGCGCTACACCGAGGAGGTCACCACGATCGCCAAGGGCGTGCCGGAGGTGCAGGACTACTTCCTGTTCAACGGCGGCTTCGGCGGCGGCGGCGGCGGCGCCAGTCCCATGGCGATGGCCGGCTTCGTGCTGAAGCCGTGGAGCGAGCGCAGCCGCTCGACCAACGCGGTGCTGCAGCAGGAACTGCAGCCGAAGATGGGCCAGGTCAGCGGCCTGAACATCTTCGCGCTGGTGCCCCCTTCCCTGCCCAGCGCGGGCGGCGACGGCGGCGGCGAGTTCATCATCGGCGGCGTCGGCGAGCTGAGCCAGTTGGCCGAACTGGCCGACCAGATCCTGATGAAGGCGATGGCGAGCAAGCGCTTCATCTTCCTGGACAAGGACCTGAAGATCGACAAGCCGCGCATCGAGGTCAACATCGACCGCGACAAGGCGGCCAGCCTGGGCATCGACATGCGCACGCTGGCGGCCGACATGGCGGCGATGCTGTCCGGCGGCTACACCAACCGCTTCGCGATGCAGAACCGCTCGTACCTGGTGATCCCGCAGGTGCAGCGCAGCGACCGCCTCAACGCCAGCGACCTGGAGAACTACTACACGCGCACCCGCGACGGCGACCTGATCCCGCTGTCGACCCTGGTGACGCTGAAGGAAAGCGCCCAGCCGCAGTCGCTGAAGCGGTTCCAGCAGCTCAACGCGGTGTCGATCACCTTCGCCTCGCGTCCCGGCGTGAGCAAGGGCGAGGCGCTGGCGATCCTGGACCAGGCGGCGAAGGACGTGCTGCCGCAGGGCTACTCGGTGGACTACGCCGGCGAGTCGCGGCAGTTCAAGCAGGAAGGCGCGGCGATGCTGGTGACGCTGGCGCTGGCGCTGATCGTGATCTTCCTGGTGCTGGCGGCGCAGTTCGAGAGCTTCCGCGACGCGGTGATCATGCTGCTGACCGTGCCGATGGCGATCTGCGGCGCGCTGCTGACGCTGAACGTGCTGGCGCTGCTCTCGGGCATCCTGCAGTTCGCCGGCATCGAGGCCTTCCCCGGCATGAGCATCAACATCTACACGCAGGTGGGCCTGGTGACGCTGGTCGGCGTGATCTCCAAGCACGGCATCCTGATCGTGGAGTTCGCCAACAAGCTGCAGATGGAGCGCGGCCTGTCCAAGCGCGACGCGATCGAGCAGGCCGCGGCCATCCGCCTGCGCCCGGTGCTGATGACTACCGCCGCGCTGGTGTTCGCGATGATCCCGCTGCTGATCGCCAGCGGCCCGGGCGCGGCGTCGCGCTTCTCGATGGGCGTGGTGATCGCCTCCGGCATGACCATCGGCACGCTGTTCACCCTGTTCGTGCTGCCGGCGTTCTACCTGTACCTGGCGCGAGACCACGCGCACGCAGGCGACCGCGCGCCCGTGCCGCAGGACGACGGCGACCTGCCGCCCGCGCCCGCCAGCGGCCACTGAGCCCCTCGTCGCAGGCAGGAACGGAAAGCCCCGGCAATGCCGGGGCTTTCCTGTAGGAGGGGCTTCAGCCCCGATGCTTTCGTCCGTCGCCGAGCCGCGCCGGGACGGAAAGTCCGGGGTCGGGGCTGAAGCCCCTCCTGCACCGTCATTTCGGGGCGTGGGCGCTGGGCGCCACGTAGGCCTGGCGCGCGGCGCGGACTTCGTCGTGGTGGTCGGCGGCCCACTGCGCCAGCATTTCGATGCGCTCGAAGAAGGATTCCCCGAGCGCCGTCAGCGTGTAGTCCACGCGCGGCGGCACGGTGGGGAACACCTCGCGCCGCACCAGTCCGTCCTGCTCCAGGTGCCGCAGCGTCTGCGCCAGCATGCGCGGGGAAATGTCGGCGATGCGCCTGCGCAGCTCAGAGAAGCGCAGCGTGCCGGTGGCCAGCTCGTGCAGCACCAGCACGGTCCAGCGGTCGCCCAGGCGGTCCAGGACGTCGCGGATCGGGCAGTTCCCGGTCAGGATCAGCGATTGGCGGTGCAGGGTCATGGTCGGGTTCCGGCAAGGGTTACCGCGCGGTAACCGGGTTACTCCGGGCTCCCTCCTTGTGAGGACGGAAGCCATTACTACCATAGCGTAACCAATGTCCTTTCCATTACCCAAGACAGGAACCGCCATGAACACGCCCGCCCCCACCTTGCTGGTCACCGGCGCCTCCGGCCATCTCGGCCGCGCCGCGGTCCGCCACCTGCTGGACACCCTGCAGGTGCCGCCCGCGCGCATCGTCGCGACCAGCCGCACGCCGGACGCGCTCGCCGACCTCGCGGCCCGCGGCGTGACCGTGCGCGCGGCGGACTTCGACCGGCCCGACACCCTGCCTGCCGCGTTCGCCGGCGTCGACCGCCTGCTGCTGGTCAGCACCGACGCCCTGCTGGAACCCGGCAAGCGGCTGGCCCAGCATCGCGCGGCGATCCCGGCAGCCATCGACGCGGGCGTGAAGCACGTCGTCTACACCTCGCTGCCCTCGCCCGCCACCTCGCACGTCTCGTTCGCGCCCGACCACCTGGGCACGGAGCAGGCGCTGGCCGCCTCGCCGCTCGGCTGGACCGTGCTGCGCAACGCCTGGTACTTCGAGAACCTGGCCCATGCGCTGCCCGGCGCGTTGGCCTCCGGTACGTGGGCGACCGCGGCCGGCGCGGGGCGCATCGCCTACATCGCGCGCGACGACCTGGCCCGCGCGGCCGCGGTGGCGCTGGCCTCCGGCGAAGCCGGCAACCGCGTGCTCACCCTGACCGGCGCTCAGGCGTATTCCGTCCACGACATCGCCGCGCGCGTGTCCGCGCTGACCGGCAAGCCGCTGGCCGTGGCCGACCTCGCGCCGGAACAGCTGCTCGAAGGCCTGCGGGCGCATGGCGTCCCGCCGGTGCTGGCCGAGGTCTTCGCCTCGTTCGACGCGGCGACGGCCGCGGGCGACCTGGGCGAGGTCACCGACGACTACGCCCGCCTCACCGGCCAGCCGCCGACGACGCTCGACGCCTGGCTGCCGGCGAACATCGGCCTGCTGACGCAGGCGCCCTGAGCCCGAACGAAGAACCCCGGCGCAAGGCCGGGGTTCTTCCATGCGGCGCGACGTGCCGGCGCTTCAGGCCTGCTTCGCCTTTTCCTTCGCGATCCACTGGTCCACGCGGCGTTCCAGCAGCGTCAGCGGCAGCGCGCCGCCGCCCAGCACGGTGTCGTGGAAGCCCTTGATGTCGAACCTGTCGCCGAGTTCGGCTTCGGCCTTCCGGCGCAGGTCCTGGATCTTGATCATGCCGATCTTGTAGGCCGTGGCCTGCCCCGGCATGATCAGGTAGCGCTTGATCTCCGACTCGATCGCCGCGCGCGGCACGGCGCTGTTGGCGTCGAAGTACTCCACCGCCTGCTGCTCGGTCCAGCCCTTGGCGTGCAGGCCGGTGTCGACGACCAGGCGGATGGCGCGCCACATCTCCGAACTCAGGCGGCCGTATTCCGAATACGGATCCTGGTAGGTGTCGGGCATCTCCTTGGCCAGCCATTCCGCGTACAGGCCCCAGCCCTCGGCGTAGGCGGTCACGCCGTACTGGGTGCGGAACTTCGGCACGCCGGTCAGTTCCTGCGCGATCGAGATCTGCATGTGGTGGCCCGGCAGGCCCTCGTGGTACGCGATGACCTCCAGTTCGGTCTTCGGCATGGCGTTCATGTCGGACAGGTGCGCGTAGTACACGCCCGGCCGCGATCCGTCCGGCGTGCCCGGGAAGTAGTGCTGCGCCGCGCCGTCCTGCTCGCGGAACGGCTCCACCCGCTTCACCACCAGGTCGGCCTTCGGCAGCAGGCCGAAGTACTCCGGCAGGTGCCGCTTGATGTTGTCGATCACCCGGGTGGCGTCGTCGATGTAGGCCTGGCGCCCGGCGTCGGTGTTCGGGTACTTGAACTGCTTGTCGCTGTCGATGAAGGCGAAGAAGGCGTCGAGGTCGCCCTTGAAGCCGACCTTGTCCTTCAGCGCCGTCATCTCGCCCCTGAGGCGCTCCACTTCCTTCAGGCCCAGCGCGTGGATCTCCTCGGCGGTCATGCCGGTGGTGGTCATCTGCCGCAGCTGGTACTCGTAGTAGGCCTTGCCGTTCGGGTGGGTCGCGCCCACGCCGGTGGCGTTGACCGCGGCCTTCGGCAGTTCCTCCTCGCTCCACGCGATCACGCGCTCGTAGGCGGGCTTGAACTCCTCGAGCAGCGCCTTGCGCGCCTCGTCCTTCAGCGCGGCGGCGCGCGCGGCGTCGATCTTGCCGGCCTTGGCCAGCGCGTCGGCCTTGGCCTGCGCGTCGGCCCAGATGGCCGAATCCTTGCCGGCCGAGAACGGCGCGCCGGCGATGACCTTCTTCGCCTGGTCGATCACGCCCTCGTAGGCGAACTTCGGCGGGCGGATGCCCTGCGCGGCGGAGGCGCGCGCGCGTTCCAGCAACTGGTCGAACGCCCGCGCGGTCGCCTTCAGGCGCGCGACGTAGGCGGTGTAGTCCGACGCCTCGTCGACCTTGTGGAAGCTGATCAGGAAGGTCGGCCAGAAGCTCTGCGCGCCGTTCATCTGGTCGAAGGCGTAGCCGTCGGCCATGAACGGCAGGCCGTCGCGGGCGTTCTCGTACTGCAGCTTCCACAGGTCGTAGGAGAACTTGGTCTCGTCGTTCAGCTTGGCGTAGTCGAAGGACTTCTCCATCTCCTCGACGCTGGCCTTCTGCCAGGCGACCTGGTCGCGCTGCGCCTGCTCGGACATGTCGTCCACCTGGTCGTACAGGTCCTTGCGGCCCTGGAAGGTCAGCTGGATGGGGCTGAACTGCAGTTGTTCCTCGTACTTCTTCTCGAACCACTGGTTCAGGCGCTCGCTCTCGGCCGCGATGTCGGCCTGCGAGGCCGCGGCCGGGGGCGTGGAGTCGGCGCCGGCAGCGGGCGCGTTGCCGCGGTCGCAGGCGGTCAGCGCCAGTGCGAGGGCACAGACGATCAGGGTCTTACGCATCGGGGTCTCCAGGAGGACGAAGGGGGCAAGCCGTGCCCGGCACTCTAGCCGATGCCGGCGCGGTCGTCCCATGACCAAAGATGGGCTGCGGGCCACCCCGTGGGAGCGACGTCAGTCGCGACCGGGCGGCCAATACGGAAACACGGATCAGGGCGGATGGACGCGGATCAAGGCCGATGAAGCCTTTATCCGTGTCGATGTGCCCTGATCCGTGTCGAATGCTTTTTCCTGCTCCCCGGTCGCGACTGACGTCGCTCCCACATGGGGAACCGGCTCAGCGCAGGCCGGTCTCGTTGCGGGCGATGACCAGGCGCTGGATCTCGCTGGTGCCCTCGTAGATCTCGGTGATCTTGGCGTCGCGGAAGTAGCGCTCGATCGGCATTTCCTTCGAGTAGCCCATGCCGCCGTGGATCTGCAGCGCCTGGTGGGTGATCCACATGGCCGCTTCCGAGGCGGTCAGCTTGGCGATGGCGGCCTCGTTGCTGAAGCGCTGGTCCTGGCCCTTCACCCAGGCCGCGCGCAGGGTCAGCAGCGTGGCCGCGTCCAGCTTGCACTTCATGTCGGCGATCTTGGCCTGGGTCATCTGGAAGGTGCCGATCGGCGCGCCGAAGGCCTTGCGCTCCTTCACGTAGGCCAGCGTCGCCTCGTAGGCGGCGCGGGCGATGCCGATGGCCTGGCTGGCGATGCCGATGCGGCCGGCGTCCAGCACGCCCATGGCGATCTTGAAACCCTCGCCCTCGTTGCCCAGCACGTCCTCCGCCGTGGCCACGTAGTCGGTGAACTCGATCTCGCAGGTGGCCGAGGCGCGGATGCCCAGCTTCGGCTCGGTCTTGCCGCGGTGGAAGCCCGGCCGGGTGGTGTCGACCAGGAACGCGGTGATGCCGCGCGCGCCCTTGTCCGGCTCGCTCATCGCGAACAGCACGATGTACTTCGCCACCGGGCCGGAGGTGATCCAGCTCTTCTTGCCGTTGATGACGAAGCTGCCGTCGGCTTGCTTCACCGCGCGGCAGCGCATCGCGGTGGCGTCGGAACCGGACTGCGGCTCGGTCAGCGCGAAGGCGCCGATCTCGCGGCCCTCGGCGATGGCGCGGACGTACGTCTGCTTCTGCGCCTCGGTGCCGAACTTCAGGATGCCGTTGCAGAACAGCGAGTTGTTCACCGACATGATGGTCGAGTGCGCGGCGTCGCCGGCGGCGATCTCGATCATCGCCAGCACGTAGGCGATCGGGTCCATCCCCGCGCCGCCGTACTCGGCCGGCACTTCGATGCCCATCAGGCCGTTCTCGCCCAGCAGGCGGATGTTCTCCAGCGGGAACTCGCCGGTGCGGTCGTGGTGCTCGGCGCTGGGGCCGATCCGTTCCTGGGCGATCCGGCGCGCGACGTCCTGGATCATCAATTGTTCTTCGGTGAATGCGAAATCCACGGCCTGCCCTCTCGAAAATTCAATACCAATTGTAACCTGTCGCCATCCGCAGGCGTATGCCATGGGTTGACCGTGCCCCCGCCGCGGATCAAAATATCTCTATATCGCGATATTGAGATATTTATGGATCTCGAAGCCTGGTCCACACGCCTGAAGGTCTTCGCCGACGCCACCCGCGTGCGCCTGCTGGCGCTGCTGGCGCGCGAGGAACTGACCGTCGCCGAACTGTCGGCGATCACCCAGCTGGCGCAGCCGCGCGTCTCCACCCACCTGGCCAAGCTGAAGGAGGCCGGGCTGGTGCGCGACCGCCGCGCCGGCGTGTCCGCCTACTACCGCTTCGACGAGGACAACCTGGACACGGTCCAACGCGAACTCTGGCGCAGCCTGCGCGACGGCAGCGACGACCCGCTGCTGCGCCAGGACGCCGAGCGCGTGGCCGGCGTGCTGGCCAACCGCGCCGCCGACCAGAACTGGGCCGACAGCGTGGCCGGCGACATGGAGCGCCACTACTCGCCCGGCCGCACCTGGGAAGCGCTGGCCCGCACCGCCCTGCCGCTGCTGGAGACCGGCGACGTGCTGGACATCGCCTCCGGCGACGGCGTGCTTGCGGAGCTGCTGTCGCCGCACGCCCACCGCTACGTCTGCATCGACACCAGCGCCCGCGTGGTCGCCGCCGCGGGCGAGCGCCTGCGGCGCTTCCCCAACGTCGAGGTGCGCGAGGGCGACATGCACGCGCTGCCGTTCAAGGACGGCAGCTTCGACCTGGTGGTGCTGATGCATGCGCTGACCTATTCCGCCAAGCCGGCGCAGGCCGTCGCCGAGGCCGCGCGCGTGCTGCGCAAGGGCGGCCGCCTGCTGCTGAGCAGCCTGGGCAGGCACGAGCACCGCGCGGTGGTGGAAGCCTACGGCCACGTCAACCTCGGCTTCACCGACAAGGAACTGCGCCGGTTCGCCGAGAAGGCCGGGCTGGAGATCGCCAATGCCGAGACCGTCACCCGCGAGCGCCGGCCGCCGCACTTCGAAGTCCTGTCACTGACGGCGGTGAAGCCATGAAGTCCCTGCCGTGGCTGCATCCCGCACGCGCGGCGCTGCTGCTCGACGCGCTGCGAGCGCGCATCCTGATCATCGACGGCGCCATGGGCACCATGATCCAGCGCCACGGCCTGCAGGAAGCCGACTACCGCGGCGAGCGCTTCGCCAACGGCTGCGATGCGCAGCACGCGCACGAACACGGTCCCGGTTGCGACCACGATCTCAAGGGCAACAACGACCTGCTGCTGCTGACCAGGCCCGAGGTCATCGCCGGCGTGCACACCGCCTACCTCGACGCGGGCGCCGACCTGATCGAGACCAACACCTTCAACGCGACCTCGGTCAGCCAGGCCGACTACCACCTCGAACACCTGGTCTACGAACTGAACAAGGCCGGCGCCCAGGTCGCCCGCCGGTGCTGCGATGCCGCCGAAGCGAAGACACCCGGCAAGCCGCGCTTCGTCATCGGCGTGCTGGGCCCCACCAGCCGCACCGCCTCGATCAGCCCCGACGTCAACGACCCCGGCTTCCGCAACACCAGCTTCGACGAACTGCGTGGAACCTACCGCGAAGCGATCGAGGGCCTGATCGACGGCGGCTCCGACACCCTGATGGTGGAAACCATTTTCGACACGCTCAACGCCAAGGCCGCGCTGTACGCCATCGAGGAAGTGTTCGACGCGCGCGGCGGCCGCCTGCCGGTGATGATCTCCGGCACCATCACCGATGCGTCCGGACGCACGCTGTCCGGGCAGACCGCGGAAGCCTTCTACACCTCGGTCGCGCACGGCCGCCCGCTGTCCATCGGCCTGAACTGCGCGCTGGGCGCGAAGGACCTGCGCGAGCACGTGGAAACCCTGGCCACGGTCGCCGACGCCTACGTCAGCGCCCACCCCAACGCCGGCCTGCCGAACGCGTTCGGCGAGTACGACGAGACGCCGGAGGAGATGGCCGCCACGCTGAAGGAGTTCGCCGAATCGGGCCTGCTGAACCTGGTCGGCGGCTGCTGCGGCACCACGCCGGCGCACATCAAGGCCATCGCCGAGGCGGTGGCGGGCATCGCGCCGCGGAAGTTGCCGCAGGCGCTGGAACAGGCTGCATGAAAAGCTGAGGAGTGAGTGGAGAGGAACGAGGAGTGAGTAGAAGCGCGCTTTCACTCCCTCCTCGTTCCTCTCCGCTCGTTCCTCGGAACCGGGAACCCACATATGACGACCTTTCCTTCCCCCGCTCCCCGCCCCACCCGCCTCTCCGGCCTGGAGCCGCTGGTCATCACCCCGGACCTGCTGTTCGTCAACGTCGGCGAGCGCACCAACGTCACCGGCAGCGCGCAGTTCCGCAAGCTGGTCAAGGAAGAGCGCTATGAGGACGCCGTCGAGGTCGCGCGCCAGCAGGTCGCCAACGGCGCGCAGATCCTCGACGTCAATATGGACGAGGGCCTGATCGATTCCGAGAAGGCGATGGCGCGCTTCCTCAACCTGATCATGTCCGAGCCCGACATCGCCCGCATCCCGGTGATGGTGGACTCGTCGAAGTGGAGCGTGATCGAGGCCGGCCTGAAGTGCCTGCAGGGCAAGGGCGTGGTCAATTCGATCTCGCTGAAGGAAGGCGAGGAGGCGTTCGTCGAGCACGCCCGCAAGGTGCTGCGCTACGGCGCCGCCGCGGTGGTGATGGCCTTCGACGAGACCGGCCAGGCCGACACCTGCGCGCGCAAGGTGGAGATCTGCACGCGCGCCTACCGCATCCTGACCGAGGAGGTGGGCTTCCCGCCGGAAGATATCATCTTCGACCCCAACATCTTCGCCGTCGCCACCGGCATCGAGGAGCACGACAACTACGCGGTGGACTTCATCGAGGCCACCCGCATCATCAAGCGCACACTGCCGCACTGCCACGTGTCCGGCGGCGTGTCGAACGTGTCGTTCTCGTTCCGCGGCAACGAGCCGGTGCGCGCGGCGATCCACTCGGTGTTCCTGTACCACGCCATCCGCGCCGGCATGGACATGGGCATCGTCAACGCCGGCGCCCTGCCCGTCTACGACGACCTGGACCCGGAACTGCGCGAGCGCGTGGAGGACGTGATCCTCAACCGCCGCAGGGACGCGACCGAACGGCTGCTGGAGATCGCCGACCGCTACAAGGGCAAGAAGGGCGAGGCGCCGGTGGAGAACCTGGCCTGGCGCGACAAGCCGGTGCGGGAACGGCTGGCGCATGCGCTGGTGCACGGCATCGATGCCTTCGTCGATGAGGACACCGAGGAAGCCCGCCGGCAGGCCGCGCGCCCGCTGGACGTGATCGAAGGCCCGCTGATGGACGGCATGAACGTGGTCGGCGACCTGTTCGGCGCCGGCAAGATGTTCCTGCCGCAGGTGGTGAAGTCCGCGCGCGTGATGAAGAAGGCGGTGGCCTACCTGCTGCCCTTCATCGAGGCGGAGAAGCTGCGCACCGGCGACGTCGGCAAGTCCAACGGCAAGATCGTCATGGCCACGGTCAAGGGCGACGTGCACGACATCGGCAAGAACATCGTCGGCGTCGTGCTGGCCTGCAACAACTTCGACGTGGTCGACCTGGGCGTGATGGTGCCGGCGCAGAAGATCCTCGACACCGCCCGCGCCGAGAACGCCGACCTGATCGGCCTGTCCGGGCTGATCACGCCGTCGCTGGAGGAGATGAGCCACGTGGCGCGCGAGATGCAGCGGCAGGGCTTCGAGATGCCGCTGCTGATCGGCGGCGCCACCACCTCGCGCGCGCACACCGCGCTGAAGATCGACCCGCACTACAAGGCGCCCACCGTGTGGGTGAAGGACGCCTCGCGCGCGGTCGGCGTGGCGCAGTCGCTGATCTCGCGCGACATGCGCGCGGCCTTCGTCGCCGCCAACGACGCCGACTACGCCGAGATCCGCGAGCGCCACCGCAACCGCGGCGACGCCAAGCGGCTGGTGTCGCTGGACAAGGCGCGCGGGCAGAAGTTCGACGGTGGCTGGGCGGACTATGCGCCGCCCGCGCCGAAGCGGCCGGGCCTGCACGTCTTCGACGACTACCCGCTGGACGAACTGGTCGCATGCATCGACTGGACGCCGTTCTTCCAGGCCTGGGAGCTGGCCGGCAAGTACCCGGCGATCCTGGCCGACGCGGTGGTCGGCGCGCAGGCGAGCGAACTGTACCGCGACGCGCGCGCGATGCTGGACCGGATCGTCGCCGAGCGGTGGCTGACCGCGAAGGGCGTGTTCGGCCTGTGGCCGGCGAACAGCGTGGGCGACGACGTGGTGGTTTCCCTGCAGGGCACCGACCTTGTAGGAGGGGCTTCAGCCCCGACCGCAGGCGTGGGACATCCGGTCGGGGCTGAAGCCCCTCCTACACGCGCCGTGGCGACCCTGCACTTCCTGCGCCAGCAGGTCGACAAGCCCGCCGACCGACCGGACTTCTGCCTGGCCGACTTCATCGCGCCGAAGGACAGCGGCCGGCAGGACTGGATCGGCATGTTCGCCGTCACCGCCGGCATCGGCATCGACGCGCACGTCGCCCGCTTCGAGGCCGACCACGACGACTACAACGCCATCCTGCTCAAGGCGCTGGCCGACCGCCTGGCCGAAGCCTTCGCCGAACGCCTGCACCAGCGCGTGCGCAAGGAGTTCTGGGGCTACGACGCCGACGAGGCGCTGGACAACGAAGCGCTGATTGCCGAGCAGTACGTCGGCATCCGCCCCGCCCCCGGCTACCCGGCCTGCCCCGAGCACAGCGAGAAGGCCACGCTGTTCCGCCTGCTCGACGCCGGGCGCAACACCGGCATGTCGCTGACCGAGAGCTTCGCCATGCTGCCCACGGCGGCGGTGTCCGGCTACTACTTCAGCCATCCGCAGAGCCAGTATTTCGTCGTCGGCCGCGTCTCCAAGGAGCAGGCGGCCGACTACGCGCGGCGCAAGGGCGTGGAGCTGGCGCAGGTGGAACGCTGGCTGGCGTCGAACCTGGACTACGATCCCGAATGAACCCCGGCGCCTGCGGTTCGCCGCAGGCAGGCGATGGCGTATCGTCGCGGCAAGCACCGACACGGCAGGCCGCGAGCGGTGGCCGCCCGCCGGTTCCGCCGCCCGCGCATACATGCCCCGCGTGCGGAACGCCGCGCACCACCAGGAGCCCCGCCATGAAGACCCCGCCCTTCCTCGCCCTGGTCGCCACGCTGGTCCTGGCGGCGCCCGCGCTGGCCGGCCGCGAGCAGGCCGACGTGCTGGTCCGCCACGCCACCGTCGTCGACGTCGAACACGGCCGCACGCTGGCCGGGCAGGCGGTGGCGATCCGCGGCGGCGACATCGTGGCGGTCGGCGACGACGCGCGCCTGGCGCGCGCGTGGCAGGCGGCCCGGACCGTGGACGCGCGCGGCCGCTACCTGATCCCCGGGCTGTGGGACATGCACGTCCATTTCGGCGGCGGCCCGGCGCTGGTCGAGGAGAACAAGGCGCTGCTGCCGCTGTACGTGGCCCACGGCATCACCACCATCCGCGACGCTTCCGGCGACCTGCCGGAACAGGTGCTGTCCTGGCGCGCGCAGATCGCCGACGGCCGGCTGTTCGGCCCGCGGCTGTTCACCTCCGGCGCCAAGATCGAGGGCATCGCGCCGGTATGGAAGGGCACGCTGGAGGCCGGCGACGAAGCCGGCGTGGACGCCGCGCTCGACCGCGAACAGCGCGACGGCGTCGACTTCGTCAAGATCACCGACAGCACGCTGAAGCCGGACCTGTTCCTGTACGCGCTCAGGGAAGCCCGCAAGCGCGGCCTGCGCACCTCCGGGCACATCCCGATGGCGCTGACCGTCGGCCAGGCCGTCGATGCCGGGATCAGTTCCATCGAACACCTGGACTACGCCTTCAAGGCCGGCGTGGCGGACGAAGCGGCGATCGCCGCGGATTTCGCGGCCGGCCGGATCGACCGCGCCGAGGCCAACCACCGCCTGCACGCCGGCTTCGACCGCGCCACCGCGATGGCGGCCTACCGCCGCTTCGCCGAACGTGGCGTGGCGGTGACGCCGACGCTGGACGGCGGACGCATCATCGATTTCCTGGACGTCGAACCGCACGACGGCGACGCCTACCTGGCCTACATCGGCCCCGGCCTGCGCAAGACCTACGCTTGGCGCGTGGAGCGCGCGGCCAAGGCCACGCCCGGGCAGATCGCCGCGCGGCACGCGCGCTACGCCGACGTGGCCGCGGTACTGCCGATGCTGCAGGAGGCCGGCGTGCGCATCATGGCCGGCACCGACGCGGGCTTCCTCAATTCCTACAACTACCCCGGCATCGGCCTGCACAACGAACTGTCTCTGTACGTGCGCGAGGGCCTGACCCCGGCGCAGGCGCTGGCCTCGGCCACCCGCGCCGGTCCGGCGTGGTTCGGCCGGCTCGACCGCTACGGCGCGGTGGAAGCCGGCAAGGCCGCCGACCTGGTGTTGCTGGAACGCAACCCGCTGGAGGACATCGAGGCCGTGCGCGCCATCGATACCGTGATCCTGCGCGGGCAGGTGCACGACCGGGCCGCGCTGGACGCCATGCTGGCCGCCGTGCGGACGAAAGTGGCCGGGTGGAATGCGGCCGAAGCGACCGAAGGCACCCACTGACGGCGCGTTCCTTCCTGCGGACGATCCACATGGGCGCGCTGGCGCGGCAGCGCGCAACGCCGCCGCACGCGTTCGCCCGCTCCCGCCTCCGCACCGGTACTGCGATGACATACGCGTCGCGGCGCTGACAATCGGCGCATCCAGGCAGCACAATGGCGGCCGGCGGCGGGAAACGGTCCGGTCGCCAGCGCCGGCCCTTGCCCCATGACCTCCGCCCCATCGACCGGAAAGCCCGTGCCCGCCGCACGGCTGTCCAGCTTCTACTTCTTCTACTACGCAGTGCTGGGCGCGTTCACGCCGTACTGGAGCCTGTACCTGGAATCGCGCGGCCTGGGCGTGGCCGCGATCAGCGTGCTGATGAGCCTGTGGTACGCCACCCGCATCGTCTCGCCCAGCCTGTGGACCACGCTGGCCGCGCGCTCGCCGCATCCGATCCGCTGGCTGCACCTGGGCTGCGCGCTGGCGCTGGGCGGCTTCGCGCTGTTCCTGCTGCCGCTGTCGCAGGCGGGCCTGTTCGCCGTGATGCTGGGCTTCTGCTTCGCCTACAACGCGGTGATGCCGCAGTTCGAATCGATCACGATGTCGCACCTGGCCGCGCGCAGCGACCGCTACGGCCTGATCCGCGTATGGGGGTCGATCGGCTTCATCGTCGTCGTGTCGCTGTTCGGCTGGCTGATCGACGCGCGCCGGCTCGGCGTGGGCGCCCTGCCCTGGCTGATGCTGCCGGTGCTCGCCGCGGTGCTGGCCTCCGCCCTGGCGAACCGCTACGCGCACGATCCCGCGCCGCACGCCGTCGATCCCCACGACGGCTTCCGCGCACGGCTGCGACGCCCGCCGGTGATCGCGTTCTTCGCGGCCGCCTTCCTCACCCAGGTCTCGTTCGGGCCGTTCTACACGTTCTTCTCGATCTACCTGTCCGAGCACGGCTACACGACCGCCGCGCAGGGCGTGCTGTGGACGGTCGGCGTGCTGGCCGAGATCGGCGTGTTCTTCCTGGCCAGCCGCATCTTCCGGCGCTGGGACGCCTCCCGCGTGCTCGTGCTGGCCCTGCTCAGCGCCTCGGTGCGCTGGCTGGCGACCGCGCTGTTCCCGGACAATACCCCGGTGATGGTGCTCGCACAGCTGACGCACGCGCTCAACTTCGGCGCATTCTTCGCCGCGGCCATGCAGTTGCTGGTGCGCTTCTTCCCCGGCCGCATGAACGGGCACGGCCAGGGCGTCTTCTACGGCCTGTCCTCGGGCGTGGGGGGCGTCGTCGGCGCGCTGCTGGCGGGCCAGCTGTGGCGCTTCGGCGGCGAAGCCGCCTTCCTCGCCTCGTCGGCGATCGCGCTGGCCGCCGCGCTGATCGCGTGGCGTTGGCTGGTCCAGCGTGCCGAGCCGCTCTCCCTGTAGGAGCGACGTAAGTCGCGACCGGAAAAGAAACAAGCACGCGGCAAGGCCGCCATCGCGGGTCAAACCCGCCCCTGGTCCGCCTTCATCCGCTTTGATCCGCGTCAAAGCTGTTCTGCTCCATCCGGTCGCGACTCGCGTCGCTCCCACAGACAGGGCCGCCGTCACCACACCAGGTCGTCGGGCACCTGGTATTGCGGGTCGGCGTAGGGGTCCTGCTCGGCGGGGGCGTCGGGATCGACCTTCAGCGCGATCGCCGGCGCGAAGATCGCCTCGGCTTCGGCGAGCACGGCCGCGGTCACCAGCAGGTAGCGGCCGTTCTGCTGCACCACGCCCAGCTCGCCGGCGTTGAGCGCCTTCAGCTGGGTGGCGTTGACGTAGATGCGCTTGATCTTGCCGCCGTAGGGGAAGTGGCGGGCGATGTCGGCCTCGGCGTCGTTGAGCGCCTTGTCCTTGAGGAAGCCTTCCAGCTTCGCCTTCGCCTCGCGGCGCAGGCGCGCTTCCTCCTGCTTCACCCGCTCGGCCTCGATCCGTTCTTCCTTCTCGCGCTGCGCGCGGATGGCGTAGGCCTTGGCCAGGTCGATGTCCTCCTGGCTGCGCTTGGGCCTGGGCTTGCCCGCGCCCTGCGGCGGGCGCGGCTTGCCGCCCTGCCCCGGTTTCGGCGGCGCGCCCTTGCCCGCCGGCTTGTGGGCGTCGCGGCGCGCGTCTGGCCGCCGTTCGGGCTTGCGCTCGGGCTTGGGGGCCGGCTTGAAACCCAGGCCCAGCAGCTGGTCGCGGAGTGAATCGCTCATCGGTCTTTCGTGGGGGACTGCAGTGCCGCCAAGCGTATCAATAATGCGGGGGCGGCGGCTCGTTGGCGGGGTCCTCGAACAGCGAGGTGCGCACCTTGCCCAGTTCTTCCACCATGTGGCGCAGCAGCAGCGCGGTGCGCTGGTTCTCCGCGCGCGCGTCGGCCAGCGCTTCGCTCAGTTCGTTGAGCGAGTGCTCCTGGAACGCCAGGCGGGTTTCCAGTTCCACCAGGCGGCGCTCGAGCGCGTCGCCCTGCGGCGGCAGGTCAGCCTGCATGCACGGACCTGCCGCGCCCGATGCCGTAGTAGGCGATGCCCGCGGCCTCCACCTCGCCCGGGTCGTACAGGTTGCGGCCGTCGAAGATCACCGCGTCGCCCAGGGCGCGTTGCAGATGGGCGAAGTCCGGGCTGCGGAACTGCTTCCACTCGGTCACCACCACCAGCGCGTCCGCCCCGTCGACGGCGGCGCGGGCGTCGTCGCACAGGACCAGGTCCTCGCGCGCGCCGAAGATGCGGGCCGCTTCCTCGCGCGCCTCGGGATCGTAGGCGCGGACGCGCGCGCCGGCCTCCCACAGCTGCGCCAGCAGGCGGCGGCTGCTGGCCGCGCGCATGTCGTCGGTGTTGGGCTTGAACGACAGGCCCCAGACCGCGAAGGTGCGGCCGCGGACGCCTTCGTCCTCGCCCTTGCTGTAGTGGCGCTGGATCAGCTCGAACAGGTGGCCCTTCTGCCGCTCGTTCACCGCCTCGACCGCCTGCAGCAGTTCCGACGCGTAGCCGTGCTGGTGCGCGGTCTGCGCCAGCGCCTGCACGTCCTTGGGGAAGCACGAGCCGCCGTAGCCGGCGCCGGGGTAGATGAAATGCCAGCCGATGCGCGGGTCCGACCCGATGCCCTGGCGCACGTGCTCCACGTCGGCGCCGACGCGCTCGGCGATGTTGGCGATCTCGTTCATGAAGCTGATCTTGGTCGCCAGCATCGCGTTGGCGGCGTACTTGGTCAGCTCGGCCGAGCGCACGTCCATGACCACGATGCGCTCGTGGTTGCGGTTGAACGGGGCGTAGAGGCGGCGCAGCTTCTCCACCGCCTGCGGGTTCGACGCGCCGATGACGATGCGGTCGGGGCGCATGCAGTCGTTGACCGCGTCGCCTTCCTTCAGGAACTCGGGGTTCGACACGACGTCGAACGCCGGCTGCACGCCGCGCGCGGACAGTTCGGCCGCGATCGCCGCCCTGACCTTGTCCGCGGTGCCTACCGGCACGGTGGACTTGTTGACCACGATGCACGGCCGCTCCGCATGCCGGCCGATCGTGCGGGCGACCGCCAGCACGTACTGCAGGTCGGCGCTGCCGTCCTCGTCCGGCGGCGTGCCGACCGCGATGAACACCACTTCGCCGTGGGCGACCGCGTCGGCCGCGTCGGTGGTGAAGCGCAGGCGCCCTGCCGCGTGGTTGGCCTTCACCATCGGTGACAGGCCCGGCTCGTAGATCGGCACCACGCCGCGGTTCAGTCCTTCGACCTTGGCCGGGTCGATGTCCACGCAGACCACGTCGTGGCCCACCTCGGCAAGGCAGGTACCGGTCACGAGTCCCACGTAACCGGTACCGAAGATCGCTACACGCATCAGCGCATTTCCATCAGTGAAAGTTCAGTGCTGAATACGGCGATTGGGTTTATTGCAGGACACCCATCAGCTCGACGTCGAAGGTCAGCGTGGCGTCCGGGCCGATCTTGCCGCCGGGCGCGCCGTTCGCGCCGTAGGCCAGGTTGGACGGGATCCAGAAGCGGTACTTCGCGCCCACCGGCATCAGCGAGACGCCCTCGGTCCAGCCGGCGATGACCTGGTTCAGGCCGAATTCCGCCGGTTCGCCGCGCGCGTAGGAACTGTCGAACACGTCGCCGTTGAGCAGCTTGCCCTCGTAGTTGACGCGCACGCGGCTGCTCGGCAGCGGGCGCTGGCCGTTGCCCTGGCGCAGCACCATGTACTGCAGGCCCGACGGCGTGGTGATCACGCCCGGCTTGGCCTTGTTGTCGGCCAGGAAGCGCGCGCCCTCGTCGCGGTTGCGCTGCGCGGCGCCGGCCTGGCGCTTGCCGATGTAGGCCTGCAGTTCGGCCTGCGCCTGCTCGACGGTGAGCAGCGGCGTGCCGGTCTTGCCGACCACCGTGCGCACGGCCTGCGCCAACACGGCGGTGTCGAGCTCGTCCTTGAACGGGATCAGCGACGGGCCGACCGCGTACGTGCCCAGGAACAGGCCGACCTTGGTCTTGTCGACCGCCGGCGGCGTGCTGCCCGGCGGCATGCCGGGGATCGGCTGGCCGTCGGCCGCGGCGAGGTTCACGCGCAGCAGCTGGTCGGTGGCCTGCGCCTCCTGCTCGGAGATCAGCGCGGGCTTGCCGGCGAAGGTGTTGGCGATCGCGCGCTCGAACGCGGCGACGTCCATGAAGGGCCCCACCGGGGCCAGCGAGTTGCCCACGTCCACGCCGATCGCGTAGCTGACCTTGTCGCGCTCGGTGACCAGCGCGGTTTTTTCCTGTGCAGACACGCTGCCTCCCAGCATCGAAAACGAGATTGCCAACAACACGGCTGCGCCGCGGACCGACCGCTTCATCCTTCTCACTCCTGGAACCCGCGCCGCGACGACGGCGCCAAACCGCTATTGTGGCATGCCTGCCGCCCGCGCTGGCACCACGCTAGCGGGCGGCGCGCGGCGCCTTCAGTTCGCGCTCGATCGCCTCCACCAGCGCGGGGTCGTCGGGCTTCACCTTGCTCGGAAAGTCCGCCACCACGCGGCCGTCCCGGCCGATCAGGTACTTGTGGAAGTTCCAGCCCGGCGCCGTGCCCGTGGCCTGCGCCAGCGACCGGTAGAGCGGCGTGGCCCGCTCGCCGGTGACCACGACCTTCTCGAACATCGGGAACTTCACCCCGTAGGTCAGCGTGCAGAATTCCTGGATCTCCTTCTCGCTGCCCGGCTCCTGCCCCTTGAAGTCGTTGGACGGAAACCCGAGCACCGCGAATCCCTGCGCCGCGTAGCGCTGGTGCAACGCTTCGAGTCCTTCGTACTGCGGCGTGTAGCCGCACTTGCTGGCGGTGTTCACCACCAGCAGCACCTCCCCGCCGTAACGTTCCTTCAGGTTGACGGGCGCCTTGCCGGCCAGCGGGCGGTAGCTGACGTCCAGCAGGCCCGCCGCCAGGGCCGCCGCGGACACGCCCAAGAGGGCTGTAAACGACAGTATTTTCAATGACTTGGACTTCACGGTCGGGCTCCGCTAGTGCGAACATGACAAGTATGCCTTCAGTTGGGTGGCAAAACCCCGCGCTCCGGTTGACGGCCCGTGTTTTGGTGTTATAGTTGAATACAACACCACTCACCCAACTCAGGGGGGTATCCCGATGAACCCGAAACTGACCCACACCCTGCCCAGCCTGGCCGTCGGCGGCCTGCTGCTGGCACTGGGCGTGCTGGCCGCCGCGTCGGGCGCGCGCACGGCCGAGGCGGAGTCCGCCGCGCTGGTGGGCGCGCTGGAGTCCGAGACCCGCGAGATCGCCGGCGAGGACACCAGCCGGACCGCCCGGCAGCACAAGCGCCGCGCGCGGGCGTCGCTGGCCATGCCCTACTTCTCCTTTGGCCAATCACTGCGTCCGAGGGGCTGAGCCATGACGTCCATCCAATGGAGCGACGGCGCTCCCATCTACCGCCAGCTGAAGGAACGCGTGATCGCGATGATGCTGGACGGCCTGCTGAAGCCGGGCGACGCCCTGCCCTCCGTGCGTCAGGTGGCGGCGGAGTACCAGTTGAACCCGATCACCGTCTCGCGCGCCTACCAGGAACTGGCCGACGAGGCCCTGGTCGAGAAGCGCCGCGGCCTGGGCATGTTCGTCACCGACGAAGGCGCCCGCAAGCTGCGCGGCAGCGAGCGCGAGCGGTTCCTGACCGAGGAATGGCCCGCCGTCGCCGAGCGCATCGAGCGCCTGGGCCTGTCCATCGAAGAATTGCTGCAATCCAAGGGGAACAAGTGATGAATGCCGCGATCGCCAACGCCGTGGTGTCGGCCCACGGCCTGCGCAAGGCCTACAGGAACAAGCTTGCGCTGGACAACACCGGCTTCGAGATCGAAGCGGGCAGGATCATCGGCCTGATCGGTCCCAACGGGGCCGGCAAGACCACCGCGCTGAAGGCCATCCTCGGCCTGACGCCGTTCGAGGGCCAGCTGAAGGTGCTGGGCCTGGACCCGCGCAAGGACCGCGACGAACTGATGAAGGACGTCTGCTTCATCGCCGACGTGGCCGTGCTGCCGCGCTGGATGAAGGTGAAGGAGGCCATCGACTTCGTCGCCGGCGTACACCCGCGCTTCGACCGCGCCAAGTGCGAGCGCTTCATCGCCAACACCCAGCTCAAGCCCAACCTGCGCGTGCGCGAGATGTCCAAGGGCATGATCGTGCAGCTGCACCTGGCGCTGGTGATGGCCATCGACGCCCGCTTGCTGGTGCTGGACGAACCGACCCTGGGCCTGGACATCCTCTACCGCAAGCAGTTCTACCAGCGCCTGCTGGAGGACTATTTCGACGAGCAGAAGACGATCATCGTCACCACCCACCAGGTCGAGGAGATCGAGCACATCCTCACCGACGTGATGTTCATCCGCGACGGCAGGATCGTGCTCACCGCGCAGATGGACGAGGTCGCTGATCGCTACACCGAGGTGCTGGTCAGCGGCGAGGCGGCCGACCAGGCCCGCGCGCTCCAGCCCATCGACGAGCGCGCCCTGCCCTTCGGCAAGACCGTGCTGCTGTTCGACGGCGTGCCGAAGGGGCACCTGGCCGCCCTCGGCGAGGTCCGCACTCCCGGCCTGGCCGACCTGTTCGTCGCCATCATGAAAGGAACCTACGCATGAACGCCGTGACTTCGACGTTGGGCAAGTCCTCCAAGCCGGGCGCGTTCAAGTGGCTGCTCAAGCGCGAGTTCTGGGAGAACCGCGGCGGCTTCTTCTGGGCGCCGGTGATCACCGGCGGCATCTTCGTGGTGCTGAACCTGATCCTGGCCGTGATCGGCAGCATCGCCGCGCGCCGCTCGATGGGCAGCAGCGGCTTCGTCATCGACGACGCCTCGGAGAAGGCCCACCTGATCGCCGGCGGTGTCGGCGACGGCATGCTGCTCGGCGGCGTGGTGCTGGCCTGCGTGGTGCTGGCCTTCGTGGTCTTCTTCTACGCGCTGGGCACGCTGTACGACGACCGCCGCGACCGCAGCGTGCTGTTCTGGAAGTCGCTGCCGGTCTCGGACACGCACATGGTGCTGTCCAAGCTGGCCTGGGCGCTGGTGCTGGCGCCGCTGCTGGCCATCGGCATCGGCGTGCTGATCGGCCTGGCGCTGTGGCTGATCTCCGCGCTGACCATCACGGTCAACGGGCTGCCGGCCGGTTCGGCGATCTTCACCCACTCGCATCCGCTGCGCATCATCGGCGGCGTGATCGGCTCCCTGCCCGTCTACGTGTTCTGGGCGCTGCCGGCGGTGGGCTGGCTGATGTTCTGCTCGGCCTGGGCGCGCAGCAAGCCGTTCCTGTGGGCGGTGCTGGTGCCGGTGCTGGCCTGCGTCATCGTCAGCATGACCGACATCCTGCCAGGCCTGGAGATCCGCCACGACCTGGTCTGGTACACGGTGGTCTACCGCGGCCTGCTGAGCGTGGTGCCGGGCACCTGGTTCCCGACGCTGGAAGGCGGCGCCGCCAACCCCGGCGTGGAGATCAACACGCCCGACGAACTGGCCAACGCCATCGACCTGACCCGCAGCTGGAGCGCGTTCGCCTCGGCCGACCTGTGGATCGGCGCGGCCATCGGCGTGGCCCTGATCGTCGGCGCCATCCACCTGCGCCGCTGGCGCGAGAGCGAATGAGACCGCACGGGGCGGCGGCCTCCCGCCGCCCTCCACCGACAACCGAGGACACCCGCATGCCGAGCACCGTTTCCGTCCTGCGCCCCGCCTGCCTGGCCGCCGCCCTGCTGCTGGCCGCCTGCAAGCCCGCCCCGGACAAGCAGGACACCGCGCCCACCGGCATCGCCGGCAAGGCGATGGAAGAAGCCCGCAAGGGCCTGGGCGAAGCCAGCCAGGAACTGCAGAAGGCCAACCGCGGCATCGAGGAAGCGCGCCGCAAGCTGGCGACCGAGAACATCTCGCTGAACCGCAACAAGAACGAACGCCTGCCCAAGGCCGAGATCACCCCCGCCGGCGACCTGCTGATCGAAGGCAAGGCGGTGGCCACCACGGCCGCGCAGAAGGCGCAGGTGCTGGCCTACCGCGGCGCGCTGCTCGAGGTGATCGGCGACGGCATGGCGATCGGCATGGAGGGCGCGCGGCTGGGCATCGACGCGGCCGCCGACGCGCTCAAGGGCGTGCTGGCCGGCCAGTCCGGCGACGAGATCGGCAAGCAGGTCGGCGCCCAGGCCCGCGACCGCATCAAGCCGATGGTCGACCAGCTCTGCGGCCGCATGCCGGCGCTCTATTCGGCGCAGCAGGCGCTGGCCGCCTCGGTGCCCGAGTTCGGGCCGTACGCGACGATGGACCAGGGCGATGTCGACGACTGCGACAAGCACACCGACTGGGACTTCTGAGCGTCCCCGGCGCCCGCACCCTCCATTCCGTCCTCTCCAGGAGACCGCCCACGATGCGCAAGCCCCTGATCGTTCCCTTGCTGCTGGCCCTGCTCGCCCTGTCGTCCGCCCCGGCGCTGGCCGCGGACGAACACTGCAAGCATGCCGAACCGCGCCAGCTGACGCTGGACCTGGCCGGCGCCAAGGCCGTGGTCTTCGAGGTCGGCCCGCACGACCTCAAGGTGGAATCGCGCGCAGGCGCTCCCGCCGCCATCGACGGCCGCGCCTGCGCCAGCCACGCCGACCGGCTGTCCCGGCTGAAGGTCGAGCAGCACCGCGCCGGCGACAAGCTGGTGGTGCGGATGTACCAGGAGGGCGCCTTCGGCGGCATCTTCCTGGGCAACCACTACGCCTACCTGCACCTGACGGCGACCCTGCCCGACACCCTGCCCGTGCAGGTCAAGGTCGGTTCCGGCGACGCGGAGGTGATCGGCGCGCCGGTCTTCAGCGCCGACGTCGGCTCCGGCGATGCGGTCGGCCGCGACATCCGCGGCCTGGCCGCCGTCTCGGTGGGCTCGGGCGACGTCGAGATCCACGGTGCCGGCAGCCTGAAGGTGGTGTCGATCGGCTCCGGCGACGTCGAGGCCCGCGACGTGCGCGGCGACAGCACGGTCGGCAGCATCGGCTCGGGCGACTTCACCCTGACGCGCGGCGGCGGGAATGTGGAGATCGGCTCGATCGGCTCGGGCGACGCCGAACTGCGCGACATCGACGGCGACGTGGTGGTCGGTTCGATCGGTTCCGGCGGCGTCGAGGCGCGCAACGTCGGCGGCGGGCTGACCGTGCGTTCCGTCGGCAGCGGCGACATCCACCACGAGGGCGTGAAAGGCCCGCTCGACCTCCCCAAGCGCCGCTGATCCGCAAGGAACCGCCATGCTCCGCACATCCACGATCGCACTGACCCTTTCCTTCCTGCTGCTGGCCGCCTGTTCCCGGGGCGGCGACGGCGGCACCGGCGCCGAAGCCTCCGACGCCCTGTGGGGCCGCAACCTGACCCTCAACGCCAGCGGCCATCCGAAGGCGGAGATCTCGGCCAAGGGCGATTTCATCGTCGGCGGCAAGGCGGTGCCGGTCACCGATGCGCAGCGCTCGCTGGTGATCGCCTACCACCGCGAACTGGGCGGCATCGCCGACGCCGGCATCGCCACCGGCAAGGAAGGCGCCAAGCTGGCCGGCAAGGCTGTCGGCGCCGCGGTGAAGGGCCTCTTCAGCGGCAACCCGGACCAGATCGAACAGCAGATCGAGGCCGAGGCGAAGAAGGTGGAAGCCGAGGCGATGAAGATCTGCGACCGCCTGCCCGGCCTGTACCAGGCGCAGCAGGCCCTGGCCGCGGCGCTGCCGCAGTTCCAGCCCTACGCCGGCCTCGACCTGGACGACACGCAAGACTGCCGCAACGGCCAGGACGACGACGGCGCCGTGGCGAGCCGCGACGCCGCCGAGGAAGCCGATGCCGCCGCAGCCGCGGAGGCGCCGTCGCCCTGACGGTTCCTCCGCGCGGCGACGGCATCGCGCGAACGCGCGTTGGCGGTGCCGCTCCGCATGCGGGCCATCCTTCGATGGCCGCCGCCGACGACCGGCGGCGTCAGCCGCCCCCGCCGCCCGGCTTGCCGTGGATGCCGCCCCTGGCCAGCACGGCCGGGTCCAGCAGCGGCCTGAGGGTCTTCTCGGGCAACCCGGTGACTTCGCGCGCCACCTCCAGCACCGGCCGGTTCTCCTTGTAGGCCTGCTTGGCGATGGCCGCGCCCTTCTCGTAGCCGATCACCGGGTTCAGCGCCGTCACCAGGATCGGATTGCGGTCCAGCGCTTCCTTCACCCGCTCGCCGCGCACCTTCAGGCCGGCGATGCAGTCGTCGGCCAGCCGCCGCGACACGTTCGACAGCAGCTGGATGCCGTCCAGCAGGTTGTGCGCGATCAGCGGCAGGGTGACGTTGAGCTGGAAGTTGCCGGTCTGGCCGGCCACGGTCACCGCGGTGTGGTAGCCCATCACCTGCGCGCAGACCATCACCGTGGCTTCCGGGATCACCGGATTCACCTTGCCCGGCATGATCGAACTGCCCGGCTGCAGCGCGGGCAGCTCCACTTCGCCCAGCCCGGCCAGCGGTCCGGAGTTCATCCAGCGCAGGTCGTTGGCGATCTTGGTCAGCGCCACCGCCAGCGCGCTGAGCTGGCCGGACAGTTCCACCGCGTCGTCCTGCGCCGCCAGCCCCTCGAACTTGTTGGCCGCGCTCTCGAAGCGCGTGCGGGTACCCGCCGACAGCGCCTTCGCCACGCGCGCGCCGAAGCGCGGATCGGCGTTGATGCCGGTGCCGATGGCGGTGCCGCCCAGCGGCAGCCGGCGCACGCGCTTGAGCGTGTCCTCGATGCGCGCCTGCGCCGACGCCAGCTGCGCCGACCACGCCGAGAATTCCTGCGCGAACGTCAACGGCATGGCGTCCATCAGGTGCGTGCGGCCGGTCTTGACCACCTTGCCCAGCGCCTTGCCGCGCCGGTCGATGGTCCGGCGCAGGTGCCTGATCGCCGGCAGCAGGTCCTCCACCACCGCCAGTTGCGCGGCCACGCGGAGGGCGGTCGGGATCACGTCGTTGGAACTCTGCCCCAGGTTGACGTGGTCGTTGGGATGCACCTTCGCCTTGCCGGCGCCCTGCTTGAACGCGCGCGACGCCAGCGTGGCGATCACCTCGTTGGCGTTCATGTTGGACGAAGTGCCGGAACCGGTCTGGTACACGTCGATCGGGAAATGCGCGTCGTGCTCGCCGGCGGCCACTTCCCGCGCCGCCGCCTGCACGGCCTTCGCCACGCCCCTGGGCAGCAGGCCCAGGCCGGCGTTGACCTCCGCCGCCGCCGCCTTCACCAGGCCCAGCGCGCGGATGAAGCCGCGCGGCATCGGCCGGCCCGAGATCGGGAAGTTCTGCACCGCGCGCTGCGTCTGCGCGCCCCACAATGCCTCCACGGGCACCTGCAGCTCGCCCATGCTGTCGCGTTCGATGCGGGTACGTCCCGTGCGGGCCGCGCCCGCGCTGTTCTTGCTGGTCATCACCGTCTCCTGGGGGATTCACGGCTTGCGCGCCGGCGAGGGCCGGTGGCTGGCGGGGCCGACAGGATACGCCAGGCCGGTCCGGCCCCTTCCCGGGGTAAAATGCGGCGCTCCCCTTCAAGCCCTGCCCGTGCCCATGTCGGATTCGTCCCTGCTCGCCCTGTCCCCGCTCGATGGCCGCTACGCCGGCAAGGTCGATGCGCTGCGCCCGATCTTCTCCGAATACGGCCTGATCCGCGCGCGCGTGAAGGTGGAGGTGGAGTGGCTGCTGGCGCTGGCCGCGGAACCGGGCATCGTCGAGCTGCCGGCGTTCTCCGCCGCCGCGCAGGCGAAGCTGCGGGCGCTCGCCGACGGCTTCGGCGTCGCCCACGCGGCGCGGGTGAAGGAGATCGAGCGCACCACCAACCACGACGTCAAGGCGGTGGAGTACTTCATCAAGGAACAGCTGAAGGACGATGCCGGACTCGCCCCGGCGCTGGAGTTCGTCCACTTCGCCTGCACCAGCGAGGACATCAACAACCTGTCCTACGGCCTGATGCTGGAACAGGCCCGCCGCGAGGTGCTGCTGCCCGCCCTCGACGGCGTGGCCGCCACCCTGCGCCGGCTGGCCCACGCGCAGGCCGCGCAGCCGATGCTCTCGCGCACGCACGGCCAGACCGCCTCGCCGACCACCCTGGGCAAGGAGATCGCCAACGTGGTGGCACGCCTGGAACGCCAGCGCGCGCAGATCGCCGCGGTCGAGCTGACCGGCAAGATCAACGGCGCGGTCGGCAACTACAACGCCCATGTCGCCAGCTACCCCGGCGTGGACTGGCCGGCCTTCGCGCAGCGCTTCGTCGAAGGCCTGGGCCTGGTCTTCAACCCCTACACCACCCAGATCGAGCCGCACGACAACGTCGCCGAGATCGGCGATGCCGCGCGCCGCGCCAACACCGTCCTGGTCGACCTGGCCCGTGACGTCTGGGGCTACATCTCGCTGGGCTACTTCAAGCAGAAGCTCAAGGAAGGCGAAGTCGGCTCCTCGACCATGCCGCACAAGGTCAACCCGATCGACTTCGAGAACGCCGAGGGCAACTTCGGCATCGCCAACGCGCTGTTCGAGCACTTCAGCGCCAAGCTGCCGATCAGCCGCTGGCAGCGCGACCTCACCGACTCCACCGTGCTGCGCGCGCTGGGCACGGCGTTCGGCCACACCCTGGTGGCGCTGGACTCGCTGGCCAAGGGCCTGGGCAAGCTGGAAGTGAACCCACAGCGGCTGGACGCCGACCTCGACGCTGCCTGGGAAGTGCTGGCCGAGGCCGTGCAGACGGTGATGCGCCGGCACGGCCTGCCCAATCCCTACGAGCAACTGAAGGCGCTGACCCGCGGCCAGGGCATCACCGCCGACTCGATGCGCGCCTTCATCGAATCGCTGGACCTGCCCGCCGACGACAAGCAGCGCCTGCGCGAGATGACGCCGGGCAGCTACACCGGCCTGGCCGAGCGGCTGGCGCGCGGGATCTGACGCGCGCCGCGCGGACGGGACGACGATGCACCTGCTGATCAACATCGACGTGCCCGACCTGTCCGCCGCCGAGGCGCTGTACACGCAGGCGTTCGGCCTGTCCGCCGCGCGCCGGTTCGGCAGCGGCGGCGTGGAACTGCTCGGCGCGCAGGCGCCGGTCTACCTGCTGGAGAACGCCGCCGGCACCGTCGCCGCGGCGGACGCACGACGCGACTACACCCGCCACTGGACGCCGGTCCACCTGGACGTGGTGGTCGACCTTCTGGAACCTGCGCTCGACCGCGCCCTCCGCGCCGGGCTGCTGCAGGAAACTCCCATCCGCGACACGAACTGGGGCCGCATCGTGCGCCTGGCCGATCCCTGGGGCCATGGCTGGTGCCTGCTGCAGTTCCTCGGCCGCGGCTACGACGAGATCGCCACATGACTCTGCATCACGCCCTGCTGGGCGGCCTGTTCGCCCTCGCCCTGCCCGTCGCGGCGCTCGCCTCCGACACGGCGCAGGCTACCGCCTGCGCCGCCGACGCCGGCTGGAACGATCCCGCCACGCCGCTGCGCGTGCACGGCAACACTTGGTACGTCGGCACCTGCGGCATCAGCGCGCTGCTGGTGACCTCGGACGAAGGCCACATCCTGATCGATGCCGCCACCCCGCAGGCGGGCGCGCAGATCCTGGCCAACATCCGCGCGCTCGGCTTCAGGCCGGAGGACGTGCGCGCGATCGTGTTCTCGCACGAGCACTTCGACCACGCCGGCAGCCTGGCCGAACTGCAGCGCGCCACCGGTGCGCCGGTGTACGCGCGCGCGCCGGCCGTGGCCACGCTCGAACGCGGCGCCAGCGACCGCAGCGATCCGCAGTACCAGGTGCTGGAGCCGTTCGCGCCGGTCGAACGCGTCGTCGTCCTGGCCGACGACGGCGTGGTGCGCGTGGGCCCGCTGGCCTTGCAGGCCATCCCCACGCCGGGCCACACGCCCGGCGGCACCAGCTGGACCTGGCGCTCCTGCGACGGCGCGGACTGCCGGCAGCTGGTCTACGCCGACAGCCTGACCGCAATCTCCGACGACGTGTACCGCTACGGCGACGACGCCGCGCATCCCGGCTACCTGGCGGCCTTCCGCGCCACGCTGGCGCGCGTGGCCGCGCTGGACTGCGGCATCCTGGTGACGCCGCACCCGTCGGCGAGCCGGCTGTGGTCGCGCCTGGGCCCGGCGGCCGACCGCCCGCTGGCGGACGCCGGCGCGTGCCGCGCCTATGCGCAGGCGGCCACGCAACGGCTGGACAAGCGGCTGGCCGACGAAGCCGCCGCCCCCGCGGAGGGCGCGCGGCCTTGATCGGCATCAATGCCCCGCGCGCCGCGCCCGGCGACGCTGGCTCCCCTTTCCGTTGCCCGGGCGATCGCCCGGCGAATGCAGGCCCATGAGCAAGAAGACCGCGTCCCGTCCCGCCCCCGCGCTCCCCTTCGAGATCGAAGCGACCGCGCACCACCCGCTGGGCATGCCCGCCGAGCGCTTCCTGCGCGACTACTGGCACAAGCGCCCGCTGCTGGTCCGCAACGCCTTCCCCGGCTTCGAGACGCCGGTGCAGCCGGAAGACCTGGCCGGCCTGGCCTGCGAGGACGGTGTGCTGGCGCGGCTGATCAGCCTGGACCACGCGACCGGTGCGTGGGACGTGCGCACGGGACCGTTCCGGGAAGAGGATTTCCCCGGCCTGCCGCACCACGACTGGACCCTGCTGGTGCAGGACGTGGACAAGTGGGACGCGGACGTGCGCGACCTGCTGGAGCGGTTCCGCTTCCTGCCGCGCTGGCGCGTGGACGACATCATGATCAGCTTCGCCGCGACCGGCGGCTCGGTCGGCGCGCACGTGGACCACTACGACGTGTTCCTGCTGCAGGCGCAGGGCGAGCGCCGCTGGATGATCGACGCCAGCGCGGCGATGGGCCGGCCGGCGCCGGACCTGGCGTTCCAGGAGGACGTGGCCATCAAGCTGCTGCGCACGTTCGCGCCCACCCACGAATGGGTGCTGTCGCCGGGCGACATGCTCTACCTGCCGCCGCTGGTGCCGCACCACGGCGTGGCGGAGAACCCGTGCCTGACGTTCTCGGTCGGCATGCGCGCGCCGTCGTCGGCCGAGCTGATCGGCGACTACCTCGACACCCTGATCGCCGACGCCGACGAGGCCGTGCGCTACCACGACGAGGACCTGGCGGTCCCGCAGGACCCCCACGAGATCGACGCGCGCGCGATGGAGCGCGTGGTCGAGGCGCTGAACGCCCTGCGCATGAACGACCCCGACCGGCTGGGCGACTGGTTCGGCCGCTTCATCACCACCTACCGCGCCTCCGGCGACGTCATGCCCGCGCCGGACGCGCCGTCGCGCATCGAGATGGAATGGGACCTGCGGCAAGGCGCCCGCCTGCTGCGCCACCCCTTCTCGCGCTTCGCCTGGCGCCGGCACAGCAAGGGCGCCACCCTGTTCTGCAGCGGGGTCGACCACGCGTTGCCGGTCAAGGACGCGCAGCAACTGGCCGCGCTGGAAAGCCTGGACGCCGCCGCCTACGGCGCGCTCAGCGACGCCGGCCGCGACGCGGTGATGGCGCTGGCCGCGCAGGGCCACTACCAGCTGGCGCTGGACGACGACGACCCCGTCCCGGAGGACGACGACGCATGAACGCACCCGCCGGCTACCGCATCGACGCCGTCGACTACGCCACCGCGCTGGACGACCTGAGGCGGGTGCGCGACGCGGTGTTCGTCCAGGAACAACAGGTCCCGCCGGAACTGGAACGCGACGCACTGGACCCGCTCTGCCACCACGTGCTCGCGCGCGACGGCGTGGGCAACCCCATCGGCACCGCGCGGCTGACCCCCGAGCACCGGATCGGCCGCATGGCCGTGCTGCCGGCCTGGCGCGGCCGCGGCGTCGGCGACGCGCTGCTGGCCGCGCTGCTGGACGAGGCCCGCCGGCGCCACTGGCCGGACGTGTCGCTGCACGCCCAGGTCGGCGCGGAGAGCTTCTATGCCCGCCACGGCTTCCTTCCGGAGGGGGAACGCTTCCTGGAGGCCGGCATCGAGCACCAGGGCATGCGCCGGGTCCTGTCCGGCCCGGCCACCATTGCCCACCGCACGGAAGCCGTCGCCATCACCACCGCCGTCGTCGCCCAGGCCCGCCGGGGCCTGGTGGTCTACAGCCGTGCGCTGGACCCGGGCCTGTGGGACGCGCCGCCGGTGATGGAGGCGCTGCGCCGCTTCGCCACCCACCGGGCCGGCGCGCAGGTCCAGGTGCTGCTGCAGGACGCCGCCACGCCCCAGCGCGCGCTGGCGCCGCTGATCGGGCTCGGCCAGCGCCTGCACAGCGTGTTCGCGTTCCGCGAGGTGCAGGACCCGGTGGACCTGCCGTACACCGCCGCCTTCGTCGCCAACGACGACCACGGCTACTACTACCGGCCGCTGGGCCATCGCTTCGACGGCGAAGCCGGCCTGGCCCACGCCGGCCGCGCCCGCCAGCTGCGCGAAGAGTTCACGCAGATGTGGGAACGCGCGCGTCCCGTCAGCGAATACCGCGCGCTCGGCATCTAGGACCGGCCCCACTGCACGGCCCGCGCGGCCGTCGCCGGCCCGCAACCTGCGCCTTTAGTCCAATCCGGTTACGCCCCCCTCCCGGCATGGGGGTATAATTTCCCGGTTTTCGTCCATGTCCGCGAGACATCGCGCGACATGGCCCGCAAGCGCCTCCTCGACTACCCCACAAGCACGCCATCGCCATCGTGGACAATCTCCTGAAGCAGTTCGCGCAATCCTCGCAGCTCAACGGGGGCAACGCCTCCTACGTCGAAGACCTGTACGAACAGTACCTGGTCGCTCCCGACAGCGTCGGCCCGAAGTGGAAGGCCTATTTCGACGGGTTCAAGGGCCACGAGGCGGGCGACGTCCCGCATTCGGTGGTGATCCAGCAGATCGCCGACGCCGCCCGCCAGGCCGCCAACAACGGCCACGTCGCGGCCGGCGCCGGCGACGAGCGCGAACGCAACATCGGCCGCCTGATCACCGCCTACCGCTCGCGCGGGCACCTGGGCGCGCAGCTGGACCCGCTGGGCCTGACCCCGCCGGTCAACCCGCCGGACCTGGACCTGGCCTTCCACGACCTGTCCGACCGCGACCTGGACAGCGAATTCAGCACCGGCAACGTCGGCGGCAACTCGCGCATGAAGCTGCGCGACCTGCTGGCGCGCCTGAAGGCGACCTACACCGGCGCCATCGGCGCCGAGTTCATGCACATCCCCGAGGTCGACCAGCGCCAGTGGCTGTACCAGCGGCTGGAGACCGCCGGCGGCCAGTTCGGCCTGTCGGCCGAGGCCCGGCGCCGCACGCTGGAGCGGCTGACCGCCGCCGAGGGCCTGGAGCGCTACCTGCACACCAAGTACGTCGGCCAGAAGCGCTTCTCGCTGGAAGGCGGCGACGCGCTGATCCCGCTGCTGGACACCATGATCCGCAGCGCCGGCGAAGGCGGGGTCAAGGACATCGTGATCGGCATGGCCCACCGCGGCCGCCTCAACGTGCTGGTCAACACGCTGGGCAAGAGCCCGCGCAAGCTGTTCGACGAGTTCGAGGGCAAGTTCGAGCACGACAACACCCTGGCCCACGCCGGCGACGTGAAGTACCACATGGGCTTCTCCGCCGACATCGCCACCCCGGGCGGCCCGGTCCACCTGGCGCTGGCGTTCAACCCCTCGCACCTGGAGATCGTCGACCCGGTCGTGGCCGGCAGCGTGCGGTCGCGCCAGGAGCGCCGCAACGACGCCGCCCGCCAGGCGGTGCTGCCGATCATCATGCACGGCGACGCCGCGTTCGCCGGCCAGGGCGTGGTGATGGAGCTGTTCCAGATGTCGCAGGCGCGCGGCTTCGCCGTCGGCGGCACGGTGCACGTGGTCATCAACAACCAGATCGGCTTCACCACCAGCAACAAGGAAGACGCGCGCTCCACGCTGTACTGCACCGACGTGGCCAAGATGGTCGGCGCGCCGGTGTTCCACGTGAACGGCGACGACCCGGAGGCGGTGGTGTTCGTGGCGCAGCTGGCCTACGACTTCCGCCAGCAGTTCAAGAAGGACGTGGTGATCGACCTGGTGTGCTACCGCCGCCACGGCCACAACGAGGCCGACGAGCCCGCCGCCACCCAGCCGGTCATGTACCAGACCATCCGCAAGCACGCGACCACGCGCGAGATGTACGCCGCGAAGCTGGAAGCGGCGGGCGTGATCCCGGCCGAGGGCGGCAAGGCGCTGGCGGACGAGTACCGCAACAAGCTGGATTCGGGCGAGTACACCACCGAGCTGGCCAAGCAGAAGGGCGACGAACTGGCCATCGACTGGTCGAAGTACGTCTCCGGCAAGCTGAGCGACCCGGTCGACACCCGGGTCAAGCGCAAGGCGCTGGATTCGCTGGCCAACATCATCACCACCATCCCCGCCGGCGTGGTGCTGCACCCGCGCGTGGCCAAGATCTACGACGACCGCGCGAAGATGGCCGCCGGCGAGCTGCCGGCCGACTGGGGCTTCGCCGAGAACCTGGCCTACGCCACCCTGCTGGCCGAGGGCCACGGCCTGCGCCTGGTCGGCCAGGATGCCGGCCGCGGCACGTTCTTCCACCGCCACGCGATCCTGCACGACCAGAAGACCGACAGCTACTACCTGCCGCTGCGCCAGCTGGTGGACCAGCCGGAACAGGCCACCGTGATCGACTCGCTGCTGAGCGAGGAAGCGGTGATGGCGTTCGAGTACGGCTTCTCCACCACCGATCCCAACACCCTGTGCATCTGGGAAGCCCAGTTCGGCGACTTCGCCAACGGCGCGCAGGTGGTGATCGACCAGTTCATCGCCGCCGGCGAGGCCAAGTGGGGCCGCATCAGCGGCCTGACCCTGCTGCTGCCGCACGGCTACGAAGGCCAGGGCCCGGAGCACAGTTCCGCGCGCCTGGAGCGCTTCCTGCAGCTGTGCGCGCTGGAGAACATGCTGGTCTGCGTGCCGACCACGCCCGCGCAGGCCTACCACATGCTGCGCCGGCAGATGCGCATGACCACCCGCAAGCCGCTCGTGGTGATGACGCCCAAGTCGCTGCTGCGCCACAAGCTGGCCGTGTCCACGCTGGACGAACTGGCCAACGGCGAGTTCCAGCACCTGATCCCGGACGCGTCCGCCGACCCGAAGAAGGTCAAGCGCGTCGTCGTCTGCTCGGGCAAGGTCTACTACGACCTGCTGGAGGACGCGCAGAAGCGCGGCCAGGACGACGTGGCGCTGCTGCGCGTGGAGCAGCTGTACCCGTTCCCGCGCGAACAGCTGGCCGCCGAGCTCAAGCGCTACGGCAAGGCCACCGAGGTGGTCTGGTGCCAGGAAGAGCCGCAGAACCAGGGCGCGTGGTACCAGATCAAGCACCACCTGCAGGCCTGCCTGTCGGACAAGCAGTCGCTGCACTACGCGGGCCGCCCGCGCTCGCCCTCGCCCGCCGCCGGCCACTTCGCCGAGCACGTCGAGGAACAGCTGAAGCTGGTCGCCGACGCGCTGGTCAACAAGCTCGGCAACGACAACGTCGCCGAATAAGCCTTCCCATCTTCATCGAACAACACCACCAGGACGTCCCATCCAATGGCCACTGAAGTCAAAGTTCCGGTTCTTCCCGAGTCCGTCTCCGATGCCACCATCGCCGCCTGGCACAAGAAGGCGGGCGACGCGGTCAAGCGCGACGAGAACCTGATGGACCTGGAAACCGACAAGGTCGTGCTGGAAGTGCCCTCGCCGGTCGACGGCGTGCTGAAGGAGATCAAGTTCAAGGAAGGCGACACGGTGACCAGCCAGCAGCTGCTGGCGATCATCGAGGAAGGCGCCGTGGCCGCCGCCGCGCCCGCCGCGGAGGAGAAGAAGCCCGCCGCCGGCGCCCAGGAAGTGCAGCCCAAGGCGGAAGCCGCCAAGGCCGACGCCGCCGCCCCGGCCAGCACCAAGCCCGCGCCTGCCGGCGCCGACGCGCTGCCGCCGGGCGCCCGCTTCACCGCGATCACCCAGGGCATCGACCCGGCGCAGGTCGAAGGCACCGGCCGCCGCGGCGCGGTGACCAAGGAAGACCTGGTCAACTACGCCAGCGGCAAGACCGCCGGCGTCAGCGGCGGCGCGCGCCCGGAAGAGCGCGTCCCGATGACCCGCATCCGCGCCCGCATCGCCGAGCGCTTGATGCAGTCGAAGAACTCCATCGCCATGCTCACCTCGTTCAACGAAGTGAACCTGGGCAAGGTCATGGCCATGCGCAAGGAACTGGGCGAGTCGTTCGAGAAGGCCAACGGCATCAAGCTGGGCTTCATGAGCTTCTTCGCCAAGGCCGCCGCCAACGCGCTGCAGCGCCACCCGGTGGTCAACGCCTCGGTGGACGGCAACGACATCATCTACCACGGCTACGCCGACATCTCGATCGCCGTCTCCACCGACAAGGGCCTGGTGACGCCGGTGCTGCGCAACGTCGAGCGCCAGAGCTTCGCCGACATCGAGAAGGGCATCGCCGAGTACGCCAAGAAGGCGCGCGACGGCAAGCTGGGCCTGGAAGACCTGCAGGGCGGCACCTTCACCATCACCAACGGCGGCACCTTCGGCTCGCTGATGTCCACCCCGATCGTCAACCCGCCGCAGAGCGCCATCCTCGGCATGCACGCGATCAAGGAGCGCGCCGTGGTCGAGAACGGCCAGGTCGTCGCCGCGCCGATGATGTACATCGCGCTGTCCTACGACCACCGCATCATCGACGGCAAGGACGCGGTGCTGTTCCTGGTCGACATCAAGAACCAGCTGGAGAATCCGCACCGCATGCTGCTGGGCATGTGAGTGCGGGGCCGGGGACCCGGGACCGGGGACCCGTGAAAAATTCGCCGCCTCCCCTGGTCCCCGGTCCCGGGTCCCGGGTCCCGAACAAGAGAAGCAAATGAGCGAACAGCAGAACTTCGACGTCGTCGTCATCGGTGCCGGCCCCGCCGGCTACCACGCCGCGATCCGCGCCGCGCAGCTGGGCATGAAGGTCGCCTGCATCGACGCCGCGCTGGGCAAGGACGGCAAGCCCGCGCTGGGCGGCACCTGCCTGCGCGTGGGCTGCGTGCCCTCCAAGGCGCTGCTGGATTCCTCGCGCCAGTACTGGAACATGGGCCACCTGTTCGGCGAGCACGGCATCAGCTTCAAGGACGCGAAGATCGACGTCGCGGCGATGGTCGGCCGCAAGGACAAGATCGTGAAGCAGTTCACCGGCGGCATCGCGATGCTGTTCAAGGCGAACAAGATCACCCCGTACTACGGCTTCGGCCAGCTGCAGCCGGGCAACGTCGTCAAGGTGAAGCAGCACGACGGCAGCGAGGTCGAGCTGAAGGGCACCAACGTCATCATCGCCTCCGGTTCGGACTCCATCGAGCTGCCGTTCGCCAGGTTCGACGGCGACACCATCGTCGACAACGTCGGCGCGCTGGACTTCACCGAAGTGCCCAAGCGCCTGGCGGTGATCGGCGCCGGCGTGATCGGCCTGGAACTGGGCAGCGTGTGGAAGCGCCTGGGCGCCGAGGTCGTGATCCTGGAGGCGCTGCCGGAATTCCTGGCCGCCGCCGACACCGAGATCGCCAAGGTCGCTGCCAAGGAATTCAAGAAGCAGGGCCTGGACATCCGCCTGGGCGCCAAGGTCAGCAAGACCGAGGTGACCGGCAAGGGCAAGAAGAAGGAAGTCGTGGTCACCTACAGCGACGCCGAGGGCGAGAAGACGCTGACGGTGGACAAGCTGCTGGTCGCCGTGGGCCGCAAGGCCGCGAGCAAGGGCCTGCTGGCCGACGGCACCGGCGTGAAGCTGACCGAGCGCGGCCAGATCGAGGTGGACGACCATTGCCACACCGGCGTGGACGGCGTGTGGGCCGTCGGCGACTGCGTGCGCGGCCCGATGCTGGCGCACAAGGGCTTCGAGGAAGGCATCGCCGTGGCCGAGCTGATCGCGGGCCTGCCGGGCCACGTCAACTTCGACACCGTGCCGTGGGTGATCTACACCGAGCCGGAAATCGCCTGGGTCGGCAAGACCGAGCAGCAGCTCAAGGCCGAGGGCGTGCCGTACAAGGTCGGCACCTTCCCGTTCGCCGCCATCGCCCGCGCGGTGGCGATGGGCGAGCCGGCCGGCCTGGTCAAGGTCATCGCCCACGAGGAGACCGACCTGATCCTGGGCCTGCACGCCGTCGGCGTGGGCGTCTCGGAGCTGGTGCACGAAGGCGTGATCGCGATGGAGTTCAAGGGCTCGGCCGACGACCTGGCCCGCATCTGCCACGCGCACCCGACGCTGTCCGAAGCCATCCACGACGCCGCGATGGCGGTGCACAAGCGTTCGATCCACAAGGCGAATTGAGCCGTTGCGGGTGATTCGTGGCGGGTGATCGGCAAGCGCGATCATCGGCACGAATCCCCCTCCCGCGGCATCGACGCCGGGCCAAGGCCCGGCGTTCGCTTTTTGACGAATCACGAACCACGAATCCCCGATCGCGAATCCCCATGAAAAGCCTCTGCGTCTACTGCGGCTCCAACGCCGGCAGCAAACCCGCCTACACCGAGCGTGCCATCGCCCTGGGCGACCGCATCGCCAAGGAAGGCATGACCCTGGTCTACGGCGGCGGCAACGTCGGCCTGATGGGCGTGGTGGCCGACGCGGTGCTGGCCGCCGGCGGCGAGGTGGTCGGCGTGATCCCCGAGCAGCTGGTCAACTGGGAAGTCGCGCACAAGGGCGTGACCCGGCTGGAGATCGTCGCCAACATGCACGAGCGCAAGAAGCGCATGTTCGACCTGTCGGACGGCTTCGTCGCCCTGCCCGGCGGCTTCGGCACGCTGGACGAGATGTTCGAGATGCTGACCTGGCGCCAGCTGGGCATCGGCGACAAGCCCTGCGCCTTCCTCGACGTGGACGGCTTCTACGCACCGCTGATGGGCATGATCGACCGCATGGTCGAAGAGCGCTTCCTGCACCCGGAACAGCGCGAAGACCTGTGGCACGGCGACGACCTGAACGCGATGGTCGAGTGGATGCGCGCCTACACGCCGGCGCAGGCGGACAAGTGGATGGACGAGAAGCGGCGGAAGTCGCTGCGCTGAGTCCTCGCTGGTTGCGCGGGTCAGGCTCCCGTCGTTCCCGCGGAAATCCTTGTGTCGTCCCAGCGAACGCTGGGACCCATTTGCGCTTTCCGGCAGCCACCGCGGCCACCCACCGCCATGGATTCCAGCTTGCGCTGGAATGACGGGGTCTCAAACTACCCCGGTTGCAGTGGAACCCCCACCGTCGTCCCAGCGAAAGCTGGGACCCATTTCCGCGTTCCGGCAGCCACCGTGGCCACCATCCACCATGGATTCCAGCTTGCGCTGGAATGACGGGGTCTCAAACTACGCCGGTTGCAGTGGAAGCCCCACCGTCGTCCCAGCGAACGCTGGGACCCATTTCCGCTTTCCGGCAGCCACCGCGGCCACCCACCACCATGGATTCCAGCTTGCGCTGGAATGACGGGGTCTCAAGCTACCCCGGTTGCAGTGGAACCCCCGCCGTCGTCCCAGCGAAAGCTGGGACCCATTTGCGCTTTCCGGCAGCCACCGTGGCCACCATCCACAATGGATTCCAGCTTGCGCTGGAATGACGGGTTCTCAAGCTGCCCCGACTACCGTGGAGCCACCACCGTCGTCCCAGCGAACGCTGGGACCCATTTCCGCTTTCCGGCAGCCGCCGTGGCCACCATCCACCATGGATTCCAGCTTGCGCTGGAATGACGGCATGGAAGGACCCGGCGGGTTGCTTTCCCTCCGCGGCACCACGGTGTACAACGACCGCTCCTGCACACGGCACAAGGACCTGCCATGCCCCGGGAAAGGATTCCCTGCGTCTACATCCTCGCCAGCAGGCCTCGCGGCACGCTCTACATCGGCGTGACCTCGGACCTGCCCGGGCGCGTCTGGCAGCACAGGCACGACCAGGTCGAAGGCTTCACCCGCAGGTACCGGGTCCATACTTTGGTCTGGTACGAAGTCCACGAACGGATGGAATCTGCGATCCTGCGCGAGAAGGCGCTGAAGGCTTGGAAACGCATCTGGAAGATCCAGCTCATCGAGGATGCGAACCCGGCGTGGCGCGATCTCCATCCCGACCTCCTGTGACCGGTTCCATCCGCCTCCACCCGGCCGCGCCGCCCCTACGAGCCACGCCATGACCCTGCCCGCTTCCTTCGCCGCCTTCCGCATCCACAACGACGACGCCGGCTACCGCAGCGGCATCGAAACCCTGTCCATCGACGCATTGAGCCCCGGTGAAGTCGTGGTCAAGACCGCGTACTCCTCGGTCAACTACAAGGACGCGCTCGCCGGCACCGGCGAAGGCAAGATCCTGCGGCGCTTCCCGCTGGTCGGCGGCATCGACGTGGCCGGCCACGTGGTCGCCTCCACCGATCCGGCGTTCAAGGAGGGCGACGCGGTGCTCGTCACCGGCTGCGGCCTCAGCGAGACCCGCGACGGCGGCTATGCGGCGTACGCGCGGCTGGAGGCGAAATGGGTCATTCCGCTGCCCGCCGGCCTGAGCCTGCGCGAAAGCATGATCCTCGGCACCGCCGGCTTCACCGCCGCGCTCGCGCTGTTCCGCATGCGCGACAACCGGCAGACGCCGGAACTGGGGCCGCTGGCCGTCACCGGCGCGACCGGCGGCGTCGGCTCGCTGGCCGTGGACATCTTCAGCCGGGCCGGCTACGAGGTGCATGCGATCAGCGGCAAGCCGCAGAACGCCGGCTACCTGGCCGCCATCGGCGCGACGGAGGTGCTGGGCCGCGACGCCCTGGCGACCACGCGCCCGATGGAAACCGCGCGCTTCGGCGGCGGCCTGGACAACGTCGGCGGCCCGATGCTGTCGAGCCTGCTGGCGCAGACCGCGCCGTACGGCAACGTCGCCACCGCCGGGCTGGCGGCCAGCGCCGAACTCGCCGGAACTGTGATGCCGTTCATCATTCGCGGCGTGTCGCTGCTGGGCGTGGCCTCGGCCGGCACCGCGCGCGACATCCGCGAGCAGGTCTGGCGGCACCTGGCCAGCGACTGGAAGCCGCGGCACCTGGACACGATCTGCACGCGCGAAACCACGCTGGAAGGCCTGCCGGAGGTGTTCCGCACCATGCTGGCCGGCGGTTCCTTCGGCCGTACGCTGGTGCGAATGGGATGAACGGCAGCGGCGGCGCGACGGGCGTCATGCGCTGGCCGCCTTCCCCATTTGTGTTGTCTCCAACTCCCTCTACAATCGCCCGTGGGGACAACTTGGGGAACTCCATGGCAAGAATTCTGATCGTCGACGATTCACCGTCGCAGCTGCTGGGCATCCAGCGCATCGTCGAGAAGCTGGGACACGAATCCATCACCGCCGAGGACGGCGCCGCGGGCGTGGAAGTCGCCAAGCGCGAGCTGCCGGACATGGTGCTGATGGACGTGGTGATGCCCAACCTCAACGGCTTCCAGGCCACGCGCACGCTGAGCCGCGAAGCCACCACCAAGCACATCCCGGTGATCCTGGTGACCACCAAGGACCAGGACACGGACCGCATGTGGGGCCTGCGCCAGGGCGCCAAGGCCTACCTGACCAAGCCGTTCTCCGAGGACGAGCTGGCCGAGGTGATCGAGCGCATCTTCAACGCGCGCGAACTGCCGTCGCCGCCGGCGGCCTGACGCGCGCCCGCGTCGCCCGGCGAAGGAAGAGCAGGCTTCGGCCTGCTCTTTTCGTTTGCGCCTTCAGCGCGGCGCCGCGTACCCGCCCGGCACGCCCCGCGGCGACAGCACCAGCTGCCAGAGCTGCGAGCGGCGGCTGCGGAACGTGGCCATCGACGCGGCCAGGTAGAACCGCCACATCCGCCGGAAGCGCTCATCGTAGCGCGCGTCCAGGCGCGGCCAGGCCGCTTCAACGTTGGCGCGCCAGGCCTGCAGCGTGCGGTCGTAGTCCGGCCCGAAGTTGTGCCAGTCCTCGAGCACGAACCGCCCTTCGATGGCGTGCGCGATCTGCGCCGCCGAGGGCAGCATCGAGTTGGGGAAGATGTAGCGCGCGATCCACGGGTCCGTGCGGTGCACCGAGCGGTTGCCGCCGATGGTGTGCAGCAGGAACAGCCCGTCCGGCGGCACGCAGCGGCGCGCGACGTCGAAGTAGGCCGCGTAGTTCTTCACGCCGACGTGCTCGAACATGCCCAGCGAGAACGCGGCGTCGAACGGCTCGTCCAGTTCGCGGTAGTCCTGCAGGCGGATCTCGATCGGCAGCCCCGCGCACAGGCCGCGCGCGTACTCGGCCTGCTCGCGCGAGATGGTCACGCCCACGCCGCCGACGCCGTAGCGCTCGGCCGCGAACTTCAGCGCCTCGCCCCAGCCGCAGCCGATGTCCAGCACGCGCATGCCCGGCGCCAGCCGCAGCTTGCGGCAGACCAGGTCGAGCTTGGCCTCCTGGGCGGCGTCGAGGTCGGCGGCGTCGCGCCAGTAGCCGCAGCTGTACACCAGGCGCTTGCCCAGCATGGCCGCGTACAGGTCGTTGCCGAGGTCGTAGTGGCGCCGCCCCACCTCGCCGCTGCGGCGCGGCGACTGCAGGTTGGTCAACCGCGCGCGCAGGGCGTCGAACATCTCGCCCGCCCCGTGCACGCGCTCGTCCAGGCGCGCTTCCAGCAGGCGGAACAGCAGGCCGTCCAGCGAGGCCGCGTCCCACCAGCCGTCCATGTAGCCCTCGCCCAGGCCCAGCGAGCCCTGCCCCAGCGCGCGCGCGTACAGGCGCGGATCGCGCACCTGCAGGTCCCACGGGCGGTCCCCGCCGATGCGCACGTCGGCCTCGGCCAGCAGGCCGGACATCCTGCGCTCGAAGCGGGCGTGGGCCATGCCGTCAGCGGGCGAACAGCCCCGCGTACTCCGGCGCGACGTGCGGCAGCAGGACCGCGGCGGGCACGTCGACGGTCTGCGTGCCGTCCGAATACGGCCCGACCTGGTAGGGCGGGAACACGAAGCGCAGCGCGGCGATGCGCCCGCCCGCGTCCAGCACCGGCACGAACTGGCTGAAGTTCTCCGCCGTGGGCCGGGTGCCCTCGTCGATCATGCGCGCGCTGTTCTTGATCAGCGCGGCGCGGTCGGCCGGCGGCAGTTCGTCCTCGTCGGCGCGGATCGCCACCGCGGCGTGCAACTGCTCGCGCACGTAGTCGCTGATGGCCTGCCAGCCGGACGCGGCCGGCACCAGGTCGGCGGCGGTCAGCGCCTTGTCCTGCTGCGGCAGCCAGACGAAGCGCGCGATCAGCGGCGCGCCGTGCGCGCCGCCGGTGTAGCTGCTGCCGTCGGCGGCCACGGCGACGATCTGCGGCGTGTCCAGGACCTGCTCGAAGTTCAGCGACAGCTCGTACGGCGCGGTGGGCTTGTCGTTGCCGAAGGCCGCGGCCGCCTCCAGCAGGTCGGTGCGCGCCTCGGACGCGTAGTCGCCCAGCAGCTTCGCCAGCCCGGGGTACCTGTTCGCGGCGGGCGGGTAGCTGATGCCGATGACGTAGCGGTCGTTGGTCTCGATGACGTCCTTCAGTTCCGCCGCCGGCGCGGCGTCGACCGGGGCGGTGGCGGCGTCGCCGGGGGCCTCGGGCGCGGCCGGGGCGGCGGGGGTGCCGTCGCGCTGGCAGGCGGACAGCGCCATGGCCGCCACCAGGGCCAGCGCGGCCGGGCGGAATGCGGTGCGGGGAATGGTGGGGGGCACGACCGGGCTCCTTCCGAGTGTGATGTCCGTCATTCTAGGCCGGCTCCCCGCCGGCCTCCAGACGGCTCAGGCGTTCAGCAGACCGGCGTACTCGGGATGCCGCTGGACGTAGGCCGCCGCGTAGGAACAGACCGGCACCACGCGCCAACCCTGCGCGCGGGCGTGCTCCAGGGCAGCCTTGACCAGCCGCGCGGCCACGCCGCGGCCGGCGATCGCCTCGGGCACCCCGGTGTGCTCGATCACCATGCGCCCGTCGCGCAACGCGTACACCAGTTCGGCCTCGTGCCCGTCCAGCCGGGCGGTGAAACGCCGCGCGGCCGGGTCGTGATGCAGGTCGAAGGCAGGCAGGTCACCGGTCATGGCATCTCCGTGGCGGGGGGCTCAGGGACATTGTGACCCATTGCCCACCCGGGCCGTGGCAGAACTGGACGCAGCGCGTCACATTCACCCTTGTGAAGGTTTCTTCGCGCATGCCAAACGTGATCCGGTTGGCAAAACAAAAGTTGGCACGATTGCTGCGTGATACCCGGGCATACGACCCGCACCCTCGGAGCCCGCCATGAGCCTGATCGAACACCTGCCTGACGTCTCCAACGCCAGCGACTTCACCCTGCTGGAAGGCCTGTACCAGCTCACCGTCACCGGCCACACCCAGGACTGGGAATTCGAACGGCTCAACAACGCGGTGTACGAACGCCTGATGTCGGCCTACTCCGGCGGCGAGACCACCGGCGTGCACGCCGTGCACTCGCTGGTGGATTGAAGCACCGCACGACCCCCTACCGGGTGCTCCGGCGCGGCGCAGGGGTCCGCCTTCGGGTGTGACTGCCGCGCCGGAGTCCCGTCCCGGCCGCACCGTGTTGCGTGCGACCGGCACGAAGACCTCTTCTTCCTCTCGATACCGCACCGTGGCGATCACTCGCCGCGATGATCGCGCTTGCCCTGGCTGCGCCGGTCCTGCGTGCCCGCGCTGCCCTGGATGGCCTTCATCCGGCTTTCGGCGGCATGCAGTTCCAGCGCCTTGCCGGCGGCTTCGGACGACACGAATCCGGCCCCAGGCACCGCGCCCTGGCCCTCGTGGTCCAGTTGCTGCCACGGCGCCGGCTGGCGGTCCTGCTCCTGCTTCTGTTCGAGCAGGGCGCGCGCGTTCTCCAGCGCCTTCGCCGGCGTGATGTGGCGCGGCGCGCGCTTGCGGGCCGGCGTCCTTCCCGCCGCGGCCTTCTTCGCGACCGAAGTGCCGCGCGCCTTGGCGGTGCTCCGCGCGGACGTCGGCTTGCCCGCCACGCGCTTGCTGCCGGCGGCCCGCTTCGCCGTCACCGTCGCGGCGCTCTTGCGCGCCGGGGCCGTGCCGGCCGCCTTCCTGGCGGCGACCTTCTTCGTCGTCTTCTTTGCCGTCTTCTTCGTCGCCTTCTTCGCGACGGTACCGCGCCCGGCCGTGCGCTTCGGTGCGGCCTTGCCGGCCGTGGCCTTGCGCGCCGCCTTCTTCGCCGTGCTGGCGGCGGTCTTCTTCGCCAGCTTCCGTGCCGGCGCCTTCCGGGCCGCCTTCTTCGCGACCTTCCCGGCCGGCGCCTTCTTCGCGGCGGCCTTCTTGCCGGCCGTCTTGCGGGTTGCCTTGCGAGCCTGTGCGGTTGCCATGCAGCGCTCCACGTTTGGGACGTGGGGCCGGGATACCACGCCGGACCTTCAGCGCAGGTGAGCGCGGCCGCAAGGGCGGCTTAACCGAAGCTGGGACGCGACAGCGCCTCCAGGAAGTAGCCCAGCACGCGCGGCTCCATCGCCGCCAGGAACAGCACGCCGTACGCCGCGCCCGCCAGGTGCGCGCCGTGGTTGATGTTGTCGCCGCCGCGCCGGTCCATCCAGATGCTGTAGGCGATGTAGAGCACCGCGAACACGATGGCCGGCATCGGGATGAAGAACACGCCGATCCGCGCCCACGGGTCGATCAGGATGTAGGAGAACAGCACCGCCGACACCGCGCCGGACGCACCCAGGCTGCGGTAGTTGGGGTCCTTCTGGTGCTTCAGGTAGGTCGGCAGGATCGACACCACCAGCGCCGAGAAGTAGAACGCCACGAACGTCAGCCGGCTGCCGCTGAGCTGGGTGATCACCTGTTCCATCATGCGGCCGAAGAAGAACAGCGTGACCATGTTGAACAGCAGGTGCCACAGGTCGGCGTGGATGAAGCCGTAGGTCACCAGCCGGTCGTACTGGCGGTGGCGGTCGATCGCCGGCGGCCACAGGATCAGCCGCATCAGCAGCGACGGCGTGCGGAACGCCAGCAGGCTGACCACGCAGGTCACGGCGATCAGCAGCAGGGTGATGGGTGCGCTCATCCGTGTTCCTCAGGCCGCCGTGCGGTAGTTGTCCTGCATGGGGTAGGTGCGCGCGTACAGCGCGAACGCGAGCGCGGCGACGAAGGCGAAGCCGGCGAAGAAGAACATCAGGAAGGCGTTCTCGGTCCAGCCCTGCGCCTGGATCCAGCCGATCACCGCCGGGTCGCGGACGCTGGCGTTGGTCAGCAGCACCCACAGCCCGCCGAAGGTGCTGGTCAGGTACCAGAACGCCATGATCACGCCCTTCATCGCCATCGGCGCCTGGCTGTAGGCGAACTCCAGCGCGGTGGCCGACACCAGCACCTCGCCGAAGGTCAGCAGCAGGTAGGGCAGCGCCTGCCAGGCCAGCGACACCTGCTGCCCGTCGTCCATCCGCAGCTGCAGCAGGCCGGCGACGATCCACGACAGCGCCGAGATCGCGATGCCCCAGCCCATGCGGCGCAGCGCGGTGACGTTGAAGCCCATCCGCCGCAGCAGCGGGTACAGCACCAGGTTGTTGAACGGGATCAGCAGCATGACCATCAGCGGGTTCAGCGACTGCATCTGCGCGGCGGCCGCGGATATCTGCTTCATGTATTCCTCGGTACCCGGCAGCGCCGTCGGCGGCTGAATCAGGAAGCTCGGCCACCACCACGCATCGCCCGGCACGAACATCGCCCTGCCCTGGATCACCCAGGTCGAGGCCTTCTGGTCGAACAGCGACCAGAACGGCGTGACCAGCGCGAACACGATCAGGATGCGCAGCACCGAGCGCACGCCTTCAATGGCGGCATCCGGATGCAGGCCGCGCGCGCGTTCGAGCTGGAGCGACGCGCCGAAGCCGACGCCCGCGATCACCGCGCCCAGCGCCAGGCACGCCGTGATGACGAAACCCCAGGCCTCCGGCCACAGGCCGACGCCGGCGAACTTCAGCGCCCACAGCGCCAGCATCGCCGCCCCGCCGGTCACGCCAATCGCGGCCACCAGCGTGCCGAAACCACGCCCGTTGCCCAGCAGCGCACTGCGCACGATGGCGAGGAACGAATCCGGATCGTCGCCGCGCGACGGCGGCACGTTGACGTACTTCCTGCGGCCCGCCCAGAAGATCAGCGTGGCGATGAACATCAGGATGCCGGGGATGCCGAACGCCCAGGCCGGCCCCCAGCTGCGCAGCACCAGCGGCATCAGCAGCGAGGCGAAGAACGAGCCGAAGTTGATGATCCAGTAGAAGGCGTCGAAGACGACCTTGGCCTTGTGCTTGTTGGTCTGGTCGAACTGGTCGCCGCAGAAGGTCACCACCAGCGGCTTGATGCCGCCCGAGCCCAGCGCGATCAGGAACAGGCCGGTGTAGAAACCGGTGGCATGGCTTTCGAACAAGGCCAGGCAGGCATGGCCGGCGCAGTAGATCAGCGAGAACCACAGCACCGTGTTGTACTTGCCGAAGAAGCGGTCCGACAGCCAGCCGCCCAGCAGCGGGAAGAAGTACACGCCGATGACGAAGCTGTGGAACAGGTCCTTGGCCGCACCTTCGCGCGCGGCCTGGTCCGGCAGATAGGCCAGCAGCACCGAACTGATCAGGAACGGCACCAGGATGTTGCGCATCCCGTAGAAGCTGAACCGCTCGCAGGCCTCGTTGCCGATGATGAAGGGAATCTGGCGGGGCATGCGGCCCGGGCTGGCTTCTGCGGTCGTGCTCATCCGATCTTCCGGCGAAAAAGTCCCGGAAGGGTACCGTATCCGCCCGCGCAGGGTCGAACCGCCGCGCCGCCCGCGAGGGCGCGCCCGGGGACTGGGACTGACCGCGATGGCGAGGCATGATGCGCCCCTGCCCTGTTCAGGATCCGACCATGCCGCGACCGCTCCGCACTGCGCTCTTCCTCGCCCTGCTGCCGCTTGCGCCCGCCTTCGCCGGGACGCCACTGACCACCGTCTCCGAGCGTTCGGGATTCGTCGAGACCGGCCGCTACGACGAAGTCCTCGCCCTGTGCGACGCCTTCGCGCGCCAGTACCCGAAGGCCGTGCGCTGCCTCACCTTCGGCACCACGCCCGAGGGCCGGCCGATGAAGGCGCTGGTGGCCTCGACCAGCGGCGCGCTGACGCCGGAGCAGGCGCAGCGCCGCGGCCTGCCGGTGCTGCTGGTGCAGGGCGGCATCCACGCCGGCGAGATCGACGGCAAGGACGCCGGCTTCCTCGCGCTGCGCGAGGTGCTGGACGGCGAGGCCGCCGCCGGCGCGCTCGACAGGCAGGTGCTGGTGTTCGTGCCGGTGTTCAACGTGGACGGCCACGAGCGTTTCGGCGCCTGGAACCGCCCCAACCAGCGCGGCCCGAAGGAGATGGGCTGGCGCACCACCGCGCAGAACTACAACCTCAACCGCGACTACCTGAAGGCCGACACCCCCGAGATGCAGGCTATGCTGCAACTGGTGCAGCGCTGGGACCCGCTGGTCGCGGTGGACCTGCACGCCACCGACGGCGCGCAGTTCGAGCACGACATCTCCCTCCAGGTCGAGCCCGTGCACGCCGGCGACGCCGGATTGCGCCAGGCCGGGCTGGCGCTGCGCACCGCGGTGATCGACGACCTGGCCAGGCAGGGTTCGCTGCCCCTGCCCTACTACCCGTCCTTCGTCGTCAACGACGATCCGGCCTCGGGCTTCGAGGACAGCGTGCCGCCGCCGCGCTTCTCGCACGGCTACTACCTGCTGCGCAACCGCATCGGCATGCTGGTGGAGACGCATTCGTGGAAGGAATACCCGGTGCGCGTGCGGATCACCCGCAACACGGTGGTGTCGCTGCTGGAGCAGGTCGCGCGGCACGGCGACGCCTGGCTGGCCGCCGCACGCCAGGCCGACGCCGACGCCGCACAGCTGGCGGGCAAGCCCGAGCCGCTGAGCTACGCCGCCGCGCCCACTGCGCGCACGGTCGACTTCCGCGGCTACGCCTACACGCGCACGGCATCGGACGTCTCGGGCGCGCTGATGACGCGCTACGACGAAACCACGCCGCAGGTGTGGAAGGTGCCGCTGAAGGACGACATCCGCCCCGCGCAGGTGGTCGACGCGCCGGGCGCGGGCTATCTGGTGCCCGCGGCCGAGGCGGCATGGGTCGCCGCCGTGCTGAAGACGCACGGCGTGGAGTACCGGCTGCTCGGCAAGCCGTGGCAGGGCGACGCCGAGGCGTTCCGCGCGACCAGGAGCGACTTCGGCGCCGGTTCGGTGGAAAGCCACCAGCGCCTGGCCGTGGAAGGCGCATGGACGCGCGAAGCGCGCGGCGTGCCGGCCGGTTCGCTGTTCGTGCCCATCGCGCAGGCGAAGTCGCGCCTGGCGATGGCGCTGCTGGAACCGCAGGCGCCGGATTCGCTGCTGGCCTGGGGCCGCTTCAACAACGCCTTCGAACGCAAGGAGTACATGGAGGACTACGTGGCCGAAGCGGTGGCGCGCGAGATGCTGCGCGACCCGGCGGTGAAGGCCGCGTTCGAACGCCGGCTGCGCGAGGACAAGGCCTTCGCCGACGATCCCGCCGCGCGGCTGGAATTCTTCTACCGCCGCCATCCGTCCTGGGACGAGCGCTACCAGCTCTATCCGGTGCTGCGGATCGACGCTGTTCCTTGAGTTGTCCCTGTAGGAGCGACGTAAGTCGCGACCTGGAACTCGCCATCACCATTGCCTTTCCGCAGTACTACGGATATGTGTTGGCGTGCGGTCGCGACTTACGTCGCTCCTACAAGAAGGCATCGATGCGACGGATCACCCCAACCGCATCAGCCCGTAGCGCGGCGGCGCGCCGCCGCAGGTGGTCTCGGTCAGCGGCGCGCCCATCGCCGCCAGGACCGCGCGCTGTTCCGGCAGCGGCGTGCGCAGCGTGCGGTCCTCGAACGCTGCCAGCCTCGCGAACGGCGGCAGCGCCCACGCGCGGTCGAGGAAGGCGGCCACGCGCGGCCAGCGCTGCGCGTCCACCCGGTACTTCACGAACACGGCGTTGCGGAAGAACGCCGCGACGGCGATGTCGGCGATCGACAGGTCGCCGCACAGCCAGCCGTCGGCCGGCAGCTGCGTTTCCAGGTAGTCCAGCGCGCGCGGCAGTTCCTCCTCGCGCGCCCGGCGCACCACCTCCTCGTCGGTGCCCTCGCCGAACAGGAAGCGGCGCACGCCCTGCTGGAAGAACATGCGCCAGACGATCACGTCGCCCAGGTAGGAATCGGCGTACTCCTCCAGCCAGCGCGCCTTCGCCCGCCGCGCGGGATCGGCCGGGTACAGCGACGGCGGCGGGTAGCGGTCCTGCAGGTATTCGCAGATGACGGTGGAGTCGTTGAGCACCAGGTCGCCGTCGCGCAGCACCGGGATGCGCCGCAGCGGGCTGAGCCGGCCGAAGTCCTCGTTGCCCACGAACGGCGCGATCGGATCGATCCGGTACGGGATGCCCTTCAGTTCCAGGCAGACCAGCACCTTGCGCACGTACGGCGAAATGTAGTTGCCGATGACGGTCAGCGGTTCGGCCATGCCCTTCCTCCGTCGGAGACGGCTGGCAGGGTGCGCATTGCGCGCGGCGCGGTCAACCCAGCGCGGTGTCCAGCGCCATCATCAGGCAGAAGCCGAGGGCGAGTCCGAACGAGGCGGTGCCGCCGTGGCCATGGCGGTTGGATTCGGGGATCACGCTGTGGCCCACCGCGATCAGCATGGCGCCGGCGGCGAAGGCCAGCCCCCACGGCAGCAGCATCGACGAGATCCCCACCGCCCACGCGCTCGGCACCGCCGCCAGCGGCTCGGCCACGCCCGACAGCGCGCCGAGGAACACCGCCTTGCTGCGCGCCATGCCCGCGGTGGCCAGCACCAGCGCCACCACCAGGCCCTCGGGGATGTCCTGCAGCGCGATGCCGATCGCCAGCCCGGTCGCGCCGCTGAGGTCGCCGCCGGCCGCCACGCCCACCGCCATGCCCTCCGGCACGTTGTGCAGCACGATCGCCAGCACGAACAGCATCACCCGCGACGGCACCAGCTGCCGCTGCGCGTCCAGCGGATCGTCGACCAGCCCGCGGTCGAGCGCGAGCAGCGCGAACGCGCCGAGCAGGATCCCCGCACTGACCAGCCCGGCGGCGCGCCAGGCCGAATGCCCCTGCGCCGCCGCGGCCTCCAGCCCCGGCAGCACCAGCGAGAACGCCGTCGCCGCCAGCATCACGCCGGCGCCGAAGCCCAGCAGGCCGTCCGCCAGCCGCTGCGGAATGGCCCGCATCACCAGCACCGGCAAGGCGCCGATCGCGGTGGCGGCCGCGCACAGCGCGCCGCCGCGCAACGCCTGGGCGATGCCGCTTCCCTGCCCCGGCGGCGGCGCGGTCGCCAGCACCCACAGCGCGGCCAGCACCAGCGCGACCGACGCCGCCACGTACGGCCAGGCCGACGCGGTGCGGGTATAGGCGAACGGGCGCAGGACGCGGTTCATGCCAGGGCCTCCGGTGCGGCGCGACGACGCGCGTGGCGTGTCGACATCCGTGCGTGGCCGATACTAACCGCGCCTCGCGCCGCACGCTCATCGCAATACTGAATCGCCACGATCCGGCCGGTCGATGCCGCCGCCGCTCCGGCACCCGCCGCGCACCGGCGAACGCCTTCCCCCGCGGCGCGCGTCCGCCCGCCGGCCGCCCTCGCGTTGACGAACCATTACAGGGACCGCCGCTAAGCTGGCGGCCCGCCACCGCCTCCGAGGAGCGCGCGATGTTCCGTCCGTTGTCGATCACCGCCTGCCTGCTGGCGCTCGCGGCCTGCCAGTCGCCGGCCACGGCGCCGCCCGCGCCGACCGCCGGTACGTCCGCGCCGTCGTCCGCCGGCACGCCCTGGGAGCAGGCCCGCGCGCGCGGCAGCGTCTTCCGCGGCATCGGCACGGAACCGGGCTGGTGGGTGGAGGTCGGCGGCGGCGCAGCGCCGCGCCTGCAGGCCGAGCTGGACTACGGCGAACGTAGGATCGAGGTGGCCGGCGCCAGCGCGACCGCCGACGGCGGCTACGTCGGCAGCACCGCCGACGGCGTGGCCGTGTCGCTGACCACGGCGAAGGAGCCGTGCAGCGACGGCATGAGCGATACCGAGTACCCGGCCTCCGCGACCCTGACCGTGGGCGGCCGGACCTACCGCGGCTGCGGCCGCTTCCTGAAGGAATGACCCGCGCATGAGCCGACGTTCCCGCGCCCGCCGGCAGAACCGCCAGCGCCTGCCGCTGTTCGCCGTCCTGGCGCTGCTGGTGCTGGGCGCCGGCGCGTGGTGGTGGTCGCAGCGCGGCGACGCGCCCGAACCGGCCGCCGACGCCACCACGCAGCAGCGGGGCGATCCGCGGCGCCTGCAGGAAGTGCTGGCGCTGCCGCCGGTGGAACAGACGCGCCCGGGTGGTCCCGTGGCCGCTGCGCCCGTCGCCGCGCCCGCCGGGAGCGCGGACGCGCTGCCGGGCTTCCTGCCGCCGGAGGCCCGGCGCACGCTGGCGCTGATCGCCCGCGGCGGCCCCTTCCCGCACCGGCAGGACGGCGCGGTCTTCCAGAACCGCGAAGGCCGGCTGCCGCGGCAGGCGCAAGGCTATTACCGCGAATACACGGTCGACACGCCGGGGCTGGGGCACCGCGGCGCGCGGCGCATCGTCACCGGCGGCCAGCCGCCGCGCGAGTACTACTACACCGACGACCACTACGACAGCTTCCGCCGGTTCGAGACCGGCGACGGGACCCCGCCATGAGCGACTCCGGTTTCGACCCCGGCCTGGCCGATCCCGCGCGCGCGGGCGTGTTCTTCGTCACCGGCGAGGACCTCGATCCGCTGGCCGCCGTCGGCCGCGACGCCGGCCTGCTGGCCCGCCGCATCGACCTGTCCGGCTGCGATGGCAAGGGCGCGCTGGTGCTGCGCATCGCCACCGTGCTGGACTTCCCGCCCTCGTCCGGCCGCAATTGGGACGCGCTGTCCGACAGCCTGCGCGACCTGTCCTGGCTGGAGGCGCCGGGCTACGTGCTGCTGTTCGAGCAGGCGCACGAGCTGCGCGAACGCGCCGAGGCCGACTTCGACACCCTGCTGGACATCCTCGACGAAGCCTCGCAATTCTGGACCTCGAACGAGGTGCCGTTCTGGGCCTTCGTCGCCCTGCCGGAAGAGGATTTCCCCGACCTGCAGTAGCGCGCCCACGGGGCGCACACGTCCGCAGGAGCGCCCCATGGGCGCGATGCCCTGTATGCGCAGGCCGACGGCACCCGCGCCGATCTGCGAAAATGCCGCATGCTCGACTTCACCTCTCTCCCGCTGGCGCCCGGCCTGCAGCAGGGCGTCCAGGCCCTCGGCTACACCCGCCCCACGCCCATCCAGGCGCAGAGCCTGCCCGCGATCCTCGACGGCCGCGACGTCATCGCGCAGGCGCCCACCGGCAGCGGCAAGACCGCGGCGTTCGGGCTGGGCCTGCTGCACCGGCTCGACGTGGCCAGCGTGCGCACCCAGGCGCTGGTGCTGTGCCCGACCCGCGAACTGGCCGACCAGGTGGCGCAGCAGCTGCGCAGGCTGGCCATCGGCCTGCCCAACCTCAAGGTGCTGACGCTGTGCGGCGGCATGGCGCTGGAGCCGCAGCTGCGCTCGCTGGAGGCGCACGACCCGCACGTGGTGGTCGGCACGCCCGGCCGCCTCCAGGAACTGCTGCGCAAGAAGGCGCTGCACCTGGGCGGCGTGCGCACGCTGGTGCTGGACGAAGCCGACCGCATGCTCGACATGGGCTTCGAGGAACCGATCCGCGAGATCGTCGGCAAGACCCCGAAGGCACGGCAGAGCCTGCTGTTCTCGGCGACCTTCACCGAGGCGATTCGCGCGATCGCCCGCAACACGCTGCGCGACCCGCTGGAAGTGACCGTGGACGCACCGCAGGAACAGGCCGTCATCGCACAGCGCTTCATGCAGGTCGATCCGGCCCGCAAGCAGACCGCGCTGGCCGGCCTGCTGGCGCAGCAGCGGGTCGAGACCTGCGTGGTCTTCTGCAACATGCGCAAGGACGTGGACGAAGTGGCCGGCTCGCTGCAGCACTTCGGCTTCTCCGCCCTCGCCCTGCATGGCGACATGGAACAGCGCGACCGCGACGAGGTGCTGGTGCGCTTCGCCAACCGCAGCTGCAACGTGCTGGTGGCCAGCGACGTGGCCGCGCGCGGGCTGGACATCGAGGACCTGGCACTGGTGGTCAACTACGACCTGCCCAGCGACGCCGACACCTACGTGCACCGCATCGGCCGCACCGGCCGCGCGGGGCGCGACGGCCTGGCCGTCAGCCTGTGCACGCCGCGCGAACTGCCGCGCACGGCCGCGATCGAGGAGCGCCTGGGCGCGCCGCTGGCGTGGGACCGTACCGTCCCGGCCGCCCCCAGGGCCCACGCCGCGCCGCCGGCCGCCATGGCCACGCTGCGCATCGACGCTGGCAAGACCGACAAGCTGCGCCCCGGCGACGTGCTCGGCGCGCTGACCGGCGACGCCGGGCTGCCGGCCTCGGCCATCGGCAAGATCAACGTCTTCCCCACCCGCACCTACGTGGCCGTCGCGCGCGACAAGGCCGCCGCCGCCCTGGCCCGCCTCAACGCCGGCCGGATCAAGGGCCGCAGCTTCCGCGTGCGCAAGCTCTGATCTTTCCCTGTAGGAGCGGCTTCAGCCGCGACCGCGGACCTGAAAAACCTTCAGCCACGGATTGACACGGATCAACGCGGATAAAGCGGATAAGAACAGAAAAGCTTTATCCGCGTGATCCGCGTTTATCCGCCTTGATCCGTGCTTCCCGCCTTTTCCGGCCGTGCGGTCGCGGCTGAAGCCGCTCCTACGCGGGGAGGCGGGAGCCGGGCAACAAAAAACGCCGGCGCTTGCGCGCCGGCGTTCTCTTGAACCGAAGGGTTCAGCGCTGGATTACAGCGGCTGCACCTGGTCGGCCTGCATGCCCTTCTGGCCCTGCACGGCGACGAAGGAGACCGCCTGGCCTTCCTTCAGCGACTTGAAGCCATTGCCCTGGATCGAGCGGAAGTGCACGAACAGGTCGGGGCCGCTCTGCGGGGTGATGAAGCCGAAGCCCTTGGCGTCGTTGAACCACTTGACGGTACCGGTCTGACGATCAGACATCTTTACTAACTCCTGAAACATGGATGAAAGGACCACAACCCCGGTGGGACCGGGACGGGACTGGGTTTGCAGGCGTTGGTAAAGCGGGAAGATGTAGCAGATGTATCTACCGCATCAGGCTCACGATTCACGGTGACCCTGGCAAGCACAGTGCCGCGCACTCTACCGGGGTTTCGGCACAAAAGCGAATCCCTTTCCCCCGGAAGCTGAACAGGGCTGCCCGGCCCGCCCCCGCAACCGGTTGCCGCCGGCCGTGGGCGCCCCGCCGCGCGGCGTATCATGGCGCCCCTTTTCCCGACCCTCCGCCATGGCACTCAAAGCCACCGTCGTCAAAGCCGAGCTGCAGGTCAGCGACATGGACCGCCACCACTACGGCACCCACGGCCTGACCCTGGCCCAGCACCCGTCGGAGACCGACCAGCGCCTGATGGTCCGGCTGCTGGCCTTCGCCCTGTTCGCGGACGAGCGGCTGGAATTCGGCCGCGGGCTGAGCACCGACGACGAACCCGACCTCTGGCGGAAGGACTACACCGGCGACATCGAGCAGTGGATCGACCTGGGCCAGCCGGATGAATCCCGCGTCCGCAAGGCCTGCGGCCGCGCCCGCGAGGTCGTGGTGGTCAACTACGGCGGCCGCGCCGCCGACCTGTGGTGGGAGAAGAACGCCGCCGCGCTGGCGCGCCACCCCCATCTCACCGTGCTCGACCTGCCGCTGGCGGCCGTCGAGGCGCTGGAAGCGCGGATCGCGCGCGCGATGCGCTTCGACGTGATGATCCAGGACGGCGAGCTGCAGTGGATCGGCGACGGCGACGCGCTCGACATCCGTCCCACGGTACGCCAGGCCGGCACGGCCCGCGGCCGCTGACGCATGCTGGCCACGCACGACGCGCTGGTCGTCGGCGGCGGCGCCGCCGGCCTGATGGCCGCGCTGACCGCCGGCCGGCGCGGCCGGCGCGTGCTGGTGGTCGAGCACGCCAACAAGGTCGGCAAGAAGATCCTGATGTCCGGCGGCGGGCGCTGCAACTTCACCAACACCGGCACCGGCCCGGCCAACTTCCTGTCGGCCAACCCGCATTTCTGCAAGTCGGCGCTGGCGCGCTACACGCCCGCCGACTTCATCGGCATGGTGGAGAAGCACCGCATCGCCTACCACGAGAAGGAACTGGGCCAGCTGTTCTGCGACGTCTCGTCCAAGCTGATCGTGAAGATGCTGGTGGACGAATGCCTGGCCGCCGGCGTGCGCATCGAGACCGGCTGCGGCGTGCGGCAGACCGCGCACGGCGACGGCCTGTTCCGCCTCGACACGGCGCTGGGCCGCTTCGCCGCGCCGTCGCTGGTGGTGGCCACCGGCGGATTGTCGATCCCGAGCATGGGCGCCACCGGCTTCGGCTACGAGCTGGCCAGGCAGTTCGGCCATGCCGTGCTGCCCACCCGCGCCGGACTGGTGCCGCTGACCCTCAGCGGCAAGCACCAGGAACGGCTGGCCGACCTGAGCGGGCTGTCGTTCCCGGTCGAGGCGCGCTGCGGCAAGGCGTCCTTCCGCAACGCCATGCTGCTCACCCACCGCGGCGTCAGCGGCCCGGCGATCCTGCAGGCCTCCTCGTACTGGCAGCCCGGCGACGACCTGCGGCTGGACCTGCTGCCCGGCGAGGACGCGCTGGCGTGGTTGCAGGCGCAGCAGAAGCAGCGGCCGGACGCGGAACTGAAGACGGTGCTGGCCGACGTCCTGCCGCGCCGCTTCGCCCAGCGGCTGTGCGAAGTCTGGCTGCCGAACCGGCCGATGAAGCAGTTCAACGCCCCGCAGCTCAGGGACGCCGCGGGCCTGCTGGCCGACTGGCCGCTGGTCGCCAGCGGCACCGAGGGCTACCGCACGGCCGAGGTCACCCTGGGCGGCGTGGACACCGACGGCGTGTCGAGCGGCACGATGATGTCCCGGCACGTGCCCGGGCTGTTCTTCGTCGGCGAGGTGCTGGATGTCACCGGCTGGCTGGGCGGCTACAACTTCCAGTGGGCCTGGGCCTCGGGCCACGCGGCGGGCCTGGCGGTCTGACGCACCGCGGCGTTCGCCGGCAGGAAGGCTTTGCTAGGCTCCGGAAACCGGTGTCAGTCCCGCGTTTCCATGGCCGAAAGCACGCCCGATCCCATCCGGCGCCAGTTCCTGGGCCGACTCGCCGCCCTGCCGGCGCTGGCGGCCGTGCCCGCCGCCTGGCCGGGTACGGCCCTGGCGAGCGCGCGCGACCCGGTGGCCACCACGCGCAGCGGCCGCGTCGCCGGCCGTAGCGAACGCGGCGTCCACTTCTTCCGCGGCCTGCCCTACGGCGCGGACACCGCCCCGCGCCGCTTCCAGCGCGCCCTGCCCGAAGCCGCTTGGACCGGCGTCCGCGACGCCGCCCGCTTCGGCGCCTCCGCGCCCCAGCGCGGCGACGCCGACGGCCAGGCAACCAGCGAAGACTGCCTGTTCCTCAACGTCTGGACGCCCGCGCTGCGCGACGGCGGCCAGCGGCCGATCCTGTTCTACGTCCACGGCGGCGGCTACGCGACCGGTTCCGGCTCGCACCCGCTCTACGACGGCGCGAACCTCTGCCGCCGCGGCGACGTGGTGGTGGTGACGGTCAACCACCGGCTCAACGCCTTCGGCTATCTCCACCTGAGCGAGAGCGGCGACGAACGCGTGCTGGACGCCGGCAACGTCGGCCAGCTCGACCTGATCGACGCGCTGCGCTGGGTGCGCGAGCACGCGCACGAGTTCGGCGGCGACGCCGGCAACGTCACCGTGTTCGGCCAGTCCGGCGGCGGCGCCAAGATCGCCACGCTGATGGCGATGCCCGCGGCCGACGGCCTGTTCCACAAGGCGATGACCATGAGCGGCCAGCAGGTCACCGCCGCCGGCCCGCGCGCCGCCGCGCAGCGCACCGCCCGGCTGCTGGCGGAGCTGGGCATCGGCGTGCGCGACGTCGACCGCCTGCTCGCCCTGCCCATGGCGCGCCTGCTGGACGCGACGCGCGTGCGCGATCCGTCGCGGGTGGAAGACACCGCGCTCTACTTCGGCCCGGTGCTGGATTCGCGCAGCCTGCCGCGCCATCCCTTCTACCCGGACGCGCCCGCGCAGTCGGCGCGCATCCCGATGGTCATCGGCAACACCCGCGACGAAACGCGCGCCTTCCTCGGCAACGACGACGCCAACTTCGCGCTGACGTGGGACCAGCTGCCGCAGAAGCTGCGCGAACAGCAGTTCGTCGACCTGTCGCCCGAGGCGGTCGTCGCCGAGTACCGCCGGCTGTATCCGGACTACTCGCCGTCGGAGGTGTTCTTCGCCGCCACCACCGCCGGCCGCTCCTGGCGCGGCGCGGTGATCGAGGCCGAGGAACGCGCGAAACAGGGATCGCCCGCCTGGGTCTACCAGCTCGACTGGCGCTCCCCGGCCGAGGGCGGCCGCCTGCGCGCCTTCCACACCCTCGACATCCCGCTGGTGTTCGACAACGTGGCGGCGGACGGCGCCAAGACCGGCACCGATGCGCGCGCCCGCGCGATGGCCGCGCGCATGAGCGCGGCGTTGATCGCCCTCGCCCGCCACGGCGACCCCAACCACGCCGGCATTCCCCGCTGGGAGCCGTACACCCTGCCCCGCCGCCAGACGATGGTCTTCGACGACGCCAGCCGGCTGGAGGACGACCCCCGCGGCGGCGAGCGCCGCCTCTACGAACGCGTCCCCTTCGTCCAGCGCGGCACCCAATAGCCCCCTCCCTGTAGGAGCGGCTTCAGCCGCGACCGCACGGCCGAAAAAGCGGGAGAAGCGGATCAAGGCGGATAAACACGGATCACGCGGATAAAGCTTTCTATCTTGATCCGCTTGATCCGCGTTGATCCGTGTCAATCCGTGGCTGAAGGCGTTTCAGGTCCGCGGTCGCGGCTGAAGCCGCTCCTACAGGGGCGGGCTCAGGGATTGCGGAGGACGTCGGCGGCGATCTCGAAGGAGCGCAGGCGCTTGGCGTGGTCGAAGATGTTGGCGGTCAACATGATCTCGTCCGGCCGGTGGCGCTGGACGAAGTCGGCGATGCCCCTGCGCACGGTGTCGCGGCTGCCGACGACGGCGCAGGCCAGTGCCTGTTCGACGCCGGCCTTCTCGTGCGGTTGCCAGAACGCCTCGATGTCGTCGATCGGCGGCGGCACCAGCCCCGCCCGGCCGCGCCGCAGGTTGACGAAGGCCTGCTGCTGGGTGGTGAACAGGTACTTCGCCTCGGCGTGGGTCTCGGCCGCCACCACGTTCAGCGCCAGCATCGCGTGCGGCTTCGTCCACTGCTTCGACGGGCGGAAATCGCGGTGGTACAGCAGCAGGGCCTGGTCCATCGCGTCCGGCGCGAAGTGCGAGGCGAAGGCGTACGGCAGGCCCAGCGCGGCGGCCAGCTGCGCGCCGAACAGGCTGGACCCGAGCAGCCACACCGGCACGTCGAGGCCCGCGCCCGGCACCGCGCGCACCGCCTGCCCGTCCTCCACCGGCTGGAAATAGTGCAGCAGTTCCCGCACGTCCTGCGGGAACCGGTCGGCGCCGTCGAAGTAGCGGCGCAGCGCGCGCGCGGTGGCCTGGTCGGTGCCGGGCGCGCGGCCCAGGCTCAGGTCGATGCGGCCCGGGTACAGCGACGCCAGCGTGCCGAACTGCTCGGCCACCTGCAGCGGCGCATGGTTCGGCAGCATGATGCCGCCGGCGCCGACGCGGATCGTGGAGGTGGCGCCGGCCACGTGCCCGATCAGCACCGCCGTCGCCGCGCTGGCGATGCCGGGCATGTTGTGGTGTTCGGCCAGCCAGTAGCGCGTGTAGCCCCAGCGCTCGGCGTGCTGCGCCAGGTCGCGCATGTGGACGAAGGCCTGGGCGGTGTCGCTGCCCTCGCAGACGGGCGCAAGGTCGAGGAGCGAGTACGGGATCATGGCAGGGCCGGCGGTGACGATGGGATCGTCATGGGGACGCCCGGCCGCGGATTCCACCGCGCCGCGCGGGACGCTGTATCCCGCCTACCCGGCCAGGCCGAACGGGCCGCCCTGCGCCAGCGCGCGCTGGTAGGCCGGCCGGGCATGGATCCGCGCGAGGAACCCGGCCAGGTTCGGGTACGCCTCCAGCCCCGCGCGCACCGCCGCCGCTTCCACCGGGAAGCTCATCTGGACGTCGGCCGCGCTGAACTGCTCGCCCGCGAACCAGGCGGCCTGGCCCAGCTCGCCGTCCATGTAGTCCAGGTGCAGTTTCACCTGCGGGCCGACGAAGGCCTTCATCGTCTTGTCGGCGATGCCGCGCGCGACGGGGCGGGCGAAGAACGGCATGGGCGCCTTCTTCAGCCGCGAGAACACCAGGCTCAGCAGCATCGGCGGCATCGCCGAGCCTTCCGCGTAGTGCAGCCAGTAGCGGTAGCGCAGGTGCTCGGCCGTGCCGGGCGACGGCGCGAAGCGGCGCGCGGCGTCGTAGCGCTCCACCAGGTATTCCAGCACCGCCCCGGATTCGGCCAGCACGTGCCCATCGTCGACGACCACCGGCGACTTGCCCAGCGGATGCACCTTCCTCAATTCCGGCGGCGCCAGCATCGTCCGCGGATCGCGCGCGTAGCGCACCACGGTGTAGTCCAGGCCCAGTTCGTCCAGCAGCCAGAGCACGCGCTGGGAACGGGAGTTCTCGAGATGGTGGACGGTGATCATGGGGCCGGGCTCTGGATGGGAACACCCCATCCTAGCGCCCGTTACTCCCTGTAGGAGCGACGTCAGTCGCGACCGGAAATACGAAGAAGAAGCAGGCCACGGATCACACGGATAAACGCGGATACCACCCAGGAAGCCTTATCCGCGTTTATCCGCGTGATCCGCGGCGACTGGTTTCTTCATTTCCCCGGTCGCGACTGACGTCGCTCCTACAGGGAATCCGGGGTCAGGAACTGCAGGAGAGCATCGAGCAGCCGGCGCGGTCGCGCGCCCAGTCCGGGCGGCGCTGCGCGTAGCGCTCGCGGCCGGGCTGGTCGTCGTAGGGACGGCGCATGACCTCGAGCAGCGTGTGCACGCCGGACAGGTCGCCGGCTTCCGCGGCGTCGATGGCCTGCTGGGCCAGGTAGTTGCGCAGCACGTAGCGCGGGTTGGCCAGGCGCATGCGCGCGCGGCGGGCGGCCGCGTCGAGGCTGTCTTCTTCGAGCCGCCGGGCGTAGCCGGCCAGCCAGTCTCGCAACGCCGGCGCCACGGCCTCGCGCCGGGCCGGATCGTAGAACTCGGCATCGAACGCCGACAGCGACGCGTCCGCCGGATCCGCGTCGATCAGCGCGCGGAAGAACAGCGTCATGTCGACTTCCCCCTGCTGCAGCAGGCCCTGCAAGGCCTCCATCCGCGCCACGTCGTCGTCGCGGCATTCGGCCAGCCCCAGCTTGCGCGCCGTGGTGTCGCGGTCGGCACGGGCGTAGGCGTCGGCGAACCGCTGCAAACCGTCCTGCAACGGTTCGATGCCGTCGAACAGCGGCGACAGCGCCTGGGCGAAGCGGCCCAGGTTCCACCACGCCACGCGCGGCTGCCAGCCGAAGCGGTAGCGGCGGCCCTGCGCGTCGGTGGTGTTCGGCGTCCAGTCGGGATCGTAGTCGTCGATCCAGCCGTAGGGGCCGTAGTCGATGGTCAGGCCCAGCACCGACATGTTGTCGGTGTTCATCACGCCATGGACGAACCCCACCCGCATCCAGTGCGCGACCATCGCCGCCGTGCGCTCGCAGACCTCGGCGAACCAGGCCGCGTACAGCGGCTCCCCGTCGCCGGAAAGATGCGGGAAATCGCGGCGGATCGTGAAGTCCACCAGCGCGCGCAGCAGGCCGGTCTCGCCGCGCGACGCCGGCAGCTGGTAGTGGCCGAAGCGCAGGAACGACGGCGCCACCCGGCACACGACGGCGCCGGGCTCGGGCTTCGGGTGGCCGTCGTAGAACATGTCGCGCACGACCGGCTCGCCCGTGGCCACCAGGCTCAGCGCGCGCGTCGTCGGCACGCCCAGGTGATGCATGGCCTCGCTGCACAGGAACTCGCGGATCGACGAGCGCAGCACCGCGCGGCCGTCGGCGGTGCGCGAATACGGGGTCGGACCGGCGCCCTTCAGCTGCAGTTCCTGGCGCCCGCCGGCCGCATCGACCGCTTCGCCCAGGGTAATGGCGCGGCCGTCGCCCAACTGGCCCGCCCAGCTGCCGAACTGGTGGCCGCCGTAGTTGCCGGCATACGGCTGCATGCCCGGCAGCAGCGCGTTGCCGCCGAAGACCTGCGCGAACGCCGGCGAGGCGACGTCGGCGTCGTCCAGGCCCAGCGACGCCGCGACCTCCGCCGAATGCGCCAGCAGCCGCGGCGCGGCGACCGGCGTGGGCTCGACCGCCGACCACAACGCACCGCGCACCTCGCGGCGGCGCAGCCCCTGCTCCGGATCGCCCGGCAGCTCGCGGATGAAGCGGTTGTCGAAACGCAGCGCCTGCAGGCCGGCGCTCACGCCGCGTCCGCCGCGTCGTCCACCAGCGGGGTCAGGTCGGGGCGCAGGGCCACGCGCTCGTCGAACACGAAGCAGGCGCCGTCGTAGCCGAAGCCGCCGACCTGCTCGAAGTAGCCCAGGATGCCGTCGTCCAGCTGCAGCACGTTGTCCATGCCGTCGTCGCGCATCCACAGCGCCGCCTTCTCGCAGCGGATGCCGCCGGTGCAGAAGCTGACCACGGTGGCGTCCTTCAGCGCGTCGCGATGAGGTTCCAGCGCCGCGGGCAGGTCGGTGAACTTCCCGATCGGCAGCGTCAGCGCACCGGCGAAGGTGCCGTGTTCGATCTCCTGCGCGTTGCGCGCGTCCAGCATCACCACGCGGCGGCCGGCGTCGTCGTGACCCTGTTGCAGCCAGCGCGCCAGCGTGCGCGGCGCGACCACCGGCGCGCGCGTACCCTCCGGCGTGGTGCCGGGCCGGCGGAAGCTGATGATCTCCGGCTTCACCCTGACCTTGAGCCGCGCGAACGGCACCCGCCGGCTGCGGCTGTACTTCACCCGCAGGCCGGCGAAGCGCGCATCCGCGCGCAGCGGCGCCAGGAACGCCTCGATCGCGTCCGCGGCGCCGGCCAGGAACAGGTTCACGCCCTCGCCCGCCACCAGCACCGAACCGCGCAGCGACAGCGCGCCGGCGCGTTCGCGCAGCGTGTCCGCCAGCGCGGCGGGATCGTCGATGGCGGTGAAGTGGTAGGCGGCGATGTTGGTGACCATGGCGGGATTTTACCGCCCCCGGCCCGGCGCCGCTGGCGGGTTCAGAGCAGCAGCCAGGGCAGCGCGAGGGTCAGCGCGATGACGGTGGCGATCGCCGCCAGCATGGCGACGACGTACAGCGGGCGGGCGCGCAGCAGGCCCGCGAAGGTCTCGGCGCGCCCTTCGCGCTCGGCGGTGGCGCGCGCCTCCCGCGCCTGCATGCGGCGCCGGGCCTGGTAGTCGGCCATCAGCGCCTTCGCGCGATCCAGCTGCGCGGCATCCTCGATCCACAGGCCGCCGGCGGAGATGCCCCACGGGCTGGGCTGGGTCTCGTAGAACCCGATCGCGTTCGCGCGCAGCAGGTCGCGCACCTCGTCGGCCTCGTCGTCGGGCACGTTGCGCAGGTTGAGGAAGAGCTTCGCCATGCCGGCAGTGTACCGCCCACGCACCGCCCCTGTAGGAGCGACGTCAGTCGCGACCGGGCAATGACGAGACCCTTCGCCACGGATCACGCGGATGAACGCGGATAAAGCTTTTGAGCGGCGGTATCCGTGTCCATCCGTGCTATCCGTGGCCCGTTTTTTCCCGGTCGCGACTGACGTCGCTCCTACAGGGGGCCGGTAAGCACCTCTGATCCCCGGGACTGCCTGCATCGATGCACCAGGCCGATGGATCCGTCCCTCCATCCGGGTGCTGTCGCGCGGCCGCGCATGCGCTACCCTCCCCGTCCCTTCCGCCCTCCCGGACGACCCGATGCGCTTTTTCCCGCTCGCCTTGCTGCTGATCCTGCTCGCTGCCTGCACGCCCCCGGGGCCGCCGCCGGGCGGCAGCGTGGCCGAGTTGCAGCGCATCGACACGCAGGCCGGCACCGGCGCCGTGGCGACCGGCGGCAGTGAGGTCACCGTGCACTACACCGGCTGGCTGTACGACGAGAACGCCCCGCAGCAGCGCGGCATGAAGTTCGACAGTTCCGTCGACCGCGGCCAGCCGTTCACCTTCCTGCTCGGCGCCGGCCGCGTGATCCGCGGCTGGGACGACGGCGTGGCCGGCATGAAGGTCGGCGGCAAGCGCACCCTGCTGATCCCGGCCGAGTTCGGCTACGGCGGCAAGGGCGCCGGCGGCGTCATCCCGCCCAACGCCTCGCTGGTGTTCGACGTGGAGCTGCTGAAGGTCGAGCCGCGCTGACGCACATGCGTCCCTCCTCCTGTGGGAGCGACGTCAGTCGCGACGGGAAGACAAGAAAACATCTGCCGCGGATCCACACGGATTCACGCGGATAGGGCTTTTCGCTTTATCCGCGTCTTCCGCGCGAATCCGTGGCCAATGTCCTGGCGATGGTTCGTGGTCGCGACTGACGTCGCTCCCACAAGATAGGCACGGCTTATTCCACCGGCGCCAGCCGCAGGTCGTGGAAGTCGAAGCTGAAGTCGGTCAGCGGCGAGATCGCCTCCATCCGCGCCTCGCGGATGCCGCCGTCGGGCTTCAGCGCGAAGGTCAGGAAAGCGTCGGCGTTGAGCCAGCGCTCGCGCCAGCGGACGACGAAGGTGTCGTGCTGCCAGGGTTGCAGGTCGCCGACCAGTTCCGGGGTGCGGGTGAAGCGCAGCACCAGCCCCTCGCCTTCCTTGGCCACCACCACGTCGCCGTACCACGGGTCGCGCAGCGTGCCGGCGTACCGCGCCAGCGGCAGCGACGGGCGCGAGGAAGCGTCGCGCGCTTCCTGCAGCTTGCGCCAGTGCGCATCGGCGTCGTCCTTCGCCAGCGCCACCTGCGCCTGGTAGGCGGCCAGCCAGTCGGTGCCGCCGTCGCCGAGGTAGGCGTCGAGCACCGTCATCGTGATCGCGTTGAAGGCCGCGCCGACTTCCTGGTTGGTCAGCACCACCACGCCCAGCTTCTGCCCGGGCACCAGCGTCACCCGCGAGACCATGCCCGGCCAGCCGCCGGTGTGCCAGACCAGCTTGCGGCCGCGGAAGTCCGACACCATCCAGCCTTCGCCGTAGCCGAGGAAATCCGGTTTCGCCGCCTTCAGCGCCTCGACCTTGGGCTCGGCGATCGGCATCGGCGTGACCAGCGACCACATCGCCTTCTGCCGCGCCGGCGTGAACAGCGCCTGCTCGCGCCCCTGCGCATCGCGGTACGTGCCGCCGGCCAGCTGCGCGTTCATCCACTTCGCCATGTCCGACACGCTGGAATACAGGCCGCCGGCGCCGGCCACGTTCCTCCACGTCATCCGCGGCGCCGGCTGCAGCGTGGCGAAATCGGCCTTGGCATGGCCGGTGGCCACGTTGTCGCCGCGCTTCAGCGCGTCGCTGTTGTAGCGCGTCGCGCGCATGCCCAGCGGCTGGAAGATGCGCGTGCGCAGGAACTGCTCGTACGACTGCCCGCTGGCCTGCTCGACGACCAGCTGCGCCACGCCGTAGAGGATGTTGTCGTAGGCGTAGCGTTCGCGGAAGCCGCCGCTCAGCGGCACGTCGCGCAGGCGCTCGGCGACCTCGCGGTTGCTGTAGGTCGTCGTCGGCCAGAACAGCAGGTCGCCCGCGCCCAGGCCCAGGCCGCTGCGGTGGACCAGCAGGTCGCGGATGCGCATCTCGCGGGTGACGTAGGGATCGGCCATGCGGAACCACGGCAGGTGGTCGATGACGCGGTCTTCCAGCTTCAGCTTGCCGTCGTCGGCCAGCATCGACAGCGAGGCGGCGGTGAACGCCTTGGTGTTGGAGGCGATGGCGAACAGGGTGTCGGCATCGACCTTCGCCGGCTTGCCCGCTTCGCGCTCGCCCCAGCCGCGCGCCAGCACGACCTCGCCGTCCTTGACCACCGCCACCGCGATGCCGGGCACGTCGAAGGCCCGGCGCACCGCCTCGACGTGCGCGTCCAGGTCCTGCAGCACCGGCGGCGGCGCGGCGTCCTTGGCGGCGGCGCCGGCGGCGACCAGGCTGAGCAGCAGGAGGAAACGGCCGGCGGCCGCGGGCAGGTTGGAGCGCATCGCATGTCCCGAGTCGGAAGTCCCGCGCGACGATACCGCACGCGGCGCGCGGGGTGCGCCTGCCGGAGGCGCGGGACGGGCGCGGCATACTATGGGGATGCCCGCGCCTCGCACGACCGCCCTTCCCGTCCCGCCCACCGTCGCCGTCGTCGGCGGCGGCCCCGCCGGCCTGATGGCCGCGGAAACACTGCGCGCGGCCGGCCTGCAGGTGGATCTCTACGACGCCAAGGGCTCGGTGGGGCGCAAGTTCCTGATCGCCGGCAAGGGCGGCCTGAACCTCACCCACTCCGATCCGTTCGACGTCTTCGTCGCCCGCTACGCCGGGCGCCGGGACGAGGTGGCCGCGTGGCTGCGCGATTTCGATGCCGACGCCCTGCGCGCGTGGGCGCGCGAACTGGGCGTGGACACCTTCGTCGGCACCTCGGGCCGCGTCTTCCCCACCGACCTGAAGGCCGCGCCGTTGCTGCGTGGCTGGGTGCGGCGGCTGCGCGACCAGGGCGTGCGCTTCCACGTGCAGCATCGCTGGCAGGGATGGACCGGCGACGGCGCCCTGCGCTTCGCGACCCCGGACGGCGATGCCATCGTCCGCGCCGACGCCACCGTGCTGGCCATGGGTGGCGGCAGCTGGCCGGAACTGGGCTCCGACGGTGCCTGGGTGGAGGCGTTGCAGGCGCGCGGCGTGGCCGTCGCCCCGCTGCGGCCGTCCAACTGCGGCTTCGACATCGGCTGGAGCGAACACCTGGCGGCGCGGTTCGCCGGCGAACCGCTGAAGCCGGTGACCGCGCACTGGCAAGACGCCGACGGCACCCCGCGGCAACGCCAGGGCGAGTGCGTCATCACCGCCACCGGCATCGAAGGCAGCCTGGTCTACGCGCTGTCGCCGATGCTGCGCGACGCCATCGCCCGCGACGGCCAGGCCACGCTGGTCCTCGACCTGCTGCCCGGGCGCGACGAGGCCGACCTCGCGCGCCGCCTGGCCAAGCCGCGCGGTTCGCGCAGCCTCAGCGAGCACCTGCGCCGCGAGGCCGGCGTCGCCGGCGTGCGCGCGGCGCTGCTGCACGAAGCGCTGGACAAGGCGGCGCTGGCCGATCCCGCCCGCATCGCGCGCACGCTCAAGCGCTTCCCGTTCCGGCTGCTGCGCGCGCGTCCCCTCGCGGAGGCGATCAGCAGCGCGGGCGGCGTGCCGCTGGAGGCGCTGGACGCACGGCTGATGCTGCGCGCCCTGCCCGGCGTGTTCGCCGCCGGCGAGATGCTGGACTGGGAAGCGCCCACCGGCGGCTACCTGCTGACGGCGTGCTTCGCAAGCGGCCGCCACGCCGCGCGGGGCGTGGTCGACTGGCTGGCGCGACACCCGGCCTGACTGGTCGTCCGCAGGGGCTGCGGCGCGCACCCGGGAAGCGTGCGTGCCGCAGCGGCTGCGAACGTGGGCGCACGATACGCGACGCGGTGTTGAAGTCCGGTTAGCGTTTCAAAGCAGTTTCGTTACAACGGCCGGCGCGGCGCCATGCCGCGTCCCGCAACCGCGCCGCCGGACGCCGCCGCTCACACCGCGGCCGTCACCACGATCTCGACCAGCCAGCCCGGCCGCGCCAGGTGCGCCTGCACGGTCGCGCGCGGCGGCGCGTTGCCTTCCGGCACCCAGGCGTCCCACGCCCGGTTCATCGCCTCGAAATCCTGCAGGTCCTTCAGGAAGATCTCCGCGCGCAGGATCTTCGACTTGTCGGTGCCGGCGCGCGCGAGCAGCTTGTCGATTTCCTCCAGCACCTGCTGCGTCTGTCCGGCGATGCCCAGGGTCGGGTCTTCCGCCACCTGTCCGGCCAGGTACGCCACGCCGTTGTGGATGGCCATCTCGGACAGGCGCGGGCCTACATCGAACCGCTGGATCATCGTCGTCTCCGTTTGTTGTGGATGCGGCCCAGCTTATCGCCCCGCCGCGCCCGCCGCATCCGCCGACGCCACGCGCCACAGCCAGCGGCCCGCCAGCAGCATCGCGGCGACGATCAGCGCGATGAGCAGCTTCTGCACGCCGCCCTGCCCGGCCGGCGGCCACAGCGCGTGCAGCCACAGCAGGCCGTAGCATCCCAGCGACCACGCGGCCGCCACCGGGAAATGCCGGCGCCACGCGGGGTCCAGCCGGAACCGCCACGCCTGCAGCACCATCCCGGTGGTGACGCACAGGAACGCGGTGATCGCGCAAGTGTGGTGGAACCAGGAATGGAAGTCGGGCGCGAGCGCCGGCAGCCAGGAGTCGCCGACCGCCACGCCCGCCAGCGCCGCCGCGCCGGTGCAGAACAGCAACACGGGCGCCGCGCTGCGGGCGCGCGGCGACAGTTGCGCGTAGAGGCCGGCCGCCAGCGCGACGATGGTCGCCGACAGCACGCAGTAGGCGGTGCGCAGCAGCAGGCCCCACGGACCGAGCAGGTACTGGCTCAGCGTGGCCTGCCGCCAGGCCAGGTCGCCGCGCACGAACTGCAGCGACGCCGCCACCGCCAGGAACAGCGCGGCCCCGGCGATGGCGGCGGCCGCCGCCATCCGGACCGGCGTGCGGCGGTCCATCGGTTTCGCGGGCGGGAGGGCATCGGGCATCGGCGGTTCCTGGCGGCGGGGCGAACGTCCGCGATTGTCGTCGAGGCCATCAAGATTCCTCCAGCGCGGCCGCTGTCGTGGGCAGGGAACCGTGGCGTGCCCGGCGTCACGGTTTGACCTACACTCCGCCATCCCCGGCGCATCGGGGATGGCACGCCACGAGCAAGGGGACTCCTCGCGCCAATGCCGCCCACCGCACCGACCGCCGGCGCCGATCCCGATCCCGCGCGCCAGGCCCAGCGGCTGCCGCACCGGATCTACCGGCTGCGCATGCTGGGCATGGGCCTGGCCGCGTTGCCGCTGGGGGCCGTGCTGCTGGAGAACGGCGCCGGCTGGCCCGCCTGGGCGTGGCTGGCGTTCACCGCCCTGCTGTGGCCGCAACTGGCGCTGTGGCTGGCGCTGCGCCATCCGGTGCCCCACCGGGGCGAGATCCGCAACCTGCTGTTCGATTCCGTGCTGGCCGGCATGTGGGTGCCGTTGATGGCCTTCAACCTGCTGCCCAGCGTGCTGCTGGTGACGCTGGCCACCGTCGACAAGATCAGCACCGGCATCGACCGGCTCTGGTACTGGTCGCTGCCGCTGATGCTGGCCGGCGCGCTGCTGGCGGGCGCGGCGACCGGGTTCGAACTGCGGCCGGTCACCAGCATGCCGGTGATGCTGGCGTGCCTGCCGATGCTGCTGATCCACTCCATCGCCGTCAGCCAGGCCAGCTACCGCCTGGTGCGCAAGGTGAAGCGGCAGAACCGGCTGCTGGACGAGCTGAGCCGGTGCGACGCGCTGACCGGGCTGGACAGCCGCCGGCACTGGCAGGAACAGGCCGCGCAGCTGCTCGACCAGTGCGCCGGCAACGGCGAGCCGGCCACGCTGGTGATGATCGACATCGACCACTTCAAGGCGATCAACGACCAACACGGCCACACCGCCGGCGACGACGTGCTGCGCGCGACCGCCGACGTGATCCGCCACAGCATCCGCAGCCAGGATTGCGCCGGGCGCCTGGGCGGCGACGAGTTCGCCGTGCTGCTGCGCGGCACCGACCTGGATGCCGCCGAGAAGGTCGCCCAGCGCATCCGCGCGGGCGTGGAAGCCCTGCGCGTGCCGGCCGCGCCGGATCTGCGGCCGACGGTGAGCCTGGGACTGGCGAAGGCGGATGCCGCGACGGCCGGCTTGCGGGCCTGGCTGGAAGCGGCCGACCACGCGCTGTACCGGGCCAAGAGCGGCGGCCGCAACCAGCTGGCCGTCCACGGCGGCTTGCAGGCCGCCATCCTCACGCCCTGAGGCCGGCGTTCCGGCGGTTCCGGAGGGCGACGCGGTTCAGGCGCCGATGTGTTCCGCGCGGCCTTCGCGCTGCGGCAGTTCCAGCACGTTGCTGCCGGCGGCGCGCACGTGGTCGTGCTCGGATTCCTGCACGCAGACGCGGTTGCGGCCCAGGTGCTTGGCCCGGTAGAGCTGCCTGTCGGCGTGCGAGAGCAGCTTGGCCAGGCTGTAGCCGGACTGCGCGCTGGAGGTCACGCCGAAGCTGCCGGTGATGGCGAAGACGTGGCCGGTCTCGCGGGTGTCGATCTGGCCCAGGCGGACGCGGCAGTCCTCCGCCACGCGGGCGGCCGCGCGCAGGTCGCAGCCGTACATCAGGATGGCGAACTCCTCGCCGCCCAGTCGGCCCAGCACGTCGATGCGGCGGCAGAAGCCCTTGCTGGCCTCGGCCACTTCCTTCAGCGCCCAGTCGCCGGTGCCGTGGCCGAAGCGGTCGTTGATGTTCTTGAAATGGTCCAGGTCGAACATGATCAGCGCCGCCTGCTCCGCGTTGCGGGCGCACTCGGCCAGCGCGCGCTCGGCGCGCAGGGTGAAGTGGTGGCGGTTGCAGATCCCGGTCAGGGCGTCGGTCTCGGCCATCCGCTTCAGCGACAGCTGCACGCGCTTGATCTTGAACGCCCAGTAGCCGATCGAGGCGACCAGCACGATCAGCAGGATCACGATCAACTGCGTGTTCTGCGCCGCCTGCTGGTCGACCTTGCGCTGCAGCTGCAGCAACTGGTTCTCCTGGTCCAGCATGCTGATCTGCTGGGTCTTCTGGAGGATCTGCTGGCGGACGATCTGGTACGCGAGCTGGCGCGTCTTCACGTCGTTGAGGTACGCCTTGTCGGCGTCGGCGTACTGCCGGTAGCGCGCGAGCGCGGTCTTCGGGTCGTCCTGGCGCTCGGCGATCTCGTACAGCGTCTTGTACGCCACCACCAGCGGCAGCGAGGTCAGGCCCGCGCTCCGGTCCACCGCCTCGCTGGCATGCGTCTGCGCGGTGCGCATGTCGCCCAGCTTCAGGTACATGCTGGCCAGCATCGCGTGGTATTCGCTGATGACCAGCGGGTAGCCGGTCGCGGTGACCGTGGGCAGGTAGCGTTCGAGCAGCTCGATGGCCTGGTCGATCTTGCCGTCGTCCACCCACTTGCGCGCCAGGTAGGTGCGCGTGAGCCCGCCCAGGATGGGCTCCTTCTGCTCTTCGCAGACCTTGATGGTGCGGAAGATCATCTCCTCCGACGGCGCCTTCTTCAGGCCCAGCGCCGCTTCGGCGATCAGGTTGCCGACCGCGCACTGGTTGCGGCCTTCCGGCGCGTCGGCCAGCACCTGGTTCGCGTACTGCTCGCCCAGCGCGTACTCGCCCACCTGGTTGTAGAGCAGGCCCGCGACCAGGAGGCCGCGGTGGCGGACGTCCTTCTTCTGCACCTGGTTGGCCAGCGGCAGGATGTCGTTGAGCGTGGTCAGCCCCTGCTCGAACTGCCGCGTCAGCGCGTAGGTGTTGACCAGCAGCGACCCCGTCCAGAACAGCATCTCGGGATCCTCGGTCTCCTGCTGGAGCTGGCGGAGCTCGCGGATCGCGGGCTCCGCCTTCCCCTTCATCAGGAAGCCGTGCGCCCTGAGCAGCCGCAGGCGCAGGCGCTGCTCGGGGGTGGCCTCCTCGATCCGCTTCTCCAGTCCTTCGAGCAGCGCGTAGAACTTGGCCGGCTGGGAGGTCTTGATCGCTTCGGCCTGCTCGATGAGCGCATCGATGCCGCGAGCCGCCTGCGCCCACGCCGGCACGGCGAGGAAGCAGGCCAGTACCGCGGCCAGCCACGAGGTGCGTCCTTTTCCAAGCGTCATATCCCTCTCCTGATCCACCGGCGTCCTGTCGCGGGCAAGACCCGCCCGAGACTACTCCTTTTCGCTGTGGTCTTCGTCCCCATCCGTCTGTTCGTCGCCCTGGTCGGGACGCTGTTCCTCCTGGCCCTCGTCGGGCGCGAGGATCATGCAGAACATCGCGGGACGGCCGTCCAGCAGGTTCGCCAGCGAAGCGACGTCGCGGTCGAGCAGCGCGGCGCGCTGGGCGGGTTCGACGTCCAGCGCCTTCACCGCCGCCGCGTAGTCCGCCGCCGCCTGCAGCGCGCCGGACGCCCCCATGGATTCCAAGAACCGGATTACATTGGACACACAATTCCCCAATACGAAGATGGATACCGACAATTCCGCCGCGCCTTCCCGCCCGATGCGGTCAGGAAGCGCGGCCCCCGGCCGGACAATACCTGCTTTTTCAGAGCCTTACCATGCTCGCCGGCGAGGAGCGGGAGAACTTCTCACTCCTCGATGCGACGCAGCCGTTCGAGCAGCCGTTCGTTGCGTTGGAGCGGCATCGCCGGCGGCAGGACCAGCGTCGTGGCCGGCGACAGGGCAGCCGTGGGCAGGTCCGCCAGGCGCACGCGCTCGATGCGCGGCGGGGCGATCGGCAGCGTCGCGGCCTCGTACGCGATGACCTCGTGGTCCAGGGGGTAGTCGGCGGCGAGCAGGTCCACCAGCAGCCGCTTGATTCCGGCGCCCGTCGACAGGCGCCCCGTGGTGAGGTCGCCGGCCACGCCGATCTGCCAGAGGACGAGGTAGGCCGTGGGATCCACCCGGCGCTGGTAGAACATGAACTGGCTGGCCTCGTAATGCTGGCAGCCGACCGCGCCCGGATCGATCCCCAGGTCCGCGTACAGGCAGTCCTCGGCGGAGACGGCCGCTTCCATGGAGGCCTCGAAGCCTTCCTCGCGCGCCCGGGCCACCGCCTGGTGCGGCACCTGCGCGAACACGCCGGGGTGCCCGTAGAACGCCCCGCACACGCGCCGCCCCCGCCTGACCTCGGCCAGCATCGCGTCCACCATCTCGCGATAGGTGTCGCGGCGCGGCTTCCCTTCGCCGTAGAAGGGCTGCAGGCTGCGGACGTCCGCGTTCATGCCCTGCACCCACAGCTCCACCAGCGGATCGGACATCGCGCTGAACACCACGTCGGCGTTCTCGATATGGCTGCGCGCGCGCGGCGCCAGGTGCGCCCCCAGCGTCATTCCCACGCCGACGCACACCAGCGTGCCCTTGCCGGCGGCTTCCCCTTTCCGTTCCGTCATTCCGTTTCCCGTTGTGTCGCGGCCATGCGTTCCTTCCATTCCCCGCGGGTCAGTTCCCAGCCGCGGAACTCCGCTCCGCCGGGGACGTCGTCCATCTCGCGGAATCCCAGCCGGCGCATCACGCCCGCTCCCGCCTCGTTCGCGCGCACGTGCCGGCTGAACGCGGCCGGCCAGATGCCGTGCCGGAACAGGTGGCCGGACAGGAAACCGATGGTCTCCTGCGCGACCTTGCTGCCCTGCCAGGCCGCCACGACCATGACCCCGATCTCCGCGCGGCCTTCGTGCGGGATCAGGGCGAGCAAGCCGACCGTGTCCGGCACGCCCGCGCCGCCGCGCTCGATCACCCAGCAGCACGCGCGCCGGAGATCCGCCTGCCGGTTGGAGCGCAGGAACGCCCGGAACGCGCGCGCGGCCTCGTCGGCGGCCATCGGCGCGCCGACGAACTGCATCAGCGCCGCATCCGTGTATATCGAGACGTACAGGGCCTCGTCCGCCTCCGCCAGCGGCCGCAGGACGAAACGCGCCGTCTCCAGCACCGGCAGGGTCATGCCGGCATCGCCGCGGCGCGCCGGCCGGTCGCGGCTCGCGCACGTCGGAGATCGGGGCGCAGAGGCGCGCCCGGCGAGCACGGCCTCACCCGATCTTCCCCCGCGCCCAGCGCACGATCGCCTCTCCCTGCATCGCCCCGCTCTGCCGGGCGATTTCGCGGCCGCCCTGCAGCAGCACCATCGTCGGGATGCTGCGGATGCCGAAGCGGTTGCCCAGGCCAGGGCTGGCTTCGGTGTCGACCTTGGCCAGCCGCATCGCCGGTTCCAGCACGCCGGCCGCCTGCTGGAAGTGCGGCGCCATCTGCAGGCACGGCCCGCACCACGGCGCCCAGAAGTCCACCAGCAGCGGCAGCGTGCCGCGCAGGGCGTGGCGGTCGAAGTCGGCTTCGTTCAGCGCCACCGGCATGCCGGTGAACAGCGGCCGGTGGCAGCGGCCGCACTGCGGCGCCTCCGCCAGCCGCGCCAGCGGCACGCGGTTCATCGCGGCGCAGTGGGGGCAGGCGATCAGGTGCGCGGATGCGTCCATGCGCACATCCTAACGCCGACGCGCGCCACGATGCTGCGTCGCGGCAGTCACTAGACTGGTCGCCTCCCTGCTGCCGGAGGGCCGCACGATGATCGCCCCCCTGATGGCCGCCGCCCTGGCGCTGGCCGGACTCGCCCCCGCGCCGGTCGCGCCGCCCGTGCCGGAAGCCGGGCCGCCCGCGCCCGCCGAGGTGATGGCACTGCCCGAACCCCTGCGCCAGCGCTTCCATGCCGAAGTGCTTTCCACGCCCCGCGCCCCGGACCAGCGGCTGCGGCGGATCGTGGAATTCCTGTTCGCGCCCGAGGGCCTGGGCATGCGCTACAACATCGAGGCCAACCACACGGTCGCCGAGTCCTACGCCACCCGCGAGGCCAACTGCCTCAGCTTCACCCTGCTGGCGATCGCGCTGGCGCGCGAGGCGGGGCTGGACGCCTACGGCCAGCAGATCGACGAGACCCTGGCCTGGCGGCAGGAGGAGGACACCCTCTACCGCACCCACCACGTCAACGCCGGCGTGCGCATCCACAAGCGCCAGCTGACCGTGGACGTGGCCTGGGACCAGGTGATCGCCCGCAAGCCGCCGCGGCGGATCGACGACCAGCGCCTGCTGGTGCACTACTACAACAACCGCGCCGCCGACCTGCTGGAGGCCGGCCGGCTGGACGATGCCCTGCGCTACGCGCGCGTGGCGCAGGCGCTGGACCCCGGCTACGCAGTCACCTGGAGCAACACCGGCGTCCTGCACCTGCGCAACGGCGAGCCCCTGCTCGCGGAGCGGTACTACAGGCACGCCCTGCGCCTGGACCCGATGAACCCCGGCGCCCTGGCCAACCTGGCGGCCCACTACCTGCGCACCGGCGACACGGCCGCCGCGGCGTCGCTGCAGGAACGCCTGCGCCGGGTGCAGGCCCGCGACCCGTTCCACCACTACCTGCTGGGCGTGCGGCACGAACGCGAAGGGAACCTCGAACGGGCCGTCGACGACTACCGCACCGCGATCCGGCTGTTCCCCGACGAGCACCGCTTCCATTTCGGCCTGGCGCGCGCGTACTTCCAGCTCGGCGACGCCCGCCGCGCCGGCAAGGCGCTGGCGCGCGCGGAACAGCTCAGCGAAGGCGGCGAACGCCAGCTCTACCACGCCAAGCTGGATGCGCTGCGCCGGCTCATGCGGTGAAGGCACGGCCCCGGCGCCGCACGCTCAGCCCAGCGGCCATTCGCCGAGGAACGCGTAGCCGGCCTCGCCCTCGACGCTCTGCAGCAGGTGCACGGCCTCCGGGTGCAGCACCATCGGCGCCACGTCGACCGGCACCGTGCGCGGCGGCACGTAGGCCAGCGTCAGGTGCGGGACGAAGCTGCGGCCCACGTGCTGCTTGAAGCCGGCGCGCAGCACCCGCTGCTGCAGGCCGCGCCAGAACGCCACCACCGACGGCGACGGATGCAGCGCCGCCAGGGTCAGCGCGGGATTCTTCGGGTTGCCCAGGCACAGCAGGTGGTCCAGCGTGATGCCGAGCGGCTCGGGCCGCCAGTCGCGCATGGCCTCGCGCGCCGACGCGACCAGGTCCGCGCGCGGCCCGTCGCTCTCGCCGAGGAAGTGCAGGGTCAGGTGGTAGCGCTCCGGCCGCACCCAGTGCGCCTGCGGGTAGGCGGCCTTGAGGTCCTCCGCCCGGTGCCGCAACGCCTCGCGTTCGCCCGCGGAAGGCACCAGCGCGAAGAACAGGCGGTGCAGCCGGCCCGGCTGCGGGCCGCCGAACAGGTCGCCTTGCGGGGTGGAAGCGGAACGGACGGACATGGCGCGGGGGCGTGGAACAACCGCCGCATCATCGGCGCGATGGCACGGCCACGCAAGCCTCCGCGCGCCGTGCGCGGCGGGAAGGCGTGCGTGCCTTCCCGCCGGCGTCACCGGATCACCAGATCCGGACGCGGTCCTCCGGCGCGACCCACAGCGGATCGCCCGGCTTCACGCCGAAGGCGTCGTACCAGGCGTCGATGTTGCGCAGCGGGGCGAAGGCGCGGATGTGGCCCGGCGAGTGGGTGCCGTTGACCAGCTGCTGGCGCAGCGCGTCGTCGCGCCACAGCGTGCGCCACACCTGGCCCCAGCCCATGAAGAAGCGCTGGTCGCCGGTGAAGCCGTCGATCACCGGCGCCGGCTGGCCGCCCAGCGAGCGGTGGTAGGCCTCCAGCGCGATGGTCAGGCCGCCGAGGTCGCCGATGTTCTCGCCCATCGCCACCCGGCCGTTGATGTGCATGCCGGGCAACTGCGGGAACGCGTAGGCCTCGTACTGCGCGCCCAGTTTCGCCGCTTGCGCCTCGAACTTGGCCGCGTCCTCGGCCGTCCACCAGTCGCGCAGCAGGCCCTGGCCGTCGGACTTGCGGCCCTGGTCGTCGAAGCCGTGGATGATCTCGTGGCCGATCACGGCGCCGATGCCGCCGTAGTTCACCGCCGGGTCGGCGTCGGGATCGAAGAACGGCGGCTGCAGGATGGCGGCCGGGAACACGATCTCGTTCTTCACCGAGTTGTAGTAGGCGTTCACCGTCTGCGGGGTCATGCCCCACTCGCCCTTGTCCACCGGCTGGCCGATGCGCTGGCGGCGGTAGTCCCATTCAAATTGCTGCGCGCGCAGCGCGTTGCCGAACAGGTCGCCGTTGGCCACCTCCAGCGCGCTGTAGTCGCGGTATTTGTCCGGGTGGCCGATCTTCAGCCCGAAGCCGGCCAGCTTGGCGTGCGCCTCGGCCTTGGTGGCCGGGCTCATCCACGCCAGCGTGTCCAGGCGCGCGCCCATCGCCGCCTTCACGTTGGCGACCAGCGCGTCCATCTTGGCCTTGGCGTCCGGCGGGAAGTACAGCGCCACGTAGTCGCGGCCGATCGCCTCGCCCATCGCCGACTCGGCGAACGCCACGCCGCGCTTCCAGCGCTCGCGCTGCTGCGGCTGGCCGGACAGGAACTTGTCGCGGAACTCGTACTGCGCCAGCGAGAAGTCCTTCGACAGCAGCGGCGCCGCGTTGTCGGTGGCGTGGAAGGCCTGCCAGGCCTGCAGCGTGGCCACGTCGGCGTCGGCGAAGATCGCGGCGATCTTCGGGATCGCACTGTCCTGGCGGACCACCGCGCGGCCGGCGCCGTCCACGCCGGCGGCGCGGAAGAACGCGGCCCACGGGAAGCCCGGCGACTTGGCGGCGAACTCGGCCAGCGGCAGCGGATTGTAGGTCTTGTCGCGGTTGCGGCTCTCGGCGCGGGTCCAGTGCGCCTCGGCGATGCGCGTCTCCAGCGCCAGGATCGCCTTCGCGTTCGCCTGCGGCCGGTCCCAGCCGGCCAGCTGCAGCATCTGCGCGATGTAGGCCTCGTAGCGCGTGCGCTGCGGGGCGAAGTTGTCGCGCAGGTACATCTCGCGGTCGCCCAGGCCCAGGCCGCCCTGGCTCAGGTAGAGCGTGTAGCGGTCCGGGTCGCGCTGGTCGTCGCCGACGTTGAGGTTGAAGAAGCTGTCGAAGAAGCTGCCGCGCCGGCCCATCAGTGCCGCCACCGCCGGCTTGTCCGTGGCCGCGCGGACGTCGGCCAGCACCGGCTGCAGCGGCTTGGCGCCGAGCGCCTCGACGGCCTGCTCGTCCATGAAGCCGCGGTACAGCGCGGCGATCTTGGCGGCGTCGCCGCCGGTGGCCGGGTCGCCCAGCGCGTAGCCTTCCACCAGCACGCGCAGGCGCGCCTCGGACAGGTCGCGCAGGATGGCGAAGCCGCCGTAGCTGGAGCGGTCGGCCGGGATCTGCGTGGTGTCGGCCCAGGTGCCGCTGACGTAGCGGAAGAAATCCGCGCCCGGCTTCGCGGCGCGGTCCATGCCGGCGGTGTCGATGCCCCAGGCGCCGAAGCGGCGCGCGGCGATGGTCGGGCCGCCGGCCGTCCCCGCGTCGCCGGATTCGGCGAACAGCGAGCGCAGCGTGCAGCCGTCGTCCAGGCAGCCAGGGTCTTCGTGCGCGGCCAGCGGGGCGGCGATCGCCAGGGCGAGCACGGTCGCGGTGGACAACAGGGTCTTCTTCAATGCGGTTCTCCGGAGGACGGGCGGATGCGCGCGTCGCGCGCGGGCGTGCCCGACAGGGTAGCGGCCCGCGGCTTCCGGCGACCGTGCCGTAGGTTGGGCCGGGCTGCCGGCGCCGGGCCACCGCCGCCGCGCCCTCCGGCCGGCGGCGTCCCGTGGAGCGCGGCTACGCCAGCCGCTTCTCGAACCAGTGATGCGCGTAGGGGTTATCGTTGTACGCCGGGATCTCGGCGTAGCCATTGCGCGCGTACAGGGCGCGCGCCTCCACCAGCGTGCGGTTGGTGTCCAGCCGCAGGGTGCGCAGGCCGAGCGCGGCCGCCTGCGCTTCCAGCGCGTCGAGCAGCCGCTGCGCGATGCCCAGCCCGCGCGCGGACGGCGTCACCCACATGCGTTTGATCTCGCCGGTGCCGCGGCCCAGGGCCTTCAGGCCGCCGCAACCCACCGCCTGGCCTTCCAGCCAGGCCACCACGAACACGCCCGCCGGCGGCACGAGTTCGGCCGGGTCGGCCGACACGCTGCGTGCCGCGTCGAAGCCGCCCTCGAAGCGCGCGTCCAGTTCGCCCAGGTAGGCGGCGATGCAGGCCTGCGCCGCTTCGCCCGCGGGATCGGCGACGTCGATCCGCACGGCCGAGGCGCGCAGCAGGCGCTCGACTTCGTCCATCGCCGCCAGCAGGCGCGCGCGCTGCGATCCGCTCAGCGGCCCCAGCAACGAAGCGGCCAGGGCCTGCGACCGCGTCTCCAGCGCGTCGGCCTCGCGCCGCCCCTTGGCGGTCAGCACCGCGCGGCGCACGCGCGCATCGTGCGGCGATGGCGTCGTCGCCAGCAGGCCCTGCCCTTCCAGTGCACGCAGCAGGCGGCTGAGGTAGCCGGAATCCAGGCCGAGCCGGGCGCGCAACTCGCGCACGTCGGCGCCTCCGACCCCGATCTCGAACAGCAGCCGCGACTCCGCCAACGGCCGGCCGCGTCCCAGGTAGTCGTCGGTCAGTACACCGATCCGGCGGGTGACCGTACGGTTGAAGCGGCGGACCTGCTGGAGCTGGCGATCATCCATTGCCTGACTCTAGTCAGACAATCGATGGGCGTCAATCGGGGAACGGGCGACGCACCGGGCGATCACCCGGCGTACGGGCGGCGACGGCGACGGGTGCCGCCGCACCGGCGGCGCCACTGGCGTGCGGCGCGGCGCTCGGGCCGCCTAGCGCAGTTGGCTGTCCTTGCTGCCGCGGCGGTTGTACAGCCCGGCGCCCTGCTCTTCCTGGTCGGCCGCTTCCTGGCAGGCCACGCACAGGCGCACGCCGGGCACGGCCTGCTGCCGCGCCGCCGGGATCGGCGCATCGCATTCCTCGCACCGCGCCAGGCTGGGGCCCTTCGGCAAGGCACGGCGCGCCCGCTCGATGCCGTCCTTCACCGTCGCATCGATCTGGTCCTGTACCGCGCCGTCGCCGGCCCATCCGGTCGCCATGGTGCTGTCCTCGTTCTGCGTTGCCGCCGGGCCAGTCTACGTGCGGCGCCGGAACCGGGTTTCACGAAGGGAAATGGGGCCGCGGCGGCGGGCTTCAACCGTGCGCCAGCGCGTACCCGATCGCCGCCCGCACCGCCGCCACCTGCGCGTCGTTGCACTGCTGCGGCGTCGCCCGCGGACTGTCCGGGTAGACCTCGGTGACGGTGGTGTAGCGCGCCGACGTGATGCCGGTGCACAGCCCCAGCGCCTTCACCGGGTACTGGATGACGCCCTCGGCCACCACCGGCGAGCCGATGATCTCGCCGTTGCCGTCGGCCGGGGCGATGTGGGTGACCCGCGCGACGGCGGCGATCACCGCCTGCTGGAACGCCGGCTGCGGGTTCTCGCTGTCGTCCACCAGGTAGAAGCCGTCCGGGATTTCGCCCGGCTCGAACGGCTTGCCATCGCGCGCGGCCAGCGCCGGGCGGAATTCGGTCTCGTCGCTGTCGGTGGTCTCGTGCAGGTCGATGTGCATGGCCACGCGGTCCTTCACCGGCGCCACCAGCGCGATCAGCGCGGCCGATTCCTGCGCCGGGCTGTCGGCGCGGAACGAACGGTTGGGGTCCAGCGCGTCGGCGTTCCAGCGGTGGATGCGTTCGTAGCCCCACGGGCTGACGCACGGGGCCACCAGCAGGTTGGCCCGGCCGGCGTAGTCGGCCGCGTGCCGGTCGAGGAACTGCAGCGCGCCGTGCACGCCGCTGGTCTCGTAGCCATGCACGCCGCCGGTGACCAGCATCAGCGGCCGCGCCTCGTCCCAGTCGCGGCTGCGCACGGCGAACAGCGGGTAGGTCTCGCCAGGTCCGTAGTCCAGCGTGCCGTACTGCCGCACGTCGAAGCGTTCGCGCAGGCGGTCGATCGCGGCGAGCACGTCTTCCGCATAGCGGCGCTGCACGCGCTGCGCCGCCCGCCACTGCGCCTTCTCCGCCGCGCCCCAGGGCTGTCCGGGCGTGCCGATGGGAGGGAAGCGGGCGGGCGTGTTCATGGCGAAGGCGGGCCGGGAATCCGAGGGGTCCGCACTATACCAGCGGCCCCGCGCGGGCCGTCCCGCCGTCGGCCGGGCTATCGCCCCCGCGCCGGGAAAGCGAGAATCCCATGCCGCGACCGCCATGCCGCCAGGAATTCCGTTCGATGCCCCACTACACCGGCCCTCTGCTTACCCGCGACACCGCCACCGCGCTGCTGGCGGCACGCGACCGCGGCGGCGACGCCTGGCACGGCTCGCTGGACCTGGGGCGTTCGCAGGGCGAGGCGCAGCTGCAGGCCGATGCCTGGCAATGGCGCGATATGACGTATCCCTACCCGGGCAAGCTGAAGGACCGCACGCTCTACCACTGGGACGGCGAGGACTTCGCACCGGTCTCGCGCTATGCCGGTTCACTGATCAAGCTGGTGCCGACCGGCTGGGGCGTGCCCACGTTCGAGATCGACGGCATCAAGATGCTTCCGACTTCGAAGGAATCCCCGCTGGAGGACGCCCGGCGCAAGGTCGCGCTGGTCGAGCCGCGCGGCAAGGCGGTGCTGGATACCTGCGGCGGGCTGGGCTACTTCGCCGCCTGCTGCCTGGCGGCCGGCGCGGCGCGCATCCAGTCGTTCGAGAAGAACGCCGACGTGCTGTGGCTGCGCACGCTCAACCCGTGGTCGCCGGATCCGGACGCGCCGGCGCACGATGGCCGCCTCCGGCTGTCCCACGCCGACGTGTCGCAGGCGATCATGCAGCTGCCCGACGTGTCCTTCGATGCCGTGCTGCACGACCCGCCGCGCTTCGGCATCGCCGGCGAACTGTATTCGCAGGCCTTCTACGACCAGCTCGCGCGCGTGCTGCGCCGCGGCGGCACGCTGTTCCACTACACCGGCAGTCCCAACAAGCTGACCAGCGGCCGCGACGTGCCGGGCGAAGTGGCCCGGCGGCTGGAGAAGGCCGGCTTCAAGGCGCAGCGGGCGCTGGACGGCGTGATGGCGGTGCGCCGCTGATACCGGCACGGCGCACGCTCCCTACCCCCTCCCCGTCATCCCAGCGCAGGCCGGAACCCAGCAACGTCCAACCCGCCCACCGCGGCCTCGCAATGCACGCCGCGCACACGATCCATCCGTGCGGAAACCCACATCGCCCATGCGCACAGCGCGCACTACCGCCCTCCGTCATCCCGGCGCGAGCCGGGACCCAGCGACTTACGCTGCAATCACGGCGGCAGGATCTTCCAGAACATCCCCGCACCCAGCTTCACCGACTGCAGCGGCTTGCGCTGCGCCGCGGGCTGGTTGGCGCGGAACATCTCGCGGATGTCGCCCATCACCTTGTCCGACTCCATGAAGTAGGAATGCGCCAGCATGCTCTGGTCCACGCCGGAGACGTCGATGGTGTCCACGCCGTCGACCAGCACCACGCCCTCGCTGGTGTCGCCGGCGCGCGGCCCGCGGTTGACCTGCCGGGACGCCTTCAGCGCCAGGTCCTCCGACGAGGCGTACAGGGTCACGCGGCCGCTGGCCCGGCGCATCGCCGGCGCCAGTTCCTCGCGGAACACCTTGGCGTCGATGTCCGGCGCGGCCAGGATGATGCCGCGGAAGCGCCCGCGCAGCTCGGGCCGCTTCGCCACCAGGTTGCGGATGGCCTGGGTGACGCCGCGCGTGCCCATGCTGTGGCCGATGACGTAGAGGTTCTGCGCGCCGGAGCGGTCGGCCATGTCCGCCAGGAAGCCTTCGATCAGCGGCACCGAGCGCGCGATCGCCTGCTCGTCGGTGAAGTAGCCCGCCAGCGCCGCCTGCGAGGGCCAGCTGTAGAACACCGGCGCGCCGTCGAAGCGCAGGTCGTAGGCCAGCTGCGCGGTGCGCCGTGCGGCGTCGCGGAAGCCGACGTTGTAGCCGTGCACGAACACGAACGCGTTGCCGCCGTGCGATTCGCCGACGCGGCCGTACAGCCTGGCGAAGAACGGCGCCCGCTCCAGCCGGTCGACGTCCTGCAGGATCACGTGCTGCTGGGGGTCCTCCTTGAACTCCAGCAGGTACCAGCGCGGCGATTCCAGTTCGCCGGCCACGTGCGACTTCGGGATGCTGATGCGGGCCGTGCCGTAGGTCAGCCGGCTGGCCACCGCGGCGGTGAAGCGGTCGCCCGGCGGCAACGCGGCGAAGTCCGTCGCCGGCGCGCGGTTGGTCGCATAGAACACGTCGACGTTGACGAAATCGGCCGGCGGCGGTCGCGCGGCCTCGCGGGCCGCCCGGGCCGCGGCCGCGCGTTCGGCCGCCTGGCGCGCGGCGTCGGCGGCGCGTTCCTCGCGGGCGCGAGCCGCCGCCGCGGCGGCGGCCGCGGCCCGCTGCTCGGCTTCGGCACGCGCGGCGGCTTCCGCCACGCTGCCGGGCGGTGGCGGTGGCGGTGGCGGAGGCGGTGGCGGTGGCGTGGACACCGGCGTCTCTTCCGGTGGCGGCGGCAGAGGTATTTCCCGGACTTTCTTGGCACAGCCGGCCAGCACCAGGGCCGCCAGCACCAGGCAGAGCATTCGCCGCATCGATCACCCCATGGCAGGACGTCGCATGCGCCCCGTCCCCCAGGGCGCCCGACGCGACGATGGTATAGCAGTCGCCGCACGGCCTGCGAGCCCGCCGGACCGACCGCCGCGCGCCGCCGGCGACCGCCACGTGCGGCGCCTTCCACACCGGGAAACGGCCGCGGCGCGACCGTGTCGCCCTGGACCATCCGTGGCTTTCCGGGGGCACGGCTGGCGGAATCCGGCGCCACCGGCCGGCACGGCCCGCGCGGATGCGGGTTATCGTGTACGCCTGCGGCCCCGCCGCCGCCCCCTTTTCCCTCCCTGAAGACCCTGTCCATGGCCAAGCCCAACTATTCCTTCGAGAAACGACAGCGCGAACTCGCCAAGAAGAAGAAGAAAGACGAGAAGGACGCGAAGAAGCGCGCCGAGCGTGAGGCCGCCCGGCCGGACGCCGCGCCGGAGGCGGACGCGACCGACGCCGGCGGCGAATGAACGACGGCGCGCCCGCGCCACCGCAGGTCTGGGTGGACGCCGACGCCTGCCCGGGGCCGGTGAAGGAGATCCTGTTCCGCGCCGCCGAGCGCGCGCAGGTGCAGGTCACGCTGGTCGCCAACCAGTGGCTGCGCACGCCGCCCTCGCGCTTCATCCGCGCCCTGCAGGTGCAGGGCGGCTTCGACGTGGCCGACGACGCCATCGCCGAGCGCGCCCGCGCCGGCGACCTGGTGGTCACCCAGGACATCCCGCTGGCCGCGCGCGTGCTGGCCAACGGCGCGCAGGCCGTCAACCCGCGCGGCGAGCGCTTCACGCCCGACAACATCGCCGAGCGGCTGTCGATGCGGAACTTCATGGACGAACTGCGCGGCGCCGGCGTGCAGACCGGCGGCCCCGCCGCGTTCAACGCGCGCGACCGCCAAGCGTTCGCCAACCAGCTGGACTGCTGGATCGCCGCGCGGCGCTGAGCCGCGCCCGGCTGCGCCGCGATGACCGGATTCGAGCTTCGTCCGCTGCTGCACCTGCTGCTGCACGTCGCGGTGCCGGTCGCGGCCGCACGATTGTTCTGGCCGAAGGCGTGGAAGCGCGCGGCCCTGTGGATGCTGGCCTGCTGGGTCATCGACCTCGACCACCTGCTCGCCGATCCGGTCTACGCGCCCGGCCGATGCAGCCTGGGCTTCCACCCGCTGCACACGTGGCCGGCCCTCGCCGCCTACGCCGGCCTGGCGGTGCCGAGGAAGACCCGCTGGTTCGGCATCGGCCTGCTGATCCACATCGTGCTGGACGGCATCGACTGCCTGGCGATGTGACGCGATGGCGGCGCGGCCTGATCCACGTCAAGGCCGCGCCCGCGCCGCGGCCGCATCCTGTGCGCAGCCGCTACCGGAGCCCCGCATGTCCATCCCCGCTTCCCTCGAGATCGACGGCGCGCTGGTGGCGCGTGCGCTGGGGCTGGACGTGGACGACTTCCGCCGGCAGATGGACAACGGCAAGATCACCCTGCTGTGCGAGCGCGGCACGGGCGAGGACGCCGGCCGCTACCGCGCGAGTTTCTACCACGCCGGCCGCCGCGCGCGCTTCGCGACCGACGCCGCCGGCCGCTGGCGGCCGGCGTGACGTGGACGCCGGCCCGCGCGCTCACGCACGCTGCTGGATGCGGATCAGGTTGCCGGCGGGATCGCGGATGGCGCAGTCGCGCACGCCGTAGGGCTGGTCGGTGGGCTCCTCCACGACCTCCACTCCTTTCGCCTGCAGGCGCTCGAAGGCGGCGTCCACGTCGGGCGTGACCATCAGGAACAGCGTCAGCGTGCCCTTGGCCATCATTTCGCTGATTGTGCGCCGCTCGTCCTCGGTGATGCCGGGCGTGGCCGAGGGCGGATACAGCACGATGGACGTGGCCGGCTGCTTCGGTGGACCGACGGTGATCCAGCGCAGGCCGTTGTAGCCCACGTCGTTGCGCACCTCGAACCCGAGCGTGTCGCGGTAGAAGGCCAGCGAGGCCTCCGGATCGGTGTGCGGGAGAAAGCTGGCGTGCAGGGTCAGGTCCATGGCGGTCGCGTGCGGTGGGGAGGGGCCTTCATGCTAGGCCGGCCGCGCGCGCGGGCGCTTCTCGATTCCTGACCGGTCGCGTCACCTGCCGCGCCACGCAGGACGGCAGGCCGGCGGCGGCGTGGGCGCATTGCCGGTAGGCGCCCGGCGGCATGCCGACCAGTTCGGTGAAGCGGGTGGTGAAGGTGCCCAGCGAGGCGCAGCCCACGGCGAAGCAGACCGCGGTGACGCTCAGGTCGCCACGCCGCAGCAGCGCCATCGCGCGCTCGATGCGCCGCGTCATCAGGTAGCGGTACGGCGATTCGCCGAAGGCCGCCTTGAATTCCCGGCCCAGGTGGCCGGCGGACATGTGCGCACCGCGGGCGAGCGCTTCCACGTCGAGCGGCCTGGCGTACTCGCGGTCGATGCGGTCGCGCACGCGCCGCAACCGGGCGAGATCGCGCAGATGGGTGTCCGTGGCGGGGCGGCGGGTCACGGGGCAGGATGGTCCCATTCCGGAAAGCCGGCCTCAAGCCCGTTCCCGGCATCTTCAGGCGGGCGTGGACGTTATCGCGTAGGATGCCCGGGCCACATTCGTGCGTCCCGTCCGACCGTCGACACCCGTCGCTCGCTGCGCTTTCCTTCACGCGTCGCCGCCCGTTCGGGCGGACGCCCCTCCGGGAGCGCCCATGCCGGGCTACCAGGTCCGCGAGACCCGCCACGCCGTTGGCGGCCATGTGTATCGGCTGCGCGTGCCGGGCGACAAGCGGCAGTTCGCCGATCCCGACGGCCACGGCGCCCGCAGCGGCATGTCCTCGGCGCAAGGGAGCCTGTTCGACCGGGCCTGGCCGGCGGGCTGGCTGCTGGCGCAGGCCATGCAGCGCTACGACGTCGCCGGCAAGCGGATCCTGGAACTGGGCTGCGGCATCGGCCAGGCCAGCCTGGTGCTGCAGCAGCGCGGCGCCGACGCGGTGGCCACCGACGCGCACCCACGGGCGGCGGTGTTCCTGGTCTACAACGCCGCGCTCAACGGCCAGCCGGCGCTGCACTACCGGCTGCGCTGGGACACGCCGCTGCCCGCGCTGGGCCGCTCCGACGTGATCGCCAGCGACATGCTGTACGAGCGCGACAGCGCCGAGCGGCCCGGCACGGTGATCGAACGCCATGCCCTGCCCCGCGCCGAAGTGCTGATCGCCGGCCCGGGCCGCGGCGACAGCGCGCGCTTCACCCGATGGCTGGGCGGACACGGTTTCGATGTCGAAGCCGGACCCTGTCCGATGGACGATGCCGATCCGCCGCCGCACCGCGGCCGCCTGCCGCACTACCGCCGCGGGGCGGATGCATGAACGCCGTCGCCGTTCCCGGCGTCCCGCTGTGCGTGCGCTGCGACGCGGTGTGCTGCCGCCTGACGGTGGTGCTGCAGCCGGAGGACCGCATCCCCGCGCACCTGGCCACGTACACCGCCGACGGCCTGCACGTGATGGCGCGCGATGCCGAAGGCTGGTGCGTGGCCATCGATGCCGCGCACATGCGCTGCTCCATCTACGACACCCGCCCGGACGTCTGCCGGCGCTTCGTCATGTCCGGCGCGTATTGCCGCGACGTGCGCGCCGACTACCAGGACCGCACCGCGCGCGGCATCCCGCTCACGCTCTACTGACTGGAGACGGCATGGCCCGCCCCCGCAAGCCCACCCCGGAAGGCGCACCGCCGACGGGCATGCACCCCGGCCCCAGCCGGGTGTTCGCCCGCCGCGCCGCCGGCGACCGCAGCGCGCTCACCCACGAAACCATCGCCGCCGACCTCGACGCCTTCCACCAGGCCGGCGGAACGATCGAAGTCCTCGGCACCACCCGCACGCTGCGGAAGATCGGCCAGGACGGCAAGGCCACGGCGCCGCCCGCGCCCGCCGGCACCGCCCCCGCCAAACCGCGCCGCTGACCCGGCCGGAGACCGCGCTTGCCGACGCCCAACTACGCCTTCGAAAAGCGCCGGCGCGAGCTGGCCAAGAAAAAGAAGCTGGAAGAGAAGAACGCGCGCAAGCGCGAGGCTCGGGAAGCGCCGGCGCCCGCCTCCACCCCCGCCGAACCCGCGGCGCCAGCGCCGCCTGCGCCCCGCATCCATCGCAGGACGTAAAGGCACCGTATCGGGAGCGGTGGACCGGGGTCCACCCTACGCCTGGAACACGGGCTCCAGCATGCGGAAGGTGCCGGCGTCGGCGTCCATCTCCACCCTGCCGCCGACGGGGACGATGAACTGCTGGCGGATGTGGCCGATCATGGCGCCGCGGTAGGCGGGGATCTTCAGCGGCTTGAAGTAGTCGTCGAAGATCTCCGGCAGGGTCAGCGACCCGTAGCCGTTGCCGGGATCGCAATCGGTGCATTCGCCGAAGATCACGCCGGCGACCTTGTCCAGCGCGCCCATCAGCCGCAGCGTGCTGAGCATGCGGTCGATGCGGTACGGGGCTTCGGACACGTCCTCGAGGAACAGGATCTTGCCGGTGAAGTCCGGCAGGTACGGCGAGCCGGCCAGCGCCACCAGCACGGACAGGTTGCCGCCCACCAGTTCGCCCTGCGCCTTGCCGCCGGTGATGGTGACGGTGCGGTTGCGGCGCTGGACCAGTTCGTCGCCCTTGTCGGCGCTGTTGCGGTACTCCATCCGCTCGCGCTCGAAGAAGACGCGGCGGAACTGGTCGGCGTTGAACGCGTTCCAGCTGCCGATGCCGATGGGGCCGTGGAAGCTCACCAGCCCGGCCTGCGACAGCAGCGCATTGTGCAGGGCGGTGATGTCGGAGTAGCCCAGCAGCGCCTTGGGGTTGCGGCGGACGAGGCCGTAGTCGAGCAGCGGCAGCACGCGCGCCGCGCCGGAACCGCCGCGCGCGCAGACGATGGCCTTGACGTCCCTGTCGCCGAACATCGCATTGAGGTCGCCGGCGCGCTCGGCGTCGGTGCCGGCCAGGTGGCCGCGCCGCGCGGCGAGGTGCGGCGCCACCTTCACCTTGAGGCCCAGCGCTTCCATCGCTTCCCGGGCGAGTTGCAGGTCGAACGGTTCCTCGGTGGCGGCGGAGGGACTGACCAGGCCGACGGTGTCGCCCGGGCCGAACGGGAGCGGAAGCAGGCGCTTGCGGGGCGCGGCGGCCGATGCGGTGTGGCTCGCCGACAGCGGCAGTGCGGAGACGGCGGCCGCCAGGGCCGCGCTGCCAAGGAAGTTTCGCCTGTTCATGCAACCTCGTTCGATGACGGTGGGACCCGGCCATCCTACCCGCTGCCGCCGCGGCGTGCGCCCGAGGGGTTCGGCAAGGCGGACGCGCCCCCGACCGATCCGGCGTGCGCGGCGCGGAAGGATCGCGATAATGGCCCAGCCCGGCGCACGGCGCAGGCCATGCGCATGGCCTTCCCCTGCCGGGTTTGCCGTGAACCCGGGTATCGGCGCCCGGCGACGCAAGGAGGACCCCATGGCCAGGATCGAACGGCCGTTCTATCCGATCATCTACGTCCGCGGCTACGCGATGACGAAGGACGAGGTGCTGCAGACCACGTCCACGCCCTACATGGGCTTCGAGGCCGGGTCGACCAAGATCCGCCAGGCGCAGGACGGCCGCATCGTGAAGTTCGTGTTCGAATCGCCGCTGGTCCGGCTGATGAAGGACTACGACTACCGCGACACCTACGCGTCCGGGGCGGAGAACAGCGGCAAGCTGTCGCCGCGCAGCATCGTCATCCACCGCTACTACGACGCCGCCGACCCGGCCTTCGGCGACGGCAAGTCGCCCTCCATCCCCGAGGCCGCGGCCGCGCTGGGCCAGCGCATCCTGGAGCTGCGCGACCGCATCTGCGGCAACAACGAGGCCGACCGCAAGGCGTTCAAGGTCTACCTGGTGGCGCACTCGATGGGCGGCCTGATCTGCCGCTGCCTGCTGCAGAATCCCGACGTGGCCACCGCGGCCGTGCGCGCGATGGTGGACAAGGTGTTCACCTACGCCACCCCGCACAACGGCATCGAGATGGGCGGCATCAACGTGCCCAGCCTGCTGTCGCTCAACGACATGAACAACTTCAACCGCGGGGTGATGGCCAAGTACCTGAAGGTGCCGAAGGACAAGGTCAACACGCTGGGCGATTCCGGCTTCCCGCCGGAGCGGTTCTTCTGCCTGGTCGGCACCAACAGCCGCGACTACGCGGTGGCGCACGGCCTGTCCTCGCTGGCGGTCGGGCAGATGAGCGACGGCCTGGTGCGGATCGAAAACGCCTACGTCGCCGCCAGCCCGCGCGCCTTCGTCAACCGCAGCCACAGCGGCTTCTTCGGCATCGTCAACTCCGAGGAGGGCTACCAGAACCTGGCCCGCTTCCTGTTCGGCGACCTCTGCGCCACGGCGCGGCTGGACATCGCCGCCCTGCCCTTCCCGCCGGAGATCGAGCGGGCGCGCAAGGCGGGCAAGAAGATCGCCTCGTCGTACTACATCGAGACCACGGTGGCCCCGCGCGGCGCGTACACCTACGACCTCACCTCGCGCACCAAGGCGCAGGAGAGCGCGGTGCGGCGCGAGTATTCGGAACTGTTCGACAAGAACGGCAACCTGGCCAGGGACGCGCGCTCGCCCACGCTGTTCTCGGTGTTCCTGGACACCTCGAAGATCACCGCCGGCAGCGAGGTGTCGTTCTCGATCGAGCTGGCGGTGTCCACCGCCGGCTACGAGGTCGACGGCGCGCTGTTCCTGAAGCAGCACATCCCCGGCGAGTACCTGTTCCGCGACACGCTGGTGCTGTTCGCCAAGCGCGGCGACGACGGCGCCTGGGCGCTGCGCTACGTGTGGGCCGACGAGCACTGGGCCACCGGGCCGAAGAACGCCGCGGAACTGGCGCGGATCGGGAAGAAGTCGGTCGGCATCGCGCAGCAATCGCCCTCGGTGTTCCCGGTGCCGGTGGAATCCAGCAAGGGGTTCAAGGCGACGCTGGCGATTTCGCTGTCGCCATGGGCCTGAGCCGGCGGCCGGCGCCGCGGGCGTAGCCCCGTCCTGCCGGCATCGGTCCGGACGTCGCCAGAAAATTTCCGGGCCCGCTGTCGATTCCGGCGTCCTCCGCTCGTCGAGGAAGAAGGCGGCCCCTTCGCTCCGCCCGGAAACCGACATGCCCAGGCTCATCGTGGCCGCCATGGCCAGTCTCGACGGCGTCATCCAGGGCCCGGGCGGCCCCGGGGAGGACCGCAGCGGCGGCTTCGCCCTCGGCGGCTGGGCGTGGCCGTACGCCGACGACGGCGAGGCGATGGACGGCCTGTTCGCGCATCCGTTCGCGCTGGTGCTGGGGCGCCGCACCTACGACATCTTCGCCGGCTACTGGCCTCAAGTGCCCGGCGACGCGCCGCACGGCCACATCGCCGACGCCTTCAACGCGGCCGCCAAGCACGTCGCCACGCATCGCCCGGACACGCTGGCGTGGCGCAACAGCCATGCGCTGAGAACCGACGTGGTCGCCGCCGTGCGCGCGCTCAAGCGCGGGGACGGCCCGGACCTGGTGACCCAGGGCAGCAGCGACCTGGTCCACCAGCTGCTCGCGAGCGACGTCGTGGACGAACTGCGGCTGCTGGTCTATCCGGTGCTGCTCGGGCGCGGCAAACGCCTGTTCGACGACGGCGCGCAGGCGTCCGCGTTCCGGCTGGCCGCGTCGCGGACCACGTCGACGGGCGTGGTGGTCGGCCGCTACGTGCGCGACGGCGACGTGCGCATCGGCTCGTTCGCCGGCGCCTGAGCGCATCGTTCACCACCGGCTTCACCCCGCCTTGCCATTGGCCCGGGATGATCGGGCCGCCACCTGTCCCACCCACTCCGGAGAACCGCCATGATCCCCAGGAACACCATCTGCCTCTGGTACGACGACGCGGCGCTGGACGCCGCCACGTTCTACGCGAAGACCTTTCCCGACAGCGAAGTGAAGGCCGTCCACCACGCGCCGGCGGACTATCCCTCCGGCAAGCAAGGCGACGTGCTGACGGTGGATTTCACCGTGCTGGGCATTCCCTGCGTCGGCCTGAACGGTGGCAAGGCGTTCCGGCAGACCGAAGCGTTCTCGTTCCAGGTGGCCACCGACGACCAGGCCGAAACCGACCGGCTGTGGAACGCCATCGTCGGCAACGGCGGCCAGGAAAGCGCGTGCGGCTGGTGCAAGGACAAATGGGGCCTGTCGTGGCAGATCACCCCGCGCGTGCTGACCGAAGCCTTCACCGGCACGGACCGCGCGGCCGCCAGGCGCGCGTTCGAGGCGATGATGACGATGCGCAAGATCGACGTCGCGGCGATCGAGGCGGCGATCCGCGGCTGAGCGCGGCCCGGCCGCGAAGGAGCCCGCGTGGGGCCCGAGGCTGTCGTCCGCCGGCGCCGTGCGATGCAGGCCTCATGGCGAAGGTCGTGTCACGGGTGCCATGCGCCGCGGACACGCCTGCCGGTGGGCGGGATGCGAGTGCTGCGGCATCGGCATCCGGCTACCTAGGCTGCCAACGGCGCCGCAGGGCCATCCGCGCCTACCCAGGTGCTATGTGCGTCATCGTCAACGTCGTTGGCAGAATGGGGGCGCTGGCGATGCGGAATCCTGTTCGCTCACGGAAACGCCGCGCCACGCAAAGCGCCGGTACGCGGCATGTACGGATCTCGCCCGGTCTACTGGCGTTCGCCACCCGTCGTGCCACCTGGCAGCCACCGCGTTGATGGCGCAGCCGATGCCATGGCCATGAACCCAACCGACGCCGGATCGCGCAACGCGGAGACCTGCGCGGGCGCGCCCACGGCGCAGCGGCCAAGGCCATCCCGCCTGCCCGGCGACGGTTCAGCGCTTGCAGGTATTGACGCCCAGCAGCCGGTACAGCGGGCAGACGTTGAACAGGCCAGTGACCAGCGGCACCACGCCGATCCACGCCCACACCGGTCCGCCGGTGACGGCCCAGGCGATCAGCAGCGCGCCGACCACGATGCGGGCCCCTTTGTCGAAACCGCCTACGTTCGCTTTCATGTGCGCGACCTCCCGAGGGTGGCGCCAGCATGCGGCGCCGCGGAGAGCGCCGCATTGATCGCGATCAACGGTCAGAGCCGCAGGTGGGCCTGCAGGGCGCGGCGGACGCGTTCGGCGTCGTCCCGCGCGCCGTAGCGGCCGGCGTCGAACACGCCGCCGCGGCCGGCGGCGGTGGCCAGTTCCGAGCACGTGGGCCTGGGCACCACCACGACCTGCCATCCGCGGGCGTCGTGGTCGGCGTCTTCGAGATGGCGCACCTCGACGGCCGCCACGTGGGCGGCGCTCAGGCGCGTGGTGGCGTCGCGGCCCCAGGTGCTGCGCCGGATGACAATGGCGCCGGGCGGGTAGCGCCAGGCATCGCCCCAACCGGACAGGCCGCCCGCGATCAGGCGAATGCCGAGGCCGGCCGCGCCCAGGATGATGACGGCGAACACCGGCGTGGCGATGTTCGGCGGCCACAGCCCGCGCCCGAGTTCCCACGCGGGCAGGCAGGCGATGACGGCCCCGGCGGCGGCGACCAGCACGCGGACCGGCCACGGGAAGTCGCGCCGGATCCGCGGCAGGTCGGAGTCGGGGATGGCGGCGGTGTCGTCGGCGGACATGCGGCATCGTAGCCGCAACCGGGCGGCCCGGACGACGCCGGCGGGCGGCGCCAACCGGCATGACGTCCGCTCCATGGCGGTTCGATGCGGCTATGTATACTCGGGCGGGCATGGCGGGTGCCCCTACCCGGCCACGAATCACGGAGCGATGTCATGGGTCTTGTTCAGGCGGTGGTGGGTGCGGTCGGCGGCGTGCTGGGCGACCAGTGGAAGGACTTCTACACGGTGCCGGACGGCCTGCCGGCGACGGCGGCGCTGTTCGCCGCGGTGCCGCGCGGCACCAACGCCGGGCGCGGCGCCAACACCAGCGGCTCCTCCAACATCATCACCAACGGCTCGAAGATCGTCGTGCCCGAGGGCTACGGCCTGCTGCTGATGCAGGACGGCGCGATCACCGCGTTCGTCGCCGAGCCGGGCGGCTACGAGTGGCGGTCCGACGACGTCAACTCGAAGTCGATCTTCGCCGGCGACGGCCTGGTCTCCACCTTCATCACCCAGAGCTGGGAGCGCTTCAAGTTCGGCGGCCAGCCGGGCTCGCAGCAGGCGGCCTTCTTCGTCTCGCTGAAGGAACTGCCGGACAACCGCTTCGGCACGCAGTCCGAGATCTACTGGGACGACGGCTTCCTCAACACCCAGGTCGGCGCGGTCACGCGCGGCTCGTACACGCTGAAGATCGTCGACCCCATCCTGTTCGTGAAGAACCTCGTGCCGGCGTCGTACCTGCAGCCGGGCAAGGTGTTCGACTTCACCGACCTGGACAACGCCGCCGCCACCCAATTGTTCAACGAAGTGGTCGGCTCGCTGGCGCCGGCCTTCAGCCTGTACACGAACGATCCGTCCAAGGGCAACCGCATCACCAAAATCCAGCAGGATTCGCTGGGCTTCGCGCAGAGCCTGTCCGCCGCCGTCGAGCAGGGCTACAAGTGGAGTTCCGAACGCGGCCTGGCCATCGTCAAGACCGCCATCGTCTCCATCGAGTACGACGCCAACACCCGCGAGCTGCTCAAGACCGTGCAGCGCGCCGACGCGCTGTCCGGCGCGCGCGGCAATGCCAACCTGCAAGCCAGCGTGGCGCAGGGCATCCAGTCCGCCGGCGAGACCGGCGGCGCGGCGGGCCTGGTCGGCGTGGGCATGGCCTCGGGCATGGTCGGCGGCGTCGGCGCGCTGCAGCAGCCGGTGGCGCCGGCCGCGCCGGCGGCCGACGACCCGGTGGCCAAGCTGCAGAAGGCCAAGCAGATGCTCGATCTCGGCCTGATCACGCAGGCCGACTACGACGCGCTCAAGGCGAAGGCGCTGGGCCTGTAACCGCCACCCGCGCATCGCCCATGTCCAACCCGAACCGACCGGCGCCACCGCCGCTGCCGCCGTTGCCGCCCGCGGGCCCCGGCTCGCCGCAGGAGGTGCCGCCGCTGCCCGGGAGCTTCCCGGTCGATCCCGCCACCCTGCCCGACGCGATCCGCGAGGAACTGGAGGCGCCCGACCCGGTCGCCCTCGACACCGCGGCCGCCGAACTGAAGGACGGCCTGAACCGCTGCCCGAAGTGCGGCGCCACCGACATCCGCCACAAGCCCGGCAGCGACGTGCTGGTCTGCCTGTACTGCCGCAACGAATGGGTGGGCGCGCGGGTCGAGGAGGCTTTCGGCCTGGGCGAAGGCCTCGCCGACCTGCGCGGCACGGTCATCGCCTCCGGCGCGCGCGACATCGCCGCCGACGCCGCCAGCCTGATGACCTTCAAGTGCACCGGCTGCGGCGCCGAGGTGACCGTCAACACCGAGAACGCGATGACGGCGCGCTGCCACTGGTGCCGCCACGTGTTCGGCGTCAACGAGCAGATCGCCAACGGCGCGGTGCCCGACGCGGTGCTGCCCTTCCACATCCGGAAGGACGATGCGGTCGCGCGCATCCGCCAGTTCGTCGACAAGCGCCGGCTGTTCGCGCTGAAGGCCTTCAAGGAACAGTTCACGCCCGAGAACGTGGTGGGCGTGTACCTGCCCTACATGATCGTCGACGGCAACGCGAGCGCGGACGTGGCCGGCAAGGGCGAGATCCTCACGCGCACCTATACGCGCGGCACCGACAAGAACAGGAAGACCTACTACGACGCCGACGTGTACCGGGTGGAACGGCACGTGGACTTCACCGTCGACGACCTGCCGCTGGAATCGTCGCGCGAGCGCGGCAACCTGGACACGCGCGTGAACACGCAGAACATCATCAACGCGATCCTGCCGTTCGACACCAAGAACGCGGTGAAGTGGAACGCGTCGTACCTGTCGGGCTTTTCGTCCGAGAAGCGCGACGCCGACGTGGAGCAGCTGCGCCCGCGGCTGGAGGACCAGTTGCTGTCCATCGCACGCGCCCAGGTGGAAGGCTCGGTGCGCCGCTACGACCGCGGCGTGCACTGGGAGCAGGAGCGCCTGGACGTGCACGGCACCCGTTGGGTCTCGATGTACCTGCCAGTGTGGCTGTATTCGTACCACCAGCCCGGCGGCAACGGCGGCATGCTGCACTACATCGCGGTCAACGGCCGCACCGGCGAGACCATGGGCAGCGTGCCGGTGCAGCACTGGAAGCTGCTGCTGGCCGCGCTGACCGTGGGCACCTTCCTCGAGGGCATCGCCCTCGCGATCATCTGGGCGGGCGCATGAGCGACGACAACGGTCTATGGCTGCTGGCGCTGGGCCCGGCGGGCGCCAGCGCGCTGTACTGGGCGCTGTACCGGTACTACCGCAACACCGACAAGTCGCACGCGTTCGAGCGCGAGACCGACATCGTCGCGCAGCCGGTCACCGGCGACGACCGCAAGATCGACGAGGTCAGGGGCACGCAGCGGACCCGGATCGACGGGGACAACGTGCGGGCGTACCGGCAGCGGGTGCAGCGGATCCGCGGCGACGACGGCTGAGTCCCCTCGCCGCCGCACCGCGTTGCCCCGTCCTGCGCCCCCCGCGCAACGGGGAGCACATGCCGAAGGCGGGTGAGGGGCGCTTTACCGGTCGCGCACACGATGCGCGAACACAGCCATACGACAGTGTGGGCATCACCGCCCGAACAACTTGCACGCATTCCCCGAGCTGATCTTTGCCCTCCCCTTCGTCAGATCGAGGCGTTCGAGCGCTTTCACTGCGGCATCAAGGGCCGATCGCCGGATAGTCGAAGCCGAGCGGCGCGAGGGCGAAGCGGCATTGCACGGGATCCGGAGGGATTCGTCTTCGACGGTGAAATCGCCGACGCCCCCCCAAGCGATCCACTCCAACCCCAAGCCACACCGTGGACTCCCCTCGGGCACGGGGCGGGGCTCAAGCCTGCCTTACGGGCTGTTGTTGAACTTCTCGTTCTTCTACTTGTTGCCGAACTAGCGGTTGCTGCGCCTTCTCCAAGAAAGCGACTCCCTCGGGCGACTGCGCGTACTCCCGCAGGATGCGATTGGCACTCGTCTCATCCCCCGCGGCTACCGCAGCCAACATACGGTTGAGATATGGACTCTCGAAGGTGGGCGCCGGCATGCGTGCCGCCTCCTGGTGTTCCGCCCCGCGATTCTGGCCTGTCTGATGGATCCGGCTATCGCCGGACTCCTCGCGGCGCTCCGCCCGTTGGCGCACCGCATCAACAGAAACCCTGCCGCCGTCGTCCAGGGCAGGGCCGGCCTGCTCCAGCATCATCGTCGCGTTGGCGCGCAGAGCAGGCGTCCTGGGATCCATGCGCAACAAGGTCGTTTGCCGCCCATTCTCGTCGATCGTCAGTTCGGTCGTACCGTCGACATTGCGCACACGCGTCACGTTGTCGGGATCGATGCTGCGCCATTGCCCACCGATGAACGCCTGCCCCCGCCCATCCTGGTTCCAATGCACGAAATCATCGCCCGACACGTAGAAGCCCGCCTGCCGACGACCATTGGCCTGAGGTTGGGGACTGCCTTCGGCGAGTGATCCGCCGCTATCGAGGGCAACAATGAATCGACGCGAGGCTTCCGGCGTGAGAAACAGGGATCGCACCGTATCGTATTCGAAGCCGAGATTGGGATTCGCCGCATTCGGCTGATGTGCGGCGACCGGCCCGATGAGCGGATTCGCGGTCACGTTGCTCCATGCCCGCATCATCGGATTGCCCGGGTCGGCACCGCGCAAGGCATTGAGGACCTCGATGCCTCGCAACGTGTTGTCCGCCCCGCTCTGCAGATAGTCCGGATTGCCATTCCGCTGATTGGGCAGCAAGCCGTCGATCGCGGCCTTGACGTCGTCCGGCGACGTCAGCGTGCCTGCTTCGACCCGATCAAGCAGCCCAGGCCAGTGTCGCCGGCCGGCCTGGTTCTGGAGCTTCATCAGCATGCCCGCGAGTTCAGCCTGATCGTCTCCAGTGCCATTGCGATACAGTTCCGTACGTTGCAGACGTTCCAGCGCCGAATCGCGGTTGCCTACGACCACATCCGCTGCGGTTACGCCATTGACGTGCTCGGTGTCGAGACCATGCACGAACGTGCGTCCAGCATCGGATGCCAGAAAGCGGTTGATGCTCGAACGATCGATGTCGACGGCATTTTCCGCGCGCATTTGGCGCCCGGTGCGTTGCAGGGACTCAAGCATGGCGTCGTACTCGTTCTGTCCAAGCTCGAGCGCGGCCCGATCCGGATGCGTCGCCGCCCAGACCTGGTAGCTGTCCAGCAGGTCGCGGGCCACCTCCGGATGCTGTCCCAGATCGATCTGCAGCGTGCCGAGCGAGTACCCGCTGTTGGCTACCGGTTCCATGCGCCCGCCGGCGCCGACATTGCCGGCAAAGCTCAGGCGGTAAGCGACATCACGACCTGCGATGCTGCCTTCCGAGGTGACGCCGACGGCGAAGTAAGCGGCGGCCCGCAGTTCGTTCTCGGTCAAGGGATTCGGGTTCGTCATGATCCATCTCCTTATGGGTCATCGTCAGGGATCGTGGGACAGGCACTCCTGCACCCACGGCTGCGCCTGCAAGGCGTCGCGCGCATCGTCCGCCATGGGCACGGCCTGGTAGTCGGCGAAGCAGGCGCCATCGGCGCGCATCAGGTCGGCGAGCTTGCCGTCGCAGAGCCGCAACGGCTTGTCGATGCGTTGCCAGCCGTCATCGCACTCGGTGTCGGTCTCGGAGCCTGGACGACCGCAGATGTGCGTGCGTCGTGCTTCGGTGGATGAGGTGGCGCGCGCGATGATCCTGCCTTCGTACGTTTTTCCGGAGGCGAAATAGGACCAGGTCCCGCAGATGCGGTCGTCATGTTGCGACAGAAGGTAGCGGCTGCATTCCTCGGGCGAAGTCGTTCCCTCGCACGCTTCCCATTGACCGGCGAACGCACCGTCTGTTGGCGCCACCGGAACATCCCCCATGGGCGACGCGGATGAGCCCGCTTCGATACCCGCCTGTCCGGCGTCCAGTCCCGCACATGCCCCAAGACCCAGCAGCGCCACCATCGTCAACCTACGCATCAAGAATCCCTTCCGACAAGCGTTGTCCCATGCTACGACGCGATCAGGACACCCACAACAGTGCCCCTGTAAAAGTGACACGCCTTTCCAGCATGGGAAACGATGACGCCCCACCATTCGAATTCCTTCATTGCCTTACCACAACGGATGTTCGTCCTTCGCGAACAAGACGTATGCAGGGCGGGTTCCAGCCCGCCATCCCGGATGTCGCGCAGCCGGTCACCGGCGACGACCGCAAGATCGACGAGGTCAGGGGCACGCAGCGGACCCGGATCGACGGGGACAACGTGCGGGCGTACTGGCAGCGGATGCAGCGTACCCGCGGCGGCGACGGCTGATCCCCGATACCGGCCCGACGCTTCCCGGGTTGCGGACACCGACTAGCCGGTTAGACGGCCAACCGCGGCCGCCGTTCGATTTCGGCGATCACGCCGGGCAAGGCTACAGCGTCCACCGGGGGAGAGAACCAGTATCCCTGCGCGGCGAAGCAGTTCATCCGGCGCAAGGCCGCCGCGGTCCGCGCGTCCTCGACCCCTTCCGCCACCACGTGCATGCCCAGCTGCTGCGCCAGGCCGATCGTCGAACCGACGATCGCCGCGCTCGCCGCGTGCCGCAGCAGGTTGCCGATGAAGCCCTTGTCCAGCTTCAGCTCCTCCACCGGCATGTCCTGCAGGTACGCGAGCGAGCTGTAGCCGGTGCCGTAGTCGTCGATCGACAACTGCACGCCGGACGCCGACAGTGCCCGCAGGGTGCGCAGGCTGGCCCCCGGATCGGACATGGCCGCCGATTCGGTGATCTCCAGCGCGAGCCGTTGCGGCGGCACGTCCGAGCGCGCGAGTTGCCGCTGCACGTCGGCGGGAAGCGCGGCGTCGAGCAGGCTGCACGTCGACAGGTTCACCGCCACCGTCAACCCCATGCCCTGGCGCTGCCATGCGGCGCACTGGTCGAGCGCCAGGCCCAGCACGTGCCGCGTCACCTCCGGCATCAGGTCGGTATGCTCCATCAGCGGGATGAACTCGGCGGGCGGCACCGTCCCGCTGGAAGGGTGCTCCCAGCGCAACAACGCCTCCACGCCGATCACGCGCATGTCGCGCAGCCGGACCTTCGGCTGGTACTGCAGGCGGAGTTGTCCTCCGGACACGGCGTCGCGCAGTTCGTTGAGCAGCAGCAGCGTGCGTGGATCCCCGCGCTTGAGGTCCGGGGTGAAACGCAGGACCCCGCCCTGCTGCTGGCGCGCACGGTGCATGGCGACGGTCGCCTGGCGGACCAGAGCCGACGGGTCGTCGCCGTCCTGCGGCCCGATCGACAGCCCCATGCTCGCCGATGCCTTGATCCTGGCGCCCTCGATCCAGAACGCATCGCGCATGGCCTCGCGCAGGCGTTGCGCGCCGTCCTGCGCCTGCGAGGCGTCCGTCACCGTCATCACCGCGCAGAACTCGTCGGCGCCCATGTACGCCATGGCGTCGCGCGGCGGCAGCGCGGATCGCCACCGTCGCGCCAGTTCGCGCAGCAGCGCGTCGCCGGCGCGATGGCCGTACGCCTCGTTGACCGCGCCGAAGCGGTCGATGTCGATGATCAGCACCGCAACCTGCGGACCGGCGTCGAGGGCCCGCGCGATCGCCTCCAGCAGCCGGCGCCGGTTGGGCAGGCCGGTCAGCGGATCGGTATCGGCGGCCAGCGCCAGTTCGTCGCGCTGGCGGTCGACCCGGCCGCGCAGGCCGCGCAACCGCCACCACAACAGCAACACGGCGAAGCCGGTGACCGACACCGCGGCGACGGTGGCGATGACCGCATCCGGCCGCGCGGGCGCGAGCAGGCTGAGCGGCGCCGCGAGCATCGCCAGCGCGACCAGCGACAGCCTGCCCGCCGTGCCGTCGATGCGGGCCGGATCGCGCCTCGCGAGCAGGCGGTGGCGGGACGGGTGCAGCGCCGCCGCGCCCCAGCAGACGTAGGCGAGCAGCCACATCAGGAACAGCGGCTTCGCCGGCGGCTCCGCGCCGTAGCTCATCGCGTGGTAGATCGCGTCCGCGCAGGTCCATGACATCAGCCCGAGCACGAGCAGCTTCAGCGAGGGCGAACGCGTTTCCGGCGCGCTGGCGAGCCAGGCGGCGAGCGCCAGCAGGGCCAGGTCGCCCAGCGGATACAGCATGCGGAAACGATGCGGCGCCGGGAACGGCGGCGCCCGCTCCAGCGTCGGCAGGACGAACAGCCACCATCCCAGCAACCCCGTGCACAGCAGCACCAGCGCGCCATCGAGCAATCCCGCCCAGGCGATGGCGCCGCTGGTCCGGTCGCGGATGAAGCCCCACAACGCCAGCGCGAACAGGCCGGTCGCCAGCGTGTACAGCAGGTCCGCCGCCGTCAGGCGCAATCCCGAGGTGCCGGCCGCGTCCATGGGCGACTGCACGAACGCACCGGCGACGAACAAGGCATGCGCGAACGCGAGCCACCACCAAGGTCCCATGCGCCTGCCATGCACCTGCGCGGCGCCGATGGCGAGGCCGATCGTGCCCCAGCATGCCAGGGCGCCGCCGTACCAGCGCCATTGAACCAGCCCGACGACGATGCCGGCGATCGCGAACATCCACCAGGCGTGCCCGGCGCGGCCGACCGCCAGCGGGAACCATTCACGCCGCAGGGCCTCCAGCCTGTCGACGAACTGTTCGCTCACATGGCGCATGCGCGGCAAGGGAACCGGCCATCGCCGCATGAGCGCGTAACGTTCGCCGCGGCGGCGAAAAATTTCGAGTCCATGTGTCCGCCTTCGGAACGCTCCATACGCGAGCGGAATCTAGCACGCTTGAACGACACGGCACGCGCCGTCGATGCGATGCATCGCAGACGATAGACGAAAAAATTTCCCGCTATCGTGAGGTCACAAACGGATGCGCATGGGACGCGCGAAGGCGACGCGATGGAATGCACGGAGCGCGGTCGAGTGAGATGACGGCACGGGGCTTCCGGAGCGACGCGCCTGCCGACGGCAAGGTCGGCGTCCTCAGCCATCCCGTGGCTGAACATCTTCCCCGGCGCACGGTCGCTGGCCGTCCGGAGCGGTGGTCATGGCACAGCGCACCGGTTAATGTCACACGCACGTTTTCCGATGCCTACCCGATGAAGGCCCGTACCCCCGACGTCCGCATGCCGGCATGAGCGACGCGTCCCGCCGCTCCGCCACCCGGACCGAACCCCTCGCAGACCGCTCGCAGCCATGGATCGCCGCGCTGGCGAGCGCGCTGGTGCACCTGCTGTTCCTGCTGGCCCTGCTGTATTCGTCCAGCGTCGCCCTGGCGCCGCCCGAAGGCGGCGACAGCGGCGGCGCGCGCATCAAGGTGGACTTCATCGGCGAGACGCAGCAGGACGACCCGCGTCCGCCCGTGCCGCCGACCGGCACCGCCACGCCCAGCGAACGCCCCCGCCCGCGCAAGCCGCTGGTGACCACGCCCGTCACTTCGCCCGTCGACGCCACCCGCGTGACCGAGGCCGAGCATCCCGTCGCCCCCGACGAAGAACGGCAGTCCGCGCCCGACGAAGCCGCCGCCGCACGGCACGAGACCCGGCCCCCGGCCAGCCAGCCCACCCCCGCCTGGCGCCGTTCCGCCCGCTGGGGCCAGCCTCCCGGCATGCTGGCGCAGGAGACGGCGCCCGAGAACATGGGCCGGACCGTCGGCACCGGCCGCAGCCAGGGACGCGGCCAGGACAACGCCGCCGCCCCCAGCATGGAAGTGGACGGCCACCAGATCTACTACGACCTGCGCAACGAACTGAAGACCGCCGAATGGCAGGCGCAGGGCATGAAGGAGATCTTCTTCCCCCTGCCCGGTCGCCGCGACCTGATGGTCTGCGCGCTGGAGATCGTCGCCACCCGCGGCTCCGGCGGCTGCCGCCTGGTGCAGCCCGACGACCCGGCGCTGGCGACCATCGGCGACGCCCGCGACGTGGTCAACGTCATGCGCATCTACCGCCGCGGCGAACTGGTCTGGCGCGGGCCGGGGGCGTACCGGTAGGCCGGTCGGAGGCGCGGTCGCCTTCGACGCTTTCTCGGCGCCGACCCACGCAACGCCCCCGCAAAAGGAGAACCCCGCTTCCGCGGGTTGTTCATCGCGATCCGGTCGGCCGCCCTGGCAGCCTCTCGTAGCGCTGGGGCTCAGTTGAGCCTGGCGCCCGGTTCCGGGCCGATGGCCGCGGCGCGGCCGGGATCCATCGCATCGACAATCGCAAGCCGCTGCTTGAGTTCCTCTTCCGTCAGCACACCTTCGCGGTGCAACCACTTGAAGCGGTGGCGATGCTGCTCCGGCGTGTCGTTTTCCGGCATGAAGTCGTACTCGCGGCGCATGTAGTCGGCACGGCGCGATGCGATCTCGTCGAGGATGCGCTGACCGTCGGCGCCGTCGATTACCAGCAGGTTGCCGGATTCGGTGGGGATGATGGTGTAGCGGGTCGAGAAGAGGTGGTACGCACCGTAGCAAGCCAGTCCCACCCACAGCCAGATCGAGATCTTCAGGCCCTGCCCACCCGCCAGGCTGACGCCGGTGAACGCCACGCCCAGCACGATCCACAGCAAGCCCACGTTGCGCAGCCACTGGTTGCGTTCCACCAGCGTCTGCCTGTCGCGGCCGATCGCCGAATACGGCACCGAGAACGAACGACTGCCGGAACTGTCCTCCAGGCGGTAATCCAGTTCGTCCTCGCCAAAGACGTAGCGCACCCGGTTGGAGTGCTTCTTCTGGTTGATTTCCATGCAGCCTCCCCGTGGCTTTTCCTTTGCGACTATAAGCGACGGGACATGGCCCGTCAGCCTCCCTCAGCCCACGCCTCCGGGGAAGGAGAGACGGTGCAACCCGATGGCCCGTTGGCCGACAACGGCGACGCCCGCGACGTGGTCGACGTCATGCGCATCTACCGCCGCGGCGAACTGGTCTGGCGCGGGCCGGGGGCGTACCGGTAGGTAGCCCCCACTGCGTTCATTCCCCGTCCGCATGGACCGTCACCCGCATCTCGCGGGCGAACACGCGCTCGTAGCCGCGGTAGGGCAAGGGGCTGGCGGCCCACACGGCGTCTTCCACCGATTGCCGCGCCGCTTCGTCGAACGTGCACGACGCATGCGCCTGCACGTGTAGCACGTCGCCGCCCGACAGCTGCCGCACCAGCACCGGGCACGTGCCGGTGATGCCGGTGTCCGGCCGCTGCCAGTGCGTGCGGATGGCGTGCCGCACGGCCTGCGAATAGGCGCGGTGCAGGTCGGCGTCTTCGGAGACGGGCTGGGCGGTGGCGACGGTGGTGGCGAGGAGCAGCGCGAGGGCGGCGAGGTGGCGCCGTCCGGGGGTGGTGTTCTGCATGGCGTGAGGGGGTCCTTTCGATCCGTCGCGCGCTTGTGGTGCGCTTGACGCGATGAACCGGAGTCGCTGGGTCCCCGCCTTCGCGGGGATGACGGTACAGGCGTGCACGGGATCCGGAGGGCAGCCTCATCGTGTGCTCGCCCTCCGTCCTGCGGATCACATGTTGCGGCGATACTCCCCGCCCACGTCGTACAGCGCATGGCTGATCTGCCCCAGGCTGTGCGTCTTGACCGCCTCGACCAGCGCCGCGAACACGTTGCGGCGCTCGCGCGCGGTGCGCTGCAGGTAGGCCAGGCCGTGGCCGTCGTGCACCTCCGGCTCGGCGTGCTCCTCCATCGCCGAGGCGTGGCTGTGGTCGGTCTCGCCTTCCGGCGCCAGCGCATTGCGCGAGGCCTGCCAGGCGCGCACGTTGGCGATCTGCTGGGCCTTTTCCTCCTCGGTCGAGCGGATCAGCTCGATCTCGGTGGCGATCTCGCCGCCGTGCTCGCGCGGCAGGAAGGTGTTCACGCCCACCAGCGGCAGGCTGCCGTCGTGCTTCTTGTGTTCGTAGTACAGCGACTCTTCCTGGATCTTGCCGCGCTGGTACATGGTGTCCATCGCGCCGAGCACGCCGCCACGCTCGCTGATCGCCTCGAACTCCTTGTAGACCGCCTCTTCCACGATGTCCGTCAACCGGTCCACCACGAAGCTGCCCTGCCACGGGTTCTCGTTGAAGTCCAGCCCCAGTTCCTTGTTGATGATCATCTGGATGGCCACCGCGCGGCGCACGCTCTCTTCCGTCGGCGTGGTGATGGCCTCGTCGTAGGCATTGGTGTGCAGGCTGTTGCAGTTGTCGAACAAGGCGTACAGCGCCTGCAGCGTGGTGCGGATGTCGTTGAACTGGATCTCCTGCGCGTGCAGCGAGCGGCCGGAGGTCTGGATGTGGTACTTCATCATCTGGCTGCGCTCGTTGGCGCCGTAGCGCTCGCGCATGGCGCGCGCCCAGATGCGGCGGGCGACGCGGCCGATGACGGTGTATTCCGGATCCATGCCGTTGCTGAAGAAGAACGACAGGTTGGGCGCGAAGTCGTCGATCCTCATGCCGCGCGCCAAGTAGTACTCGACGATCGTGAAGCCGTTGGACAGCGTGAAGGCCAGCTGGCTGATCGGGTTCGCCCCGGCCTCGGCGATGTGGTAGCCGGAGATCGACACCGAGTAGAAGTTGCGCACGCCGTGGTCGACGAAGTACTGCTGGATGTCGCCCATCATGCGCAGGGCGAACTCGGTACTGAAGATGCAGGTGTTCTGTGCCTGGTCTTCCTTGAGGATGTCGGCCTGCACGGTGCCGCGCACGGTGGCCAGCGTCTCGGCCTTGATGCGGGCGTAGGTCTCTGCGTCCACCAGCTGGTCGCCGGTGATGCCCAGCAGGCCCAGGCCCAGCCCGTCGTTGGTGGGCGGCAGGTCGCCGTGGTAACGCGGGCGCTCGCGGCCGGCGAAGAAGGCGTCGATCTTCTGCTGCGCCTCGGCCCAGCGCGCATCGTCGGCCCTCAGGTATTTCTCCACCTGCTGGTCGATGGCGGTGTTCATGAACATCGCCAGGATGATCGGCGCCGGGCCGTTGATCGTCATCGACACCGAGGTGGTGGGTGCGCACAGGTCGAAGCCGGAATACAGCTTCTTCATGTCGTCCAGCGTGGGGATGTTGACGCCGGAGTTGCCGATCTTGCCGTAGATGTCCGGGCGCGGCGCCGGGTCCTCGCCGTACAGGGTGACGCTGTCGAAGGCGGTGGACAGGCGCGCGGCCGGCTGGCCGACGCTGAGGTAGTGGAAGCGGCGGTTGGTGCGTTCCGGCGTGCCCTCGCCCGCGAACATGCGGATCGGGTCCTCGCCGGTGCGGCGGTATGGGTACACGCCGCCGGTGTACGGATAGCTGCCGGGCAGGTTCTCTTTCTGCAGGAAGGTCAGCAGTTCGCCCCAGCCCTGGTACGGCGGCGGCGCGATCTTGGGAATCTGCTGGTGGCTGAGCGATTCGCGGTAATTCTCGATGCGGATGGTCTTGCCGCGTACTTGGTACTCGTTGACCGGATCGGTCACCGCCTTGTGGCGGGCGGGCCATTCCCGCAGCAGCTTCAGCGCTTCCGACGACAGCGACTGGATGGCGTCGTTGTAGCGCTGGCGCAGGGTCAGCAGGGAGCGATCCGCCGCAGGAGGGGCTTCGGCCCCGACTGCGATGCCCGGCCGTGCGGTCGGGGCTGAAGCCCCTCCTACAAGGGCGTCGGGCACGTAGAGCGCCAGGGCTTCCGGCAGCAACGGATCGTCCAGGTCCTTGAGCGCATTCCAATAGTGCTGCGCGCGGCTGGCGGTCTCGGTCTCGGTCTCGATGCGGCGGTTGATGCCGCGGCCTTGCTCGGCGATCTCGGCCAGGTAGCGGACGCGGCTGCCGGGGATCAGCACGGTGGCGCGCGGTTCCTTCAGCGCAGTGTCGATGACCGGATCGAAATCGCAGCGAAGCCGCGCAGGAGGGGCTTCAGCCCCGACCGCACGGCCGGACATGGTGGTCGGGGCTGAAGCCCCTCCTGCAGCGCCGACGCCCAGCTTCTCGCGCAGCAGGCGGCACAGGTTGGCGAACATCCAGCTGACGCCGGGGTCGTTGAACTGGCTGGCGATGGTGGGATAGACGGGGACGTCGGCGTCCGGCGTCTGGAACGCCACGCGGTTGCGCTTCCACTGCTTGCGCACGTCGCGCAGGGCGTCCTCGGCACCGCGCTTGTCGTACTTGTTCAGCACCACCAGGTCGGCGAAGTCGAGCATGTCGATCTTCTCCAGCTGGCTGGCCGCGCCGTAGTCGCTGGTCATCACGTACATCGGGAAGTCGACCAGGTCGACGATCTCCGAATCGCTCTGGCCGATGCCGGCGGTCTCCACGATCACCAGGTCGAAGCCCAGCGACTTGAGGAAGGCGATGCAGTCCTTCAGCACGGCGTTGGTCGCCACGTGCTGCCGGCGCGTGGCCATCGACCGCATGTAGATGCGTTCGCTGCGCAGCGCGTTCATGCGGATGCGGTCGCCCAGCAGCGCGCCGCCGGTGCGGCGGCGGGTCGGATCGACCGAGATCACCGCGATCCGCATCTGCGGGAAGCACGACAGGAAGCGGTTCATCAGTTCGTCGGTGACCGACGACTTGCCAGCGCCGCCGGTGCCGGTGATGCCGAGTACCGGGACCGGGGACCGGGGACCGGGGACCCGGGAACCCGAGGCCAAACTCCATTGCTTGCGCAGATGCGTGAGTTCCGATTCGGAAAACAGGCCGTCCTCAATAGCCGACAACATGCGGCCTATCGCGATTTCATCATCGATCGGGGGAAGCGCCGTATTCCCCGGGTCCCCGGTCCCCGGTCCCCGGTCCCGCGCCTGCTGCGCACGCGCCACCACATCCTGGATCATCTCCACCAGCCCCATCTTCATGCCGTCGTTGGGGTGGTAGATGCGCTCCACGCCGTAGGCCTGCAGCTCGGCGATCTCCTCGGGGGTGATGGTGCCGCCGCCGCCGCCGAACACGCGCACGTGGCCGGCGCCGCGTTCCTTCAGCATGTCGACCATGTACTTGAAGTACTCGACGTGGCCGCCCTGGTAGCTGGACAGGGCGATGCCGTCGGCGTCCTCCTGCAGGGCCGCGCGCACCACGTCCTCCACGCTGCGGTTGTGGCCCAGGTGGATCACTTCCGCGCCCTCGCCCTGGATCAGGCGGCGCATGATGTTGATGGCGGCGTCGTGCCCGTCGAACAGGCTGGCGGCGGTCACGAAGCGCAGCGGCGTGGCGTCGGCCTGGGCTGCGGGAAACTGGCTGGCGGGTTTGCTCACGCGTGCCCTCGCTCACGGGTGATGGTCAGAAGCGGGATTGTAGCCGTTCGCGCGTGATCACCTCACCAATTGCACACCAGTGCCCGCCGGGCGGCGCCCACCCTACGCGGGCGTGCGGTGCGGCCGCGTCAGGCCAGCCCGAACGGCAATTCGCGCGTGGACACCACGCGCTGGCCGACGCGTTCCCCGCGCAGGAAGCGCACGGCGGCGTCCAGCGTTTCCGGTGCGATGGCCACGCGGTGGTGGCCCAGGCCGGTGGTGCTGAGCAGCGTGGCCTGCGGCCAGTAGCGGGCGTAGCGTTCGCCTTCGCACCAGGGCACGTCGGTGTCCTCGAGGTCGTGCACGACCAGGCCGGGGCGCGCGATCCGCGGCGCGGTGGCGTGCGCGTGCAGGTCGGCGACGTCGTGCGCGGTCAGTTCCTGGTATTCGTCGAACAGGCGCCGGCTGAGGAACTGCGCCAGCCCCACCATGCCGCCGAAGCGGCGCGCGGCGTCGAAGGGATCGGCCGCCGGCGCCAGCAGGATCACGCGTTCGGCCTGCATGCCGCGCGCCATCGCCACCGCCGTGGCCGCGCCGCCCAGCGAATGGCCGACCACGGCCGCCAGCGGGCCCAGACTTTCGGCGACACGCGCCACGGCCTCGGCGAACATCGGCAGCGTGGCGCGCCGCCCGCTGCTGCGGCCGTGCGCGGGCTGGTCGAACGCGACCACGGCGTAGCCGGCGCGGCGCAGCGGCTCCACCCACGGCAGGAAGCGCAGGCCGAAGCTGGACCAACCGTGCACCAGCAGCACGGTGGGCTCGCGCTGCGGATCGCCCCAGGCATAGGTGGCCAGCCGCTCGCGGCCGAACGCCAGTTCGCCGATGCGCGCCCCGCCGGTGTCGCTCTGGCGGGCACGCGCGCGGGCGCCGGGCAGCGGGGTGCAAAACAGCTGGAAGGCCCTGGCCAGCGTGCTGCGCGGCGCCAGCCAGCTGCCGACGGCGAAACGCGCGCTCAACAGCGAGAGCGCCCAGGATTTACGAACGGTCGTGCTATTTTGTCGCGCAGTGACGGCGGCCATGGCGGAACCTCACGGGTTTCAGGCGGGGGTGGCGGGGGAAGCAGGCGGAGTCGGCGCCCCGTAGGACGCGAGCAGGCGGTCCAGCGAACGCCGCGCCAGGGCGGGCGCCTGCACGGGGTCGTACAGGCGGGCATCGTGCAGGCCCTGGGCGACGGCGAACAGTTCGAACGCCAGCAGCACGGGATCGGTCTTCGGCGAGAGTTCGCCGGCGTCGATGCACATGCCGATCGCTTTGACCAGTTGCTGCCGCAGTTGCAGCAGCCAGTCGACCACGCGGTCGTGCAGCAGCCCCGGGCGGGCATCGTATTCATGCGCGGCGGCCAGGATCACGCAGCCGTCCGGGTTGTCGCAGACCCAGCGGAACCAGTTCTCCATGATCGCGCGCAGGCGCGGCAGGCCGCGTGGCAGGACCACGGCCGGGGCGATCACGGCCCGCGCGTAGCGCTCGGCGGTCCACTCCAGCACCGTCAGCTGCAGATCCTCGCGCGAGCCGAAGTGCGCGAACACGCCGCTCTTGGACATCCCGGCCGCCGCCGCCAGTTCGCCGATCGACAGGCCTTCCAGCCCGTGCCGCGCGGCGATGTCGTACGCCCGCGCGACGATCATCTCGCGGGTGGCGTTGCCCTTGTTCGTGGCGGCGTGGGGCGTCATGGCGACAGAAATAGCACGGTCGTTCGATTCTCACAATAGGCGGAAGGTCACCTTCCTCCGGCCCGGCCGTCATCGCGGCGGAGACCGATTGGATTAGACTTGCGCCCTGCGACGACCACGGCGAGTTCCGGAAACGTCGCTTTTTTCTTTTCCGAACAACCCGTTGGCCACCCAAGAAGGCAAGCCCGCGCCGGTCCCCCGCCCGCGCATCGGAGCCCACCCATGATCTTCGAAACCCTCGACACGTCCGGCCACGAACAGGTCGTCTTCTGCCACAACCCAGACGCCGGGCTGAAGGCCATCATCGCCATCCACAGCACGGTGCTGGGCCCGGCCCTGGGCGGCGTGCGCATGCGCCCCTACACCGACAGCGCGCTGGCGCTGACCGACGCGCTGCGGCTGAGCCGCACGATGACCTACAAGAACGCGCTGGCCGGGCTGAACGTGGGCGGCGGCAAGGCGGTGATCATCGGCGACAGCGGCGCCGACAAGACCGAGGTGCTGTTCCGCTCGTTCGGCCGCTACGTCGACTCGCTGGGCGGCCGCTACATCACCGCCGAGGACGTGGGCACCGACGTCAACGACATGGAGAACGTCTACCGCGAGACCGAATACGTGGTCGGCGTGCACCAGGTCCACGGCGGCTCCGGCGACCCGGCCCCGTTCACCGCCTACGGCGCGCTGCAGGGCCTGATGGCCACGCTGAACCGCAAGTTCGGCAACGAGGAGATCGGCAAGTACAGCTTCGCCGTGCAGGGCCTGGGCCACATCGGCATGGAGTTCGTGAAGCTGCTGAAGGAACGCGGCGCCAAGCTGTTCGTCACCGACCTCAACCCGGCGCTGGTCGAGCACGCGGTGGAGGAATATGGCGCCGAGGCGGTCAAGCCCGACGAGATCTACGACCTGCCGGTGGACGTGTTCAGTCCCTGCGCGCTGGAGTACGCCATCAACGAGCAGACCCTGCCGCGGCTGAAGGCCAAGGTGATCTGCGGCACCGCCAACAACCAGATGTCGCACGTGACCGGCGTGGAAGCGGCCAAGCGCGGCATCCTGTACGCCCCGGACTACGCGGTGAACGCCGGCGGCGTGATGAACGTGTCGCTGGAGATCGACGGCTACAACCGCGAGCGCGCCATGCGCATGATGCGCACCATCTACCACACGGTCGGCAAGATCTTCGACCTGTCGGACAAGGAAGGCATCGCACCGCAGTACGCCGCCGACCGCATCGCCGAGGCGCGCATGGCCGCCATCGGCAAGCTCAAGCTGCCGCTGGGCCGCACCGCGCCGCGCTTCATGGGGCACCTGCGCGGGGAGCACTGACCGGCGCAGGCGAGGTTCGAGGCGATGCGCCGGCTCCCGGCCGGCGCTCGCGATTCCGATCCGCCGCCTCCCCCCTCCCTTTGCGTGATGGGGGTTTGGCATAGCGCGCCGCCGACGTCGCCATCCGGCACGCCATCCAGCGTTCCCGCTCGATGCGCATCCGGGGCAAACAGGCATCCGCCGCCCCGTCCCGATCCTCTCGCGCCCACGGGCGGTGGCCCGCGCCGTGGCGCCGTCCCGGCACCCGCGCGGTGAGACCACCGCCTCCGCATGTTGCGGTGCAGGCCGTCGTTTCGCGTGCCGCCCGCTACACTTCGCGCAGGCCGCGCGCAGCGGCCGCTCTTTTTCGGGATGGGGCAAGGGGACGCCATGCAGGCATTCGCACTGGGTGAGGACATCGACGCGCTGCGCGAAGCCGTGCAGCGTTTCGCGCAGGCCGAGATCGCGCCGCGCGCGGCGCAGATCGACCACGACAACGCCTTCCCGCAGGACCTGTGGCCCAAGCTGGGCGAACTGGGCCTGCTGGGCATCACCGTCGACCCCGCGTTCGGCGGCAGCGGCCTGGGCTACCTGGCGCACCTGGTGGCGATGGAGGAGATCTCGCGCGCGTCCGGCTCGGTCGGCCTGAGCTACGGCGCGCACTCCAACTTGTGCGTGTCCAACCTCTACCTCAACGGCAACGATGCGCAGCGCCGCGCCTACCTGCCGAAACTGTGCAGCGGCGAGTGGAAGGGCGCGCTGGCGATGAGCGAGCCGGGCGCCGGCTCCGACGTGGTCGGCTCGATGAGCTGCCGCGCCGAGTTGCGCGACGGCGTATGGATCGCCAACGGCAACAAGATGTGGATCACCAACGGCCCCGAGGCCGACGTGCTGCTGGTCTACATGCGCACCGCCGGCAAGGACGCGGGCAGCAGGTGCATGACCGCCTTCATCGTCGAGCGCGGCATGAAGGGCTTCTCCACCGCGCAGAAGCTGGACAAGCTGGGCATGCGCGGCAGCAACACCTGCGAACTGGTGTTCGAGAACTGCGAGATCCCGCAGGAGAACGTGCTGGGCGAGGTCGACCACGGCGTGCGCGTGCTGATGAGCGGCCTGAACACCGAGCGGCTGGTGCTGAGCGGCGGCCCGATCGGCCTGATGCAGGCGGCGATGGACCTGGCCCTGCCCTACGTGCGCGAGCGCAAGCAGTTCGACGCCGCCATCGGCACCTTCGGCCTGATGCAGGGCAAGCTGGCCGACATGTACACCGCGCTGCAGTCCAGCCGCGCGTTCGCGTACGAAGTGGCGCGCGGCTTCGACGACGGCCGGGGTTCGCGCGCCGCCGCGGCCGGCTGCCTGCTGCACGCCTCGGAAGCCGCCGTGCAGGTGACCTTGGAAGCCATCCAGTCCCTCGGCGGCAACGGCTACATCAACGAATACCCCGCCGGCCGCCTGCTGCGCGACGCCAAGCTCTACGCCATCGGCGCCGGCACCAACGAAATCCGCCGCATGCTCATAGGCCGCGAGTTGTTCGAGGGGCGAGGCTGATCCGTTTGCGCGGCACCGCCGCGCGGATCGGCCGAGCGCCCGGCGTGCTTCGCCGGGCCGGAACGAGGATGACCTGCTTACGCGGCACTGCCGCGTGGCTTATCCGAGCGCCCGGCGTGCTTCGCCGGGCGGAACGAGCATGATCCGTTTGCGCGATATTGCCTCGCCCATCCCGTAGGAGCGGGCCATGCCCGCGATGCTTTTCCGCGAAATCACGCAGGAGCATCGTGCTCATGGGGCGCTCCTACGCATCTGTCGGGTACCGGGTCCCGCAGGCTTCCGCCGGACGACTCGCCCGCGAGCTCGCGTAAGGTGGGCCCTGACCCAACGCCACCCTGCCGGTCACCCTTGATGGCGGCGGGTCTGGGCCTGCCTGGCGTGCCCGCCATCCCGGCACCCGGGCACGGCGCCCGCACCAGGATCACGCCACCCTCAGAACGCCACCCGCACCCGCGACGACCACTGCCGGTCATCGCCTTCCCCACCGCCGTCGCGCAGGTCGTAGCCGAACGAGAGCCGCGTCCGCGGCCATGGCGACACTTCCAGCGCGGCGCCCATCAACGTCGTGGTGCGCTCCCTCGACGCCAGCGGCGCCCAGCTGTCCACGCCGGTGAAGCTGGCCTCCACGTCCAGTCCGCGCCCCGCCACCGTGCGCTGCCATTCCGCATAGGCATGCAGGGACACGCTGCCCAGCGCCGACGTCTCCCAGCCACGGTACGCACGCAGGCCGGCCAATGCCTGCAACCGGTCGCTCCGGTTGTCGCGGGTCATCAGGCCGAAGCCGTCCGCGCCATCCTCCAGGAACGCGTCGCGCTGCAGGCGGACGAATTCCATGCCCGTGTAGGGCGCCAGCCAGGCGTCGCGCCCGCCGAAGCGGTGGCCGGTTTCCAGGCTCGCGGTGGCGTAGCGGCCGGCGTAGCCGCTGGCGACGCCCTGCATCCGTCCGCCCAGCAACAGACCGCGGTCGATCTGCCGGTCGAAACGCCCGGCGCCGAGCAGGCCCACCACGTGGGTGCCATTCCATTCGCCGCCCGCATACGCCATCGCCTGCGTCTGCCGGTCGCGGCCGCGATCGCGGCCGCCCTGCACGCCGCCGCTGGCGTGCGTCTCGCCGAACGCCATGCCGGCGAAGCCGTGCGCGCCCAGCCCGCCGTCGCTGCCGAGCATCCAGCCGTCCGCCTGGTAGCGCGCGATGCCCAGCGCGCCCTGTCCCGGCGCGCCCAGCGCCCGGTACCAGTCGCGGTCCGGCGTCCCGCGCATGGCCGCCTCGCCCGCACGCGCGCCGAGCGCACGGCGGCCGGCGCCGATCACGTCGTAGGTCATCGCATCGGCGACCGCGTGCAGTTCGCCGGACAGGCTGCGCAGCGAGGCGTCGGCCTCGGCCACGCTGCCGGCCTGCTGCAGCCTGCCGGCGGCGTCGATGAAGTCCTGCCCGATGCCGGCCGCCGCCTGTCCCGCCAGCTGGCCGTCGATGGCCGACATCGCCGCCTCCACGCGCACGGCCGACGCCTGGGTGGGCTTCGGCAGCGCCAGCGCCGCCACCGCGCGCGACACATCGATGCGCGCGATGTCGAGGAACACGTTATTGGGGTCGTAGGCCAACGTGGCCTGGAGGAACACGTTGGGCGCCCCCTTGACGCTGCTGAAAGTGCCATTGACGCCGCCGAACGCGGTCAGCAGGGTTTCCCGCGCCTGGGTCACGTAGCCCGTCTTCACGCCCAGCACCGACACCTGGCCGTTGAGGTTCGCCGCGCCACCGACCCGCAGCGGACTCCCCAGCCAGACACCCAGGTTGCCGGTGGCCGTCTGGGTGAAGGTGTGCCCGTTCACGATCCACGCTTCGTTCTCGGCGCCGTTGAGGAACAGGCCGCTGTTGCTGACGTTGCCGTCGATGTCGCCGCGCGCCCACACCGTCGCGCCTTGGGCGATGCTCAGGTTCGACGACAGGCCGTAGCGGATGTCCAAGCCACCCTGCTGCACGCGGGTGTCGCCGGTGTACGACTGGGTGTTGAGCAGGGTCAGCACGCCACTGCCCGACTTGATCAGGCCGCCGGCGCCGACGATGTCGTTGCGCCACACTGAGTGGCCGGTGAACGACACGCTGACGTCGCCCCAGGCGAAGTTGCCGGGGCCGTTCGCCGCGCGGCTCACGTCCAGCAGGCCCCAGCCGAATTCCGGGTCCACGCCGGGCGCGCCCAGGTCGCGCGCCGTGCCCAGCAGCGTCTGCCGGACCAGGTCGTTGTCGAAGTACGGGAACGCCGACCAGACCACCGCCGCCGCGCCGGACACCTGCGGCGCGGCGAACGAGGTGCCGCCGCCCATGTACAGGTCGTAGCTGGCGTCGCCGGTGCGCGCGTCGGGGTCGATGAAGACCACGTTGCCCGGCGCGGCCAGGCAGTAGTTCATCGCGATGCCGCAGGCCTGCGAATAGCCGGTCAGCTGCGTGGGGTTGTCCGGGTCCAGCGCCGCGACGGTGAGCCAGCCGCGCTCGAGGTCGGCCGCGGCGGCGGACAGGCTGGGCAGCGCGGCGTTGTCGGACGGGTCCGCGCGCAGGGCGGGAATGTCGCCGGCGTTGCCGTTGGCGAAGACGATCAGGCCGCCCCGGCCGATGACGAAGTCCCGGTACGCCGCCGCCAGTTCGGACGTCAGCGCCGCGTCGTTCCAGTACAGGCCGCCCCAGGAGTTGTTGATGATGCGCGCGCCCGCGTTGGCCAGTTCGCCGTTGATGCCGCGGAAGAAGTCGCCGTAGCCCTGCCCGGCGCGGATCTCGTTGCCCTCGCCGGTGCCGTCGTCGTCGGGACGCGCGTCGTTGATGATGCGCGAGGACACGATGCGCGCGTCCGGCGCGACCCCGCCGCCCCAGCTGCCGATGCCGCGGCCGGCGGCGATCTGCGCCACCACCGTGCCGTGGCCGACCACGTCGTCCACGCCGGTGTTGTTGGTCGCCGGGTTGACGTGGATGAAGCTCGCGTCGACGCGCCCGGCCAACGCCGGGTGGCTGCGGTTCACGCCGGTGTCGACGAAGCCGATGGTCACGCCCTGCCCGGTCAGGCCCGCGCCCAGCGCGCCGGCGGCCCGGATCAGCTGCAGGTGCTGGCTGTACTGCGGCAGCGAGGCCGGCGGATTCTGGAGCGGGATGGAGGGCGGATTCACCTGGGTCAACGAGGCATCGTTGGCCACGTTCGGCGTGAATCCCAGGCCGGTCGGCGGCGGCGGTGGCGGATCCGGGCGCACGTTCGATCCGCCGCCCCCGCCGCCGCAGGCCGCCAGCGACAACGCCAGCGCTGCCGCGCACCCACCGCAAACCCCGCGCACGCCCTTCGCGATCGTTCCCTGCATCCCCGTTCTCCTGATCGTCGATGCACCCCTGCATCGCCCCTGCCGCACTCTACACCGATGCTTTCGCGTCCGCCGGCGCCATCGGGACAGGCCCGGGTCCGCTGGCGCCAGGGAGCCGGCCACGGCAGCATGGCCTACCCGGAGCGTCAGCGGCCGCTAATCCAGTGCCGGCCAGGCCGACGCATCCAGCGTCTCGCGGTAGCCGTGCCAACTGGCGTACGCCAGCCACGGCATCAGCAGGCCCAGGCCCAGCAGCGCGGTGGCGAACCCGACCGCCGTCAGCACGACCAGCACCAGCCCCCAGGCCGCCATCACGCCCTTGTTGCGCATGACCGCGTGCACGCTGGAGACCGCCGCGGTCACCATGTCGACGTCGCGGTCGGCGATCATCGGCAGCGAGAACGCGGTCACCGCGAAGGTGAGCGCCGCGAACACCGCGCCGATGGCCGAGCCCAGCGCGAGGAATTCGCCGAACGCCGCCGGGTCGCTGCCGTCGAACGGGAAGAAAGCGCTGACCATCATCCCCGCGCGCGACCACAGCAGGATGATCACGCCCTGCCCCAGCGCGAACACCCCCGCCTGCCCCAGCACCCGGCCGGCGAGCACGAAGGAGTCGCGCAGCCGGGGCGTGCGCCCCCGTTCCAGCGCCCGGCTCACGCAATACAGGCCCACGCAGATCAGCGGGGCGATGAAGACGAAGCCCGACAGCAGCGTCGCCAGCAGCGCGAACCGCCCCAGCAGGAACGCCAGCCACGAGATGCCGGCGCTGACCAGCACGATCGCCGCGCCGAACAGCAGCGTGAGCCCCGGCGCCCGCCGGACGTCCCGCCAGCCCGCGCGCAGCCAGCGCCAGGGCGCGCCGCGGTCCAGCACGGCGCACGGCACCACGAAGGCGCGCGCGGCCGGGTCGGTCGATGGTCCTTCCGTCATCCCTACCCCCTTTTCCGGCCGAGGATACGCCGCCCCGGGCCGGGCGGACGGCCCTGTACCAACGGCCGATTTGCCCGCCGTCGGGCCGGGGCGGGATAATCGGCTCCTCACTCCACGCGGGAAACCCCCATGTCCGACATCGTCATCGCCGCCGCCAAGCGCACCGCCATCGGCTCGTTCCTGGGCCAGTTCACCGGCGTCCCCACGCCGACGCTGGGCGCCGCCGCCATCGCCGCCGCGCTGGAGCAGTCGGGCGTCCCCGCCGCCGACGTGTCCGAAGTGATCATGGGCTGCGTGCTGCCGGCCAACCTGGGCCAGGCGCCGGCGCGCCAAGCCTCGCGCGCCGCCGGCGTCCCGGACGCGGCCGGCGCCACCACCATCAACAAGGTGTGCGGCTCGGGCATGAAGGCCATCATGCTGGGCCACGACCTGATCAAGGCCGGCTCGGCCACCGTCGTGATCGCCGGCGGCATGGAGTCGATGAGCAACGCCCCGCACCTGATCCCCAACTCGCGCACCGGCAACCGCTACGGCGCCTTCCAGGCCGTGGACCACATGGCCTGGGACGGCCTGACCAACCCGTACGACGGCCAGGCCATGGGCGTGTTCGCCGAGGCCACCGTGGCCAAGTTCGGCTTCACCCGCGAGGACCAGGACGCCTACGCCATCGAGTCGGTCACCCGCGCGCAGGCCGCGCAGGCCTCCGGGGCGTTCAACGACGAGATCGTCGCGGTCAAGGTCGCCACCCGCAAGGGCGAGGTCGAGGTGGCCACCGACGAACAGCCGGGCAAGTCCGACGTCGCCAAGATCCCCACCCTGAAGCCGGCCTTCAAGAAGGACGGCAGCGTCACCGCCGCCAGCTCGTCCAGCATCTCCGACGGCGCCGCCGCCACCGTGCTGCTCAGCGCCGACGAAGCCGCCAGGCGCGGCATCCAGCCGCTGGCCCGGATCGTCGGCCACGCCACCTACTCGCAGCAGCCGGAGTGGTTCACCACCGCGCCGGTCGCGGCCATCGACAAGCTGCTCAAGCAGGTCGGCTGGACGGTGGACCAGGTGGACCTGTTCGAGGTCAACGAGGCCTTCGCCGTCGTCGCCATGGCGCCGATCAAGGAACTCGGCATCCCGCACGCCAAGGTCAACGTCAACGGCGGCGCCTGCGCGCTGGGCCACCCGATCGGCGCCTCCGGCGCCCGCCTGGTGGTGACGCTGGTGCACGCCCTGCGCCAGCGCGGCGGCAAGCGCGGCATCGCCACCCTGTGCATCGGCGGCGGCGAAGCCACCGCGATCGCGATCGAAATCGCCTGAGGCCGGCACGGTCGCGCGCGGAACGGGCCGGCGTTTTTCGTCGGTCCATTCGTCTTAACAACGGATTGACAAAGATGACCGGCCAGCCGCTTGACAGGCGTAATGGGCTTGTCATCATGTTGCAGGCGCGCAATAGCGCGTTGCCTAACTAACGACGAGGAATTGCAAAGATGACCATGAACAAGGCTCTGATCGCGCTGGCTCTGGGTTTCGCCCTGGCTGCGTGCTCGAACCAGGAACAGGCCGCCGACGCCGCTGCCGACGCCGCCGCGACCGCGACCGAAGCCCAGGCCGCCGCTGACGCCGCCGCCGCCGCGGGCGAAGCCACCGCCGACGCCGCGCAGGAATCGGCCGACGCCGCCGCTGCCGCCGCCGACGCTGCGACCACCGCCGCGACCGACGCTGCCGCCGCCACCACCTCGGAAGCCGCCGACGCTGCTGCCGACGCCGCTGCCCAGGCCGCCGACACCGCCGAAGCCGCGACCGACGCCGCCAAGGAAGCCGCCAAGCAGTAATCTGCTGGCGACGACCTGATTTAGCGTTAAACTGAGAAAGCCGCCAGTCCTCTGGCGGCTTTTTCTGTATCCCGGGTCCGGCACCCGTTCGCCCAGATGTCGCGGACGACAGGCGCCTGCCCTGGCTCCATCTTCCACACACTTACCGAATTGGGGATCCACATGAAGATCAAGACCACCGTGCTGCTGGCCGCCGCCGTCCTGGCCCTGGGCGCCTGCACCAAGAACGACGCCGACCAGGCCGCTGCCGACGCCGCCGCTGCCGCCGACCAGGCCGCCGCCGCCGCGGGCGATGCCGCCGACGCTGCCGGCGACGCCGTCGAAGCCGCTGCCGACGCCACCGCCGCCGCCGCGAGCGACGCCGCCGCCACCACCGAAGCCGCGGCTTCGGACGCCGCTGCCGCCACCGCCGGCGCCGTGGCCGACGCCGCCCAGGCGACCGCCGACAAGGCCGCCGAAGTGGCCGACAAGGCCGAAGCCAAGGCCGAAGAAGCCAAGAAGTAATCGACTCGCCTCATCGCGAATCGGACAAGGCCCGCGCAAGCGGGCCTTGTCGTTTGTGGCGGGTCCTTCGCGGCGCCCGCCCTCCTTCCGGCCGTCGCTCAACACCCATCGACCGCCGCCGCATGAAAGGGCCCGGCACCCACCCGATCAGCACGCGATGCCGGAAACGACGCACGGCCTTTTTGCACTGCGGTTTGGCGCATGCGGGGCTTTGTGGTCTGATGCGGCCTTTCCCGCTCCATCGTGCCGCATGCCCGCCATCGCTTCGCAACTCGATCCGCGCTCGCCCGATTTCACCGCCAACGCGGCCTACCACCGGGTGCTGGTGCAGGAACTGGACCGCCGGCTGGCGCGCGCCGCCGACGGCGGCGGCGAGAAGGCCCGCGGCAGGCACACCGAGCGCGGCAAGCTGCTGGCGCGCGACCGCATCACCGCCCTGCTCGACCCGGGCTCGCCGTTCCTGGAGATCGCCCCGCTGGCCGCCGAGGAGATGTACGACGGTGCCGCGCCCGCGGCCGGCATGGTCTGCGGCATCGGCCGGGTGATGGGCCAGGAAGTGGTGGTGGTCGCCAACGACGCCACGGTCAAGGGCGGCACCTATTTCCCGATGACGGTGAAGAAGCACCTGCGCGCGCAGGAGATCGCGCGCGAGAACCGCCTGCCCTGCGTCTACCTGGTCGATTCCGGCGGCGCCTTCCTGCCGCTGCAGGCCGAGGTGTTCCCGGACCGGGAGCACTTCGGCCGCATCTTCTACAACCAGGCCCGGCTGAGCGCGGAGAACATCCCGCAGGTCGCGGTGGTGATGGGCTCCTGCACCGCCGGCGGCGCCTACGTGCCGGCGATGTGCGACGAGTCCATCATCGTCAAGGAACAGGGCACGATCTTCCTCGGCGGCCCGCCGCTGGTGAAGGCAGCCACCGGCGAAGTCGTCGACGCCGAGGCGCTCGGCGGCGCCGACGTGCACACGTCCGTCTCCGGCGTGGCCGACCACTACGCCGAGGACGACCGCCATGCGCTGGAGATCGCGCGCGGCATCGTCGGCCACCTCAACCGCCGCAAGACGCTGCCGGTGGCCGTGCGCGCGTCGCGCGAGCCGCTGTATCCGGCCGAGGAGCTGTACGGCATCGTGCCGAAGGACACGCGCCGCCCGTTCGACATCCGCGAGGTGATCGCCCGCATCGTCGACGGCAGCGAACTGGACGAGTTCAAGGCGCGCTACGGCAAGACGCTGGTGACCGGCTTCGCCCACCTGCACGGCTACCCGGTCGGCCTCGTCGCCAACAACGGCATCCTGTTCGGCGAGAGCGCGCTGAAAGGCGCGCACTTCATCGAACTGTGCAACCAGCGCGGCATCCCGCTGGTATTCCTGCAGAACATCACCGGCTTCATGGTCGGCAGGAAGTACGAGAACGCCGGCATCGCCAAGGACGGGGCGAAGATGGTCACCGCGGTGGCCTGCTCCAGCGTGCCGAAGTTCACCGTGGTCATCGGCGGCAGCTTCGGCGCCGGCAACTACGCCATGTGCGGCCGCGCCTACGGCGCGCGCTTCCTGTGGATGTGGCCGAACGCGCGCATCAGCGTGATGGGCGGCGAACAGGCGGCCAGCGTGCTGGCCACGGTCAAGCGCGACGGCATCGAGGCCGCCGGCAAGGCATGGACGCCGGAGGAGGAGGATGCCTTCAAGGTGCCCATCCGCGAGCAGTACGAAACCCAGGGCAGCCCCTGGTACGCCACCGCGCGCCTGTGGGACGACGGCATCATCGACCCGGCCGACACCCGCCGCGTGCTGGGGCTGGGCATCTCGGCCTCGCTCAACGCGCCGATCGAGCCGGCGAAGTTCGGCGTGTTCCGGATGTAGCCGATGGCCTCGCCCGTGCTCCTGGTCACCGGCGGCGGCCGCGGCATCGGCGCCGCCACCGCCCTGCTCGCGGCGGAACGCGGCTACGCCGTCGGCGTGAACTACCGGCGCGACGCCGACGCGGCCGCGGCCGTCGTCGCGCGCATCGTCCACGCGGGCGGGCGCGCCGTCGCCCTGCAGGCGGACGTGTCGGACGAGGACGCCGTCGTCGCCCTGTTCCGGCGCCTGGACGACGTGCTTGGCCCGGTCGACGCGCTGGTCAACAACGCCGGCGTGCTGGAAACCCAGATGCGCGTGGACGCGATGGACGCCGCCCGCATCGGCCGCATCCTCGCCACCAACGTCACCGGCACCCTGCTGTGCTGCCGGGAAGCGGTGCGGCGCATGTCGACCGCCCACGGCGGCCGCGGCGGCGCCATCGTCAACGTGTCCTCGGTCGCGGCCAGGACCGGCTCGCCGGGCGAATACGTGGACTACGCCGCGTCCAAGGGCGCGATGGACGCGCTGACCACCGGGCTGGCGCAGGAGGTCGCGCAGGAAGGCATCCGCGTCAACGCGGTCAGGCCGGGCTTCATCTACACCGGCATGCACGCCGACGGCGGCGAGCCCGGGCGCGTGGACCGGGTGAAGGCGTTCGTGCCGATGCGGCGCGGCGGCCGGCCGGAGGAAGTGGCCGAGGCGATCCTGTGGCTGCTGTCGCCGCAGGCCGGCTACTCGACCGGCACCTTCATCGACATCGCGGGCGGCCGCTGAAACACGACGCCGCGGGACGCCTCTTCAGCCATGTGAGCGCGGCGTGCACAAGCCCGACTCCCCCGTGAACCGCGGCCGCCGCCGACGGACGGTTCGGCCAATTGGCTGTTCCGGTCACAGCGCACGCCGGCGTGGGCGGCGATAGTCCGGAGTTCCCGCCACCCGGAGCATCCCCTGCATGTCCATCTGGAAAGACCAAGGCCCCGCGAAGAAGGAATCCGCCGTGCCGCCGCCGGAGCCCACGCCCATCCCGGTGCGGGACGCGCCGCCGGCCGCCGCCGACTTCTCGCCCGCCGTCACCGCGCCGCCGGGCACCCGTCCCGCCGAACGCGCCGCCCCGCAGGAGGCGCTGAAGGAATCGCTGATCGCCGCCGACCTGACCATCGAGGGCAAGATCGAGGGCACCGGGCACATCCGCATCGCCGGCAAGTTCAAGGGCGACGTCAACGTGCAGGGCGACCTGACCATCGAGACCGGCGCCAAGCTCAACGGCGGCGTGCGCGCGAAGAAGGTCATCATCGCCGGCGAGCTTGAGGGCAACATCGAGTCCGCCTCGCGGGTGGAACTGCTCTCGTCCGGCGTGCTGATCGGCGACGTGAAGGCCGGCGCGCTGACGGTCGCCGCTGGCTCGCGCATGCGCGGCCAGGCCGAGTTCGGCTGGGACGACGCGCCCGCGAAGGGCGGCAAGGGCAACGCCACGGAGCCCGGCGCGGCCGCATGAGCCAGCCGCGCCCCGGCAGTGCCGGCGCCACCCGCACCTGCCCGCACTGCAAGGCGACGATCCTGGAGAGCGCGGCGGTCTGCCCCGGCTGCCGCCATCACCTGCGCTTCGAGCCCGGCGCCGGCGCCAACGCCGCGCCGGCGCTCACGCCGCTGCGGATCGAAGGCACCCTGCAGCCCCCGGCGGAAGGCGCCGCCTGGGAATACAGCGTAGTGCTCTCGATCCGCAACGACCGCGGCGAGGAAGTCACCCGCCAGGTGGTCGGCGTCGGCGCAATGCAGCCGCACGAGCAGCGCAGCTTCGTGCTGTCGGTCGAGTTGAATCCCGCCAAGGCGGCCGGACGCCGCACGCGCCACTAGAAACCGCGGAGCAGTCAGCGCTTCCCGTCCGGCCCGCAGTTGCTGCAGCCGCCGCAGGCGGCATCGCCGCCCGTTGGCGGCGGTGCGATCCAGCGGCCGAGCCGGTGCCGCCATCCGGTGGCGCCGCCCCGCAGCAGCGGCAGCGCCAGCGCGCTGCGCGCCTTGCGCAGCGGGCCGGGGAACTGCTTCTTCAGCACCACCCACGCGCTGACCACCACCGCGACGGCGATGATGGCGTACTGCAGGGCGAGCGACACGTCCACGGTCAGCCGGCTCCCAGCGCGCGGGCGGCCTGGTAGGTCACCAGCGAGGCGAAGTAGGCCAGCGCGAACAGGTAGAGCGTGGCGTAGCCCATCTGCTTCCACGAGTTGGTCTCGCGCTTGATCGTGGCCAGCGTGGAGATGCACATCGGCGCGTAGATGTACCAGACCAGCAGCGACAGCGCGGTGGCCAGCGACCAGCCGTCGCTGATCAGCGGGGTCAGCGCCTGCGCGGCCGCGTCGTCGTCGGCCGCCGACAGCGCGTAGACCGTCGCCAGCGAGGACACCGCCACTTCGCGCGCGGCCATGCCCGGGATCAGCGCGATGCAGATCTGCCAGTTGAAGCCCAGCGGCGCGAAGAACACCGCCATCGCGTGGCCGATGCGGCCTGCGAAGCTGTAGTCGATCGCCGGGCCCACGGCGTCCGCCGGCGCGGCCGGGAACGACAGCAGCACCCACAGCAGGATGGTCAGCGCCAGGATGATGCCGCCGACGCGCTTGAGGAAGATCATCGCGCGCTCCCACAGGCCGATCAGCAGGTCGCGCGGGTGCGGGATGCGGTACGACGGCAGCTCCAGCAGCAGCGGATGCTCGCTCTTGTCGCGGCGCCACTTCTTCATCACCCACGACACCAGCAGCGCGCTGACGATGCCGGCCGCGTACAGGCCGAACAGCACCAGGCCCTGCTGGTTGAAGATGCCGACCTGCTTCTGCGGCACGAACGCGCCGATCAGCAGCGCATACACCGGCAGGCGCGCCGAGCAGGTCATCAGCGGCGCGACCAGGATCGTCGCCAGGCGGTCGCGCGGGTCCTGGATGCTGCGCGTGGCCATGATGCCGGGGATGGCGCAGGCGAAGCTGGACAGCAGCGGGATGAACGAACGGCCCGACAGGCCGGCCGACGCCATCATGCGGTCGAGCAGGAACGCCGCGCGCGGCAGGTAGCCGCTTTCCTCCAGCGCCAGAATGAAGGCGAACAGGATCAGGATCTGCGGCAGGAAGACGATGACGCCGCCGACGCCGGCGATGATGCCGTCCACCAGCAGGCTGTTGAGCGGGCCTTCCGGCAGCGCGCCGCCGACCCATTCGCCCACCGCGCCGGTGCCGGCCTCGATCAGGTCCATCAGCGGCGTCGCCCAGGCGTACACCGCCTGGAAGATCAGGAACATCACCACCGCCAGCGCCACGATGCCGAGCACCGGATGCAGCAGCCAGCGGTCCAGCGCATCGTCGATCTTCGCGGTGCGGGTGGGCATGGCCACCGCCAGCGCCAGCAGCCGGCGCGTCTCGGCGTGCAGATCCACGCCTTCGGCCAGCTGCGCGCGCGGCGCGTGCGGCTGCGCGGCCATCGCGTCGATCCGCTCGACCAGCGCGCGCGCGCCGCCATGCCTGACCGCGACGGTCTCCACCACCGGCACGCCGAGTTCCTCCTCCAGCACCGCCAGGTCGATGGCGATGCCGCGGCGTTGCGCGGCGTCCATCATGTTGACCGCCAGGATCATCGGCCTGCCGAGTTCACGCACTTCCAGCGCGAAGCGCAGGTGCAGGCGCAGGTTGGTGGCGTCGACCACGCACACCAGCACGTCCGGCGCGGGCTCGCCGGGATAGAAGCCGCGGCAGACGTCGCGGGTCACCGCCTCGTCCAGGCTGGCGGCGTGCAGGCTGTAGGCGCCCGGCAGGTCCAGCACGGCGTAGCTGCGCCCGGACGCGGCCGAATGCAGCCGGCCTTCCTTGCGCTCCACGGTGACGCCGGCGTAGTTGGCGACCTTCTGCCGGCTGCCGGTCAGCTGGTTGAACAGCGCCGTCTTGCCGCAGTTGGGATTGCCGACCAGGGCCAGGCGCAACGCCGAGGCATCGGCCGCGCTCATGCCGCGGCTCCGTTGCGCAGGCGGATGCGCGCGGCTTCCGAGCGGCGCAGCGCGAAGCGGGTGAAGCCGACCTGCACCAGCAGCGGTTCCGCGCCCAGCGGGCCCTTCGCGACCACTTCAACCTCCTCGCCGTTGACGAAGCCCAGTTCGCGCAGCCGGCGCGCGATGGAGTCCTGCGGACCGTGGTCCTCGACGGATTCGACAATGGCGGGCGTGCGCCATGGGAGTTCGGTCAGGATCACGCAGGGCCCTCAAATGGGAATTGTTCTCATTGTAGCACCGCCGCAGTGCAGAAAGGCCGCCACGCAGCGTGCCGCTATCATTCGGCGACTTCGCAGGGAACGGCAGGCATGGCGGAAACGCAGCGACACCCCCTCGTACTGGAACGCACGGGCGCCGTCGCGCGCATCCGGCTGGACCGCCCCGCCCTCCACAACGCCTTCGACGCCGGCCTGATCGCCGCGCTGACCGCCGCGCTGGCGCAGGTCGGCGCGGATGCCGGCGTCCGCGCCGTGGTGCTGGAAGGCAGCGGCGCCTCGTTCTCGGCCGGCGCGGACCTGAACTGGATGCGCGGCATGGCGTCCGCGAGCGAGGCGAAGAACCGCGCCGACGCTCTTGCCCTCGCCGGCCTGATGCGCACCCTGGACGAATTGCCCAAGCCGACCCTCGCCCGCGTCCATGGCGCCGCGTTCGGCGGCGGCGTGGGGCTGGTCGCCTGCTGCGACATCGCCATCGGCGTGCCGGAGGCGAAGTTCGGGCTGACCGAGAGCAGGCTGGGCCTGCTGCCCGCCGTCATTTCGCCCTACGTGACCGCGGCCATCGGGCCGCGGCAGGCGCGGCGCTGGTTCGCCACCGCGGAGGTCTTCGACGCGGCCACCGCGCTGCGGATCGGCCTGCTGCACGACGTGGTCGACGCCGGGGCGCTGGACGCGGCCATCGACCGCCAGTTGGCCCTGCTACTAAAGGCCGGCCCGCTCGCCGCGGCCGGCGCGAAGCGGCTGGTCGCGCGCGTCGCCGCGGATACCGACCGCGACCGGCTGGATGCGGACAACGCCGACCTGATCGCCCGCCTGCGCGTGTCGCCCGAAGGCCAGGAGGGCGTGGGCGCGTTCCTGGAAAAACGACCGCCCGCGTGGACGCCGCGGGAATGAGGGTGGCCGTCCGGAGCGGTGGTGGCGCCGTCCTCGACCTCCGCCGCTGCCGCGAAAAGCGTGCCGCCCGGAACCACCCCGGTCCATCCACGCCCCTCCACCACGCGCACGACCGCGCATGCTGCAAGAAAGGAGCAACGCCATGATCGACCACGTGGGCATCGAAGTCGCCGACTACCGGCGCAGCCGCGCGTTCTACGAAAAAGCGCTGGCGCCGCTGGGCTACGGCGTGGCGATGGAGGTGACCCGCGAGATGAGTGGCGGCTACGAAGGCTGCGGCTTCGGGCCACCGGACCGCCCGCACTTCTGGATCGGCAAGGGCGGCCGCGACCCCAGCCGCGGCACGCACATCGCCTTCGCCGCGCGGGACCGCGCGCAGGTGGACGCCTTCCACGCCGCCGCACTGGCCGCCGGCGCGCAGGACAACGGCGCGCCCGGCCTGCGCCCGCACTACCACCCCCACTACTACGGCGCCTTCGTCCTCGACCCGGACGGCCACAACATCGAGGCGGTGTGCCACGCTGCGGGATAAGAGGATTCGCCACGGATTTCACGGATGAACACGGATAGGGCCTTGCTGCACAAGGAATTGACGGATCGTGTCCTGGGAGCTTTTTATGACGTCTACAACGCCCTGGGTCACGGTTTCCTGGAAAGCGTCTATGAAAATGCGCTGGCGATGACCCTGGAAGAAGATGGCTTGGAGGTGGTTAAACAGCACCCGATCGAAATCGTCTTCAAAGCACGCTGCATCGGCGAATTCCGGGCCGACTTGCTGGTGGAACGGTCACTGATCATCGAAATCAAGGCACAAGCGAACCTGATGCCCATCCATGAAGCGCAACTGCTGAACTACCTCAAGGCTACCGGCCTCCCCATCGGGCTGTTGTTGAACTTCGGCCCGCGCCCACAGTTCAAGCGCCGCATCTTCACCCACCGCCCCATCCGCGTTGATCCGCGCACATCCGTGGCAAAAAATCCATGTTTGAAAAAATCCTGATCGCCAACCGCGGCGAGATCGCCTGCCGCGTCATCCGCACCTGCCGCCGGCTCGGCATCCGCACCGTGGCCGTTTATTCCGAGGCCGACGCCGACGCGCAGCACGTGCGCCAGGCCGACGAGGCGTATCCCATCGGCGGGCCGCGCCCGGCCGAGAGCTACCTGCGCGGCGATGCGATCATCGAGGCGGCGAAGCGCAGCGGCGCGCAGGCCGTCCATCCCGGCTACGGCTTCCTGTCGGAGAACGCCGACTTCGCCGATGCCGTGGCCGCCGCCGGGCTGGTGTTCATCGGTCCCTCCGGCGCGTCGATGCGCAGGATGGGCAGCAAGGCCGGGGCGAAGGAGCTGATGGCCGCCGCCGGGGTGCCGGTAGTGCCGGGCTACACCGGCGAGGACCAGTCGCACGCCATGCTGTCGCGCGAGGCCGCGCGGATCGGCTTCCCGCTGATGATCAAGGCCGCGCACGGCGGCGGCGGCAAGGGCATGCGCGTCGTGCACCGGCTGGAGGACTTCATCGCCCAGTTGGAGAGCTGCCAGCGCGAGGCGGCCAACGCCTTCGGCCGCGACCGCGTGCTGCTGGAGCGCTACGTGCCGTCGCCGCGCCACATCGAGATCCAGGTGTTCGCCGACGCGCATGGCCACGCCCTGCACCTCAACGAGCGCGAGTGCTCGGCGCAGCGCCGCTACCAGAAGGTGCTGGAGGAATCGCCCTCGCCGTTCCTGACGCCGGGACTGCGCGCGGCCATGGGCGAGGCCGCGGTCAAGGCGGCGCGGGCCATCGACTACGCCAACGCGGGCACGGTGGAGTTCATCGTCGATCCCGACGGCGGCTTCTATTTCATGGAGATCAACACGCGCCTGCAGGTCGAGCACCCGGTGACCGAGATGGTGACCGGGCTGGACCTGGTCGAATGGCAGCTGCGCGTGGCCGCCGGCGAACCGCTGCCGCTCGCGCAGGACGCCATCCCGCGCCACGGGCATGCGATCGAGGTGCGGCTGTACGCCGAGGATCCGGAAGCCGGCTTCCTGCCCGGCTCGGGCAGGCTGGAGAAGCTCGCGCTGCCGGCGCCGTCGGCCGGGGTGCGGGTGGATTCGGGCGTCGTCGAAGGCGACACCGTGAGCATCTTCTACGACCCGATGATCGCCAAGCTGATCGTCCACGGCGAGGACCGCGGTGCGGCGCTGGCACGGCTGCGGCAGGCGCTGGCGCAGTGCGGGATCGTCGGGCCCAAGTCCAACATCGCGTTCCTGGAGCGGCTGGCCGGGCATCCGGCGGTGGTCGAGGGGCGCATCGACACCGGCTACCTCGACCGCCACCTGGACGAGTTCATGCCGGCGCAGGAAGCCGAGCCGGCTCTGCTGCTGGCCGCGGCGGTGGTCGCGCTGCTGGCGCAGGAAGCCGACGCCCGCCGGCGCGCCGCCGCGTCCGCCGATCCGGGTTCGCCCTGGGCCATCGCCGACGGCTGGCACCTGGGGCACGCCGGTTTCCGGCCGCTGGCCCTCCTCCACCGTGGCGACACCCTGCACCTGCGCGCCCGCGGCGCCGGCGGCGACTACCGCATCGACAGGGATGGCCAGGTCCACGAGGTGCAGGGCGCGCGCCTGGACGACGACGGCATCCTCAGCCTGCGCCTGCAAGGCCAGGGGCGCCGCTTCCAGGTCATGCACTACGGCACCCGCATCACCACCCACGACGGCCGGCAGCGCCTGAGCGTGGACACCGTGCCGGTCTACCGCCCGGCTGGCGCGACGGACGCCGCCGGCGACGGGCGCATCGCCGCACCGATGCCGGGCCGCGTGGTGGCGGTCAGGTCCGAGGCCGGCCAGGCCGTCGGCCACGGCCAGGAACTACTGGTGATGGAAGCCATGAAGATGGAACTGAGCATCAAGGCGCCGCGCGACGGCGTGGTCGCCGAGCTGCGCGTGGCCGCGGGCGATTTCGTCGAGGCGGACGCGGTCCTGGCGGTACTCGAGTAAGTCCCCGACGAAGCGGCCCGGCGCGACCCGCCCGCCGCCTTCCTTTCCAGTGCACGGCCGTGCCAGGCGCGGCCGTGCGGCGTGCCCGCTGCGCACGCACCGGCTTTTCCTCATCTCGCGATGCCCGGCCGCCAGCGCGCGCCGGCCGGCGCCGCGTGTCCTGATCCCCGTGCCCTGGCCGAACTAGGCATCCGGGGAGCGCGGGTCCGTCATCCGGGTTCTTCCACAAGAAATCGGCTGATCGCGTGTTCGATCGGACCGGTTCGTTTCCTTGCCAATCCCATCCCGAAGACAGGACAGCCCCCGATGAACCGTCGTTCCCATGCCCCCGCCGTTCCGCGCCGCACCGTGCTGATGCGGGGCATCGCCTTCGCCCTGGCCGGCAGCGGCCTGCTCGGCGCCAGCGCCCTGGCCGCCGACGCCGCTCCCGACGCCGCGCAGGCGCAGGCCACCACGCTGGACGGGATCACCGTCACCGCCAGCAAGCGTTCGCAGTCGCTGCAGAAGGTGCCCTTCAGCATCGCCGCGGTCAGCCGCGAGGAACTGGACAACGCCGGTGCGCGCAACTTCACCGACCTGATCGGCGCCACCCCCAGCCTCTCCGCGTTCCAGACCGGCAGCGGCCGCTCGCAACTGAGCATGCGCGGCGTCAACGCCGGCGCGTCCTCCGAGGACGACCCGCAGACCCAGGAGACCGTCGGCCTGTACGTGGACGATGCGCCGATCGCGGTCAACGGCTTCAACCCCGAGGCCGGCCTGTTCGACCTGGAGCGGGTGGAAGTGCTGCGCGGTCCGCAGGGCACCCTGTACGGCGCCGGCGCGATGAGCGGCGCGCTGCGCCTGGTCACGCGCAAGCCGCAGATGGACCGCGTGGAAGGCAGCGTGGAGACCGGCGTGGCCGGCATCCACGACGGCGGCACCAGCCACAGCCTGAAGGGCACGATCAACCTGCCGGTCAATCCCGCGGCGGCGATCCGCGCCTCCGCCTACACCGATCATTTCGGCGGCTTCATCGACAACCGCGGCACCGGCGAGGACGACATCAACCGCAGCACCACCCGCGGTGCGCGGGTCGCGCTGCGGCTGTTGCCCAGCGAGCGCTACACCGTCGACCTCAGCGCCTGGGCGCAGACGCTGCGCGACCACGGCCGCGGCATCGACGAGGGCGGGCTGGCCCGCAGCAGTCTGTCGCCGGAAGGCTCGCGCCAGCGCTTCAACCTGACCAATCTGACCATCACCGGCGAGTACGACTGGGGCAGCCTGGTCTCGTCCACCTCCTACCTGGACCTGGACGTGCTCAACCGCTGGGCGCTGGACAAGACCCTGGAACTGTTCACCACCGAGCTGCACTCGGCGCTGGCCGACACCACCCGGCTGCATTCGCTGAGCCAGGAGCTGCGCGCGGTCTCCGGCAACGACGGTCCGCTCAAGTGGCTGGTCGGCGGCTACTACAACCAGCGCATGCGCGGCTACACCAACGCCTGGCCGGTGCCGGGCTGGGATGCGGCCACCGGCCTGGTGTCGGCGGACTTCGGCGCGCCGGACGACCATCCGTTCTGGGGCATCCAGAACGTGCGCACGCAGGAAGCGGCGCTGTTCGGCGAGGCCACCTACAGCTGGAACCGGTGGGACTTCACCGCCGGCCTGCGCGCGTTCGACTGGAAGATGAACCACTGGCAGTTCCAGTCCGGCTTCTTCAACGGCGGCGCCACCTCCAACGGCCGCCGGCACACGAGCGAATCCGGCATCAATCCCAAGTTCAACGTCGGCTACCGCATCAACGACCGGCACCTGGTGTACGCGCAGGCGGCCAAGGGCTTCCGCTACGGCGGCGTCAACCAGGTCATCCCGATGAACCTGTGCGAGCAGGAACTGATCGACAACCAGTTGTCGCCGGGCGCGGCCTACGATTCGGACCACCTGTGGAGCTACGAGGTCGGCCACAAGTCGCAGTTCCTCGACCGCACGCTGACCCTCAACAGCAGCGCGTACCTGATCAAGTGGAGCGACGTGCAGGTGCGGCGCGGCCTGAACTGCGGCGTCAACTACCGCGAGAACGCCGCGGGCGTGACCACCAAGGGGCTGGAGATGGAACTGGCCTGGCGCCCGGTCGCCGGCCTGGCGGTCAAGGCCGGGCTGGGCTATACCCACGCCACCCTGGACGCGGACATGAGCGCGCTGGCGGCGCACGCGGGCGACCGCGCGCCCTACGTGCCGCGGGTGACCTTCAACACTTCGGCCGAGTACGCCTTCCCGGTGAGTGACGGCCTGGACGGGTTCGTGTGGGGAAGCTGGCAGTACGTCGGCCGCCGCCAGACCGACTTCAACCCCGACCTGTCCACCTACCGCGAGATGGACGCCTACCGCACCCTCGGCCTGCGCGGCGGCCTGCGCTGGGAGCAGGTCGAACTGTCCGCCTTCGTGCAGAACCTCACCAACAGCGACGGCGTGGTGCGGCAGGTGGCGTCCACGCCGTTCTATCCCGACGGCGCCTACCGGCTCACGCCGCGCACCGTCGGTTTGAACGTGCGCTACACGTTCTGAACACCGCGCTCCGCCCTCGCCCGCGGCCTGCGGGCGGGCGCGTCCTCCGCTTCGGTGGGGACGCGCCCGTCCGCGTCCCGCGCCCTTCGCGAGTCCCACGTCCTTGTTCCGGAGGCTTCTCGTGACATCCCCTTCGTTTGCGGCGCCCCGCCGATGGCCGCGCAGCGCGCTGTCGTGCCTGCTGCTCGCCGCCGGTGTCCTTCCCCTGCCCCTGCTGGCCGCCGGGTCCGACACCCCGCCCCGCCCGCACCAGGCACCGCTGACCCTGGACGACATCCTGGCCGGCAGCCAGCCGCAGGAATGGGAGCCGCTGGATCCGGACGACACCCTGTACCTGGAACTGCCCGCCGGCCGCGTCGTGATCAAGCTGGCACCGGACTTCGCCCCGCGCCACATCGCCAACATCAAGGCGCTAGCCCGCGAGCGCTACTACGACGGCCTGGCGATCGTCCGCGCCCAGGACAACTACGTGGTGCAGCTCAACGACCCGGACGCCGCGGACGAACGCACGCGGCGCCCGATCCACCACGCCGCCCGCACCCTGCCGGCGGAGTTCAGCGTGGACGCCGCGGCGATCCCGTTCCAGCCGCTGCCCGACCCGGACGTCTACGCGCCGCAGACCGGCTTCTCCCGCGGCTTCGCCGCCGCGCGCGATCCCGATCAGGACCAGGCCTGGCTGACCCACTGCTATGCCGCGGTGGGCGTGGGCCGCGACCTCGGCATCGATTCCGGCGGCGGCCCGGAACTGTACGTGGTCATCGGCAGCGCGCCGCGCCACCTCGACCGCAACGTCACCCTGGTCGGCCGGGTGGTCCAGGGCATCGAACGGCTGTCGACCCTGCCGCGCGGCACCGGCCCCTACGGCATGTACACCGATCCGGCCCAGCGCACCCCGATCCGCGCGCTGCGGCTGGCGGCGGACCTGCCGGCCGCCGAACGCACCACGCTGGAAACCCTGCGCACCGACTCGCCGTCCTTCGCCCGCCTGATCGAAGCCCGCCGCCGCCCGCCGGGCGACTGGTTCGCCTACCGGGCCGGCCGCGCCGACATCTGCAACATCCCGATTCCCGCCCGCCCGATCCGCGCCGTGCCGGCGACCGCGGCACCGTGATCCGCCTTCGGGCCGTCGCGGCGCGGCGGGCAGCCGGAATCGCATCCGGCAGGTAGCCGGCCGCCTTTCCCTGCCTCGCCACTGTCCCGCGTCGCAGCGGGAAGAAAACCGGCACCCGGGCTCCGCATCGTCCGCCCCACCCTCGACAGAGGCGCCACGCCCCACCGCCCGCTCGCCCTCGGGCTGCACCGGGTGCTGGCCATGCTGAAGACCGGCGACAACCTGCCGTTCGACTCACAATGCCGCACCGCGCCCGCAACCGCCGCGACCGTACGGCGCGCCGGCTCCGTGTCGCCCCAGGCATCCCGAGGAGCGTGCAGACCGGCCCATCGCGACCGCCGCGGCCCCGGTTTCCCCAACCCCGGGCCACCCCCGTATCCTGTCCCGCGGGGCGGCCGGCATCGGTCCGGCGCTGCGTGCGATGCCGGGTCCGCCGGCGCATGCGGACGGCGCTGCCGTTTTCCGTCCCCTTTGCCGTATTGCTGAGGACAAGGGAACAAACCACGCCATGCCCGACAGCGTCCACGCGCCAGAACACCTCGAGCGATCCCGGCCATGCGCGCCGGACACCGGCAGGGACCCGTCGCCGCGCGCGGCGACGGCCGGCGCCTTCCCGGAGCGGCGGCCATGAGCGACTTCGTCAGGCTCGTCGAAGTGGGGCCGCGCGACGGCCTGCAGAACGAAAAGGCCCTCGTCGCCACCGCCGACAAGGTCGAACTGATCGACCGCCTGTCCGCCACCGGCCTGCTCAGCATCGAGGCGACCAGCTTCGTCAGCCCGCACTGGGTGCCGCAGCTCGCCGACGCCGCCGAAGTGTTCGCCGCGATCCACCGCCGCCCCGGCACCGCGTACCCCGTGCTGGTGCCGAACGAGAAAGGCTACGACCGCGCCCGCGCGGTCGGCGTGGAGGAGGTCGCGGTGTTCACCGCCGCCTCCGAGGCGTTCACGCGCAAGAACATCAACGCGTCCATCGATGCATCCATCGAGCGCTTCCGCCCGGTGCTGGAACGCGCCGCCGCCGACGGCGTGAAGGTGCGCGGCTACGTCTCCACCGTGCTGGGCTGCCCCTACCAGGGCGAGGTGCCGGTCGCCGACGTGGTGCGCGTGGCGCGGCGGCTGCACGCGCTGGGCTGCTACGAGATCTCGCTGGGCGACACCATCGGCGTGGGCACGCCGCGCAAGGCCGCCGGCATGCTGGCGGCGGTGGCGGCCGAGGTACCGATGGCGGCGCTGGCCGTGCATTTCCACGACACCTACGGGCAGGCGCTGGCGAACATCCTGGCCTGCCTCGAGGTGGGCGTGCGCGTGGTCGATTCGGCCGTGTCGGGCGCCGGCGGATGCCCCTACGCCAGGGGCGCCAGCGGCAACGTCGCCAGCGAGGACGTGGTGTACCTGCTGCACGGCCAGGGCCTGCGCACCGGCGTGGACCTGGACGCGCTGGCCGAGACCGGCCGCTGGCTGGCCGCGCGCCTGGGCCGCGAAACCGGCAGCCGCGTCGGCCGGGCGCTGGCGGCGGCATGAGCGCGGACCCGGCCGGCCATCCCGACCTGGCGCCCCTGCTCGCCGCGCTCGCGCGCGCGGCCGCCGACGACGGCACCCCGGCCGCCACCGCCGAGCTGCTGCGGCAGGCCGGCGCCGCCCTGCGCGCCAAGCAGCACGAGGCCGACACCGAGCGCTCGCGCTACCGCAACCTGTTCGACGCCGTCCCCGACCCGGTCAGCATCATCGCCGAGGACGGCACCGTGCTGGACCTCAACAAGGCCGGCATGCTGGCGTACAAGCGCGCGCGCGACGAGATCGTCGGCAACAACATCAACGTGCTGAACCCCGACCTGCCGCGCGACCACCTGGTGCCGGTGTGGGAAACGCTGAACCGCGGCGAGACCTACGTCATCGAGGTCACCAACATGCGCGGGGACGGCACCCGCTTCCCGGTCGAGGTGCATTCGGCCAACATCAATTTCGACGGGCGCAAGAGCATCGTGGCGGTGGCGCGCGACATCAGCAGCCGGCGGCTGGCCGAGCTGCGCTACCGCGAACTGATGGAGACCATCGACAAGGGCATCGTGGTGCAGAACCGCGACCTGGAGGTGCAGTACTGCAACGGCGCCGCCATGCGCATCTTCGGCATCCGCGAGGACCAGCGCGTGGACCAGGAACTGGCGCTGGGCCGCTGGCACATCGTCGACGAGCACGGCCGCGAGATGGGCCGGCACGAACTGCCCGCGCAGCGCGCCCTGGACAGCGGCCAGATGGTCGAGAGCGTCCTGCTGGGCCTGTACCACCGCGAGAAGAAGCAGTTGCTCTGGCTGACCGCCACCTCGGTGCCGCAGTTCGCGCCCGGCGCCAGCGTGCCGGCGCAGGTGACCACCCTCTTCAGCGACGTCACCGAACTCAAGCGCGACAGCGCGCTGTTCGACCGCGCGCAGTCGCTGGCCCACATCGGCGGCTGGGAGTGGGACCTGGGCCGCGACCGCATGTACCTGACCGACGAGGCGCAGCGCATCCTCGGCGCCGCGCGCCCGCTGGTGACGCTGGACGACATGCTCTCGTGCCTGCGCGACGCCGACCGCCGCCGCCTGCGCGGCGCGGTGGACCTGATCACCGCCGGCGGCAAGGGCTTCGACCTGGAGCTGCAGGGCACCCAGGCCGACGGCCACACCTTCTGGATCCGCGTGATCGGCGACGCCGAGCCCGGCGATCCGGGCGCCTCGCGCATCACCGGCACCATGCAGGACATCTCGCAGGACAAGCAGGCCGAAGAAACCCTGCGCATCCAGGCCCGCACCGATCCGCTGACCGGGCTGATGAACCGCGACGCCGTGCTGACCGAACTCGGCGCGCGCCTGGCCGACCCGGAGCGCGCGCAGGTCGCGGTGCTGTACATCGACCTGGATCGCTTCAAGATGGTCAACGACGTGCTCGGCCACAACGCCGGCGACGAGCTGCTGGTGCAGGCCTCGGACCGCATCCGCGGCGCGGTGGGCACGGACGGGATGATCGCGCGCTTCGGCGGCGACGAGTTCCTGGTGGTCTGCGACGCCGGCCGCGACCCGCAGCAGCCGGAAGCGATGGCGCACGCCGTGCTGGGCGCGTTCGCCGACGCGTTCCGCTTCGGCAAGGACGAATTCGCCATCACCGCCAGCATCGGCGTGTCGGTGGCGCCGCGCGACGGCCTGCGCCCGCAGCAGTTGATCCAGAACGCCGACATCGCGATGTACGACAGCAAGCACCGCGCGCGCAACGGCTGGCAGAGCTTCACCCAGGAGCTGGCGCAGCGGCAGCAGGACCGGCTGCAGATCGAGACCCAGCTGCGCCGCGCGGTGGACAACGAGGAATTCCGGCTGGTCTACCAGCCGCAGGTGGACCTGCGCAACGGCCGCATCATCGCCGGCGAGGCGCTGATCCGCTGGCAGAACCACCAGCTGGGCGAACTGCGCCCGGACGTGTTCATCAGCCATGCCGAGACCACCGGCGACATCGTGCGCATCGGCAGCTGGGTGCTGCGCGAAGCCTGCCGCCAGGTCGCGGCGTGGCGCGACCAGGGCCTGGGCATCGTGCGGGTGGCGGTCAACGTGTCGTACCGGCAGTTCGCCGGCGACGACCTGGCCGACCGCGTGCGCACCATCCTGGCCGAGTTCGACCTGCCCGGCGCGGCGCTGGAACTGGAGTTCACCGAGCGCGTGCTGATCGAGGACGCCCCGGCGACGCTGCGCACCTTCGCCGACCTGCGCCAGCTGGGCGTGGTGCTGACCATCGACGATTTCGGCGAAGGCTACAGCGCGCTCAACTACCTGCGCCGCCTGCCCATCCACGGCCTGAAGCTGAGTCCGCTGTTCACCGAGGGCGTGCCCAGCAACCGCTCCGACGTGGCGGTCTGCCAGGCGGTCTCGGCGATCGCGCGCAGCCTGGGCCTGGGGCTGGTCGCCGAGGGCGTCGAATCCGAGGCCCAGCGCCAGTTCCTGCTCAACCTCGGCGTCCCGGTCGGCCAGGGCTTCCTGTTCGCCCCCGGCCTGTCCCCCGACGAATTCGCCCGCCGCCTCGCCGACACCCCCCTCGAACAGCGCCTCTCCCACGCCTGACCCTGTAGGAGGGGCTTCAGCCCCGACCGCATGGCCCCCTGAAGCAGTAGACACGGATCAACGCGGATCAACACGGATGAGGCTTTGTGAGCTTTGATCCGCTTCATCCGCGTTGATCCGTGTCAATCCGTGACCAAAGGCTTTCCGGCTGTGCGGTCGGGGCTGAAGCCCCTCCTACAGGGGACGGCCTGCCTTCGCGTAAAATGCCGGCTTTCCCGCAGCAGGTTCAACGCATGCAGCTTTCCGACATCCGCGCCGTCGTCACCGGCGGCGTTTCCGGCCTGGGCCTGGCCGTGGCCCGCCACGTGGTCGCCCACGGCGGCAAGGCCGCGCTGTTCGACGTCAACGACGACAAGGGCGCGGCCGCCGTCGCCGAGCTTGGCGAGGCCAACGTCCGCTACTTCCGCACCGACGTCACCGACGAAGCCGGCGTGGCCGCCAACGTCGCCGCGGCAAAGGATTTCCTCGACGGCCTGAACGCCGCGGTCAACTGCGCCGGCATCCTCGGCGCCGGCCGCGTGCTGGGCAAGGAGGCGCCGATGCCCCTATCCACCTTCCAGGCGACCGTCATGGTCAACCTGGTGGGCAGCTTCAACGTGGCCAAGGCCGCCGCGGACGCCATGCAGCACAACGCGCCCAACGCCGACGGCGAGCGCGGCGTGATCGTCAACACCGCCAGCGTGGCGGCCTACGAGGGCCAGATCGGCCAGGCGGCGTATTCCGCCTCCAAGGGCGGCGTGGTTGGCATGACCCTGCCGATGGCGCGCGAACTCTCGCGCTTCGGCATCCGCGTGATGACCGTGGCGCCGGGCATCTTCTGGACGCCGATGGTCGACGGCATGCCCGAGGCCGTGCAGCAGTCGCTCAGCGCCTCGATCCCCTTCCCGTCCCGCCTGGGCAAGCCGGAGGAATTCGCCGACCTGGTCGCCTACATCCTCGGCAACCCCTACCTCAACGGCGAGACCATCCGCCTGGACGGTGCGGTGCGGCTGGCACCGAAGTAAAGCAGGAACGAGAGGAGAGGAGTGAGGAGTGAGTCAAAAGCCTGCTCCTGCCTTTCCGCTCACTCCTCACTCCTCTCCACTCACTCCTCGCACTCATATGAAAGCTTTCGACATCAAGAAAGGCAACGTCGTCGAACACAACGGCGGCGTGTACCAGATCCGCGACATCGAGCGCAGCTCGCCGCAGGGCCGCGGCGGCAACGTGCGCTTCCGCTTCATCATGTACAGCGTGCCGGGCGGCAACAAGCTGGACGCCAGCTTCGACGCCGACGACAACCTGACCGAAGTGGAACTGCTGCGGCGCCAGGCCACCTACTCCTACAAGGACGGCGATGCGTTCGTGTTCCTCGACGACGAGGACTACACGCCGTACACGCTGGACGCCGACGTCATCGGCGACGACGCCGGCTACATCACCGACGGCCTGTCCGGCTGCTACGTGCAGGTGATCGACGAACTGCCGGTGGCGCTGCAGCTGCCGCAGCACGTGACGCTGGAAGTGGTGGAGACGCCGCCGGAACTGAAGGGCGGCACCGCGACCAAGCGCCCGAAGCCAGCCCGGCTCAACACCGGCATCGAGATCATGGTGCCGGAATACATCACCAACGGCGAACGCATCCTGGTCAACACGACCACCGGCGAATTCGGCGGCCGCGCCGACTGAGGCCGAACCGGGCGCTCCGTGTGGGTGTCTTGGCGTCTGGGGCGTCTGGGGCGTCTGCGCGTCCGGACGTCCGAGTGGTCGAGTGGTCGAGTGGTCGCACGCATATCGTGCACGTTTCGCGTTTCGCATGCGTCGCCGTGCACCGTCATCCCGGCGAAAGCCGGAATCCAGTGCCTTCCACCACCTGGGCGTGTCTTGAAAGGCCGGGCTGCGCGCGAAAAACAAGCCTTTGGATCCCGGCTTTCGCCGGGATGACGATGGGTGGTCGTCGGGTCATCGCCTGCGCCGAAGTGCATCGCCAGCAGCGATAGCCAGCAGCGATCGCTATGGTTGCCGTTGCCGTTGCCGTTGCCGTTGTCGCTGCCGCCACCGTCACTGGCGAATTTCGTCGCGCCGATTGACGTGGCGTGGTCGGCGCCTGCGAGCGCCTGGACTCGCGCAGCGTTGCGGGGCCGGTTCGGGATGTTGCGGATCCCAGGGACCCATGAAGATCGCGTAGCTCGGCAGGTGTTAGGCGGTAGGCGGCAGGCCGCTGACCCCATGGTTCCATGGCCTGCGCGTACGGCGCGCGCGCCACACGCATTCCCGATGCCCCATCATGCCCCGTCGTCCCGGCGAAAGCCGGGACCCAGTGCCTTTCCCTCCACACACACCAAGCTTCCAAGGCATGCGTGCGTGGCGGAAGCTGCCAGGTCCCGGCTTTCGACGGATTGACACCGTGGATGCTGGAACCCTGTTTTTCCGCGACAACTTGGTTTTGACGCTCGGATCGCCAGGAATCACGTGTTCCCGAGTGGAGCCGTCCCACGAAGGACTCAGTCCGTCACCCGCAAGGCGGCAAGTCCGCACCCCGCGCTACGGCGCCCGCAACCGCTCGCCGAGCGCCGCCAGGTTGGCCTCGATGCCGCGCAGGGCTTCGCGATCCGCGGCCGGAATCAGCGCATCGGCGCGGGTCCGCAGCCCGGCATCCTGTTCCCGCAACCGGGCCACGCGGATCGCGGCGGCGTCCACCGCCTGCGCCCGCTCCCCCGCCTGCGGCAGGCCGTAGCCCGCGGACACCAGTTCGGCTGGACGGCTCAGGAAGCCCGTGTCGCCCAGCCAGGCGCGCAATGCCTGCACCAGTTCGGCGCCCTCTTCCGGCGCGCCGGGGCGCAGATAGCGCCGTTTCAGTCCGTCGCGCACCTGCAGTTGCTGGCGGCGCAGGGCGGCGTTCTCCAGCACCAGCAGCGCGGCGGCCACGCGCAGCGCCTGCTGGCGATCCAATGCGGCGTCCAGGCCGGGCAGCCATCGTGCGCGCGCGGACGGCGGCAGCGCGAGCCAGGCCTGCGCGTCGCGCTGGGGCAGCGACAGCGCGTCGCGCGCGACCGCGAACAGCGCGTCGTAGCGCGCGCTCATCGGTTCGAAGTAGTAGCCGAGGCGGCGCGCTTCGCCGGCGTCGTCCAGCACGCGGCGGTCAGCGAGCCCCGCCCGCTCCAGCTTCCGCAGCAGGCCGGTCGGGGTAATGCTGGCCAGCGGCGCGCCCGCCAGCCGCGGCACACCATCGTGCAGCAGCTTCCAGGTTTCCACCGCACAGTTGTTGCCGATGAAGTAGTAGCGGCCGTCGTAACCCCAGTGCAGTTGCGCGGCGCGTTCCAGCAGGCCGGCAATCTCGTCGTGCTTCAGCTCCAGCGGAATGGAGCGCAGGCCGCGCAGTTCCACCCGCGTGTATTCCTCGATCACCTGATCCAGCGGCAACAGGAACAGCCGCGACGGGTAGGAACCGGTCAGCCCGCGCCAGCCGGAGATCTGCACGTCGCCGACGAAGGCGCGGAACGACAGCACGCGATGATGCGCCAGGTCGAGCCGGCAGTCCGGACCGGGCGCGCGGCCCGGCGCGCAGACCACCAGCCGCAGCATGCTGTGGCCCCAGCGGCTCATCGCCTGCTCGTTGCCCTCGGCCAGCAGGTAGTCCACTTCGTAGACGCGCGCCGGGTCCAGCGCCAGCAGCGAGACGTCGCCGCCGGCGGCATCGGCGTCGAGGAACGGCAGTCCCGGCGCGCACGCGGGCGGCGCCGGCGACGTGCCGAAATGCGCGGCGAAATACCGGTGCAGCGCCGGACGCCGGCAGCCGTAGGCCGGATCCAGCACGAAATGCTCCAGGTTCACCGCCACGAACTCGGACGGACGCGCGAGTTCGTAAGGGTCAGGACTGCGGCCGGTGAAATCGTTGCGCGTGCGCCGTCCGCCGAGGCGGAACGCGCTGCGCTGCCAGCCGGCCAAGTCGCGCAGGCGCGGATCGCGGGACAAGGCGTTGCGGCGGGTGCGGTCGTAGGCGTGCGCCAGTTCGTGCACCAGCGCCTGCCGCACGGCGCGCGCACCCGGATCTCCGGGATCCGCGGCCTCGCGCGTCTGCCATGCCTGCAACAGACGACGCGGAAGCAGCACGCGTCCGCCGATGCGCCGCCCGGCAACGTGGTCCGGCAGGTCGTCGCGCCACTGCAGTACCAGGGCGTCAGGCAAGGCCTGGCGCCAGGCGTCCGGCAGGCGCGGCAGGACGTCGTCGACCAGCGCCTGCGCTGCCGCGGTTTCGCCGGGCGTCAAGTTCGCAGCGTCGATGTCGAGCGCGGCCGCCGACGCGGCATGGCCCAGCCCCGCGCACAGCAGGGCCGCGGCGATGCGCCGGCCCCAGGGCCGACGCGGCGGCATCAGCGCGCCAGGATGGCCTGCGCCAGCTGCATGTCGCTGGCCGTGCGCGCGGCCTCGTCGCGCTCGCGCAGGTGGCGCAGGGCGGCTTCGAGCTGCGCGCCGCGGATGCGGCCGTTGCTGGCCACGAAGCTGGCCGCGTCCTCGCGGGCCTGCAGCACGATCTTGTCGTCGCCCGAGGAACTGTCGGACGAGGCCGACGAACCGGCGGAGGACGCGCCGGCGGAACTGGCGGCGAAGCTGCCGGCCAGCGCCGGCACGGAGAGCGCCAGCAGGACGCCGGCAACGAACAGTCGGGACATGGACACTTCCATCAGGGGGTATGACGCCAACAGGGGCGCGAGGCGCAAAGATTACCCGCAATCCCCTGCGTGCGCCTGAACCTGCATCACGCGCCGGCTCGCAACCTGCATCGGCCCTCGACGCGCCCGTAGGAGCGCCCCATGGGCGCGATGCTTTTCCGCTTGCCGAGACATCGCGCCCAAGAGCATCGCGCCCATGGGGCGCTCCTACGGGCGCCGCGCGGCACGGCCCGCTCGTCAGGCGTCAGGCGTCAGGCGTCGAACAGCTTGCCGGGGTTCATCAGCCCGTTCGGGTCCAGCACGCGCTTGATGCCGCGCATCACCGCGATCTCGTCGGCGCTGCGCGTGCTTTCCAGGTAGCCCTTCTTGACCAGGCCGATGCCGTGCTCGGCGGAAATGCTGCCGTGGTGGCGCGACAGCGCGCTGGCCAGCAGCTTGGTGACCTGTTCGCACTGGGCGACGAATTCGTCATCGCCCACGCCGTCGGGCTTCAGCACGTTGATGTGCAGGTTGCCGTCGCCGATGTGGCCGAACCAGACCACGTCGAAGTGCGGATAGGCCTCGCCCAGCAGCGCCTGGGTCTCGGCCAGGAAGGCCGGCATGGCGGAGATGCGCACCGAGACGTCGTTCTTGTAGGGCTTGTAGCGCGCCAGCGCCTCGGTGATGCCTTCGCGCAGGCGCCACAGTTGCGCGGCCTGGGCGTCGGACTGGCTGATCACGCCGTCGCTGACCCAGCCCTGCTCCATGCAGGCCTCGAAGGCGGCCATCGCGGCGGCCTCCTTCGCCTCGTCGCCGATGGCGAACTCGGTGACCACGTAGTACGGATGCACCTCGTCGAAGGGTTTCTGCGCGCCGTGCGCCAGCACGTGGTGCAGCGCGCGGTCGGTGAAGAACTCGAACGCCTCCAGTTGCAGCCGTTCGCGGAACGCGGCGAACACCTGCATCAGCACCTCGAACGACGGCAGCGCCAGCAGCATCACGTTGGTCGGCGGCGGCGGATCGGTCAGCCGCACGGTGGCCTCGACCACGACGCCGAGCGTGCCTTCCGAGCCGATCCACAGGTGGCGCAGGTCGTAGCCGCTGGAGTTCTTGATCAGCGCCTTGTTGAGTTCCAGCACCTCGCCGGCGCCGGTGACCACCTTCAGCCCGGCGATCCACTCGCGGGTGTTGCCGTAGCGGATCACCCGGATGCCGCCGGCGTTGGTGGCGATGTTGCCGCCGATGGAGCAGGAGCCGCGCGCGGCGAAGTCCACCGGGTAGACCAGCCCGTGCTCGCGTGCGGCGTTGTGCACGGCTTCCAGCGGCATGCCGGCCTGCACGGTCAGGGTGCGGTCGACGGCGTTGAAGTCGAGCGCCTGGTTCATGCGCTCCAGGCTCAGCACCAGTTCGCCGTGCGCGGCCACCGCGCCGCCGGACAGGCCGGTGCGGCCGCCGGAGGGCACCACGGCCACGCCATGCGCGTTGGCCCAGCGCACGACGGCCTGCACTTCCTCCACCGTCGCCGGCAGGGCGATCGCCAGCGGCGCCGGCGTCCAGCGGCGGGTCCAGTCGCGGCCGTAGTGTTCCAGGTCGGCGGGGTCGGTCTTCAGGCGCAGCGCGGGGGCGGCGTGCAGCAGGGCTTCCAGGCGCGGATCGCTCATTGCGGGTCGGGCGTTCGGGGGCGCCCAGCGTGCCAGCGATGCTGCGCTGCGTCCAGCCGTGGCGGCACTTCGTTTCAGGGGCAACCAAGCCGGCGAAACGGCAACCGAGTTTTCCATTCCGCGCTGCACCATCGAACGCGCGCATCTGGCATAGTGGCGGCCCTTTCCTTCCCACCACGGCGACCTTTCCGGCAATGTCGAACAAGAAGACCTCGTACCCGAAGCAGGACATCCGCGTGCTGTTGCTGGAGGGGGTCAGCCAGACGGCCGTCGAGACGTTCCGCGCCGCCGGCTACACGCAGATCGACTACCACGAGAAGTCGCTGCCGGAGGACGAGCTGAAGCGCCGCATCGCCGAGGCGCACATCGTCGGCATCCGCTCGCGCACCCACCTCAGCGAGGACGTGCTGGCGCACGCGCGCCGGCTGATCGCGGTGGGCTGCTTCTGCATCGGCACCAACCAGGTCGACCTGGAAGCGGCGGAACTGGCCGGCATCCCGGTGTTCAACGCCCCCTATTCCAACACCCGCAGCGTGGCCGAGCTGGTGATCGCGCAGGCCATCCTGCTGATGCGCGGCATCCCGCAGAAGAACGCCGAATGCCACCGCGGCGGCTGGAGCAAGTCGGCCGCCGGCAGCCACGAGGTCCGCGGCAAGACCCTGGGCATCATCGGCTACGGCCACATCGGCACCCAGGTCGGCGTGCTGGCCGAGGCGCTGGGCATGCACGTGCTCTTCCACGACATCGAGACCAAGCTCTCGCTGGGCAACGCGCGCTCGGCGACCAGCCTGGACGACCTGCTGGCGCGGAGCGACGTGGTGACCCTGCACGTGCCGGAGACGGCGGCGACCCAGGGCATGTTCGGCGCCGCGCAGATCGCCAGGATGAAGCGCGGCGCGCACCTGATCAACGCCTCGCGCGGCACGGTGGTGGACATCGATGCGCTGGCCGGCGCCCTGAAGTCCGGCCAGGTCGGCGGCGCCGCGGTGGACGTGTTCCCGGTGGAGCCCAAGGGCAATGCGGATGCCTTCGAATCGCCGCTGCGCGGCATCGACAACGTCATCCTCACCCCGCACGTCGGCGGCAGCACGCTGGAGGCGCAGGACAACATCGGCGTGGAAGTGGCTGCCAAGCTGGTGCGCTACAGCGACAACGGCAGCACGCTGTCGGCGGTGAACTTCCCCGAGGTCACCCTGCCCGGCCACGAAGGCAGCCGCCGCATCCTGCACATCCACCGCAACGTGCCCGGCGTGCTGTCGCAGATCAACGACATCTTCCGCGACCGCGGCATCAACATCGACGGCCAGTTCCTGCGCACTGACCCCAAGGTCGGCTACGTGGTCATCGACGTGACCGCCGACGAGGAGCAGACCACCAGCCTGCGCGAGGCGATGGCCGCCATCCCGGGGACGCTGCGCACGCGCGTGCTGTACTGACATGGGTCGCGCCGGCACCGCCTTCCTGTTCGACCTCGACGGCACGCTGGTCGACAGCGTCTACCAGCACGTGCTGGCGTGGAAGGAAGCGCTGGACCGCGAAGGCGTCTCCCTGTCGGTCTGGCGCATCCACCGCAAGATCGGGATGAGCGGCGGCCTGTTCGCCAACATGCTGCTGCGCGAGACCGGACTGGACATCACCGAGGAGCGGCTGGCGCGCCTGCGCCAGTACCACGCCGAGGCCTACACCCGGCAGGCCGGGCAACGCGCGGTGCAGCCGCTGCCCGGCGCACGCGAACTGCTGGCCTTCCTGACCGCGCACGGCATCCCCTGGGGCATCGCCACCAGCGGCCGCATGGAGACGGCGGCGCACAACCTGGAGGCGCTGGGCGTGGACCCGGCGCAGGTGCCGGTGATCACCCGCGACCTAGTGCGGCACGCCAAGCCCGACCCGGACTTGTTCATCGCGGCGGCCGACAGGCTGGGCGTGGACATCGGGCAGTCGCTGGTGATCGGCGACAGCATCTGGGACATGCTGGCCGCGCAGCGCGCGCGGGCGCTGGGCGTCGGCCTGCTGTCCGGCGGCTACGGGCAGGAGGAACTGGAGCGCTCGGGCGCCTTCCGCGTCTACGAGGACCCGGCCGACCTGCTGCGCCACATCGACGAGGTTGTCGCGCGCAGCTGATCCGCCACTTTCCAGTTGTGGGAGCGACGTGAGTCGCGACTGCATGGGAACAGGGCTTGTCTTTTTTGACGCGGACAAGTGCGGACAAGTGCGGATGAAGCTTTGCCGCGCGTTGCCCGTGCAGTTCGGGCTTGTTCGTCGCCGTTTGGTTGCGCGAGACCTCGATCGCGACTTACGTCGCTCCCACATACCTTGGCCTTCGCGTAGAGCCGCTGTTTGCGGCTGTAGGAGCGACGTAAGTCGCGACCGCAAGGCCAGAATGTCCCTTGGACCGCAGTCGGGACGGAAAGGGTGGACGAGGCTTCGGCGTCTGTTTCCACGACGTCGGCACCCATCTCTCAACCGTTCGATCGGGTGGAATGTCGGTCGCGACCTGCGTCGTTTCCCCATGGGTCCGCTTGGGATCCGGGATCCACGGGTCCTTCCTTTACGCGGTCGCGACTCACGTCGCTCCTACAGCCGCTCCTGCTGTCGCTCCTGCACCCATTCCAATGGCCGCTGCTACGCGCGCGGCGGCCGGGCCAGCCACTTGCGGGCCATGCGGGCGAGGGAGTCGTCGGGCGCGTCGGCGAGGGGGGCGATCTCGCGCCAGGCCAGGGCCAGCGATTCCTCGCTGACCACGTAGTCCTCGCTGCCGCGGGCGCGCACGACGTAGCGCACGTCGTAGTGCCAGTGGCCGGGGACGTCCTTGCGCTCCGGGATCCAGTGGCGGTCGAGGTCGAAGATGCCGCCTTCCACCGCCAGGTCGGCCAGGCCGGATTCCTCCTCCGCCTCCTTCAACGCCACCGCCGCCATGTCGGTGTCGCCATCGGCGTGGCCGCCCAGCTGCAGCCAGCGGCCGAGCTTGCGGTGGTGCGTCAGCAGGGTGCGCCGGCCGTCGGCGCTGACCAGCCAGGCGCCGCCGGTCAGGTGGCCTTCCAGCCGGTCGCGGACGAAGGGATCGGCCGGATCGTCGAGCAGCGCCAGGAACCGGTCCACCACCTCGCGTTCCGCCGGCCAGCACCGGGCATAGTCCGTGAGTTGATCGCGAAGGGCACGGTAAGCGGCTGACACGGCGTGGTTTTTCCCGGCGGCGACGATGAAGGCGCGGCGATTATCGCCCGCCATGCTGCAACCGCGCTTGTGATCCACCGCCCGCTTTGGCAAGGTACGGCCTTCCGTGGGGCGCCGCCCCCAGGGCGGTTCCCATCGCCCGGCGGCTCCTTCCGCCGGCATCCAGTCATACCAAGGGGTCGTAGCGAATGCTCAAAGCTCTGTTCAGGGTCAAGCCGGTCGCGCCGGCGGGCCACGTCGATGCCGGTGAACCCTTCGAAGGCAGCCTGGACGGCGAAGCCACCCTGAAACGGACGCTGACGGCCAAGCACCTGGTGATGCTGGGCGTGGGCGCGGTGATCGGCGCGGGCATCTTCGTGCTGACCGGCCAGGCGGCGGCGAACCACGCCGGCCCGGCGATCATGCTCAGCTTCGTGCTGGCGGGATTCGCCTGCGCGATGGCGGGCCTGTGCTACGCGGAGTTCTCGGCGCTGATGCCGGTGTCCGGCAGCGCGTACTCCTATTCCTACGCCACCCTGGGCGAGTTCGTCGCCTGGTTCATCGGCTGGTGCCTGGTGCTGGAATACCTGTTCGCGTCGTCGACGGTCGCGGTGGGCTGGTCCGGCTACCTGATCAGCTTCCTGACGACCACGCTCCACATCCCCTTCCCCGCCGAACTGGCGCAGGCGCCGATCAACTGGGACGGCACCCACTTCGTCGCCACCGGCGCGATCCTCAACCTGCCCGCCATCGCGATCGTCGCCGCCGTCAGCGGCCTGTGCTACGTGGGCATCACCCAGTCCGCGTTCGTGAACGCCATCGTGGTCGCGATCAAGGTGACGGTGATCTGCCTGTTCATCGGCATCGGCGCCATGTACATCGATCCGGCCAACTGGACGCCGTTCATCCCCGCCAACGAGGGCCCGGGCAAGTTCGGCTTCGAGGGCGTCACCCGCGCCGCGGCCATCGTGTTCTTCGCCTACATCGGCTTCGACGCCGTGTCCACGGCCGCCGGCGAGGCCAAGAACCCGCAGCGCGACATGCCGGTCGGCATCCTCGGTTCGCTGGCGATCTGCACGGTCATCTACATCGTGGTCTGCGCGGTGCTGACCGGCATGACCCACTACACGCTGCTCGGCACCGCGAAGCCGGTCGCCACCGCGCTGGAACCCTATCCGGGCCTGGCCTGGCTGAAGACCGCCGTGGAGATCGGCGCCATCGCCGGCCTCTCCTCAGTCATCCTGGTCATGCTGATGGCGCAGCCGCGCATCTTCTACAGCATGGCGAAGGACGGCCTGATGCCGAAGTTGTTCGGCCGGGTGCACCCGCGCTTCCGCACGCCCTACGTCGGCACCATCATCGTCGGCGTGCTGGCGGCGGCGCTGGCCGGCCTGATGCCGCTGAACGTCCTCGGCGAACTGGTGTCGATGGGCACGCTGCTGGCCTTCGCCACGGTCTGCGCCGGCGTGCTGATCCTGCGCTTCACCCGCCCGGAGATGCCGCGCCCGTTCAAGGTCCCGATGGCGATCGTGATCTGCCCCCTCGGCGTGGTCGCCTGCCTCTACCTGTTCTGGCAGCCGTTCGCCGAGCACTGGAAGATCTTCGTCGGCTGGACGGTGATCGGCCTGGTGATCTACTTCACCTACGGCTTCTGGAACAGCAAGCTCAGGCAGCAGGCCTGATCCCCTTCAAGGCCGGCGGACGCACCGCCGGCCTTTTTGGTTGCACCCCTCGAAACCGTTCCGAGAACACGCGCGATGCTCCGACAGCTCCTGGCCACCAAGCACCCCCACGCCGCCCACACCGAAGCCGAAGGGCTCAGCCTGCGCCGCACCCTCGGGCCCTGGGGCCTGACCGCGCTGGGCATCGGCGCCGTCATCGGCGGCGGCATCTTCGTCATCACCGGCCAGGCCGCGGCCCACCACGCCGGCCCGGCGATCATGCTGTCGTTCGTGCTGGCCGCGATCTGCTGCACCTTCTGCGCGCTGGCGTACGCCGAGTTCGCCGCGATGGTGCCGGTGTCCGGCAGCGCCTACACCTACACCTACGCGACGCTGGGCGAACTCACCGCCTGGTTCATCGGCTGGATGCTGGTGCTGGAATACGGCGTCTCGGCCTCGGCGGTGGCGGTCAGCTGGACCGGCTACTTCCTCAGCCTGCTCGAGCACTTCGACATCTACCTGCCGCAGGCGCTGGTCAGCGCGCCGCTGGACGCGCAGCTGCGGCCCACCGGCGCGATCGCCAACCTGCCGGCCGCGGCGATCGTGCTGCTGCTGACCTGGCTGTGCTACGTCGGCATCCGCAAGTCCTCGGCGATGAACATGGCCATGGTGGTGCTGAAGACCGGCCTGATCGTGCTGGTGATCGTCGCCGGCTGGAAGTACGTGGACCCGTCCAACTGGCAGCCCTTCATCCCGGCCAACGAAGGCCCGGGCAAGTTCGGCTGGGACGGCGTGCTGCGCGGCGCGGCGATGGTGTTCTTCGCCTACATCGGCTTCGAGGCGGTCTCGGTGGCGGCGCAGGAATCGCACCGGCCGCAGAAGGACCTGCCGGTGGGCATGCTGGCCTCGCTGGCGATCTGCACGGTGCTGTACATCGCCATGGCCGCGGTGATGACCGGGCTGGTGCCTTACACCGCGCTGGGCACGGCCGAGCCCGTGGTCACCGCCGTGGCTGCGCACCCGCAGCTGGGCTGGCTGCGGGTGACGGTGGAGGTCGGCGCGCTGATCGGCCTGTCCTCGGTGGTGCTGGTGATGATCATCGGCCAGCCGCGCATCTTCATGATCATGGGCCGCGACGGCCTGCTGCCGCCGGTGTTCACCAAGATCCATCCCGAATACCGCACGCCGCACATCAACACGGTGATCACCGGCATCGGCATCGCGCTGCTGGCGGCGCTGTTCCCGCTGGACATCCTGGGCGAGCTGACCTCGATGGGCACGCTGATCGCCTTCGCCTCGGTCTGCGTGGGCGTGCTGGTGCTGCGCCGCACGCAACCCGACCTGCCGCGCCCGTTCCGCATCCCGGCCGCCTGGCTGGTCTGCTCGCTGGGCGTGCTGAGCTGCCTGGCGCTGCTGTCGGCGATGACCGCCCACAACTGGATGCTGATGGCCGTGTGGACCGCCGCCGGCTTCCTCATCTACTTCCTGTACGGCTACCGCCACAGCCGCCTGCGCGGCCAGCGCTGACGGCGCGACCCCGGCAGCCGCCAGCCGGCGGAGCGGAAAGGCGCGGGCATCCGCGCCTTTCCCTTTCCATGCCCCGGCGATTCCCGGGCACGGGCCGGGCGGCAACGGTTGTCGCCGGACCGTCGCCGCGGTTCCGCTAGAATGCGCCGCATGAACGCCCTGCCCTACGACGCCGACCAGCTGCGCGACCGCGCGCAATCGATCATCAGCAACGTGCGCGAACTGGCGCAGCTGGGCTGGACGCCGGCCACCAGCAGCAACTTCTCGCAGCGGCTGGACGAACGGCACGCGGCGATCACCGTCTCCGGCCGCGACAAGGGCCGGCTGGTGGAAGGCGACATCATGGTGGTGGACTTCGACGGCCGGGCGGTCGGCAGCGACCACCGCCCGTCGGCCGAGACCCTGCTCCACACCCAGCTCTACCGCCGCTACCCCGAGATCGGCTGCGTGCTGCACACGCATTCGCTGGTGCAGACGGTGGCCTCGCGGCTGTTCGCCGGCGCCGGCCACGTCCGCCTGGAAGGCTACGAGCTGCTCAAGGCCTTCCACGGCAACAGCACGCACGAGATGGCGGTGGACGTGCCGGTGTTCGCCAACACCCAGGACATGCCCACGCTCGCCGCGCAGGTGGACGCGCTGCTGGACCGGCAGCCGCTGTGGGGCTACCTGATCGACGGCCACGGCCTGTACGCCTGGGGCCGCACGATGGCCGAGGCGCGCCGCCACCTGGAGGCCTTCGAGTTCCTGTTCGCCGCCGAACTGGAGTTGCGCAAGCTCGGCTGCCGCCGCTGATAACCCGCGGTTATCGGAGCGTTCCGTTTCCGCAACAGGCCGCGGGGACGGGGTCTGGTACCCTAGCCGCTCCCCTGTCGCCTCACGCCACACCGCCATGAGCCGCCTGCGCATCTTCAACGAATCCGACCCGGCCACGCCGGAGTTCGCCAGCTACGACCCCGACTTCATCGCCGCCGAGCTGAACAGGATCGGCGTGACCTTCGAGCGCTGGAAGGCGAACAAGCCGGTCGCGCCGGGCGCCTCGCCGGAGGAGGTCATGGACGCCTACCGCGCCGACATCGACCGCCTGGTCGCCGAGCGCGGCTTCAAGACCGTGGACGTGGTCAGCATCGCGCCGGACAACCCGCAGCGCGAGGCGATGCGCGCCAAGTTCCTCGACGAGCACTACCACAAGGAAGACGAAGTGCGCTTCTTCGTCGCCGGCTCCGGCCTGTTCACCCTGCACGTGGGCGACAAGGTCTACGAGGTGGAGTGCGTGCAGGACGACCTGATCGGCGTGCCGGACAGCACCCTGCACTGGTTCGACATGGGCCCGGAACCGAGCTTCGTCGCCATCCGCTTCTTCACCGAGCCGGACGGCTGGGTGGGCCACTTCACCGGCACCACGCTGGCGCAGCGGTTCCCGCGCTACGACGGCCTGACCGAAGGCCATTGACAGGCAGGAGGGGCTTCAGCCCCGACTGCCGGATGCATTGACACCCCAGCGGTCGGGGCTGAAGCCCCTCCTACATTCTTTTTCCGATACGCTGCGCCATGCCCGTTTCCGCGATCCTGACCGACATCGAAGGCACCACCAGCAGCATCTCGTTCGTGAAGGACGTGCTGTTCCCGTACGCGCGCCGCGCCCTGCCCGGCTTCGTCCGCGCGCGCGGGCAGGACCCGGAGGTGCGGCGCTGGCTGGACGCGGTGGCGACCGAGCACGGCAGCATCTGCAGCGACGACGTCATCGTGGAGACGCTGCAGGGCTGGATCGACCAGGACCGCAAGCACACCGCGCTGAAGGCGCTGCAGGGCCTGGTCTGGGAGGCCGGCTACCGCGACGCCGACTTCACCGCGCACATCTACCCGGACGCCGCGCCGGCGCTGCGCGACTGGTACGCGCAGGGCTATCCGCTGTACGTGTACTCGTCCGGCTCGGTGCCGGCGCAGAAGCTGTTCTTCGGCCACAGCGACGCCGGCGACCTGACGCCGCTGTTCTCCGGCTGGTTCGATACCGAGGTCGGCGGCAAGCGCGAGGCCGGCAGCTACCGGGCCATCGCCGGACGCATCGGCGTGGCGCCGGAGAAGATCCTGTTCCTGTCCGACGTGGTGGAGGAACTGGACGCCGCGCGCGAGGCGGGCCTGCAGACCCGCCTGGTCGACCGCGCGGACGACTATCCCGCGCCGCGCGAGGGCGGCCAGGCGCACGGCCACGGCCGCGTCGCGTCGTTCGCCGACATCGAACTCCCCCACTGAGCCCCCCATGGCGTCGCAACGCACGGCCACCCTGACCGGGCTGGCGGCCATCCTGCTGTGGGCTTCGCTGGCGGTGCTGACCACCGCCACCGGCAACCTGCCGCCGTTCCAGGTACTGGCGATCGGCTTCGGCATCGCCGCCACCGCCGGCTTCCTGCGCGCCGGCCTGCACGGGCGCCGGGGCTGGCGGGAACTGCGCCAGCCGCTGCCGGCGCTGGCGCTGTCCACGCTGGCGCTGTTCGGCTACCACGCGCTGTACTTCATCGCCCTCAAGCGCGCGCCGGCGGTGGAGGCGAACCTGCTCAACTATCTCTGGCCGCTGCTGATCGTGGTGTTCGCCGGCCTGCTCGGCGGCGTGGCCGTGCGCGCCGGGCAATGGATCGGCACGCTGCTGGGCCTGGTCGCCGCCATGCTGCTGGTGACCCGCGGCCAGGGGCTGCAGGTCGACCCCGCGCACGTGCCCGGCTATCTCGCCGCCCTGAGCGCGGCGGTGATCTGGGCCGCCTACTCGGTGCTCAACCGCCGCTTCGCCGACGTCCCCAGCGCCGCGATCACCGTCGCCTGCGCCGGCGTGGCGCTGCTGGGCGCGGCCGCGCACCTGCTGTTCGAAACCACCCTCGTGCCCAGCGGCACGCAGTGGCTCGTGCTGGCGCTGATGGGCCTGGGCCCGGTGGGCGCCGCCTTCTGGCTGTGGGACCACGGCACCAAGCACGGCGACATCGCGCTGCTCGGCAGCCTGTCCTACCTGGCGCCGCTGCTGTCCACGCTGCTGCTGGTGGCGTCGGGCCGCGCGCAGGCGCACTGGATGCAGGCCGTGGCCATCGCGCTGCTGCTGGCCGGCGCCTGGCTGAGCGTCCATAGCCGCCACGGGCGATGAGAGCGATTCGCGTTTCGGCATGGTGGTGGCGCTTTGACTAGACTGCGCGCCACGCAGCCAGCCAGCGATACCGCCAGCCCGCCACGCGTGCCTCGCCCGCCAGCCCACGCTCGCCCGCCAGGACCACAGGACGCCTCCCCCGGGAGGCGTTTCGTTTTTCCGGAGCCTGCCGTCAGCCAACCACGCGGCGGACCTTGTCCACCAGCGGCCGCAACCGGCCGGATCGACCCGCTGGAATGTTGGGGCGATGCGGGCTTCCCGCAGGCTGTTTCGCGGCAGATCGGTACGGCGTCCCGCGTCCTCCCACCATTGCGCGATGTAGCCTTCGCGCTATCGCGATCGGCATGCCGTCACCGAAGACACCAACGCCCGCGATCGGCCACCGCGATGTACCCGTGATCGCTTGACGGGAGGCGTTCCTCACGCCCGTCCGCCCCGTTCCATGCACGAACCGGCCCGACGGGATGGCCGGCGGCCTACCCTCCCGCATGGCCGAATTGCGGTGCCTTCGCCGTTTGGGGAACATGGTTCGGCCCACACGACAAAGGGGGAAGTGGGGATGACGGAATTCACGTGCTTCGAGAGCGATGCCTCGTCCATCCGGCTGGATCGGCAGGCGTCGGTCTGCCGGCACCGGCTCATGGGCCATCCCGCGCTGTCGCTCGAGAATCTCGCCCAGGTCATCCCCGCCCTGCCGGAGAACCAGGTCTTCCATTCCACCGGACGGCTCGGGTTCTCGGACAACTTCGATCGCGCCCACCTGGAGCACCGGCCGGAACAGGGGCTGCGCGACGCGCTGGAGCAGTTGCGCACGACCAACGCCTACATCATGGTCCGGCAGCCGGAGACGGCCCCGTCCTTCCGCCCGCTGCTGGAAGACCTGAAGCGCGACGTGGAACTGCTGGTCAAGGCGGCGGGCGTCCCGGCCGGCATCGACGAGGCCATGCTGTACCTGTTCATCGCCTCACCGAACAGCATCACCCCGTTCCACATCGATCGCTACTCGACCCTGCTGCTGCAGTTCCGCGGCAGCAAGCAGGTGACCGTGTTCCCGCCCTGGGATCCGCGCGTCGTGTCCGACGAGGACGCCGAGCAGTTCTTCGCGCGCACCGGCCGGCGGCCGGCCTGGAAGCCGGAAGCCGAACCTCTCGGCACCACCTTCGCCTTCACCCCGGGACAGGCGCTGCACATCCCGTTCGCGGCCGGCCACCACGTGCGCAACGGCGGCGACGACGTGTCGATCTCGCTGTCGATCATCTTCAACACGCCCGAGACCCGGAAGATCATCAACGCGCTGGCGCTCAACCACCGCATGCGGCCGTTGATGCGCCGGCTGGGCCTGTCGCCCGCCCCGGTCGCGCTCGGCGCCCCGGGCGTCGGAAGCAAGGCGCTGGCCTGGCGGATGGCGCGCAGCGTGCTGGGCGGCAGGCGCCGCGCAGTCAGTACGTCCTAGCGTCGAGCCGGTAGCGCAGCGTTTCGCGCAGCTCGCCGCGCCAGCGATCGAAGGCGCGCACTTCCACGACGTGCTCGCCCTCCGCCAGATCGGTGGCCAGCGCGCCGCGCCACAGGTGTTGCGACGGCACGGCTTCCGGCGAGCGGTCGTAGCCGCGCAGGGCGTCGGCCGTGTCGTCGCGCATGTTCTCCACCAGCAGGCGCGGATCGGGCTGTTCGACCCGCTTCATCGGCTTCCATCCGCCGCCGTCGATGCGGTACTCCACTTTCGTGTTCTCGTCCGCCATGTACACGTTGGCGTAGACGCCCCAGGCGGGGTACGCGCCCTGCCGCAGCACCTTCGGCGCGTGCAGGCCGATGCCGCTGTCGTCCGCGGCGCGCGCCGGGTGCCAGGACAGCGCGTAGTCGCCCCCCGCCCGCACGCGCAGGCGCGCATGGCCGTTCGGCGTGCCGTCGGCCATCGTGGTGTCGGGGATGCCCTGCGCGTCCTTCACGCCGGACCAGAAGGCGCCGCAGGCCGCGCCGACGTTGTACTCGTGCAACGGTTTGTCGCCATGCCAGCCGGTGGCGGCATCGTGGTACCAGTGCCGCTGGGTATGGGTATGCCCGCTGAGCAGCAGCACGTGGGGGAAGTCCGCCAGCAGCGCGAACAGGCGCTCGCGGTCCGCTGCGCGGAACCCGCGCGGCCCCTGCTCGAAGAACGGGATGTGCGCGCCGATCACCAGCAGGCGGTCCTTGCGCACCGTGGGCAGGTAGGCCTGCAGGAAGGCGAACTGGTCCTCGCGCAGGCCGCCGAAGTACGCAGGCGACTGGCCCGGCCGGTAGACCACGTCGTCCAGGCCGATGAAGGTCACCACCTCCTCTTCCCAGGCGAAGGTATCCGGCCCCAGGTGGTGGCGGAACGTGCGCAGCGAGTCCTCGTCGCCGGCGGCGTCGGAATCCAGGTCATGGTTGCCGGGAATGAACAGCCACGTCACCTGCAGGTGCATCGTCGTGCGCAGCACCTGCGGATACAGCGACAGGTCGTCATCGACCACGTCGCCCAGGGTCAGGCCCAGCGACGCGCCGTGCCGGCCCACCAGCGGCTGCACGATGTCGCGCCAGTAGTAGTCCACGTCCTGCACCGAGGCGGTCTGGCTGTCGGCGAACAGCAGGGCCTCGAACGTACCGTCGCCAGCCTTGCTGCCGTCGCGCGGGCGCAAGCCGAAATGCTTGCAGTCCGGTTGACGCTGCGGGATGCCGCCGTACTTCAGCGCGGGCCCGGCGTGATACTGGAGGTTGCGCCAGAAGTCCGGCAACCCGTCCGGGCGCACCGCCAGGTCGTAGCCGGCCGGCTTGATGACGAAGAGGCTGCGGCCGTCCACGTAGTCGAGGGTGTATTCGCCCTGCGCATCGGTGCTGGCCACCTCGATGCCGTTGGACACCTTGACGCCCGCCAATCCCGGTTCGCCGGCATCGCGGACGCCGTTGCCGTTGCGGTCCTCGTAGACCTGCCCCCAACTGCACGGCGGCGGCAATGCATGGGCGGGAACGGCCACGCAGGCCAGGACGAAGGCGGTCAGCAAGGCGCGCACGGCGGCTCCAGCGGGGGCGACCGCCGGATTATGGCCCAGCCCGCCCCTGTAGGAGCGGCTTCAGCCGCGACCGCACGAAAGATAACGCCTTCAAGCCACGGATTGACGCGGATCAACGCGGATAAAGCGGATCAAACCCCAAAAGCTTTATCCGTGTTCATTCGCTTTGATCCGTGTCTCCTGCTTTTCGGGCCGTGCGGTCGCGGCTGAAGCCGCTCCTACAGGGGTCAGGCGGGATTGTGGCGCTCGCGCAGGATGGCGATGGCGTCGGCCAGCGACAGGCCGCGGGCGCGCAGCAGGACGACCAGGTGGTAGAGCAGGTCGGCGCTCTCGCCGAGCAGTGCTGCTTCGTCCTGGGCGACGGCGGCCAGCGCGGTTTCCACGCCCTCCTCGCCCACCTTCTGCGCGATGCGACGCACGCCGCCCTCGAACAGCCGCGTGGTGTAGCTGCCGGCGGGGCGTTCGCGTTCGCGCTGCGCGACCAGGGCGTCCAGTTCGGCGAGGAACGCGACGTCCGCCGAAGACGCGGACGGCTGCGCAGGCGCCGCTTTCCTGCCCGGCGCCTGCGGGAAGCAACTCGCCCGCTGCAGGTGGCAGGTCGGCCCGTGCGGGTGCGCCAGCACCAGCAGGGTGTCGTCGTCGCAATCGGCATCGACCGACACCAGTTCCAGCACGTGGCCGGAGCTTTCCCCCTTGGTCCACAGGCGCTGCTTGCTGCGGCTGTAGAAGGTCACCCGCCCGGACGCCAGCGTGGCCTCCAGCGCTTCGCGGTTCATGTAGCCCAGCATCAGCACCCGCAGCGTGGCCGCGTCCTGCACGATGGCCGGCAGCAGGCCGTCGCCCTTGGCCCAGTCCAGGCGCGCGGGATCGATGCCGGCGGCACCTACGGTGGTGGTGTCCTCAGATGTCACGTCGCACCTCGATGCCCTGCCCTGCCAGTGCCTGTTTCAACGCCGGGACGGCGATGTGGCCGCTGTGGAAGACGCTGGCGGCCAACGCGCCGTCCACGTCCGCCTCGCGGAACACGTCGGCGAAGTGCCCCGTTTCGCCGGCGCCGCCGGAAGCGATCAGCGGCACGCCGCATACCGCACGCGCCGCCTTGAGCTGGGCGATGTCGTAGCCGCGCCGCACGCCGTCCTGGTCCATGCAGTTCAGCACGATCTCGCCGGCGCCCAGCGCCTGCGCCTGCACGATCCAGTCCAGCGTGCGCAGGCCGGCGCCCTGCATCTTCGAGGGATCGCCGGTATAGCGGCGCACGCGCCATTCGCCGTCGGCCTCGCGGATGGAATCCACGCCCACCACCACGCATTGCACGCCGAACGCCTCGGCCAGTTCGCCGATCAGCGCCGGACGCTCCAGCGCGGGCGTGTTGACCGATATCTTGTCCGCGCCGCTGTGCAGCACGCGCCGCGCCGTCGCCACGTCGCGGATGCCGCCGGCCACGCAGAACGGGATGTCGAGCAGGCGCGAGACCTTCTCCACCCAGGCGTAGTCCACCGAGCGCCCTTCCGGGCTGGCGCCGATGTCGTAGAACACCAGCTCGTCGGCGCCCTGGTCGCGGTAGCGCAGCGCCAATTCGGCGATGTCGCCCATGTCCACGTGGTCGCGGAACTTCACGCCCTTGACCACGCGGCCCGCGCGCACGTCCAGGCAGGGGATGATGCGCCGGCTCAGCATGCCAGCGCCTGCGGCAGGTCGAAGCGGCCTTCCAGCAGCGCGCGGCCCAGCACGATGCCGGCGCAACCCGCCGCACGCGCGCCGGTGATGTCGGCCAGCGCGCTGACGCCGCCGGACGCCTGCACGCGCAGCGCGGGTGCGACCTGGCGCAGGTGTGCGTAGAGATCCAGGTTGGGCCCGGTCAGCATGCCGTCGCGAGCGATGTCGGTGCACAGCAGGTGCGCCAGCCCCGCCTGCGCGTAGCGCCGCGCCAGTTCGTCGAGGGTCTCGGCCGCGGTCTCGGTCCAGCCGTGCACCGGCAGGCGCCACGCGCCGGCGTCGTCGCGGCGCGTGTCCAGCGCCACGGTGATGCGCTCGCTGCCGAACTCGGCCAGCCATGCCAGCACGGTGTCCGGTTCGCGCACGGCCAGCGAACCGACCACCACCCGCTGCGCGCCCGCATCGAGGAGACGCGCCACGTCGTCGCGCACGCGCACGCCGCCGCCCGTCTGCACCTTCAGGCCGGTGTCGCGCGCGATTCCCGCGAGCAGCGGCAGCAGCGTGTAGCCGCCGGCGCGGGCGGCGTCCAGGTCGACCAGGTGCAGCCAGTCCGCGCCCTGCGCGGCATAGCGCGCGGCGACCGCCAGCGGCGTGCCTTCGTAGCGCGTCTCGCGCGCGTAGTCGCCCTGCGCCAGCCGCACCACGCGGCCCTCGCGTACGTCGATGGCGGGATAGACCTGGAAGGCCATCGAGGCCCCCGTGGTTTCTTCAGTGGGAGTCGCCTGCACCGTCATTGCACACCGTGTTCGAGGAAATTCTCCAGCAGCCGCGCGCCCACGCCCGCGGACCGTTCGGGATGGAACTGCGCGCCGCCGACGCGGCCGCGCTGCACGATGGCGGCGAACGGCCGGCCGTGCGCGCTGGCCGCCACGCAGTCGTCGGTGACCGGCGCGGCATAGCTGTGCACGAAGTAGGCATGGCTGCCGGCGGCGATCCCGTCCAGCAGCGCATGCCCGCGGCACAGGTCGAGCGTGTTCCAGCCCATGTGCGGCACACGCACGCCCGCGCCGGCCGGCAGCTTCGTCACCCGCCCCGGCAACAGGCCCAGGCAGGGCGTGTCGTCCTCCTCGGAATGCTCGAACAGCAGTTGCATGCCCACGCACACGCCCAGCAGCGGGCGCTCCAGCGTGCGCAGCGTCTCCACCAGCGACAGTTCGCGCAGGCGTCCCATCACCTGCGCGGCGGTGCTGACGCCGGGCAGGATCACGCGGTCGGCGGCGCGGATCGCGTCCGCGTCGGTCGCCAGTTCCGGCTCCACGCCCAGCCGGTTCAGCGCATAGCGCACCGAGCCGAGGTTGGCGCCGCCGGCATCGACCAGGGCCACCCGCATCACAGCGCGCCCTTGGTGGACGGCAGTTCCGCGCCTTCGCGCTTGACCGCCTGGCGCAGCGCGCGCGCCAGCGCCTTGAAGCAGGCCTCGACCTTGTGGTGGTCGTTGTCGCCCTGCACGCGCAGGTTGAGGTTCAGGCCGGAGGCGTCGCACAGCGAGCGGAAGAAATGCGGCACCAGTTCGGTCGGCAGGTCGCCGACGCGCTCGCGCCTGAATTCGCCGTCGAAGACGAAGTACGGCCGCCCGCTGAAATCCAGCGCGGCGCTGGCCAGCGTTTCGTCCATCGGCAGGGTGAAGCCGTAGCGGCCGATGCCGCGCTTGTCGCCCAGCGCTTCCTTCAGCGCCTGCCCCAGCGCCAGGCCGGTGTCCTCGACGGTGTGGTGCTCGTCGATGTGCAGGTCGCCGTCGGCGCGCACGTCCAGCGCGAAGCCGCCGTGCTTGCCGATCTGTTCCAGCATGTGGTCGAAGAACGGCAGACCGGTCTTGGCCACCGGTTCGGCCACGCGGTCCAGGTCCACGGCCACCCGGATCTTGGTCTCCCTGGTGTCGCGCTGGACCACCGCGCGGCGCGGCGCGTCGGCCAGCTCGTGCGCGATCCCGGCCCAGTCCCACTCGCCGCCGAACTGCGTGGTCTTCAACTGGAACGCGCGGATCTTCAGGTTGTCGGCGAACTGGTTGTCGGTCGGACGGTCGCCCACCATCGCCGAGCGCGACCAGTCGATGCTCCTGTCCTGCAGGTAGGGCACGACCAGGCCGATGCCGGGCTTGCGGGTGGGCTTGTTCTCGTGCGGCCAGCTTTCGTCGATCAGCACGTCGCGGAAGCGGATGCCCTGGCTTTCGAAGACCTGCATCATCAGGGCGTGCGGACCGTCGAAGGAGGCGCGCGGATAATTCTCCGTGCCCAGCCCGTCCTGGTTGCTGACCATGACGAACTGGTAGCCAGCGTCGCGCAACTTCAGCAGCGCAGGAATCACCCCGGCGACGAAGCGCAGCTTCTCGTAGGCGTCGATCTGGAAGTCTTCCGGCTCCTCGATCAGGGTGCCGTCGCGGTCGATGAAGAGGATCGGGGTCATGGTTGTTCTTTCGTTCCGACGGCAACCGTTGCAGGAGGGGCTTCAGCCCCGATGCCTTTCGATCCGGTGCATGGATATGAGGGGTCCACGGTCGGGGCTGAAGCCCCTCCTGCATCGGCGATGGTCTGCTCATTGAGGGCCGCCAGCACGCGGTCGTTCTGGTCCGGCGAGCCTAGGGTGATGCGCAGCGCATCGCCCAGCTGCGGCGCGGCGCGCTGGTCGCGCACCACCACGCCGGCGGCCAGCAGCGCGCGGAAGGCGGCTTCGGCATCGTCGAAGCGCGCCAGCAGGTAGTTGCCCTGCGAGTCGTAGACACGGCGCACACCCGGCGTGGCCGCGAGCGCCGCGTGCAGGCGCGCGCGTTCGCTGCGCACCAGCGCCACCCGTGCGCGGGTCTGCGCGAACGCGGCGTCGGACAGGCCTGCCAGCGCCAGGTCGGCGCACGGCGTCGGCACCGGATACGGGGCCTGGCACCGTTGCAGCACCGGGATCAAGGCGGCGTCGGCGATCACCACGCCGATGCGCGCGGCCGCCAGCGCATGGGCCTTGGACAGCGTGCGCAGCACGGCGATGTTGTCGTGGTCGGCCAGCAATGTGCTGGCGGACGGCGGCTCGGCGAACTCGCCGTAAGCCTCGTCCACCACCACCAGCGCGCGGCCTTCCAGCGCGCGCGCCAATGCGGCGATCCCGGCCAGCGGAATGGCGGAACCGGCCGGGTTGGAAGGCGAGCACAGGAACACCAGCTTGGCGCCCTGCCCCAAGGCGGCGTCGCGGATGGCGTCCAGGTCGGCGGCGAAGCCGGCATCGCCATCCACCAGCGGCACCTCCACGATCCGCGCGCCCTGCAGACGGGCGCAGACCACGTACATGCCGAACACCGGCGGCGTCACCACGATGGCGTCCTGGCCCGGCACGCACAGCGCGCGCACCAGCAGGTCGATGGCTTCGTCGCTGCCGCGCCCGACCAGCAACTGGTCCGGCGCGACACCGTAGACCTGCGCCAGCCGCGCCCGCAGCGCCGGCGGCTGCGGCTCGGGATAGCGGCGGCTGCGCCCGTCCCCGTCGGCGGGATTGGCCCACGCCGATTCGTTGGCGTTCAGCCAGACGTCGCCGCGCAGGGCTTCGCTGCGCGCCGACTTGTAGCCGCCGAAATCGCGCAGGTCCGGGCGCACCAGGGAAAGCAGCGCGCTCATGCGGCCGCCTTGCGCAGGCGCAGCGCGACGGCGTTGGCGTGCGCGTCCAGGCCTTCGGCGCGCGCCAGCGTCAGCGCGCAATCGCCGATCGCGGCGATGCCGCCGCGGCTGGCCGACTGCACGCTGACGAAGTTCTGGAAGCTGGCCACGCTGACGCCGCTGTAGGCGCGCGCGGCGCCGCTGGTGGGCAGCACGTGGTTGGTGCCGCTGCAGTAGTCGCCCAGCGCCTCCGGCGTGTAGTCGCCGAGGAACACCGAGCCGGCCGCCTCCACCTTGTCCAGCCACGCGCGCGGATCGCGCAGCGCCAGGATCAGGTGCTCCGGCGCGTAGCGGTTGCTGATGGCGAAGGCCTCGTCCAGCGTCCCGACCTTGACCAGCCGCGACGCCGACAGCGCCTGCCGGGCGATGTCGGCGCGGTCGAGTGCGTCCAGCTGCACGACGAGTTGGGCCTGCACGCGTTCGATCAGGCCGTCGTCGTCGGACAGCAGCAGCACCTGCGAATCCGGGCCGTGTTCGGCCTGCGACAGCAGGTCGGCGGCGACGAACGCCGCATCGGCGCCGGCGTCGGCGATGACCAGCACTTCCGACGGGCCCGCCGGCATGTCGATGGCCGCCGCGCCCGCCTGCGCGACCTGCTGCTTGGCCTCGGTGACGTAGCTGTTGCCGGGGCCGAACAGCTTGTCGCACTTCGGCACGCTGCCGGTGCCCCAGGCCATCGCGGCGATCGCCTGGGCGCCGCCGAGCTTGAACACGCGGCGCACACCGGTCAGCTGCGCGGCCACCAGCACCGCCGGATCGGCGGTGCCGTCGCGGCGCGGCGGCGTGCACAGCACCACTTCGCGGCAGCCGGCCAAGCGCGACGGCACGCCCAGCATCAGCGCGGTGGACGGCAGCGGCGCGCTGCCGGCCGGCACGTACAGGCCCACGCGCGGGATCGGCCGGATCATCCGTTCGCAGACCACGCCCGGCGCGGTTTCCACCGCATAGGGCTGCGCCATGCCGGCGCGGTGGAACGCCTCGATGCGCTCGACCGCGTCCTGCATGGCCTGGCGCAGGTCGGCGGGCACCACGGCATGCGCGGCGGCGAATTCTTCGCCGCTCACTTCGAACGCGGCCAGTTCCACGCCGTCGAAGCGCGCGGTGACCTCGCGCAGCGCGGCGTCGCCGCGGGCCTGCACGTCGGCGAGCAGGGCGGCGACGGCGTCGCGGGTGCGCTGCGCCACGGCCTGCACCGGGCGCGCCAGCAGCGCCGCACGCTCCGTTTCATCCAGCGCATTCCAGTCGTAGCGGGAAGCGGACGACGCGCTCATGCCAGCGACCTCTCGACCGACAGCACCATCAGGCCCTGCGCGCCGGCGCGCTGCAGTTCCTCCAGCCGCTGCCAGGTGACCGCGCCGTGGCACATCGCCTGCAACGACAGCGGGCCCTCGCCGCTGTCGGCCAGCGCGACCAGGCCCTCGCTGTCGGTCAGCAGGCGCGACAGCGCCGGCACGGTGTCGCGCTCGGCGCGGAACATCAGCAGCTTGCTGTCCTTGAGCTTCAGCACGCCGTCCAACCGGCGCAGCAGCATCTCGGCCAGGCCGGCGCGGGCGTCGTCGAACGCGCGCGTGGGGCCGGCCAGCACCGCTTCGCTGTCCAGCAGGGTTTCCACCGGCTTGAGCTGGTTGGCCGCCAGGGTGGCACCGCTGGAGACCAGGTCGCAGATCAGGTCCGCCGTACCCAGCTTCGGCGCGATCTCCACCGAGCCGGACAGCTCCACCACCGCCGCGTCGATGCCGCGCGCCTGCAGCCACTGGCGCAGCACGGACGGATAGCTGGTGGCGATGCGCAGGCCCTGCAGTTGCTGCGGCCCGCTCCATTCCCAGGTCTCGGGGATGGCCAGCATCAACCGGCAGCTGCCGAAGCCGAGCGGGCGCAGTTCGCGATAGGCCTGCGGCAGGCCGATCAGCGCGCGCTCGCCGGCCTGTTCGTCGAGTTCGTTGCGGCCGACGATGCCGAAGTCGCAGACGCCGTCGGCGATCAGGCCGGGGATGTCGTCGTCGCGGACCAGCAGCAGGTCCACCGGCAGCGATTCGCCGTAGCAGAACAGCTTGTCGCGGCTTTCGCGCCAGCTCAGGCCGCAGGCCGCCAGCAGCGTGCGCGCGGGTTCGGCCAGCCGCCCGCTCTTCTGGATGGCGATGCGCAGACGCTCGCGCGTCGCGGGAGTGAGGGAGGGGCTCATCGTGGGCACTCAGTGGGAGGCGATGGCCGTGCCGGCCTGCTGGCGCTGCATGGCGGCGGCGTATCCGCCGGCGCCCCGCTCCAGCGTGCGGGCGACCCGGCCGATGGTGGTCACGCTGACCTGGGTGAGGTCGTGGATTTCCCGGTACGGCACGCCCTTGAGCAGCAGCGGCACCACCCGCCAGCGGTCGGACATGGCCTCCAGTTCGGCCGGAGTGCAGAGGTCTTCCAGGAAGGCGCGGACCTCGCCGGCCTGGTCCAGGGCGGCCAGGGCTTCCGACAGCGCCTGCAGGGGCGCGTCGAGCGGGGATGCTTCGTGGGGGGAGCGGCGCTTCATGGGGGATGGAGGCTGTGGGTGGTCCGGACCGGAAAGTTTTATTGATGTAATAACGCGTTAATACATTAATTCACGGGATCGGTACCCGTCAAGCGCCCTGCCCTGTCTGGAACAACCCGCCGATTCCGTTCAATGGGCAAAACCGCATCGAGGGCGCCGGGGATGGACGGGAGCGGACAGGGACGATGAGTACACTGCCAAGGACGCCGGTGGACCTGGCCGCAACGGCCGGCGGCACGGACGGCAACCCGAAGGGGACGGGCATGCGGGGACGACGCGACACCCGGGCGGCGCGCCACTGGCTGGCGCTGCATGCGCTATTGCTCGCCCTGCTGCTGCCCTTCGCCGCGGCGGCCTCGGCGCCGGCCCGCATCGGCCCCGACGCCGCCTACCTGCCCCTCGCCCCGCAGACCACCTACCTGCACGACGCCGGCGGCGACGCGACCGTGGACGACGCGACGCGGCAGCTGGCCGAAGGCCGTTTCGCGCCGCTGCCCGACGGCGACGCGTCGTTCGGCTTCCAGACCGGCGCCTTCTGGTTCCGGGTGGCCGTGGCCAACGCCAATCCCCGCGAACAGCGCTGGCTGCTGGTGCAGCAGTACGCGCTGAGCGACCGCATCGACGTGTACGCGCGCTACCCGGACGGACGCACGGTGCACCATGCCGGCGGCGACACCTTCCCGTTCGAGCAGCGCAGCATCCGCTACCGCCATCCGAACTTCTGGCTCGACCTGCCCACCGGCCAGGAGGTCGAACTGCTGGTCCGGGTGCAGAGCCAGAGCTCGATGCAGGTGCCGCTGTTCCTGTACACGCCGGCCGCCTTCGCCGAACTCTCGCGCGACGGGCAGCTGGGCATCGGCATCTACTACGGCATCCTGCTGGCGCTGTTCTTCTACAACCTGGTGCTGTGGCTGGTGCTGCGCGACGGCAGCTATTTCTGGTACCTGTTCCACATCGCCGCGTTCGGGCTGGTGCTGTTCACGCTGAACGGGCTGGGCTTCGAATACCTGTGGCCGCATTCGACGTGGCTGGCGGACAAGTCGGTGCCGCTCTCGGTCTGCCTGGCGCAGATCGGCATGCAGCAGTTCGCGCGGACGTTCCTGCGGCTCGGCAGCCGATGGCCGGCCGGCGACCGCATCAGCAAGGCGATCATCGCGTTCTTCGTGCTGCTGGGCATCGCCGCCACGCAGCTGCCGTACCACGTCGCCACGCCGATCGCGTCGGCGGCGGTCTTCCCCAGCATCGCGTGGATCGCGGTGATCGCGCTGGCGGTGGTGCGCGGCGGCGACCGGCCGGCCAAGGTGTTCCTGCTCGCCTGGGGCATGTTCCTGCTGGGCACGGGCGTCTACGTGGCGCTGGCGTTCGGGCTGCTGCCGAAGCGGTTCATCACCGAGTACGGCGTGCAGATCGGCTCGGCGCTGGAGATGCTGCTGCTGTCGGTGGCGCTGGGCTACCGCTACGCGGCGCTGCGCAACGAGAACGAGCGCATCGTGCGCGAGGCGAAGAACCACCTGGAACAGGAAGTCGTCACCCGCACCGCGGAGCTGCGCCAGGCCATGTCCGAACTGGAGAGCGCGCACCACCGGCTGCGCGAGTCCAGTCGGCTGGACGGCCTGACCGACCTGTACAACCGCACCCATTTCCGCGAGGCGTTCGAGCACCTGCTGTCGCAGTCGCGCAATTCGCGCAAGCCGATCTCGCTGCTGATGATCGACCTGGACCACTTCAAGCGCATTAACGACAGCTACGGCCACCTGGTCGGCGACGATTGCCTGCGCTGGACGTCCAACACGCTGGCCGAGACGCTGCGGCCGCACGACGCGCTGGTCGCGCGCTTCGGCGGCGAGGAGTTCATCGCCGCCCTGCCCGGCATGGGCCTGGGCGAGGCCAGCGTGGTGGCCGAGGAACTGCGCCGGGCCCTGCATGCGCAGCCCTGCCGCAGCGGCGACCTGGAGATCGCGGTGTCCGCCAGCATCGGCGTGCACTGCGTCGACCTGGAAGCGCGCGACAGCCTGGAATCCGCGCTGCAGGTCGCCGACCAGGCGCTGTACACCGCCAAGGCCGAAGGGCGGGATTGCGTGCGGACCCTCTGAGACGGCCCGGCAACCCGTGGGGGCGACGTCAGTCGCGACCGGATGAACGGCAAGTTCCTCGCCACGGATTACGCGGATCAACACGGATAAAAGCAATCAAATGCTTCATCCGTGGTCATCCGCGTAATCCGTGGCCGATTCCGCTTCTTCTGGATTCCTTGGTCGCGACTGACGTCGCTCCCACAGGGGCCTTTGCCGAGGGCGGAATCAGCGGTTGCGCACGGCGGCCAGCAGTTCGCCGGATTCGACCAGCCGCACGGCGGCGGCGACCTCGCCATCCAGCGCGCGGTCTCGATCGAGGAACGGGATCTTCGCGCGGATCGCGGCGTGCGCCGCGGCGACGGCGTGGCCGGGGTGGAACGCCTCGCTGGACGCCAGCGCCGTGCGCAGGGCATCGACTTCGGCCAGGAAGGTGTCGCGCCCGGGCGCGCCCGGCAGCGGCCCGCCCGCCACCTTCGCGGCCAGGCCTTCCGCATCGGTGCGGCCCGCCAGCGCGCGCGCGGCGTTGATCATGTCGCGGCGCAGGTCCAGCGCCTGCGCGGCGGTGTACAGTTCCAGCGCCAGCACCCGGCCCAGGTCCTGCACCATCGCCAGCACGTGGCGCGCCTCGTTGGCGCCCATCGACACGTGGTCCTCGGCGTTCGCGCTGGTCGGCACCGAGAACACGCTGGCCGGGTGCGCGCGGCTGGCCAGGTCGTTGACGATGGCCGCGGCGGTGTACTGCACGATCATGTGGCCCGATTCGGTGCCGTCCTCGTTGCCGATCAGGAACGCCGGCAGGCCGTCGTTGGTGGCCGGGTCGACCAGCTTGTTGAGGCGGCGCTCGGAGATCGACGCCAGGGTCGGGATCGCCGCCTTCACGTAGCTCATCGCCAGCGCCAGCGGCATGCCGTGGAAGTGGCCGGCCGAGATCACCTGCTCCTCGACGTGCTCGGCCTGCCGGTCCGGGAACACCAGCGGATTGTCGGTGACCGCGTTCAGTTCGATCTCCAGCACGCGCTTGGCCTGCTCCACCGCGTCGCGCACGGCGCCGTGCACCTGCGGGATGCAGCGCAGCGAATAGCTGTCCTGCGGCTGGTGCTTCTTGCCGCCGCGGAACGGCATGAAGCGGCGGTAGAACTTCTCGCGGCCATGGCGCTGGTCCGCCGGCACCCAGTCCCAGCCGATGTCGAAGCGCAGGGCCTGCGCTTCCGCGGTGTCCCAGCTGCGCGGCAGCCACGGGCGGAACTTCGGCACCAGGTGGTAGGGAATGTCGGCCAGCGTCGAGCCGTCGAGCAGGTCGCGCAGGCGCGCGGCCACGTGCACCTGGCCCGGGTGCGGGCGCAGCGCGTGCACTTCCTCGGCGAACGCGCCCAGGCGGCCGGCGAAGGCATCGAGGGTCATCGCCGCGGCCAGGTCGGCGGTGTCCAGCAGGTTGTCGAGGCGGTAGGTCGCCAGCACGCCCATCGCCAGCATCTGCGCGGTGCCGTTGTTCAGCGCCAGGCCTTCCTTGTACGACAGCGCGACCGGCGACAGGCCGGCGCGCTCCAGTGCCTCGGCACCGGTGAGGCGCTCGCCCTGGTAGAAGGCTTCGCCGCCGCCCAGCAGCACGATGGCCAGGTGCGACAGTGGCGCCAGGTCGCCGGAGGCGCCGACGGACCCCAGCGACGGCACCACCGGCACGATGCCGGCGTTGAGCATCGCGGCCAGCGCCTGCAGGGTCTCCACCCGGATGCCGGAGTGGCCCTTCAGCAGCGTATTGATGCGGATGCCCAGCATGGCGCGGACGATCTCCGGCGCCATCGGCTCGCCCACGCAGACGGCGTGGGTGACGATCAGGTTGTGCTGCAGTTCCTCGTGCAGCGAGCGGCCGGACTTCGCCGCGCCCGGCAGTTCGTCGCGCAGCGGATGCGCGCCCAGCAGCTTGTCGGCGTTGCTGCCGAAGCCGGTGGACACGCCGTAGATCGGCTCCTCGCGGCGGACCTGCTCGGCGAGGAAATCGGCCGCGCGGGCGACGGCCTTAAGCGCGCCCTTGTCCAGTTCCACGCTGGCGCCGAAGGCGATCTCGACCAGCCGGTCGCGGGTGAGCGACTTGCCATCCAGCAGGATCGGCTTCATGTCAGCGCCCCGCCAGTGCGCGCGCCTGCTCCAGCTCCACCGTCAGGCTGCTGGCAAGCTCTTCGCGCTTCACTTCGAACTGCTGCTCGCGCACCAGGTCCTTGACGGTGACCGCGCCGCGCGAAAGTTCCTCCTCGCCGGCCAGCACCACGAAGCGGATGCCGGCGCGCGAGGCGTACTGGAACTGCCTGGCGAGCTTGCGCGCTTCCATCTGCACTTCGGTGTTGATGCCGGCCGCGCGCAGGCGGCGCGCGATGTCCAGCGATTCGGCCATCTGCCCCTCGTCCATCAACGCCACCATCGCCTGCACGCTGCTCTCGTCGCTGCCGGCGACCAGGCCGGCCTCGCGCAACTGCCAGAACAGGCGGGTCAGGCCGATGGAGATGCCCACGCCGGGCAGCTTCGACTTGGTGTAGTGGCTGGCCAGGTCCTCGTAGCGGCCGCCGGAGCAGATCGAGCCGATCTGCGGGTAGCCGTCCAGCTGCGTCTCATAGACGGTGCCGGTGTAGTAGTCCAGGCCGCGGGCGATGGAGAAGTTCAGGCAGTAGGCGTTTTCCGGCACGCCCAGCGCCTTGACCAGTTCCAGCACTTCGCGCAGTTCGGCGATGCCCTGGGCGAAGGTCTCGCTACCCTGCCCCAATGCGTCCAGCTTCGCCAGCGCGTCGGCGTGGCCGGTGGAGCGCACGGCCACGAAGTCCAGGATGCGGTCCACCGCCTCGGCCGGCAGGCCGAAGCCCTCGCCGGTCAGCGTCTCGCGCACGTAGTCGGCGCCGCGCTTGTCCAGCTTGTCCACCTCGCGCAGCACCAGCGCCTGCTGTTCGCCGTCCACCACGCCCTGCGCCTCGAAGAAGCCGCGCATCAGCTTGCGGTTGTTCAGCTGGATGGTGAAGTCGCCGATGCCCAGGTCGCTGAACACCGCGTGGATCACCGCCAGGATCTCGGCGTCGAAGCGCACGCTCAGCGCATCCTTGCCGATCACGTCGATGTCGCACTGGTAGAACTCGCGGAAACGCCCGCGCTGGGCGCGCTCGCCGCGGTAGACGCGCTGGATCTGGTAGCGGCGGAACGGGAAGGTCAGTTCGTGCTCGTGCTCGGCGACGTAGCGCGCCAGCGGCACGGTCAGGTCGAAGCGCAGCGCCAGTTCCGGCAGGCCCTCGCCCTCCTTCGCCAGCGCGCCGGTGGACTGCACGAAGTACACCTGCCGCTCGGTCTCGCCGCCGGACTTGGTCAGCAGGGTCTCGGACAGCTCGAACACCGGCGTCTCCACCGGCAGGAAGCCGAAGCGCTCGTAGTTCCGGCGGATCGTGTCCAGCATGCGCTGGAAGGCGATCTGCTCGCGCGGGAGCAGTTCCATGACGCCAGGCGGGGTACGGGGCTTGATCAAGCGGGTGACTCCGGCATACGTGAGCCGTGCATTTTACGTGGCTTGCCGCGTGCCCCGCAGCCTTCCGGCGCCCCGGCCCGCCGGCGGCCCGGTTTGCCTCCCGGGTCTTGCCGTGGAGCGGCGGCTTCACTACAATGGCGCGCTCAGTCGGGGTGTAGCTCAGTCTGGTAGAGCGCTACGTTCGGGACGTAGAGGTCGCAGGTTCGAATCCTGTCTCCCCGACCAATCTGATGGAAGCCGGCCGCCGTGCCGGCTTTTTTCATGCCCGCGGCCCGGCCGGCGCGTCCAGCAGGTCCGGATGCCGCACCTGCCCTTCCCCGCGCACCACGAACCGCTCGATGGTCAGCGCTTCCAGCCCCATCGGGCCGTAGGAATGCAGGCGGGTGGTGGAGATGCCGATCTCCGCGCCCAGGCCCAGCTCGCCGCCGTCGGAGAAGCGCGAGGAGGCGTTCACCATCACCACCGCCGAGCGCAGGGCGTCGACGAACCGCTCGGCGTGCGCCGGGTCGCGGGTGACGATCACCTCGGTGTGGTCGGAGGTGTAGCGCCGCACGTGGGCGATGGCCGCCTCCAGGTCGTCCACCACCGCCACCGCCAGCACCAGGTCCAGGAACTCCGCGGCGAAATCGTCCTCGGTGGCCGCCGCCGCGTCCGGCACCAGCGCCCTGCCCGCGGCGTCCACGCGCACCTCCACGCCGCGCGCGCGCAGCGCTTCGACCGCGCGCGGCAGGAAGGCCGGCGCGACGTCGCGGTGGACCAGCAGCGTCTCCAGCGCGTTGCAGGCCGAGGGGCGGGACACCTTGCCGTCGAGCAGCAGGTCCAGCGCCAGGTCCAGGTCGGCACTGGCGTCGACGAACTGGTGGCAGACGCCCTTGTAGTGCTTGATCACCGGCACCCGCGCGTGTTCGGCCACGAAGCGGATCAGGCCTTCGCCGCCGCGCGGGATCACCAGGTCGACGATGTCGCTGAGCTGGACCAGATCGAGAATCGTCTCGCGGCGCAGGTCCTCGACCAGCGTCAGCACCGCCTCGGGCAGCCCCGCCTCACGCAGGGCGCGCCGGAGCGCGGCGGCGATGGCGGTGTTGGAGTGGATCGCCTCCGAGCCGCCGCGCAGGACCACCGCGTTGCCCGCCTTCAGGCACAGCGCGGCGGCTTCGGCGGTGACGTTCGGGCGCGCCTCGTAGATCATCGCGATCACCCCCAGCGGCACGCGCACGCGCGCCACGTGGATGCCGTTGGGGCGGTCGTAGGCGCGGGTCACCTGGCGCACCGGGTCCGGCAGGTCGGCCACCTCGCGCACGGCGGCGGCGATGCCGTGCAGGCGCTTCGGATCCAGCCGCAGGCGGTCCAGCATCGCGCTGCCGGTGCCCTTCGCCGTGGCCGCCTCCAGGTCGCGCGCGTTGGCGGCGAGGATCGCGGCTTCGTCGGCCAGCAGCGCATCGGCTATCGCGCGCAGCAGGGCGTTCTTCGCCGCCGTGGGCAGCGTGGCGATGGACGGGGCCGCGTCGCGGCATTGCAGCGCCAGGGTCTTGATGTCGGTCATGCGGCCTCCGGCCCGTAGGAGCGCCCCATGGGCGCGATGCTCTTGCTTTCGATCATTCCCGGGGCGAGAGCATCGCGCCCATGGGGCGCTCCTACGGGGATCGTGCGGGTGTGTTCGAGGGTCACAGCAGCACCAGGTCGTCGCGGTGCACGACGTTCTCGCCGTAGGTGTAGCCGAGTATGCCTTCGATGTCGCGCGAATGGCGGCGCGCGATGCGGCGCACGTCCACCGCCGAATACTGGCTGACGCCGCGCGCGATGCGGCGGTCGCCGTCCTCGCCGCGCAGCACCACCTCGACCATGTCGCCGCGGCGGAAATCGCCCTCTGCGGTCGTCACTCCGCCCGGCAGCAGCGAGGCGCCCTTCTGCGCCATCGCGCCGGCCGCGCCGGCATCGACGACGATCGCGCCCGCCTCCACCGGCACGTTGCGCAGCCAGTACTTGCGCGCGGCCAGGCGGTTCTCGGCGGGGCGGAACCGGGTGCCGGCCAGCGCGCCGCGCGCCAGCGCCGACACCGTCGCGGCCTGGGTGCCGTTGAACAGGAAGGTCTCGATGCCGGCCGCGGCCGCCTTGGCCGCGGCTTCCAGCTTGGTGTGCATGCCGCCGGTGCCGACGCCGCTGCCGGCGCCGCCGGCCATCGCGAAGAATGCCGGCGTCAGCGCCTCGACGTCGAGGATGGGCTGCGCGTCCGCATGCGTGCGCGGGTTGGCGGTGTAGAAGCCGTCGATGTCGGTGGCGATGAACAGTGCGTCGGCGTCGACCAGGGCGGCCACGACGGCGGCCAGGTTGTCGTTGTCGCCGAGCTTCAGTTCGTCCACCGAGACGGTGTCGTTCTCGTTCACCACCGGCAGCGCGCCCAGCGCCAGCAGTTCCTGCAGGGTGGCGCGCGCATTGAGGTAGCGGCGGCGGTTGCGCAGATCGTCGTGGGTCAGCAGCACCTGCGCCACCGGCCGGTCGAAGAAGCGCTGCCACAGCGCGATCAGCTGCGCCTGCCCCAGCGCCGCCAGCGCCTGGCGCTCGGCCATCGCCGCGCCGGCCCGGGGCTTGCGGTGCAGCAGCCCGCGCCCGGCCGCGACGGCGCCGGAGGAGACGATCACCACTTCCTTCCCCGCCGCGATGCTCGACGAGACGAACTGCGCCAGGTTCAGCGCGTGGCGCGGGCTGAGGCCGTCGCCGTCGGCGGCGAGCAGGCTGCTGCCGACCTTCAGCACGGCGCGCCTCCAGTTCGGCAGGGCCTGTTCGGCGAAGGGCGTGGTGGCGGGGTTCATCGGGGCGCCTCAGCGGGTGTTCCACTCGTACACGGTCAGGACGGATGCGCCGCCGGCCGCCAGCGGATCGCGCGCGACGATGGCGCGCGCTTCGTCCAGCGAGGCGATGCCGCTCAGCACGTAGGCGCCGCCGGACTTGTCGCTGAAGCCGCCGGTGATGTCCAGCAGGCCCTGTTCGCGCAGCCCGTCGAGGAACGCCAGGTGCGGCGCGATCGCCGCCTCGCTGAACGCCGGTCCACGCATGGCCATCACCAGGTATCGCTTCATTGCTTCCGCATCCTTCAACATCGATATGTGCAGGAGGGGCTTCAGCCCCGACCGCAGAATCCGGGGAAAGCGGTCGGGGCTGAAGCCCCTCCTACAGGGTCAGGCGAGGGCGTCCCAGCGTGCGCGCAGGTCGTCCAGCCGCAGGTCGGCGGCCGCGCCGGGCGACGTGCGCGCGGCCAGGCTGCCTTCCGGCGTGCGGCCCTGCCCCGCGCTGTCGGTGGCCGCGGCGGCGGCCTTGTAGGCGTCGCGGAACGGCACGCCGGCGAGCGCCGCCTCGACCGCCACGTCGGTGGCATACATGCCGGAATCGATCGCGGCGCGCAGCCGGTCCTCGCGCCACTCCAGGTTGGCCAGCAGCGCCGGCAGCAGTTCCAGCGCCGCCAGGCCGCGGCCGAAGCCGTGGAAGATCGCGCCCTTGCTGGCCTGCAGATCGCGGTGGTAGCCGGACGGCAGCGACAGCAGCTGTTCGATCTCGGTGCGTGCGGCGGCCACGCTGGCGTGGGTGGCGCGCATCAGTTCGATCACGTCCGGGTTGCGCTTGTTCGGCATGATCGAACTGCCGGTGGTGTACTGCGCCGGCAGCGCGACGAAGCCGAACTCGGCGCTGGTGAACAGCGACAGGTCCCAGGCGATCCGGCGCAGGTCCAGGGTGGCGCCGCCGAGCGCTTCCAGCGCGGCCAGTTCGAACTTGCCGCGCGAGAGCTGCGCGTAGATCGGGCTGGCCTGCATGCGCGCGAAGCCGAGCGCGGCGGTGGTGTGCTCGCGGTCCAGCTTCAGGTTGACGCCGTAGCCGGCGGCCGTGCCCAGCGGGTTGGCGTCGACCAGCGCCAGCGTGTCGTGCGCGCGGACGGCGTTGTCGATGAAGGCTTCCGCCCAGCCGGCCCACCACATGCCGGCGGACGACACCACGGCGCGCTGGATGTGGGTGTAGCCCGGGATCGGCAGGTCGCGCTCGGCCTGCGCGCGGTCCAGCGCGACCTTGGCGACCTCGCGCGACAGCGCGGCCACGCGCGCCAGCTTCTCCTTCAGCCACAGCCGCGTGGCGACCAGGATCTGGTCGTTGCGGCTGCGCCCGGTATGGATCTTGCGGCCGGCATCGCCCAGGCGCTCGGTCAGGCGCACCTCGATGGCGGAATGGCCGTCCTCGTAGCGTTCGTCCAGGACGAAATCGCCGCGGCGGAAATCGTCGGCCAGGGTCGCCAGTTCGCGCTTCAGCCCGGCCAGCTCCTCGCCGGACAGGATGCCGATGCACTGCAGGCCTTCGGCGTGCGCCGTGCTGGCCCGGATGTCGTGCAGGAAGAACTCGCGGTCCAGCACCACGTCGTCGCCGGCCAGGAAGCGCTGGATCTCCGCATCCACCGCCACGCCGGGTTTCTGCCACAGCAGGTCGCTCATGGCGAGGCCTCCACGGAAAGAGACGGGACCGGGGACCGGGGACCGGGGACCGGGAAAAGCAAAACCCTCGAAGCTCCACCGCATTTTCCCGGGTCCCGGGTCCCGGGTCCCGGGTCCCGAAAGAATTCGATCTTCATGCTCCCTCCTCCACCGGAATCCCGGTCAATTCGCCATACCCCAGCGCCACGTTGAGATTCTGCATCGCCTGCGTCGCCGCGCCCTTGAGCAGGTTGTCCAGCGTGGCGACCAGCACCAGCCGCTTGCCGCCCGGAGCCAGGGTGAAGCCGCCGATCTCCACGCCGTGGTTGCCGGCGATGCGGCTGACCCACGGCGCTTCGTCGATCACGCGGACCAGCGGCTCGCCGGCGTAGCGCTCGCGGTACAGCGCGCGGATCTCGTCGAGCTTCGCCGGCTGCTGCAGCCACAGGTTCGCGGTCAGGGTGATGCCGCGGAAATGCGGCGCCACGTGCGGCATAAACTCCACCGGCAGGCCCAGCTGCCGGCTGACCTCGCGCTCGTGCATGTGGTCGGCCAGCGCGTAGGGCATCAGGTTGTCGCGCAGCAGGTCGGGATCGTTCTTGTCCGACGGCGTGGTGCCGGCGCCGGAGTAGCCGGACACGCCGAAGCACTGCGGCGGCCCGGCCAGCCGGTCGCGCAGCGGCGCGATGGCCAGCTGCATGGCGGTGGCGTAGCAGCCGGGATTGCTGATCCGCTTCTGCCCGGCGTAGCGGTCGCGGGTCAGCTCCGGCAGGCCGTAGTACCAGCCCTCGTCGAAGCGGTAGTCGGCGGACAGGTCCACGATCACGGTCCCCGGCGACTGCGCATCGAGCGCGTCCACGTAGGCGCCCGCCTTGCCGTTGGGCAGCGCCAGCACCACCGCGTCCGCGCCCTTGGCCGCGGCCGCGGCCGCGGCCGCGGCGGGATCCAGGTTCTCGTAGCGCAGTTCGCCGGCGTAGGCGTCGTTGTGGTCGGCCACGCGCTGGCCGTCTAGTTCGCGCGAGGAGACGAACGCCAGCTCCAGCCCGGGGTGGCGGGCGATCAGCCGGATCAGCTCCGCGCCGGTATGGCCGCGGGCGCCGACGATGCCGACGGTCTTCGTGCTGTTCATGCGGGGTCCTGTGCGTAGTGCGCCAGCCGGGCCTGCAGGTGGCATTTCACCGCCGGCCATTCGCTGTCGATGATGGAGAAGACGACGGTGTCGCGCGGGATGCCGTTGAGATGCCGCTTGTGGTTGCGCAGCACGCCGTCCTGCCTGGCGCCGAGCCGCGCGATGGCCGCGCGCGAGCGCTGGTTGAACCAGCTGGTCTCGAAGGCTACGCTGATGCAGCCCAGCGTCTCGAACGCGTGCGCGAGCAGCAGCAGCTTGGCCTCGGTGTTGACGCCGGTGCGCTGCACGTCCGGCGCGTACCAGGTGTAGCCGATGCTGAGCTTGGGCACGTCGGCCTCCAGCCCGTAGTAGCGGGTGCTGCCGACGATGCGCCCGGACGCGTCGCGGACGACGAACGGCAGCACGCGGCCGTCGGCCTGCGCGGCCAGCGCGGCGTCGACATAGCCGTCCACCTTCGCCGCCTCCGGCACCTGGGTGAACCACAGCGCCGCCAGGGCATCGCCCGCGAGCGCGTCGCGCAGGCCGGCGACGTGCGCGCGCGCCATCGGCTCCAGCCTGGCGTGGCGTCCGGCCAGGACGGGCGCTTCGCGCCAGGCGGCGGGCAGGGTGTCCGTCGCCATGGTCAGTCCTTCAGCGTCGCCGGGCGCGTGCGGCACAGCGCCACGCAGCGTTCGATGTCGCCGAAATCCTCGATGCCGTACCAGAACACCTTCCACTTCTCCTGCTTGTAGCAGCCGTCGGATTCGGCGTAGTAGAAGATGTTGACCGGGTTGCTGTGGCGCGAGCGCCAGAACAGCCGCGGGTTCTCCTCGCGCATCACGTGCCACACGGCGCGGCCCAGGCCCTCGCCCTGCGCGTCGTCGAGCACGGCGAACTTGTCCAGGTAGGCGAAGCCCTCTTCCCGCGTCAGGATCAGCGCGGTGCGGTAGTTCTCGCTGACGTACACGCGGTACGGCACGGTGCGCTCGAAGTAGTCGGGCAGCAGCGTGCGGCCGAAGCTGGATTCGATCAGCGTGCGCAGGCGCGGCAGGTCGACGCCGTCCCACGCGCCCTCGAAGCGCAGCACGCGCTCGCCGCGGCGCACCAGCGTGCCGGAGCCGCGGTGGGTGAACAGTTCCTTGGCCAGTTCCGCCGGCTTGGTGATGGACACCGACGAGGTCAGCGGCAGCCGGTCCAGCAGGTCCTTGATCTGCTCGATCTTCACCCGCATGCCGCCGTTGATCCACGGCTGCGCCATCAGTTCGTCGTACTCGGTGGACAGGTTGATCGAGTCGATGACCTTGCCCTCGGCGTCCAGCAGGCCGCCGGTGCCGGTGAGGAAGATGATCTTGTACGGCTGCAGCACCTGCACCAGCTCGTTGGCGGCGAAGTCGGCGTTGATGTTGAGGATCTGGCCGCCGGCGGTCTCGCCCAGGCTGGCGATCACCGGGATGGAGCCGGCCTTCAGGCTGGCCTCGATGGGCGCCAGGTTGATGCGCGACACGTCGCCCACCAGGCCGTAGGTGGCCTGGTCCTTGAATTCGGCCTCGAACACGCCGGACACGATCGAAGTGGCGCGCGCGCCGCCCTGCTGCAGCGCCTCGACCAGCGCCAGGTTCTGCTGCAGGAACACCTTGCGCACGATCGCCAGCACTTCCGGCGTGGTCACGCGCAGGCCGTCGACGGTCTGCTTGGCGATGCCGGCGGCGGTCATCTCCTCGTCCAGCTGCGGGCCGGCGCCGTGCACGACGATGGGGGTCAGGCCGACGTCCTGCAGGAAGGTCAGCGAGGACGTCAGCGCCTCCAGGTCGTCGCGCAGCACCGCGCCGCCGACCTTGACCACGGCGAAGCGCTTGGCGTCCAGCTGCGAGAAGCGCTTGACGTACTGCGAGATCTCCTTCGCGCTGGCCATGCTGGACAGCAGGCGGATGATGGTCTGGCGGGTTTGCTTGTTCGATTGCATCGCTGTTTCGTTGTCGTTGTAGGAGGGGCTTCAGCCCCGACCGTGATCCCGAAGATTGCAGTCGGGGCTAAAGCCCCTCCTACAGTCAATCGGGTTTGCCGAGGATGCGCGCGACGCTGTCGGCGTAGCGTTGCAGCTGTTCCAGCGCCACCCACTCGTCGGCGGTATGCGCCTGGGCGATGTCGCCCGGGCCGTACACGAACGCGGTCAGGCCGGCGGCGGAGAACAGCGAGGCCTCGGTCCAGAAGTCCACCGCGTTGCCGATCGGCAGGCCCAGTTCGTCGGCCAGGTCGCGCGCGGCCAGCCGGCGTTCCTCGGCGCGCGCCACGTCGCCGGACGGCAGCGACGGGCCGCGGAAGGTCTCCTCGTACTCGGCCAGCGCATCGGCGTTGGCGAGGCCGCGGAAGGTGGCGTGCAGCTGGTCCATGTCCTGCGACGGCAGCGGGCGGAAGCCGAACCGCACCTCGGCGCTGGGCGCGATCATGTTGGCCTTGATGCCGCCCTCGACCCGGCCGATGTTGAAGCGCAGCCCGGTCAGCCCGCCGAAGCGCAGGTGGTGCTGGTCCTGCACGAAATCCAGCGCGCCCGTGCCCCAGCGCATCGCGTTGTGCAGCGCGCTGAGCGACAGCGCGTTCTCGGCCGAGGCGTGCCCGGCCTGGCCCTTGAACGCCATCCGCACCGCGCTGATGCCGCGGTGCGCCAGCACGGCCTGGCATTGCGTGGGCTCGGCGATGATCGCTTCGCCGAAGCCGTGGTCGCGGGCGAGGAAGGCGGCGATGCAGCGCGCGTCGTTGGCCTCCTCGTCGGTGGTGAACAGGAACGCGGCGTCGCCCTGCGTGACCTGCGCGGCCGCGACCAGCGCCGCCGCCGCGCCCTTGATGTCGCAGGCGCCCAGGCCGATGGCGCGGTCGCCTTCCACCCGCAGCGCGTGCGGGCTGGCGCTCCACGCCGGCGAGGACGGCACCGTGTCCAGGTGCACGTTGAACACCCGCTTCGGCTCCCCGCGCACGGCGAAGAACGACACCGCGCCGGCGCCGTGGTCGGTCACCTCGATGCGGAAGTCCTGCAACTGCGCGCGCAGGTAGTCGAAGATCCCGTCCGTGCCAATGTCGCGCGGGGGATTGCGGGTGTCGAAGGACACCAGGGCATCAAGGTGGTGGAGGACGGATGACAGCATGAAAGGTCCAAGTTCTCGTAGGAGCGGCCCATGGCCGCGATGCTTTTCTTCCGGCATGGCGGAAAAGCATCGCGCGCATGGCGCGCTCCTACATGGGAGGGGTCAGCGGTTGATCTCGGCCCACAGCGTGCTGCTCATGCCGAACAGCTTGATGAAGCCCTCGGCCTCCTCCACGCCCCAGTCGGCCGACTGCGCATAGGTGGCGCCTTTGGCGTTGAGGATGTGCGGGGACGTCACCGCCACCGCGTCCACGCGGCCGCCGCGGGTCTCCAGCACCACCTCGCCGTTGACGGTCGCCTGCGAGGATTGCAGGAACGCCTCCAGGTCGGCCTTCAGCGGGTCGTGGTAGAAGCCTTCGTAGACCAGTTCCACCCACTTGCGCGCCACCTCGGGCTTGAAGCGGTTCTGCTGCTTGCTCAGCACGGTCTCCTCCAGCGCGCGGTGCGCGGCCAGCAGCGAGACCAGGCCCGGAGCCTCGAACACGATGCGGCCCTTCAGGCCGATCACGGTGTCGCCGGTGTACACGCCGCGGCCCACGCCGTAGGGCGCGAACAACGCGTTCAACTTCGCCAGCAGCGCGGCGCCGGCGGCCGGCTGGCCATCCAGGCTGACCGCTTCGCCGTTCCGGAAGCCGAGCGTCACCCGCAGCGGCTCCACCGGCCACTCGGCGCGCGGCGCGCACCAGCCGCGCGCGCCCTCGCCCGGCGCTTCCCACTTGTCGATCTCGCCGCCGGACATGGTCAGGCCCAGCAGGTTCTCGTTGATCGTGTAGGCCTTCTGCTTGGCGCGCACGCCGAAGCCGCGCTCCTCCAGGTAGGCCTGCTCGTAGGCGCGGGTCTGGGTGTGTTCCTTCTGGATCTCGCGGATCGGCGCCACGATGCGGTAGTCACCGCTGGCCTTCACCGCCAGGTCGAACCGCACCTGGTCGTTGCCCATGCCGGTGCAGCCGTGGGCGATGGCGTTGGTGCCCAGCTCGGCGGCGCGCGCGAGCGCGGCGTCGACGATCAGGTAGCGGTCGGACACCAGCAGCGGATACTGGCCCTGGTAGCCCTCGCCCGCCCACACGAACGGCTTGACGAAGCCGTCCCAGATCGCCGGGCCGCCATCGACGGTGACGTGCGAGGCCACGCCGAGCTCGGCGGCGCGCTGCTCGATGAAGGCGCGCTCTTCCGCATCCACGCCGCCGGTGTCGGCGAACACGGTGTGCACGTTCCAGCCGCGCTCCTTCAGGTAGGGCACGCAGAAGCTGGTGTCGAGGCCGCCGGAGAAGGCCAGCACGATGTCGCGGGAGTCGTTGGGGGTGGTCATGGTGAATGTTTCCGTGGGGTGTAGTCGGGAACGAGTGAAGAGGAACGAGAAACGAGTGGGAGCAAGGGCTGCGATTTTTACTCGTTCCTCGTTCCTCGGCACTCGTTCCTAGATCAAAGCGGCCATCACCGCCTTCTGCACGTGCAGCCGGTTCTCGGCCTCGTCGATGGCGATGCAGTTGGGCGAATCCATCACGCCGTCGGTGGCCTTGACGTTGCGGCGCAGCGGCAGGCAATGGCTGAAGACGCCGTTGTTGGTCAGCGCCATCTTCCGCTCGTCCACCATGAAGTGCGTGTACTGGTCGCGGATCGGCTTCTCCGGCGCCCAGTTGCCGAAGAACGGCAGCGCGCCCCAGCTCTTGGCGTAGACCACGTCGGCGCCGGCGTAGGCGCTGTCGGTGTCGTGGCTGATGGTCAGCGAACCGCCGCTCTCGGCCACGTTCTGCTCGGCCCAGCCCATATAGCGCTCGTCCAGCACGTAGTCCGGCGTCGGGCACAGCAGGGTCACGTCCATGCCCAGGCGGGTGGCGATGGTCAGCGCGGAGTTGGCCACGGCGGTGTTGAGCGGCTTGGGATGGTAGGTCCAGGTCAGCACGTACTTCTTGCCGCGCAGGTCGGACGTGCCGAAATGCTCCTGCAGGGCCAGCGCGTGCGCCAGTTCCTGGCAGGGATGGGTGATCGTCTCCATGTTGATCACCGGCACCGGCGAATACTTGGCGAACGACGTCAGCACGATGTCCTGGCGATCGTAGGCCCAGTCGACGAACTTCGGGAAGGCGCGCACGCCGATCAGGTCGACGTAGCGGCCCAGCACCCTGGCCACTTCGGCGATGTGCTCCTCGGTGTCGCCGTCCATCACCGTGCCCAGGTCGAACTCGATCGGCCACGCGTCCTTGCCCGGCTGCAGCACGATCGCATGCCCGCCCAGCTGGAACGCGCCCAGCTCGAAGCTGGTGCGGGTGCGCATGGACGGGTTGAAGAACACCAGCGCGATCGACTTGCCCTTCAGCGCGTCGCCCAGCTTGTGCTGCTTGTACAGCGCGGCCTGCGTCAGCAGGGCATCCAGTTCGGCGCGGCTCCAGTCCTGCGTGTTCAAGAAGTGCTTCATTACGGCATCCTGGTTTCGGGAATGTGGCAAAACGGGCATCAGAAACGAAAAAACCCAGCCTGTGGCTGGGTTCCGGTGAGACAGGCGAAAACGTCCGGGGACCCAGCTAGGCGCAGGATTCCGGTCGACGCGCACGCGAGGTCATGCCCGAGGCCTGGCGGGCCGCGCTGTCGGCATGGGCGTGTGCGTTCATCTTCATGGCCGCGAATGCTCGCACGTGCTGCGGCGCAGCGCAAGGCTTCTTTCAGGGAGGGCCGGCCCGCGGGTCAAGGGGTGCTGGCGGCGGGCTGCAGCGGCGGCACGTAGGGCGCCACCGAGATCCGGATGCGCAGGCGGTTGCCCGGGTCCTCGGCCAGCCGCGAGCGGTACTTCACACCCTTGTAGATGTAGTCGACGTCGTAGGCGATGGGGCGCTGGAACTCGCGTTCCACCGGCACCATGCGGCAGTTGATCTTCACCGTCGAGCCGGCCGGCTCTGCCGCGGGGGCCTCGTCCTCGCCGTCGTCGCCGCCGAACCAGCCGCGCACCGAGCTGACCATCTTCGACCAGCGGCTGTCTTCCCGCTGCGCGGGCCGCTCGGGCCGGGGCGCCGGCACTTCGTCGCAGCGCTCCTCGGTGCGGGTGGCCCGCAGGGTCTGGTACACCGGCTCCACGCCCAGCACCTGCGCGTAGTCCAGGCGGACGTTCTCCGCCGGGACCACCCGTTCCTGCGCCATGGCGGGCACGGCAAGCAGCAGGCAGGGCAGGAAAAGGGCGGAACGGAGGCGGTGCATGTGGCCTGTAGGCGGTATCCCGGTGTCACAGTGTAGGGATCGCGCCTTGAGTGAGGCTGAACATCGGCGCCGCGGACCAGCCGCGGGTCCCTTGCCGCGGCGCAGGCGGTAGAATCGACCGGCTCTCCCCTGCCCCGCCCCCATGACCCTGCGCCTGCACAACAACCTCACCCGCCGGGTCGAGGAATTCCGACCGCTCCGCCCGACCCCCACGATGTACGTCTGCGGGCCCACCGTCTACAACTACGTCCACATCGGCAACGCCCGCGGGCCGGTGGTGTTCGGCGTGCTGGCCGCGCTGCTGCGCCGGCGCTTCGGCGGCCTGCGCTACGCCCGCAACATCACCGACGTGGACGACAAGATCAACGCCGCCGCGCGGGAGCTGGGGGTGGCGATCTCGGCCATCACCGACCGCTACGCCGACGCCTACCGGCAGGACATGGCCGGCCTGGGCGTGACCGGCGACTTCGCCCCGGACATCGAGCCGGCCGCCACGGCGCACATCCCGCACATCGTCGCGATGATCGAGCGGCTGGTCGCCGGCGGCCACGCCTACGAAGCCGAGGGCCACGTGCTGTTCGCGGTGGGCAGCTTCGCCGAGTACGGCAAGCTGTCGCGCCGCGACCCGGAGGAACTGCTGGCCGGCGCCCGCGTGGACGTGGCGCCGTACAAGCGCGACCCGGGCGACTTCGTGCTGTGGAAGCCGTCCACGCCCGACCTGCCCGGCTGGGATTCGCCCTGGGGCGTGGGCCGCCCGGGCTGGCACATCGAATGCTCGGCGATGGCCGCCGCCCACCTGGGCGAGACCATCGACATCCACGCCGGCGGCGTGGACCTGCAGTTCCCGCACCACGAGAACGAAGTCGCGCAGAGCGAGTGCGCGCACAAGCACGCCGACGGCTCGCACAAGACCTTCGCCCGCTTCTGGCTGCACAACGGCATGCTGAACTTCGGCGGCGCCAAGATGAGCAAGTCGCTGGGCAACATCGAGAAGGTCCACGACCTGCTGCGGCAGCACCCGCCCGAAGCGCTGCGCTACGCGCTGCTGTCGGCGCACTACCGGCAGCCGCTGGACTGGTCCGAGGCGCTGGTGGCGCAGTCGAAGAACACGCTGGACCGGTTGTACGGGACGCTGCGGGACCTGGCCGGCGTCGATGCCGAGCCGGTCACGCCGGCCGCGATCGAGGAAGCGCTGGACGACGACCTCAACACCCCGCAGGCGCTGGCCGACGTGGCGCGCATCGCCGCCGACGCGCGCAAGGCGGCGACGCCGGAGGAAAAGCGGCGGCTCAAGGGCGAACTGCTCGGCGCCGGCCGCGTGCTGGGCCTGCTCCAGCAGGATCCCGCCGACTGGTTCGGCCGCGGCACCTCCGGCGACGACGACGCCCGCATCCAGGCCCTGATCGACGAGCGCGCGGCGGCGAAGCGGGCGCGCGACTTCGCCCGCTCCGACGCGATCCGGGACCAGCTGGCCGCCGAAGGCATCCTGCTGGAGGACACGCCGCAGGGCGTGCGCTGGAAGCGGGCGTGACCGCCAGTGCGGTCGGGGCTTCGGCCCCGGCCCGGCGCATGTTCACCGGTCGGGGCTGAAGCCCCTCCTACAATGTCCTTCCCCCTCCATCGCGCGCCCGCCCTGGGCCGGGGCTGGAGCCCCTCCTACACGAATCCCCTTGTGACCGACACGATCTTCCCGCTCGAACCCACCGCCGCCGACGCCCAGGCGGCCATCAAGGACGAGTTCGCCTTCTTCGGCGACTGGTCCGAACGCTACCAGTACCTGATCGACCTGGGCCGCAAGCTGCCCGCCTTCCCCGAGGCGTGGAAGCGCGAGGAGCACCGCCTGCTGGGCTGCCAGTCGATGGTCTGGATCGTGCCCTCGGGCGACGCCGGCCGGCTCGACTTCCACGCCGTCAGCGATTCGGTCATCGTCTCCGGGCTGATCTTCCTCGCCCTGCGCGTGTACTCCGGCCGCCCGGCGGCCGAGATCCTCGCGACCACGCCGGACTACATCGCCGACATCGGCCTGGCCAAGCACCTCTCGCCCACCCGCAGCAACGGCCTGGCCTCGCTGCTGGCCTTCATCCGCGAGACCGCCGCGAACGCGAAGTGAGCGGCTCCCGCCCCCCGTCGGCCTTCGCCCTGCTGCGCAACCGCGGCTACGCCGCGGTGCTGGCGTACCGCATCTGCGCGCTGCTGTCGTACCAGATCGTCGCGGTCACGGTCGGTTGGCATATCTACGAACTGACCCGCGACACCTTCTCGCTGGGCCTGGTGGGCCTGGCCGAAGTGCTGCCGTTCTTCTGCGTGGCGCCGTTCGCCGGCTACCTGGTCGACCACCTGCCGCGCCGCCGGGTGGGCATGGTGGCCTGCGCCGCGCTGGCGACCACGGCGCTGGTCCTGGTCGCGGTGGCCGCCGGCGCACTGCCGTTCGGCGGCACCTGGCCGATCTACGCGGCCATCGCGCTGACCGGCATGGCGCGTTCCTTCCTCAGCCCGGTCTACAACGCGCTGTTCGCCAAGGTGCTGCCGCGCGAGGATTTCGTCCGCGCCGCCGGGCTGGGCAGCGTGATCTTCCAGGCCTCGCTGGTGACCGGCCCGGCGCTGGGCGGCCTGCTGGTCGGCTTCGGCGGCAAGACGCTGTCCTACGCGATGGCGGTGGTGTTCGCGCTGGCGGCGGCGGTCGTGCTGGCGCGGCTGCGCGTGGAGGAGCCCGGCCCGCCGGCGGTCAGCCTGCCGGTGTTCGCCAGCATCGCGCAGGGCGCGCGCTTCGTCTGGGGCAACCAGATCATGCTGGGCGCGATGGCGCTGGACATGTTCTCGGTGCTGCTGGGCGGCGTGGTGGCGATGCTGCCCGCCTTCATCCACGACATCCTGCACCACGGCCCGGAAGGGCTCGGCATCCTGCGGGCGATGCCGGCGGCGGGCTCGGTCTGCGTGGGCCTGTGGCTGGCGCGGCATCCGCTGCAGCAGCACGCCGGGCGCGTGCTGCTGGGCGCGGTGGCCGGCTTCGGCCTGAGCGTCATCGCCTTCGGCCTGTCGCGCAGCTTCGGGCTGTCGGCGGCGATCCTGCTGTTCTACGGCATGTGCGACGGCGTCTCGGTGGTGGTGCGCTCCACCATCCTGCAGCTGTCCACGCCGGACGAGATGCGCGGGCGGGTGTCGTCGATCAACGGCATCTTCGTCAGTTCGTCGAACGAACTGGGCGCGTTCTACGCCGGCACGATGGCCCGGCTGCTGGGGCTGGTGCCGGCGGTGATCGTGGGCGGCTTCGCGATCCTGTCGGTGGCCGGCGCGACGGCCTGGAAGGCGCCGCGGCTGCGCCGGCTGGACCTGCGCGAGTTGCAGTAGACCGGGGTGGCCGCTCCGACGGCCCGCGGTCCATGCATTCGAGGCGCGGACCCGGCCTGTTGCGATGGGCGTCCCATGTGCCAGGGCGCGGCTCCGCGCGTCGGGGGCATAGCCCCGACCTACCGACTGCAGGAATAGTGAACAGGTCGGGCTTGCCGGCCCGACGCCCTGAGGCCCACGCATTCGAGGTGTAGGCACGGCCTGTTACGACGGGCGCCTCATATGCCGGGGATGTGGCGCAGCGCGTCGGGGGCATAGCCCCGACCTGCGGCAGCACGGATCAGGAACAGGTCGGGCCTACCGCCCCGACGCTCCGAGGTTCACACATCGAGAACAAAGTTCCATGCGATGGGGGCAGCCGCGGCCTACCTGCTTCCTTCATCGTGAGCAGGTCGGGGCTACGTTCCCGACGCGCAAGCAGACCCACTGGCGCCCGGCCTCAGGGGCGTCCCGCCCATTCCTCGTAGAGGCCGTGCTCGCCCTCGGGCTTCAGCGCCTGCAGCCGCAGCGCCACGTGGGCGGTGGGCGACCGCGCCATCTCCCGGTAGACCGCGGCGGTGGACAGGCCGTGGGGCTCGCCCTCCTCGTTGCCGTAGGCGTACCAGGCCTCGGCGATGCCGCACAGGTGCATCGCCGCCAGGCACATGGGGCATGGGTGGCCGCTGGCGTACACGACACAACCGTCCAGGCGGGGCGTGCCGAGCCGCTGCGCGGCGTGGCGGATGGCCAGCAGCTCGGCGTGCGCGGTCGGATCGTGGTCGCGATGGAGGCCATTGGCGGCGCCGGCCATCACCTCGCCGTCGCGGACCAGCACGGCCCCGAACGGGCGGCCGCCCTCGGCGATGTTGGCGCGCGCCAGCGCCACGGCCTGACGCATGAAGTCTTCGTGCCGCATGGCGGTACCTCCCGGGTCGTTAGGGGGCCGGAGACGCGAAACCCCGCCGGAGCGGGGTTTCGGGTGCATCCGCGGCAGGGGGAACTCAGTCGCCCTGCTGCTTCTGCAATGCGGATTCGCTTCTATCTGCATGTTTTATAAAGATTATTTACCAGATTTCAGAGGCACATACCCCCGTAGATACCCCCACGAGCATTTGTTTAATTTAAGTTCATCATTCTCAGAGTGAGATGATATCTTGCCAACTTTCGACTCAAGCGAAACTGAGCCCTCACCACACAAAAGCTCAGCACCGAAAAAATGTCCTAATTGTCCCAAGGATCCGGCTGGAAGCTGCGATGCCTCTCTCGGCGTGCGATGGCGTACTTCGCTCCAGTTCGATCAAGCCACCCACACCGCGCTTGACCCTCTAGTACATAACGCCGGATCGAGCGACCTCCCCCATCGGTGCCTGAACGGCAGGCTCGTTCAGGGCTCCTCCGAATGTCAGAAACTGGTATATTATTTCTCACAGAGGTGCCCATGAATACGCTCCCAGAGACCATCCAAAGCCAAGCCCGCTCCCTTCCCGAGGGGGGCGTCCTGTCGCCCAAGGAGTTCCTACATCTGGGCAGCAGGGCGGCCGTGGATCAGGCGTTCTCTCGACTGGCCAAGGCCGGCAAGCTGCTGCGCGTGGCTCGCGGCGCCTATGTGGCCCCGGTTTCCAGCCGGTTCGGCGCACGCGCGCCTGCCCCGGAGAGGGTCGTGAAGGCCTTGGCCGAGCAGAGCGGCGAAATCGTGGCGCCCCACGGCGCCAGTTCCGCCAACGCCCTTGGCCTGACCCAGCAGGTTCCCATCCGCGAGGTCTACCTGACGTCCGGCCGGACCCGGAAGCTCAAGCTCGGCCGCTCGGAAGTGCTGGTGAAGCATGCCCCTCGCTGGATGCTGGCCTTGGGGACGCGGCCGGCCGGTGCGGCCGTGCGCGCCCTGGCGTGGATCGGCCCGACCCACGCCAGCGAATCCGTGGGTTCGCTGCGCCGTACCCTACCCCGTTCCGAGTGGCAGGCCCTCGCCTCCTCCCGGGCGACCCTCCCCTCTTGGATGGCACAGGCGATCGGCAGGGAAGCCGCGCGTGGCTGAGTCCTTCTTTGGTCTCAACACCGAGGATCGACGCGAGGCGCTCGAGTTCGCCCGTGCGCAGACGGGCCGCCCCGCCCATCTGTTCGAGAAGGACGTATGGGTAGTGTGGACGCTGCGAACTCTGTTCGAGTCGCCGCTGGCCGCCGACCTGACGTTCAAGGGCGGTACGACGCTATCGAAGGTCTACAAGGTGATCGACCGCTTCTCCGAAGACATCGATCTGACCTACGACATCCGCAAGCTGATCCCGGACCTGATCGGCGAAGGTGGCGAGCTTCCTGCCAGCCGTAGCCAGGAAGGGAAATGGACGCGTGCCGTGCGGCACCGGCTTCCCACGTGGATTGCAGAGAGCGTGCAACCCGTGATCGAGGCGGCACTGGCAAAGGAACGACTGGACGCGCACGTCGAACTCGCCGGCGAGGGGAAGGACAAGCTGCTTCTCCATTACCCTGCCCTGGCCAAGGGCACGGGGTACGTCGCGCCAGTCGTAACCTTGGAGTTCGGCGGCCGTGCCACAGGCGAACCGCACCGGGTGTTCGAAGTGGTGTGCGATCTGGCGGAGCACCTGCCCGACCTGTCGTTCCCGACCGCGTCGCCGATGGTCATGAGCGTCGCCCGCACGTTCTGGGAGAAGGCAACTGCCACGCATGTGTTCTGCGCCCAAGGCCGCATCCGCAGCGAGCGCTTCGCGCGGCATTGGCACGACCTGGCGGCGATTGCACGGAGCGAGCATCTCGCCACGGTCCTCGCCGATCGCGAGGTCGCTGCTGCAGTCGCCCGGCACAAATCACACTTCTTTGCCGAGAAGGACGCTGGTGGCAACACGATCGACTATGCCGCTGCGGTCACCGGACATCTGAGGATCGTCCCCGAAGGGGAAGCACGAGCCGCGCTCGAACAGGACTATGCGGCGATGCTGTCGGATGAGGTCATGGTGGGCGATGCGATGCCGTTCGCGGACCTCCTGCAGGCGTGCGCCGAACTGGAAGACCTGATAAATCGAGCAAGCGCGGAGCCGGCATAGATCTCCGCTAGGGGGCGGAATGGGCAACATCGGATCCATCGACATGATGTTCCTAGACGACGTCTTTGAGATGAGAGGCGGTTACGTCCTCAACTTCTCGGATCGCACCTTCTCGGAGTTCTTCCGCGAAGAGCTTGGCATCAACATCGACGACCCGGCGCATTTACTCAACGGCGGGTCGAAGGCCAAGCGACTGCGCTGTTTTCTCCTGACGGCCAACAAGCCGACCGTCGTCAAGGCACTGAAGGAGCTGTGGGAGTACCGGAAAGCGCTGCAGCAGCACTCCGGCCAGGCCGACAGCGTGCAGAACGCACAGAACCGTTTCCAGTCCCTGATCAATCGGCTCGAAGGCCGTCCGGACAATGCCAAGCCAACCAAGCCCGAGCCGGCTCAGGTGTTCGATCGCAACAGGATCGGCGAGCTCAAGCGCGATCTCCTTGCGGTCGCATCGCTGGAAGCCCATGCACGCGGCTATGCCTTCGAGCGGTTCCTGTGCGGCCTGTTCGAGGCATACGGACTGGCACCGCAGGCCCCCTTCCGCCTTCGGGGCGAGCAGATCGACGGCAGCTTCCAGTTCGGCAATGAAACCTATCTCGTCGAGGCCAAGTGGCACGGCAGTCCGATCGGCGTCGCGGACCTTCATGTCTTCCACGGGAAGATCGAGCAGAAGGCAGCTTGGACGCGCGGACTGTTTGTCAGCAATAGCGGTTTTTCCGAAGATGGGCTGGTGGCCTTCGGCCGCGGCAAGCGTGTGGTCTGCATGGACGGCTTCGATCTGTACGAGATGCTCGACCGGGAGATTCCGCTCAACCAGGTTCTGGAACGGAAAGTGCGCCGGGCTGCGGAAACCGGCTCACCCTTCGTGCGCGTTCGCGATCTCTTCCCATGACCGCCGCCCGTACGAACGCGAATCAAGAAACGGCTGTCGTGAAGGCATCTTCGACTGCCAGCAAACAGCAGCTTGTGGGCAAGGTGTTGGAATCCGGCTGGGTCGTGACTCAACTAGGAATCGGCGCGCCGGATCAGCACCGCGACGCGATCTTAGACTTGGCACGCGCCTTCGGTACGGTCACGGCCACCCGCGGCCGCAGCGCGATCGACGAACTCATGCCCAAGGCCCGGACCGAGGCCCGGCCGGGTTCGATGAGCGCGACAACGGGACTGGATGCTCAGCCTTGGCACATGGACATGGCACATCGGCCGCTACCAGCTAGATTCGTGCTGTTGTCGTGCGTCGATGCAGGGGAGCAGGATTGCGCGACCTAACTGTTGGATTGGCGGCAATCGTTCGGAGCTGATGACCTGGAAACGGCCGCCTTTGAACCGATGCGCATCCGTTCAGGTAGTGCGTCCTTCTACGCAACGATGCTGGATCCGCGGCGCAGATTTCTTCGTTGCGACCCGACTTGCATCTCAAGCTTGACCGATGCAGGACGTGCGCTGCAAATCAAGATTGGCAACATGTGCTGCGCTCCAACCCACCAAGTGCGCTGGCAGCCCGGGCGCACAATGATCTTCGACAACTGGCGCTTGCTGCATCGCCGTGCCGAAGCATCCCGCAGCAAATGGCGCAAGTTGCTTCGCATCTCGATCATGGGACAGGCCAATGACTGCTAGCCACCACGCCGACAAGGCGCCGCAGGTTCCGGCCGCACTTCTGGCCGAATCGTTGTTGCAGAAGTCCAAGCTGTATGCCAAAAAAGCGTTGGCAGCCAAGCAGGCCGGGGACGACAACGACTACCAGTTGTACGCGGCGCTGGCGCTGGAACTGCTCGCCAAGAGTTCGCTGGCGACAATCCATCCAAGCTTGGTGGTCAAGGCCGAGAACTTGAACAGCGTCCTGGAGGCAAACGGAATCTCGACCGGGACTGCAGTACGAACGATCGATGCCAGTGAGGCCTATACGCGATTGCGGCATACGGTACCCTCCTACACCACCCCGGATATGGATGCCTGCCGCAAGCTCGCAGAACGGCGCAACGCGGAACTGCATTCGGGCGAAGCCGCATTCGCCGCCTTTCCCCCGGACTTATGGGAAGGCGAGTTCTGGCATGCGGCCGAACTAATCCTGAAGTCGATGCACCTCACCTTCGACGATTGGCTTGGCGCCGACGCCAAAGCACCCGAGGCCTTGCTGCAGACTCTGCGCAAGGCCAAGCGGGCGGCGGTGAAGCAGCGGGTCGAGCGCGCCAGGACTGCTTTCCTGGAGTTCAAGCTCGATGGCAAGAAGAAGCGATCTGCCAAGCAGATCAAACAGATTCGCGAGGACTCGAAGAGCCTCGACCCTTACTCTGATCGAGACCTGTTCGAATACCTAGTCATCGAGAAGTGGCTGGACACGTGTCCAGCCTGCGAGGCAGAAGGCATCGTCGGCGGGGAAAAGGCCTACGAGGAATTGGCCGAAGATCAGTCCGACGCGGAACCGGGCTATGAAATCGTCGAGACCGGCTACTACCCGCTCGAGTTCCACTGCACCACCTGCCAACTGGCCTTGGTGGGGAATGAGGAAGTGCTGATCGCCGGAATCGCCGATGACGGTCACTATGTGCAGGAACAACGCGAGATCCAGTACGAACCCGACTACGGCAACGACTGACCCCCTTTACTGCGGTAGCACCAAGCTCCGGATTACGACAACGCGTACCGGCAGTTCCGGCCACAGCGTCAGCGTCGGCTGCAGATCGAGATTGCGTTGCGTGACCTGCTGATCGACCTATTTCACGGCTTCCTGCAAGCTTTCGCGAGTAGCGATGACGACGCGTCCGTCGACGTCGACACGATCGGGGGCCGCCAGTTCTGCCCCCAATACCAAGGAGGTTGATAGCGCAGCGCCGCCGATGAGCCACCGCCAATGCCAGTCCACCCTGTCTGCGGCGTCGGTCGCTGGCAGCCGATCGAGCATCAGAGACCGGCCCAGATTACAAACAGCCAAGCATTTGGACACCGCCGCCAAATTGATTGGACATAATCGCTGACGATTTTAACATCCACGTCATATAAATTTACTGTTACTCAATGACGCCTGTCTCAGCTGCGTGCGGCATGCTTTTCCAAGCTAAGTTCGCTCACTGCGATCTACTATGCGTGCATCAGTAGATCGAATTTAAGCTGCCGATGGTTCGATCAGGCTGCCCTTTCCCCCCAACAGCCGACGACGTTGTTCGTCCATGAGAGGATGTAGATATACCTTGCAGTCGTTTAGCGCCCCAAAACGCGCTCATGTCGACACTCTCTCCCCTTCTTTCGGCTGACCATCCCGAATCGACCATGCGCGAATCCCCAGGCAGTGATCAGGCTTTCCGACAATGACCGCCAGTGGAAAGGGCAAAGGACCCGCATGCCGATTGGCAAATTCCACGAAACTTGCCACATCAGTCGGCGATATCTTGGGCATCACCTGCGGATGGGTATGCCAGTAGCCCACCAGCCGCCATCCGCGCACATTGGCGTGCGCAATCTCCTGCCTGCAGCGCTCCGGATTCAACTCCAGCCATGCCCGCTCAGCACGATCCGCCGGATGGGGAGATGTGACACCAGCCAACACCAGCCCTCGGCGATCATTCAGATCGACAAAAAGCTGTCCGCCGCGCTCGGTCTCCCAGATCCGCTGGCGATGTGCGCTCAACACCTGCGCCACGGTCTCGGTGACTAGCAGCTCTGCACTGTGACCGGGCCACCGCCATCGCCAGGCAATCTTGTTCAATGGTTGTCCTCGCACGGCGGCCAATCACGCTCTAACACCACATGGACCTGACCGGTCTCCAGGCGTGGGCCTCGGTAGTGCCCATTCAGCCGTGTTACTTCCTCGGGGGTAGAGATACTGCTGACCCATACTTGCGCGGGCATCTGGTCGCGCAACACGCGTATCGCACTGTTGACGACCATCGAAACCATGCTGGCCAGACCCGTAGCGCCTCCCGGAATGAAGCTCTCCCCGCAGGCCGGCAGCGGCACCACGCCACCATCAGGCCACTGCGTGAAGGCCTGGAAAAAAACACCGCGCTCATTGAACAAGCGCCGTCCATCGCTGCCCGGTTCAATCGCCACCAGTGCATGACCAACAAAGGCATTGGGTTCACTCCATGCCTGTATTAGCGGCCATGCCGCGCCATTGGCCTTGGCACGCCACAGCGCCACCTCCGAACCCCACTCGGCACTGGTCACGATGACCAGGTCAGCGTTGTCCAGGACCTCGGGCTTGGCAGTGAGGATGACCTCGACGAAGGTGTTGTAGGCCTCGACCTGGACGGTGGGCAGATCCCGCTGGAGCCGCATTCGCAGCGCGCCGACCTTGGACTTTCCCAACTCATCCATGCCCAAAGCATGTCGGCCCAAGTTCTGACCGACCAGCTTGTCCGGGTCAATCAATGTCAGATGCCCTACCCCGGCCTTGGCCAGCAACATCGCCACGGGACTTCCCAAGGAACCCAGACCGACCAGGACGACCCGGCGGTGCTCCAAGTCTGCGGCCATTCCGGCGCGCTCCCTTGAATGGATCGCAGCGCGCTCGAGCAAGTCGAGCGTGGCTACCTGCAGAACTGCAGGAAACAGCGCCGTCTCCTGGGCGCCTTGTCGGCGCCCGGCGCGCAGTCCATAGCGAGGGCCCCGGCGGGGTTGCAGCGCCTTGGAGCGCAGGTTGAAGCAAAACAGCGGCCCCGCTTGCTCACCGGGCAGCTCCAGCACGGCCCAGCGGACGGGAAGATCGTCGCTGCGCTCCAGCCAATCCAACAATGCAGGAATATCCTCATCATCCAGATACGGCGTCAGCCATTCGAAGAACGCCTCGGCGGTGGGAACCGCCAGTGGTGGATAACCCTGCAGTTTGATGAAGAACGCTGGAGCCAGCGGCTCGCGGACCAATCGAGCCACTCCGACGACACGTTCGTGATGCTTCCTCAGTGCGCTCTGGTCATCCGATAGCCATAGCGTTTCCCAACCCGATATCACCTCGCGTCGAGGATCACTCAGGGCATACAAGGGCCCGGCCTGCGTGGGGCGCTTCAACAGCAGCAAGCTCTGCGAGGATTTTTTTAGCTGGTGGGACCAGTAAGAGGTGATCTCCGCCTGGAACTCGGCTGCCCGACGATTGGGATCAGACCCTTCAACCGCAAATTCCAGAATCTGCCCGAGCCGTTTCAAACTGTCGGAGACAATGCTCTCGGGTGTTCCCGTGATCGGGCGCTCGCCAAAGCCGTGCAGGCACATGCCATCTTCCATCGCATGGGGCCACTGAAGCCAAGGCGATGGCGTCACCTGCAGGGCCAGTTGACCTGCGGGGAAGTGGGAGGGAAACCCGATGCGTAGCCGGCGCGAGACACCGGTATAGTCCACCGGCAGTGGGAGGGTGAAAGCCGCTGCTTCGTTGTAGCGTGGCGTGATCGCTGTCAGCCAGGTCTGGACCACATCCAGACCCAAGAACGCGTGCAGCGCGGCGATGCCGCGCTGCACATCACTTTGCGCAGGCTCAGCCAAGGCGCCCAACCGGTTTCACGTCCTCTTGCGAGCCCTGACCTCGCACCCCCTCGCCAAAGAAAGAGCCGGCCATCATGGCGTTACGGGTCACCGTATCGGCACGACCAGGCAAGGTCCAGTTGGGCGGGATCGCGTTGTTGATCTCGTCCACGAAGGCGCCGCCGATGCCAAAGCTCTCCTTCACCGAGTCGGCAAAGGCCGCAGTCGAGCTGAAGGTTTGCAGGCCCAGCCCGAAGGAAGACATCGCATGGGCATGCCACCGATCGAAGGCCTGGCGGTAAAGCTGACCGTCGGGACGATTCCACTTCTCGGCAAAGTTCTCGCCCGGGTCCTTCGGGTTGCAGACTTGGTAGTGGCCGGAATGTCCCTGGATATGGGCCGGCATCCGCTGGACGATGACCATCATTGCCTCCAACGGGCGCAACGCCCGGGCCTTGGAGGCCTTAGCGACATCCAGATAGGCCTGGCTAGCCAACGTGGTGATGACCGCGGAGATCGGCCGATGCCCTTCCGTCCGGGTGCGGATGGCCCATTCATCACGGTGCCGCTTGAGCATCTTGACTGCCGCGCGCAGCGGATCCTGTTCCGAATACAGCGCATAGTCGGGCAGCGGCTCCTGCGAAGCTTCGACCAGCCGGCCATCGCGCTTGGCCAAGCGATGCGTGCTGTCCAAGGCGATCTGCTCCTGGGATACGATTTGCAGCCAAGTCGCGTACGGAAGCGGACTGCTCGCCTTCCAGCTGCGCAATTCGCGGTCCGGTACCTCAAGCTTGCCCGCACCGTTTTCTTGCCCATTGCCGGCAATGGCGCGGGCCGGCGTGACATCGATATGGAAGCCGGGATTCTCATCGGCATAGACGATGCGAACGCCGCGCCGCAGCAGTTCGATCTTGGCCTGGACGCGGCTACCGTCGTCAAAGCGCTTGTAGATGGCATCCAGCACCTGCATCGCGCTGGCGCCCTGCGCATGGGGCAACCAGACGATGGCATCGGCATCGATGGTGCCCAAGTCCTTCGGCGCGTCCGCCACTGGCTTGATCGTCGTGCGCAAGCGCATGGACCCTTGTACGAAGATATGGGCCTCGGCCAACAACGGATCGTCAGCGGCATCCAGCACCTTTTGCAATTGCTGGTAGCGATTGTTGATGATTTGGTACTGCGCCTCGCTCAGCGAGATCTTCTCAGCCGCACTCAGCAGGAAAAACTCCCAACTGCTGTACTTGGTGTGGCCAGTATTGACGTGCATGTTCATGGTTCACCTGTGGTCGACGAAGGGCCCAACGGCAAGGCGGGTTTGAAACGATCCTGATCGTTCTTGTCACGATCAAAGATTAGATAGGGATGTTGGTGTTCGGTGGTCAGCAGGGCCCCGAATTCGATCATCAAGGCCGCTGGCACGGCCGGAAAGACATGGATGGGCCCCGCCGCCATGGCCTCCAGCCGGCTGAGCTGGATCTGCAAGGCATCGCGGAAGGCGTGGATGACGCCACGGTTCTTAACCATCGCGTAGCTGGGCTCGGGAATGGTCAGCGTGGCGATGCGCGCGCCGGGCAAGGCAGCCAGCACATCCCGATCAGGGATTTGGGCGGAAATGGACAGCACCAAGGCCAACGGCCCATCGCCTTCGGGCGGCGCGGTGTACAGATACTCTGGCGGCGCGGCGCCGGGGTCGGGCCAGCTCAGTCCGTGCTCACGGTTGAAGGAGAACAACGAGCGGTTGGAGCGATCACCAATGCATTGCCCCAGCAGGACCAACGCCGGCATATCGGCCACGCCCACCACGGCCAATGCCGGCGCATCGCCATGCGAGCCGCCGCGCTGGCTGAGCTTGTGGTCGAGCTCATAGCGCATCTTGTCTTCCAGCAACTTCCAGTAGGCCGCATCGCGCCCGCCGGGTCCAGGCGCATCCAGAATCAGCTTCACCGGATGACCGAAGGCGGCCAGTCCTTCGGCGGACATCGCCGTGAGGAAGGCACGCACCGCAATATCGTTCTGGGTGCTGAAATGCCGGCTTTGCACGATCAGGGCGATGGCCCGCCCACTTTCGGGAGTGGAAGCCGCCAGCCGAATCCGCTCCCGATGCGCCTGATGCAGGTTGCTCAAATCCTGCTCGGGGTAGCCCTCTTCGTCGCGATCGATTTTGTCGTGGCAGCTGGGACACAGCAGCATCAAGTTGGCCGGATCGTTGGTCAGGGCCTGCGCTTGCTCGGCATCGTGCTGGGCTTGCCCTCGCGGCCCCTTGGGACTGGCCGGCATGATGTGGGCGACCTCGCCCCATTTCATGGGCTGGCCCACCCGATAGTCGTGCATCAGGTCGGTGCCACACAACTCGCAATGCCCTGCGGCGAGGGTCCAGACGATGCGCCTGGCCTCCTCGTTGGTGCTGAAACGACCGTGGCTGGCCGCCTTGGGCGGGGGGGCGCTCGCTTGTGGTTCTGTTAGCATCATGTCATCACTCCGTGATTAAAGTGCAACGTGTGTCCCTAGCTAATGCGATTCAAGTCTCAGAAATTGAGAAAAAGTATCGCGATCCCGTTCATTTTCATGAATAGGCGATTGGATGTCGCATAGCGCTAGCGCCCAAGCATGAGGAACCCAAAGTCGCCCGGCGTGGCGCACTCCCCCGAGTGCAAATCGAACACGGCAGTGCTATTGAGAGCGGCCGATCCTTGAGGATTTCGCTCCATGCCGAACACGCGCGAACGCTTCATTTCTGTCGATGTGGAAACCTCCGGGCCTATCCCCGGCGAATTCAGCCTGCTCACGCTGGGTGCCTGCGATGTGGATCGCGATGAGCTGACGTTCTCGTGCACGCTGCAGCCGCTGAATCAGAACGCCGATCCCGAGGCCCTGGCCGCCACCGGCTTGTCGTTGAGTGAGCTGGCCAGAACCGGCGCGGTGCCAACCGCGGCGATGAATGATTTTGCCCAGTGGCTGCAGTCCCTGCGTGCCGAGGGAGACAAGCTGGTGTTCGTGGGCTTCAACGCGCCGTTTGACTGGTCGTTCGTGAACTACTACTTCCATCGCTTTACCCGCGACAACCCATTTGGCTTTTTGGCCTTAGATATCAAGGCCTATTACATGGGGGCGACAGGATGCGCATGGAGCGATACCCGCTCGAGCTTGATGAGCAAGCGCCTTCAGCCGCGGCGCATCCCCAGCCACGACGCACTGGAAGATGCTCTATATCAGGCAGAGCTCTTCCGTTTGATACGTGCGCTACGCGAACGGCCAGCGTAGTCACCGCACTCCGCTCAGCAGGTAGCAATGTTCCAATTTGCGATCACTGCATTTGTCCCGATACGCGCTGCAAGCTTTATGACGGTGGCGCAGACATGGAATCAAGCACATGGTCGGGAATCATGCGTTCACGCCTATGACCACGCAGTACGTTGACCCACCATTCCCAAACAGCGTTGTGTGATGCCACGTACCTACGCGTTTCGGGGCTGGCGCACTCAGCTGGAACGGACAGCTTCAGGCGCGGTCCCAACCTGTAGAAGGAAGTCGAGTCCGTAGTAAATCTGCAACAAGCGGCGGAGTTGTCGGGGGGATCCACCGGGGACGTCAACGTACCAGCCCGCATCTTCGAGCTGCATCACTGCCCGGTCTAGCCAATAGGCTTGAGTGCCAAGCATCTCTCGGTCGAGATACATTGCCACCTCATCATCGGCAGCGATGGGAAAGATCCATCTGATACGTCCCGCTCACGCTGCTGACGCATTCCGTTCCCGAACCCAAGCCGATGGGCTCTCCCGATCATTTCTATCGGTATGCTCCGGCAGGCCTGCTGCGAGCATTGGAAGGCCTTGCCAATGCTCAGGGGATACCCCCAAAAGTACCCCCAAAGATTGGACATTCCCTGCGTTGAATGACACTCCGTGAAATTTCGGACCTGCGACTATGTCACTGATCCCGCGAGGGTTTTGACTTCCCTATGGGATTTTCATGAGATTCAGTCGCCTTTCTGGGCAGTAGCACTTTGCGAAACCTTCCAATCAGCGCTACCTCATTGATCCTATAGGGATTTCTAACCCTATAGGACGTCATCCAACATCAATCCCCTTGTTGCTTCTGCATGTGTTCCCAGCGCTCCTGGGCGTCGATGGTGCGCTCGGCGGTCAGGCGCGCCTCCAGGCGCTCCAGGCCGATCTCTTCGCCGGTGTCCACGCAGTAGCCGTAGTCGCCGCCGTCCAGGCGCTTGAGCGTGCTGTCGATCTTGCCGATCAGCTTGCGGTAGCGGTCGCGGGTGCGCAGTTCCAGCGAGTTCTCGGTCTCGCGGGTGGCGCGCTCGGCCTCGTCGCCGATGTCGCGGACTTCGTCCTTGAGGTTCTCGATGGTCTGCTTGGACTCCTCGACCAGGTCGGCGCGCCATTGCAGCAGGCGCTGGCGGAAGTACTCCAGCTGCAGGGCGCTCATGTACTCCTCGTCGGGCGAGGGCTTGTAGCCGGCCGGCACGATGGGGCGACCGGTGGTTTCATCGGTCTTGTAGGGCACTTCTTTCACCTTGCCGCGCACGACCGGCGCCGCGGGCCGGGCGGCCACGGCCACCGCGACCTTGCCCACGGGGCGGGGGGTGACGGCGGGACGGGGGCTCACGGGGGCTTCGGCGGCGGCTGAGGCTTTGGCGTTCTTGGTATTCGGTTTCGGGACTGGCACAGGCTTCGGGGGGGACGGAACCTTGGCGGCGGGCGCCGGGGCCGGGGCCGCCGCCTTGGGGGCGGCAGCTGGCACGGGAGTCTTGGTCGCAGCCGCGGTGGGGGCGGACTTTGCCGGAACCGGCTTGGCGGCCGGCTTCGGTGCGGGTTTGGGAGCGGGTTTCGCGGCCTTGGCCGGCGCCTTCGCCGGGGCGGCCTTGGCGACGGGCGCCTTGGCGGCCGGCGCGGGCTTCTTGGCGACTGCGGGCTTGGCTGCCTTGGCGACCGCCTTCTTGACCGGCGCCGCCTTCCTGGCCGCCGGCTTGGCGGCCGGCTTCTTCGCCAGCACGGCCTTCTTGGCGGCGGCCTTCCTGGCGACAGGCTTGGGCGCCGCCTTCTTGGCCACCGGCCTGGCGGCCGGTTTTTTGGCGACAGCCTTCTTCGCGACAGGCTTCTTGGCGACGGTCTGAGCGGGTTTCTTGGCGGCCTTGGCGGCCTTCTTCGCAGGTTTCTTTGCAGCCACGAACAGCGCTTCCTTGGTTCTTCCCGAGCATCGGGAAAGCGCGCTTTTATAGCCTACCCGGGAGGCAGCGGCAACCCGACGCGGTATCATCCGGGCATGCTCGCCCGCCTGCTCATCCTGCTGCTGAAGGGCTACAAGCGCTTCATCAGCCCGCTGCTGGGGCCGCGCTGCCGCTTCGTGCCATCGTGTTCGGAGTACGCCATGGAGGCGATCGGCCGTTTCGGCCCGCTGAAGGGCGGCTGGCTGGCGGTGCGCCGGATCGGCCGCTGCCACCCCCTCCACCCCGGCGGCCACGATCCTGTACCGTCGCGCGAGCCCCCGCCTCCCTCCCCTTCCCGCTCCCCCAGGACCCCCTGATGCCCGCCACCGTCATCGTCAACGCCCGCCTGGTCAACGAAGGCCGCGTCACCGAAGGTGACCTGCGCATCGAGAACGGGCGCATCGCCCGCATCGCCGCCGAGATCCGCCCGCAGGGCGAGGACACGGTGATCGACGCCGCCGGCCGCTGGCTGCTGCCGGGGATGATCGACGACCAGGTGCACTTCCGCGAACCCGGCATGCCGCACAAGGGCGACATCGCCACCGAGTCGGCGGCGGCCGTGGCCGGCGGCCTGACCACCTTCATGGACATGCCCAACACCAGCCCGCCGACGCTGGACGCGGCCGCGCTGGAGGACAAGTACCAGCGCGCGAAGGGCCGCGCCTGGGGCAACTACGGCTTCTACCTGGGCGCCAGCAACGACAACCTGGAGGCGGTCCGCACACTGGATCCGAAGACCGCGCCCGGCATCAAGGTGTTCATGGGCGCCTCCACCGGCAACATGCTGGTCGACGACCCCGACACCCTGGACGCGATCTTCCGCGAGGCGCCCACGCCGATCATCACCCACTGCGAGGACACGCCGACCATCGACGCCAACCTGGCCGCGTTCCAGGCCAAATACGGCGATGCGCTGACGGCCGAGCACCACCCCGACATCCGCAGCCGTGAGGCCTGCATCACGTCCACCCGCCTGGCGATGTCGCTGGCGCGCCGGCACGGCACCCGCCTGCACGTGCTGCACATCTCCACCGCCGACGAACTGGCGCTGTTCGCGCCCGGCCCGCTGGTGGCGGCGGATGGCACGCGCAAGAAGATCACCGCCGAGACCTGCATCCACTTCCTGCGCTTCGACCGCGGCGACTACGCGGCGCTGGGCAACCTGATCAAGTGCAACCCCGCGATCAAGGACGCCGGCGACCGCGAGGCGCTGATCCGGGCGCTGGTGGACGACGTGGTCGACGTGCTGGCCACGGACCACGCGCCGCACACGCTGGAGGAGAAGCGCAAGCCCTACGTGCAGGCGCCGTCCGGCCTGCCGCTGGTGCAGTACGCGCTGGTCGCCGCGCTGGAACTGGTGCACGAGAAACGCATGGACGTGGCGCGGGTGGTGCAGAAGTTCGCCCACGCGCCGGCGCAGTTGTTCGACGTGAAGGAGCGCGGCTACCTGCGCGAAGGCTACTTCGCCGACCTGGTGCTGGTGGACGACGAGCCGTTCACCGTGCAGCGCGAGGACGTGCTGTCCAAGTGCGGCTGGTCGCCGTTCGAAGGCCGCACCTTCCGGTCGCGCATCGGCGCCACCTGGGTCAACGGCCGCATGGTCTGGAACGGTGAGCACCTGGTCGGCACGCCCAACGGCCAGCGCCTGGAGTTCGCACGTTGAAGCTGGCGGTCGCGGCGCTGGTCGCCGCCGTCTGCGCCGGCTGGATACCGCTGCTGGCCGCGCAGGAACCGCTCGCCGCCCCGCCGGCGGCGCAGGACGCACGCATCGTCTTCCCCGCGGCCGTGTCGCAGGGCGCGCTGGTGTTCGGGCGCGTGCCGCCGGGCAGCCGGGTGGACTACCGCGGACGCGCGCTGCGCGCCACGGGCTACGGCACCGTCGTGCTCGGCGTGGGCCGCGATGAAGCCGGCCCGCTGCGGCTCCAGGTCACCACGCCGTCGGGCCGCACCGAATCGGCCAGCATCGCGGTGACGCCGCGCGACTGGCCGGTGGAACGCATCAACGGCGTCCCGCCCAGGACCGTCAACCCGCCGCCGGAGATCGCTGCGCGCATCCAGCGCGAACAGGCGCGGGTCACCGCCGCGCGCGAGCGCGACGATGCGCGCACCGACTTCGCCCTGCCCTTCCAGTGGCCGGTGCAGGGCCGCATCAGCGGCCGCTTCGGCAACGCGCGCGTGTACAACGGCCAGCCCGGCGCCGGTCATTCCGGCATGGACATCGCCGCGCCCAGCGGCACCCCGGTGAAGGCGCCGGCCGGCGGCGTGGTGACGTTCGCCGCGCCGGACCTGTACCTGACCGGCGGCACCCTGCTGCTGGACCACGGCCACGGCGTCAGTTCCAACTTCCTGCACCTGTCGCGGATCGACGTGAAGGTGGGAGACCGCATCGAACCGGGCCAGGTGATCGGCGCGGTGGGGGCCACCGGGCGGGCGACAGGGCCGCATCTGCACTGGGGGATGAACTGGTTCGATGTGCGGATTGATCCTTTACTTGTTCTCGAACGCGGGAAGTAAACCGCCCACTGTTCGCCATCCGGGCGCGTTGCGACGCGTTACGGCACGCGGGCGCTGTAGGTTCCAGGAGGCGCGGTTCGATGTGCGGATTGATCCTTTACTTGTTCTCGAACGCGGGAAGTAAACCGCCCACTGTTCGCCATCCGGGCGCGTTGCGACGCGTTACGGCACGCGGGCGCTGCAGGTTCCAGGAGGCGCGGTTCGACGTGCGGATTGACCCCTTGTTGGTACTCGAACGCGGGAAGTAAACGCCCGTCGTTCGCCATCCGGGCGCGTTGCGACGCGTTCCGGCGCGCGGGCGCTGCAGGTTCCAGGAGGCGCGGTTCGACGTGCGGATTGATCCCTTGTTGGTACTCGAACGCGGGAAGTAAACGCCCGTCGTTCGCCATCCGGGCGCGTTGCGACGCGTTATGAGTTACGGGCACTCCTGGTTTCAGTGGGCGCGGTTCGATGTGCGCATCGGCCCGCTGCTGGTGCTCGAATGCGGGCAGTAGTTCCTTCCCGTGGAAGCGACGTCGATCGCGATCGAACGAAGGAATTGGCCCCGGATCAACGCGGATAGTCGCGGACAAAGCTTTCTTGGGCTTTGATCCGCGTTGATCCGGGGCTGGAGTTTCCGGGCTGGCCGGTCGCGACTGACGTCGCTCCCACAAGGGCGACCTAGCTAGTCGTTGGAACCGCCGACGCGGGCCACGGCGTCGTGCGGGTGCAGGCTTTCGTAGTGGGCCACGGTGGCGTCGTAGCGGGCGATGCGCGGGTCCGCGGCCAGCACCGCGGCGACGCGGCGCGCGGCGTCCTCGCAGAACATCAGGTTCTCGGCGTTGAGGCGGGCGAAGGCCTGCTCGTCCACGCGCTTGACCGCCGTCTGCACCGGCGTGGCGAGCGCGGCTTCGAGGGCGTCGACCAGCGCGACCAGCGGCAGCTCGTCGAACTGCGGGCGCAGTTCCACCCGCACGCTGGCGCGGCTGCGCTGCGCGTGCGGGGTGGCGGCTAGGCCGCGCTCGGACGCCAGCCAGTCGTGCACCACGTTGACCGACAGCGGGTGCGCGGCGGCGAAGTCCTCCGCGAACCGCTCCGCGTTGGCCTGCCGCGACAGCGCGGCCGACGCCGGGCACGTGCTGGAGTATTCGACGGCGAAGGACAGCGCCAGGTCCAGATGGCCGTCGGCCAGCGTGGCCTCGATCTCCACCGGGTAGCGCTTCCAGCCGGCGTAGTCGCTCTCCAGCGCCTTGCGCTGCAGCAGCGCCTCGTAGCGGATGCGCAGGCGGGCGCGGGTGGCGAGGCCGGACTGCGAGGCGACGCTGTCCTGCAGCAGGTGGCGCAGGCCGGCGGGGGTGATCGCTTCGCGCGCCAACCCGTCCTGTAGCTGCAGGTACAGCCGCGACATGTGGATGCCGCGCGCGTCGGCGTCGGCCAGGTTCACCGACAGGTCGATACTGGCGGCCACCTGCAGCTGCCCGCCCTGCCCGTCGGCGATGCGGACCGGCAGCACGATGTTCTCCATCCCCACCCAGTCGAGCGGGCGCGCCAGCGGCACGCGCTGGTGGGCGACATCGGGAAGGTCGGCGCGGGGCGCCAGCGGACGGGAGGACGACATCGGGATCACGCGGGGGAACGGAACGTGCGGCATTGTACCCCCTGCCCCACAAGCCCCGATGAAACAGAGCGTTACGTCGATTTCCGGCGTCCATCGCGGCGATGGGCCGCGCCTCTCGCCAAGCCCCGTTGCCAGTGTAGGAGGGGCTTCAGCCCCGACCGATTTTTTTGCCCGTTCGAAACGGACAGGAAAAGCCTCGGGGCTGAAGCCCCTCCTACAGGGGCGGGCCAAGGGCGGGCCGGTGCTACTCGCCGCGCGCGGCGCGCCAGGCGGTGAACAGCAGCCGCGGCGGCGACGGCAGCGGCGCGGGACCGCCCGCCCTGGCATGGCGCGCGAGGCGGCCGAAGGTGAAGGCCGACAGGATGCGCCGTTCGCGCGCGCCCTGGCGCGGATCGCCGCCGCGGTCGCGCAACCGGTCCGCCCATGCGCGCAGGCGCGCCGGGTCGTCATGGCCGGGGGCACCGGCGTCGTGGGGTGCGGCCGCCGCGCCGATCTCCATCAGGCGGATCGCCAGCACATGCGCGGCCACCGCATCCGGTGCCGGCGCCCGGCCGAGCACGCCGGCTTCCACCGCCGCGACCGCGTCCCCGAACGCGCGCAGCGACGCGAACGCCGCATCGCCGTCGCGGGCCGGCAGGCGCGCCGGCGGCAGCGTGGGCAGCGCATCGGCCAGCCGTTCCCACGGCGCGTCCACCGGCTCCAGCCGGCGGCCGAGCGGATGGCGCGAACGCCGCGCGGCCCAGCCCCGCAGTTCCTCGCTCCACCAGGCCAGCTTGGCGTCGGCCGGCAGCGGGTCGCCGGCGATGTTCAGCGCGTCGTCGAATTCCTGCAGCAGCGCGAACCACGCCACCGCGCGCTCGCGCCGCCCGGCGGCCACGAAGATCTCCGCCACCGGCCATTCCGGCCAGCGAGCGCGCCATTTTTCCAGGAAGCTGTCGAGGGCGGCGGAGTCGGACATTCGTAGGGAGTGGTGTGGGAGCGACGTGAGTCGCGACGGTTGCGGCGGCATCGCGCGATACCGGGGACAACGGACGCGTCGTCGCAAAAACCAAGGGTAAGCCTGCGCGCGGCGGATGTGGGGGCGTGCGGTCGCGACTTACGTCGCTCCTACAGGGAGCGATCCGGTTGGCCACGCGGCGGCCTCGGCCAGGTCGCGCGGCCATTCGCACAGCGTGTCGGCGCCCCAGTCCGCCGGCTGTTCGTGCGCCTGCCGGTAGCCCCACAGCGCGGCGATGGACGGCATGCCGGCGGCGCGCGCGGCGACGATGTCGCGTTCGTCGTCGCCCACGTACACGCAGTCGGCGACCGCGATGCCGATGCGCTCGGCGGCCACCTTCAGCGGCAGCGGGTGCGGCTTCTTCTCGGCCAGGGTGTCGCCGCCGATCAGCACCGCGCAGCGCGTCTCCCACCCCAGCTGCGGCAGGATGTCGCGCGCCAGGTATTCCGGCTTGTTGGTCACGATGCCCCAGGTGCTGCCGGCGGCCTCCAGCGCCGCAAGCATCGCGTCCACGCCGTCGAACAGCACGCTGTGGCGGCCGAGTTCCTCGCGGTAGACCGCCAGGAATTCCGGGGCCATCGCCTCGCGCGCCTCCTGTGCGATCCCCGGGAACGCGGCGGCCAGCATCGCGCGCGCGCCCTTGGACACGTGCGGACGCAGGTCGGCCAGCGCCATCGGCGCGACGCCGCGCGCGGCGCGCAGCCGGTTGGCGGTGGCCAGCATGTCCGGCGCGCTGTCCAGCAGCGTGCCGTCCAGGTCGAACAGGGCCGCGCGCGGGAACCCCGAGGCATGCAGGGGGGACGCTGATCCCGCCGGAACCGGAGCGTGCGTTTCCGGTTCCCCGTTCCCCGTTTCCGATGCCTCGCGGCTCATGCCTTCACCGCGCAGGCCAGGTAGTTCACGTCGGTGCGCGAGGTCAGGCGCGCGCGCCGCCGCCACGGTTCGTAGGCCAGGCCGGTGACGTCCTGCAGCTGGAACCCGGCCTCACGCAGCCAGGCCGCCAGTTCGGACGGACGGATGAATTCCTGATAGTGGTGCGTGCCCCTGGGCAGCAGCCGCGCGATGTACTCGGCGCCGACGATGGCCAGCGCGAACGCGGCCGGCGTGCGGTTGAGCGTGGACAGGAACAGCTGTCCGCCCGGCTTCAGCAGCGCGTGGCAGGCGCGGATGATCGAGGCCGGGTCCGGCACGTGCTCCAGCATCTCCATGCAGGTGATGGCGTCGAAGCCGCCGGGCCGTTCTTCGGCCAGCGCCTCGACCGAGCGCAGCTGGTAGTCCACCTGCAGGCCGGATTCCAGCCGGTGCAGGCGCGCCACCTTCACCAGTTCCGGCGCCAGGTCGATCGCGGTGACGTGGGCGCCCTCGCGCGCCAGCGCCTCGCTCAGCAGGCCGCCGCCGCAGCCCACGTCCAGCACGGCGGCGCCGGACAGGCGCACGCGGTCGCGGACGTATTGCAGGCGCACGGGATTGAGCACGTGCAGCGCCTTCTGCGGGCCGTCCGGGTCCCACCAGCGGTTGGCCAGCGCGCCGAACTTGTCGAGTTCGGCCTGGCTGAAGTTGTCGGGCGGGGGCGAGGTCGTGGTCGTCATGGCGGCATTGTCTCACGCCCGCATCGTCATTCCCGCGAAGGCGGGAACCCAGTGCCTTCCGCGGAGATGCAGAGATCCGAACGAAAGTCGCTGGGTTCCCGCCTTCGCGGGAATGGCGGACCCGGCATCACGACAGGCGGATAGCGGCGATCCGCTCCCGCCACTGCCGCGCGTTGGCGACGACGCCGTCGATGTCGATCTCGACCAGTTCGCGCCGCAGCAGCTTGGGCTTGCCGGCGATCCACACGTCGCTGACCTGCTGGCGGCCGGTGGCGTAGACCAGCTGCGACACCACGTGGTGCAGCGGCTGCGTCTCCAGCGCCGACAGGTCCACGCAGGCGAGGTCGGCCTGCTTGCCCGGCTCGATGGAACCGATGCGGTCGTCGAAGCCGATCGCCTTCGCGCCGCCCAGGGTGGCCGCCCGCAGCGCGCTGAAGGCGTCGAACGCGGCGGCGTCCTGTGCCACCGCCTTGGCCAGCAGCGCGGCGGTGCGCGTCTCGCTGAACATGTCCAGGTCGTTGTTGCTGGCGCAGCCGTCGGTGCCGACGGCCAGGTTCACGCCGGCGCGTTCCAGCGCGCAGGCCGGGCAGAAGCCGGAGGCCAGCTTCAGGTTCGATTCCGGGCAGTGCACCACGCTGACGCCGCGCTCGGCGCACAGGTGGATCTCGCCCTCGGTCAGCTGGGTCATGTGGATGGCGATCAGGCGGTCGTTGACCAGGCCCAGCCGGTCCAGCCGCGCGATCGGGCGCTGGCCGTGCTTCTCCAGCGACTGCTCGACCTCCTGCGCGGTCTCGTGCAGGTGCAGGTGCACCGGCACGTCCAGCTGGTCGGACAGCATGCGCACGCGCTCGAAGTTGGCGTCGTTCACCGTGTACGGCGCGTGCGGGGCGAAGGCGGTGGCGATCAGCGCGTCGTCGCGCCACTGGTCGTGCACCTCGCCGGCCTTCTCGAAGTACTCGTCGTCGGACGCGGCCCACGCGGTGGGGAAGTCGATCACCGGCAGGCCGACCCGCGCGCGGAAGCCGTGGCGCTTGTAGGTGGCCGCCTGCACGTCGGGGAAGAAGTAGTTCTCGTTGACGCAGGTGGTGCCGCCGCGGAGCATCTCGGCGATGGCCAGGGTGATGCCGTCGGCGACGAAGTCCGGCCCGATCACCGCGCCCTCGATGGGCCAGATGTGCTGCTGCAGCCACACCTTCAGCGGCAGGTCGTCGGCGACGCCGCGCAGCAGCGTCATCGGGTTGTGGGTGTGCGCGTTGACCAGGCCGGGGATCAGCGCGGCGTCGGGGCGCGAGACGGTCTCGCGCGGGGCGAAGCGCGCGCGCGCCTGCGCGACCGGCAGCACGGCGACGATGCGGCCGCCGTCGACGGCGACCGCGTGGTCCTCCAGCACCACCGCGTGCGGGACGACCGGCACCACGAAACCGGCTTCGATCAACAGGTCGCAGGCTTCGGGGATGCGGTCGCTCATGGGGCCTCGGCTCAGAATCCCAGCGTGTAGGTCAGGCCGATGGCGCCGGCGCCGAACAGCAGCCAGCACAGCAGCATCAGCGCCAGGGCGCGCCCGTAGCCCAGCCGCGGCACGCTGGGGAACAGCCGCGGCAGGGTCGCGTTCCAGCACAGCATCACGCCCAGCCCCGCGAGCAGCACGCCGGCCGCCCAGATGCCCAGGTAAAGCGCGAGCTGTTCCATCACTTCACGCGGCTGACGTATTCGCCGGAACGGGTGTCGACCTTGATGATCTCTTCCTGGCCCACGAACAGCGGCACGCGCACGACGGCGCCGGTTTCCAGCGTGGCCGGCTTGCCGCCGCCGCCGGAGGTGTCGCCGCGCACGCCCGGGTCGGTCTCGGTGATCTTCAGCTCGACGAAGTTCGGCGGGGTGACCATGATCGGCGTGCCGTTCCACAGCGTCACCACGCACTCCTCCTCGCCCTTCAGCCACTTCTCGGCGCCGCCCATGCCGGCCTTGTCGGCCTGCACCTGCTCGAAGGTCTCCTGCTGCATGAAGTGCCAGTACTCGCCGTCGGAGTACAGGTACTGCATGTCGGTGTCCACCACGTCCGCCGCCTCGACCGAGTCGGTCGACTTCATGGTGATTTCCTGCACGCGGCCGGTGCGGATCTGGCGGTACTTCACGCGGGTGAACGCCTGGCCCTTGCCCGGCTTGACGTACTCGGTGTCGCTGATGATCGCCGGTTCGTTGTTGACCAGGATCTTCATCCCGTTCTTGACGTCGTTCATGCCGTAACTGGCCATGCGTGTGCTCCTGAGGGTAAGACGGACCCGCCGCGCGGGGCGGCCGGCCGGATAGAATGGGGGGACCCGCCGGACCCGGCGGGTGCTTGTTTCCAGACCCGACATGATAACCGCAGCCCCCGACCCCCGACAGCCCGCCCCGTGGCCGGCGCCCCGCTGGCAGCAGGCCTGGCGCGACGCCGTGCGCGACCCGCGCGAGCTGCTGGCGTCGCTGGGGCTGGCGTCGCTGGCCGGGCGGGTGTCCGACGAGGCCGCCGCGCAGTTCCCGCTGCGCGTGCCGCGCGGCTTCGTGGCCCGCATGCGCCCCGGCGACCCGCACGACCCGCTGCTGCGGCAGGTGCTGCCGCTGGACGACGAGATGCGGCCCGTCCCCGGCTACGGCCTGGACGCCGTCGGCGACGGCGCGGCCCGGACCGGCACCGGCGTGATCCAGAAGTACCGCGGCCGCGCCCTGCTGGTGGCCACCGGCAGCTGCGCGGTCAACTGCCGGTACTGCTTCCGCCGCCACTTCCCCTACTCGGACGAGACCGCCGCGCGCGACGGCTGGCGCGACGCCATCGCGCTGATCCGCGCCGACGACGGCATCGAGGAAGTGCTGCTGTCCGGCGGCGACCCGCTGTCGCTGTCGAACGCCAAGCTGGCCGAGCTGACCGACGCGCTGGCCGGCATCCCCCATCTGCGCCGCCTGCGCATCCACAGCCGCCTGCCGGTGGTGCTGCCCGAGCGCGTCGACGACGGCCTGCTGGCCTGGCTCGCCGCCCTGCCCTGGCCGGTGGCGCTGGTGATCCACGCCAACCACGCCAACGAGTTCGACGGCACCGTCGATGCCGCCCTGCGCCGGCTCCGCGACGCCGGTGTGCAGCTGCTCAACCAGGCGGTGCTGTTGCGCGGCGTGAACGACGACGTCGATGCGCTGGCCGCGCTGGGCGAGCGCAGCTTCGCCGCCGGCGTGCTGCCCTACTACCTACACCAGTTGGACCGCGTCGCCGGCGCCGCCCACTTCGCCGTCGACGACGCCCGGGCCAAGGCCCTGCACGCGGCGCTGGCAGCGCGCCTGTCCGGCTACCTGGTCCCGCGGCTGGTGCGGGAAGTGGCGGGCGATACCGGCAAGCGGCCGCTGTAAGGGCGGGAAGCCACGCCGGCGGCGCGGCGCAGGGGCGAGTCGGCCGACGCGCGACCTGCCGGTCGGAGACGCGCTCCCCCGCAGGCCGCGCCGCGGCCGGCTTTCCCCCACCCATGCGCGCGGCACGCGACTTCCCTGCTCTTCTGCGACGGCTGCATTGGACTCCCCTGCCGCGTTCATGTATTAAACGCGCTCCCCTGGCGGACACGCTGCATGCAGATCGGCAAAGACACCACGCTACGACTGACCCTGGTGGACGACAGCGGGGAGGATGCGGAGGCCGTCGTCTCGGCGCTGCGCAACGGCGGCATCGCCGTGCGCCCCCTGCGACCGCTGGACGCGGCCGAACTGGAGCAGATGGTGGCCGCCCAGCCGATGGACCTGCTGCTGGCCTCCCGCTCGGCCAAGGGCATCCCGCTGGCGACGGTGCTGGCGCAGGTGGACGCCAGCGGCAAGGACATCCCCGTCGTGGTGCTGGCCGACGGCCTGAACGAGGCCGACCTGCTGGCCGACCAGGCCGCCGGCGCGCGCGCCACCGCGCTGCGCGGCCGCTTCGACCACGTGCTGACGGTGCTGCGCCGCGAATGGGCCGACCTGGACGCGCGCCGCTCGCAGCGCCGGCTGGAAGGCCAGATGCGCGAGACCGAGCGCCGCTGCGACGCGCTGATCTCGTCCTCGCGCGACCCGATCGCCTACATCCACGAAGGCATGCACATCCGGGCCAACGACGCCTACCTGGAGATGTTCGGCTTCGAGTCCTTCGAGGACGTGGAAGGGCTCTCGCTGCTCGACCTGGTCGCGCCGCAGTACGTCAACGACTTCAAGGCCCTGCTGAAGAAGCTCAGCAAGGGCGAGCCGCCGCCGGCGCGCTTCGAGCTGGAGGCGCGCAGCATCGACGGCGACAGCTTCCCGGCCACGCTGGAGTTCGCCACCGCCACCTACGAGGGCGAGCCCTGCGTGCAGGTGGTGTTCCGCCGCCGCGAGGAATTCGATCCCGAGCTGGCGCGCGAGGTCGAGGACCTGCGCCAGCGCGACCTGGCCACCGGCCTGCTCAACCGCCCCACCTTCCTGCGCGAACTGGAGAACGCCGTGGCCCAGGTGGCCCGCGGCGAGGACCAGTACGCGCTGCTGCTGGTCGAACCGGACCACTACCAGCGCCTGCTGCAGGACATCGGCATCGACTCGGCCGACGACCTGGCGGCCGCGCTGGCCGCGCGCCTGTCGGAGAAGCTCGACGACCAGTGCACGGCCGCCCGCTTCGGCGAGCGCACCTTCGCCGTGCTGCTGCGCGGCAACCACGCCCACACCGCGGCGCTGGCCGACAGGCTGCGCGCCGCGTATGCCTCCCACGTCTTCAACGTGGGCGAGCGCTCGGCCTCGGTCACCGCCAGCATCGGCGGCGTGCAGATCGGCGAGAAGATCGCCAGCGTCCCGCAGGTGCTGACGCGCGCCACCCACTGCCTGCAGGCCGCCACCAACCTGGGCGGCAACCGCATCGAGATCTTCGACCCCGGCGCGGTGGACCGCGCCGAGGAAGAGCGGGTGCAGAACTGGATCAAGCGCCTGCAGGAAGCCCTGCAGGACGGCAGCTTCCACCTGTACTACCAGCCCGTGGTCAGCCTGCAGGGCGAGCCCGGCGAGGTCTACGAGGCGCTGCTGCGGCTGGAATCCAACGGCGAGGTCGTGCTGCCGCAGTCGTTCATCGGCATCGCCGAGGACAACGGCCTGCTCGACGCCATCGACCGCTGGGTGGTGAACCGCGCCATCGAGGTGCTGGCCGAGCGCCGGCGCGCCGGCCACGACACCCGGCTGGTGGTGAAGGTCAGCCCGGCCTCGTTCGCCGACACCCGCCTGCTGGACCTGATCGCGAAGCAACTGGCCGCGCTCGACGTGCCCGGCGACCGCCTGTGGCTGCAGACGCCCGAGGCCAAGGTCTTCACCCACCTGCGCCAGGCTCAGGCGTTCCAGGCGGCGGCGGCCAAGCTGGGCTGCCACGTCGGCCTGGAGCATTTCGGCGCGGGCCTGGATTCGTTCCAACTGCTGTCGCACTTCCAGCCTACCTTCCTCAAGATCGACCGCGTCTTCAGCGAGGACCTGGGCAAGACCCCGGAGCACCAGCAGAAGATCCGCGAGATCGCCGAGCGCGCGCAGGCGCTGGGCATCCTGACGGTGGCCGAGCACGTGCAGGACGCGGCGACGATGGCGTTCCTGTTCACCGCCAGCGTCGACTACGTGGAAGGCAACTTCCTGGCCGCGCCCGGCCCGGCGATGAACTACGACTTCAACTGAGCGCCGGCCCCGCCCCCTGTAGGAGCGGCTTCCGGCCACGGATCACGCGGATCAGATCGGATCAGAGCAAAAGGCCTTATCCGCATTCATCCGCGTGATCCGCGGCGGACGCGTTGCTTGCGGGTCCGCGGTCGCGGCTGAAGCCGCTCCTACATCCAGAAGCGGAGAACCCGCCTTGCGGCGGGTTCTTCAGTTTGCGGGTCCTACGCGGCGCGCCGGGGCGCACGTTGTTACGCGGCGCGCAGGGCGGCGATGCGCTCTTCCAGCGGCGGGTGGCTCAGGAACAGCCGCTTCAGGCCCTGGCCGATGCCGCCGGCGATGCCGAACGCCTCGACCTGCGCCGGCAACGTGCTCGGGCGGTGCTGCTGCGACAGGCGCTCCAGCGCGGCGATCATCTTCTGCCGGCCGGCCAGCGTCGCGCCGCCATGGTCGGCGCGGAACTCGCGGCGGCGCGAGAACCACATCGCGATCATCGTGGCGAACAGGCCGAACACCACCTCCAGCGCCATCACGATCAGGTAGTAGGCGAAACCGCGGCCGCCGTTCTCGCGGTTGCCGGACAGGAAGCTGTCGACGATGCCGCCCACCACCCGCGCCAGCACGATGACGAAGGTGTTCAGCACGCCCTGCAGCAGCGCCATGGTGACCATGTCGCCGTTGGCGACGTGGCTGACCTCGTGGCCCAGCACCGCCTCGGCCTCGTCCTGGTTCATCGAGCGCAGCAGGCCGGTGGACACCGCCACCAGCGCGTTGTTGCGGTTGGCGCCGGTGGCGAAGGCGTTGATCTCGGGCGCGTCGTAGACGGCCACTTCCGGCATGCCGATGCCGGCGGCCTGAGCCTGGCGCCGCACGGTGGCCACCAGCCAGCGCTCGGCATCGTTGCGCGGCTGCTCGATGACCTGGGCGCCGGTGGCGCGCTTGGCCATCCACTTGGAGGCCAGCAGCGAGACCAGCGAACCGCCGAAGCCGAACACCGCCGCCATCACCAGCAGGCCGCCCATCTGGCGGGGATCGACGCCCAGCACGGACATGACGATGCCGGCCAGGACCAGCACCGCGAGGTTGGTGGCAAGGAACAACGCAACGCGCGTAAACACCGATCGGATCTCCGGGAATGACTGCACAAACAGGGGCCAACGCCGCAGAATTGCGGCTGCGGCGCCGGGAATTCAAGCGACTTCCTGACCGCACGGTTCAGCTTGGCCTTCCCTATCCGACGAATGACCGCTCCCGATCCCTCTCGCGCCTACCGCGGCCGCTTCGCGCCCTCGCCCACCGGCCCGCTCCATTTCGGCTCGCTGGTCGCGGCGCTGGGCAGCTGGCTGCTGGCCCGGCACCACGGCGGCGCGTGGCTGGTGCGGGTGGAGGACCTGGACCCGCCGCGCGAGGTGCCGGGCGCGGCGCAGGCGCAGCTGGCCACGCTGGCGGCGTTCGGCATGGCGTCCGACGAGCCCGTCGCCTGGCAGAGCCGCCGCCACGCGCTGTACGCGCAGGCGCTGGCGCGGCTGCTGGACGAAGGCGCGGCGTTCGAGTGCCGCTGCAGCCGCAGCGACCTGGCCGCCGTCGGCGGCATCCACCGCGCCTGCGCGGCCAGCGACGGCGCGCGCGCGCCGGCCATCCGCCTGCGCGTGGCCGACGGCGCCCGGGTCGTCTTCCACGACGCGCTGCAGGGACGCGTGGAGCAGGCGGTCGACCGCGAGGCCGGCGACGTCGTGCTGCGCCGCGCCGACGGTTTCTGGGCGTACCAGTTGGCGGTCGTCGTCGACGACGCCGACCAGGGCATCACCGACGTCGTGCGCGGCGCCGACCTGCTCGACTCCACGCCGCGGCAGATCCTGCTGCAACGCGCGCTGGGCGTACCGACGCCGGACTACCTGCACCTGCCCCTGGTCGTCGATGCGCAGGGCAACAAGCTGTCGAAGTCGATGGCCGCCCTGCCCGTCGACGACGACGCGCCGCTGCCCGCGCTGCGCGCGGCCTGGCAGGCGCTGGGGCAGCCGCCGGAACCCCTCGCGGGCGCGCCCACGGTCGCCGTTGCGATGCGGTCCGCCCTGCGCGAATTCCGGCCCGAACGCCTGCCCAAAGTGACTTCAATGAGGTTCGCTGCGCCGCACAACGCGACTGCCGCGGGGGCTGTCTAGAATCGGGTGGCCGTCGGCTTGCGGCGGTAATACGGAGATTCCCCTCATGACATCGCGCGTCGCCCTGGTCACCGGCGGCACCGGAGGTATCGGTACCGCCATCTGCAAGAAGCTGGCCGACATGGGCCACAAGGTCGCCACCAACTACCGCAACGAAGAGAAGGCGCGCGCGTGGCAGGCGCAGATGAAGGCCGACGGCTACGACTTCGCGCTGGTGAAGGGCGACGTGACCTCGCCCGACGAGGCGCAGGCGATGGTGAAGGAAGTCGAGCAGACGCTCGGCCCGGTCGAGATCCTGGTCAACAACGCCGGCATCACCCGCGACGGCACCTTCCACAAGATGAGCGCCGCGCAGTGGGCCGACGTCATCAACACCAACCTCAACTCGGTGTTCAACGTCACCCGCCCGGTGATCGAGGGCATGCGCGACCGCAAGTGGGGCCGCGTCATCCAGATCAGCTCGATCAACGGCCTGAAGGGCCAGTACGGCCAGGCCAACTACGCCGCTGCCAAGGCCGGCATGCACGGCTTCACCATTTCGCTGGCGCGCGAGAACGCCAAGCTCGGCATCACCGTCAACACCGTCTCGCCCGGCTACGTGGCCACCGACATGGTGATGGCCGTGCCGGAGGAAGTCCGCGCCAAGATCGCCGCCGACATCCCCACCGGCCGCCTCGGCAAGCCGGAGGAGATCGCCTACGCCGTGGCCTTCCTGGTCGACGAACAGGCCGCCTGGATCACCGGCTCCAACCTGGACATCAACGGCGGCCACCACATGGGGTGGTGACGGGAAGGCGAGGAGTGAGTGGGGAGGAACGAGGAGTGAGTGGGGGGAGCCGCGGAGCCGCTTCTCCTCACTCCTCGTTCCTCTCCGCTCGTTCCTCGCTCTCCAACCTGAACAGGGCACCCCTGTCTTGCGGCCTGTTGCAAGGGCTGTTGCGCTGCGTCATGCTGCCGGTATACGCGTTTAGAGCGAAGACTCAATGGCTGCGATCCGCATCATCAAGAAGTACCCCAACCGCCGTCTGTACGACACCGAGATCTCCAGCTACATCACCATCGAGGACGTGCGCCAGCTGATCGTCGACGGCGAGGACTTCGAGGTCCGCGACGCCAAGACCGGCGACGACCTGACCCGCACCGTGCTGCTGCAGATCATCAGTGAGCAGGAGCAGGACGGCGAACCGGTGCTGTCCACGCAGCTGCTCAGCCAGATCATCCGTTTCTACGGCGATTCGCTACAGGGCTTCATGGGCAACTACCTGGAGCGCAGCATGCAGCTGTTCATGGAGCAGCAGCAGCAGTTCCGCAGCCAGATGGGCAACCTGCTCGGGCAGACGCCGTGGACCATGATGAACCAGCTGACCGAGCGCAACATGGAGCTGTGGCAGGAGTTCCAGCGCAACCTCACCGGCGGCATGGGCCGCCCGACGACGGTCAAGCCCAAGGACGCCCCGCGCGAGACGCCGAAGACGCGCGCGCGCTGACCCCCTTCGTAGTGAAACCCGGCCCGCGCCCCGTTGCGCGGGCCTTTTTTTGATCCCGTCGCACAGGGGAATCCGCATGACGCAACGCATCGCCGTGGTGACCGGCGGCCTGGGGGGACTGGGCCTGGCGATCTGCCGGGCGCTGGCCGCCGCCGGCCGCAAGGTGGTCGCCGCCGACCTGCCCGCCTCCGCCGAACAGCTGGACCGCTTCCACGCCCGCACCGCCGGCCTGGACGTCGAAACCGCCGCCGTCGACGTGGCCGACTTCGACGCCTGCGCCGCGCTGGTGCGCGAGGTCGAGGACCGCCACGGCGCGCTCGACATCCTGGTCAACAACGCCGGCATCACCCGCGACGCGACCCTGCGCAATATGGACAGGGCGCAGTGGGACGCGGTGATCGGGGTGAACCTGGACAGCGTGTTCAACCTCTGCCGCCACGCCGTCGAGGGCATGCAGGCGCGCGGCTTCGGCCGCATCGTCAACATTAGCTCGGTCAGCGGCCAGACCGGCAACTTCGGCCAGGTGAACTACGCCGCGGCCAAGGCCGGCCTGCACGGCTTCTCGATGTCGCTGGCGCGCGAAGTCGCGCGCAAGGGCGTCACCGTCAACAGCGTCTCGCCCGGCTACGTGGAAACGCCGATGACGAACGCGATGCCCGCCGAGGTGCGCGAACGCACGGTCGCGTCCGTGCCGGTGGGCCGCATCGGCCAGCCGGACGACATCGCGCGCGCGGTGGCCTTCCTCGCCGCGGACGATGCCGGCTACATCACCGGCGCCAACCTGCCGGTCAACGGCGGGCTGTTCATGAGCTTCTGACCGCCGCTACGGCCGCGGCGCATACGACCTTCCGAACCACGACGAGGACCTCCGATGAAACTGACTCCCCCGACCTTCGGCGTCTGGCTGATCGCGCTGCTGCTGGGCGCCGGCGGCATCGCCGCGAAGTTCGGCTATGTGCCGGTGCTGGCGCCGCACGCGTTCTGGCTGGTCGTGGCCGGCTTCGGCCTGCTGGTGCTGGCGACGCTCTTCAGCAAGCTCTGAGCCGCGCGGCCGGCGCGACGGTGCCCAGGCTGCCGCGCCTAGTAGCCCTCCGCATGGACCCGCCGGAAGGCGTAGGTCGGCCCTACGGGGCCGACACCCGAATCCATCTGCCAGCGTCGGGGACGTAGCCCCGACCTACGGCTGCCGCGCTTGGCAACCTCCGCGCGGACCTGCCGGAAAGCGTAGGTCGGCCCTACCGGGCCGACGCTTGGACCTCATCCGCCGATGTCGGGGGCGTAGCCCCGACCTACGAGCCTGCATCCCTTCCCGCGAAAGCGCAGGTCGGCCCTACCGCACCGATGCCTCGACCCATCTTTCGGCGTCGGAGCGCAGCCGCGACCTGCGCAGCTGACGATACTCTCCCGCACGCGCGGCGCCCCGGCTATGCTCCCGGCGAACCCGGCCGGGAGTCGCCATGGACCTGATCGCCACGCTGCTGAACGGCCTCTGGGATGCGCCACGCCTGGTCGTGTCGACCTTGCTGGGTATCGCGGCCGGCCTCGGCCTCTACTACCTGACCGGCCAGGAACCCGCCTCCGCCGCGCTCGCCGCCGGCTGCGCGCTGTTCGGCTTCCTGCTGGGCGTGCTGCTGCACGCCACGCGCCGGCGCGTCCCGCGCCGCGACGCGGACTAGGCGCTATTCCATTTCGAACCGGTCGAACGCGACCTCCAGCGTCTCGAACAGCGTGCCGGCCGCCGCCGCGTCCATCGGCGACGCGAGGTAGGCCGCCGGCCGCGCGCGCAGGAACCGCCAGCGCAGCACGCTCTCGCGCTGCTCGTCCAGCAGGTGGACGGTGACGGTGCGCCGCGCGTCGCCGCCGTTGCGCGCCTCGTTCCACCACTGATACCACGACAGCGAGCCGACCACGCCACGGCGCAGGACGAGGTTGCCGTAGTGGGTCAGCGTGGCCAGCCGGGTCGCTTCGTGGCCCTTGTCGTTGCCGTTGCGGTACTCGTTGAGCTGCAGCCGCGCCTCGGGGAACACCACCGCGGCGACGCCGGCAACGGGACCGTCGTCCCCGTTGCCCAGGTCGACGAGGAAGTTCATGCCGGGATACGGCCGGTCGCGCTGGACGGACATGGCAAGGGCTCCTTTGGCGGGGCCGGACCGGCGCGGTCCGGCCGGCCGCTTTCCTCCACCAACGCGCGGATGCGCCGCCAGCGGTCAGCCGGCGGCCGTCTCCGCGGCCTGCCCGATCCACAGCCGGTTGCCGTCCGGATCGTCCAGGCGGAACTCGCGCATGCCGTAGAACGTGGTGTCCAGCGCCGGCACGTCCAGCCCGCGGGCGCGCGCCTGCGCGTGGAAGGCGTCGATGTCGTCCGGATACAGGTACAGCACGGCGCCGCGCGGCGCGCCCGGGCTCACGTTGATCGACTGGTCCAGCATCACCCGGCACTCGCCCCAGCGCAGCTTCGCCCAGCCCCAGTCGTCGCGCCGGTCCTCGACGGCGAAGCCGAGCTTCTCGTAGAAATCGATCGCCAACGGCAGGTGGCGGACGGGCTGCATGGGAACGATGCGTGGGGACATGGGAGACGCTCCGGAGGGGGCGACGAAGCCCGTCCGGTCATGCCTGCACGAGGCGGGTACGGGCAAGCTGTCGGGGTTCGAGGCATTGAGGCGGCCAGCACCATGATGACCACACCCTACCCACCGCTCAATCCCTCGACGCACATCCCGTCGCGATCGAGGCACCGCCCGGCGCATGAACGAAGCGGCCGCATGCGTAGCGCGCGGGAGGCAGGCAGGACGCGCCGGAAGGGCGGCTATTTCCCGCGCCTTCCGGAAGCCGCCAGGGAACGAGCGCCGACCCAAAGCGAAGCAAGGCCGCAAGCCAGCAGGATGCCTCCGGGCGCCATGCTTGCCAGCACCCCCTCTTCCTTGCGCCAGAACAACCATTCCCGCTTCCAACGGAGCGCAGCAAGCGTTCCTGCAGCCGAGGGATTCCCGGAAAGCAGCTTGCGAAGCGCCTCGTACTCCCGGGTCAACCCATTGCCCAGGAACGGAGGATCGGCGAACAAGGGCAACGCCCAGGCGAGGGCCGCAACCCCCACCATGACCTGGAACAGGCCGGCTACGGTCAGGGAGAAGGAGAGCGTCCTGTCTGCCCGCACGGGACTATCCAGCGACCGCCATGCTCATGTCCCTGGACATCGCGGGGAATGTCAGGGGCGCACTTCGCCCGGCACCGCCTGCGACCGCAGGAACACCGCCAACCCGCCCAGTTGCACGCCCTGCACCTTGTCCACCACCGGCGCGAACTTGCCCAGGTCGTCCGGCGAGTAACCGCCGACGCGGTACCACAGGGTGATGCGGGTGCCGTCGTTCTCCTCGGCGAAGCGCCATTCCAGCGCGCCGTGCAGGCCCATGCCCTGCAACGGGCCCAGGCCGCCGGTCATGCGCAGCAGCGTGCCGGGATCGACGAAGGCCACCGTCATGTGCCGGGCCTGCCGGGCGCCGTCGATCTCGCAGAAGCAGCCGCCGGCCACGTCGTTGATCGAGAGTTTGGACGCATCGCCCCACCAGGTGTGGTCGGCCGGCCACCAGCGGCCCACGTCCTTCACCAGCGCGGCGTAGGCCGCCTGCGGCGCGACCGGCACCCATTGCGTGTTCTCGACGGTGAAGCCGCCGGGCTGCGCGTCCTTGACCTCGGCGCAGGCGGGCGCGGCCGCGGCCGCCAGCAACGCCGCGGCGAGCAGGCGCTTCATCGCGCGGCCGCCGTGGAGCAGAAGCGCTGGCGGTATTCCATCGCCTTGGGCATCAGCGCGGTGAGGTTCTGGATGCGCGTGCCCGGATTGGGGTGGGTGGAGGAGAATTCCGGCGGCGCCTGCCCGCCGCTGGCCTCGCTCATGCGCTGCCACAGCGGCACCGCCTCCTGCGGGTTGAAGCAGGCGGCGGCGGCCAGCATCAGGCCCACTTCGTCGGCCTGGGTCTCGTGCTCGCGCGCGTACGGCAGCAGGTAGCCGTAGCCCATCGCGGCCATCACCATCTGCTGCTGTTGCGGGTCCATGCCGCTCATCGCGCCGGCCATCTGCCCGATCTGGGTGAGCTTCTGCTGCGACATGCGCTGCGCGCCGTGGCGCAGCAGCGCGTGCGCGATCTCGTGGCCCATCACCACCGCCACCGCGTCGGCGTTCTGCGCCACCGGGATCAGGCCGGTATAGACGGCCATCTTGCCGCCCGGCAGGCAGAAGGCGTTGGCCTGGTCGGACTGGATGACGTTGACGTCCCAGTCGAAGGTCTTCCAGTTGCCGCTGGGCTGGGTGCCGCGCTCGGCCGCGATCGCCGCCTCCACTTCCGGCACCTTGGCGATCAGGCGCTGCGCGATGGCGCGCACCTGCTGGGCGACCTGCGAATTGGGATCGACCGGCCGCTCCTGCGACAGGATCTCCTCGTAGGCCTGCAGGCCCAGCGCCTTCTCCTCCTCCACGCCGATGGAGTTGTCGATCAGCACCTTCTCGCCGGTGTAGGGATCGACCACGCGGTTGTTGAGGTAGTAGCAGCCGCCGTACACCAGGAAGCCGAGCAGGATCAGCCAGCGGATGTTGCCCAGCCCGCCGCCGCGCCGGCCGCCGCCCTGCCCGTACTGCGAGCGCCCGTATGGATCTTGCCTCATCACCCTCTCCCTGGCGGCTAGATGCCGCGAACGACGCGGAAACCCACCCGCGCATTAGTCATATCCGAATCCGAGGACGAACGCCACGCGGCGCGCGCCTGCGCCGGCGAGCTGGCCCAGGAGCCGCCCCGCACCACCCGCGACCGGCAGCCGGGATTGAACCACGCCGCCCCGTCGGCCGGCGCGCGCCGGTAGCTGGCGTGCCAGCAGTCGGCGACCCATTCGCTGGTGTTGCCGTCCAAGTCCTTCAGGCCGAAGGCGTTGGCGCGGAAGCGTCCCACCGGCGCCGGCCCCCAGTAGCCGTCGCCGTAGCCGACGAAGGCGTTGTTCCAGCTGCGCCCGCTGGGCGAACGGTCGTTGCCGCCGGTCAGGTTGGCGGTGCCGCGCGGAGGCTGGCCGTTGCCCCACGGGTAGCGGCCCTGCCGGCCGGCGCGCAGGGCGTATTCGTACTCGGCCTCGCTGGGCAGCCGGTAGCCGTGCCCGGTCTGGCCGGCCAGCCATTCGGCGTAGGCTTCGGCGTCGTACACGCTGACGTGCAGCACCGGCATGTCGTCGGCCGCCGGGTCGCCGGCGTAGTCCGAGCGCCAGTCCACGCCGCTGCGCCGCACGAAGTTGCCGCTGCGCTCGTCGTAGACGATGGAATGGCCGCGGCGGGTGGCGCGCGGGCGGTACTGGGTGGCCTCGACGAAGCGGCGGAACTCGCCCACCGTCACTGCGTGCCGCGCCATCGCGAAGCCGCGGTCGAAGCGCACGTAGTGCGCCGGCTTCTCGGCGTCGGCCGCCTCCGCCTCGTCGTCGGTCGCGCCCATGCTGAAGCCGCCGTGCGGCACCACCACCATCTCCGGCCCGCGGCCGCCGTTGTGCAGCGCGTCGGTGAAGGCCTGGCCGGGGCGGAACAGGCCGTAGTGCGTGGCCAGGTCGATGCGCTCGCGGAATTCGGCCGCCACGCGGTTGCCGGGCTCGGCGATGCGCAGCACCTCGGCCAGCTTGCCGCGCGCGTCCTTCAGGCCCAGCGGCGTGGCCAGGTCGCGCACGCCGGCGTCGCGCAGCTCGACGATGCGCGCCATGCGGATGGCCTCCACGCGCACGCGCGCGTCCGCCACCGTCTGCGCGTCCTCGCGCACGCCGGCGGCGTGGTCGAGCCATACGCGCGCGGTGGCGAAGTCGCCGGCGTGCGCCGCCGCCTCGGCACGGCGGATCATGGCGCTCTCCACCGCCGCGACGCCCTGCATCGCGCGCGGCTGCCCCGGCTTCCACTTCAGCACCTCGCGGAACCCCGCCAGCGCGCCGCCGCCGCCCTCGCCCAGCCGGCCCTCGCGCAGGGCGCGCTCGCTGGCCAGGTTCAGCCGGGTCAGCTGGTCGGCCTCGTCCACCCGCGCCAGGTAGGCGGCCACGGCCGGATCGGCCGGCGCCACGGTGCGCGCGACGGCGGCGATCTGGCGCGCGCGGCGGAGGGATTCGGTGCGGTCCTCGGCATGCCGCAGCGCCTGCGCGCCCTGGTCGAGCAGGCGGTCGAGGCTGCGGCCCAGGCCGGTCTTCGCGCGGGCGTCGGCGGGGTCCAGGCGCTGCAGCGCCAGGTACAGCGGGATCGCGTCGTCGGGCCCGTCGAACAGCCGCCCCTCGGCCAGCGCCGCCGCCGCGCGCCGGTGCGTTTCCGCGACGGCATCGGGCGCCAGCGCGACCGCCGGCGGCCGCCAGTTCAACTCGTCCACGCCGCTGTCGTCGCCGGACACCGTCACGCTCGGCATGCGCACCGCGTCGGCGGCACCGGCCGCGTCCGGCGCCGGCGCATCGCGCGAGCAGGCGGCGAGCCACGGCAGCGAGAACAGCAAGGCGGCGAGGAACGCGCGCAAACACCCTCCGTGATGGGAGCAACCGGCGCCCGTGAGAGAATGCCGGCGGAGACGGGACCTTAGGTTATTGTCCCCCGACTGAGCAAACGACGCACCACACGCGGAGAATTCGTGCCCCACTGGATCGACACCCCTGCCGCGCTGGACGCGCAGCGCCAACGCCGGCCCGCGCGGATCGGCCTGGATACCGAGTTCGTCCGCGAACGCACCTTCTGGCCCCAGCTCGCGCTGGTCCAGATCGCCATCGACGACGACGTGCTGCTGGTCGACCCGCTGGCACCCGGCATGACCGACGCCCTGCGGCCCTGGCTGCTCGATACGGCGATCACCAAGGTCATGCACAGCGCCAGCGAGGACCTGGTCGCCTTCAAGGTCGCCTGCAACGCCCTGCCCACGCCGCTGTTCGACACCCAGATCGCCGCGGCGCTCGCCGGCGTGGCCGCGGGCATCGGCTACCAGAAGCTGGTGGAACGCGTCACCGGCGTCGTGCTGTCCAAGGGCGAGACGCGCTCGGACTGGCTGCGCCGCCCGCTGAGCGAGGCGCAGCTGCACTACGCCGCCGACGACGTGCGCTACCTGTTCGCCGTGCACGACGCGCTGCAGGCCGGCCTGGCCGCCACCGGCCGCTCGGCCTGGCTGGAGGAGGACTGCGCCCGCTTCGTCGAGAACGCGGCGCAGGACGAAGGCGAGCGCTGGCCGCACCTGTCCATGCGCAGCGCACAGTTCCTCGACGCCGACGCACAGCGGCGGCTGGTGCGCCTGCTGCGCTGGCGCGAGGCCCAGGCCCGCGCCAGCGACAAGCCGCGCAGTTGGATCCTGGACAACGAACTGGCGGTGGCGCTGGCGCGCACGCCGCCGGCCGACAAGGCCGCCCTGCTGCGTCTGTTCGACACCCAGCCCAAGGCCCCCCGCAAGCTGGCCGACGCCGTCTGGCAGGCACTGGCCACCCCGCTGGACGACGAAGCCGGCATGCCGCTGGCGCGCAACGCCACCGACGGCGACAAGGCCCGGCTCAAGCGCCTGCAGGACGCCGTGTCCGCGCACAGCGCCGCGCTCGGCCTGCCCGACGGCGTGCTGGCCTCGCGCCGCTACCTGGAGGCGCTGCTGGAACCCGGCCCCTGGCCCGCCGCCCTCTCGGGCTGGCGACGGCGCGAACTGGCGCCGGTGCTGGACCCGATCCTCGACAATCCAGGCTTGGCACAGGCGGCCCCCACCGGCTAGAATGGCGCCGCTCTTGTGGGGCCATAGCTCAGCTGGGAGAGCGCGTCGTTCGCAATGACGAGGTCGGGAGTTCGATCCTCCCTGGCTCCACCACCTACACGAAGCCCCGCTCGCGCGGGGCTTTCTGTTTCAAGGACTTCGCCGATCCGACAGTGGAGACGGATGATTCCTGTCCAGACCGATGCGCAAGCCTTCGTAGCGGCAGGGTCGGAAGTCCATGCCCGACGCGGACGATCCTCGTTCACGACGATGGACGTCTTGGAATCAGGTCCGGAACGCTGTTTCGTGCCCGCCGAAGTGGAGCAAGCGGCAGTCACTCCATGCAGGGCACTGTTCACCCTCGACCCCAAGTGGAATTTACCGGCGAACGGGGCCATGGCTACGTCGATACGATCCCTCCTCGCTTCTCGACGAGAAAGTCGAGCAGTGCCCGGACCTTTGCCGGCATCTGCTCGCGCGTCGGCGTGTAAAGGTAGAAACCGGCCTGCGTGTGGTTCCAGTCGCGCAGCACACGGATCAATCGTCCGTCAGCCAAGTACGGGTGAACCGCGATGTCGATGTGCTGGATCAGGCCCAAGCCCTGCAGTGCGGCTCTGGTCATGCCTTCATCGTCGTTGGTGATGAGGTTTCCGGTGACTGCCTGCGTGAAGTGCTGGCCCTTCTTGCCGGGCTCGTTGAAATCCCAGTCGTGGAGCGCGCCGCTGCCGGAGTAGCGGTAGTTGATGCAGTTGTGGCGGGTCAGATCCGCAGGCGTCCTGGGGATGCCATGCCGCTCAAAGTACGCGGGCGACCCCACCACCGCCATCGACAGCGTTGGCGTCACCGGCATCGCGACCACGTGATCGGCCAAGCTGCGCCCAAGGCGGATGCCGGCATCGCACCCGTCGGCGATGATGTTCGACAGCGGCTCGGCCATGACCAGTTCGAGCCGCACCATCGGGTAGCGCGCATAGAACTCCACCAAGTGCGGCTCGATCAACGCTTTGGCCGCCATCCGCGAGGTGTTGACCTTGACCAGGCCGGACGGCTCGCCGCTGGCGTCGCCCAGATGGCGGACGGCGTGCTCGATCTCGGCGAGCTTCGGCTGCAGGGTGTTGAACAGTTGCTGGCCCGCTTCGGTCAGCGACATGTCCCGCGTTGTGCGGTAGAGCAGCTTCACGCCCAACTTTTTTTCCAGCGCCTTGAGATTCTGCGAGAGCGCCGCCCGCGATACGCCCATCTCGTCCGCCGCCCGCGTGAAGCTGCGGTGGTGGACGATGTGGGCGAACCACGCCAACGAAGGGAGGAGCGAGGGGTCCATGCCCAATTGTAAATACATACTTACCAGTTATGTGTCAATTACAGTCTTCCGAATGCCAAATAGTGGGCATACCGTGCATGCATGGGCCTGCCTCGGACCCAACCACGACAGGAGACCGGCAATGGAAACCATCACCTTCCGCAATGGCGACATGTACTGGGACATTGCCGCGACGCTGCAGTTTCCGCCTGGCTTCGACAAGGCAAAGAAGTACCCGGCCATCATCAGTGCCCATCCCATCGGGAGCTGCAAGGAGCAGACCTCGGGGAACATCTATGGCAAGGCGTTGGCAGAAGCGGGCTTCGTCGTCATCGCATTCGACAGGAGCACTCAAGGCGCAAGCGGCGGCGAGCCGCGCTATATCGAAGACCCCACTCTGGCCGTGGAGGACTTCCGCCACGTCGTGGACTACCTGGTCACCCTGCCGTATGTGGATGAGGACCGCATTGGAGTACTCGGAATCTGCGGTGGTGGCGGCTACGCCATCAACATCACCATGACCGAGCGCCGTATCAAAGCCCTGGCGAGCATCACCGGCGTGAACTTCGGGCGCCTTTGCCGGGAAGGCTTCAGCAGCTACGACCCCATTGGTGCGCTCGAGGCCATGGCGAAGCAGCGCACTGCCGAGGCGCGCGGCACCAACCCCCAGGTCGACTTGTTCGTTCCGCCGTCGCTGGAGGCCGCTTCGCAGGCCGGCATCAGCGATATCGACGTACTGGGCGCGACCGACTACTACCGCAACCGCTGCCCGAACGATGGCGCCGGCACCCGGGCATTGTTCTCGCACCGGGGCGCGGCCATTGGCTGGGATGCCTTCCACCTGGCGGAAACGCTGCTGACCGCGCCGATGATCGTGGTGATGGGTGACAAGCCTGGCGGCTTCGGCGCCTATCGCGACGGCCAGGAAATCTATGGACGCGCGGCTTCGAAGGACAAAGAACTGGTGATGGTGGAAAACACCTCTCACTACGAGCTCTACGACCAGCCCGGCCCCGTCGGCAAGGCGCTGGAGCGCGTAGTGCCGTTCTTCAAGCAGCATCTGGCTGCCTAGTCCGCGATCGAGGATGCCGAGATGCTTGAGCACGTCCTGATCCTGGGCGCCGGCGGCCAGATCGCCCGCCATGTGATCGACCTGTTGAGCGGCCAAGGCGGGGTCCGGTTGACGCTGTTCGCGAGGAGCTCCAGCAAGCTGCACCGGGTGCCTACCACTGCCCGTGTCGTGGAGGGTGACGTACTTGACCAGACCGTGTTGGCCAGTGCGATGGCCGGACAGGATCTTGTCTACGCCAACCTCACCGGAGACGACATCGACGAGCAGGCGAAAGCCGTCATCGCGACAATGAAGTCTGCGGGCATCGGGCGCCTCATCTTTGTCACCTCGCTCGGCATCTACGACGAGCTGCCGGGCAAGTTCCAGACCTGGAACAAGGCGATGATCGGCGAGGAACTCAAGCCCTTCCGCCGCGCGTCGGATGCCATCGAGGCGTCGGGCCTGGGCTATACGATCCTGCGTCCCGCCTGGCTGACCGACGAGGGCGCCATCGACTACGAGATCACGGCCAAGGACGAAACGTTCAGGGGCACCGAAGTCTCGCGCCGCAGCGTCGCCGACCTGATCGCCAAGACCATCGTCACGCCGACGCTCCACGTGCGCGCCAATCTCGGCGTCAACAAACCCGGCACCGACGGCGACAAACCGTCGTTCTACTGATATCCCCCGGAGACACCGCAATGAAGACCAACAAGATCGGCATCCCGAACCGCAATGGCCAAGGCATCACGCTGTCGGCCGTGATCAACTATCCCGATGGCTTCGATGCATCGAAGCAGTACGCCGCCGTCATCGTGTCGCACCCCGGCGGTGGCGTGAAGGAGCAGACCGCAGGCACCTACGCGCGCAAGCTGGCCGAAAGCGGCCTCGTCACGGTGGCCTTCGACCGCTCGTACCAGGGCGAGAGCACGGGCGAACCGCGCCAGTTGGAGAACCCCTATATCAGCACCGAGGACGTCAGCGCCGTGGTGGACCACCTGACCACGCTGCCTTACATCGATGCAGGCCGGATCGGCGCGATGGGCATCTGCGCGGGCGCGGGCTACACCGCCAATGCGGCCATCAACGACCGTCGCCTGAAGGCGATCGGCACCGTCAGCGCGGTCAACATCGGACAGATGTTCCGCAACGGCTGGGCGAACAACGTCAAGGACGCCGACGCGCTCCCGTACATCCAGGCCGGATCCGACGCGCGCACGGCCGATGCGGCCGGCAAGGGTTTTGCCACCATGCCGCTGGCGCCGCTCAAGAAGGAAGATGCGCCGAATGCCGAGTTGGCCGAGGCATGGGAGTACTACCACACACCGCGGGCGGAAAACCCGAATGCGCCGGGCTATGCCACCGCCCGCAGCCTGGCCCAGATCATCACCTACGACGCGTACAACAAGGCCGAAGCCTTCCTGACCCAGCCGATACAGATCGTCGCGGGCAGCCTGGCCGGCAGCAAGTGGATGAGCGATGACCTGTATTCGCGCGCGGCGAGTACCGACAAGCAGTTCCATGTGGTCGAGGGCGCCAACCACATGTCGCTGTACGACGTGCCGCAGTACGTGGACGAAGCGGTATCGGTGCTGGCGCCGTTCTTCCAGTCCCGGCTCTGAGGTACAGGGGTGGACTGCCGGCGGCGTCGAATGCGCGGCAAGTGATCGCGCTTTCCCGCTACGGCAGCGCCGCGGGCGTGGCCCGTTCCCGCAACGGCGTTCACCCGCCCATCGGCCGGCGCCGGCGCAAAAGAAAAGCCCACCGGCGGGTGGCCGGTGGGCTTGGGGAACGAACGCGTGCGGGTCAGAACTTGTAGTTGACGCCCAGCAGGTAGCTGCGGCCCCACTCGACGTATTCCAGCGGGCGATCCTTGGTGCCGGCGTAGGTCCGGTAGGCTTCGTCGGTCACGTTGCTGACCTGGAACAGGAAGCTCAGGCCGCCCAGGGCGTGGCCTTCGGGAAACGAGTAGCTGACCTGCGCGTCGGTGATGTTCTCGCCGACCACGTAGCGCAGCGTGCGGTTGCCGTTGAAGTTGCCGATCTCGCCAATGAAGTCCGAACGCCGGCGCTGGTTGACGCGCGCCTCGAACCCGTTCTTCTCGTAGTACGCCGTCAGGTTGTAGACGCGCCTGGACAGGCCCGGCAGGTCGATGTCGCCGCTGCCCACGCTGGACGCGCTTTCCGGGTCGCGGATCTTGATGTTGCTGTCGTTGAAGGTGGCGCTGGCCACTATGCCGAAGCCCTGCAGCGCGTCGCTGATCATCTCAAGCGGCAGCGAGGCGGTGAGTTCCAGGCCCTGCAGGGTGCCGCCCTTGCCGTTCTCCGGCTTGGAGAAGCTGCCGGTCGGATTGACGCCGACGCCCGGGAAATTCGGGTGCGGCGGGATGTCGGCGGTGTACTCGGACAGGTCGTAGAACGGATCGGTCTGGGTGTAGATGTACGACTTCAGGTCCTTGTAGAAGTAGGCCGCGGCGACGTAGGCCCGGGTGCCGAAGTACTTCTCGTAGGAGATGTCGAACGCGTTGGCGCGCCACGGATCGAGCGTGGGGTCGCCGCCGCTGGCGTAGCTGTTGCGCAGGCCGGTGCCGTTCTCCGGGTCGGGACCGTCGGACGCGGTCACTTCCAGCGACGCGCGCAGCTGGTCGACGCGCGGGCGCGCCACCTGCCGGGCCAGCGCGACGCGCAGGGTCTGGTCGTTCTCGAAGCCGAAGGCCAGGTTCATGCTCGGCAGCACGTCGGTGAACGTCTTGCCGAGGTGGATCGGCTGGGGATCGCTGCCGCCCGTGAGGCGGATCGCGTCGGAGGACTGGTCGACGTGCTGGACCTGCACGCCGGCGTTGCCGCGCACGCTGACGTTGCCCCACTCGGTGTCGATGTTGCCGCGCAGGTAGGCGGTGGTGGTCTTCTCCTTGACGTCCCAGGCCTTGGCGACGAGGTACGGGAACGCGGTGGCGCTCGGCTCGAAGACCATGTAGCGCGCCACGGCGCCGGGGACGTTCCAGGAGGGGATGTAGCCGACGCCGGCGAAACCGAGGTCGACCGGCCGGTACTGCAGGTCCGAGGCGATCGTGGTGATGCCCTGGGCGCCGAGGTTGATGTTGCCCTCGGGCTGGCGCTTGTTCTTCTCGCGGTCGGCGAAGTTCAGGCCGACATCGATGTCCGAGAACCCCTTCAGGAACGCCGGCGCCGGCAGCGAGGCGGCCAGCTTGGCCGTCCGCAGCTCGTCGACGACGTTCGGCACCTTGCCGTAGCCCGACCCGTAGATGGTGCCGGTCAGGTACAGCGAGTCCGGATCTGAGTAGTCGCGCCCCGGGTTCAACTGCGAGAAGCCGTTGTTCCTGATCTGCAGCTGCAGCGTGTCCAGCTGGGGCGCCGGCAGCATCTGGGTGTTGTTCTCGAGGTTGAGCTCGTCGCGCTTGGCGCGCGACCAGCCGATGTCGGCGACGATGCGCGCCTGGCCCACCGTGAACTCGTTGTTCCACCCGAAGGCGTTGATCTCGTCTTCCCGGTGGTTGTACATGCCGCGCACCAGCGGGTACACGTTGCCGACCGTGCCGCCGGTGAAGGTGTTGTTGCCGTTGATGACGGGGTTGGTGACGTCCAGCCGGCCGTAGCCGCCGTTGTAGTCGCCGATGTGGACTTCGAGCTGGTTGGCCGTGTCGACCTGCTCGGCCTCCGAATGGAACAGGTCCAGCGTACTGGTCCAGGCGTTCGACGGACGGAACTGCAGGGTGGCCATCACGCCGTCGCGCTTGGTTTCGCCGGTGCGGCGCAGCGCCTTGATGCCGTCGGAGTAGAACGTGCCCTCCGCCACGCCGGGGCGCCAGCCGTCGCCGATCGCCTGCCACGGCTCGTACAGGCCGACCTGGTTCTCCTGGATCGGCGTGGTGGTGTGCGAGTAGCCGATCGAGAAGCCGAAGGTGCGCGCCTCGTTCTGGGTGATGTAGCTGGCGTTGATGCGTTCGCCGTAGGCGGAGGCGTTGGCCGCGGCGCCCAGCGAGTTGCGCTGGCCGCGCACGCCGAAGGTGCCGACCGGCGCGTCGAAGCTCAACGGGCGCACCGTCTGCATGTCGATCGTGCCCGACAGGCCCTGGCCGATCAGGCCGGCGTCGGGCGTCTTGTACACGGTCACGCCGCTGACCAGTTCCGACGGGTACTGGTCGAACTCGACGCTGCGGTTGTCGCCAGTGCTGACCATCTCGCGGCCGTTGAGCAGCGTGGTGGAGAAGTCAGGCGACAGGCCGCGCACGCTGATCACCTGCGCACGGCCGGCGACGCGCTGCGCGGCCAGGCCCGGCAGGCGGCCGATGGATTCGCCGATGCTGACGTCCGGCAGCTTGCCGATGTCCTCGGCGGAAACCGCTTCGACGATGGAGGTGGAATCGCGCTTGACCGAGATCGCGCTCTCGATGCCGCGGCGGATGCCGGTCACCACCACGGTTTCCAGTTCGGTGGCGTCGGTGGACGGCGCCTGGTCGTCGGCGGTTTCGGCGGTCTGGGCCTGTACGCCCGTCGCGGTGAGCGCGATGGCGGACGCCAACGCCGCGCTCAGCAGGTTGCGCTTGAAATGCATGTTCCCCTCTCCAAGGACGTTGTATGCGATGAACCGGGTGCGTCGCAGGCTGCGATCGCCCGGGTCTGCCACGCCGGGGCATGCGCCCCGGAACGTGCGGCAATGGTAGTGGCGCGCGCAGCCGCACAAATCGCCCTGCATACGTATTCATGCATATCGGACGCGGCGCTGTAACGTCGATTTCCCGCGCATGGACGGCCGCGCGCGTGCACGACGCGCATCGGATCGGCGGTGCGGCGACTCACACTCGCGCGAACGCATGCATGCGCGTTCATGCGCCCGCGCATGCGCGAACGCCGATGCCTTTCACGGATCATGGACGCGGGAAACCCGGACCTGTCGGAAACGGGCCCGTCACGCAGCGCCGCCGTGAAGCGCCGAAAGCCGCCGCCGAGGAACGACCCGTTCAGCCGACCCGCGCGAAGTACGCCCCCCGGGGCGGCAGCGCCAACCGGTCCGCGTCCACCGTGCCGGCCACCAGGCCATGCCCTTCCAGCGCGGTCGGCACGATGCCGTCGGGAAGGCGCCACGCCACGGCCTGCGCCGAGAGGTTGAACACCGCCAGCACGCGCTCGGCGCCGGTTTCGCGCACGAAGGCGAGCACCGGCTCGGGCGCATCGAGGAAACGGATGCCGCCGGTGCACAGCGCCGGCTGTGACCTGCGCCATGCCAGGAAGCGCCGCACGGTGTTGAGCACGGAATGCGGATCCGCCTCCTGTTCCGCCACGTTGATCGCGCGGTGCTCTGCGGGGATCGGCAGCCAGGGCTGGCCGTCGCTGAAGCCCACCTGCGCGCTGCCGTCCCACGGCATCGGCGTGCGGCAGCCGTCGCGGCCCTTGAAGTTCGGCCAGAAGGTCTTGCCGTACGGGTCCTGCAGGGCTTCGTAGGGCACGTCGGCCTCAGGCAGACCGAGTTCCTCGCCCTGGTACAGGCAGACCGAGCCGCGCAGCGAGCACACCAGCGCGACCAGTTGCGCGGCCAGAGCCGGCGACGCATCGCCGTTGCCCCAGCGCGTGACCGCGCGCTGCACGTCGTGGTTGGACACGGCCCAGCACGGCCAGCCTTCGGCCATCGCCGCCTCCAGGCGCTCGACCGTGCCGCGGATGTAGCCGGCGCTGCCGTCCTCGGTCAGCAGCTCGAAGCTGTAGCCCATGTGCAGGCGCTGGTCGCTGACGTATTCGGCGGTGGTCGCCAGCGAATCCTCCGAGGAGATCTCGCCCAGCGCCGCCGCGTCGGGATAGCGGTCGAGCAGCCCGCGCAGCCGTTCGAGGAAGGCCACGTTCTCCGGCTGCGTGTTGTTGTGGTAGTGGTACTGGTAGGCGTAGGGATTGTCGGGGCTAAAGCCGCGCCCCACCCGCTTCTCCTTCGGCTTGGGCGGGTTGTCGCGCAGCCGCGCGTCGTGGAAGCAGAAGTTGATCGCGTCCAGGCGCAGGCCGTCCACGCCCTTGTCCAGCCAGAACTTCACGTTGTCCAGCGTGGCTTCCTGCACCTGCGGGTTGTGGAAGTTCAGGTCGGGCTGGCTGGCGAGGAAGTTGTGCAGGTAGTACTGCTCGCGCCGCGGTTCCCAGCGCCAGGCCACGCCGCCGAACAGCGACATCCAGTTGTTGGGCGGGGTGCCGTCCTCCTTGGGATCGGCCCATACGTACCAGTCGGCCTTCGGGTTGTCGCGGCTCTCGCGACTCTCGCGGAACCACGCGTGCTCCACCGAGCAGTGGCTCAGCACCTGGTCGATCATCACCTTGACGCCCAGCGCGTGCGCCTTCGCCAGCAGGCGGTCGAAGTCGTCCAGGGTGCCGAACAGCGGGTCGACGTCGCGGTGGTCGGCGATGTCGTAGCCGAAGTCGGCCATCGGCGACTTGAAGAACGGCGAGATCCAGATGGCGTCCACGCCCAGCCCGGCGATGTAGTCGAGCTTCTCGACGATGCCCGGCAGGTCGCCCACGCCGTCCCCGTTCGTGTCCAGGAAGCTGCGGGGGTAGATCTGGTAGATCACCGCGCCGCGCCACCAGTTGTTGTTCGTCATCGATGCACCAGTCGGCCATGCGTGGCGCACCCCTCCGGCGCGCTCGGCGGGCGCCACTATTCCACGACGCGTCCGCATGCGTGAGCGCAGGGGGGCGTGGGCGCGCATGAATACGTATGCAGATGACGGCGCGGCTTCGACGCGCGTCCACGCGAGGACCTCCGTGCCACGCCACGGGCGGACCGCGGAAAGCCAGGCGCAGCAAGGGTTTCCGGTGCATCGCCGCGCCGCGCCGACGGTTGCGCCGTCGTCTGCGCGACCGCGCGCATTGTTTGCGGTGCAGCATGGAATCGTGCGCGCTTGCCTTCAAGATGCCGCCACGCTCGCCGCCGCGCGTGCGTCCTTCCGCCACGAACGCCCGCCAGGAACCCGAATGACCGCCAAGCCCCGCCTGTCCTTCTGGCAGATCTGGAACATGTGCTTCGGCTTCCTCGGCATCCAGTTCGGGTTCGCGCTGCAGAACGCCAACGTCAGCCGCATCTTCCAGACGCTCGGCGCGGACATGGACGAGGTGCCCGGCCTGTGGATCGCGGCGCCGCTGACGGGCCTGATCGTGCAGCCCATCATCGGGCACCTGTCCGACCGCACCTGGACCCGCCTGGGCCGGCGCCGTCCGTACTTCCTCTGGGGCGCGATCTTCTCGACCGCGGCCCTGTTCGTCATGCCCAACTCGCCGGCGCTGTGGATCGCCGCCGGCACGCTGTGGATCCTCGATGCGTCGCTGAACGTGTCGATGGAACCCTTCCGCGCCTTCGTCGGCGACCAGTTGCCGCCGAAGCAGCGCCCCAGCGGCTACGCCATGCAGAGCTTCTTCATCGGCGTGGGTTCGGTGGTGGCCAGCCTGCTGCCGTGGCTGCTGGCCAAGGCCGGGGTGTCGAACACGGCCGCGCCGGGCCACGTGCCTGACACGGTGACCTACGCGTTCTACTTCGGCGGCGCGGTGCTGTTCCTCGCCGTCGCCTGGACGGTGCTGCGCACGCGCGAATACCCGCCGGCGCAACTGGCCGCGTTCGACGACGCGTCGCCGGCCGGAGCGGCGACGGACGCCGACGTGGACCGCAACCGCGCGCGCGCGCAGTCGGTGGCCTGGCTGGCGGCCAGCCTGGCCGGCGTCGCCGCCATCGCCTGGTGGAACCTGGACCGCCTGCTCTACGTGCTCGCCGGCGGCGTCGCCGCCTACGGGCTGGCGCTGCTGCTGGCCAGCGCGTGGCGCGCGCGCAACATGTTCACCTCCATCATGGCCGACCTGCAGACGATGCCGGACACCATGCGGCGGCTGGCAGTCGTGCAGTTCTTCTCGTGGTTCGCGCTGTTCGCCATGTGGATCTACACCACCGCCGCGGTGACCGGCGTGCACTACGGCGCCACCGACACCGCTTCGGCCGCCTACAACGAAGGCGCCAACTGGGTGGGCGTGCTGTTCGCCGCCTACAACGGCTTCGCCGCGCTGGCGGCGGTCCTGATCCCGTGGATGGTGCGCGCCCTCGGCCTGCGCCTGAGCCACCTGGTCAACGTGTGGCTGGGCGGCCTCGGGCTGCTGTCGCTGCTGGTGATCCGCGACCCGCAATGGCTGCTGCTGTCGATGGTCGGGGTGGGCTTCGCCTGGGCCTCCATCCTGTCGCTGCCCTACGCGATGCTCTCCGACAGCCTGCCGGCGCAGAAGATGGGCGTGTACATGGGCATCTTCAATTTCTTCATCGTCATCCCGCAACTGGTCGCGGCCAGCATCCTGGGCTTCCTGCTGAAGACCTTCGCCGGCGGCCAGCCGATCTACGCGCTGGCCATCGGCGGCGCCAGCCTGCTGGTGGCCGGCCTGTGCGTGCTGCGCGTGAAGGAACCGCACCCTGCTCCGGAGGCCGCCTGATGCGCCGCATTCCCCTCGCCGCCACGCTGGCGCTGCTGCTGCCCTGCACGCCCGCGCTGGCCGCCGACGATTTCTACGGCACCACCGAGCCGTTCGCGAAGGACGCCGTGTACTTCGTGCTGACCGACCGCTTCGTCAACGGCGACCCGTCGAACGACCACCGCGACCAGGGCGGCGCGCACCCGACCTTCGACCGCCCCACCCCGGGCGCGCCGGAAGGCCGGACCGACAACGTCGGCTACCTGGGCGGCGACTTCAAGGGCATCCTCGACAACGCCGGCTACATCCGCGGCCTGGGCTTCACCTCGGTGTGGATCACGCCCGTCGTCGACAATCCGGACGAGGCCTTCACCGGCGGCGACGCGGTCGCCTGGGGCGGCGCCTTCACCGACCGCGGCAAGACCGGCTACCACGGCTACTGGGGCATCAACTTCTACAAATTGGACGAACACCTGCCCAGCGAGGGCCTGGACTTCGCCGGCTTCACCCGCGCGATGAAGGAACAGAAACTGGACGTGGTGCTGGACATCGTCGCCAACCACGGCTCGCCGGCATATTCGATGCCGAAGATGCAGCCGCAGTACGGCAAGCTGTGGGACCGCGACGGCAAACTGGTCGCCGACCATCAGAACCTCGACCCCGGCAAGCTGGACCCGCGCCGCAAGCCGCTGCACGCGTTCTACAACACCGGCGGCGGGCTGGCGCAGCTGTCGGACTTCGACGAGGACAATCCCGCGGTGCTGGAGTACCTGGTCGGCGCTTACGAACAATGGATCGACCAGGGCGCGGCCGCGTTCCGCGTGGACACCATCGCCTGGATGCCGCACGCGTTCTGGAAGCAGTTCGCCGACCGGATGCGGGCGAAGAAGCCGGGCTTCTTCATGTTCGGCGAGAATTTCGACTACGACGCCGCCCGCATCGCCGGCCACACCTGGGCGCGCAACGGCGGCTACAGCGTGCTGGACTTCCCGCTGAAGGCGAAGCTGGCGGAGGTGTTCGAGAAACCCGGCACCGGCTACGAGGAAATCGGCAAGGCGCTGTACCTGGAGGACGGCCCCTACGCCAACCCGTACGACCTGATGACCTTCTACGACAACCACGACATGGCGCGCATGGACGCCAGCGACGCCGGCTTCATCGACGCGCACAACTGGCTGTTCACCGCGCGCGGCATCCCGGTGGTCTACTACGGTTCGGAGACCGGCTTCGAGCGCGGCCATGCGGAACACGCGGGCAACCGCAACTACTTCGGGCAGGCGCGCATCGACGCCGCGCCGCAAAGCCCCATCTTCAGCCCATTGAAGCGGATCGCGACGCTGCGCCGCGACACCCCGGCCCTGCAGCGCGGCCTGCAGCTCAACGTGCGCCTGCAGGGCGACCAGGCGATCTTCTACCGCGTGCTGCAGCACGGGGGCGTCGCCCAGACCGCGCTGGTGCTGCTCAACAAGGGCGATGCGCCGGCGAAGCTGGCGGTGTCCGACCACCTGCAGCCGGGCACCTGGCGCGACGCCTTCACCGGCCGCACGCAGCGCGTGCGCGACCGCCTGCAGGCGGAAGTGCCGGCGCACGGCGTGCGCATGTTCCTGCTGGACGCCCCGATCACCCGCGCCGACACCCGGGCGCGCCTGGCGGAGCTGATGGAGCGCAAGTCGCCGAAGGCGGATTGAGCGGGGGCGCTTCGTGTTGGGGGTGGTGTTGGTCTTGGTGGGAGCGACGTGAGTCGCGATTGCTGTCCATGGCCCTTGATGCCAACCGGAAAGAGGCGGGCCGCGCAGCGCGCCAGCGAAGATGCGCGATGCGTGCGTTCATGGTTGTCGTAGCTTCCGGTCGCGACTTACGTCGCTCCTACAGCGGCTGCGATCACGAATGCGCACTTGTAGGAGCGACGTAAGTCGCGACCGCACGCCATCACATACTGGGCACCCCGGCAGATAATCCCACGCCTTGCTTGCGAAGCGCCGCGCATGAGATGGATGCCCGGGCCCGGACCCTCCGCGGATCGCGACTCACGTCGCTCCCACAAATCCCCCGCGAACAAAGGGGCGGCTCACCCGGCGGCGGCCGTCGATCCCCGCAGCGCCAGCTTCACCGGGATGGTCTGGCTTTCCGCTGGCTCGCCGTTGATCAGGGCCAGCAGGGTTTCCACCAGCAGGGCGCCGGCGCGCTTGGTGTCCTGCTGCACCGTCGACAAGCCCGGGTTCACGAAGCTGGCCAGGGGGATGTCGTCGAAGCCGGCCACGGCCACGTCCTCCGGCACCCGCCGCCCGCGTTCCAGCAGCGCCTTCATCGCGCCGACCGCGATCAGGTCGCTGGCCGCGAAGACGGCGTCGAAGGCGGTGCCCCGCGCCAGCAGGTCGCAGGCGGCTTCGTGGCCGGACTGCTCGGTGGTAATGGCGTCGACCTGCAGCGCGGGGTCGGCGGCCAGCCCCGCGGCCTCGAGCGCCCGGCGGTGACCGAGGTAGCGCTCGAAGAACTCCGGGTAGTGGTTGGACGCGTGCCCCAGGAACGCGATGCGGCGGCGCCCCTGCACGAGCAGGTGCGCGGTGATGTCGTGCCCGCCCTGGGCGTTGTCGCAGCCGATCGACACGCCCGGCGTCCCCGGCTGCACCGCGCCCCAGCGCACGAAGTGGGTGCCCTGCTCCACCAGCCGCTCCAGCCGGCCGCGCGATTCCAGGTAGTCGCCATAGCCCAGCAGGATGATGCCGTCGGCCTTCTTGCTGTCCTCGTAGTCGGCCTGCCAGTCGTTGGACAGTTGCTGGAACGAGATCAGCAGGTCGTAGCCGCGCAGCGCGCAGGCGCGGGTGATGCTGCCCAGCATGGACAGGAAGAACGGGTTGATCGCCGATTCGTCCGGGGTGGGATCCTCGAAGAACAGCAGCGCCAGCGTGCCGGAATGCTGCCGGCGCAGGTTGGAGGCGTTCTTGTCGACCTTGTAGTTCAGCTGCTCGGCGATGGCCAGGATGCGCTTGCGCGTCTCCTCGTTGACCATGGGGCTGCCGCGCAGCGCGCGCGACACGGTGGGCTGGGACACGCCGGCCAAGTGGGCGATGTCCAGCGAGGTGGCCTTTCCCTTGATGGGCGCGATCACGGACGGCTTCGGCGGCGGACTGCGGAAGATGGGATCATGCCACGCCTGGCGGCCGGCGGCGATCCGCGGGGCCGGCGCTTGCGGTCTGCCCCGCGCGGCTCCCCCACCTTTCTTCGTGGGAGCGACGTTAGTCGCGAAAGGCCACCGGTAAAGCGTCATCGCGACTCACGTCGCTCCCACAGCCGATCTCTCCCTGCGCACAGGGTCCGGCCTACTCCGTCCGCGCCGCGCCGTGCAGTCGCACGCCGTCGGCGTCGGTCACGCTGACCGAGACGTCGATGCCGTGCCGCACGCTTTCCGTCACCACGCAGAAGTTCTCGAACTGGGCCAGGATGCGCTCCAGCGAGGCGTGCGCCTCGCCGGCCTCGGCCAGTTGGATGTCGGCGTGGATGTGCCCGACCCGCAGCCGGCCCTGCTCGTTGCGCACCAGGTCGGCGGTCGCGTGCGTGACCAGCTTGCCGGGCGCGTTCCTGAACTTGCGCAGCGCGAACAGCAGGCTGGCCGACAGGCAGTTGGCCACCGCCGACAGCAGCAGGCGCGTCGGGTTGGGCCCTTCCCCCTTGCCCAGCGGCACCGGTTCGTCGGTCATCAGGTCGGCGATGGCGGTCTCGTCGAAGCGGATGCGGAAGGCGTAGTCGTCTTCCTGTTCCAGGGTGATGCGGATCGGGGCCTCGGTGCTCATGGTGCGTCCTCGGGCGGGAAGGAAGGTGCGGGCGCGGTGGGCACTTCGACCCACAGCGCGCCGCGCAGGTCGCCCACGGCGAAACCCGTGGCGGCGTCGTCAGGATAATGCGCGGCGATGGCCCGGCGGACCGCCGGCGCCACCTGCCCGCCGTGGCAGGCCAGGCAGGCCGGTTCGGTGGCGATGCCGCGCACCATCCGCAGCGCGACGCCGTCGGGCAGGTCCGTGCGCAGCACCGCGACCTGTTCCCCCGCCGGTGCGCCATCCTCGACCGCCCGCTGGAAGGCGTCGAGCGCGGCGAGCTGCCAGCCCCCGGCCGCCTGCCCGGGATTGCGATGGCGTCCCGGCAGCGCGACGCGGCCCAGGCGCACGCCGTGCGTGGCCATCACGGCGGTGGCGATGGCCGGCGCCTCGGCCTGGCAGACCTCGACCGCCGCGGTCGGGCCGCCGGCCTGCATCGCCGCCTGCAACGCCGCGCGCAACCGGCCGCCGAACGCCGTGGCGGCGGCCTGGGCACGGGCCAGGTCGGGATCGGCGGGCCTGGGTGCGGGCGAAGCGCCGGATTCGCCGTGCGCCTGCGCGGACGGGACCGGTGGCGACGCCAGACGGTCGTGCCCCGGCACGGGCGCGCAGGCCGTCAGCACCGGGCCAAGGCTCGCGGCGAGTGCTGCGCGGAGGAACAGGGTCCGGTTCATGCGGCGACCTCCTTGCGGGAACGGGCCAGCAGCCCGTAGTACAGCAGCGGGATCACCACCAGCGTCAGCACGGTGGAGACCAGGATGCCGGAGATCAGCGAGATCGCCAGGCCGTTGAAGATCGGGTCGTCGAGGATGAAGAACGCGCCCGCCATCGCCGCCAGCGCGGTCAGCGCGATCGGCTGCGCGCGCACGGCGCAGGCGTCCACCACCGCGCTTTCCAACGACTGCCCGCGCTCGACCAGGTGGTTGATGAAGTCCACCAGCAGGATCGAGTTGCGCACGATGATGCCGGCCAGCGCGATCATGCCGATCATGCTGGTGGCGGTGAACTGCGCGCCCAGCAGGGCGTGGCCCGGCATCACCCCGATCACCGTCAGCGGGATCGGCGCCATGATCACCAGCGGCACTACGTAGTGGCGGAAGTACGCCACCACCAGCAGGTAGATCAGCACCATGCCGGCGGCGTAGGCGATGCCCATGTCGCGGAAGGTCTCGTAGGTGATCTGCCACTCGCCGTCCCACTTGATGCCGAAGCCGGCCGTGTCCGGCGGCGGGCGGATGAAGGACTGCGCCACGGCCTGGCCGTCGATAGCGTTGGCGGCCACCTGCCCGACCAAGTCGAACATGCCGTACAGCGGGCTGTCGACGCTGCAGCTCTCGTCGCCCATCACGTAGACGACCGGCAGCAGGTCCTTGTGGTGGATCGCGCCGTCCCATCGTGCGGGCCGGACCTCCACCAGTTCCGACAGCGGCACCAGCTGGCCGTCGCCGCCGCGCACGCGCAGCTGCATCAGGCCTTGCAGCGACGCCTGGCCGGCGGGCGGCAGGCGCAGGCGGATCGGGCGCGGGTAGCGGCTGCCGGCGTCGACCACGTAGGTCGCGTCCAGCCCGGACAAGCCGGCGGCGAGGGTCCCGGCGATCGCCGCCTGCGACACGCCCAGGCGCGCGGCGCGCACGCGGTCGACGGCGAGAACCTCGCGCGCGGCGTCGGCCTCGACGGAGGTGTCGACGTCGACGATGCCCTCCGTGGACAGGAAGCGCTGCGCCAGCGCGCGGCCGACGGTACGCTGGCGCGCGTAGTCCGGTCCGTACACCTCGGCCACGATCGGCGACAGCACCGGCGGGCCCGGCGGCACTTCCACCACCTTCACCGAGGCGCCGTGGCGGCGGCCGACCGCGTCCACCTGCGGCCGCAGCGCCACCGCGATGTCGTGGCTCTTGCGGTCGCGGTCGTGGCGATCCACCAGGTTCACCTGCAGGTCGCCGACGTTGGCGCCCTGCCGCAGGTAGTACTGGCGCACCAGCCCGTTGAAGTTGATCGGCGCGGCGGTGCCGGCATAGCCCTGGTAGTGGCGGACCTCGGGCGTGCGGTCGAGCACCGCCGCCAGTTCGACCAGCAGCGCGTCGGTATCCTCCAGCGTGCGGCCCTCGGGCAAGTCCACCACCAGTTGCAGTTCGGACTTGTTGTCGAACGGCAGCATCTTCAGCACCACCAGCCTGAACACCGCCAGGCTCGCCGCGAGCGCCACCAAGGCGGCCATCGCCGCGAACAGCAGGCGCCTGCGCCGTGCGCCGCCGTCGGCGGCGAGGAACGGCGCCATCACGCGCCCGAACAGGCGGTTCAGGCCCTTCTGCCTCCGGGAGAGGGATTGGGGTGACGGCGAGGCGGAAGCCGCGGAGGCGCCGGCCGCGGTATCGGCCGCCGCATCCTCTCCCCCGGCCCCGGGAGGCGAGCGGAAAACGGCATGGCGCCCGAGCAGCTTCAGCGACAGCCACGGCGTGACCACCAGCGCGATCGCCAGCGACAGCAGCATGCCGACCGAGGCGTTGATCGGGATCGGCCGCATGTACGGCCCCATCAGCCCGCTGACGAAGGCCATCGGCATCAGCGCCGCGATCACCGTGAACGTGGCCAGGATGGTCGGGCCGCCGACCTCGTCCACCGCCGGCGGGATCGCCTCGCGCAGCGATTTCCCGCCGTGCGCCATGTGGCGGTGGATGTTCTCCACCACCACGATGGCGTCGTCGACCAGGATGCCGATGGAGAAGATCAGCGCGAACAGCGACACGCGGTTGAGGGTGAAGCCCATCGCCCACGAGGCGAACAGCGTGACCGCCAGCGTCAGCACCACCGCGCTGCCGATCACGACGGCCTCGCGCCGGCCCAGCGCGAACAGCACCAGCACCACCACCGAGCCGGTCGCGAACACCAGCTTCTTGATCAGCGTGCGCGCCTTGTCGCTGGCGGTGAGGCCGTAGTCGCGCGTGGTCTCCACGCGGACGCCGTCGGGGATGACCGTGCCGCGCAGCGCGTCGATCCGCCGCAGCACGGCCGAGGTGATGTCGGCCGCGTTGCTGCCCGGCTTCTTGGCGATGGCCAGCGTCACCGCCGGCGCGATGCCGGTCGCCGGCCCGCCGCGGCCGGCGGGCGCGCCGTGCCAGACGTAGTGCGACGGCGTGTCGGCGGCGTCGGCCACGGTCGCCACGTCCTCCAGCCGCACCGGCTGCCCGCCGGCGACCCCCAGCACCAGGCCGGCGACGTCGGCGCGGTCGGCCAGGAACCGGCCGGAGGTCACCTGCGACACGCCGTCGGCGCCGACGCGCTCGCCCGCCTGGCGCGCGAGGTTGGCCGCCTGCAAGGCGCCGGCCAGGTCGTCCACGGTCAGGCCGTGACTGGCCAGCCGCGCCGCGTCCAGCCGCACCATCACCGCGCGCTCGGGCGTGCCGAGCGTGGAGACGTCGCGCGTGCCGGGAATGCGCTTGAGTTCGGCCTCCAGCGTGTGCGCGACCTCGGCCAGGTCCCGCGCGCCGCGCTGCGGATCGTCCGTCCACAGCGTCAGCGCCATCACCGGCACGTCGTCGATGCCCTTGGGCTTGACGATGGGCTGGCCGACGCCGAGGTGCGCGGGCATCCAGTCCTGGTTCGAGAACACCTTGTCGTACAGGCGCACCAGCGCCGGCTGGCGCTTCACGCCGACCTCGAACTCCACCGTCAGCACCGCCATGCCCGGGCGGCTGACCGAATACGTGTGCCTGACCTCCTCGATCCCGGACAGCTGCTGTTCGAGCGGGTACGCCACCAGCTGTTCGACCTGGCGCGCGTCGGCGCCGGGGAACGGCACGATGACGTTGGCCATGGTGACGTCGATCTGCGGTTCTTCCTCGCGCGGCGTGACGATCACCGCGACCAGGCCCAGCAGCAGGCCGAGCAGCGCCAGGATCGGCGTCAGCGGGTTGGCCTGGAACGTGCGCGCCAGGCGGCCGGAGATGCCCAGCCGCGGCGCGGGCGCGTGCGGCGCCACCTCAGTCTTCCCCGCGCGCGGCGAGCAGCGCCTGCGCCGCCGCCACCGGATCGGCGGCGATGGCCTCGCCGGGCCGGAGTCCCGCGATCACCTCGACGCGGTCGCCCGCGTGTTCGCCGAGCCGCAGCTGGCGCAGCGACAGGCGGCCGTCGGCGAGCACGTACACTGCCGCCAGTTCGCCGCGGCGCACCAGCGCGGTGGCGGGAATCCATGGGAACGCGGCGCCCTTCACCGCCGGGAACGCCACCTTGGCGGTGGCGCCGGGCGCGGGGGCGGCCTCGAGCGCGGGCAGCCGCACGCGCACGCGCACGACATGCGTGGCGGGATCGGCGGCCGGGAACACGGTGACGTCGCCGGCCTCGATCCGGCGGCCGCCGTCGAGCGCGACCACGGCGACTGGCCGCATGCGGATCGCCTCCGCCTGCGATTGCGGCACGGCGACGTCGATGCGCAGCGCGTCCGGGGCGAACACCGTCATCAGCGCCTGGCCGACGCCGACGCTCTCGCCCGGCTCGACGTCGCGCGTGGCGACGATCCCGGCGTAGGGCGCGCGGACGGTGGTGTAGCCGCTCTGCTGGCCGGCGCTGGCCAGCTGCGCGCGGGCGGCGTCGCGCGCCGCCACGGCCGCGTCGCGCGCCATCCGCGCCTGGTCCAGTTGCGAACGGGAGACGAACCGGTCCTTCTCCAGGTCCGCGAAGCGCCGGAAGTTGGCCTCCGCCTCGGTCGCGGCCGCGTCCGCCGCCCGCACCTGCGCGCGCGCCGCGTCGACGCCGGACTGCTGCTCCACCGCGCTCAGCCGCACCAGCACCTCGCCGGCGGCGACGCGATCGCCGACGTCGCGCGGCACGGCGACCACGCGCCCGCCGGTCTGCGCCGTCAGCGTGGCCTGGCGCACGGCGTCGACCACGCCGTCCCACGCGCGCCCGCCGGCCGCATCGGCCGACGGCACCGCCACGGTGCGCAGGCCTTCGACGCGGGCCGGCGGCGCGACGGGCGCGTCGTGCCCGCAGGCCGCCAGCGCGATCGCCAGCAGCAGCGGCGCCGCGCGGCGCCCGGTCTTCACGGGATTCGTCACGGCGCGGAACTCACTTGAAGGCGCAGCCGCCGGGCACGCCCAGCTTGCGGAACACGCGGGCCGCCGGGCAGAAGCCGGTGACGCTGGCCTGCAGCAGGTTGGCGCCGACGAAGGCGGTGAACCACAGCCACCGCGGCGAGACGTAGTGCGCCAGCGCCAGGCTGGCGAGGACCATCAGGCCGGCGAAGGCGAGGACGGCACGGTCGAGGTTCATGGGGATCTCCTGGGTCGTTCGTGGTCGGGGCGGGCTCAGCGCGTGCGCATGATCCCGAGCAGCTTCAGCACGTATTTCTCGTAGACCGGCTCGGTGTTGCCGGACTTCATCTTCATCAGGAAGTACTTCTCGAACGCGATCTTGGCCAGGTGCACCCACTTGCCGACCCGGGCCCAGGTGACGTTGCGCGGCGGGATCTGCGGCAGCGCGACGAACGCGGCGCCGGTATCGCCCATGTCGGCCAGGCAGATCGCGTTCCAGGTCGCCTCGGCGGTGGCCGGCCGGCCGGCGAGGTCGGCCTGGATGTTGCGCGCGACGGTGGTGACCATCGACTCGATCATGAAGCCGGTCTTCGGCGCGCCCGTCGGCACCGGCGTGGCCTCCACCGGCGGGATCGCCACGCACACGCCCAGCGCGAAGATGCCGGGATAGGCGGGATTGCGCTGGTGCCTGTCGATCAGGACGAAGCCGCGCGGGTTGCACAGCCCGTCGCCCTGGCGCACCGCCGCCACGCCGGTGAACGCGGGCAGCACCATCGAATACCGGAACGGCAGCGCGTGCGCCTTGCGGGGATGGCCGGCGTCGTCCATCTCGGACACGTCCATCTCGCCGTCGCGCACCGCGGCGATCCGCGCGTTGACGATCCAGCGGATGTGGCGCTGGCGGAACTCCGATTCCATCATGCCCTTCGAGTCGCCCACCCCGCCCAGGCCCATGTGGCCGATGTAGGGCTCGGGCGTGACGTAGGTGATCGGCACGCGGTCGCGCAGCCGGCGCTTGCGCAGGTCGCGGTCGAGGATCATCGCGAATTCGTAGGCCGGGCCGAAGCAGCTCGCGCCCGGCGCGGCGCCGACCACGACCGGGCCGGGCGCCTCGATGAAGGCCCGGTAGGCCTCCCACGCGGCGGCGGCGTGCGCCGTGGTGCAGACGGACTGGGTGAAGCCGCCTTCGGGACCGAGGCCGGGAATCTCGTCGAACGCCAGCCGCGGCCCGGTCGCGATCACCAGGTAGTCGTAGTCCACGTAGCGGCCGTCGCGCAGCAGCACGCGGCGGCTTCCGGGCTCGACCCTGTCCGCGCCCGCGCCTTCGAAGGCGATCCGCTTCTTCGCCAGGTGGACCGCCACCGGCATCTCGACCTCGGCCGGCGTGCGCCAGCCCACGGCGACCCAGGGGTTCGACGGCGTGAAGGAGAAGCGGTCGCCCTCCCCGATCACGGTGATCGCCGGGTCCGGGCCCAGCGTGCCGCGCAGTTCGTAGGCGGCGCTCATGCCGCCGATGCCCGCGCCCAGTACGACGATGTGCGCCATGTCCACCCCTCCAGGCCGATGGCGCCGTCCGCCCACCGGACGGCTTGCGCACAATATTAGATATGACTAATATTAGCGTCAACTAATATTTTGGAGGCGGCGATGGCACGCACCGTTCACGAACTGGTCGCCGAGGCGCAGGGCCGGATCACGGAACTGGCGCCGGCCGCGCTCGCCGCGCTCGACGACGGCCACGTGCTGATCGACGTCCGCGAGCCGGACGAGTACGCGCAAGGCCACCTGCCCGGTGCGGTCAACCTGCCCCGCGGCGTCCTGGAATTCCGGATCCACGCGCATCCGGCGCTGGCCTGCGCGCCGCACGGCGCACAGGCGGCGCCCGACCGCGCGCTGGTGCTGTACTGCCTCGGCGGCGGCCGCTCCGCGCTGGCCGCGGCCAGCCTGCAGTCGCTCGGCTTCGGCCGGGTCCGTTCGCTTGCGGGTGGGCTGGAAGCATGGCGCAATGCGGGCTTCCCCCTGACCGTGGACGACCCATGAGCCGCCGTTCCCCCGCCCCCGTCTTCGACATCGCCGCGATGCAGGCGCACGCGGGCGACGCGGCGCAGCTGCTCAAGGCGCTGGCCAACGAGAAGCGCCTGCAGATCCTGTGCCTGCTGGCGTCCGGCGAGCGCTCGGTGGGCGAGCTCAACGCCCTGCTCGACCTCAGCCAGTCCGCGCTCTCGCAGCACCTGGCGGTGCTGCGGGAAGAAGGCCTGGTGCAGACGCGGCGCGAGGCGCAGACCATCCTCTACGCGCTCATGCCCGGGCCGGCCGCGCAGGTCATGCACACGCTGCACGGCATCTACTGCGCGCCGGCCAGGCCCGCCGCGCGCACCCCGAAACCGAAAACCCGATGACCGAGGCCCCGATGTCCAGCGCCGACCGCTACCAGGAACTCACCACCCGCATCAACCGCCACCTGGCGCCGTTCCGCGCGGCCGCGCCCGACGTCATGCAGGGTTTCGGCGCGATGGCGCGCGGGGCGATGGCGGCCGGCGCGCTGGACGAGAAGACCAAGGAACTGATCGCCATGGCCATCGGCGTGGCGGCCCGCTGCGACGGCTGCCTGGGCTTCCATGCCAAGGCGCTGGTGCGGCTGGGCGCGACCGCGGAGGAATTCCGCGAGATGCTCGGCATCGCCGTCTACATGGGCGGCGGACCGTCGCTGATGTACGCCGCGCACGCGCTGGAAGCGTTCGAAGAGTTCTCGCCGCGGGCCTGACCATCGCTTGGCCGCGGGCGCGCGGCCTGCGATCATGCGCGCACCGCGGCCCGCCGACCGCGCGAACCGAGGAACCGCACCATGTCCGGACCGCGCGTGCACGCCCAGTTCGACGAGGCGACCAACACCATCAGCTACGTGGCCTGGGATCCGGCCACGCGCCAGGCGGCGATCATCGACCCGGTGCTGGACTACGACCACCGCGCCGGCCGCGCCTCGCACCGTTCCGCCGAGGCCCTGCTCGGCTTCGTCGCGGACCAGGGCCTGGCCGTCGCCTGGATCCTGGAGACCCACGCCCACGCCGACCACCTGAGCGCCGCGCCCTGGCTGAAGGAGAAGACCGGCGCGCCGATCGGCATCGGCGCGCGCATCACCGAGGTGCAGCGCACGTTCGCGCCGGTGTTCGGGCTGGACGACGTCAGCGGCGACGGCCGCGAGTTCGACCGGCTGTTCGCCGACGGCGAGACCTTCCCGCTGGGCGGGCTGGCCGTCGGCGTGCTGCACACGCCCGGGCATACGCCGGCCTGCGTGTCGTACCGGATCGGCGACGCGGTGTTCGTCGGCGACACGCTGTTCATGCCCGACTACGGCACCGCGCGCGCGGACTTCCCCGGCGGCGACGCGCGCACGCTGTACCGCTCGATCCAGAAGCTGCTGGCGCTGCCGGGCGACACCCGCGTCTACCTGTGCCACGACTACAAGGCGCCGGGCCGCGACCACTACGCTTGGGAAACCACCATCGCCGAGGAGAAGGCGCGCAACGTGCACGTCGGCGGCGGCGTGGACGAGGCGAGCTTCGTCGCCATGCGCGAGGCCCGCGACGCCACCCTGTCCGCGCCGGTCCTGCTGCTGCCGTCGCTGCAGGTCAACATCCGCGCCGGCCGCCTGCCCGCGCCGGAAGCGAACGGGCGCCGCTACCTGAAGATCCCGCTGAAGCTCTGAGGCGCGCTCAACCGCCCGCGGCGGACGCCGCGGGGCCGCCGGCCACGCCGGCGCCGCAGTCCGCACCCAGCAGGCGCGACTGCTTCAGCCAGGCGGGGTCCGGGTAGTAGGCGAACACGAACGAGCCGCCGCGGATGCTGTCGATCAGCGGCCGCGCCACCGTCGTGCGCACCGCCGGACAGCCCAGGCTGCGGCCCAGCCGCCCCTGCGCGCGGATCAGCGCGTCGCTGACGTAGGGCGCGCCGTGGATGACGATCGCGCGCTCGCGGGCGTTGTCGTTGAAGCCCGGTTCCAGCCCCTGCAGGCGCAGCGAATAGCCGTTGGCGCCGCTGTAGGATTCCTGCGTCACGAACGCGCCCAGGCTGGACATGTAGCTGCCGTTGGCGTTGGAGAAGCGCGTGGCCAGGTTCTCGCCGGTGTTGCGGCCGTGCGCCACCCATTCCTCGAACAGCAGCCTCTGCCGCTGCAGGTCGAACACCCACAGCCGCGGCTGGGTGGACGGGCGCGAGTAGTCGATCACGCTCAGCCGCCGCGCGGGCACCGGCTCGCCGCGGCGGATCGAGCACGTCATCGCGCGCGCCGCCATCGCCAGCACCTCGCGGTCCAGCGCGGGCGCGGCGCGGTGGAGGGCGTCGACCATGCGCTCGGGCGTGGCGCCGTCCGCGGCTTCCGGCGCGGCGGAGGCGACGGTGGCCGCGGAACACGACGCGGCCAGCACCAGGCAGCGCGACAGGAGGAGGCGGGAAGGCTTCATGGCGGACAGGTCACGGGACGGGGGGAACGCCGGCATCCCGATTCCGTCCGCAAAGGCTCAGCGCAAGGCCGTTGTGGGGACGGCCTCGTCGGATTCCAAGACCGGCACGGGCGCCGGTTCGGCGGGCGTGGCGCGCACGCCCGGCAGGTCCGACAGCAGCACGGTCGCGCCGGGCGCCAGGGTGGCGTAGAGGCGGCGGGCGAAATCCTGCGGGATCCAGAACGACTCGGCCAGCGCGCGCAGCGGCGGCATCGGCGTGTCCGCCTCGCCCAGCACGCGGTGGGCGACCCAGCGGTATTCCTTCTGCTGCGGGTCCAGCAGGCTCGGAATGTCTTCCACCTCGGTGGTCATCACCAGCAGCACAGTGCCGTGCAGGGCGACGTCGCGCACGATCTGCAGCGGCGCCGAGCCGATCAGCACGCCGTTGCGCAGCACCGACACGCGCTGGTCGTGCAGGCTGACCAGCACGCTCACCGGCCCCTCGGGCGAGGCGGCGTCGTTCCAGTACACCTCGTAGGGCGACAGCGCCGGCTGCGCGGCCTCGCCACCGGTGGTCACCGGCGCCAGCACCGCCGGGTGCACCACGCTGGCCGGCGACGCCTTGGCGTTGGCCACCACCACCGAATCGCCGTGGCGGGTGATGCCGAACAGCTTCTCCGCGAACGCCTGCGGCAGCCGCACGCAGCCGTGCGAGGCCGGATAGCCCGGCAGGTGCCCGCCGTGCAGTGCGATGCCGTCCCAGGTCAGCCGCTGCATGTACGGCATCGGCGCGTTGTTGTAGAGGTTGGAGCGGTGGTCCTTGTTCTTCTGCAGGATGGTGAACACGCCCGTCGGCGTGTCCTTGCCGGCCTTGCCGGAACTGATCGTCGACACGCCGATGGCGATGCCGTTGCGGTAGACGTAGGCGCGCTGCTCGTCCAGGCTGACCACCAGCACTACCGGCCCCTCCGGCGCGACCTGCGGGTACCACAGGTACTCGCCGGGCTTCAGCGCGCGGACGTCGGGCGGCGCCACGGCGGCGGATTGCGCCCGCACGGGCGGCGCGGCAATGCCCGCGAGCACGGCGGCGAGCAGGAAGGTCGGCAGGAGGGTGCGCTTCATGGCCGCGAGCTTAGCGCAGGTCGGCGTGCCGGGCCGGCAAGGAGGTGGCGGATCCCCCGTTGGGGACGCAGCCTCCCTCCTGTGGGAGCGACGCAAGTCGCGATCGTCGATCCGGTTCGGCGGGCAGCGCCGCCCCCATGCCCGCGCCGCCTGCGCTCGTCGTCGGGGTGCCGGGTGGCCATCGGGTTGCGGTCGCGACTGACGTCGCTCCTACAGCGCCGGCAACAATGAACAGTCCGCTGCGAAGCCGCGCACGACTCGGCAGGCAGCGACGGCCTGGTCTGACCTTGTAGGAGCGACGTCAGTCGCGACCGCGGATCCGGAACGGCCGCCGGCAACACTCCGGCCATTCCACCATCGCCGTGCATTCGTCGCCGCGCTCGATGGACAGCCGGAGGGAAGCCATCGCGACTCACGTCGCTCCCACACCATGGGCCGGGCGTCGCTACTGCAGCAGCCGGTCGCGCAACGCGTCGTAGTCGGCGGGGATCGGATCGGCATGCGCGGGGCGGGCCAGCAGGTCGGCCAGGGCGGGCGGCACCTCGACCGGGCGGCCGATCAGCGGTTCCACCACGCTCTCGAACTTGGCCGGGTGCGCGGTGGACGCCACCGCCCAGTCGCCGCCCTCGCCCTGCGCGCGCAGGTCCTCCAGCACCTTCACCGCGGTCGCGGTGTGCGGGCAATGCACTTCGCCGTGGTCGCGGTAGCGCCGCGCGATCACCTCGCGGATGGTCGCGTCGTCGACGCTGGCCGCGGTGAACGCCGCGCGCAGGGCCGCGTCGTCGCCGGCGTACAGCCAGCGCAGGCGCTCGAAGTTGCTGGGCGCGCCGACGTCCATCGCGTTGGCCAGCGTGGCCACGCTGGCGGCCGGCGCGTAGCCGTTGCCGGCGAAGAAGTCCGGCAGCACGCGGTTCGCGTTGGTCGCCAGCGCGATGCGGCCCAGCGGCACGCCCAGCGCGCGCGCGAGGATGGCGGCCAGCGCGTTGCCCAGGTTGCCGGTGGGGACGACGAGGTTCAGCGCCCGCCCGGTCGCGGCGCGGTGCGCGAGCGCCGCGTGCGCGTAGTAGCTGGTCTGCGGCAGCAGGCGGCCCAGGCTGATGCTGTTGGCCGAACTGAGCGGGGCCTGCGCCTGCAGGCCGGCGTCGTTGAGCGCGCGCTTGACCAGCGCCTGGCAGTCGTCGAACGAACCGTCGACGCGCAGCGCGGCGATGTTGTCGCCGAAGCAGCCCAGCTGGTGCGCCTGCCGCGGCGACACCCGGCCGTCGGGGTACAGCACCACCACCCGCAGGCCCGGCTGGCGGTGGAACGCCGCCGCCACCGCGGCGCCGGTGTCGCCGGAGGTGGCGACGAGGATCGTCAGCGGCTTCGCCGCGCCGCGCCGCAGCCGCGCCATCGCGGCCGCGAGGAAGCGCGCGCCGAAGTCCTTGAACGCCGCCGTCGGGCCATGGAACAGCTCCAGCACGTGGTCGCCCGGCGTGCCCAGCGGCTTGAGCGGGGCGGGAAAGTCGAACGCTTCGCGGCAGATCGCCGGCAGTTCGCCTTCCAGCGCATCGCCGGCGAAGAACGGCGCCAGCAGCGCCGCCGCGGTGTCCGCGATGTCGCGGCCGGGGGCGAGGTCGCGCGGCGCGGGCAGCGCCTCGGGGACGTACAGGCCGCCGTCCGGCGCCAGTCCGGCCGCGATGGCCTGGCTGAGCGTGGCGGCGGGGGCGGCGTTGCGGGTGGAGATGAAGTTCATGGAGGAATCCGTGGGGAAGGAAGCGCCCCTGCGGGACGCATCGGCCGGAAGTGGCGAGGTCAGTTCGTGGACAGCAGCTCGGCGCCGGTTGCGTTGATCGGCGACACCCAGGCCTGGCTGTCGAAGCCGGCCGCCGCGAACGCCGCCTGCACCGCGGGTGCGGCCGCTTCGGCTTCGGCGCGCGACTCGAACCAGGCGAACACGCTGGGACCGGCGCCGGAGATGCTGGCGCCCATCGCACCGGCGTCCAGCGCGGCGCGCTTGGCGGCGTCGAAGCCGGCGATCAGCGGCGCGCGGCGCGGTTCGACCAGCACGTCGCTCAGGCCGGCGCGCACCAGCGACGCGTCGCCGGCGTGGCAGCCCGCCAGCACCAGCGCCAGGTTCGCGCTCTGCGCGACGAACTCCTTCAGTTCGTAGGAGCCCTGCAGCGCGGCGCGCGCGCGGCGCGTCTCCAGGATCGCGTCCGGATGCACCAGCACGCTGTGCCAGTGGTCCGGCACAGGGATGCGCGCCAGGTGCCCGGCGGTCGCCAGCACCAGGCCGCCGAGCAGCATCGGGCCCAGGTTGTCGCCGTGCTTGCCGCCGCTGGCCACGGCCTCGCCCACCAGCGCGTGCGGATACAGCTGCGCATGGGCCAGCGGCGTGTCCAGCAGCGCGTTCGCGGCCACCAGCGCGGCCACGCACGACGCCGCGGAACCGCCCATGCCGGAGCCCAGCGGGATGCCCTTCTCGATCTCGACCTCGAAGCCGAACGGCAGCGCCAGCGCCTCGCGCAGCGAGATCAGCGCGGCGCCCGCCGTGTTGCCCGGCGCCTCCAGCGGCAGGTCCACGATGGCGCCGCGGATGGCGGCGATGCGCACCTCCGGCGCCTCGATGCGGCGCACGGCGACGATGTCGCCCACGCCTTCGATGGCGTGGCCGAGGATGTCGAAACCGACGCCGACATTGCCCACCGATGCCGGCGAAAACGCCGTCGCCTGCGTCCTCATGCGTCGAGCCTCCTCGCCTGCCCGGCTTCGCGCCGAAGAGAGGGTTGACACGGATCGAAGCGGATCAAGGCGGATGAAATGGACGCCGGGAGACCGGGATCCATGCGGCCTTTCCGCCCACGAAGGACGGCCCGCAGGAACGGCTTCGCGACCGTTGTCGCCGCCCTGCCGTTCTTGTCCGCTCTTATCTGCGTTGATCCGTGTCGCAAAACGCTTCTCCCCTGACTCACAGCTTCGCCCCCTGCCCCGCCGCCACGCGCAGCACGTCGGCGAACACGCCGGCGGCGGTGACTTCCGGGCCGGCGCCCGGGCCCTGCACGATCAGCGGATTGTCGCAGTAACGGCGCGTGGTGAATTGCACGATGTTGTCGGTCAGGCGCAGGTTGGCGAACGCGTGCGCGGCCGGCAGTTCCACCAGCCCCACGCTGGCGCGGCCCTCGGCGTCGAGCCGGGCCACGTAGCGCAGCACGTTGCCGGCGGTGCGCGCCTTCGCCAGCCGGGCGTCGAAGGCGGCGTCCACTTCGCCCAGCCGGGCCATGAAATCGTCCACGCTGGCCTGCCGCAGTGCTTCCGGCACCAGGCTTTCGACCTGCACGTCCTCCAGCGCCAGTTCGCGGCCGGCCTCGCGCGCCAGGATCACCAGCTTGCGCGCCACGTCGGTGCCGGACAGGTCGTCGCGCGGGTCCGGCTCGGTGTAGCCCAGCCCGCGCGCCTCGGTCACCAGCTTCGAGAACGGCACGCTGCCGTCGAACTTGTTGAACAGCCAGGCCAGCGTGCCGGAGAAGATGCCTTCCACCGACACCACCGCGTCGCCGGTGTCCAGCAGGTCGCGCAGGGTGGAGATCACCGGCAGGCCGGCGCCCACGGTGGCCTCGTAGCGGAAGCGCGCGCCGCTGGCCGAGGCGGCCTCGCGGATGGCGCGGAAGCGTTCCAGCGGGCCGGCGCCGGCCTGCTTGTTCGGCGTGACCACGTGGATGCCCGCCGCCAGCCATTCGGCATAGCGGTCGGCCACCGCGGGGCTGGCGCTGCAGTCCACGATCACCGCGTGCGGCATGTGCGCCGACAGCAGGTGCTGGGTGAAGCGGTCCAGGTCCGGCGCCTGTCCGCTGGCCTCGAAGCGCTCGCGCCAGTCGGCGCCCAGGCCGCGTTCCTCCAGCAGCATCCTGCGGCTGGAGGCGACCGCGCGCAGGCGCAGGTCGAGGTTGGCCCTGGCCAGCAGCTGCGGCTGCTCGGCGCGCAACTGCTCGATCAGCGCCGCGCCGACGTTGCCCGGCCCGATCACGCCGATGGCGAAGGTCTGCGGCGACAGCCAGAAGCCGGCGTGCGCGGCGCGCAGGGCCTTGGTCGCGTCGGCGCTGTCGATGGCCACCGAGATGTTGCGCTCGGACGAGCCCTGCGCGATCGCCAGGATGTTCACCTGCGCGCGGCCGAGCGCGCCGAACAGGCGCGCCGACACGCCCGGGGTGCCGGCCATGCCGTCGCCGACCGCGGCCAGCACGCTGACGCCGTCGCGGCGCTGCACGCGCTGGATCTGGCGGGTGTCCAGCTCGTGCGCGAACGCGTCCAGCAGCGCCGCGCGGCCCTTGCCCGCCTCGCTGGCCCTGACCACGCAGCAGATCGAATGCTCCGACGAGCCCTGCGAGATCATCACCACCGACACGTGCGCGTTGCGCAGCGCGGCGAACACGCGCTCGGCGGTGCCGGGCACGCCGATCAGACCGGTGCCCTCCAGGTTCAGCAGCGCCAGGTCGGCGGCGAGCGTCAGGCCCTTCACCGGGCCCACCGCGTCGCGCTCGGCGGTGATGCGGGTGCCCGGGTGCTCGGGATGGAAGGTGTTGCGGATGATGATCGGCAGGCCGCGCTCCATCGCCGGCGACATGGTCTGCGGATGCACGACCTTGGCGCCGAAGTAGGCCAGTTCGCAGGCCTCGTCGTAGCTCAGCGCACCCAGCTGCACGGCCTCCGGGACCACCCGCGGGTCGGCCGACAGCACGCCGTCCACGTCGGTCCAGATGTGCAGTTCGGCGGCGTCGTACAGCGCGGCGAAGATGGCGCCGGAATAGTCGCTGCCGTTGCGGCCCAGCGTGGTGAAGCGGCCTTCGCGGTCGCGGGCGACGAAGCCGGTGGCGACCACGCGGCGCTGCGGGTGCGCGGCGCGCCACGCCGCCAGGTTGCGCGCGCTGGTCTCCCAGTCGACCACCACCCCGAGGTCGCCGTGGTCGACCCGCAGCACCTCGCGCGCGTCCAGCACCGCGCAGTCCTCGCCCTGCAGCTTCAGGTACTCGCCCAGCAGCCGCGCCGAGCACACTTCGCCCAGCCCCTGCACGCGCTGCAGCACCAGTTCCGGCAGGCCGCCGATCACGATCAGCGCGTTGAGGATCTCGTCGAGCTTGCCGAAGCGCTCGTCCACCCATTCGATCACCGGGCCGGCCGCCTCGCCCAGCAGCGCCACCGCCGCGCCGCGGTGGCGCGCGCGCAGCGCATGCCAGCTTTCGCGCCATTCCGGGCGGTTGGCGGCGGCCAGTTCGCACAGCTCGATCAGCGCGTCGGTGACGCCCTTCATCGCCGACACGACGGTGACCTGCACGTCCTCGTCGCGCGCCAGCAGCAGGCTGGCCACGTGGCGGTAGCGTTCGGCGTCGGCGACTGAGGTGCCGCCGAACTTGTGGACGACGGTGCGGGGTTTGGCTTGTTCGACTTCGGCGCTGCGGGACGACATGGGGCGGGAACCTCGAGGAGTGAGAGGCCCGGCACGCATCAGGATTGGGGGTGGCCCTGCATCCTGATCCGGGTGCGGGGCCGTGGTTTGCGGATTACGCGAACACGACCAACCGCACCCGGCGAGTCAGGGTGGTAATGGTCGTAATGATCGTGCGCCCGCCGCATGCGCGCGACGGCGCCGGCACCGGGGCCGTCGTCGGATTCGCGGGGGCATGGGCAAGAGAGCGCATGCCGGAAGAAAAGCACGGCACCCCCGGGGGCTGTCAAGCGCTGCGTCGCAGCAAAGCCAATGATTTCAATTGGATGCAACTGAAACCAATGATGGGACAACGACGATGGCGACGGCGGAACACCGCATCCATCGCCCCGCGCGCCGCCGCGGCGACACCGCATCGCGGCGCGCACGCGGACCTTCGCGATGCGGCGTCCGCGCGTGCGGTCGGCATGCGCGCGCGTTCAACGCCTCGGTCGTTCGTGCGAGAATCGCCGCCGTTGGCCCCGTAGCTCAGCTGGATAGAGCGGTCCCCTCCTAAGGGACAGGTCGCACGTTCGAATCGTGTCGGGGCCGCCATCCCCACCTCTTCCCCGTCCCTGCGCCGCACGTCCCTCCCGGCGCCGCTCCGCCGCGCCTCGCGTGTCGGCGAATCGACGAACGCCCCGCTGCGCAGCCGGCGATCCGAACAAACCGCCGCGGCGAATCAACGGCCTCGCGCGCAAGTCGTTGTCGCGCCGGAAACGCTGGAAAAACACGGGGTTACGCGCGGAATCGGAGACCGGCTCTGATAGAATCGTGCCCCCTGCGATGCCGCCCCCGCGCGCCATCCCCGCATTCGATCCCGGAGCACTTCATGCCTGCAGACCTCCTCAAGGCCCTCGGCCTCGCCCGCACCAATTCCGGCACCTACCTCGGCAGCGGCGAATGGTCCACGACCACCGATGCCGGCGTGCTGCAGTCGGTCAACCCGACCACCAACGAGGTGATCGCCGAGGTCCACGCCAGCAGCCAGGCCGACTACGAGAAGGTCGTCGCGCGTGCGCAGGCCGCGTTCAAGGTGTGGCGCACCACCCCGGCGCCGCGCCGCGGCGAGGCGATCCGCCTGTGCGGCGAGGCGCTGCGCAAGCACAAGGACGCGCTGGGCTCGCTGGTCGCGCTGGAGATGGGCAAGAGCAAGCCCGAGGGCGACGGCGAAGTGCAGGAGATGATCGACATCGCCGACTTCGCGGTCGGCCAGAGCCGCATGCTGTACGGCTACACCATGCACTCCGAGCGCCCCGGCCACCGCATGTACGAGCAGTACCACCCGCTGGGCTTGGTCGGCATCATCAGCGCGTTCAACTTCCCGGTCGCGGTGTGGGCGTGGAACTCGTTCCTGGCCGGCATCTGCGGCGACATCTGCATCTGGAAGCCGTCCAACAAGACCCCGCTGACCGCCATCGCCAGCATGAAGATCTGCAACGAGGCGCTGAAGGAAGGCGGCTTCCCCGACATCTTCTTCCTGATCAACGACGCCGGCATCGAGCTGGCGCAGCAGTTCGTCGACGACAAGCGCATCCCGCTGATCAGCTTCACCGGCTCCACCCAGGTCGGCCGCACCGTCGGCGAGCGCGTCGCCCGCCGCATGGGCCGCAGCCTGCTGGAGCTGGGCGGCAACAACGCCATCATCCTGGACGAGAGCGCCGACCTGAAGCTGGCGATCCCGGGCATCGTGTTCGGCGCGGTCGGCACCGCCGGCCAGCGCTGCACCACCACCCGCCGGCTGATCGTGCACGAATCCATCTACGACACCGTGCTGGCCACGCTGATCAAGGCGTACAAGCAGGTGGAAGGCAAGATCGGCGACCCGACCGACCCGGCCAACCTGATGGGCCCGCTCAACAGCCAGGGCGCCGTGCAGCAGTTCCTGGACTCGATCGCCAGGGCCAAGGCCAGCGGCGGCACCGTCGAGACCGGCGGCACCGCGCTCGACCGCCCGGGCAACTTCGTGCTGCCGGCCATCGTCACCGGCCTGAAGAACTCCGACGAGGTGGTGCAGCACGAGACCTTCGCGCCGATCCTGTACGTGATGAAGTACAAGACCCTGGACGAGGCCATCGACATGCAGAACGCCGTGCCGCAGGGCCTGTCGTCGTCGATCTTCACCCAGAACCTGAAGGCGGCCGAGTTGTTCCTGTCGGCGGCCGGCAGCGACTGCGGCATCGCCAACGTCAACATCGGCACCAGCGGCGCCGAGATCGGCGGCGCCTTCGGCGGCGAGAAGGAGACCGGCGGCGGCCGCGAGTCCGGCTCGGACGCGTGGAAGGTCTACATGCGCCGGCAGACCAACACCATCAACTACTCCGACTCGCTGCCGCTGGCCCAGGGCATCAAGTTCGACCTCTGAGTCCGCACCGGGGCCGGCGCCTTCGCGCGTCGGCCGCCCGGCGGGGGCCGCCTTCTGGGATAATCGCGCCACCCCGCCGGGTGGCGCGCCTGTTTCCGGCGTCCGTTCCGCCCGTCCGTTCCAGCGCCATCGCGCCTCCCTGACCCCTGCACGGAGCCCCTGATGAACCACGTCCGCCCCACCAGCAGCCTTGCCATCGCCAGCCTCGTGTCCGGCATCCTCGGCTGGACCCTGCTGCCCTTCGTCGGCACCCTCGTGGCCATCGTCACCGGCCACATGGCGCGTGCGGAGATCCGCCGCAGCCAGGGCATGGTCGCCGGCGACGGCCTGGCCGTGGGCGGGCTGGTGCTGGGCTGGCTGTCGGCGGCGCTGTGGGTGGTCGGCATCGTGGTGATCTTCGTGTTCCTGGGCGGCATGGCCTGGCTGGCGACGCTGAACTGAGCCCGCCCGCGTCCATGTACTCGATCGCCCGACCCTTCCTCTTCGGCCTGGATGCCGAGACCGCCCATGGCATGGGCCTGAAGGCGCTGGACCTGGCCTACCGCACCGGCACCACGCCGCTGGTCGCGCGCCCGATCACGCCGATGCCCACCAAGGCGATGGGCCTGACCTTCCCCAACCCGGTCGGCCTGGCCGCCGGGCTGGACAAGAACGGCGCCCACATCGACGCGCTGTTCGCGCTGGGCTTCGGCTTCGTCGAGATCGGCACGGTCACGCCCAAGCCGCAGCCCGGCAACCCGAAGCCGCGGATGTTCCGGCTGCCGCAGCACCAGGCCGTGATCAACCGGCTCGGCTTCAACAACGACGGCGTGGACGCGCTGGTGCGCAACGTGCAGGCGGCGCGCCGCGACCGCGGCCTGCTCGGCATCAACATCGGCAAGAACAAGGACACCGCCAACGAGCGCGCGGCGGCGGACTACCTCTACTGCCTGGAGCGGGTCTACCCGCTGGCCGACTACGTCACCGTCAACATCTCCTCGCCCAACACCGCCGGCCTGCGCGAACTGCAGGAGGAGCAGGCGCTGCGCCAGCTGATCGGCACCCTGCGCGAGGCGCAGGAGGACCTGGCCGCGCAGCACGGCAAGCGCGTGCCGATGCTGGTGAAGATCGCGCCCGACCTGTCCGACAGCGACATCGACGCGGTCGCGCGCGTGCTCGGCGACATGCGGGTGGACGGCGTCATCGCCACCAACACCACCGTATCCCGCCTGAGCGTGCAGGACCACAGGTACGCGCGCGAGACCGGCGGCCTGTCCGGCGCGCCGCTGATGGGCCAGGCCACGCTGGTGCTGCGCCGGCTGCGCACGCGCCTGCCGCACAGCATCCCGCTGATCGGCGTGGGCGGCATCCTGTCCGGCGCCGACGCGGTGGCGAAGATGTCGGCCGGGGCGTCGCTGGTGCAGTGCTACACCGGCCTGGTGTACCGCGGGCCCGAGCTGGTCCGCGAATGCGTGGAAGCGATCCGCCGCCGCCGCGAGGCCCCCAGCCGCGGCCCGGTGGCGCCGGAATGACGGCCGGCTACCGCCTCGCCGCGAACGCCCCGCTGCGGGCGCGCAACACTTTCGGCGTGGCGGCCTCGGCCCCCTGGCTGGTCGAGGTGGACGACGCGGCCGCGCTCGACGACGTCTTCGCCCTGCCCCAGGTCGCCGGCGCCGAGGCGCTGGTGATCGGCGGCGGCAGCAACCTGCTGTTCGCCGGCGACCCGCCGGGCGCGGTGGTCGCGCTGGCCACCCGCTCCATCGCGGTGACCGAGGACGACGGCGCGCACGCGGTGGTGCGCGCCGATGCCGGCGTGCCCTGGCACCCGCTGGTGATGTGGACACTGGAACAGGGCCTGTGCGGGCTGGAGAACCTGGCGCTGATCCCCGGCACCGCCGGCGCGTCGCCGATCCAGAACATCGGCGCCTACGGCACCGAGGTCGGCGAGTTCATCCATGTCGTCGAAGCCTTGGACCGCCGCACGGGCGCACGGGTGCGGCTGCCGCGCGAGGCCTGCGCGTTCGCCTACCGCGACAGCGTGTTCAAGCGCGAGGCGGACCGCTACCTGGTGACGGCGGTGGAATTCCTGCTGCCGCGCGCGCCGCGGCTGCGGCTGGACTACGCCGGCCTGCGCGAGGAACTGGGCGCGATGGGCATCGCCGCGCCGACCGCGCGCGACGTGGGCGAGGCCGTCGTCCGCATCCGCCGGCGCAAGCTGCCGGACCCGGCGGTGGTCGGCAACGCCGGCAGCTTCTTCAAGAATCCCATCGTCTCGCAGGCGCAGGCCGACGCGCTGCTGGCCGACTACCCCACCCTGCCGGTGTTCCGCGGCGACGCCGCCCACAACCGCAAGCTGTCGGCGGCGTGGATGATCGAGGCCTGCGGCTGGAAGGGCCACCGCGACGGCGATGCCGGCGTGTCGGCCGCGCACGCGCTGGTGCTGGTCAACCACGGCCAGGCCAGCGGCGCGCAGCTGCTGGCGCTGGCGCGGCGCATCGCCGCCTCGGTGCGCGAGCGCTTCGGCGTGGGCATCGAGCCGGAACCGAAGATCATCGGGGCGGCCTGGTAGCCATCCCGTGAGGCGCACTCCCGCCCCGCACGCCGCACCCTCCCCCGTCCGCGGGGAAGGCCGGAGTGGGGGCAAGGCCCAAGCCGGCCGCCAACGCCACACCTGCACGATCACCCGAACCCAGGCCCCCGGCGCCGACCCACCCTCCGCTGCCGCCCCCATCCCCCCGCTTTTCCTCACTCCTCACTCCTCCCCCCAC